>Ga0247843_1000196_pt1 | contig 141077 bp, 130 predicted proteins | sample LaCruzMarch2017__FD_192420 | JGI IMG/M metagenome (GOLD analysis project Ga0247843, IMG submission 192420) | Freshwater microbial communities from meromictic Lake La Cruz, Castile-La Mancha, Spain - LaCruzMarch2017_8m | ecosystem: Environmental > Aquatic > Freshwater > Lake | place: Spain...
CGTCAACTCGAAGTGCAACAACAACTCCTCCGGGAACACCATCCGAAGAGCCTCAATCGATACCTCCATCGTTTTCCCCCAAACCTAACTCATACTACCCAGTCCCCAGAAATTTCCGCTGTCCCCAACTTCTGTAGGCGTTGTCGATAAAAGGTCTCTTGGGATTAAATGGAATGGGTACACCAGTTCGGATGCAGAAACCTTGAGTTGTCCCTACTTCCTCTCTTGTTGGACGCGCGGTTGGATTTGAAGCTCCAAGTTCGATCTCGTCTGGAAAGTCGCCTAGTTTCTTTACAGCACCGCTTCTCTTCCGCACCGATATTCCGGAGTAGAAATTTTCAGTGACGTCATGTAGAATGTCTGATTTGATGAAGTTTTTAGTAAATAATTTTTTATCATAAACTGGCCTTTTTGTGAATACGATTTCATGTTCTTCTGCGATGTGCATGCACGTGTTCCACGCTTCTTTGTCTGCGGAAGTGGATATAGCACTCAACAGATTCATTTCAGAATAGACGCCGAATTCAATGTTGTGTTTAAAGGAGTAGTCATACAAATTAATGGAAGTAATGACCCCTTTCAATTCGTTGCCGTAATATTTGGCGTGTAGTTTGGGTGCATAAACGACTGAGATGTTTAAGAATTTCTTAAAGTATTCGAAGTCCGCGACACTCAGACTTTTACTGATGGCCCCTTCATTTTTACCAAAAACTATGATTATATGGATTTTGGGATTGTTGGAGTGCTTGTCAAAGAGACGCTTGAAATAGTCGTCAAGTTTAATGTAAGGAGAGACGATAAGCAGTGTTTTTTCTGCTTCCCAGATAATGTTATACACAGCATTCTCAAGTTCCTCTCCTGTTATGAATTTGGCCATAGCTAAACGGTTTTACTGCTTTTCACTTCGTGATAAGTGAGGACAAAAATATGAATGAGGCATCGGGCGCAACTGAATTTTCACAATGAGGCAAATCTCAGATATTCAAGGCGCTCATGAGGACTGCCGCTGTTGCTCATTCTTGGAGATGTCAAGTAGAAAGTTCGCGCTGACCGCGACTAAACTAACAGTTTTGATTAAACACGGCATTTGCTTCCGCCGCTCAGGGTTCCACCCCCGACCTTTGCCACATGAATTACCTCTCCGTCGACGGACTCTCCAAGGCTTTTGGGGAACGGGTGCTGTTTTCCGATCTCAATTTTGGATTGAGCAAAGGCGATAAGGTGGCCTTGATTGCCCAAAACGGCACGGGTAAGTCCAGTTTGCTCGATATGGTGTGCGGGGTCGAAACCCCCGATGCCGGCAAAGTGGTGTTGCGCAAGGGCATTCGATTGGGATACTTGCGTCAGGAACCCCAGTTTCCGTCGGGGGCAACGCTGCGCGAAGTCCTCGAAGTCAGTCAATCGCACCTCCGGGCGCTGCACTCGGACTACGACCGCATCATCCACAACCGCGATGGGCTCAACGAGTCCGATCACGCCCGCGCCCTCGAGCAAATCAGCGCCCAAATGGACGCCCTCGAAGCCTGGGACTACGAAGACCGGCTCAAGCAACTCCTCGGCAAATTCCGCATCCACGACCTCAGCCAACCCATCGAGTCGCTGAGCGGGGGTCAAAAAAAGCGGCTGTCGATGGCCTTGGTCTTGCTCGACAACCCCGAAGTGCTCGTCCTCGACGAACCGACCAACCACCTCGATGTCGAAATGATCGAATGGCTCGAAGGCTATTTGGGTCAGGCGAACATCACCGTGCTCATGGTGACCCACGACCGCTACTTTCTCGACCGGGTGTGTACCCAAATCCTCGAGCTCCAACACGGGCAATTGTACCGCCACGACGGGAACTACAGCTTTTTCCTTTCCAAACGCGAAGAGCGAGAAGAAGCCCACCAAACCGAAGTTGACCGGGCCAAGCAACGGCTCAAGTCCGAGCTCGAATGGATGCGCCGCCAGCCCAAGGCGCGCTCGACCAAGTCCAAAGCGCGGATCGACGCGTTTTACGAACTCAAAGACAAGGCCAACAGCGGGCACAAAACCACCGAACTCCAGCTCGACATCAAAATGAGCCGCTTGGGAGGCAAGGTGCTCGATTTGAAGAAGGTGCATAAGTCGTTTGGCGAAAAAGTCATCCTCAAGGGCTTCGACTACACCTTCACCAAAGGCGAGCGGGTGGGCATTGTGGGCAGCAATGGCTCGGGCAAATCGACCTTTTTAAAGCTCATCACCGGAGGCCTTGAGGCCGATTCGGGCAAAATCCAACTCGGCGACACCGTCGTAACCGGCTATTACACCCAAGAGGGGATCGTGCTCAAGGAAGACATGCGGGTCATCGAAACGCTCAAGGAAGTGGCCGAAGTCTTGACCCTGAGCAACGGAAAAAAGATCGGGATTGCCCAGTTTTTGGAGCTCTTTCTGTTTCCGCCCCATATGCACTACACCTATGTTTCCAAGCTGAGTGGGGGCGAGCGCAGACGGCTCCACCTGCTGCATGTATTAATTCAGAATCCCAATTTCCTCATTCTAGACGAGCCGACCAACGATCTGGATTTGTTGACCTTAGAACGGCTGGAAGCGTTTTTGGAAAGCTATGGGGGCTGTTTGGTCCTCGTATCTCACGACCGGTATTTTATGGACGAGCTCGTCGACCATTTGTTGGTGTTTAAGGGGGAAGGCGACATCCAGGATTTTCCGGGCAACTACACCGAATACCGCGAATGGCAAACGGCCCAAGACAAGCGTGCGGCCGAGGAAGAACGCCGTTGGCAGCTCGACAAGGCCAAGACCGACAAGCCCAAAGCGGCCAAAATTTCGTTTAAGGTCAAGCAGGAGTACGCCGATTTAACCGCCGAAATCGAAGCACTCGAACAACGCAAAGTGACTTTGAATCAGTCGATTCAAGATTCGGAGTCGGACTATGAAAAGCTCCAGGCCTATCTCGAAGAGATCAGCGCCGTCAGCCAGCAACTCGACGAAAAATCGATGCGGTGGTTGGAATTGGACGAGTTGATCGGGGCAGAGGTGGGTTGATTTAAAGCAACTCGGTCGGAACCATATAGAGCCCTCCAAGGTTCAGGGACAGCGGAAATTTCTGGGGACCGGGGAGAATAGTTTGCAGTTCGCAGTTTACAGATGTAAAGTTCAAGCAATGCCGTACAGTAGATTTCTTGTTAAAGTCAGAAAATCTTCTAGAAGCCAATGCCGCGCCAAAAGCAGGGTAAATTTTATTGCATTTATCTGATAATTATAGTATTAACTACAAAATCAATACATCAGATACCAACGAGGAGACCGACCTCCAGGCGTATAAAACCTCTCGACTCCGGGACCCGCCAGCGACGCCGAGTCGCTTCAAGCCGCAACGGCCAGTGAGCCTTGCGGCGCGACCTCGGCCAAAGCTGTAGCGGGTGGACAAGAGAGGTTGCGCCGGTCTAAAAAAGCTCCTTTCTTTCCTTCTTTCTTTGGAGCAGCAAAGAAAGAAGCCCACCGCGGGAGCGGGGTGCACAAAAGAGTCGTAGAGAGGGAATGAACAGCGCAGGCGAACTTTAAAGCATCATCGGCGTAGCCGGAAGACATCTTCCCGAAGACCCAGAAAAACTTAGGAGAACAGGAATTCAATCAATCAGTTGTACGCTTTATTCTGCTGAAATGAGAGCCTTGGTACACTTGAAAAATCTTCTCTCCCCAAAAATATCCTGTGACCCAAGGTTCATCCAAACGAAGTGGAGTGCCCTTTATGGTGCTGATTAAAAAAAGGCGTTTAAGCGGGTTGCTCTACCACGCCTTGGACAAAGTACATGGCGATCGAGCCCTTTCCTTTGGCCTCAATCATGCCCCTCGGTTCGCAGACAAATTCGGTTTGAATGAGCGCATAGGTGGTACTGCTGATATTGACTTGGCCCACCGCTCCGGCGCTTTCCATGCGGCTGGCGGTATTGACCGTATCGCCCCAGATGTCGTAACTGAACTTTTTGACCCCAACAATACCCGCCACTACGGGTGCGGTATTGACCCCGATTCGAATTTCAAAACACGGCTCCGACACCGCCTGCTTTTTCACCTTCAAATCGTCCATAAAACGCGCAATTTCGAGCGCGGCACGCACCACATCAGAGGCGTGGGTGTTGTTGGGACTGGGCAAACCGCCAGCGGCCATATAGGCGTCGCCAATGGTTTTGATTTTTTCGAGTCCATGCCGTTCGCAAATTTGATCGAAGGCGGTAAAACACTCGTGCAAATCGGCCACCAGTTCTTTGGGCGAGAGCTTTTCGCTGATTTCTGTAAACCCTTTGAAATCCGTAAAAAGCACGGTGACTTGTTCGATCAAACGGGCATCGGCGGAGCCTTTGGCTTTGAGTTCTTCGGCTACCTCTTCGGGTAAAATGTTGAGCAGCAGCTCGTCGCTCCGTTTGCGGGCCTTGTCGATCTTATTTCTCTGATTGTAGACGACCCATAAGAAGATCAGCGACCCGGCCAGACCGGCCAAAATCGAATTGCGCACATTTCTCTGAATCAGGTCCTTTTTTTCTTGTTCGCTCTTCAATTGGGCCTCTTTTTTCTCGAATTCGTATTGAAGAGTGCTTTGGGCGAGCTTTCGATCCAAATCGAGGGTAAAGAGCGAGTCTTTTAAGCTCGATGCCCGTTGAAGACTATTAAAGGCGCCTGCGGGATCACCCAGCGACAATTGAACCGAACTCATGGATTCGTACACCAATTTGATCCGATCGGGCATTTCAGCGGCCTCGTAAAAGACCAGAGCGCTGTCGTGATAGGCCTGTGCGGTCGTTAAACACCGCCTGAGATCTCCTCGGAAATACCGATTTAGTAGGATTTTATTCTCGTGCTCGGCAATCTCCCAATAACACTGTCCAAGGAGCATTTGCGCATACGCGATGTTGTCGGGCGATTCAATTTTTCTTCCCAAAGTCAGGCCTTTCTGAGCAAATTGAATGGCTTTTGCCGTCTCACCCCGGCCTCGAAACGCATTGGACAAATCACAATAAACCTGGGCTTCTAATTCAGGGCTGTTCAAATCTTGGGCCACCTTGAGCGACCACCAACGATACTGTAGGGCTCGGTCTTTTTGTTGATTCTGGTTGTAGTACATCGCCAAATTCGAAACAATCTCGGCGCGGTGTCTCAAATCGCCGCTCGCCAGATTCAGAATCAACGCTTTCTGAAAATATTTATAGGATTCTTTTTCGTTGCCCATATCATTGAACACCGAGCCGATGTTGTTGAGAAAAGGGATCATCCCCAGGGTATCCTTGCGGGTTTCTTGCAATCGGTAGGCTTTAATCCACCATTCGATCGCCATCGGGTAGTTCGATTCGAAGTAGTACGCATTCCCCATGCCCCCATAACCGATCGCCATGCCCTGATCGTGCTTCAATTGTTCCGCAAGGGTCAGGGAATACGCCAAATAATGCCGGGCCGAGTCAAATTCCGAAGCATTGAGCCAAAAGAAGCCCAACAAAGAAGAGGACTTCATCTTTCCAAAGTCGTATTTCAGTTCCCTTGATAATTCGAGGGCTTTGTGGGCCACTTTCGGGGCAATCAAGGGCTGTTCTCGGATCAATTTTTCGGTGTATTCCATGAGCGTCCGCACTCTGTTGGTGTCGGCCGGGCCGTTCATGATGGCCCGATAACCCGAATCTTGAAGCGGATCGGTTAGAAATTCTTGGGCTTGAAGCGGGGCGGTCCATCCTGCGACGAAGCCGTTAAAGAAGAGCGCGAAGAGCGCAGTCAAGGGGAACGAAGCCCCCGAGTTCAGCAACCGCGTCCAGAAATCCTGAACGCAGGCACGCGCTCCCCTAGCCACATGCCGAGGTTTTTGTGCTCTTTTACGACCCATAACATCTGCCCCTGTTTTCATGCCAAGCGAAGTTGGTTTGGTGGAAAAGATAGGACTTCTAACCTTGAGACCCAACCATGTCGGTAGACATCACAGGGCCGTTGGATTCGGGCAGCTCCTTTTTTAATCGCTGTACGGAAGTGCTTTAGGTGAAAATCGAAGATGATTCGCAACATCATCCGTGTTCGAAAAGGGACTTTTGAAAAGTGCTTGCTCAGGGTCAAAAAAGGCCCTGTTTTCAAACCAAAAGGTCCTCCCAATCATACACCCAAACCAGCTCGTTTTCGCCGGGCAAGGTGGTTACTTCGACAAAGCGGAAGCCCAATTTCTCGAGGAGTTTTTGCGAGTCGCGGTTGTTCGGATCGGTGATGGCGCGGAGCTGCTTTAAGCGAAACACAGTTCGGGCCGCTTCCAATAGTCGGTGCGCAGCTTCAAAGGCATACCCCATTTTCTCGTATTCCGGCAATAGCGCAAAGCCCAATTCGATGTCTGTGGGGTCGCGGCGTTCGTACAATCCGCAAATCCCAATCTGACGCTGGTCGTCGCGCCGAAACAGGGTGTAGTTCGAAAAGCCAAGGCGTTCCATTTGAGGCATCATCCTCGATTCGATATAAGACTCAGCTTCGGCGAGGGTGTGTACGTGGCGATCGCCAATAAACTGCAACCACTTTGGGCTGTTGAACAATGCCAACACCAATGCCGCGTCCGTCGGTTGGGTGGGGCGGAGTTCGAGGCGTTCGGTAAGGAAGAAATCGATCAATTTCGGGTATGGAATTATCCCCGTGCGCTGAGAGTAACCCTCTTCGATCCCATGACTGTCATGTGCGCTTCAGACCACCCATTGAATTCACGGGGGCTAGGGAAGGAGCAACGCATCGAGCGTCTCCTGAGCCACGGCGTGGTAGCCCGGACGGGCCTTGGCGTAGAGCGCTTTGGCTTGATTGCCCAGCCCGGCATCGATCAGGGCTTTGTAGATCGGGACGATGAATTTCCGACGGCCTACTTCGGTTACAAAACGCTCGAGGTGAGCGGGATAATCGGGATGGGTCGGGGGCAAATACGCCCAATTCCCATCGGCCGAAGGGGCCGCTTTCAAGGTGCGCACATACCAGGCCGCGGCGATTTCGGCATTGCGCGAAGCGCACAACCCATGCAACTGATCGATTTGGTACAGCAACCCCACCGGAGCTCCTTCGAGGCGTTCGACAAAACGCAGCCATTCGTGGGTGCTCCAATCGCGGGTTACGGCCTCGTCTTCGGGCATGCGTCCGGTCTTGAAGCATTCGGCCGCAAGGGCGTCGATTTTGTCAAAGCGGATGGCTTTGGGCACGGGGATATTGTCGGGCAATCCGGTTTCGTAGACCCAGCGATCTACGCCGATTTGGGCGGTCTCTTCGGGGCTGAGCAATCCCGTTTTCAAGCGCTCCAAAAAGCGCTCGGTGTCCATCACCTTAAAGGCGTTTTCGGCGAAATAGGTCTTTAAAAACGCATCAAAACGCGGGCGTCCCACGGTTTCTTCGATGAGCCGTAAAAAGTGATAACCCTTGTCGTAGGCAATGGCAGTGACCCCGTCGTCGGGATTCCGACCGTTGAGATCGAGTTTGAGCTTGGTGTCGTTCGGGGCCGAGGCCATCATTTCGGCCACGGTGGTCTTGAGTTCTTCGTGGCTCAACGCGGCGAGCATTTCGCTGTACTCCCGTCCATACACCGCTTCCATAATGCGGTTTTCGAAATAGACAGTAAAGCCTTCGTTGAGCCAAAAGTCGGCCCAGTGCGCGTTGGTGACGAGGTTGCCCGACCAGGAATGCGCCAATTCGTGGGCAACGAGGGCCACCAGAGAACGGTCGCCCGCCAAAATGGTAGGGGTAGCAAAGGTCAACCGCGGATTTTCCATCCCCCCAAACGGAAAGCTGGGCGGAAGGACGAGCAAATCGTACCGACCCCAGGCGTAAGGTCCGTAGAGGGCCTCTGCGGCGGCAATCATCTGTTCGGTTTCGGCAAATTCATAGGCCGCTGCGCCCAGAATCCCTTGAGGAGCATAGACCCCGCTCCGCTCGCCCAGGCTTTGGAAACCGAGTTGGCCCACGGCCAGCGCGAGGAGGTAAGACGGAATCGGTTGGGGCATTTCAAAGTGGTAGACCCCGTCTTTGCTTGGGGTTTGGGGGTTCGAGGCGCTCATCAACGCGAGCATGCCTTGCGGTGCCTGTACGGTGGCCGTATAGGTAAACCGAATGCCCGGTGCGTCTTGACAGGGTACCCAGGTACGAGCCAAAATGGCTTGGCTTTGGGTAAAGAGGAAGGGAGCCGAAGCGAGGTCGTCTACCGAGCTGGAAGCGGACATACTGCCCAACCACTGCAGGGCTTTGGCCTCGGATCCGGTGCGGTAGCGGATCACCACCGAGGTGTCTCCCGGCGCCAAAGCAATGCGGAGCGCCTGGCCCAAGACGGGGTCGGGGGTGTCGAGTTGGTAGGTCCGATTAGAGCCGTCGGTTCCAGTTACCCCCGCAATTTCGAGACCGTCGGTATCGAACACGACGCTATCGCCTTGGCCTTCCAGAGTCCACTGCGCTGTGCCTTCGAGGATTTTCTGCTCAAAGTCTACCTTGAGATCGAGGTGGAGGTGGGTGCCCATTTTTTGGTCGGGGCGGGCAAAGCTGTGCGGATCGCGGAGGTTCATACTGGGGTTTTGGGCGGGATCGGACTTCTTTTCGGGTTGGGCGCAGCCGAGTGCCAACAGGGCAAGTCCGGAAATCAGGGGGATTCTCATAGGAGCGAAGGTAAAAGTCTTGAGGGGGATTTGTTTGGGGAGGCTTCTATGACCGATGTCATTGGGGGACGGTTTGACCCAGTGCACCTTCGCCTTCACCATGAGTTACCTCAAACTCCGCGACCGGATCGTACAGCGCTTTGGCAAAGAGGGCCCGCTCAAACCGGCCTTTGAATGGGCCCAGGGGGTCGATTTTGGCCGTCGTTATATGTGGTACGAGCATTGGGGTCGAGATCGGCACCGCCCCAGCACCCGGGAGTTGTATGTGGAGTGGGTCAACTACTGCAACCTGCGCTGTTCTTTTTGTGCCCTCGATCACTTGGCGCCCAAACAGCGGATGAATCCGGGCACCTGGGCCGAGCTTTTGCGGCAGTTGGTCGAAGAACGCCGCTGGTCCAAACTCGAGCGTCTGCATTTGCACAATGGGGGCGAAACCCTGTTGCACCCTTTGTATGCGGTCTTTTTGACCGAGCTCGACCGATGGAGGCTGTTGGGGTTGCAACAAAGCGGGCGCTTTCCCGAAGTGCGTTTGCTGACCAATGGCATGTTGCTCGACGAGGTTAGAAGAAGCGCGATTTTTTCTACTCAGGCGCTGACGCACATTGGTTTGAGCATGGATGGAGGTACGCCCGAGGCCTATGAGAAGATGCGGGTTCGGGCCGATTGGAAGGTGTTCAGCGAGCGGGTGTTGGCCTTGCTCGAGGAAAATTTAACGCTGAAGCAGCCGAAAAAGATCTTTTTGATTTCGGCCTTTCAAACCCGCGAAGAACTGGACGAAGATCGCTTTGACCCCGGTTTTAAGCGCATTCTGCACTTGGCGGATCAATACGAACTGCGATTGATCCACGATTGGGGCGGGCAACTCGACCCCGAATTGGGGGTTCCTGCGGCCCGCTCCAAACCCCACAAACTGGGGTGTAATATGATGCTCGATCAGTTGGTGGTGTTTCCCGAGGGCAAGGTGGGGATTTGCTGCAACGACCTCAACGCCCGTTCGGTGGTGGGCAACATCCACGACGAAGGCTTGTACGGCGCCTATGCCAGTCCCCAACGCAAGCAATGGCTCCGCCTCATGGCCCGCAACCGCCACCGCGAGATTCCGATTTGCGCCGGATGCGAGCGGTTTTGAACGGGGATTATTAGAGTTTAAAACTGATGGGAACGATAAAGCCCATTCGAACGGACCTCCCTTCAAAGATGCCCGGTTCCCAATTGGGCATGGATTGAACGGCTCGAACGGCCTCCTTGTCCAACAGTTTGTGTGCGGATAGTACAATTTTTACTTGGGTGATGCTGCCATCCCTGTCTACGACAAAGGAGACCATAACTTTTCCCTGAATGTTTTTCTTGATGGCTTTCGAAGGGTACTGAATATTCTTACTGAAATATGCCATCATGGCAGCATTGGTTTCTGCGCCTGGTTTCTTTCCGGGAAAGGCGGCCATTCTTTCGAAATAAGAATGGGTCGTGTCAGCTCCACTTTTTGTCCAACAATGACCTTCGACCAATTCTCCGTTTCGGTACAAATCTCGACGTCTTGGTGCGCCATTTTCAAAGAAGCACTCAACCAATCCATCCAAAAGTGTAGTATTTGAGACATTCGGATCATATCGATATTGTGCACGAAAGAATAGTTGGCCGTTCTCCCAGTAAGATTCAAAAATGCCATCTAAGACCATTGGCCTGGCACCTTCGGGTCGTAGGTAAACCTGCTTCATCGATACAAAACCATCCATTCTCTTTATCCATCGTATTATATGATCGTGGTCATCGGGAAGCTCCGCGTATTCGTGATAACGTTTGGCTTTCTCTGCCGTGCACGAATCTCCATCCTCATCAAAATAATACCGTCGACCGATTTCTTGAGCATGGATTACGCTCATGCCCATTATCCCTAGAATGAGAAAAAGGGAATTGAATTTTTGGGCAACACGTGTTTTCATCTATAACGCGGGGATTATTTCTTCTTCGGCGCAATCAAATCATAGGAATGTTGAAGCAGTTCTAACAATAGCGCATCGCCCACGTCGAGGTCTACGCTGTTCCAGTGCTTTTTGCTCATATGATAGCCCGGGCGGATTCCGGAATATTCGGCCCGGAGCTCTTCGGCTCGGTCGGGATCGCATTTGAGGTTGGTGTAGGGTTCGGGATTGTTCAATCCGAGCAGCGCAAACATTTTGCCCCCCACTTTATAGACGAGTACATCGGGACCAAAAGGGGTTTCTTCCGAAACATTCGGCAGGCGCAATACAGCTTCGCGATAGGTTTCGAGATCCATGGCCCTTCAGGAATGCAATCGATAAAGAATAGGCCGACTCGGAGCGGCGTCCATGCGAAACGGGGCCAGTTGCAATTCGAGGAGGTAGGCGCCCAGTTCGAGCGCTTGGGGTACGTAGATCAACTCGGTGATGGTGCACTGCGTCCGAGGCTGTCCGCGGTCTAGGCCCCAAAACACCTTGTGCGCGCTCAGCCGCCCTTCGTCCACCTCGGGGTCTACCGAAGGCAAATCGATCAGGAGGTGTTCCACGCCTTGTTCCACCCAAAAACGCATCAGCTCGGGATCGATCCAGGCGGGGTGCGTATTCGAGTAGTCGCGGAATTTGTCCTCGCGTCTGTTCGGGTGGGTGCGGATTACGAGGGCGGGTGCGTAGTCGGTCTCTGCTGTGCGCAGACCGTGCGCCCGAATGCCTCCGTCGGCATCGGGGGTGGCTTCAACCAAGAGCGCGGGCCAAAACGAATGGGTCAGGGCTTCGCCCACTTGGAGCGGGCTGTCCGATACATGGCTCAAACATTCGGTATGCGTGCCATTGCCGTGCGGATTGAAGCGCACATTCTGAAAATTGACGGGAGCCCCGGCTTGGATCGAACCCACCCAATCGCCCATCACCACGGGTTCAATGGCCACCGGAGGGCAATACCAGGCCGTTGCCGAAGGTCCAGGCCCCAGACCGATCGACAAGTCAACTCCCGATTCGAGCGTGCTTTCGAACCGCCTTCCTGCCCATTCCAATGCGAGGTGCCGCTTCATGATGCGGCCAAATTAGGGCTTAGGCAAACAAATCCCGACACAAAGCATCGGTGGTTAGCCATTGGTTTTCGGGCACCCGATAGACCCCCGACACACCTTCGACACCGATCAATTGACCCCGGTCTACAGCCGTTTTCCAAGCCCGCTGGGCGCGGATCCGATCCGAGGGGTCGAGCCCGGAAAGCCACCGTTCGTCTATGCCTTTAGCCGTGCGCAACCCCGTCATTACCCGTTCGTTGTAGGTCTCTTTGGACCCAAGCACTTCCTCTTCCGAGCAATCTTCAGCATGGTGAATGGCACGGATGTAGCGGGCGTTGTTCGCCAGATTTGCCCAACGTCGATCGCCCAGTCGAGCGTGGGCCGAAGGACCCAGCCCCAGATAGTCGCGATTTTCCCAATAGGCACTGTTGTGCAAAGCGCGGTGACCGGGGAGCGCAAAATTGGACACCTCGTAGTGCTCGTAGCCCGCTTCGGCCATGGCGTCGCAGAGCCGTTCGTAGTCGCGCACCACCCGATTTTCGGTCGGGTGCGGGGTCAAGCTCTTGCGTACGGCGTGGTCGAGTGCGGTTTTGGCCTCTACCGTCAAGGCATAGGCGGAGATGTGTTCAGGTTTCCACGATAAAGCCCTGCGCAGGTCTGCCTCCCAAACATCGGGCAGGGTGTGGGGCAAACCGTAGATCAGATCGATGCTAAAGTGCTCGAAGCCCGCGCGTTGTATTCGTTCCAGAGCCTGAGCCGATTGGGCGGCATTGTGCGCCCGGTTCATCCAGTGCAAAACGACATCATCAAAACTTTGAATTCCGAGACTCAATCGATTGACCCCCCATTGCTTCCAAGCCTTAAGCCGATCTTGGTCCAGATCGTCGGGATTGGCTTCAAGGGTCCACTCCTCGACCGAATTCAGCACCCCTGTGTTGTAGAGGTCCTCGATGAAGGGTTCGAGCAGTACAGGTTCGAGTACGGAGGGAGTGCCCCCCCCGAAATAAATCGTTTTCAGGGTTTTGCCTTGAAAAAGCGCGGCGCGGTTTTTCCATTCGATCCGGAGCGCACCGACCAAATCGGAGGAGCGTTCGAGTTGGGTGCTGAAGTGAAAATCGCAATACACACATGCCTTTCGGCAAAAGGGAATGTGCACATACAGCCCAAAATCCCCGTTGGAATCCATGATGCAAAAATCGGTGCTAACAGAGGGTTAACGCTTGTTTATTTCAAAATGAGTTTCTTTGCGCCTCTTTTGAACCCTTCAAACCGAATTCTGTGAAAAAGATCCTCTTCCTGTCAGCGCTTGTATTGGCTTTCTCGTGCAGCAAAGACGACGACAACAACGACACGCCTGCCCCGACCACGCCATTGGCCGATGTTATTGATGGCTATTGGAATGTGACCGGTATCCAGCGCATCGACGAAGGCGACGTTCAAGGAAGCTCGTACTACCTGAATTACGTTATGGATACGGTTGGAGTCTATTTCGATTTCGATACCGCCGCTCAGGAAATGGATTTTTGGCAATACTACATTGGAACCGACGCTGCGAGCGGAACCACTGTCAACACCAACGACGAATTCTTCGATGTGCCCTTTGAAATTACCGGCAACAACACCATGGATGTATACGCTTTGGGCGATACCGTTACCATGACGGCCACGAGCATTCAGCAAGATGCCGTAACCCTGCGTTCGATCGTGGAATTTACCTTCCCTGGTTTCTACGAAAAGCAAACCTTGACGATCAACCTGACCCGTTGATTCGACGCACTTAAATCGAAAGCGGCTCCCGAAAGGAGCCGTTTTTTTTTTGTCGTTGCTAGCGGGAGGAAATCGAGGCGTATCGGGGTCCCAAATGGCGGAACATCTCCGTCACCATTTCCGACAGTCCAAAGTGTGGCTTATGTCCCCAGTCTTCGCGTGCCACCTCGTCTGCAATCGAAGAGGGCCATCCATCGGCGATCTGCTGCCGGAAATCGGGGCGGTAATCGATGGTAAATCCGGGTCGCTGCCGGTCTATTTCGGCTGCTAATTCCGCCGGGGTAAACGCGATGGCGGACAGGTTGTAGCTCGTTCGAATCCGCACCTGCTCCATGGGCGCTTCCATAATCCGAATGGTCGAATCGATGGCGTCGTCCATATACATCATCGGCAAGCGGGTGTCGGGACCGAGAAAGCTGGTATAACGGTTGGTTTTTAGGGCTTCGTGAAAAATCTCGACGGCATAATCGGTCGTGCCTCCTCCCGGATCGGCCTTCCACGAAATCAGCCCCGGATAGCGCACCGAACGCACATCGACCCCATAAACGCGGTGGTAATAGTCGCACCACAGTTCTCCAGACAATTTCGAAATACCATACACCGTGCTCGGGTCCATCACCGTGTATTGGGGACAGTCCGTTTTGGGCGAATTCGGACCAAAGGCCGCAATCGAACTCGGCCAAAAAAGTCGTTTCAGCTTTCCGTTTTTGGCCAACTCGAGCGCAATAAACAAACTCCGCATATTGAGGTCCCAGCCGCGATCGGGGAACTTCTCGGCTGTGGCGCTCAACATGGCCACCAAGTGGTAGAGTTGTTCCACCCCTTCTCGTTCCACGACGGCTTCCAAACCCGCGGCATCGAGCGCGTCGAGTTGAACATATCGACCGTATTCGGGCTGGGCGGGTTTGAGGTCGGACGAAATCACGGCCTCGGCACCATAGCGATTCCGAAGTGTTTCGACCAAATCGGTGCCGATTTGACCCAAGGAGCCGAGCACTAGGATGGGATGCTCTTGGGAAGGGGGATGGAGTAGACTCATGCAGGCAATCTGAAGGCGCTAAGATATTGGGCAGGAGGTCTGGGAAGGGGGGCGACATAGGGCCGCAGACCGAATTATCTTTGCACCATGAAACGCCCTCGACCTGCGCTGGTTAATAAATACGGCCCGAGCGATTTGCGCCAAAAATTGGCGTCCGAAACCTTTGAGCGCAGGACCCTCAGTTTTTACCGCTACGTTCGGATTGAAGATCCGCAGGCCTTTCGCGATGCCTTGTTTCTCGATTGGGATGCGCTCGGTTGTTTGGGACGCATCTATGTAGCCCGTGAGGGCATCAACGCCCAAATGAATGTCCCCATTCCGCAGTGGGAGGCCTTTTTGGCCCTTTTGGAAGACCGCATCGAATTGCGGGACATGCCCTTAAAAATAGCGGTCGAAGAAAGTGTTCCCTCCTTTCTCAAGCTGACGGTCAAAGTGCGGCACAAAATTGTCGCCGATGGTTTGGCCGAAGACGCCTTCGACACCAGCAATGTGGGTCGGCATTTAACGGCCCGAGAATGGAACGAAATGCTCCGTCAGGGCGCCACGGTGGTCGATATCCGCAATTTTTACGAAAGCGAGGTGGGTCATTTTGAAGGCGCTTTGTTGCCCCAATCCGAAACCTTTCGAGACGAGTTGCCCGAGGTACTTGAATTGCTCCAAGGGCGAGAAGAAGAGCCCGTTTTGCTCTATTGTACAGGGGGAATTCGCTGCGAAAAGACCAGCGCCTACCTCAAACACCACGGTTTTCGGAACGTCAACCAGCTCTATGGCGGCATTATCGACTACGCGCGACAAGTGCAGGCCGAAGGCTTAGACAATTTGTTCCGGGGCAAGAATTTCGTGTTCGACCAACGGCTGGGCGAACGGATATCTGAGGAGGTGATTGCGCAGTGTCATCAGTGCGGCTCGGCCTGCGATACCCACGTGAACTGCGCCAATGCGGAGTGCAATGTGCTGTTTATTCAATGCACCGCCTGTGCCCAAGCGCATCAGGGTCGCTGTTCCGATTGCGATGGGGTGGAGGGTTTGTCGCCAACGGCCTCCAGTCCGAATTCCGGAGTGGGGCACAAACGGCGCATTCTTCGCGGTGGACCCTCCTCTTTTCCGGGAAGCCCGGTTCAGGGATAAAGTGCAATAGGTCGTGGAAGCCGAATTGAGCAAAAAGCTACAGTACAAATCCGATTTTCAGGGATGGGTGCTTGGCGCACCCCAAGATTGGTCGGAACGGCTCGGCGGGCTTGCAGAGCCAGGCGGAACTAAGTGGGCTTTGTTTTTTGTCCGTGATATCGAAGGCGTGGTGGAGGCCGCCACTTGGGCACAAACGCAATTGCTGGACGACGCCCTGTTGTGGATGGTTTATCCCAAAAAATCGAGCCGTCGATATACGAGTTCGGTCTACCGAGATGCGGGCTGGGAAGCCTTGGGCGCCGCGGGTTGGGAACCGGTTAGCCAAGTGTCGATGGACGAAGATTGGTCGGCGTTGCGATTCCGACGCATCGAATTTATTTCAAGCTTCAAACGGGGTTTTGCCATCAGCGAAGAAGGCAAACGGCGCATTCAAAAACCCTGAATTTTTCGCTCAGCGATTCAGCAAAACATAGTTGTTGAACCCCCCGATGGTCCGGCCGCCGAGCAGGTTTTGCTCAATCCAGGTCAAAATCCGGCTTTTCATCCGGTCGTGCGCCATTTTTTCCCGGTGGGGATTGCGTTCTTGGCGCGTATAATTGAGTTCATGGGCCCAGTCGAACCGCTGCATCCACGATTCCATCACTTTGGGGTGGGTGCCTTTAAAACGACTCACCCGACCCAAGGGGCCATAGTCAAATTCATTGGGTCGGTCCTTGTATAAGGCCTGAACTGCCTCGCTTCCTCTGTGGATGGTGGCCAGCGACTTTTGCTTGCGCTGCATCAATCGGGGCGGACGCACATAACCGTAATGGTAGATTTCGGCGTGGGCCCGAGCCACTTTCAATTTGAGGGTACCTTCTTTGACGCGGTAATTCACCCCATCGAATTCGGGAATGCGCCGAAACGATTGGGCCGAAATCCAGCTGTGCATATCGGGGAGGTTGCGCACTATGCGGATTTCGTCTTTGTACCAATCGTGGCCCAGGTGGTGGTGGTCGAAGTCCCCATAGAAATGCACATAGTCGAACAAAAGCCCCTCAACTTCTCCATCTTCGAGCAATTCCGCGCAGCGCTTTTGGATGATGGGCAAATAGCGTTCGTGAACGACTTCGTCGGCCTGGACGTAGAACAGCCAATCGCCGGAACAGGCCTTCATGGCGATGTCGGTTTGGTGGGCATTTTCCATACCCCTCGGATAGCGCTCTAAATCCCAGACCGTATCGATGATTTTGATTTTGGGCGAGCCGATGGCTTCGATTCGAGCCCGGCTGTCGTCGTCGGGATCGTTGTCCCCAAGGGCCACGATAAACTCATCGCAAATGGGCAAGATGGACTCGATGGCTTCCCTCAGGGGATAGAACAACTTGCCGGCGTTTTTCGCCATCGTGAATCCGCTGATCTTCATCCGCGCGTCAATGTTTGGTTCAAAGTAACGGCTTAGAGCAATTGGGCGGCGGTGCGCGGAATCCAACCCACTTTGCCGTCTTCGAGTCTCAGCGCCCACCAAGTGTCGGTGCGGTCTACCAGCCGAAATTCGGTTCCCTCGTGCAGTACAAACCCAATCGGGGCATCGGGAGCAGGTTCGGTGCGCACATCGGTTCGGGCGGCAATCATCACTCCGGTTCGATTGGCGGCCGTCCAACTGCGGTCGATGAGCGCGACCATACCCAAAAGAGCACTCAAAACGGCACCCAGCGCGAAGAAGCGCCTGCCGGTCCGCTTTCTATCCCACCCCCAGAAGCCCATGCCGAGACCGAGAAACAGCGATCCCAACCCCCACAAACCCGCGTATTCCACAGGTCCCAATCGCTCGAACAGCCAGCGCAGTTGTCGCTCCAACCACCCTTGGCGCACGGGCACGAGTTGATCGACAGCCAGTGCGCGAGCGCGTTGCAGGTTGTGTGCCATATCTGGGTCAGAAGGACGGAGAATTTGGGCTTTGCGATAGCTCCAAACCGCTGCCCCGATGTTCTTGAGCCGATAGTGACAATTGCCCAAATTGTACCACGCCAGCGCCTGATGGGGATCGATTTGGGCCAGCGAATCGTAGAGCGCAGCGGCTCGTTCATAGTCCTGATCGCGATAGGCGGCCTCGGCCCGCTCCCAGGCATCGAGTGCTCGCGTGGGCTGAGCGCTGACGACCCCTAACGTCAATAGAATCAGGGCGGCTGAATAGAACAGGTTCAGAGTCGCGCGCATAGGTCAGCAAAAGTGGAGGTCCAAGATCCCGGTTGGCCCGCGTTGAGGGAACCCGAATAGCGCAGCGATTCGAGCTGTACTTTGAGCGAGAGCAATTGATCGACCACAGCGGGGTCCAATCCCTGTTCCAACAGCGCGATGCGCGCCCGGTTTTGATTCAGTTCGGCGGCCGAAAGGCCCACCACCTCGATGCAATAGCGTTCAATGAACTCCAATGCCACTTCTGGAGCCAGTCCACCAGAGCGCTTCGAGCGTTCCCATTGTTGATCGACTTGCTTTTTCCATCGTTCGCGCGGAGAATCGGTTCGCCTAGAACGCCTTATTCCCAAACCCGCAACCAGGAGGCCCAACAGCAAAGGGGCACTTGCGCCCAACCACAATGGGGTCGAAGAAACCCGAGCGCGCCCCGGACGCAAGGGCTTGCGCACATAGCGAATGTCTTCGGCCAGCGTCGTAACCGATTCTTTGGCTCCTTGAGACGACGGCGTCTCTGCGGTACTGCCCACCTCGAGTTCGAATTGCAGCGGTTCGCTTTCCAAAACCACATAGGTGGCTTTTTGAGGGTCGAAATAGCTGAAGGAAATGGCCGGAATGGTATATACCCCTTTGTGTCGTGGGATGAGGAGTATTTCGATCCATTTGCTCCCCGAAAAGCCGTTAGAGCCCAAATTGAGCCGCTCGCCTCGCTCGGGTTCAAACGATTCGACCAAAGCAGGTAGTTCAGGGCGTTCGAGCTCGACGAGTCCGAGATTGCCCTGACCCTTTACTTCAATCCGGAGCTTGACCGGACTGCCCGGGTCGGGATGGTCCGTATCGAGGGTGGCCGAAAGCGTATACTGCCCCACGGCTCCGCTAAAGTCGGCGGGTCGGTCGCGCTCCGGCAAGGGTTTGACTTCGATGGACGGTGCAGGTCGGCGCTCGGAGAAACGAGCCCCGCGTTGGACGGGCCATCCAAAGGGGTCACGGGCATAGCCCCCCGACAGCGCCACCCCTTCGAGCGAAAGGGCTCCGGTCAGAGAAGCCTCCGCAATTTGGGGAATCACCATAAAACGCTTTTCAAGCGACCATTGGTACGGAATGCCGTCGAGGGTTCGCCGTCCTTGTTTGCCTGCGTCGGGAATATCGAGTTCTCTTTTATAGTATCCCTTCCATTCGACTTCGTCCTGCGCATTGACCTGTTGAACAGTGCCTTGGCTGTAATAAACGTAGTCCAGCAACAAGGGCTCGCCCACGTATACCGAATTCCGGCTGGCTTCGATGCGATAGAGGGCGGGGGCCGGTGCTTTTTTGGACGAACCCCCCTCGGAGGGTTCTGCTTGAGCCACCTCGATGCTCAAAGGCTTGCTCGAAATGGCAGATCCATTGACTTGAATCTGCGCGGGTCCTATGGTTAAGGTTCCCGTGCGCTTGGGTCGAAGCACAAACTGATAGGCCAGTTCCATGCGCATCTGTCCTTGCACAATAGTGGTGCTTTGGGACACCGAAGGCCCGGCAAGCACCGTCCAATCGGCATTCCAGTCGGGAGGGCTAAAGTTTCGTCCACTCGCATTGCAGGCAAATTGAACGCGGATGTCCTGATTCAACCCAATCGCATACCGACTGGCCGTGGCCACCAACTGAGGCTGCGCCTGACCCGAAAGCCAAGCGAACACCGCGATTAACCAAAGTATGGGGTTTGAGCGATTCACCAATTCTTGCCGTCGAGGCCGTTTTTCGGGGGTACCTTGTCTTCTCTCAATTTTTTCTGAACGCGGGCATCTTCTTGTTCCAAGGCATCGAGCAGTTGTTCGACCTCTTCCGGTCGCATTCCACTCGATCCTGGCTTGGGATCGCCTTCTTCGGGTGACTGGGGTTCGCCCTCTTTGTTCTGCGCATCCCCCGATTCCCCTTTGCCTTGTTGCTCTTGGGGTTGTTGTTCTCCCTCCGGATCCTTGGGCGCGTTTTGGGGTTGATTTTCCGAAGAAGGGGGAGGCGGTGGTGGAGCCCCCAATTTGCGCAGACTCTGGGCTAGATTGTATTGGGCTTGAGGGTCTCCGGGTTGGAGTTTGAGCGATTCGGCATATCCCTCGGCGGCACCCTTATAGTTCTTTTGTTGATAGCGCGCATTCCCCAAATTGTGGAGTGCCTTGGCTTTCAAGGGCCGGTCTTCGGTGTGCTTTAACGCCTCGGCATAGGCTTTTTCTGCTTCGGCATAGCGCTCTTGGCGATAGAGCGCATCGCCCAAGTTGAACGACCGCATGGCCTCCCATTGTGCGCTCGGTTTGCCCGATTGGTAGGCTTGGGCGGCGGCATCATAGTCTCCTTTGTCGTACGCCCTATTGCCTTTGCGCAGCGCTTCGCGCGCATCGGGCTGCCCGGAGGCGACCCATGGCGTCGCAACCAAACACAAACCGATCCAAACCGTTCCTAAGAAGCGGAGGGTGTACGCTGCCATTTTTGGGAGGTTTCCGGAAGGATTAAATCAATCAACAATGCAAGCGCCGCAAGGGCCACAAAAATCGGAAACAAGGCGTCTTTTTGCTTTAGGTCTTTGGTTTCCAAAAGCATTTTATCCATACTCGACCATTCTCCTTCGAGCTGCTCGGCGGTTTTGCGGGTATCGTCGGCGGACAAATAGACCCCTCCGCCTTCCGAAGCCAGCGCATTCAACAAATCGGGGCGGGCTTGGGTCAATACGGTTTGGCCTCCCGGGTCTTTGAGATAGCGGGTCATTTGGCCAAAATCGTCGCGCAACGGGATGGGACCCCCCGTTTCTGTACCAATGCCGAGCGCGAACAGACGAATCCCTCGGTCCTTGAGTTCGGAGGCCACCGCCTCAGAGGCCCCGGAATGGTCATCCCCATCCGAGATCAAGACCAAGGCTCGGCCCATCCCCGATTCGGTGCTGAACAAATCGGCGCTGGTGCGGAGTGCGCGATCGAGTTCGGTTCCCTGACGGTCGACCTGATCGGGATGGGCATCGGCCAAAAACAAGGCAGCGGCCGCATAATCGTGGGTCAGGGGCAGTAGGGGATAGGCGCTTCCGGCATAAATTACCAACCCCACTTTGTCGCCTGCGCGCCGGTCGAGGATGGATTTGACCAGCTGTTTGGCCTTGAGCAATCGGCTCGGTTGCACATCTTCACACAACATGCTGTTCGATACGTCGAGCGCAAAAACGAGTTCCATCCCTTTGCGCTCCATCGGAACGCTTTCAAATCCGAGCTGGGGATTGGCCAGGGCCACAATCGTACAGGCCCAGGCCAAGGTTTGCAAAACAACGCGCCCCACATACCGACCTGTAGACATAGGCATCAAAAGCCGTTGGGCATTTTCCGCGCTCAACAGGGCTTTTATCCGTTTTTGGCCCCTGCGCCGGTGGGCAGCAAACAGCAGCCAAAAGACGGGTAAGCCGGTTAGGGCCCACAACAAAAGGGGACGTTCCCATTCCATCAGGACAGCGCGCTTTTAAACCAGGTGAGCCGGAGCAGCCCGTCGAGCAAGAGCAGAATACTGGCCGCCCAAACCCAGCCGCGATAGTGCTCCTCGTAGTTGAGATAACGGGTTTCTTCGACTTCGATTTTTTCCAAGCGATCGATTTCGCGATAAATCTCGTCGAGAGAGGCATTGTCGGTCGCCCGGAAATAGCGGCCTCCCGTGGCTTGGGCAATGCGTTTGAGCAAGTCCTCGTCGATTTCGACCGGGGCCATGCGGTACAAGAGTCCCCCCCCAGGGGCATAGGCGTAGGGAGAAGGCGCCATACCCCTCGTACCTACCCCGATCGTATACACTTTGAGCCCTGTTTCCTGCGCGAGGACAAGGGCGGTTTCCGGATCGATGGCACCTTGGTTGTTGACCCCATCGGTGACCAGTACCGCAATCTTGCTTTCGCCTTGGGTATTTCGAAGCCGGTTCACCGCGTTGGCCAGCCCCATACCGATGGCCGTTCCGTCGGAAATTTTGCCAAAATCCAGCCGTCCCAACGCATCGATCAACAGTCGGTGATCGGTGGTCAATGGGCAGGCCGTGTAGCTCTCTCCGGCAAAGGCGACCAACCCAATGCGGTCCGAGGGTCGCCCTTCGATAAAACGCTGCACCACCGCTTTGCTGGCTTCGAGTCGATTGGGTTTAAAATCTTTGGAGAGCATGCTGCCAGAAACATCGAGTGCAATGGCGATGTCGACGCCGGTTTTTGAAGTGCGCTCCACGTTCAAGTCTTCGCTTCGCGGACGGGCCATCGCCACGATCAACAACCCGAGAGCGCCGAGTCGCAAGACATCCAACCCGCGATAGATTCGGGTTTTCCACGTGTTGCGGTACGGAGAACCCCCAGGGCTCCAACCGGTAAAGCGCACCGACGGCTTGCGGAATCGCCACAAAACCACCCCTGCCAAAACCGACCACGGAATCAACAAAAACAAAACCCCGGGTAGGGCGAAATCGATGGGGGCCAAGGACAGGTTCATCGGTTCTTCTCTGCGGGTTCGGCTTCGGAGTGGAAGGCCTTTAGCCGGTCCTCTTCATGCCATTGGAGCAATTGTTCGATGCGGTCCAGATCTTGAGGGTCGTTGTGCCGAACCCGGTCTTCGGCATACTTCGCCAAATCGGCCCGCTCGGCCAAGGCGCGCAATACCCCGTGCTGGGCGATATTCCAGGCACTCAGATCCAACAATCCCTCCAGCTCCGAGTTGGTGCGTTCGAGCGCATCCACGCCCAGAGCCCGCTTCAAATAAGCGCGATACACATCGGTGGTCAGGGTATAGAATGCCTCGGGAGACATCCGTTCCCAGGCTCGTTCATCCCGCATTCGGTTCAAGGCGTCCAGGGCCTCTTGGTGTGGATCGACGACGATTAGGGTTTGGGACAGAGCCGGCTTTCGGGCCTTTAGGAGATTTTTGCGAATCGCGTAGAGAAGGAAAGCGCCCGCGATCAACACCAACAGAATTCCGAGCACAAGGACTCCCCAATTGCGCCCAGGATCGAGGGGTTCGTGGATGTCTTCGAGTTCCACTTCGGGTCGTGGCGGCGGCAGATACACCCCAAGAGTGGTCTGCCCGAGCGCCAGGGTTTCGCCCGATTCTGAAAGAGCGTAGACCGTGAGCGGAAGCTGACCCGAATCGAGCGCCATGAGTCGCAGTCGGGTTTCCGCGCCGACAGCGGTCCCCGTGCTGTCGAGCAAAATCCATGACGAATCGGGCGAAACCCGCCATTGTGGGGCGATTCGATTGACCGTCAGGCCCATTTCGGTGCCGATTCCCGTGGCCGAGGTATCCGGCTTCACATTCAAGGACTGCGCTCCGATTGCTGCCGGCAATATCCATAGGAAGCAAAAGAGATCCAGTCGCTTCATCGACGGGCGCGTTGGGCGAACAATCGAAACAAAGAGGGAGCCACTTCTCTCCCGGGCGTTAGCTCGATGAGCGCACTGGCGCAAGCGGCAAAAGCCTGATCGCCATACTCGATAAAACCCGAAATCGCTTTTTCGTACGCCCGTCTTTGGGTCGCGTCGTCGGTATCGACCAGCACTGTACCGCCCGTTTCCGGGTTCAACATCTGGACCATGCCCCAACGAGGCAGGGTTTTTTCGGCGGGGTCCATCACCCTCAATCCAATCAGATCGTGTTTGCGCCCAAAGGGCTTTAACACATCGGCATAAGGCTTGCTCAGAAAGTCGGAAATCAAGAAAACAATGGTTTTGCGGTGGGTCACCGATTGGGCAAAACGCAGCGCGGCCGCAATATCGGTGCGCCGACTCTGCACCGGGTGTTCGATCAAGGCCCGCAAAATGCCAAAGGTGGCCGACTTGCCCTTGCGCGGCGGTAGATACAATTCGGTCTGATCGCTAAAGGCAATCAACCCCACTTTGTCGTTGTTTCGAAGCGCTGAGACCGCCAATAGGGCGCAGGCCTCGAGCAGGGTTTCTCGCTTGGAACCCGAAGCGCCCCCGAACCCTGAAGAAGCGCTCAAATCGACCATCAACAAAACACTGAGCTCTCGGTCTTCTTCAAGCACTTTAACATAAGGCTCTCTCAGTCGGGCGGTTACATTCCAATCGATGCTACGCACTTCGTCCCCGGGTTGATAGGCCCGCACTTCTCGGAACGACATTCCTCTGCCGCGAAACGAGCTATGGTAGGCACCCGAAAACAAATTTTGGCTGCTTTTGCGCGCCTTGATTTCGAGACGGCGCACCCTTTTGATCAGTTCCAGCGTATCCATACCCGTAGGAGCAACTGCGTTTAAGGCACTTCGACCGAATGGAGCAAATCGTCAATAATGTTCTGTGCTTTGATATTTTCTGCTTCGGCCTCATAGGTTAAGGCAATCCGGTGTCGAAGCACGTCTCCGGCAATGTTGCGCACATCTTCGGGAATCACAAACGAGCGATGCCGAATAAAGGCGAGTACCCGGGCCGCCTTGGCTAAATTGATGCTGGCCCTCGGCGAAGCACCACAGGCGATCAAAGGCTGTAGACGCTGGAGTTTATAGCGTTCTGGGTGGCGTGTGGCCTGCACCAAATCGAGAATGTAGGTTTCGATTTTGGCATCCAGATAAACGCCCTGAATCGATTGTTTGGCTTGTTCGAGGGTATGCAAACCCACGACAGGGCGAATCTGTACGGGCTCGTCGTTGATTTGGCGTCGAACAATTTCCCGTTCTTCTTCCAAGCTCGGATAGTCGATCACGGTCTTGAGTAAAAACCGGTCGAGTTGGGCTTCGGGGAGCGGATAGGTTCCCTCTTGTTCCAGCGGGTTTTGGGTAGCCAAGACCAAAAAGGGCTTGGGGAGCGGAAAGGTCTGATCGCCAATAGTGATCTGCTTTTCTTGCATGGCTTCGAGCAGGGCGCTCTGCACCTTAGCTGGAGCCCGGTTGATTTCGTCGGCGAGGACAAAATGCGCAAATACAGGTCCCCTTTTTACCTCAAAACTGTGGTTTTGAACGTTATAGATTTGAGTCCCAATCAAATCGCTCGGGAGCAAGTCGGGGGTGAATTGAATTCGGGAAAAGTCGGCCTCGAAGGCTTGGGCCAAACTCTTGATCGCCAAAGTTTTCGCCAAACCGGGTACCCCTTCGAGCAGAATATGGCCATTGCCGAGCAGCCCGATCAGCAAGCGCTCCAACATCGATTTTTGACCGACCAAAACCTTGCCGAGCTCCGCCGAAAGGGCATCGACAAAAGCACTGTCGCGCACAATGCGCTCTTCTGAACCCAGACCGCCCTCTGCAGAGATCGCCGGGCCGAGACCTTCTTGGTGTTCCATCGTTTCCGTTTAGGTAATTTCAGAATCCGATTGGGAGCGGGAAAGGCATTTCTCCCGGACCCTCCTGCCAGATTCAACCCCCGCAAATCTGCACAAATCTGCGGACATCGCCCGTTAAAAAGGTGTTAAGCCATTTCGCTCAAATCGAGCCCAAAATGCCCCGAAGCGCCCTATCTTTAGTCGATGTTTCGAAAAATTGGACTCATCGGGATTGGGGTCTTGTGGCTCTGGGGATGCTCTGTAGACTCTACTTCGAGCAGCGTTCGCATTGGGCTGGGCGAAGACGACCGCTGTACTCCATTGGATGGGTCTTGGCATTTTTTTCCATTCGAATGGGTCAAACCGACCGATAGTGTACAGCCGAGCAGACAGTCTGTCGAAATCGGTACCCTGTGGAACCATATGCCGGAAATGGAGCGGGAAGGAATTCGCTCGGGTTTGGGATATGCCACCTATCAACGGTCGATTCGAGTCCCCTCGGGAATGCGGCATCCCGCGATTTTGGTTCCAGAGGTGTATACGGCCCACCGCTTGTTCGCCAACGATGTACTCATTGCTTCCAATGGAGTTGTGGGTTCAGAACCCGCTCAATCTAAAGCATATTGGTTGCCGAAAATTGCCTTGCTTCCCCCGGGCTCTTCCGAATACGTGCTTACGTTTCAAGTCAGCAATTATGCGCATTATAAAGGAGGGGTATTTGAACCCTTGGTGCTCGGTCCACTTCAGATGCTTCAGCTCAATCGAACCCAAGAATTTGCCTGGGTGAGTTTGCTGTCCGGGGGGTTGTTGATTGGGGGCTTGTTTTTTCTCGGTTTTTTTCTCTTCGATCGCTCGGATCGCACCGTGTTGTATTTCTCGCTTTTCTGTATTTTCTATGCCTATCGGGTTTTGGGTACGGAGTCCTATGTGTTGCATGAAATTCTACCTGGACTGCAGTTCCCGCTGGCGGTTCGTCTCGAATATGGCAGTTTGTATTTGTCGGTTATGATGTTTGCGGCTTTTTTACGCAATCTTTATCCGCTCGATATTCACTCTGGAATTGTGCGTTTTTACTTGTTTTTCAATGCCTTTCATTTGCTGTGTCTTTTTTTACCCGTATATTATTTTACAGGTTTATTGACTTATTTCTTGTGGGGGACCTCCTTTTTTATTGTCTATTCTTTTTACGTTTATATACGCGCCTTTCTGCATTCAAGAGTGGGTTCGGGTTGGGCTTTGTTTTCTGGAATTTTTATTGCACTGTCCAGTTTTCTGTTGATGCTGGACTATCTCCATTTCCTGACACCACCCAAAGGTCTGTACTATAGTCTATACGCAGCGTTTTTTATTTCTCAGTCGCTTATACTGAGCTATCGATTTGCGCGAAATCAGTTTAAACTGCTCCTCAAGATGGAGTCGCTTCAGCAAAGTAGAAACGATTTTATCTCGACATTGGGGCACGAACTTCGCACCCCCTTAAATGCCATCTTTGGTATTTCCAGCATGCTCGAAAAGCAAGTGGAGCAGCCTGAGATGAAACTGCGCATGGGGAACATACGGCAAAACGCAGAGCAACTCACCCAGACCATCGCAGAGTTGTTGAGTTTTTCCGATACCGACCCGGAACAGTTCGTCCCCGTTTTTGAGTCATTTTCGCTCGAAGAGCTCTTGGAACGTCAGCATACCGTTGTGCGTCCTTTTCTCGAGCAAATGCCACTGATTTTTAAGACAGAACGGTCTCCAGAGACTGCCAAGGTCTATATCGGAGACGCCTTGCGCATTCGGCAGTTGTTGTTTTTACTATCGACTTATTGTTTGAGGCAGCTTAAAGCGGGGGTATTGACCTTAAAGGTGTCCGTAGTGGTTCCTGGAACGGTTCGCGAGCGTCTGTGCTTTACGTTTCTCCACCCGGAATTGGAGCTCAATCCCGAAGTCCGGCAGCTGTTCAACGATGGGGAACTCACCCGATTGGACCCCAAGAGACTGAGGTACGATCGACAAATGATGGCCCTCAGTACGGTAGTTCAAATGGTGAAAACGCTCGGGGGTAGCCTATTGTGGTCAACAGATCCCACTCCGATGATTGGTTTCGAATTGAATATGAGGCCCGGCGATGCTCCCGAAGAGCGTTTAAATGTGCGCCCGATCAATCCGAAACTCCGCATCCTCGTGGTAGACGATCATCCTACAAATGTCAAATTGATGGAGCTGATGCTCGGCAGTTTGGGTCTGGAGGTGGACTCCGCTTCCAATGGAATGGACGCTTTGGAATGTGCACGGAACAAGTCGTATCACATTGTATTCATGGATTTGCAAATGCCGGGCATGGATGGTTTGGAGAGCACGCGCCGAATGCTCACCGAAATTCCCTTTCGCCCCATTGTGATTGCGCTCACTGCGAATACGACCGAGAGCGATCGAAAAATGGCCCTCGAATCGGGGATGAGCGATTTTATGGGCAAACCCGTCAAGTTGGCCGAACTCAAAGCGACTCTTTTGAAGTGGCAAAGCTTGAGCGAATTCGTCGATTCGGAGTAAGCGAGGGACAGCGGAAATTTCTGGGGACTGGAGAAAATAGTTCGCAGTTTGCAGTTTACAGATCTAAGGTTCAAGCAATGCCGTAAAGTGCATTACTTGTTAAAGTCAATACATCAATTACGAGCCAATGCCGCGCCAGAAGAACGGTGACTGTAATTGCATTTGTCTGAGAATTGCGGTGTGAACGACAAAATCAACAAATCAGATACCAACGAGGAGACCGACCTCCAGGCGTATCAAACCTCTCGACTCCGGGACCCCGAGTCGCTTCAAGCCGCAACGGCCAGTGAGCCTTGCGGCGCGACCTCGGCCAAAGCTGTAGCGGGTGGACAAGAGAGGTTGCGCAGGTCTAAAAAAGCTCCTTTCTTTCCTTCTTTCTTTGGAGCAGCAAAGAAAGAAGCCCACCGCGGGAGCGGTGTGCACACTAGAGTCGTAGAGAGGGAATGAACAGCGCAGGCCAACTTTGAATGCTCATCGGCGTAGCCGGAAGTTGTCGACCCGAAAACCCAGGTATACTTTAAAAGACAATCGTTCGATCAGTCGATTGTAGTCTTTACTCTGCTAAAAAGAGAGCCGTGGTATGCTGAAAAAGCTCCTCTCCCCAGAAATATCCCGTGACCCATAAGCGGTCCATTCCCGTGGAACGGGGAACATCCCCGATTGGGTTGTCCTCAGGACTGATTTTCCAATTCTCTTTCCCGATCGATTAACGAACCCAAAGAATTCTTTTTGAGAAATTCCACGGTTTCGTTGCGCAACTCCATAAACGCTTCCCGAATCGCACAGCGCACCTCGTTTTTGCATTCCTCGCAGCGCTCGTAATACTTGTAGGTCACACAGGGCAGCAAGGCAATCGGACCATCAAACAAACGCATCACATCGGCCAAATTGACCTCGTAGGGATCGCGAATCAGGTAATACCCGCCACCGGGTCCTTTTTTGCTGCCCAAAACGCCCGATTTGCGCAAGTCGAGCAAAATGGCTTCGAGAAATTTCTGGGGAATATGCTCACTCTCACTGATTTGGTGGATAGGCACCGGGTGCTCCGATTTGAGCCGCGCCAAATGGAGCAGCGCGTTGATGGCGTATTTGGCTTTTTTGGATAGCACGATTACGGGGTAATTCGACTGCGTTGCTTTTCTCTGCGCTCCACGATTTCATTCGTGCGTTCGATGGCTCTTTTCAATTTGAAATTGCTCCAATTGTTCTTGTAGTATTTGTTGATGAAGTAATCCAGTTTTCGAATCACCATCACGTTATAGGCTCCTTTGATCTTATCGAGGTTGGAATCGCTCAGCGAACGCAAGCTCAACGAAAAACTCCCATCCAAATACTGGATATAGTGCCAAATTCCGCTCGGCATAAAAAGCGTCTCCCCGTGCTGCAGATCGTGCTGATAGCCTTTGACGTATTTGAGCGCGGGATACTTGTCGAAGTCAATGCTCGATAAATCGGCCGCGCTATGGGTGGTAAAAGGCAATTTGTACAAAAATTTGGTCTGGTCCTGATCGAACAAGGTAATGCGCTTCGTCCCTTGAAACTGTGAAATGAAGACGTGCGATAGATCGATATCGTAGTGCAAACGAACATCGCTGCCCGCACATCCAAAAAACATAAACGGAAAGTCCTTGAGCCAACCTTCGGTGACCTCGGGAAAATCGAAATCGTTCAAAAGTTCCGGCGCCAATTTGAACAGGTTGAACAGAAATATGCGCAAATCCGAAGGACTGCCGTCCGCCAACATTTGGAGATATTCCCCAAAGGCCATTTCCTTGGCCGGAGGCATTTCGATCAGGGTGGGTTCGTTGTCGAGCCAGCGCCCATAGAGCTTGACCTGCTCCTTTCCGGCCACCGCCTGCAAATGCGGATAGGTCCATCGATCAAAGGCCGACCAGTTCTTGCCGAACTTGCGGATTACAAGCGGCTTGAGTGGTTTTACATAGTTGTGGTAAAAGTCGTCGCGATCGATTTCGTCGACCACATCGATGGGGTGCAGCTCCATTTGGTTCATTGAACAACACACTAAATTCCAGACAAAAGTACCAAAAACAGGGCCTCAGCCCTTGGGCAAGGCAACACAGACATTCTTGGGTTCGGTAAAAAAGTGGAGGGCCTCGAAGCCCCCTTCCCGACCGATTCCGCTTTGTTTTACCCCCCCAAAAGGCGTGCGCAAATCCCGTACCAACCAGCAGTTGATCCACACAATTCCCGTGTGCAAGCCTGCGGCCACCCGATGCGCTTTTTCCAAAGAGCTGGTCCAGACCGTGGAGCTCAGCCCATAAGCAGTATCGTTGGCCAGACTGAGGGCCTTGGCCACATCGTCAAAAGGCTGCAGCGTTACAACAGGGCCAAAGATCTCTTCTTGATTGACCCGGCATTCCGGTCCCAAACCCTCGATCACGGTGGGCTCGTAGTACCAACCCCCCGCCCACTCGCCTTCAAGGTGCACGGCTTGGCCTCCGCACAAAACACGTCCTCCTTCTTCTCGGGCCAAATCGACATAATGCTGAACCTTATCAAACTGGGCTTGAGAAACGAGCGCCCCGAGCTTGCTGTCCTCCCGATGCGGCGGACCCACCCGAAGTTGCCGTACCCGCTCGACAAAGGCATCGCGAAAGCGCTCGTACAGCGGTCGTTCGATCAAGATTCTCGAACCGCACAAACAAATTTGCCCCTGATTGGCAAAAGAGGACTGTAAGGTCGTCTTGAGGGCCGCGTCAAAATCGCAATCGGCAAACAAGATGTTGGGGTTTTTGCCGCCCAATTCGAGCGACATTTTCTTAAACATCGGAGCAGCCACTTGGGCGATGCGCTTTCCGGTGGCCGTGCCACCCGTAAACGAAAGCACCGGAACTTCGGGATGGGCACAAATGGCCTCGCCCACCTTGGGCCCTAGTCCATGGACAATGTTCAAAACACCAGGCGGAAAGCCCGCCTCGATGCAGAGTTCCGAGAGCAAAAAGGCGGTCATCGGCGTGACCTCAGAGGGTTTGGCCACCACCGTATTGCCCGAGGCCAAGGCCGGGGCAATTTTCCAACTGAACAAGTAGAGCGGGAGGTTCCAAGGGGCAATGCACCCGGCTACACCCAGCGGATGCCGTAAAGTATAGTTGAACCCAGAAGTTCCCATCAAATGCGCTTCGCTTTGTTCGTGCAAAATGGCGGTGGCATAAAAAGCGAAGTTGTCTCGGGCCCGCGGAATGTCGACGCTCCGCGCCAAAGCAATGGGTTTTCCATTGTCTCGACTCTCGGCGGCGGCCAGCTTTTCCAGATCGCGTTCAATCAGGGCGCTGAGTTTGAGAAGCAGCTTGGATCGCTCTGCGGCCGGGGTGTCCCTCCAGCCGGGAAAGGCATTTCGGGCGGCACGCACTGCGCGCTCCACATCTCGGCTGTCCGAGTCGGGCACCTGGCTATACACTTGGCCTGTCGCAGGGTCAAAACTATCCAAATAGGCCCCCGACTGGGGGTCTTCGAGGCGACCGTCAATATAGTTTTTGAGCCAAATCATAGGGTCGGTTTATATCCAGCGCTGTCTGCGGAAAAAGACCAACAACACACCGCTGAGGGCCAAACATACCCCCCAGAACGCTGGGTAAGCCCAACGCTCGTCGATTTCGGGCATGTATTTGAAATTCATTCCGTAGACGCCTGCCAAAAAAGTGATCGGGGCAAAAAGGGTCGAAATAATGGTCAATACGCGTATCACCTCGTTGAGCCGGGTAGTGACATTGAGGTGATAGAGGTTGTAATAGTCGTTGAGCACTTCCCGATAGCTGTCGATCGACTCGACACAGTGCTGGGTGAGTCCGTAGAGATCGTCTAAGAACGGACGTGTTCCCTTGCGCAACAGCGGATGCGCCGACCGATTCATTCCGCGCACCAACCCGACCACGGGCCGGGTCACCTTGACCATAAAGTGCAATTCCTGCTTATAGACGTTGATATGCGACAAAACGCGCTCGCTCGGTTTGCGCAAAAGTTTCATTTCCAGCGTGTCGATGCGCTCGCCAATTTCCTCGGTCAAGTAGGTATACCCGTCAACAATGCTGTCGAGGAGTTCATACAGCAGATAATCAGCGTCATTTTTTCCGGTTTTGCCCTGTCGCAACCGAAGTCGTTCGCGGATCGCCCCAAAGGTGTCTCCGCTTTGTTCTTGGAAGCTGATGAGCAAATGCTCCTTGAGGACGAAACTGATTTGCTCCGCTTGCACCCGAGTGGTTCCCGGCTCGGAACTCAGCATTTTGACCGTGGCAAAACACTGGTCTTCGTATTCAGCGAACTTGGCGCGCTGCCCAGTGTTCAGGATGTCTTCGAGAATCAGCGGGTGGATTTGGTACTTGGCCCCAATAGCGCCGATCAAGTTCAAGTCGTGGAGCCCGTCTATATCGATCCAAAGCCGCTCGTGTCCTCCTTGAACTGGCGCATCGGGAAGGGGGTCTGCATCGGTCCACACCACTTCGTCCACCGCGTCTTTGCTATATGAAAAAACCCGGATGCTGGGTTGATCCATTTTGCGCGTACCGATAAAGACCAGCGCTCCCGGAGGCAAATTCCGGTTTTCGACCCGCTTGCGAAACAATCGGGCCATGGGCGTAACAGATTCGTAGGGGTTTTTAGACGAGGGCCAATTTACTCCTCGGACTCTTCCGACACGGGCTCGGGCATACCCTCTGTCGATGCAGGGTTTTCCGAAGAAGCTGGAGCGCCCAAGGCAGGAGCCGAGGGGGTCGCGTTGTTGTCGATCTGATCCTTAATCAGCGAGGTCGGAGCATCTTCTTCTGAAGTAGTCGTAGCCGTATTCGTAAACAGATTGCTCATCAACACCAAGGCCATCAAGCTACCGGCAAGGACCCAAGTGGCCCGATCCAACACGTCTGTCGCTTTTTTTACCCCACCCAACAATTGGGTGCCCCCGGTTCCAAAGGCCGAAGAAAGTCCTCCACCCTTGGGGTTTTGAATTAAGACGACCGCAATCAGCAGCAGGCAAACCAAAAAGATGAGGATGGCAAACAAATAGCTCATAATCGGGGTGTTTCGAGGCGTTTCCGCAATTCGGAAATACGGGCGGCAAAGAAACTACTTTTCTCTGGGAATCTCAACAATAGGATTTCATAGGCTTCGAGTGCCAGGGTGTAGTGTTTCTGGGCAAAATAGAGTTCGGCCAGCGTTTCGGTCATCAATCCTTCGGTTCCGTCCACTTCTTTGCGCTGGCCCGAAGGGAATTCTCGGCGCGATGTCTCTTCGGACAAGATGGTTTTTTCCGGTCGCAGCTCGGGCAATTTTTCAATAAACTGATCGATGAGATCGAATTGTTCTTTTTGGCGCTTGGGTTTGGGTGGGGCAGCCGCTGAATCTCTTTTGCGTTCCTTTTTGTTGAGTTTTTTCTTTTTCTTCTCCTTGCGCTTTTTGTCCCGCGTTCCCCGATCTCCTGCGGCTGTGGGGATTTCGAGTGGGCGCCGACTTTCGATCACGGGGATTAGCTCTTCGGCTTCGATCCGTCTGAGCCACTCCTCCAAACTCATTTTGAGGGCTTTCGGATCCATCTCAGCCCTTTCCGATTTTGGGTGGATCTCTTCATCGCTCCATTCCAAAACCTCCGACTCTGGGGCAGCCAGGGGCTCATCCTTTTCAGCCAAAGAGAATTCGGGCATGGGGATCGCTTCTACTTGAGAATCGGCGGGTTCCGCGAAAGGCGGTTCGGGCAGCGCTCCCGGATCCTCGTTCAAGGGTACCGTCTCTGCGATGGGCACCCGAGGATTTTCATTCTTTTCGGGGGCCGCGATTTGATCGGGTTCGATCACAGGGGCTTCGGATCGCGTATCGGTCGTCGAGACCGGCTTTTCGAGGCTACCCAATTCGTCCGCTTTGAGCGCGGCACGGTCCCGCATCCTTCGGTTTTCCTCGAGAATGAGCCGGACTTTGCGCCTTGCTGCTTCCATGGGGTCTTCGGGTTCGGTTGGGCGCTCTACCCGAGCCGGAATCGGTACGACGGGTCCTTGAGGTACCTCCTCGAGGGGATCAAAGGGACGGGCCAAAGGCAGGTGCAATCGTTCAAACAAGCGTTCCCGCTGGGGTATGCGCACCGCCGCCGCTTTGATGGCGCCCTCGTGGGTGTTGGGTTCCGCTTCTCGGGTATGGTACGCGGTCAGCAAATACGGGAGCGCAAACGCGGGAAACTCGGTCTGCAGGGCTCCAAGCCAATCCAAGTCGCTCGGGCTGGCCGTGCGACCGGTATCCCACAATTCGAGCAAAAGGCGGCTGTCTACGGTCACCAGTTCACGAGGGCTTGGTTGGTGATGTCTTCGCTCAATTGACGACAAATCTGCGCAATGAGTTGCTCCTCCACATCGCTAAAGTTCTCGCTCGCTTCAAAGTTGGCGAACTGAGTAAAGGTGCGCTCAAAGTTCTTGGTGGGTTCGAGCGTATTGGTATAGGTTACCTGTACGGTTACCGTCAGTCGGTTTTGATCGATGGTGCCATCGCCTTGAGCGCTCAATGGCTCGACTACATAGCCCAAAATGGCGCCTTCAAATTGGAGATCGGCTTCTTCTCGGCTCAACTCCAGACGCGTTTGTTGGTTGATCAGGTTCCGGAGCGATTCGGCCAACACAATGCTGAGGTTGGGCTGAAACAGATCGGCGTTGTTGGGAAAATCGCCCACCGAAAAGGTCCGTGCATTGCCCGTATCGCCCCCGCTAAACGAATATCCGCCTCCACAACCGGAAAGCCCGAGCATGCCCATTACAGCCCACAGTGCCCAAGATCGCTTATAACCCATAGTGCTTGATTTTGCGATACAGGGTCCGCTCCGATATGCCGAGCTCTTTGGCGGCTTCTTTCCGTTTGCCCCGATGTTTTTCGAGCGAGCGCCGAATCATATCGATTTCGTTCTGTTCGAGTGAGAGCACTTCGTCTACTTCAGGATAATCGTCGGTTTCGTCGATCACTTCGACGGTTTCCCGATACACATTTCGAGACGAAGGAACCGGTAAAAGCGCGCTGCTGTTCGGGGCTTCTTCTTCGTAGATCCGCGTAATCAAGCCCTTGTGATCGTCTTCAAAATGTTCGCCCACCCCATTTTTCATCAGTTCGTGGGTCAGCTGTTTGAGATCGTTCAAGTCGCTGCGCATATCGAACAGAATCTTGTAGAGAATCTCGCGCTCGCTGGCAAAATCGGCTCCGCCTTGTCCACCGTTGCGATTCAGCGCCATGGGCAAACCGGGTGCGCCAATTTGGGGCAAATAATGTTCGAGGGTCGCCCGGCTCACGCTCCGCTCGGTTTCGAGGACCGAGAGTTGCTCGACCAAATTGCGCAGTTGTCGAATATTGCCCGGCCACCGATAGTCGGCCAAGGCATCTACGGCGTCGGAATCGAGGCGTACGGCGGGCAATTTGTATTTCTCAGCAAAATCCGAAGCGAATTTTCGAAACAACAAATGCACATCTTCAGGGCGCTCGCGCAAAGGGGGAAGGTGAATTTCGACCGTATTCAACCGATAATAGAGATCCTCGCGAAACCGGTTTTTATCGACGGCCTCGACCATACTGAGATTGGTGGCCGCGACAATCCGCACATCGGTTTTTTGGATTTTCGAAGACCCCACCTTGATGAATTCTCCGGTTTCCAATACCCGCAACAACCGAACCTGGGTCGAGAGTGGCAATTCTCCCACTTCGTCGAGAAAAATGGTTCCCCCGTCGGCCTCTTCAAAATACCCTTTGCGCACTCCGGTGGCCCCGGTAAATGAGCCTTTTTCGTGGCCAAACAATTCGGAATCAATGGTTCCCTCCGGAATGGCTCCGCAGTTGACCGCGATATAGGGTTTGTGTTTGCGGTGCGATAGCTGGTGGATGATGCGGGGGATCGACTCTTTGCCGACTCCGCTCTCTCCAGTTACCAAAACCGAAATATCGGTGGGTGCCACCATCATCGCCTTGGTCAAGGCCCGATCGAGAAGCCCCGAAGATCCAATAATGCCAAAGCGCTGCCGCACTTCCTGAGCGCTGTTCATCGCAGGGTTATTTTGAGTTCCAGTGGTGCGCTTTGATGGATTCGGGCTCCGCTGCTTCGATGGACCACAAAGGGCTTGGTGGCCCGTATCAACATCGTGCGCGCTTCGGGCAAGGCCTTGGAAAACCGAACCTGTTTCTTTTCACCCATCCACAAACCGCTCCAAATTTCTTTGCCCGAGGCGTCGTAGACCAGGGTTTCGTAGGCGGCCATCAGGTTTTCTACGCAGGGCCCTTGTGGAGCGCGGGCAATGCACAGTTCGAAGGAGCCATCGGTGCGCACGGACTCGCGGACCACGGCAAACCGAAGCGCGTCATCCCGAATTGGCTCTTCGGTTTGGGCGTTTGCCATTCCTACATGAACACTCAGAGCGACCCCAATCCACCCCCACAGTTGCCTCATGGCCGGAGAGCGGTTTGCCCGAGCAGGGTCGCCGCGCTGCAGTCTTCCACCTTGACCCAGGCCAAATCACCGGGTTTTTGACCGGGCAGTTTTGGGAACACCACCACGGTATTTTGCGTGGTCCGGCTTGACCAATGCTGGTCAGAGCGCTTGGAGTCGCCCTCGATGAGCACTTCGACCACCTGCCCTATTTCGGCTTGATTGCGCTCGAGCGAATGCCGTTGCTGGAGTTCGATGATCTCGTTCAACCGCCGTTTTTTTACCTCGAGCGGAATGTCGTCCACCAGGTTGCGGGCCGCATGGGTTCCAGGCCGTTCGGAGTAATAAAACATAAATCCGAAATGGTAGCGCACGGCCTCCATTAGGCTCAGGGTTTGAGCGTGATCTTCTTCGGTTTCTCCCGGAAATCCGGCGATCATATCCATGCTCAGGGCCACGTTTGGAATAATGCGGCGAATGCGCTCTACCCGGGCCAAATAGTCTTCTCGATCGTGCCCCCGATTCATTTCCTTTAAAATCCGACTGCTTCCCGACTGCACCGGCAGGTGGATCGATTTGCACAAATTGGGGTATTCGGCTAGAGCATAGAGCACATCGTCGTGCATGTCTTGCGGATTGCTCGTCGAAAAGCGAATCCGCATTTCAGGGACGGCTTCGGCCACCTGACGCAACAAGGACGCAAAACCCACGGCTGACGCTTGGGCCATGGCACTGGCTTTGGCAAAGTCCTTTTTAGGGCCACCACCATACCACAAATACGAGTCTACATTCTGTCCGAGCAGGGTTACTTCCCGATAACCTTGGTCGCGCAGGGTGCGCACTTCGTCGAGCACCGTTTGGGGATTGCGACTCCGCTCCCTTCCCCGCGTAAAGGGCACCACGCAAAAGCTGCACATATTGTCGCAGCCTCGGGTAATCGAAACAAAGGCGGTAACCCCGTTGCCGCCAAGGCGTACCGGATTTAGATCGCCATAGGTCTCCTCCTTGCTCAACAACACGTTTACCGCTTTTCGCCCTCCTCCAATTTCTTCGAGCAAATGAGGCAAATCCCGATAGGCGTCAGGGCCGACCACCAGGTCTACGAGTTTTTCTTGTTCGAGCAAATCGTGTTTGAGGCGCTCGGCCATACAGCCCAACAATCCCACCACCATATGCGGCTTGTGGGTTTTGAGCGACTGGAAATGCTTGAGTCGATTTCGAATGGTCTGTTCTGCTTTGTCGCGGATCGAACAGGTATTGAGCAACACCAAATCGGCTTTTTCGAGGTCTCGGGTGGTCCCGTAGCCCTCTTTGGCCAAGATGCCGGCGACGATTTCGCTGTCGCTGAAGTTCATTTGACAGCCGTAGCTTTCAATAAAAACCGATCGCACCGCTGCTGGAGCTTCGGAGACCAAGGCTTCGCCTTGTCGGTGATCGGGCAAGAGTTCGGTGTCGTGACCGCGCATGGAAGAGTTCAACCGCAATGGGGGGGTAAGAGGTGTGGGTCAAAAATACGAAGGATGCAGTGGACTCGTGACAACTTGACAGTTTGAAGTAGCTTCGATTTTCTCCCCTTCGCTCCTAGACGCCGATTCTTAGAGGTCCTGAATACAAGCTGTTTCCGCCTCCTGAGGCGCTTTACTCGGACAGGTGGGCTTTGCCCGCTGATCGAATGCCTTTTCTTTGCACGGTCCCATCATTCGATTTTCCCCCGCCCATGCCCAAGAATTTAGTCATTGTGGAGTCGCCCGCCAAGGCCAAGACCATCGCGGGTTTTCTGGGTTCCGACTTCGAAGTAGAGTCGAGTTTCGGGCATATTCGCGACTTGGTCGAGAGCGGTTTGGGGGTCGATGTCGACAACCATTTTGCACCCGAATATGTGGTGCCCAAGGAAAAAGCAGAGGTTGTCAAGAAACTCCGCAAAAAAGTCAAGGAAACCGATATCGTATGGCTCGCTTCCGATGAGGACCGCGAAGGAGAAGCCATTGCGTGGCATTTGGCCGAAGCCCTCGGGCTCGATCCGCTCAAGACCAATCGCATTGTCTTTCACGAGATCACCAAAAAAGCCATTCAAAAGGCCGTAGAGCACCCCCGTACCATCGATCTCAATTTGGTCAATGCGCAACAAGCCCGCAGGGTTCTGGATCGCTTGGTAGGGTATCAGCTCAGTCCGGTTTTGTGGAAAAAAGTAAAGCGGGGACTCAGCGCCGGCCGGGTCCAAAGCGTAGCAGTTCGCCTGTTGGTCGAACGCGAGCGCGAGGTGCAGAAGTTTCAGTCGGTCAGTGCTTTTCGCGTTGTGGCCGAGTTCGAGACCGGCAAAAAGAAATTCAAAGCCGAGCTCGACCGTCGCTTTGAAACCGAACCGGAAGCGACCGCTTTTCTCGAGGCCCTGCTCGGCGGAGCCTTTGCAGTTCAGAATGTCGAAGTAAAGCCCGCCAAAAAGAGTCCCAGTCCGCCTTTTACCACTTCAACCCTCCAACAGGAGGCCGCGCGCAAACTCGGTTTTTCGGTTTCTATGACCATGCAGTTGGCACAGAAGCTCTACGAGGAAGGACACATTACCTACATGCGAACGGATTCCGTCAACCTCAGCGACGAGGCCTTGGCGGCGGCTCGGGCTCAGATTGTGAACCATTACGGCGAATCCTTTTCCCAGACGCGGAAGTTTCAAACCAAGAGCAAAGGGGCGCAGGAGGCCCACGAGGCCATTCGCCCCACCTATTTCGAGCGCGTATCGGCGGGGGCCGATCCCCGACAGAAGAAATTGTACGACCTCATTTGGAAGCGCAGTTTGGCTTCACAAATGAGCGATGCCCAGCTCGAGCGCACCACCATCACCATTCCGGCCCCGCAACAGTCGCAGTTTATCGCCAAAGGCGAAGTCATTCGCTTTGAAGGGTTTCTAAAACTCTATCTCGAGGGCCAAGACGAAGAAGATCCCGAAGGCGACACGGTCCTGTTGCCTGCGGTCGAGGCCGGACAATCGCTTTCGCTGCACACCGCCGAGGCAGTCGAGCGCTATACTCGCCCTCCCGCCCGCTATACCGAGGCCAGTTTGGTGAAGAAACTCGAAGAACTCGGCATTGGTCGGCCGTCGACTTATGCGCCGACCATTTCGACCATTCTCAAGCGCGGCTATGCCGAAAAATCAGAACTCGAAGGCACCGTCCGCTCCTACCGCAGGCTGTGGTTGGAATCGGGTGGACTCAAAGCCGAAACCCTGACCGAGCGCACGGGTGCCGACAAAGGCAAATTGATTCCCACCGATATCGGGGCTGTGGTGAATGATTTTCTCGTCGAGCACTTTGCCCCTGTGCTCGATTTCCACTTTACGGCCCAGATCGAAGAAGAATTCGACCGAATCGCCGAAGGCGAAGAGGATTGGGTAGAAATGATGGATCGCTTCTACAGCAAATTCCACAGCACCATCGAGGTGGTAGAAGAGACCGCGGGCTACGCCAAAGGCGAGCGGTTGCTCGGAACCGATCCCAAAACCGAATTGCCCGTTTATGCCAAAATTGCCCGTTATGGCCCTGTCGTCCAGTTGGGTAGTACGGAATCTGAGGACAAACCGCGATTCGCCGGCCTCATCAAAGGCCAAAGCCTCGAGACCATTACCTTGGAAGAGGCACTCAAATTGTTCGAACTGCCCCGAAGTTTGGGCGATTTTGAGGGCAAAAAAGTCAAGACTTCGGTCGGTCGGTTTGGTCCCTATGTCCAACACGGAGACACCTTTGTTTCGCTCAAGCCCGACGAAGGCGACAGTCCTTATTCCATCGAATTGGACCGCGCCATTGCGCTTATTTTGGCCAAGCGCGATCAAGCGGCCAAGAGTCTGATTCGCCGATTCGAGGGCGATCCGGTGATCGACATCCTCGAAGGACGTTGGGGGCCCTACATCAAGAGCGGAAAGGACAATTACAAGATACCCAAAGGCCAGGACCCCTTGGCCCTCGATCGCGCGGCCGTCGAAGCCTTGATCGAAGCGTCTCCTCCGCCCAAAAAGGCCGCCGGTGCCCGCAAAGGCAAGCGTTAACCCCTTCGTTTCAGATCGCCCTTTCCGATGTACAACGAATTTTTAGCCCCGGTTCGCGCCGGTCTTCTCGATCTCTACGCCCATTCCTCCAAGCCCCAAATTGGCGCTCGCATCAGGGCACACGACGAAATTCGAGGATTGCCCGATTTGGAGGCGCCCGGTGTGGCCCTGATCGGGGTGTGCGAAGGTCGTGGGTCGGGCATTGAGCGCACCCAAGATTTGGCGCCCGACGTGGTTCGGGAAGCCCTGTATGCCTTGTACTGTGGACCTTGGTCTACGGCCTTCTACGATTTGGGCAATGTCTATGCCGGAGAGCGCGCGGAAGACACCTATGCCGCGCTTCAGGAAGTGTGCGCTGTATTGCTCAGGCAACGCATTGTCCCGTTGATCATCGGCGGGAGTCAAGACCTGACGTATGCTTTGTATCGGTCGTTCGACGCCCTCGAGCAAACCGTCAATTTGTGTGCTATCGACAGCCGGCTCGATCTCGGACATTTTGAGGGGGGCTTGAACGAATCGAATTATCTAAGTCATATCGTATTGAATAAGCCCTACAGGCTGTTCAATTTTGTCAATCTCGGCTATCAGACCTATTTCGCCCAACAAGAAGAGTTGGAATTGGTCGAACGCATGCATTTCGATGTGCAGCGGCTCGGATTGCTCCGCGCCGATTTGGCCTTGGCCGAACCCTTGCTCCGCGATACGGATATGTTGAGTTTCGATTTTTCCTGCATCCGCGTTTCGGAAGCCCCTGGGGCCGTTCAGCCTTCTCCCAACGGATTTTCTGCCGACGAAGCCTGTCGATTGGCGCGCTATGCGGGCATGAGCGACAAAATGAGTGCCGCCGGGTTTTTTGGATTCGACCCCAGCCTCGATCAGCGGGGGGCGGGAGCCTTGTTGCTGGCCCAGATGATCTGGTATTTTGTCGAAGGCTACGACGGACGCGTCGGAGACTATCCTTTCGCCAGCAAGAAAGACTATGTTCGCTTTACGGTTTTGATCAACGAGGGCGAACACGAATTGGTGTTCTATCGCAGTCCCTTGAGCGATCGATGGTGGGTGGAGGTGCCCATGCCTGCAGAAAAAATCGGACAGACCCAGCGCCATGCCTTGTTGCCCTGTACCCACGACGATTATCAAATGGCCTGCAGCAACGAAATTCCCGAACGCTGGTGGATGGCATTTCGAAAATCTCTTTAACCCAACCCGACCGCCATGGATGTCATTTTAGGATTCGATTTTGAAGAAGTCGGTGTTGAAAAAAATCAAAAACCCCGAAATTCTCTATCTTTAGCGGCTTACAAAGGATTCCGGATGCGATTGACCCCCGTTACCCGTTGGTTTTTATTTCTGGCAATGTGCTGTTCTTTAGGCTTATCGGCCCAGCAGGACATTCAGTTTACCCAGTTCATGCACAACCGCTTGCTGTACAATCCGGGCTATGCGGGGAGCCGAGGGTCCATTTGTTTGGATCTATTGCACCGCAGCCAATGGGTGGGCTTTGAAGATGCTCCAACCACCCAAAACTTCAATGCCGATATTCCGTTGAGCTTTCTCCACGGCGGCGTGGGTTTGATTATTACGAACGACCAAATTGGTTTTTTCCAAGACATTTCCGCCGGGTTGGCCTACGCCTATCAGATGCAATTGGGCCAAGGCAAATTGGGGTTGGGTTTGATGGTCGATTTTAAGAACAAAGCCCTTCGCTCCGGCGAGTGGATCGCCCCCGATGGTACGAATGGAGGCACGGATCCTTCGATTATTGCTCCAGGATCTTCCGCGCTTTCGCCCGATTTGAACTTCGGCGCCTACTATGAAGAAGAGCGTTTTTGGGGGGGGATCTCGAGCACCCGGCTCATCGAAGGCAACTTTGCTCTTCCCAATCAAAGTGGAGGCGAGACCCAGTTTCGCAGTACGCGTCACTACTTTTTGATGGGCGGATACAATTGGTATATCCCGAATACGAACTGGGCCGTTTTGCCGGCAGTTATGATGAAGTCCGATTTTGCTGGACCATCTACGTTTGATCTCAATGTCAACGCCATGTACAATAACCGCGTTTGGGGTGGCGTTACGTATCGCACACAGGACGCTTTGGCGGTGATGGCCGGGGCCTACATACTCCCTTCCTTGAAGCTGGGATATTCCTACGACATCACTTTATCGGATTTGGCAAACAGCAGCAGTGGAAGCCATGAAATTATGCTCGGCTATTGTTTCAAGATCGAAGTTCCGGAGCGCGAAAGAGGTAGCTACCGTAATCCGAGATTTTTGTAATATTGTGCCACGTGTTTTCTCCTTTCCCGGTCTTCATCCGTTCATGAATCCCCCTATGAACAGCATCAAAAGTCTTATCGCGGCCTCGGCCCTCCTCGTTCTTTCCGCTTGCAGCAGCGGCGATCACGGCGAATTGGTGGGCGTACAAGACCGTCCCTTGTGGTTTCCTTCGGAGCCCTTTGGCATGGTCTTTATCCCCCAAGGTTCCTACAACATGGGTTCGGCCGATCAAGACGTGCCTTATGCGTTGACGGCACCCACCAAGACGGTTTCGGTTCGCGCATTCTACATGGACCAAACCGAAATCACGAACAATGAGTATCGTCAGTTCGTGGATTGGGTGCGCGATTCAATTGTGCGTTTTCGTTTGGGCGAAGATGGTTTGGTCGAAGAGTATGCATTGATCGATTATACCAATTTGGAAGATCCCACCTTCTACGAGGAATACATCGCGTTGAACTATCCCGACAGCTTGCAGCGTCGGATCAATTGGGATCCCTTTTTGGAGTGGGATGTAGAAAAGTATCCGAGTGCGGAATACACCGAAATCATCGAGTCGATTTTTATCCGCCCCGAAGAGCGCTTTATGGGGGGTAAAATGGTCGATGCCCGCCAGTTGAACTATGTGTATTTCTGGATGAACAAGCAGAAAGCCGGCAGAAAGGAAAACCGGGCGGAATACGACTACAACGATGCCGATGGAGACGGCCGTCAGTTCAGCTATCGCGATTACATCAAGGAAAATACCGAAGTATCGGACCGCAGTAGTTTTATTGAAAAGGAAGTTATCAATGTGTACCCCGATACCTTGGTTTGGGTGCACGACCTCACCTATTCATTCAACGAACCCCAGCACGACAAATATTTCTGGCACCCGGCCTACGACGACTATCCGGTAGTAGGGGTCAATTGGAAGCAGGCCCGTGCCTTTACCAACTGGCGCTCGAAGTACCGCAACGACTATTTGCGCCGCGAAGGCGAGATGCTCGAGCACGACTTCCGCTTGCCCACCGAAGCCGAATGGGAGTATGCCGCCCGGGGCGGTCAGAATCTCGTCACCTATCCTTGGGGCGGTCCGTATGCCACGAATAGTTCCGGTTGTTACTTGGCCAACTTCAAACCAGTGCGGGGCAATCTGACCGCCGACGGTGGCTTCTATCCGGTCAAGGCAACTTCGTACAATCCGAATGGGTTCAACCTCTATTGTATGGCGGGCAACGTTTCAGAATGGACGAGCACGGCCTATGAAGCAGCGTCGTATTACTACGTGAGCGATATCAGCCCCGACTTTCAGTACAATGCTTCGGAAAACGACGACGAAACCCTCAAGCGCAAAGTGATTCGCGGTGGTTCTTGGAAGGATGTAGCGGCCTATATGCAGGTCAGCTCGCGCGATTTCGAATACCAAGACACCGGAAAGAGCTACGTAGGGTTCCGCACCATTCAAGACTTCCTCGGCCGCGACGCCAAGGACTATTGATATCGCGGATCTGCGCGGCAATCGACTTGTTCCAACCCCTCAACCCCTAAACCCTCAAGACAATGGCACTGATTGATGTGAACGGCAAAGGCTTCAAAAACTTTATGGCAAAGCTGTACGGATGGGGTGCAGCCGTCGTAATTCTCGGAGCGATGTTTAAAATCCTCCATCTTCCCGGCGCCGACATCATGCTGGTAGTAGGTTTGACCACCGAAGCCGTCATCTTCTTTTTCTCTGCTTTTGAAAAGCCCCACGAAGAAGTGGATTGGTCTTTGGTCTATCCCGAATTGGCCGGAATGGAAGATCCCGATGCCAAACACAAGCACGGTGGTTCCAAGAGCAATCAACTTTCGGTGACCCAGGAACTCGATCATATGCTCGAGTCGGCCAAAATTGATGGCGAACTTATCGAAAGCTTGAGCACGGGTTTGCGCAAGTTTGGCGATGCCGCGCACAAATTGGGCGATACGTCAGAGGCGGCTCAAGCCACCAACGAATACGCCAGCCAAGTGGCCATGGCCAGCAAAAACATGGAATCGCTCAACGCTTTGTACGCAGTGCAGCTCGAAGCCTCGGCGAACCATATGGAAGTGCAGAACAGTCTGATCGGCAAACTGAGCGGCAGTATCGAGAACTCCGAACGCCTCGGAACCGAGGTATCAGATTTGGTCAAGAATATCTCGAATTTGAACGCGGTCTATGGCGGTATGTTGGCGGCCATGAATGGCAACCGCAACTGATCTGACCGCTGAACGTTTCTGCACAATTAAGAACCCCCTAACACTACTCCCATGGCAGGTGGCAATCTGAGCCCGCGTCAGAAGATGATCAATATGATGTATTTGGTGCTTACAGCGCTGCTGGCACTGAACATCTCCAAAGAAGTCTTGAACGCCTTGGTCGACCTCGAAGACGGATTGGACAAAACGGCCAAGACGGTCGCGAGCAAAAATGCGGATGTATACGCCCAGTTCGCCTCGGCGGCCCAAAACAATCCGGCCAAAGTCGGACCGTGGAAAGACAAGGCCTATCAAGTGCGCGACGCTTCCGATGTCATTGTGGAAGAGGTCGAGGTCATCAAGAATCAGCTGATCGAAGAAACAGGGGGCTACAAGGACGAGTCGAATACCGTTCCCAAAGGGTTGGAAAACCTGGAAAAGGCCGCGGATTATCTCCTCAACCAAGGCCACGGGGACGAGCTCAAAAAGAAGATCGAAGCCCACCGGAGCAAACTCCTCGAGTATGCGGCCGACAACGAGCAACTCAAGGCGAGCATCCTCAATTCCTTGAACACCAACGACATCCAAGTAGGCGACCACAAAGTCGACTGGACCCACGGAAAGTTCGAGCACTATCCGATGGTGGCCATCTTGGCCTTCCTCACCGACATCCAAGCCCGGGTTCGGAATGCTGAAAGCGAAGTCATCGCTGAACTCCAGCGGAACATCGACAAGGGTAGCTTGAAGTTTACCGGCGTTCGCGCAGTCGTTATGCCCAAGAGCAACTACCTGCTTCAGGGCGATCAATACGAAGCCGATGTGTTTCTCGCGGCCTACGACGATACCCAGGAACCCGAAGTCGTCATCAATGGTACACCGCTTCCCAAGGATCAAGTAGTAGGGGGCATTGGTAAAGTGAAGTTTTCAGCCAGCCGCATCGGTACCAACAAATGGGCCGGTGTGATCAAGTTGAGTGCCAACGGAGAGGTAAAGGAGTACCCGATCGAGAACGAATACAATGTGGCGCCTCCGATGGCCGTGATCAGCCCCACCAAGATGAACGTCTTGTATCGAGGAGTTGAGAACCCGCTCGAAATCGGCGTTCCCGGGGTGGATCCCGCCAAAGTGGTCGTTACCGGTCCCGGGGTGCGTCAGGTAAGTCCCGGTCAGTTTATCGCCGATGTCACTTCGATTACCGGTCAAAAGGAAGTTGAGATTTCTGTCGCCGTTAAAGACGAAGGCGGGACCAAGCAAATGGGCAAAAAGATGTTCCGTCTCAAGAACGTACCCCCGGCTCAAGGTTCTATTTTGGGCGTTTCGGACGGTTTGAAATCGGCCAGCTTTATCAAACAAGGGACCCTTCAGGCCAAACTGGCAGATTTCCCCTTCGAGATGGAATTGAACGTGGTTTCCTTTGAGGTGGTGATCCCCGGATTTCCGCCAACAAAGATTCAAGGCAACAAACTCGACGGCAACACCAAGACCCTGCTCGACAAGGTCAAGAACGGTTCTACGGTGGTGTTCCGCGGCATCAAAGCCACAGGCCCCAAGGGATTGCGCGTAGATGCGAGCAGTTTCTCGATTGACGTCAACAACTAAGCAGTCATGAAAAAGCTTTTCGGGATTTTCTTGCTCGCGCTGTCGTTCCTCGGAGGGACGATGCAGGCGCAGGTTCTGACCCCTCAGGACGACGGCATTATCGTGGAACCCGAAAAGTTCCACCACAACAGCCGGGTGGTGCAGTATCCTTTTCTGCGCCAAGCCGATCTGATGTGGAGCACCCGCCACTGGGAGCGCATCGATTTGCGCGAAAAGATGAATCTGCACCTCTACTATCCGCTCAAGCCCGCGGTCGACCGAAAGGCCTTGTTCGATGTATTGGTCGACGGCATCATTGAAGAGGGTACCATCACCGAAGTATTTCAGGACGACCGGTTTCAAATTCCGCTTACCCCCGAAAAACTCCAGCAGTTGGTGCGCAGCTACGACACCGTTTATCCCGACCCCGACGACCGCACCGTCTACATTGTCGACACGATCACGGTTCGCGCCAACAACGTGATTGCCTACAACATCAAGAGCGATTGGTATTACGACAAGCAACGGGGCGAAATGAAGAACCGGATTATTGGTTTGGCCCCCGTGGTGCGCGATCCCAAGAACCCCGCCAACGTCTATCCGTTGTTTTGGGTGTGGTTCCCCGGCGCTCGTTTCGCCATGGCGACGCACACGGCCTTCAACCGAGGAAACAACGTACAACGACTCACCTACGACGAAATCTTCCACCTGCGCTTTTTCCAAGCTATGATTTATAAGGAAGAAAATGTCTACGACCGAACCATCGAAGACTATCGACGAAACAACACCCTCGATCAGTTGCTCGAAGCCCAGATGATTCAACAAAAACTCCGCGATTTCGAACACGATCTATGGGAGTTCTAAACGAACCTTTCTCTTTCAGCCGCCTCCATTGGGGGCGGTTTTTTTTTAACCCCCTGTGGCCGTGACGGACAGGGTAATACGGATTTCGGGTGGCGGCATTGCCGCTTCGGTATTGGCCCTGCAAGCGATTCGGAGAGGACTCAAGGTAGAAGGGTCTTGGCAGGGTCCTGCAGCGAGTTCGCTCCTGGCCTCGGGCATCTACAATCCTATCGTGCTCAAGCGAATGAAGTTGGTGTGGCGGTGGAAGGAAGCACTGAGCGAATTGGAGGCACTGTATGCGTGGGTGGATCAGACGTACGGGCAACACTTGCTCGAAACCGAACAAGTCCATCAGCGATTGGACGGTGCCCAAAAATTGAACGAGTGGGACGGTTTGCGGGCGGACACTCCTTGGTCCGAATTGCTCGGCACACCCGTGCGATGGAACGAACAATGGGTGGGTCCGGTGCTCCGAAGCGGATGGGTACGGGTGCCGCGGTTGTTGGCGTTCGCACAGGCCCAGATGGCCCCTTGTTCGGGGGAGCCGGTTTTGGCGCAGGTGCACTGCCACGGTTGGGCAGACGGGGTGCGCAAAGACGGATTATCGGAACGGAGCTTCAATCCAGTCAAAGGTGAAGTCTTGAGGGTTCTGTTGCCGGGCTACGACGCGCCAGGCATTGTACACGGTCCGGTATTCATCTTGCCCTTGGGTGAAGGGTGCTATCAAGTAGGGGCCACCTATCAGTGGGACGCGCTGGATGAAATGCCAAGCGAGAAAGGGAAAATGGAGTTGGTCAAGGGACTGCGTTCGCTCTGGGACGGGTCCTTCGAAATAGTCGAACACCGCGCGGCTGTCCGTCCTGCCACAGCCGATCGAAGACCGTTGGTGGGTGCCGTGGGACCGGGAGAATGGGTCCTCAATGGGCTCGGGAGCCGTGGAATTTTGCTCGCCCCCCTTTTGGCAGCCGAATTGCTCGATCAGATTTTGGGCGTTGGAGCCCTTTCTTCAGACGTCGACCCGTCCCGTTTTCCGGGTTCGTAGCGGACGAACATATGGATCCAAGTAGAGCGCGACAGCCGAAACAAGACGGGGCCCAAAGCGAGCAGAACAGCGGCTAGAATACCGACGACGCCCCAAATACCCAAACCAAAAACTCCGTAGGCCAAGACCAATACGGCGACAAAAATGGCGACGGTATATCCGTAACTCACGTACATCGAGCCATAGTAAAACGAGGGCTCGAGTTGAAAAGGCTGTCCGCATACGGAACACTGTTCGGGCATGGCACCCAGAGCCCCTGTTTTATAGGGGTTTGACTCCTTGAACAACCGTCCTTCTCTACAGCGGGGACAGCGCTGCTGCACAACGCTCGCCACCAAACTGCGGCCCGAATCCGACCCTGTTTTCATGTCGGCAAAGGTACCGTGGGCAGGGGGGCACGCAGTGTAACTTTGCGCACATGGTTTCGCTCAACAAAGTCTCTCTAGAGTATACCGGTCGCGTCCTTTTCAACGAGATCGGTTTTTTGATCAATCGGGGCGATCGGATTGGTTTGGTGGGTCGCAATGGAGCCGGTAAATCGACCTTGCTCAAGGTGTTGGCCGGTGTATTGCGCCCCGACACGGGCGAAGTGGCCCTGAGTTCGGGTTGCTCGATTGGCTATTTGCCCCAGGAACTCGATTTGGTCGACCGCTATGTTTTAATGGAAGAAATCGAGCACGCCCTGCCCGAAATCAAGCCGCTCGAAGCCAAGATTGACGCGATAGGACACGAACTATCGGTGCGCACCGACTACGAAAGCGATAGCTATCTCGATTTGATCCAGTCGCTCAACGACGCCAACGATCGCTATCAGATGGTGGGGGGATACACTTACAAGGCCGATATCGAACGCATTTTATTCGGTTTGGGTTTTACCGCGGCTGATTTTGACCAACCCACCGAGACTTTTAGCGGGGGGTGGCGGATGCGGGTCGAATTGGCCAAACTACTGTTGCAACGGCACGACTTGCTCTTGCTCGACGAACCGACCAACCACCTCGACATCGAGTCGATTTTGTGGTTGGAAGATTTTATGAAGACTTATGCGGGCGCGGTAGTGCTCGTCAGCCACGATCGGAGCTTTCTCGATGGAGTGACCAATCGGACCATCGAATTGTCTTTTGGAAAGGCCTATGATTTTCCGGTGTCGTATACCAAGTTCGTCGCCTTGCGCGAAGAGCAGCGCCTATTGCAGTCGGCGGCCCGCCGGAATCAAGAGAAGGAAATCAAACAAACCGAGCAGCTGATCGATCGCTTTCGCTACAAGGCCAGCAAAGCCTCTTTCGCTCAATCGCTCATCAAGAAGCTCGACAAAGTGGAGCGCATTGAAGTGGACGACGAAGACACCCGCCAAATGCGCTTTCGCTTTCCCCCGGCTGTTCGTCCTGGCAAGGTGGTGGTGGAATGCCACCGGCTCGGCAAGGTATATGGGGACAAAACCGTGCTCAAGAACATTGATTTGGCGATTGAGCGCGACGAGCGCATCGCCTTTGTAGGGCAAAATGGACAGGGCAAGTCGACGCTGGTCAAGCTCATCCTCGGCAAAATCGAGGGCGAGGGAAAGATCGAGCTTGGCCACAATGTGAAGGTGGGTTATTATGCCCAAAATCAGGCAGATAGCTTGGATGGGGAAATCACGGTACTCCAGACCATCGAGAACGTGGCTTCCGACGAACTGCGCCCTCGTTCGCGCGATTTGCTCGGTGCCTTCTTGTTTAGCGGAGACGATGTCCACAAAAAGGTCAAGGTGCTTTCTGGGGGCGAGAAAGGGCGTCTAGCGCTCTGTAAAATGCTCTTGGAGCCGTTCAATTTGCTCGTAATGGACGAGCCGACCAACCACCTCGATATGCGCGCCAAAGACGTGCTGAAACAAGCGCTGGCCAATTTTGAAGGCACTTTGATCGTCGTGTCCCACGACCGGGATTTTCTCGAAGGGCTGTGCTCCAAGACCTACGAGTTCCGCGAAGGAAAGATCAAGCCCTATCTCGGCGACATCCGCTACTTTCTCGAGCAACGCAAAGTCGATAACCTACGTCAAATCGAAGCCAAAACCCCGGCCAAGGCGCCAACAGAAGTCAAGGGGTCGAACGAGTCCACTAAGGGCCGTTCCAAAGAGCGCAAAAATCAGGAGCGCGAATTGAAGCAAGTCGAAAAAGCGATTGAAGAGATTGTCCATGCCATTGCGGTAGAGGAGGCTGCCCTCGAAGAATTCGATCGGCAATTGTCCGATCCCGAATTGTTTAAGGCCTTGAGCGCCGAAACGGGTTTTTTTGAGCGCTACGAACGGCAAAAAAAGGAGCTCGATGTCAAGATGGAGCGCTGGGAAAAACTCGAGCATCAACAAAAAATTTTGCTCGAAGAACTCGATCAGGCAGAGGCACTTTGAAACCAGGCGAATACGAACTGCGCACGCTTACTTCGGGCATGCTCTGGGTGCATCGGCGCAGTCCCGGAGCGGTCGCGCATTTGGCCTTGGTCATCAAAGCGGGTTCCCGGGACGAATTGGAGACCGAGCAGGGCATGGCCCACTTTGTCGAGCACTGCTTGTTTAAGGGGACCGAAAAGCGCAAAACCTACCATATTCTGAGTCGTCTCGACGATGTGGGCGGAGAACTCAACGCCTACACCTCGAAAGAAGAGACAATGCTCTATGCGACGGTGTTGCGCAAGGACGCCCGCAGAGCCCTCGAATTGCTCCTCGACATCGCGTTTCGATCGGTGTTTCCCGAACGCGAAATCGCCAAGGAACAAGACGTGATCATCGACGAGATCCACTCGTATAAGGACGCGCCGTCCGATTTGATTTTCGACCATTTTGACGAACTCTTGTTCGATGGGCATCCGTTGGGGCGGAACATCTTGGGCACGCCCGAACACGTGCGCAGTTTTGATCAGACCAAGACCCGAGCGTTTCACCATCGGTTGTATCAGCCTGATAATGTGGTTATTGCGACAGCAGGAAGCTTTGGCATTGATCGGTTTGTGCCCTGGGTAGAAGAAAGCACCGCCTCGATGGGCTTCACAGAAACCGCGTTGATTCGGGAAGCGGTGAATGGATATACCCCTCAAAATCGCATTGAATCCATGCCCTACTTCCAGACGCATATTGCCTTGGGAAATCGGGCGTTTGGAAGCAAGGAGGAACCGGCCTTGGCGTTGCTCTTGCTCAACAATCTCTTGGGCGGACCGGGGATGAATACCCGATTGAATCTCAACATTCGCGAACGCTACGGATTGACGTACAATCTCGAATCGTTTTATACCCCCTATTCCGACAGCGGTTATTGGGGGGTCTATTTGAGCACCGACCCCGAGCAGGCCGATCGGGTGCTCGACTTGGTACATCGAGAGCTCAGGTCGTTGCGCGAGCGTCCCTTGGGGATATTGCAATTGTCAAAAGCCAAGCACCAACTCCAGGGACAACTGGTGTTGGGTCAGGAAAATCCGGGGAGTTCGGTTTCGGGTATTGCGAAGTCTTTGCTGCATTTCGATCAGGTTGAAAGTATAGAAGATGTCCTAAAGCGCATCGATCGGATTGAGGCAAAAGAATTAATCGAAGTAGGGCAAACCGTGTTCGATCCCGGGCGCTTTAGTATGGTTCGACTCAACGGGCAATCGCAGTGAGGCAGCCCGGCGAATGGGTATCGATCGTGGAGAGGGCATTTCGCGACCACGCACGACCCGATCAGGCAGGGGCAATGGAGGCCTATATGAAGCATCAATTTCCCTTTCTCGGGCTCAAAAGACCCGAGCGAGACGCCCTGATTTCGGACGTGCTCAAGCAGTGGAAACCCGAAGCGGAAAGCTTGATGTTGGGCGTTGAGCAGCTGTGGGGATTGGAAGAACGCGAATTCAAATACGCTGCCCTCGATGCTTTGATCCGGTATCAAAAAAGGCTTGACGCCACCCATGTGGATCGAATCCTGGCCTTGGTCGTGACCGAGTCTTGGTGGGATACCGTGGACTTATTGGCCGGGTCGGTCTTGAGTCCCTTGGCCTTGCGCGATCGAAACATCCACGATGCTTTGTTCGCGCTCAAAGACCGAGAGGCGTTGTGGTTGAAACGGACTTCGCTGTTGTATATGTTGAAACACGGCTCCATGACCGATCGGGAGCGATTGGAAGCCTTGGTCGTCACCCATGCGAACGAGTCGGATTTCTTTATCCGCAAGGGCATCGGCTGGGCGCTGCGCAATTTTGCCCGCATTGATCCGGAGTGGGTGCGCTCTGTGGTTGCGCGAAATGCGCTTTCGCCTTTGAGTGTTCGAGAGGCACTCAAGCACCTTTAGTGTGCTGTTTATAAACTCAACTCGAAATCGACGTTGAGTTTGCGCGCCATCAAACGGCTCAATCGCTGTCGGAGTTCGGGGAGGGGAACTTTGGCGATGATTTCTTCTCCAAAGGCATACAGCAGCAATGCCTGGGCTTCGTGGGCAGGAATGCCCCGAGAGCGCAGGTAGAACAACGCCTCTTCGTCCAACTGACCAATGGTACACCCGTGCGAGCACTTGACGTCGTCGGCAAAGATCTCGAGCTGGGGTTTGGTGTCGACGGTGGCCTTTTCGCCCAGCAAAACGTTGTGGTTTTGTTGAAAGGCATTGGTCTTCTGTGCTCCCGGCCGCACCATGATCCGCCCATTGAAAACACCTTGCGACTTCCCGTCGTAGACCCCTTTGTACAATTCGTCGCTTTGGCAATGCGGTGCCACGTGATCGACCCCGGTATGGTGATCGACGAATTGGTCTTCGTCGACGAGGCTCAGTCCGATCATGCCGGCGTTGGCACCCGGCCCTTCGAGTTTGAATTCCAACTCGTTGCGGACAAATCGCCCACCCAATACAAAAGTGCCTACGTCTACCCGACTGTCGCGTTCCTGGACAATCGCCGTGTGGTCGATCAAGGCGGTGGTGGGCGAGTCGTTTTGAATTTTGAGGTAGTGAAACTGCGATCCGGCTCCGGCGAAGACTTCCGTCACCGAATTGGTCAAAACACGGGCGTTCCCGAGGTTTTGATGGCGTTCAATCAAGGTGGCTTCGGCCCCTTCTTCAAGGACAATGAGTCCTCTGGGCTGGTTCATCGAATCTCCAATGCTCCCGGTCGAGATGTGCATTACCTCGATCGGCTTTTCAACGATTTTGCCCGCGGGGATGCGGACAAAAGCCCCTTCTCGGGCAAAGGCGGTGTTGAGCGCTACGAGCGATCGCTCTCCCCAAGCCGCTTTGGAAAAGTGGGCGTCGATGACCTCGCGGTGCCGGCGCAAACCGGCCGAAAACGTACAGATGTCGTAGTTCTGATGCGTGGTTGAACTCAGCCAACTGCTGTAGCGACCATCGACAAAAACGATTTTGTAGGTATCGAGCTCGTTGAGAAAAAAGCGCTTGATCTCGCTGAACTCCAATCCTTGTTCTCGATCGGCAAAAACGGTATAGTCTCCTTTGACCACCGGTTTGAGATTGGTGTATTTCCAATCTTCGAGTTTGACACTCGGAAAGCCTAAGGTTTCGAACCGCTTCATCGCTTGCCGACGAATGGAGTGCAAAGGGCTGCGCGTCTCCTCTTTCAGTTCGTTTTCAAAGACGATAAAACTCGACTGAAGCCGGTCTTTGAGCGATTCCATACTCATACTTCGGCTTCTTTTTCTTTCAGCCAGTCGTAACCGCGCTTTTCGAGTTCGAGCGCAAGGCTCTTGTCGCCCGATTTCACGATGCGTCCTTTGTGCAAAACATGGACAAAATCGGGTTGAATATACTCGAGTAAGCGCTGATAGTGCGTAATCACCAAAATGGAGCGCTCAGGACTGCGCAGGGCATTCACTCCTTGGGCAACAATGCGCAGGGCGTCGATGTCCAAACCCGAATCGGTTTCGTCCAAAATCGCCAGTTTGGGTTCGAGCAAGGCCATTTGGAAAATTTCGTTGCGCTTTTTTTCGCCCCCCGAAAATCCTTCGTTCAAAGAGCGCGAAAGAAACCCTTTGTCCATGCCGAGCAACTCCATCTTTTCGCGCATCAACCGAAGCATGTCTTTGGCTTCCATGGGCTCCAAACCCTTGGCTTTGCGGTGTTGATTGATGGCGGTTTTCACAAAATTGGTAACGCTCACCCCGGGAATTTCGACCGGATACTGAAAAGACAAAAACAATCCGAGATGAGCGCGTTCTTCGGGCGAGAGATCCATGAGGTCCGTTCCCTCAAATTCGAGGATTCCGGACTCAATTTCGTAGTCCGATCGACCGGCGATCACATTCGACAACGTGCTTTTGCCCGACCCGTTGGGCCCCATAATGGCGTGTACCTCACCCCGACCGATGTGGAGGTCAATTCCCTTCAAAATGGGCTGACCGTCAATCGAGGCTTTCAGCCCTTGAATTTTCAACATAACCCTACTTTTTTTAAGATCAACCGACGCTGCCCTCGAGACTCAAAGCCAGCAGTTTTTGCGCCTCTACGGCAAACTCCATCGGCAGTTGATTGAGCACTTCTTTGCAATAGCCATTCACGATCAATGCGATGGCATCTTCGGTGGGAATGCCTCTTTGATTGCAGTAAAAGAGTTGATCTTCTCCGATTTTAGACGTCGTCGCTTCGTGTTCGACTTTGGCGGTACGGTTTTCGATTTCGATATAAGGGAAGGTGTGCGATCCGCAGGCATCACCCATCAAGAGCGAGTCGCATTGCGAAAAATTCCGCGCATTTTGAGCCCTCGGTCCCATTTTCACCAGACCCCGGTAGCTGCCATTGCTCTTTCCAGCGCAAATCCCCTTGGAAATAATCGTGCTCTTGGTGTTTCGCCCAAGGTGAATCATTTTGGTTCCGGTATCCGCCTGCTGGTAGTGGTTCGTCACCGCCACTGAATAGAATTCGCCCACCGAGTTTTCGCCCTTGAGGATGCATGACGGATATTTCCAAGTGACCGCTGATCCGGTTTCGACCTGGGTCCAGCTGATTTTGGCATTCCGCTCGCACAAACCGCGCTTGGTGACGAAGTTGAACACCCCACCCTTGCCTTGGGCATCGCCGGGATACCAATTCTGCACGGTCGAATACTTGATTTCGGCCCCATCGAGGGCGATCAATTCCACCACCGCGGCGTGGAGTTGGTTTTCGTCCCGCATGGGGGCGGTGCAACCCTCCAAATAACTGACATACGAGCCCTCTTCGGCCACGATCAACGTGCGCTCAAACTGACCGGTTCCCGCTTCGTTGATCCGGAAATACGTGCTCAATTCCATCGGACAACGCACTCCTTTGGGGATGTAGCAGAACGATCCGTCGGTAAAGACCGCAGAGTTGAGCGCGGCATAAAAATTATCGGTGCGCGGAACCACAGTGCCGAGGTACTTTTTGACCAATTCCGGATGGTCTCGAACCGCTTCCGACATCGGGCAAAACAGAATCCCCATTTCTTTCAATTTCGCCTGAAACGTCGTTTTAATGCTCACCGAGTCCACCACTACATCCATGGCCACCCCGCTCAGGCGCTTTTGCTCATCGAGCGAGATTCCGAGTTTTTCAAACGTCTTGAGCAATTCGGGATCGACCTCGTCCAAGCTCCCGAGCGTCTTTTTGGGTTTGGGAGCGGAGTAATACGAAATCTCCTGAAAACGCGGTTTTTCGTAGTGCACATTGGCCCATTCGGGCTCGGTCATTTCCAACCAAATGCGATAGGCCTCCAATCGCCAATCGAGCATCCACTGAGGCTCGTTTTTTTTGGCGGAAATCAAGCGAATCACGTCTTCGTTGAGTCCGGGCGGTACCTTGTCCGATTCTACATCGGTGCTGAATCCGTAGGCGTATTCGTTGCGGGTAATGTGTTCTAATACTTCCATACCATCAAATTAAACGGCGAAGCTCTCGCCGCATCCGCAGGTTCGGGTGGCGTTGGGATTCACAAAGTTGAACCCCTTCCCATTCAGTCCTCCTTGATATTCGAGGGTGGTTCCCACGAGATAGAGCAGGCTTTTCTTGTTTACGGCAATCCGCACTCCGCGTTCTTCGTAAACCCGATCTTCCGCTTGGAGTTCGTGCGCAAATCCGAGTTCGTACGACAGACCAGAGCAACCCCCGCTTTGGACGCCTACGCGAACATAGGTTTCAGAGGGATTGTGTCCTTCTTGCTGCATCAGTTCAGTCAGTTTGCGCTCTGCTTCAGGGCTCACCGAAATCATAGATTGCACAGATTGCATCACTGTGGGTCTTGTTTAGAACGTTTCCAAATGCAAAGGTAGTCTGAACCGAGGTGTAGACCCAAAGTGTGAAGGGGGGTGACGCGATCCTACGCTCCATTTGAACAAGGAGAAGGAAGAAGGGTTCACAAACGAACGTCTTACCTGCCTGTTATCCTGTTGTTTTAAGTATAATACTACAATAAAACCCACTTAACATAAGGAAATCTTCGATAGACTGCCATGCGAACTACAAGATTTCTAGCGTATTCATTCAAATAAAGTGGTTAAATTCGGTCCGTCGCAAAAAAAGGAGTTCCAAGCCGATTTACGGGCGTAAATGCCCGAATTCTGCACGGGTACATTGACCAGTTAAAATGCACAAGTCCATCCGATTGTGGAGCGTTATTGCGCTGCTGCTCATAGGCGGTTTGGGCCGGGCTTATGCCTGCGTGCCTGTTGTAAGCCTTGGAACACAAATAGTTATTTGTCAAGGTTCTTCGATTACCCTGTCGGCCTTCAACCCGAATAGCACCTATGTATGGCACAACGGCAGCACCGCGCCGACGTATACCGCCAATAGCACGGGTCTCGTATTTGTGACGGTGACCAACGCCTGTGGTTCGACGACCGATTCGGTTCAGGTTACGGTTCTGCCCGCGCCGAATGCCGCACTGGGTCCGGATACTTTTTTGTGTCCGGGGCAAAGTCTGACCTTGGCCGTTCCACCACAGCCCGGTGTCAACACCGCTTGGAGTACCGGGGCGTCGGGATTGAATACGGTTATTTCGTCCCCGGGTGCCTATTGGATTCAGCGTTCGAATAGTTGTGGGATTGATCGCGATACGTTGATTGTCTATGGATTGACCCCTCCATCGGTCGTTTTGGATCCGAATTATTGGATGTGTGGTTCAACCCCTTTGACGCTCTCGGTGCCGGTGGGGCCCTTCGATGCCGTGCTGTGGAGTACCGGCACGGCTACTGCTTCCATACCGGTCACGGATACGGGCTTCTATTCGGTCACCCTGAGCAATCCCTGCGGCTCGAATACCTATTCCACCTACGTTGGGGCTTTACCCGATCCGCAAGATCTGCTGCCCGATGTGGCTTATTTGTGTCAAAACGGCAACAGCCTTCTCGATCCCGGCCTGCCCCCGGGGCAATACGCGTGGAGCAATGGAAGTACCGGGCCTACCCTCGCATTGCAACAAAGCGGTTCAGTTTGGCTGACGTATAGTGGTCCTTGTGGAACGTTTAGCGACACAGCTACGGTGGTGATCGAGCCCATTGTTGCCATCGATTTGGGTACCGATACGAGTCTGTGCGGCCCTCTAAGGATTGGCCTAAGTCCCATACCCGGTATTTCCTATACCTGGAGCGACGGCAGCAGCGGAGACAGTTTGGAGCTCACCCAAAGCGGCACCTATTGGGTGAGCTATTCGTCCAACTGCAATTCCGGTGCCGATACGCTGGAGTTTGTGTTGACAACCCCACCGGTGGTCCCCTCCCTTGACAGCCTGTTTCGATGCGCCGGAGCTCCCTTGAGTTATACGGTTCCTACCCAACCCGGTACCCATGTAAGTTGGAGCGATCCTTCGCTCAATGGAAATCAAGTGCAGTTTACACAAGATGGCAATTACATTTTAACCGCGAACAACGCCTGCGGAAGCGCGATGGAATCGTTTTATGTGGTGACAAGCACAGCGCCCTTGGCCGATTTGGGCCCCGACAGCGTGCTCTGTGACCGGATTTGGATCAAGCCCGCCCAGTCCAATTACAACAGCATTGTGTGGAGCAACGGATCGACGGCCGACAGCATCAAAGTGTTGAGCGGCACTTTTTGGGTGAGTGTCACCAATGGGTGCGGGACCGATCGGGATACGGTCGTTTTTAGCACGAGCATTCCACCTACGCCGACCCTTCCGGATACTCTGGAGAGTTGTCAAGGGCAAAACATTTCGCTTTCAGTCCCTTATCGGCCTTTTGCCTCCTACCTCTGGAGCAGTGGGAGTGCGACCAACAGCACCGTCATCAATACACTCGGTATGCATTGGGTTCAGGTGTGGACGGTATGCGACACGCTCTATGACACGGTATACGTGGTTCCCGTTACCCCTTATTCGCTGCCCAGTCTCCAAACCAACTACACCTTGTGTCCCCTAGACACCTTTGTCTTAGAACTCGATAGTGTGATCCCCAACAACGATGTTGCCTGGAGCAACGGCATTCAAGGCCGGCGATTTATCACAGCGGTTCCAGGGGTATTCATTTTGAGTTTAAGCAACAGTTGCGGCACCGTGACCGATACGTTCGCGGTTTCGATCGGGGCGCCCCCGCTCGACGTTATTGCCGACACGCTCGGCATTTGCACCGGGCAAAGTCTGGTTTTGTCCGCTCTGGGCAGCGGAGCCGATTCGGTGTATTGGTTTAACGGAACTAGCGGTTTTCAAACCACGGTGAACAGCGCGGGCTATCACCGGGTGTCTTTCCACAACGACTGCGGTGTGCTGATCGACAGTTTTTTGGTCGTTTTGGAGCAAGGACTGCCCCCATTGAATCTGGGTCCAGATGTAGTGGTCTGCGGAGGTTCTGCGGTCTTGAGTACGGGCTTGGGCGGAAGTGTACAACACCTTTGGTCGACTGGCCAGACCAGCGGCAGTTTGTTGGCCACGGCTTCCGGCACCTATTGGGTACAGGTGAGCAATTCGTGTCAGACGCGATACGATACCATTCAGGTGGATTTGCTGCAGTTTCCGACGACGAATATTCCACCTGTTTTGACTTTTTGCAACGGCTGCACACTCAATATCGATGTCACCCAGCCATTGTCGAACTATTTATGGAGCGATGGAAACTCGAGCGGAGTGGGTTCGTTTACCGGAGCCGGTTCCTACTGGGTGCAAATCACGAATTTGTGTGGAACCCTGACGGATAGTTTTGACCTTCAGTTTTTTGATGCAGTTACAGTCGATCTCGGTTCGGATACCACCCTGTGTTTGGGCGACACCCTTGTGCTCGATGCCGGGGCGGACAATTTGAGCCAGCTTTGGAGCAACGGCAGTACGGGACGGTACCTCAGCGTACATCAAACGGGCGCATATTCCGTGTCGATTCAAGGCTTTTGCAATACCGCTTCAGATTCGATTTCAGTTCAGTTCTTGGGCGACCCGGTCTTTGGTTTCGGCCCCGAAGTTCCGGTGTGTTCGGGAGGCGATCCGGTGCCGCTGACGGGTCCACCCGGTATGGAGACCTACGAGTGGAGTACCGGCGCGACCACCCCAGCGATCAGTACCAACCTTTCCGGGGTCTATTGGCTTAGGGTTTCGAATGGATGCTATACGTGGGTGGATACGCTGGTCGTAGTGCCCGACAGCGCTGTGCCCCTCGATTTTGGCCCAGATACGTTGTTGTGCCAGGGCGAAATACTCGAACTCGACGCCGGTACCCCGGTCAATTGGTCCAATGGAGGTTTTGGTTCCGTCTTTCAAATAGGAAGTCCCGGAACCTACCGCTGTTGGATTGTCAATACCTGTGGAACGTATGGTGATACTTTGAGGGTGGACTACGTTTCTCCCCTCGAAGAGCTGGTGCTTTCGGGAAGTGCCTGCCGGGATTCTTCGCTGAGGGTGGAACTCCCTGCCGAAGGGGATTCGGTGGTCTGGAATGATGGTTTGAACAGTTATAACCGAACCTTGACGTCTCCAGGGGCCTATGGGTTTACGCGCTACAACACCTGTGGTGGAAGTCCGGGGCGCTACGAGGCCGTCTTTGTCGATTGCGCCTGTGGTCTATTTGTTCCCGAGAGTTTTTCCCCCAATGGTGATGGCATCAACGACTATTACGAAATTGGGCACAGTTGTACCCTACGCGATTTTGAATTGTTGATTTTCGACCGGTTTGGTTCGGTGGTACACACCGAGATCCGGGACGATTTTCGCTGGGATGGCACGGTTCAAGGTCAACCTCTGCCCATTGGGTTGTACCATTGGATTGCGAATTACCGCTATACCCGAAACGGAGTGGACCCTGGTTTCAAGACCCAAAGGGGATCGCTCATTTTGATTCGATGAAGAAAACTACCTCAACCCCGCTTTCCGAATTGGGCGAATTCGGCTTGATTGAACGCATCGCCACCCAGTTTCAACCGCATCGCAGCGAAACCGTACTCGGAATCGGAGACGACGCGGCCGTGGTCGAAGCCGCGGGCAACGATTTGCTCGTCAGCACCGATTTGCTTGTCGAGGGCGTCCATTTCGACCTGACCTACACCCCCTTGGAACACCTTGGCTACAAAGCGGCGGTGGTCAATTTTTCAGACATCGCGGCCATGGGGGGAGAGGTTCATCAGTTGTTGGTTTCGATGGCCTTGTCCAATCGCTTCGGATTGGAAGCCGTCGATGCACTTTACGACGGAATCGCCAAGGCCTGCGATCGGTACGGAGTCGATTTGATTGGAGGCGATACAACGAGCAGCCAGACCGGTTTGGTGCTCAGTCCAACGGTTCTGGGGCGCAGCACTTCGGGAGGAGCCATTCGGCGTTCGGGGGCTCGGGCCCGTCAGTTGATTGTCGTTTCCGGCGATTTGGGCGGGGCCTATCTCGGACTGCAGGTGTTGGAACGGGAAAAATGGGCCTATACGGGGAATGAAAGCGCGCAACCCGATCTTGAACCTTATGCCTATGTGGTGGGGCGTCTGCTCAAGCCCGAGGCCCGGTTTGATGTCCTCGAGTGGTTGCAGGAGCAGGGCATCGTGCCTTTTGCCATGATCGACCTCTCCGACGGTCTCAGCAGCGATTTGATTCACTTGTGTCGCAGCAGCAACGTAGGCTGCCGCATCTATGAGGAACGATTGCCCGTGGCCGAAGAAGTGTACAAGCACTGCGAAGAGTTTCGCCTCAACGCCACGACGGTTGCCCTCAATGGGGGCGAAGACTACGAGCTCTTGTTTACGGTCGATGTGGCCCACCATGACGCCCTAAAGCAAAGCCCACTCGTCACCATTATTGGGGAAACCACGGAGATCGAGGAGGGCATGAATCTGATTGCCAATACGCAAGAAGTTATCCCGCTCAGGGCACAGGGCTGGAATCCGCTCCTCGAGGCCGAAACCATGAACCCGCAGGGCGAATAAGGGTTCTATCGTTTATGAATTCACTGCGCATTGCCCTTGTTTCGGGGGCCCACCGCACCGGGAGCCGTTCTGCCTTGGTGGCCCGTTACCTTTTCGAGCAATTGAGTGCGCATTCGACTTTGCCCCTAGTGACGCTGATCGATGCCTCAGATCCCCGAATTCCGCTCTTTGACGACCGCGCGCGTTTGTCAGAAGAGCATGCGGGATTTCTGCAATCGATTGGATCTGTTTTGAGCGATTCGGATGCGCTCGTTTTGGTCAGTCCCGAATACAATGGGGGCATGGCGGGGTCGCTCAAAAACCTGCTCGATTTTTACCGCAAGGAATACGAACGCAAACCCATGGGTTTGGTATCCGTCAGCTCAGGCACCTTGGGTGGCATCAACGCCTTGCACCAAATGATCGAGTTTGCCAGCTATGTCGGCGCGTTTATATTGAATAAACGATTGATGGTGAGCGAGGTGGACAAGGCCTTTGATCCGCAGGGTGGGGTGGTTTCCGAGCGATTGGGCCGAAATGCGTCGGTATTTGTCGAGGAATTGATGTGGCTTTCTGAGGCCATTCACCACCACAAGGAGCGCACCGGGTCGCGGATTTAAGCTTCTTCTAAAAAGGCCTTCAAACACGCCAACCCTTGAAGCCCTGCTTCGAGCGGCCCCATATGACCATGTGAAAGGGTATGTGTGCGGAATTCCGCCGAAAGCCGGTCGATCGATTGGCGGGTTTCGGGCCCAATAACGGGATCTTGCTGACCGTGTAGGATCAGAGAGGGCTTTCCACTGTGCAGGAGCACATCGCTCCGATCGGAACGAACCCGCATTCCGTCCAAGCTGTGCACAATGCCTTCCAGCGAAGCTTCCAATCCCCATTCTGTAGCCCGATCGACGACTTCAGGTTGAACGGTGGCAAATTCGGAGTCGAACAGACCCCGGACCGTGGTGCGTACATAGGACTCCCTGTGAGCGCGCGCGGTTTCTATGGCCCGCAGCCGAAGCGTTTTGCGTTCGTCGGTATCGGCAAAGGGACTCGAGTTGACAAGGCCAATCGAGCAGACTCGATCGGGTGCTCGTTCCAGAATGGCCAACGCAATATAGCCCCCCATGCTGTGACCGATCCAATGCGCAGGGGTCCCGGGATGGTGTCGGTCGAGGCCTTCGAGGGCCCATTGGGCCAAGTCTTCCATCGATTGGCCCGCAGCCAGCGCTGATTGACCCGCGTGACCAGGAAGGGCCGGAGTCCATACTGCATAATCGGAGCGCAACGCGGATTTCCAGAGATCCCAGAGAGCCGGACTCCCGAGATATCCGTGTAAGAGCACCAGGGTAGGGACAAGCTGGCTCATGGACGGTGGGGATGGAGGTAGATATAGGGAGGCTCTAGATAAGAGGCGTCGAGGATCAAGGGTTCTAAGCCGGTTCGTCGCAGCGCGAGAACGAGACTGATTTGATCTCGCTCGCTCCCTTCTTGATAGTACTCCCACCAAAGTTCGTTAAAGGCTTGAACTCGAGGGTCCTGATTGCGACGCGCAATCAAGCCCCCGTTGAGCAAACCGGCCTCCTTCGGCAGTCCTTCCTCCCGCAGCCGCTGCACCGTTCGGTCGATTCGGTCCGCTCGGTCCTTGCGGTGGGCGAGGCACCATTCGGCCTCTTGATAGGCACAGTTGCGGTCGGGGTGTCGGGTAAAGACCATCGGATGGGTCTGTAGCCCTTGGAGCAAAACCTCGAGGAGGGCCGTGCCGACAAACTGCATATTGGCATCGTGCCATAGGGTGATTTCTGCCTCGGGGAGGAAGTGGTGGGGTCGGATTTTGTAGTCGCGGCTGCTCCGACGGAGGTCATCCAGATGATCACCGACGGGCATCCAACGATAGGGATCTGTGTTCGGGCGTAGATCGGAAAAACAAACCCAGTCGATCGGGGGTCGACTGGGTTGGTTCGAAAGCGCGTCGCGCCCGCCAAGGAGGGCTGTGTAGGCGACGATGGGCAATTGAGACTTTGGGTTCACAGACCCAAAGCTATCAATCGGTCATGATGGTCAAACCCAAAGTTGGGCTGAATGCACGGTTGACAAAGGGACTGCCCACATAGTAATTCCAGTGCAACCGGAACTTGGAGTGAATGGCAAAGCCCACACTCAACTGATGGAGGACAAAGGCATCGGCGTCGTCTTTTCCCAAATTGTTATAAAAGGCCATGTTGCCCCCAAGTACTCCAAGGCGATCGCTGACAAAGAAGCTAACCCCGGGTACGATATCGGTGTAGAAAAACGTGGTGCCCAAAGCGGCTTCATGCATCAATCCCACTTCCTGACGTCCGGCGCCAATGACCGGCATATCGAGACCGAAGCGTGCAATGCCTTCGAGACGGGCATTCACTTTGCCGTGTTGGGCACAGTACGTCGCAAGGGGATAGGATACCTGACCGGTAACATTGGCACCTCCCCCGACCAAGCGCTGAATTGCATCTTGCTGGGGTCCTATGGGTTCATCCGATTTAAAGGTTTGATTTTGGTCCAAATTGCGGTCCATCGTCGAAAGCGCAGTCCCCACGCTGATGCGCAGAGATCCGGCATAAGTCGCGTACGGTTCAAAACCCACCGAATATTGTTCGGTAGCCGGATTGTACGACATCCAGGCCGTTTTGAGGAAGCGATGCGGATCGCCCAGACGTTGGCCGAGGTAGAACAATTCGGTGTGGGTGGTTTTGGAAGCCGGCAACCAAGCGAGTTTTCCGCAGGCAATGTGGCGATACCGGAACTCTTCCGCAATCGCATCGATGCGGTCGAGTTGGTCGAGTTTGCGCAAGTGTTCGGTTTCCAGATCGAGAAGCTGGTGTCGAAGCGCATTGACGGCTTCTGCGCCCTTATCGGAATCCTCAAAGTCCATCAATAGCTCACTCTTCTGGGCTAAATAGTTATTGACCAATTTGTTGCGTGTCGTATCGGCCATCATATACAGCCGGGTGTAGACCTGCAAATCGAAATTGGACTCGGGACTCTCGTCTTCATTGAACTGGATGCTCGGAATGCTCGAGAGTTTTTGAAGCGCGTGGATGGCTTCGTCGTCGGTAGGGTAGGGGTGGGTGCTGTTGTTGGCCCGGTTCCCGAAGTGAAAGGGCTGTACTTGGGCGGCCAGTCCCCCGCTGGCCAATAAAAGCAAAACAATGGAGCGTTTCATGATGTGTCGGTTTGGTTGCGACAAATCTACATTAATTCTTACAATGAAAAAACATTTATTCTAAAAAAGTTCAGAATCAGATGAATGATATTTTATTAAACTACTATAAATCATAGTTTTCAGTTTTAGGTTTTCAGGAATGAGAATTGAACAAAATGTAATAAATATGTTATTTATAAATCCATTAATCGGGATGCGGCGTTCCCTGATCTACCCCCGCAGAAGCACATCCCCCTGTACAATCAAAAGCAGTAAAATCAAGAGCCGTTCGTGGACCGCCCCTTCGAGGAAGAGCCCTGACGCGTGTGCAGAATACCCCTTTAACCGGATATCAACGGTGGCGCATCTGCTCCTCTATGGCTTCAATTTCCTTCGGAATACCCGCAGTGAGGTTTTCGTTCCGATCGGCTCCAATCACAATATTGTCTTCGATCCGAATGCCCAACCCTTCTTCCGGGATGTAGATGCCGGGCTCGACGGTAAACACCTGTCCCGCTTCCATGGGCTCCGTCCAGAGACCGACATCGTGCACGTCGAGTCCCAGATAGTGGCTGGTGCCGTGCATAAAGTACTTCTTGTAGGCGGGCCATTGGGGATTTTGATGCGCGATGTCGTTGCGGTCGATCAACCCGAGCCCGAGCAATTCTGACTCCATAATCTTGCCCACTTCGGCGTGGTAGGCGTGCAGTTGATTTCCCGGTCTCAACAGCTCCATAGCGGCTTTCTGAACCCGCAAAACCGCTTCGTAGACCGCGCGCTGACGCCCCGTAAAACGGCCATTGGCGGGAAAACAGCGGGTCACATCAGAGGCGTAGTGCGCATAGCTGCAGCCCACGTCAAACAGCACCAAATCTCCTTCGGCAACGACGTGGTGGTTTTCGATGTAATGCAGTATGCAGGCCGATGCGCCCGAAGCAATAATGGGGGTATAGGCAAAGCCCTCGGCCTTTTGACGCAGATATTCGTGGGCAAATTCGGCTTCGAGCTCCCATTCGCCCATTCCCGGCTTGAGCACCGACAGTATCCGAGCGTAAGACTCGGTGTTGATCCGAGCCGAGGTGCGCATCAAATCGAGCTCTTCTGCCTGCTTGACCGACCGCAAACGATGCAAAAAGGGTGCGGAACGCTCATACGCGTGAAGGGGGTACGCACGGAGCACGGTTTCGGCAAACCGATCTTCACCGGTTTGAATCGCCACTTTGGCGCGCAGGTGTTCGTTTCGATTCAGATAGACGCGTTCGCATTGGCTCATCACATTCTTAAACACTGTGTCGAACTCGCTCTGCCAATAGACGGTGGGGATGCCCGATTGTGCGGCCGCTTGTGCCTTGCTCAACTTTTCGCCCTCCCAACGCGCGAGGGTTTCGTTGGTTTCGCGCACAAACAACATGGCCCTGTGCTCGGGTAGAAAGGCGTCGGGAAACAACACCAAGGTGCTTTCTTCCTGATCGATGCCACTCAAATACAGCAAATCGCTGTTCTGAACGAACTTCATGGAGCCGTCCGCGTTCGTCGGCAAGAGGTCGTTCGAAACAAAAACCGCGAGCGACTTGGGCTTCATGAACTTCGTGAAGCGTTCTCGGTTTCTCGAATAGAGTGCAGAGGGAGCAGGGGTGTATCGCATAGTCGGAACGATTCCAAATAAAAGGACGGTTCGATTTCAGCTCGCAGTCCGCCCTTACTTTTGCCCAAAGATAAGGGGTCCCTTATCGCATCTCTGCCTGACCAACGCTACACAACCATGGCCGGAAAGAAGTCGGTTTTCAGTTCTTCCATTGTCCGCAAAGTGTGGATGTCGCTCACGGGACTTTTCCTGTGCAGTTTTCTGTTAATCCACTTGTTGGGCAATTTTAAATTGTTGGGCGATCCGGGGCATGCCCGCGAGGCATTCAATGCGTACGCGCATTTTATGACCACTTTTCCACCGATTAAGATTATTTCTTATCTGCTGTATTTCAGCATCTTGTTTCACGCCGTTTGGGGCATCGGTCTCGAAATCCGAAATCGGGCGGCCCGCCCCGAAGGCTATGCCTACAGCCGGCCCTCGGCCAACTCAGGTTGGGCTTCGCGCAATATGGGCTTGCTCGGCACGGTCTTGTTGGTGTTCATCGTGACCCATATGTACCATTTCTGGTATGTGATGCACTTTGGGCCCATTGGCACCGATGCGGCGGGCAACAAGGATTTGTATGAGGTGGTGACCGTCTTTTTTCGGCAACCCGTCTGGGGCGCGGTTGGTTTGGTATTTTATGTGATTTCTATGGCCGCACTCGGTTTCCACCTATGGCACGGGTTTCAAAGTGGCTTCCAAACCCTGGGTCTCAACCATCCGCGCTATACGCCCCTCATCAAAGCGGTCGGTTCGTTTTTTTCGATCGCGGTACCCGCTTTGTTCGCGCTGATTCCGCTCGTCATTGCATTCACCTAACGCCAAGGCACCCCTGGAACGTTCCGCTATGAAACTCGACGCACACATTCCCGAAGGCCCGCTGGAGTCCAAGTGGACCTCGCACAAAGCACACGTTCGTCTGGTCAATCCGGCCAACAAGCGCCATATTGAAGTGATTGTGGTCGGCACCGGTTTGGCCGGAGCCTCGGCGGCCGCCTCGCTGGCCGAGATGGGGTACAAGGTCAAGGCTTTTTGCTTTCAAGATTCTCCGCGCAGGGCCCACTCGATTGCCGCCCAAGGGGGCATCAATGCCGCCAAGAACTATCAAAACGATGGCGACTCGACCTATCGGTTGTTTTACGATACCATTAAAGGAGGCGACTACCGCTCTCGAGAAGCCAATGTGTATCGATTGGCAGAGGTTTCGACGAGTATTATCGATCAATGTGTCGCTCAGGGGGTTCCTTTTGCGCGCGAATACGGAGGACTGCTCGACAACCGCTCGTTTGGCGGGGTACAGGTAAGCCGGACTTTTTACGCCAAAGGGCAAACCGGTCAACAATTGCTCCTCGGCGCTTATTCGGCCCTCGAACGTCAAGTGGCCAAGGGAACGGTGCAGATGTATGCCCGTCACGAAATGCTCGATTTGGTCGTCGTCGACGGCAAAGCCCGTGGCATCATTGCGCGCAACCTAATTACGGGCGAACTCGAGCGGCATGGAGCCCACGCGGTTTTGTTGTGCACCGGAGGCTACGGCAACGTGTTCTTTCTGTCGACCAACGCCATGGGTTCGAACGTAACGGCCGCTTGGAAAGCCCACAAAAAGGGCGCTTTGTTTGCGAACCCGTGTTTTACACAGATCCACCCCACCTGCATTCCGGTCAACGGAGAACTGCAGAGCAAACTGACGTTGATGTCGGAATCGCTTCGCAACGACGGACGAATTTGGGTTCCCGCGCTCAAAGAAGACGCGGAAAAAGTGCGACAAGGCCTGCTCAAGCCGACGGATATTCCTGAAGAGCGTCGAGATTACTACCTCGAGCGACGCTATCCGGCTTTTGGCAATTTGGTGCCTCGGGATGTGGCTTCGCGTGCGGCCAAAGAGCGCTGCGACGAGGGCTTGGGCGTCAATGCCACCGGCGAAGCGGTTTTCCTCGATTTTTCGGCCGCGATCGAGCGCTACGGCAAAACGGAAGCGAATGTGCGCGGGGTCGATCATCCGAGCCGAGAAGAAATTCTACGCTTGGGCAAGGCGGTCGTTGAGGCCAAATACGGCAACCTCTTTCAGATGTACGAGAAGATTGTCGACGACAATCCGTACGAAACCCCGATGAAGATTTATCCGGCCGTCCACTACACCATGGGCGGGCTATGGGTCGACTACAACTTGATGACCACCGTTCCGGGTTGCTACGCCTTGGGCGAGGCCAATTTCTCCGACCACGGCGCCAACCGCCTCGGGGCTTCGGCTTTGATGCAAGGATTGGCCGATGGCTATTTTGTTGCTCCCTATACCGTGGGTGAATATTTGGCCGACGAAATCCGCACCGGGGCCATTTCAACGGACTCACCTGAGTTTAAGGAGGCCGAAGACCATGTCCGAGCCCAGATCAACCATTTTGTTGGCAATAAAGGCAGCAAAACGGTCGACAGCTTCCACAAAAAGCTCGGCAAGATTATGTGGGATGAATGCGGCATGGCGCGGAGCGAATCCGGTTTGAAGAAAGCCATGGAGCAAATTCGGGCCTTGCGCGAAGAATTTTACCGCGAAGTACGGGTGCCGGGCAGCCCCGACGGGGTGAATCCTGAACTCGAAAAAGCCCTACGCGTGGCCGATTTCCTCGAATTGGGCGAACTGATGTGCAAGGATGCGCTCGAGCGGAACGAGAGCTGCGGCGGACATTTCCGGGTCGAGTATCAGACGCCTGAGGGCGAAGCCCTTCGGGATGATCAGCACTTCACCTTTGTTTCCGCCTGGGAGTATACCGGCGATCCGGGAACCTCGGTTTTGCACAAAGAAGAACTCGACTATCAATACGTCGAAGTGAAGACGCGGAGCTACAAATAACCGATCTGTGAACTTTTGCGCATTGACGATTGTCTCCCCTTTTAAAGGCCCATACACCCTCGCGAATTCGACAGACAAGAATCGCGGTGGAGTGATGGCAGCCCAATACCGAATGGAACTGCGTCGATGGAACAAGACAACCCCTCTACTGATTAAAGCCCTTTGTTCATGAACCTCACTCTGAAAATTTGGCGTCAGGCGGGTCCCAAAGCCCAAGGTGCCATGAAGTCGTATTCGATTTCGGATATCGAGCCCGACATGAGTTTTCTCGAAATGCTCGATGTACTCAACGAGCAACTCGTAATGAAAGGCGAAGAGCCCGTGGTGTTCGACCACGATTGCCGAGAGGGGATTTGCGGCAGCTGTTCACTCTACATCAATGGGGAGGCCCATGGTCCAGGTCGGGGCATTACCACCTGCCAATTGCATATGCGGACCTTCAAGGACGGAGATACCATTTATATCGAACCGTGGAGGGCCAAGGCTTTTCCGGTCATCAAAGATTTGATGGTGGATCGGAGTGCATTTGACCGCATAATTGCCGCCGGAGGGTATGTGAGCGTCAACACCTCGGGGAATACCCTCGATGCCAATGCCATTCCGGTGCCCAAAGAAGATGCCGACAAGGCTTTTGACGCGGCCACCTGCATTGGGTGTGGTGCCTGTGTAGCCACCTGCAAAAACAGTTCGGCCATGTTGTTCGTCTCTGCGAAGGTGAGCCAATTCGCGCTCTTGCCTCAGGGTAAAGTCGAGGCCAACGAGCGGGTTCTCAGCATGGTGGCCCAAATGGACGCCGAAGGATTCGGAAGTTGTACGAATACGGGCGCTTGCGAAGTCGAATGCCCCAAAGGCATCTCGTTGGAGAACATTGCGCGCATGAACCGGGAATATCTGCGGGCCGCCGTGGTCGCCGAATAAATCGCTGCGCACTTGGGATTCGAATCAGATGGGTTGGACCCCTCGATGGGGGCAACGCTTGAAAAGCGCTTGATGGAATTGGGGAGTGTGCGTGAATTTGAGCGGGGCGCAGTGCTGCTTGAAGAGAATGCCTACATCCGCTCGCTTCCCTTGGTTATTTCGGGGAGCATCCGGGTGATGCGCACCGACGAAGAAGGGCGGGAAATCTTGCTGTATTATATCCAAGCGGGGGAGAGTTGCATCATGTCCTTTTTGGGAGGACTGCACCACGATCGAAGCCGAATTCGGGCCATTGTAGACGAGAATGCCGAAGTGCTCATCGTTCCCGCGGAACACATTTCAAGTCTGGTGCGCGAGCAACCCGAATGGTTGGATTACATCTTCCGGCTCTATCAAAAGCGGTTCGAAGAGCTCTTGGATGCCGTCAACGCCGTCGCCTTTAAGCGAATGGATCAGCGTCTTGCCGATTTTTTGCACAGGCGATCGGAGGTGGTTAAGTCGAATGTCCTCGAGATTACCCACGAGCAAATTGCCCAAGAACTGGGCACAGCCCGTGTCGTGGTGTCTCGATTGCTCAAGGAGATGGAGCACGAGAACCTGCTCAAATTGGGTCGCGGAAAGATTGAACTCGTGTAACCTGGGTTGCACTCAAGCGAGGGGAATTGAGCGTTCTTTGTTGGGAATAATACCCACCATCATGCTCGGAATCAGTCAGAAAAATATGGGCAATACGGATCGCGTAGTACGCATTGTATTGGCCGTGGCGATTGTGGCTCTGTACTTCATGGGTGTATTGCCCGTAGGCTGGGCCATTGGGTTGTTTTTGGTCGCCGGCATTTTTGTAGCCACCAGTTTTATGTCGTTCTGCCCGCTCTATTTGCCCTTCGGCATTTCGACCCGGCGAAAAGGGGCTTAAGCGACGTTGATTAGACCGGAACAGGAAGAGATCGTGGAACAATGGCTCTATCCCGCTCTGATTGGAGCAGCCGCTGGGTTGTTGGGAGGATTGTTGGGTTTGGGCGGGGCCATTGTGATCGTGCCTGCCTTGGTGTTTTTTCTCGGATACAGCCAGCCCCAAGCACAGGGTACTGCCCTGATGATGATGGTATTGCCCACGGGTGCACTCGCCGCATGGCAGTATTATAAAGAAGGGTACGTCGAAGTACGTGCCGCTTTGGTAATGGCCGTTTTCTTTTTTGTGGCCGGTTATTTCGGTGCCCGCATGGCAACTCATTTGCCGCAAACGCTACTCAAAAAGGGTTTCGCCGTTTTGTTGGTGCTCATCGCCCTCAAGATTTGGAGCAGTGCCAAGGGTCGCTGAGTCTTTCGTAACCTGGGTGGCGGTGGGAGTTTGAGATCTGACGGAATTTTGCGGTGCATTCGGTTCACTATTTCAACCGAGGCGCCATTCGCCCATCATACAAAGCACGAGCATGGAAATCATTCAATTTGAAGACCGCAACCTCTCGCATTTTTCGTATGCCGTTGTAAGCGGAACTTCCATAGCATTGATCGACCCTGCGCGGGATCCCGAGCCGTATCGTGCCTTGGCCCGCGAAAAAGGCGCTGCGATTGAGCACGTCATCGAGACCCATCCCCACGCCGACTTTGTCAGTTCTCATCTCGAATTGCATCGAAGTGAAGGGGCTGTAGTTCATGCAAGTAGTTTGGTAGGCGCGGAATATCCGCATCAGGGGTTCGACTCTGGGGATGTAATCCGCCTCGGCCAGGCCGAATTGCGGGCATTCAATACCCCGGGCCACTCCCCGGACAGCATCTCGATTGTGGCCTATAACGAAAGTGGCAGTCCTGAGGCTGTCTTTACCGGCGACACGCTCTTTATTGGCGATTGCGGTCGCCCCGACCTGCGCGAAACCGCGGGAGCCATCACCGCCAAGCGCGAGGAACTCGCCCAACAGATGTATCGATCGCTTCGCGAGGCATTCAGCCACTTGCCAGACAGCGTTTTGGTCTATCCCGCCCACGGAGCCGGCAGTTTGTGTGGCAAAGGCTTGAGTGCCGCATTGAGCAGCACCCTCGGCGAAGAACGCGCCTCCAACTGGAGCCTTCAGCCCCAGAGCGAAGCGGAATTTGTCCGCGCCTTGCTCAGCGATCAGCCCTTTGTCCCCAAGTATTTTGTCCACGATGTGGCGCTCAACAAAAAAGGTGCTCCCGATTTCGAGCCCGCGATCAGAGCGGTTCCCCGTGGCCAAGCTCGAGCTGAGGCTCTCTTGTGGATCGATACCCGGAGTCGGGAAGCATTTGCCGCCGGACACCGTTCTGGCTCGATTCACCTGATGGACGATGTGCGGTTTGAGACCTGGTTGGGCAGCATTGTGGGTCCGGGCGAGCCCTTTGTGCTGGTCGTTGAAAGCGAAGCCATGGGCGAAACCCTGTTGCGCCGCATTGCTCGAATTGGCTACGAGGGGCAGGTGGCCAATGTGGTGGTCAAAACCCAGCCGGAATCCGGAGACGAAAGCACTATGCCCTTCGACGACCGCACTTTTGATCCGAGTCAATACACCGTGGTCGATGTCCGCAATCCCTCCGAAGCGGCCCAACCGATTTTTGCGCACGCGATCAACATCCCGCTCAACGAATTGCGGGAACGGATTGCCGAACTCCCTTCGGACAAGCCCCTTTTGGTCCATTGCGCCGCGGGTTACCGCAGCGCTGCAGGTTCGAGCATTGTGCGCGCACTCCGACCCCAGCAGACCGTAGAAGATCTGAGTGTGGCCGTCAAAGAATGGGCTCAGCCGGTGTAATTCGGAGCGAAAATGTGCCGGCCACGAGAACTGCATGGGCAGTCGTTCTCGGCGTTCGGATTGTGTTTCAGACTGCCCTGTTTTGTACCAACCGTTTATTTTTTCTTCATCATGGATGCAGCAACGCTCATCAAAGACAAAAAAGGAACCCTGATCGATGTGCGGACTCCGGCCGAATTTATGGGCGGACACGCCGAAGGGGCCATCAACATTCCGCTCCAAGAAGTGGCCGAACGCATCGAAGAGTTGCGCGGCTTTGACGCACCTTTGGTGCTGTGCTGTGCTTCGGGAGCCCGGAGCGGCGCTGCTACTCAATACCTGAATCAACAGGGGTTGGAAAGCATCAACGCAGGCTCTTGGCTCGACGTGCACTACCTCCAAACCCTCTGAATCGATGTGGAACAACCTTAAAAAGTGGTTATCGGGCGGCAACGCCGTGAACTACGCGGAACTGGTCAGCCAGGGTGCGGTAATCGTCGATGTGCGCACCAAGGCCGAATACGCCTCGGGCCACGTCAAGGGGTCGATCAACATCCCCCTTGATCAGTTGGGGTCCAAGATCGCCACCCTGCCCAAGAAGCCCATTATTACCTGTTGCGCGAGCGGGATGCGCAGCGCTTCGGCTCGGTCCATCCTCCAGAGCAAAGGCTTCGAAGAGGTCTACAACGGCGGAGGCTGGTCTGCGCTGAACCAAAAGTTGAAGTCTTCCCAATGAAGCAGAAGGTTCGGGGCCTCGGAATGGGGCTGGTCGCCGTAGTGATGAGCTGCAGTCCGAATTCGGAATTCGAAGTGCCGGTCGAAGTATTTCAGCAGCAATTGAGCCAGCGGGTCGATGCCCATCTGCTCGATGTGCGCACCCCGGAGGAGTTCGCCACTGGACACATACCGGGTGCCCTCAACATCGATTGGAATGCCGCCCAGTTTGAAGCGGAAGTGCAGGGTTTCGATCGGAGCAAAAAGGTGTTTGTGTATTGCCTGAGCGGTCCCCGCAGTGCCTCAGCGGGTGCCAAATTGCGTTTGATGGGTTTTCAAGACGTGGTCGAGCTCAAAGGCGGAATGATGGCGTGGCGCAAGGCCCGAATGCCCGAAGAGGGTTCGGGGGCGAAAGGCGGAACCGACCCCGAGGCTTTTGCCCGGATCACTTCCAGTGAAGTTCCGGTGCTCGTCGATTTCTATGCCGAATGGTGTGCGCCTTGTAAAAAGATGCAGCCCGATTTGGAGCAGCTGGAGAAAGAGGCCAACGGGCGCTACCGCATTGTGCGGATCGACGCCGATGCCAGCCGTGCCCTGTGCGCCGAGTTGGGCATCGATGCCCTGCCCGACGTGCGCATTTACCACTTGGGCGACGAGGTCTGGAGCCACCGCGGCTATGTGGATCGCGCCGGCATGGAACAGGCGTTGCAAGCCACGCTTCGGGGGGAGCTCTAGTCCGCCTAAGGGAGGATTGCCTTAGTTTTGACCAAAAAAGCCCTTGGACGTACAGCTCCTGCTTTCGAATCTGACCAACCCAACCCTGCTGTTTTTTGCGCTCGGTATTTTGGCCGTACTGGTCAAAAGCGATCTCGAGATTCCCCAAACCTCGGCGCGGTTTATTTCGCTCTATCTGTTGTTTTCGATCGGCTTTCGGGGCGGTCAAGAGCTGGCGCACAGCGATTGGGAGCCCGTGATTGGGTGGTCGTTGCTGTTTGGCCTGGCGCTGGCCGCGGTGATTCCCATTTGGGTTTTTTACGTATTGAAAACCCGCATGAATCCGAGCGATGCTGGGGCCACAGCGGCGGCCTACGGCTCGGTAAGCGCGGTGACGTTTGTGGCAGCCGCCTCGTATTTGGAGGCCGTTCAACTCCATTTCGGCGGTCATATGGTGGCGGTGATGGCCTTGATGGAGGCCCCGGCCATTGTGATCGGAATGGTATTGTTGATGCGCTACGAGACCGATTTGGACCCTCGTCCGAGTTTGAAGCGCATTGCCAGTCACGCCTTGACCAACGGGAGCGTATTGATGGTGCTGGGCAGCCTGGTGATTGGTTATGTGGCCGATACCAAGCAAGCCGAAGGCATCAAACCTTTTACTACGGATATTTTTAAGGGCTTTTTGGCCATTTTCCTCCTCGATATGGGCATGGTCACCGCCCGCCGCTTTGGAGCGTTTCGGCGTTACGGGGTGTTCGCCATGGTCATGGGATTGCTCATTCCGGCCGTCAACGGAAGCGCAGTGGCCTGGATGAGCGGGTGGATCACTGCCGTTCCCGGAGACCGGTTCATCTTCGCCATTTTGGCCGCGAGCGCCAGCTACATCGCCGTTCCCGCCGCCATGCGGGTCGCCGCACCCAAAGCCGATCCGGGACTCTACGTGCCCATGGCGCTGGGTTTGACTTTTCCGTTCAACATCACGCTCGGAATGCCACTCTACCATTGGATTGTCGAGCAAACCGCTCGATGAGAAAAGGGATCATCGGCGCGCAATTCGAAATAGGAGAAGGCGGGAATTAAGGAGAGCGGACCCTTCTACGACGCTGCAGTTGGGCTCAGTGGTTCATTTTTAGATGTAAAGTCCTTGCTTTGAATTGTTTTCGAGATACGAGCCGCCTCCAGCGTTCATTCAACTCTTCAAAAAAAGAGAATCGGCCCACCCCACCGCCCACCCATCCAATTTCAGAGGGACAGAAATACCCTACACCTCGCGTTCCATCGTTTTCTCCCCAATTCGATACGGAATCCGTCGTTCTTTCATAGCGCGGAGTTGCACTCCTGTGTTCAAAGGAGCTCTGGCGATGTATCGATTTGAGGTGGAGAAAGGGTTTTTGGTAGTATCGGTTTCCGTTGTAGATCCGTGCTGTGAATCTAAGTTCGAGTTGTCTTATAGATAAATTGGATTGAGACTCATTACAAGCGAGATGGATATATTTGAAAGCGAGCGCATTTGCGCTACCAAATGGATTTGAGTTCGTTGGGGTGGGTGAATTGGATGGTCCACCGGGCGTACCTCAAGTCCGTGTAGACATTACTCTAAATATTCTAAAATGGAAAGTTCCGGCTCGTTGTACTTGGTTCTTTTGGCAATTGCGGGTTTCATTTGGATGCTGCCCGTATTGATGATCGTCCTTTCTCGCAAAACTTCAGGAAGCGAAAAACTGGCTTGGATCTTGGCCGTCTTTTTTGTTTCATGGTTTGCCTGGATTTTCTATTTGCTATTGGCACCAATAAAGCGCAAATAGAATGCCCATTTTAAGGCCGATGATCCGTACTCGCAGGTCTTTTCGAAAGGAAAACGCAACTGCAGCAATCGTGTTGTAACTTTGTAACAAAACGGCTGTACCATGAGTGGTGGCACCTTTAAATCAAAACCCTTCGACACAAAAAGAAGCGTTCGCAAGGCGAGCGCAGGAATGGTGGGTAAGGATCCCTGGATGATCGAATCCGATGGGAAAAAATTTACTTGGTCCAACAGAATGGAGCGCGTAGAGATTGTTCGACGCGGCATACCCTACAACGCGATCGAAGTCATCAGCAAGAGACTGAATCGACCGGTAAAGTCGGTGTTGTCGATTGTCGGAATCGCCCAAACCACTTACAACAAGAAGAAAAGTGAATTGGCACTATTGGATACGCGAGACAGTGAGTTGATCGTATTGATGACCGAGCTTATGGACTATGGGCAGGAGGTCTTTAATGAGGAGCATGAGAAGTTTCAACGTTGGTTGCAAAAGCCGAATCTTTCGTTGGGGGGCCGAGCGCCGATCAGTATGTTCGATACGATTTCGGGTATTGATGAAGTGTATTTCTGTCTCAATCGAATCGAGCACGGAAATATGGCCTAATGCGGGTTTTTCGGATAGAGCGACAAAAATTCTTGGAAACGACGCTCACGGGGATCGGTGCTTCAATGGCCAAGGGTTATCGATGGAACAGTCTCAACACAAGGCTCGTTTACACGGCCGATAGCAGGGCCTTGGCCACGCTTGAAGTGGCGGTCCACCTCGATTTAAGTCAAGATCTCCCGAGCGATCGATGGTACGTAGAAATTGAAATTCCCGAGGACATCACGCTATTGGAAGTGCGGATGGAGGATCTTCCCCGGGGTTGGGATGCTAAACCCCCGAACCGCATCACCCAGATGATCGGAGACGATTTTTCGGTCCAAAATGAAAGCGCCGTGCTCAAAGTGCCCAGTGCGATTGTTCCTCAGGAATTCAACTATCTCATCAATCCCAGTCACCCCGACGCCCAAAGAATTCGCGTGATTCAGCAAACCCCGATGTCCTTCGACTTTCGCTTGGGGAGGTAGAAGAGTTCCGTTCATTGAGTCGCTCGGCTGTGCCGAATGACCCCTATCATCCAAGTTTTCAACTCGGAAAGGATCGATTCAAAATGGGTCTTTTAACGTTCTCCGGACGCGGCCTCAGCCATCGTCCTTCGAAATATTCGTCACTCGCTGAAAGCGAGCGACTGGGAGTCTCAATAGAAATCGGATCTCCGAGATAGTCGTCACTCACTGAAAGCAAGCGACAGGGACCGTGTCTTGGTTGAACTTCTGCGGTCACACCCCCAACCCTCGGAGCTCCTCATCCGTGTTTCCGAAGAACCAACTCTCGCAACACCTCGATCTCTGATTTCAAACTCCGAATGTGCTCTTCAAACGCCTTGCGCTCCACCTCGCTCAATCCGTGGACGTACATCACCGTACTCGCCTGACCCCCTTGTTGATGGAAATTCTGTTGGATGTACGAATCCTCTTCGCCCAACACCGCGGCAATAGGGCTGTTGAGCACCTTGCCCAGTTCCTTCAACCGCTTGAGCGAAATCGAATCGGGGTTCTTTTCCAGATTGCTGTAGGCCTGCTGGCTGATGTTCAACTGACCCGCCACGTACTCTTGGCTGTAGCCCAGATTTTCGCGCAGCATGCGGATCCGGTGCTGGGTAGAATAAAGGCGTTCTTCTTTCCGTTCAGAGGTTCCGGGTGTATTCATGGAACGAAGATAATTATTTTGGTAAAATACAATTCTCTATTGTAGTCACTCGCCCCCTTTTGCTGCAAATTGAAGGAAAGAACGCTCAAAGCAGAGAGATGGAAAGGGTGCGAATTAAATCCTGTAAAACCGATGAATAAGAAAACATGGATCTTGATTTGGGGCCGATATGAGTATGGAATTAACCGAATTGACTTGCATTTGTATGGTTATTTCCCCTACATTATTTACCAACGATACTTGTGGATTCGCTGGCCATTGACCCAGTGGTGCAAAACCGAGGCCGAAGCCCGCGCCCTCTGCGATCAACTCAATCGAGCGCGGAATCGACAATAAACACATTCTGGGCAAAGCGCTCTGAAACGGGTACCCGTCGGTCGTCAATGCCCAACACCAGCGAACGGTCAAAGCTGCGCCGCTCGAGCACTTCTATTTCTGATCGCAGTCCCAAACCCAATTCGGTCAAGTACTGCAAAAAAGCCACCGAACTATCGCGCACCGAGGCAATCCGGCATTTTTTGCCTACCTCGAGGTCGTCCAAGGTCTTTTTCGAAGAGGGGCTGTAGTGCCCCTCCGCATCCGGAATCGCATCTCCGTGCGGATCCGTCTTGGGTCGACCCATGAACCTGTCGAGCTGCTCGATGAGTTTGGGCGAACGGATGTGCTCCAATTGCTCCGCCACCTCGTGGATCTCGTCCCAACCAAACCCCAAATGCCGGTAGAGGAACGTCTCCCAAAGCCGGTGTTTGCGCAGCAAAATCAAGGCGCAGTTCGTACCCGTTTGGCTCAGTTGGAGTTTGCCATAACGTTCATAGTCCACGAGGTTTTTCTCCTTGAGCTTTTTGAGCATGGCATTGACCGAAGCCGGACTCACCCCCAAATGCGCCGCAAGGCGATTGGTCCCGGTTTCGGTTTCGCCTTGATCGACGGTCAAATAAAACAAGGCCTTGAGGTAATTCTCCTCGGTCGAACTCATTTCGGGTAGGGTGTTCATCCTAGCTTTCCATAATTGTTAGATTACTCAAACATTCTATCTTTGCCCCATCAAAACTGCTCAAATGTCCGTTTTTTCCCGATTCCGAACGGGACTTTCCATTCTCGGTATGCTGTGCGCCACCGGAATGTTGGCACAGAACGTCATCCGCATCACTTCGGCGGGATCTACCCATAACGGGGCCGGACAGCCGCTGGAAGGAACGGCCGTTTGGATCGAAGGTCAACCTGAAGGAGGCTTTACGGACCATACGGGTACGATTGAGCTGGGAAACGTGCCCCAGGGCCTACACCGGTTGCAGGTATCGATGGTCGGGTTCAGCGCCCGAGCGTTGTTGGTCACTTTTCCGTTGAGCCAACCTTTGACCCTAGCGCTTCAACCCACAGGCGATTTGGATGCCATCACCGTAACGGGTACGCTCAACGAAGTGCGGGTGCGCGACGCCCCTGTAAAAGTGGAAGTATTGAGTGCCCAGCGGATGGATGTGCTTTTGCCTCGGGTGTCTTCGAGCCTAGTCGAGGCCATTCCGCTGGTCAATGGGGTGCGGGAAGTCGTGGCCTGCGGCGTTTGTGGAACCAATTCTATCAGCATCAATGGTTTACCGGGGCCTTATACCGCCGTTTTGATCGATGGAATGCCGGTCTATGGAAATTTGGCCGCCGTGTATGGACTCAACGGGATACCCGCCTCGGCCATCGACCGCATCGAAGTCATCAAAGGACCCAATTCGACTTTGTACGGATCGGAGGCGCTGGCCGGAGTCGTCAACATCATCACCCTGAGCCCCGAACGTCAACCTCAGTGGAGTGCCGACCTCATGACGACCTCGCATGCCGAAGTGTTTAGTGGGTTGAGCTGGGCGCCCCGATGGGGCAATACGCCCCTGTTGATTTCCTACAATGGGGCCTATTCGGATTACTTTGTCGATCGAGATCGGGACGGATTCAGCGATGCCCCCCACCTCGACCGGCATTCGGTGTTCGTCAAAGCAACCCTGCCCACCGCGAATTCAAAAAACTGGTCTGTTGCGACCCGTTTTTACTATGAAGATCGAAGAAATGGGGTGGAGTCTTTTTTGGAAAACCGGGCCTATCGGACGCTGCGCGGAAGCGACACGGTCTATGGGGAAAGCATTCTGACGCGACGTTGGGAGCTGTTTTCCAGCGGGATAATCTGGGATGCGCAAAACCTCAAACTCGATCTGAGCCTAAGCCGACACGATCAGAACAGCTACTATGGCGCTGACTCTTATCGCGCTTTTCAAAACATCGCCTTTGTCAACCTGACCCGAAACCGCACCTATGGGGCCCACCGCATTTTGACCGGTTTAGGCTACCGAGCCCAATCCTACAACGACAATACCGTCGCCACCCAAGGACCAGACGGCACCGATGTCGATGAGTTTCAAAGCATCCCCGGTCTTTTTGCCGAAGACGAATGGCAAATCGATTCCAACTGGGTGTTGCTCTCGGGGCTGCGTTTGGATTATTACCATCGCCATGGCGCGATTGCTTCGCCCCGCTTCAATCTGAAATACAGCCCTGTACGCGGATCGGTGTTTAGACTCAATACCGGCACGGGATTTCGCATCGTAAACCTGTTTACCGAAGACCATGCTTTTGTATCGGGCCAGCGCGAGATCGTTATTGCCGAGTCGCTCGAGCCCGAGCGCAGTCTGAGCGGCAACCTCAACTTCAACCGAGAATACACCCATTCTTTCGGCTATGGCACCTTCGATGCCGATGTGTTTTATACCCACTTTTTCAATCAAATTGCCCCGGACTATTCCGATCCCAATACCATTGTATACGCCAATAGCCCTGGCTTTGCGCGGACGGCGGGTTTGGCGGTCAATTGGAGCCACTCGTTTGTCCTTCCGCTGAGCACGACCTTGGGAGGAACATTCCAGTCCGCGCAGCGCAGCGCGACCGACGATCGAGGTCATACGACCCTTGCCGAACTCGAATTCGCCCCGCGATGGTCGGGAATTTTCACGCTGAGCTACCGTTGGTCTGCCTTCAATGTCGGATACACCGCCAACTGGACGGGCCCGATGACGTTGCCCACGGTCTATGATCTGGACGACCAAGGACAACCGTTGGCGCAATCGCGTCCGACGCAGTCGCCCGTAACAGCGAGACACAATGTTCAGATTCAGTGGAGTGTGCGCCCAGATTGGATGCTGTATGGGGGAATGCAAAATCTCTTCGACCAGGTCCAGTCGTTTTCTCCATTGGTCGGGTACAACGATCCCAATGCCCCCACCGGTTTCAGTCCTTATTTTGATACCTCCTATGCCTATGCAACGGGGCACGGTCGAGAATTCTACCTCGGTCTGCGCTGGACGCTGGCTTCGGATAAAAAATCGCAACGCCCAAGGGCCGAACTACCTTAGCAGCCGGATGAACACCCCTTTGATCGAGGCCAAGGCCCTCACGGTCCGCTATCACTACAAGCCGGTGTTGTGGAACATCGATTGCAGCCTGAGCGCGGGTCGAATGATTGGCATTATCGGGCCCAATGGCTCGGGAAAAACCACCTTTCTCAAGACCCTGATGGGATTGCTCAAGCCCGATTCGGGCACGGTGCGGCTGTTCGGCAAAGAGCCCAAACAGGTCCTCGAGCGACTGAGTTATGTGCCCCAGCGCGAAAGCGTCGATTGGGATTTTCCCGCCCGCGTTCAAGACGTCGTCTTGATGGGGCGCTATCGACGGTCGAATCTACTCGGTCGGTTGAGCAAAGAAGACCGTCGCTTGGCCGACGAGGCCATGGACGAGGTGGGGCTGACGGAATTTGCCAAGCGCCAAATTGGGGAACTGAGCGGTGGGCAGCAGCAAAGGGTGTTTCTGGCCCGGGCCATTGCCCGGCAGCCCGAGTTGTTTTTGATGGACGAGCCCTTTGCCGGGGTCGATGCCGCCACTGAAGATGCCATTTTGCGGTTGCTCGCCCGATTGCGCGACAAAGGCCGCTCGGTGGTGATTGTGCACCACGATTTGCAAACCGCCCAGCGCTTTTTTGACGAATTGGTCCTGTTGCGCACAAGGCTGATTGCCAGTGGCCCGACCGAACAGGTCCTGACGGTCGAACACCTCGACGAAGCCTATGGGGGTCGTTTAAGCGTGCTTTCGCGCATGGGCGATTTGCTCCAAAAAAGCCAACTCGATTGGAAAGAACGCGGCGCCAACGATTCTGACCATGAACGCTGAAGCCATTCTCGGACCCTGGTTTACGGACCGTCCGCCTGTGCTCCAGGCTTTTATGGCGACGAGCTTTACTTGGCTGGTCACGGCGGCAGGAGCGTCGTTGGTGTTCTTTTTCAAGGATATGTCCCGCAAATGGCTCGACGGAATGTTGGGTTTTACCGGGGGGGTCATGATTGCCGCTTCCTATTGGAGTCTGTTGGCTCCGTCCATCGAAATGAGTCGATCTCAAGGGGTTTGGCCCTGGTTTCCACCCGCCGTAGGCTTTTTGGCGGGCGCCTTGTTTTTGCATGCCCTCGACAAATGGGTGCCCCACCTCCACCTCAATTTTAAAACCGAGGAAACCGAAGGCCCCAAAACCGATTGGCATCGAACCACGCTCTTGGTCTTGGCGATCACGTTGCACAACATTCCCGAGGGATTGGCGGTGGGCGTTGCCTTTGGTGCGGTGGCAGCGGGCATTCCTGGAGCCGATCTCGGTGCTGCGCTGGCGCTGGCTATTGGCATCGGGCTCCAGAATTTTCCCGAGGGCCTTGCCGTCTCTATGCCGCTGAGGCGGAGCGGGGTGAGTCCTTTGCGGAGTTTTTGGTTTGGACAACTTTCTGCAATCGTCGAACCCATTGCAGGGGTGGCGGGGGCTTTGGCGGTTTTGTATATGCAACCCATTTTGCCGTACGCGCTGGCGTTTGCCGCCGGGGCCATGATTTATGTGGTCATCGAAGAGGTGGTGCCCGAAACCCAGCGAGACCAGTATACCGATACGGCGACCCTCGGTTTTATCGGGGGTTTTGTGGTGATGATGAGCCTCGATGTCGGTTTGGGTTCTTGACGGTATCTGAGGCAAGGACGGATCGGGATTCAATCCTCGCCTAACTTTGTTGTTCGGAATCGTTCCAAACAAGCGCCCTGTCTTTGGGGTTAAAAACAGAGTCGCATTCACGCTATCCAATCGCCATGTTTACCGCCCCTGAACTCCTCGAACTCCGCGCCCAGTTCCCGATTCTCGAATCGAAGGTGCATGGCAAGCCCTTGGTGTATCTCGACAATGCGGCGAGCACCCACAAACCGGAGCGGGTGCTGGAGGCCATGAATGCGTACTACCGCACCGCGCACAGCAATGTCCACCGCGGAGTGCACCAACTCAGTCAAAAAGCGACCGATGCTTTTGAACAAGCCCGGGAAGAGGTACGGTCGCATCTGAACGCCTCCGATACGTCCGAGATCATTTTTACCAAGGGCTGTACCGATGCACTCAATACCGTAGCCTCGGGTTATGCGGAATTGCTGCAGCCGGGAGACGAGGTGCTGGTATCGACCCTCGAACACCACAGCAACATCGTGCCTTGGCAGATGGCGTGCAAGCGCAGCGGAGCCGTGCTCAAGGTGATCCCGATCAACGACGCCGGGGAACTGTTGTGGGATGCCAACCTACTCAGCCCCAAAACGAGGATGGTCGCTGTAAACCACATCAGCAATGCCCTTGGCACCATCAACCCCATCGAACAGATCGTGCGCGATTGCCGCACTCAGAATACCGCCGTGTTGGTCGATGGCGCCCAGAGTGGACCCCATTTGTCGATCGATGTGCAGGCGCTCGATGTCGATTTTTATACGCTGAGCGGGCACAAAATTTATGGCCCGACGGGCATCGGGGTGTTGTATGGCAAACGCGCCCGCTTGGATGCGCTCCCGCCCTATCAAGGGGGAGGCGATATGATCAAGACGGTGCGTTTCGAAGAGACCACCTATGCCGAGCCCCCGTTTAAGTTTGAAGCGGGAACCCCGAATATGGCCGGAGCGATTGGGCTGGCCGAGGCGCTGCGGTTTGTTCGCCAAGTGGGTTTGGAGCGCATACAGGCCCACGAAACGGCCTTGCTCGCCCAGGCCACGGAAGCGTTGGCCCAAATGCCCGAATTGCGGCTAATCGGAACCGCCGCACGCAAGGCCTCGGTGCTTTCGTTTCTCATCGAAGGGGCCCATCCGTACGACGTCGGCGTTTTGCTCGACCACCAAGGCATTGCCGTGCGCACGGGCCATCACTGTACCCAACCCCTGATGGAGCGACTGGGTATTCCCGGCACCGCTCGGGCCAGTTTTGCACTCTACAACACCCCAGAGGAAGTGGAAGTGTTGGTACAGGCGGTCCAGAAGGCCGCGCAGATGTTGTACGAACCGACCCGAGCCTAGCCTAGCGCTGCTCCAGATTGAGATTGCCATGAACGAACGAAGCATTGCCGCCCTTCAATCCGAGATCGAGGAAGAATTTTCGTTTTTCGACGATTGGACGGCCAAATACGAATACCTCATCGACTTGGGGCGCTCGCTCCCGCTCATTGATCCGGCGCTCAAGGACGACGACCACCTGATTCGGGGCTGTCAAAGTCGGGTTTGGATGGCCTCGGCTCTGGAGAATGGGACGATGCGCTATACCGCCGACAGCGACGCCATCATCACCAAAGGCATTATTGGGCTGCTCATTCGGGTTTTGGACAACCACCCCCCGGAAGAAGTCTTCGCGGCCGAATTGTCGTTTATCGATGCCATTGGACTCAAGGAGCATCTGTCGCCCACCCGGGCCAATGGATTGCTCAGCATGGTCAAGCAAATGAAGTACGACGCCTTGGCCCATACCGCCAAAAAAACGAGTTAAATCGCCATGGACGAAACACGGATGCAACAACTGGGAGAAGAAGTGGTCGAGGTGCTCCGCAGCATATACGACCCGGAAATTCCGGTCAACATTTACGAACTGGGTTTGGTGTACGACATCAAGGTGAGCGACGAAGCCGACGTACACGTCTTGATGACCTTGACCTCGCCGAATTGTCCTGTGGCCGAAACGCTGCCACGTGAAGTAGAAGCCAAGGTGCGCAGCCTCGATGCCGTCAAAGATGTGGAGGTGGAAATCACCTTCGACCCGACCTGGACCAAGGACATGATGAGCGAGGAGGCCCAACTCGAACTCGGATTGTTGTGATGGAGGCCGAAGGCATCCGCAACCGCGTGGACGAGAGCGGTTTGATCACCCTCGATCTGGAACGGCTCCTCGAAAGGCCTCGGGTGTTCGAGGTCGATTTGGCCGATTTTATGGAAGACCGGGTCCTGTTGCGCGAAAAACCCTTTCGGACGCAGTTGGCGCAGTGGATGCCGGAAATGCCCTCGGGCAGTGGGGTTGCGGTGGCCGCCTTGTTTTGCTCGGAAGAGGCCATCGTACCGCTCTGGAGCTGGATGCTGTTGACCGAACGGTTGCATTCGCTGGGATTGCGCGCGGTGTTGGGCACCGCCTTAGAAGTGCGCCAACGCGCGGTGCTCGAAGCGATTCAATTATGGGACACGACGCCCTACCAAGGGGCCCGGGTGATGGTGAAGGGCTGTTCGGATTCGATTCCGGCGGCGGCCTATGTCGCCTTGACCGAAAAACTGGTTCCCGTGGTCCACAGTCTGGCCTTTGGAGAACCCTGCTCTTCCGTGCCCGTGTTCAAACGGCGCTAGGTGTTGGTGCCTTAAACCGCGTCGGCTGGGCGGTCTTCGCTTTCGGCCGTCTCAGCGGGCTTGGTTGCGGGCGATTGGGCCTCGTCTTCTTTGGGAAACAGCTCTTTTTGATGCAGAATCATCAACCCAATCCCCACCGAGATGCTGGTATCGGCTACGTTAAAAATGGGCTCGAAAAATCGGAAGGAACGCCCACCCCAAACGGGAAGCCACTCGGGAAGTTGGGTGTCGATCAGCGGGAAATAGAGCATATCGACCACCTTGCCTTTGAGAAATCCGGCATAGCCGCCTCCTTCGGGAAACCAGGTGGCCACTTGCCCATAACTGTGGTCAAAAAACAGCCCATAGACCATGCTGTCGATCAAATTGCCGGCGGCACCCGCCAGAATGAGCGCCAGACTGATCACCGCTCCCCTAGAGGCCTGCCGCTGACTCACTTTGAAGAGCCAATGCACGATAAAACCCACTGCAGCGACCCGAAACAGGCTCAAGGCCAATTTTCCCCAGTTTCCACCGAGTTCAAAGCCAAAGGCCATTCCCGGGTTTTCGGTAAAGTGGAGAATAAACCAATCGGCGATGCGAATTTCTTCACCCAGCATCAAGTGGGTCTTGATCCACACCTTGGCCCATTGATCGAGGACCAATACCGCCAGACTCAGGGCGAGGGCTGTGCGCAGCTTCACTGTTTGTTCTTTGCCTCGATGCTCAGGGTGGCGTGGGGGACCAGTCGCAACCGGTCCTTGGGAATCAAATTGCCCGTAATCCGGCAGATGCCGTAGGTCTTGTTTTCGATGCGCACCATAGCGCTCCGCAAATCGCGGATAAACTTCTCCTGACGGGCCGCCAACTGCGAATTGGCTTCCTTGCTCATGGTGTCTGAGCCTTCTTCAAAGGCCTTGAACGTGGGCGAGGTGTCGTCGGTGCCGTTGTTGCGGTCGTTCGCGAAATTTTCCTTCAGCACGAGCAGATCGGCTTCGGCCTTTTCGATTTTATCCAAAATGAGCGCCCGGAATTCTTCGAGTTCCTCATCGCTGTATCTCAATTTCGGTTCCGCCATAGCCGTGGTGTTTCTGAAAGCTTGCAAAAATACTCTATTTCCGCCCTGTTTAGGCCGTGGGATGCTTGACCAGACCGAGGGATACGGGCCATCCTTCGACATCCACTTCGGCAATCGGCTCGATCACAGAGCCGTCCATGCGAAATTCCACAGCCAGCACCTCGGCCCGGATGAGCGATTCGAATTGGGCAAAAGCGGCAAGGGCTTCTGGTGCGGCTTGTACGCTGAGTTCAATGCGGTCGGTAATTTCCAAGCTTCGGTCTTTGCGCAGATTTTGAATCCGGTTGATCAGCTCTCGACTCAAACCTTCGGCGATCAAATCGGGACTCAGTCGCAGATCGAGGGCCACGGTCAGGCCATTTTCGCTGCCCACCTGCCAACCCGGAACGTCTTGGGCAAAGAGTTCGAGGTCTTCGGACTCCAAAACAAAATCGCCTCCTTCGAGCGGAAGTACCAGCTTTCCGGTCTGTTCAAAGACGGCGATCTGAGCGGAGTCGAGCACGGCCACTGCGTCGCTCAAGGCCTTCATCCTCGGACCGATGCGCGGGCCGAGCCGCTTGAAGTTCGGCTTGGCTTTTTTGACGATCAAACCCGATTGTTCGTCGAGGAATTCGACCGTTTTGACGTTGATTTCCGATCGGATCAATTCTGCCACCCGCTCCATCTCGGTGCGCTCATTCGGATTGAGCACGGGCATGGCCAGTCGGGGCAAGGGTTGACGCACCCGGATTTTTTCTTTTTTGCGAATGCCCAGCGCAATCGAAACCACTTGTTGAGCGCGGCGCATCCGCCACATCAGATTCGCGTCGATGCGGTGGGATTCAACCGTCGGAAAGTCGCTCCAATGCACGGAGTGTTCGCTCCGGACCAGATCTCGGTACAAACGGTCGGCGTAGAAGGGCGCAAAGGGCGCCGACAACCGAGCCACGGTTTCCAAGCAGCGATGCAAACAGCCAAAAGCCGCAAGTTTGTCTGCGCCATTCCCGTCTTTCCAGAATCGCCGACGGCTGAGGCGCACATACCAGTTGCTCAGTTTGTCGATGGCAAATTCCTGGATGGCGCGACCCGCCCGGGTGGGTTCGTATTCCGCCAAGGCGGTATCCACATCGAGCACCAATTGATGCAGCTCGCTCAGAATCCAGCGATCGAGTTCACTGAGCGCGCTTTCAGGCAGAGGCTGACCGGGCTCGTATCCATCGATGTTGGCATAGAGCGCGAAAAAGGCATAAGTATGATGAAGGGTGCCAAAAAACTTGCGCTGCACTTCGGCAATGCCCTCTTCGTCAAAGCGCAGGTTCTCCCATGGCTGGGCGTTGGTCAACATATACCAGCGCAGGGCATCGGCCCCGAAGCGGTCGAGGGTCACAAAGGGATCGACCGCGTTTCCGAGCCGCTTGGACATTTTCTGTCCGTTTTTATCGAGGACCAATCCGTTGGATACCACTGTTTTATAGGCAGGGCTTTCGAAGAGCATCCCCGCAATCGCATGGAGCGTATAAAACCAGCCTCGGGTTTGGTCCACGCCTTCGGCGATAAAGTCGGCCGGGAAGTTGTCTTTAAAAATGTCCTGATTTTCAAAGGGATAGTGCCATTGCGCATAGGGCATGCTGCCCGAGTCGAACCAGACATCGATCAGGTCGGTCTCCCGGCGCATCGGTTTGCCCGAGGGGGACCTCAATACGATGTCGTCTACGAAAGGCCGGTGCAAATCGATGGCGTCATAGTTGGCCTCGCTCATATCGCCCGCCCGGAAATTCCCAAGCGGATTCGAATCCATCATCCCCGAGGCTACGGCTTCTGCACAGGCTAGTTGCAGCTCGGCGACCGAGCCGAACACCCGGGTTTCGCTTCCGTCTTCGGTCGACCAAATCGGGAGGGGGATGCCCCAGAATCGCGATCGGCTCAAATTCCAGTCGTTGAGGTTGCTCAGCCAGTTGGCAAAGCGGCCTTCGCCCGTCGATTTGGGCTTCCACAGAATTTGGGTGTTGTATTCGAGCAAATCGCCCTTTTTCTCTGAGGCCCGAATAAACCATGAATCGAGCGGATAGTAGAGCACGGGTTTGTCGGTTCTCCAGCAATGCGGATAGCTGTGGACGTATTTTTCTACTTTGAACGCCAGACCGCGCTCTTTGAGATCGATCGAAATATCGACGTCGAGTGAGCGTTCCGGAGCGGTTCCTTCTTCGTAGTATTCATTTTTAACAAACCGTCCGGCCCAGCGACCGAGGGTCGTTTGATACCGCCCTTGCAGATCGACGATGGGCACGGCCTGCCCTTCGGCATCGGCAACGAGCATCGGCGGTATGCCCGATTGTTTGGCTACGCGGGCATCGTCGGCCCCGAAAGTGGGCGCAATGTGAACCATGCCGGTTCCGTCTTCGGTACTCACATAATCGCCCTCGATAATGCGGTAGGCTTTGTCGGCCTCGTGGAGCGGACGGATCCAATCAAACAGCGGCTCGTAGCTCAGTCCGACGAGGTCCGATCCCCGGAAGGTAGACAAGACCGTCCATGGCAAATGCTTGCCCCCGGGTTCGTAATCGGCGCCCAAATCGTCTTTCGCCTCGGTCTTGAAGTAACGACCCAGGGCCGCGGTGGCCAACAAAACCCGAATCCGCCCACCCACATAGGGGTTGTGGGTTTCAATCAGGCTGTATTCGATCGATTTGCCCACGGCCAAAGCGGTATTGGCAGGCAGGGTCCAAGGGGTGGTGGTCCAGGCGAGCGCAAAGACCGGTTCGTTCCCGAATAGCCGATTTTTGGCTTCCGTTTCGAGGAGTCGAAACTGAGCTGTGGCCGTGGTGTCGGTCACATCGCGGTAGCAGCCCGGTTGGTTGAGTTCGTGGGTCGATAGCCCCGTTCCCGCCTTGGGCGAATAGGGCTGAATGGTGTAGCCCTTGTAGAGCAGCCCGCGTTCGTTGAATTGCGAGAGCAACCACCATACGGTTTCGATGTACTTGCTCTTATAGGTGATGTAGGGATCGTCGAGATCGACCCAATAACCGATGCGTTGGGTAAGGTCGTTCCACGGACCGGTAAACCGCATTACGGCTTCTCGGCAGGCCGCGTTGTATTCGGCAATGCCGAGGGTTTTGCCGATGTCTTCTTTGGTGATCCCGAGTTCTTTTTCAACCCCCAGTTCGACGGGCAAACCGTGGGTATCCCAACCTGCCTTGCGCGCTACCCGACGGCCTTTCTGGGTCTGATAGCGGCAGAACAGGTCTTTGATGCTGCGCGAAAGCACGTGGTGAATGCCGGGCATGCCGTTGGCGGAAGGGGGGCCTTCGTAAAAGACAAACGAAGGGGCATCCTTGCGCAATTCGAGCGAATGGGCAAAGCACGATTCGGCGTTCCACTGCTCGAGCATCTCGCGGTGGATCCGCACCAGATCGAGGTCAGAATATTCGGCAAAAGGGTTCTTCATCGGAGCAAACGGGGGCACGGGCGGTTTAAGGCGCGGGCAAAAGTAGAGCAGCCTGCGCGGAGACCCGCATCAAGATTGGACCATATGGACGACGCGGTGCGGGAAGGGAATTTCGATTCCGGCCTTGTCGAGTTCCATCTTAAACTGCTCGTTCAAATCGAAGTGGACGCCCCAATAGTCGCCGGAATGGACCCACAGCCGCACGACAAAGTCCAATGAGCTCTCGGACATTTTGTTGAGGCCCACAAAAGGCTCGGGGTCCTGAAGAACCCGGGAATCGCTGCTCCCAACGCCGAGGAGCAAGTTTTTCACCTTGAGGATATCGCTTTTGTAGGCCACGGAAACCGTGAAGTCTACCCGCGCGGTGTCCATGGCGGAATAGTTGAGAATGCTGCCCGAACTCACCTGCCCGTTGGGAATAATGATGAGGCGGTTTTGAAGCGTAAGAAGCTTGGTGACGAAGATTTCGATGTGTTGCACTACGCCCGTAAAGCCGGCTACTTCCACGAGGTCTCCGGCTTTGATCGGCTTGAACAACAGCAACATGACTCCGGCGGCAAAGTTCTGAAGGGTGCCCTGCAACGCCAGACCCACCGCCAGACCGGCAGCGCCCAAGACCGCGACAAAACTGGTGGTTTCGATCCCGATCATCGAGGCGACCGAAATGACGAGCATGGTCATCAATCCCCACTGAATGAGGGTGCTGACAAAGGGGCGTAGGGTTTCGTCGACCTCGCGTCGCTCGAAGATTTTGTTGAGCAATTTGACCAGTCCGCGGATGAGTCGGGTGCCAATAAAAAGGACGAAAATGGCCAACAGCACCTTCGGACCTTGGGTAATCAGGGCGGTCCAGGCTTGTTCGCTGAGTTGTTCGAGCATTTCGGGATTCATGGGTCGGGTTGTGTTACGGGGTGATCAATCCTCGGTGTTCAAGGCGGCAATGCACTTGAGTTCGATGGCTATAGGGGTGGGTAGGGCGTTGATTTCGAGGGTGGTGCGGCAAGGTTGTGCCGTGGTGAAATACTCGGCATAGATTCGATTAAAGGTGGGGAAGTCGCGCTTCATATCCACCAGAAAGACCGTGATGTCGACGAGGTCTTCCCAACGGGCTCCGGCTTCTTCCAAAATGGCGCGGACGTTGGCAAACACCGAATGCACCTGGGCTTCAAAATCGAATTGGACAAAGTGCCCCGAGGCATTGGTTTCGAGCCCCGGAACCCGGCTGTCGCCCGGCCCGCTTCCCGCGATTCGGGGGCCTACACCGGAGAGGAACAACAGATTCCCGACGCGGCGGGCGTGGGGATAGGCCCCGACGGCCTGGGGTGCTTTGGAGCTGTGAATGGGGTCCGACATGCGCGGGGTTTTGGGCGAATTTAGCGCGAACCGAACGGATGCGTATGGACTGGTTGCGGCTGGACGAAAGGGGGCTTTTTTGCGAACCGGCGGGGGTGTGGCTCGATCCGTGGAGGCCTGTAGATCGGGCGGTGATTACCCATGCGCATGCCGACCACGCCCGTCCGGGAAACGGCCATTATTTGTGCACCCCGCTGACCGAGGCGGTGCTCAAGGTGCGGATTCCCAAGGCGGAAACCCAGACGCTGGGGTTTGGTGAGGCGTTGATGCTCGGTCCGGTGACTTTGCAGTTCTTTCCGGCTGGGCATATTCCGGGTTCGGCCCAGGTTCGGTTGGAATATCGGGGCGAGGTCTGTGTGTTTACGGGCGATTTTAAGGTCTACGACGACGGGCTGTCCGAGGCTTTTGAACCCGTGATTTGCCACCGACTGATTACCGAATGCACGTTTGGTATGCCGATGTTTCAGTGGCCAGATCCGCAGCAGGTGGCTTTGGAAATGCGGGAATGGGTGCAAGAAAACCACCGCTCGGGGCGGGCGAGTGTGCTTTCGGTGTATTCGTTGGGCAAGGCGCAACGGGTAATGCATGTTTTGCGCGGTCAGGTGCGGTTTTGGGTGCATTCGGCCATCGATGGGCTGAATCGGGCTTATGCGGCAGCGGGGCTCGATGTACCGGAATATGAGTCGATTCGAAAAGAGGGCCTCTTCGACGTGCCTACGTTGATTTTGAGCGCTCCAGCGGCGATTAAGGGGTTGCGTTTGGAGACCAAGGGGGTGTCGACGGCGATGGCTTCGGGGTGGATGGGGATTCGGGGCTACCGCAAGCGGAGTGGGTTCGATCGGGGGTTTGTGTTGAGCGATCACGCGGATTGGGCGGGGTTGAACCAGGCGGTGTTGGGCAGCGGTGCTGAGCGCATCGATGCGACCCATGGGTATTCGGAGCTCTTTGCGCGCTACTGGCGAGAACGGGGCAAAGACGCCCGGGTTTTGAAGACGGATTTTGAGGGGGATGGGGATTGAGGGGGCGGATACGGTGCTGGGGAAAGGCGTAAACGGGGATGGGACTGTACTCCTTCACTCGGCGTGGGCTCCCGCCTGCGCCGGACTTTTGCGGGCAGCTCCTGCTGCTCATCATTCGTCTTGGGGTTAAACCATTGACGAATAAGCTTTTGAAATGGTTGTTGACACGTTTATCTTTGTTTCAAAGTAGGGAGACATGACCCCTGGTGAACTGAATAAAAAGAAATTGGATTGCTTAGATTAACCCTCTTTTTGGATGAAAATATGATTGAGTTTCTCGATGGATTGAAAAAATCGAAGTCCAAAAAGGATTGGTGGGATCAATTATCAGAGAGTCAACAGAGACAGCTTCAAATAGTATTGGGTGAAATAAATGGAGATAAGACCGTCTCCACAACAGAATTTTGGAATGAGTTGAAAAACAATGGATGAAGATAATTTCAATTTTTAAATAAGTCGTCAAAAGTGAAACAAAGGATATACATAGATACATCAGTTTTTGGTGGCTATTTTGATGAGGAGTTCAAAGAACACACCATACCTCTCTTTGATAGGATTGGAGAAGTTGAATTTATCATTCTGTTCTCAGCCGTTACGCAGGATGAACTTGAAAACGCACCTGAAAAAGTGAAGGAACTTGTCAAAAGTCTAAGTGCCGACCTTACAGAATTCATAGAGACAGTAGAAGAAGCGGTTGATTTGGCAAATGAGTATATTACTGAAAAAGTTGTGGGGCAGACGAGTTTTGCAGATTGTGTACACATAGCCTTAGCGACTATAAATCGTGCAGATTTTTTGGTGAGTTGGAATTTCAAGCATATTGTAAATATGGAACGAATAAGGGGTTACAATTCGATCAACATCAAAAGGGGTTACAGGCAATTGGAAATACGTTCACCACGAGAATTTGAAAAATATGAAGAAGACTGAAAAGACATTTGACGCTGTACTGTATATGCGTCAACAAAGAGAGAAGTTGAGCGATAAGTTGTCCAAGATGACGAGGAATGAAATAGTGGAGTACTTCAAGAAGCGCAGGGCACAGTCAATCATAAGGCCCAGTGCCTAACCCAGGTATTGATTCAGGAGTGGTGGGCTGCGAGAGGCAAGATTCAACAGACCTCCACTCGGCGTAGGCTCCAGCCTACGCCGGACTTTTGCGGGCAGCTCCTGCGGCCCAAAATTTTCCCGAGCGGGTCGTATATTGAGATGGGAAAGTCAAACCGAATCACGGACAAAGTGCCATGTTGAGAAGTGCTTACAGACGGTATTCCCTCTCCAACGAGGCTTTGGTCTGGGCTCGTAGCCTGGAGGCTACGACTAAATTGGGGCGTAGACCGGAGCCTACGCCCAGACACAGGTCGTGGACTACTACTTGTACTGATGGCTTCGATGGACTTCACATTGAGAATTTCGTTGAGAAGGAGTATCTGGAGAAAATGGTTTGGGACTGTAAGCTTCCCCAAAGTTTGGCCAATTAAAAGTAGAGGGAAGAATAAGCCGTCAAGACCTCCGCGCCCGGATTCAGTAAGAAGGATTACGCCATGCCTCGTTCGCCACAGACCGTCTGGTAGGCCTGCTGGACTTTGATGAACTGCTCTTGGGCAGATTTGATCACCTCTGATCCATATCCTTCCAAACGATCCGGGTGGAACTTCATCGCCATGCGTCGATAGGCCTTTTTAACCTCTTCGTCGCTGGCTTCGGGACTGATTTCGAGGATTTCGTAGTGATGGGAGCCTTCGGTCGCGAAAAAGGCCCGCATCGCCATAAAGTCCTTTTCGTTGATGTACAAGTAAGAAGCAATGGTCTTGAGCGTATGCACCTCTCGATTGTCCACCTTTCCGTCGGCCTCGGCAATGCCAATAAGGAAGTGCATCAGCTGCAAACGTCCCGAATGCGGCATGTTTTTGCGAATCTGGGCACAGACCGAACTCAGCGGGATCTGCTGCTCCGCGAACCGCTTAAACAGATCAAAACTCTCCTGAGCCCTCTTGGGGCCGAAATTTTTGATAAAGTAGTGCCGTACAAAGTCGGTCTCTTTCGGATTGCTCTCTCCGTCAGCTTTAATGACCACGGCCGCCAACACTAACAAACTCGCTTCAAAATCGGCAGGACGGGTTCGCTGTTCGGGTTTTCGAGCGCCCTTGCCCGATCCGTTTTGGGTGGAATTCAAAGTGCCTTCTGCAGCAGCTCCGAGGGCCAAACCGAGCAATCCGCCAATGGGACCGCCAAAAGCCCAGCCCAAGCCACCCGCGACCCACTTGATGTATTCCGACATAGGGGGGGCAAGATACCAAAGTCCCTCGGCTCTGAAAGGCCTAGGCCGGTTTTAAGAAACGTTCAGGGCAGCGGGTAATAAACGATGCCGTTCCAAGAGGACGGGTACCCCTAATAAAAAAGGCACCCCTAAGGTGCCCAAGACCGTTTTTCCACAAAGGAATTAAACACAAAGAAGAGTGGCCTCTAATTCGATCGAATCCAGAGGAGTCGACCGGAAATGGGGCTCTTCGGGGTAGATCAGAAGCCGGCGACCATTACTGCAAAGGCTACAATAGCAGCGATCAATGCAATAACGCCTCCGATTTGGATCGACATCTTGGTTTTGTCAGTAAGTTCCATGGCGTACGTAATTAAGTTTCTTTAAGACAGACTGCGACGATTTAAAATTAGAGAAATCGAAACACCTGTCCAAATCAACTTATTAACGATGTATTCAAAGGAATTATTTATACCACCAAAGTGGGTTTTCAATGAGTGTCAACTGATGGGGTTGAGGACCACACTGAAGATGATGAGGCTATTTGGGTCTCGGCCAAACTGCAATTTCTCCAAAGCCTCTGGAATATCCTTGGCGCGGAAGTACGAGGTGTGCAGTTCGTTTTCGCCTTTAGCGGTCCACTGGATGGTGTAGCTGTTGCGCTTGTCGCGATGGGTCTGGATGTAGTCGAACATCTGCTCCATGCAATCCAACCGGTCGCGCCCCTCGACCCAATGAAACAGAAAACTCTGCCGGTGCCGAGGATTTACCGTGATTAAGTTAAGCCGGACGGTTCGGTCATAGTCTTGAAAATCAAACAGCAACGTTGTTTCACCCAGCGAGAGGTAGGCTTCGATTTCGCGTTGCAGTCGGGCAATTTTGACGGACTCTTGTTCGAGATTCATGGGGAGAATGGTTTAGGGAAGGTGGGTCAGGAACAACCGGAGATCGCCCATATCGAGGACCAAATAGTGGGCATCGAGATAGTGAATGGTCCATCGGTCGCGCTCGGGGCCATTTTGGGTGCCCGTCAAAACGAGGATGCGGTCTTGTAGGGCATAGAATACCTCGATGGGTGCGGCCGCTGGTGGGGAAGGGGTACCTGAAAAGGGCTCCAGCCGGAGCAGGCCATTAGAAAAGTGGTATACATCGGGAACCGCTTCCTGAAGCAATTCGTCAGCGGTTTTGCGCACGGCGTTGCTGTCCGATAGCGAACCGGGGTCGAGGTAAGCCAAGGCCTCCCATGGGCCGCTTTCGAGCGCTTTGATCCAATCGCCTTCGAGGGGAAAGGGCGGGGCCACCATGATTTGGTAGACCCGGTCCACAGGATTTTCAGGCTCTTGGGCCGTTGTACCCAGACTGCCCAAAACACACAACCAGAGCAAGCGAACCTTGCGCATCTTTGAAGCAATGAAGCTGTACGTGGTTCCGACGCCGGTCGGCAATAGGGAAGACATCACTTTGAGGGCACTGCGCTTGCTGAAAGAAGTGGATTTGATCGTGGCCGAGGATACCCGAAACACCGGTTTGTTGCTCAAACACCTCGGGGTTTCAACGCCTATGCGAAGGTATCATATGCACAACGAGCACAAAGTGGTCGAGGGTTTGGTCGACGAAATCGCCCGTGGGATTTCGGTCGCCTTGGTATCGGATGCCGGCACGCCCGGAATCTCGGACCCGGGATTTTTGCTCGTAAGGGCCTGTTTAAAGCGGGATATCCCCGTAGAGTGCTTGCCAGGGGCCACGGCCTTTGTGCCGGCCTTGGTGGCTTCGGGCTTTCCCTGCGATCGGTTTGTTTTTGAGGGCTTTTTACCCTTGAAGAAAGGCCGCAAGACGCGTTTGACCGAGTTGTCAGAAACCGATCGAACGGTGGTGTTCTATGAGGCACCCCATCGTCTGCTCCGGTTGCTCGACGAATTGCACGAAATCTGCGGTCCCGATCGCAAGGTGTGTATAGCGCGCGAAATCAGCAAGATATACGAGCAGTTTCACCGCGGAACTTTGGCTGAACTCCGAGCCTACTTCACCGAACAAGCCCCGAGAGGGGAATTGGTCGTTCTGTTGGGAGCCCGAAGCGGGAAGGAGGAAAACCAAACCGATGTCTGAGGGTTTTACCAGCATGAGGAACGATGCCAAGGGCTTTTTTACCTGCCAACCCGGCGGGTTGTTTATCGGGGCAGGACCTTGTGGGGCCGAGAGTCCAGAACAACTGGAACAAACGGCAGCGACGTTGGCGGCTACCGGTCAGGTCCGTTTGATGCGCGCGGGCATCTGGAAACCGCGCACCCGTCCCGGTAGTTTTGAAGGTTATGGAATTCCAGCCCTGTCTTGGCTGGTAGAGGCGGGAAAGAGGCATGGTCTTGCCACAGCCACAGAAGTGGCCAATGCCGAGCATGTGGAGGCCGCGCTCAAGGCGGGTGTCGATGTGCTGTGGTTGGGGGCGCGAACGACGGTCAATCCGTTTTACGTGCAAGAAATCGCCGAAGCGCTAAAAGGGGCCAACGTGCCCGTAATGGTCAAAAATCCGATGCACCCCGAACTCCCGTTGTGGCTGGGTGCCATAGAGCGCTTGCGCAGCGCGGGTCTCGAAGATTTGGCCGCAGTCCACCGGGGTTTTTATTCGGCCTCGGCGGGGGTATTGCGCAACGAGCCCAAGTGGGAACTGGCTGTGGGGCTGCGCGAAAAAATGCCCGAAATTCCCTTGTTTTGTGATCCCAGCCACATTGCTGGAGATCGGCGTTGGGTCACGGAAATTGCCCAAACAGCCCTGGATCTGCGCTACGATGGATTGTTGGTCGAAGTACACCCCCATCCTGAATCGGCTCTGAGCGATGCCGGACAACAATGGCCGTTGGCCGATTTTGGTCGTTGGATTTCGGCGCTGCAGGTGCGTACCGACGAGCGTATTTTGGCTGAATTGCCTTCGGATTTATGGGAGGTGCGGACGGCCATAGACGCCATCGACCGGGGTTTGGTCGCTTTGATAGCGCAGCGATTTGCGCTGCTCGAACCCATTGCACAAATCAAAAAACGCGAAGGGCTGGCTCTGTTTCAGCTCGACCGATGGATGGAAATTGTCCGCACCCGCAAAGAATGGGGAGAAGCGACAGGATCGCTGCCCGAAGCCTTGTTGCAAGAACTTTTTGAGGTGATCCACAAACACGGATTGCTCGAGCAAGTCAACGCCTGGCGGGCGCTTCCGCCCGAATCGCTCAGTCGTTCCGCAGAAGGAGGTTGCTGAGTCGATAGAGCAGGCGGGCTCCGACCATAGCGTCCCAGTCTTCGCCCGTTTGGGCGACTACTTCGTTGAGATCAAAGCCAATCAAGGTGCGACCGCTCTGGAGAACGGCTTCGAGCAAATAAAGAGCTTCGTTCCACTGCAATCCGCCGGGAACCGGGGTGCCCGTACGCGGGCACAATGAAGGGTCGAACCCATCGATATCGAAGCTGATATAGACCTTGTCGGGCAAATCGCGGACAATGTCATCGACCAAAGAAGAAAAGAGGGTTCCTTCGAACATTTTTTGACGCAGATCGCGGTCGTACCACACCCGGATGCGATCGCCTTCGGCCTGCACTTTTTCGAGTTCTTCGTCGCAATAGTCGCGAATCCCGACTTGAATCAGCTTGTGCACTTGGGGTAGTTCGAGCGCATTGTGCATGATCGACGCATGGGAGTAGGCAAATCCTTCAAAGGCGTTGCGCAAGTCGAAATGCGCATCGATCTGGAGAATGCCAAAACCTTCGTGCCGTTCGGCCAAGGCCCGGATCAGCCCTAAGGGAGTGCTGTGATCGCCTCCGAGCAAACCGACTTTTTTTCCGCGATCGAGCTGGGCGGCACAGAGCGCCTGTACCCGATCGACCATAAACTGACAGGCTTTGTTGGTCTTGTCCAGCGATTCAGACGGCTTTTTGCCCGAGGCCAAGCGCTCCAAATGCTTGAGGGCTTGTTGGCGGGCTTTGATGCCCTTGGACTCCAATTCTGCATCGATGGGCAAAAGAGCGATCCCTTTTTTCCAGCCCGAAGGATCAATGGGGTCGTAGAGATCGACCTGCCAAGAAGCTTGAACGATGGCCGGAATCGATTCGGCCGCGCCCTCCCGATACGAAACCGTGGCCGCCCAAGGCACAGGCACAATAACGAGTTTCGATTGATCCGCAGTGATCGGCAACCCGAACAGACCTTCGGAAACAGCCATGCCGTTGGGGTCGAAATCGGGGGGGAAGGGGACTTGTTCCATGATGTGCCCGAAGATAAATCGACGCACGCGATGCCGTGGAACGCACGGACCCTTTTCATTGGGTTTAGGGCATGAGGGCAATAGGGAACCACCACACTTGTTCTTGTTTTGCGCTCGATTGCGCTCGGATTTGAAGTTGGTACAGTCCCGGAGGCGCTGCCCCCCCATTTGCCGCCGCTCCGTTCCACTCGAGCAGACCGAGTCCGTCCGAAAGCACAGGCGTGTGATTGTAGGCGATGGCTTCCCCAGCGATGGAAAAGACCCTCCATTCCAATGCATAGTTCCCACGGGGTAAATCGACCGAAACCCACAATTCATCTTTGTACCCATCTCCGTTCGGACTGAATTGGGAGTGGATCAATTGAACCCCAGCCATCGCGGTGGGTTCGGGCGTCCAGATACCCGGGCTTTGTCCATCGCACCGAGTGGGACTCGAAGTCCAAGCCGGCCCTTCGAGCGCATCGGGCTGGGGAAGTGCGCGTTGGAGCGAATATCCGGAGGGGTCTTCCAGCCGAAAAAAGTGATAATCGGGGTGATAGACCGCTCGATCCAAAACGGTTTGCTCTGCGTTGAACAACCCCAGTGCCCCACCTTCGTTCCCCAAGCTGTGCAAAGGGTAAGCTCTCCATCGGCTGGGATCCATGCACGAACGGGCGGGTGCTCCGTTGGGCTCGAAACCACCCAACACGAGGCCCTTGCCCGGTGGCCAGAGTTCGTTCTCGAAATCGGGATCAAAAGACAGAATTTCGAGGGTGATGGGGTCCAACCGCGCTAGGCGCAGATCGGACAGCTGCACCATGCGTCCGCCCACATTCCAGAGTTCGACGAATTCAGCTTGATTTGGATCGGGTTCAAAGAGGATTTCGCTGACGATTACATCGCCTTTGCGCGGCATCTCAGGAAGGCCGAATAGCACGGCTTCGTCCGAAAGAAACCGCTCTTGGCAATCACAACAAAGCGTGTCGAACCGGAAAGTATAGAGCTGACCGGCAACGAGGGGGTCGAAAAAGCGCAGGTGGAGCCGGGTGCGGGTTTCGTCCCAGGATCCATCGAACCAACCCGGGTCGGGATCGATGCGAAAATTCGGGGTGGCTTCCTTTCCCAAACCCAGTCCCATAGCGAATTCTATGGTAAGCGTATGCTCTTCGCTCCAGCCCCATCGCAACGGCCGCATTTGACGATCCATGCCCAGAATAGAGACACCCGCATTCGGAGAACCAGGGCTACCCCCGCGCGCATCGCCAGAGGTTTGCCAATTGCCGTATTGAGCGCAGAGGGAATAGGGGTCGATGCGTTCGAGGGACCGTCCACCCTCCGGTTCGGGAACTGCGGTGTGCCAGGTGTTTCGATAGTCGACCCAATCGATGAGCCTACCCATTTCGTCGCGTAGCACAAGTCTTGCTCCTGAATTCGGCAACCAGGGTTCGGAAAGAGGGAGTTCATGGACGGGGAGTGCCCAGTTTGCTTGAATATCTCGGGCCACCCAAACCACAGCGCCTCCCGGGGGCACAAAGAGCGAAGGCAACGCGAGGGAGTCTCCTCCCACCACCAAAGACCAACCTTGGGTGCTTTGACCCTCGGAAGTTGGGTTTAAGAGTTCGAGATATTCGTGGGACGGCCAACTCAAGGGGGGGTCGGGATCGGCCATGATTTCGTTGATGACCAGTGCGCCTACGGGTGCCGGTCCCCATCGGAAGTGGCCCATGAGCGTATCGGCACGATTGCCCCAGCGATCCGATATATGGTTCGCCGTAACGCGATAGCCCGCCCCCCACGAGAGATTGTCCGAGAGGAACAATTGAGCCGATTGGTTATCTGCCCCGCCCACCGAGAGAATCACCGAAAGGGCGGTATCATTCAATGCATAACGCGAAACATCTTCCAGATCCGTGCGATCGATGGGCTCGTCAAAGCGCACTTCGAGCTTGAAACTGTCCAAGGCCCACACTTCGAGCCTTCGGGGGGGTGCGTTGTCGACACAAGAGCGGCCCGATACCGAGACCGAGTCGAGGTGAAACGCTTTGGATCGGGTCGAAGTGTAGGTGCATTGCCAGAGGAAATAAGCGGCCAGACCCGGGGGAGACGGGATGGTATCACTGCCCAACGTCAAGAGGAATCCGTTGGCGCTGCTGTCGGATTCTAACCGGCACGTTCCCAGGGAATCAAGGGTTACCGCGATGCGGAGGTCGAGGACGGTGCGGTCGAGCCAGTCCGCCGGAGAAGCGATGCGAAGCTGGTCTACCCCATCGATGCGTTCAAAGAGCGAAAGCCGGTCTTCGGTATCTCCCCCGATTCGGAGCCAAAGACCGTTTTGAATCGAGTCGGGATGCGCGGCATCCGCCCAAAGAAATACTTTTGCGAAGTTGGCCGAAGAGGGATTGAAGTCCAATCGCATTTCGAGATACCATTGGGCCGAACACTGGGCAGTACTGGATCGAACAACGTAGGAAGAGGATGAAAGCGAGGGTGCGTCGAGGCTCAAGGCAGAGGTTTGGACGATGAACGACGCCGTATCCCCATTCCAGTCTAAAAGCCGCTCAGCATCGGTATCAAAGCCCGATGACCAGTTCGTCTGCGCCGCTGCGGTCGAGACCCACAAAATCGCACCCCATGCTTTCACCTGGTAAATGTAAGTAGAGAATGTCAAATACAGCGCACAAAATGAAAATTGCCGTGGTCGGAGCAACAGGGATGGTTGGACGCACCATGCTCCAAGTGCTCGAGGAGCGCAACGTTCAGGCAGACCTGATTCCGGTGGCCTCGGATCGATCTCGGGGCGCTGAGGTCCGATTTAATGGAAAGCCCCTTGTCGTGCAAGGGGTCCGCGAGGCACTCGAAGCCCGCCCCGATTATGCCTTGTTTTCGGCAGGGGGAGCGCTTTCCGAACAATGGGCCCCTCTTTTTGCCGAAGCGGGATGCACCGTGATCGACAACAGTTCGGCCTGGCGCATGGACCCCGCGGTTCCTTTGGTGGTTCCCGAGGTAAACGGAGCCGTACTGAAGGTCGGCGACCGTCTTATTGCCAATCCCAATTGCTCGACCATTCAACTCGTAATGGTCTTGGAGCCTTTGCGCAAGGCCTTTGGAATGGGTACAGTGCTGGTATCCACATACCAGAGCATTACAGGCACCGGACAAAAGGCCGTGGCCCAAATGGAATCCGAGCGAGCGGGGTTGCCCGTCGATCGGGTTTATCCGCATCGAATCGACCGCAATTTGATTCCCCAATGCGATGTGTTTCTCGACAATGGGTACACCAAAGAAGAAATGAAGTTGACCCGAGAAACGGTGAAGATTTTGGGCGATCCCGGGGTGCGGGTCAGTGCCACCGCGGTGCGGGTCCCTGTCACTGGTGGGCATTCCGAAAGTGTCTACATCGAGCTCCAAAGCGATTTTACCCTCGAACAGGTGCATGCGGTGCTCGGAGCCATGCCGGGGGTTAAAGTCTACGACCGACCCGAACAGGCAGAGTATCCCATGCCTTTGCTCGTGCAGGGTCAAGACGAAGTTTGGGTGGGTCGCATTCGCCGAGATCTCCATCATCCGCGAGGGCTGCATGTATTTATCGCCGCCGACAATCTGCGCAAAGGGGCCGCCACCAATGCGGTTCAAATTCTCGAGCACTGCCTTCGGCTTCGAACTCCATGAACCAAGGTCGTCTTGCCGACGTTCTATGTTGGATATCTTCGAGATGTTTGTCCTATGAAACAGAACACCTCATTTCGCGCTATTCGCATGGGTTTGGGAATCAGCGCTGGCCTTTTCTCGATCGCCTCTTGCGCCCAGTCCAATCCTGCCCCAGAACCCGCTGCTACCCTAAATTCCCGCACTGTGTCTGAACAACGCGCCACCGCTGTCTTTGCCTCCGGCTGTTTTTGGGGCACCGAATACTACTTCAAACGCCAACCCGGGGTGGTTGCAACCACCGTCGGTTATATCGGCGGACAAGTCGATAATCCCACCTACAAACAAGTGTGTACCGGAACCACCGGGCACTACGAGGCTACGTTGATCGAATACGATCCCACCTTGGTCGATTATGAAACCCTGGCGCGTTTGTTTTTTGAAACCCACGACCCCAACCAACAAGACGGACAAGGTCCCGATATCGGACCTCAGTATCGATCTGCCCTTTTTTATGCCAACGAGGCGGAAAAGGCCACGGCCGAAAAGTTGATCGGGTTGCTGCGGGCCAAGGGAAATTCAGTGGCCACGGTGTTGTTGCCCAGCAGCCGATTTTGGCCCGCCGAAGACTATCACCAAGACTATTACGACGAAAAAGGCGGTCGTCCGTATTGCCACAAATACACGGCGAGGTTTTAAATAAAACGCAAAAAACCAATTGGATTTTTCTTTCTTTGGGTTCACAGGAATGCCTTGGCGCAGACAGGAGTGAAACCGATGAAAATTGAAAACAAAAAGGATTTAAAACAAAAAATGGCCAGAGTGTACCTCGCTGTTTTGTTTTGGTTCATGCTGGATATGATCCTGGCGCTGAGCACTGGTCGAATCAGAGAATACAGTGTTGCGCTCAAAGTGTACGCATTTCTGTACAAAGTTTGGGGTGATTTTCATCACTGGCTTTCTTTGAATGTCGGTTTTTTCGACAGTGCCTTTTTGTTGATTTTAAAAATATTTCCTTGGTTGATCCTTGCTTTGGTCATTCGAATTTTGGCCAAGGGTTCTTCGCTCTTCCGGTTGGAAAAGGCAAATGGATATCTGGAAATTGAGGGCGCTTCTTTTATGGCCGAATTAATCGGTATACCCTGGGGACGAAAGCGAATCAGCGTGGCTGTTGATCGAATTGTTCGGATGGAAGTCCGCCCAGGTTTGTTGCGCAAGCGTTTAAGGCTGGTATATGAAGAAAACGCACCTAGGCAAAGAACATCGCACTTCTCCATCTCTTATCTCTCCAAAAAAGATTTGACGCGATTGAAGGAACTCAGTCGCTCTTTGGGTGCGTTGTCGTCCACTGAAAAAGCGGACATAGGCTGGGAGGAAAAACTCTTCATCGGACAATCTTCAGCAAACGCTTCAAAAGGCGTTGTCAAAAGTGCATAGTCCCAAATAGAAAAAGCCATTTCGCTTTTGACGAAATGGCTCTTTTTCTTGACATGTACTCTTCGATTATTTGTCGAACACCTTGCGATCTACGCCTTTGTTGACCGAGGCCTTGGTCAGTTTGAGTTCAGCACTCATCGGACCCAGCGGCAACATGATGCGCTCAGGAATCATTACCCCGTCGTAAGCCTTGTAGTCGACATAGTCGATGTTTTGGGAAACCGGCTTGCCATCGGGACCTTCTTCGCTGATTTGACTCCGCAATTTGAGCCCGTTCTCGGCATCGAAAAAGTCGATAACTGATTCTGAACCATTCTGGACTTCAACAAGATAGGTTTTGCGCCCGCCCACTTCTTGAATCCCGGTCAACTTGAGGGTAGGAGTGCCATTGGCATACGTCAATTCGGGCAACCAACGCAATTCGTCCTTGAGTGAAGCGGCATCTTCGGCTTCCATCGGAACGGCCTGTCCGTTTTGGAGCATTTTGTAGCTGTCGCCTTTGCGGACCATTTCGATCTTGCCCATGGGGCCCAAGTCTTGGACTTTGTAGGCTTTGTCGGGGAACACATAGGCTTCGGTCATCTTCAGGCTAAATCCTTGAATGGTGGCCTCGCGCTCGAGTTTGATTTCTTTGATTTTACTGAGTTTTTCGCGTCCGCCCAAGGCATTGAGGTAGTTTTCAATCACCTTTTCGGCGGTCAGACCTTCGGGGAATTCTACCGGAGCGGCCGTGGGTTTGCCCTCGAAGTCGTAGTACGAAATCGGGCCAAAGCGCTCCAGCTTTTTGGCAAAATCGCGGGCCTTGCCTACAATGTTGATTTGCAAACCACTGCTGGTAATGTATGCCTGAGCCACGCGCTGAATATCGGCAGGTGTGACCGATTCGAGTTTGAGCAGGTAGTTGTCGTAGTAGTCGGGGGCGAGCTGGAACCGCTTTACGTTCAACGCAAAGTTGGCCACGGTGCCTGGGCTTTCGAGCGAGCGACCAAAGGACCCTTTGAGTGCCTCTTTGGCGGCTTTAAACTCTTCATCCGATACGGGGGTTTCGGCGATGCGCTTCAGCTCGAGGAGGATTTGTTCCACGGCGCTGTCGGTCACTTCGTTCCGCACTTCGGCGCTGGCGCTAAACTCCGCACCAAAGCGATCGGCGCGCACATCGCTGTAGGCTCCATAAGTATAGGCTTTGTCTTCGCGCAGATTCTGAAACAACCGACCGGCGCTGCCGCCTCCGAGAATTTGGTTCATTACCCGAACCGCCATATGGTCGTTGGATTCTTCGGGAAGGGCAATGGCATGCGCAATGTTGATATTGCTCTGCACCGAGCTTTCGCGGTTCACAATGTGGACGGTGTTGCCCGTCCGACCGCCGGTATAAACAGGAAAGGCTTGCTCCACAACGGGTCCGGTCCATGCCCCGAAATACTTCTCGATCAACTTTTTCGCCTCCTTTTTGCTGATATCGCCCACCACGGCGATATAGCTGTTTTTGGGGCTGGTGTTTTGGGCGTAAAAGGCTTTGAGGTCTTCGAGTTGGATTTGCGTTAGCGAAGTCTCGGTGGTGATTTGCCCGTAGGGGTGTTTGCCCCCGAACACAACGCTCCGGCTCAGCTTGTCGGCAATGGCATTGGGGTCCTCTTTTTCGGCATCCAAGCCGCTGCGCGATTGTTTGACGAGTTTGTCAAACGACTCGGGTTGGAAGGCGGGGTGCAGCATCATATCGGCCATGAGCGCGAGGATGGGCTCCTTGGACTTGCTCAAGCCCGAAGCCGAAGCCCCATTGGCGGAAATGTTGATATCCGCCCCAAGAAAGTCGATTTCTTCGTCGAGTTGGGCCTTGGTGCGGGTGGTGGTTCCCTCCGAGAGCATCCCGCTCAGCAGGTCGTCGAGCCCGGCTTTGCTGCCCAAGTCGTAGGGTTTTCGGTCCATGACGAGGCGGTAGTTGACCCGGGGCAATTTGGTATTGGTCACCACGATCACCTTGAGGCCATTGGCGAGCTCAAACTCTTCGGCTTTGCCGATTTTGAGCGGTCGTTCTTTTTGGGGAGCGGGTTGAACGCTCCGGTCAATTTGGGCTTCAGCGGTATGGAAGCCGAGCAATGCGAGGGTTAAACCCAGAAAAAGGTTCTTCATGCGACTGGTTTGTGGGCTTGTACGCGCCTTGGGTTTAGAGTTGTTCAGGCTTTTCGGCATTCGGACGGTATTCGAGCACCACTTTGTTGGTCTCCGTAAAGTACTTCTGAGCTACCCGTTGCAAATCAGCCGGAGTTAGGGCCCGATAGCGCTGAATCTCGGTGTTGATCAGGTTGGCGTCTCCATAATACGTATGGTAATCGGCCAAACTTTCGGCAATACCAGACATCGAACTGTTGCTCGCCACAAAGCCGTTTTCAATCTGGTTTTGCAGCTTTTGGAATTCGCGTTCTCCGATGGGTTCCTTCTTGAGTTTCTCGACCTCTTCGTAAATCGTCTTTTCGAGTTCTTCGATGCCGTGCCCTTGAGAGGCCAGTGCCAGACTGATCAGCATCCCGGCTTTTTCAAGCTGATAGGGAAAAGCCACGACGGTCACAGCGCTCTGCTCTTCGTCGACCATGCGCTTGTAGAGCCGCGAGCTCGCGCCTTGCGCCAAAACTTGGGCGAGCATGGATACGGCGTACGCGTCGGCGTCGGTTTGACCGGGGGTGCGATAACCGATAAAAACACCGGGAAGTTGAATGTTGTCATAGACCACTTCGCGCTGCTCGTTGGCTTGAACCGGGGGAACCGCGAATTCGGGCTGAATCACGGGTGCTCCTTTGGGAATGCTTCCGAAGTATTGTTCAATCCACTTTTTGGCCTGCTTGGGGTCGATATCGCCGGCTATGCTCAGCGTGGCGTTGTTGGGTACATAGAATTTCTTGTAGAAATCGATAAACTCGCTCAATTGGGCGGCGTTCAAATCGTCCATGCTTCCGATGGGGACCCACTCATAGGGGGTGGTGGGAAAGGCATGGTCGAAAATTTTGGCTTGAAAGCTCATATAGGGTTGATTGTCAATGCGCAACCGCTTTTCCTCCTTGACCACTTCGCGCTGGGTCTCTACGCCTTCGTCGTTGATTTTGGCGTGGAGCATGCGCTCAGATTCCATCCACAGCCCGAGTTCGAGCTGGTTGCTGGGCAGCACTTCGTAGTAAAAAGTGCGATCTTGAGAGGTGTTGGCGTTGAGCGCGCCTCCGTTTTTCTGGATGATTTTCATGTACTCGCCCCGCCCAATGTTTTCGCTACCCTCGAACAAAAGGTGTTCAAAGAAGTGCGCGAAACCGGTGCGGCCGGCCACTTCATTTTTGGAGCCGACATGGTAGAGCACGGTGACCGCCACAATCGGGGTGGTGTGGTCTTCGTGCAAAATGACGTGCAGACCGTTGTCGAGGGTGTATTCCTCGAACTTGATGGCCTTTTTCTGAGCGCTGAGCGAGACCGTCGCCAAGAGCGCTAGAGGGAGGAACATTTTCTTCATCCGTTTGATTTTGAGGAGGATATTGAAGGATTGGAACCTTCAGGGTTACCAAAGATATCGGAAGACCGGGTTGAACCCGATAGCGGGGCAGCCTTTAACCTCGTTTTCACAAGTCCGAGTGCCTAGGGTCCCTTCGTTTGACCGCGCCCAACGTACTTTCGAGGCATGCAGGGCAAGGTGATTCGGTCTACGGGCAGTTGGTTCCAGGTGAGGGCAGAAGACCGCACTGAATGGGATTGCCGGCTGGCGGGTCACTTTCGGCAGCGCGCTTTGCGGACAACAAGCCCGTTGGCGGTCGGAGATGGCGTGGAATTCGAGATTCGCGATGGTCAAGGGTGGATTGTGGACCGGGCCGAACGGCGCAACTACATCATTCGGCGATCGGTCAATCTGAGCAAGGAGGCCCATGTGATAGCCGCCAATATGGACCAAAGCGTCTTGGTGGTCAGTTTGGCGCCCCCGAGAACGCTCTATGGTTTTATCGACCGCTTTTTGGCGACCTCGGAGGCTTATGCGATACCGAGTGCGCTGGTGGTGAACAAGATGGACTTGTATGATGAAGCGCGCGATGCCGACGAATGGGCCTACTTAAAGGCGGTGTATGAGTCCATTGGCTATCCGGTCTTGCCCGTAAGCGCGAGCACAGGGGCGGGGATGGACGCCTTGCGGGCCTTGCTCCGGGACAAAGTGAGTTTGATGAGCGGCAATTCGGGCGTGGGCAAATCGAGTTTGATTAATGCGCTCGACCCCGAGTTGCACTTGCGAACGGGGGTGCTGAGTTCGGCCCACGCCAAGGGTCAGCATACGACCACCTTTGCGGAGTTGTTTGAATTGCGCGATGCAGAGGGGGTTTGGGCCGAGATTATCGATACGCCTGGGGTCAAAAGTTTTGGGTTGGTCGATATGGAGGCCGCGGAAATGGGGCACTACTTCCCTGAGATTTTTCGGCTTTCGACCCAGTGCCGATTCCACAATTGTGTGCACCGAGAAGAACCGGGTTGTGCGGTGTTAAGTGCTTTGGAAAACAATGGATTGGCACCGACGCGCTACGAGAGCTACGTCCGGATGATGGACGGGGTCGACGACGAAAGTCCTTACCGACACGACGAGCGGGGATGAGGGCCTTGGTGCAACGGGTTGCTCGGGCCGAGGTGCGCGTCGAAGGAACTTCGGTGGGCCGCATCGACCGAGGTTTGTTGGTATTGATTGGATTTGGGAAGGGTGATCGCGAAGCGCAATTGCCGAAAATGGCGGATAAATTGTGCGCACTCCGCATTTTTCCCGATGCCGAAGCCAAGATGAATCTCGATGTACGGGCTGCAGGGGGGCAGGTGTTGCTGGTCTCTCAGTTTACGCTGTATGGGGATGTGCGCAAGGGCAATCGCCCGAGTTTTGTCGAGGCGGCCGATCCCGTCGAGGCCGAGGGATGGTACGCCCTGCTCGGAAGGCTTTTGACAGAGCGCGGCCTGATTGTTCAATATGGGCGTTTTGGGGCGGCGATGGAGGTCGAATTGATCAACGACGGTCCAGTCACGCTGATGATCGAACTTTAGCCCTGCAACCCAAACGCGGTGTGATGAATCCGGAAGCGCCTATAACCCAGCTCCAAACCGAAGTAGATGAGTGGATTCGCACCTTTGGGGTGCGCTATTTCAACGAATTGACCAATATGGCCCAGCTCACCGAGGAGGTGGGCGAGGTGGCGCGGATTATCGCCCGTCGCTATGGGGAACAAAGCGAGAAGGAGAGCGACAAGAACAAGGATTTGGGCGAGGAATTGGCCGATGTGCTCTTTGTGTTGCTCTGTTTGGCGAATCAAACGGGGACCGACCTCGACGCGGCGTTCAACCGACGCATGGTTGCCAAGGGCATTCGCGACAAAGACCGGCACGCGAACAATGAGAAGTTGAGGGGGTAGGGGTCATCGATCGTAGTGAAAACGACATTGTAGAACAGTGCATTGTTGGTCAACTCCACGGGTGCCACTGACGCGATAAACGAGTCGGTGTTCGTCACTGATGCGCCTTGACCAAAGCCCTTTGAGCGCGAATTTCAAGGGTTCGGGTTTGCCGATGCCTTTGAAGGGATCGCGGGCGATGGCCTTGAGCAATTCTTTGATTTTAAGCGCGATTTCAGGGTCGTTTTCGAGCCAAAACGAAAAGTCTTCCCAGGCGATTTCGGTGAATTCGATCCGCATCCAGAACCCAGTACGGTGGATTAGATCGACTCGGTTTGGGGATCGAACGTCTGGGTTTTTCCCTCCGCACTCTGACGGAGCGAGGCTTCAAGCCGATTTCGATTGGCCTCGGTTGAGAGCAAGTACTCTGTTTCCTTCAGGGCGTTGTATTCTTGAATCGACATGATGACCACGGCTTCTTCTTCCCGATTGCGCGGAACCACGAGGATGTCCATCGACTGGGTTACATAGTCGAAGTACGCTTTCATCTCCTTGCGGAGGGTGGTAATGGAGATGGCTTTCACGGGTACAACTATGGAACGAAGGTACATATTTTGTACGTTGGGCTGTACGTTTATGGGTGTGCGAATGAGTGTACTGGGTTGTGGTGTAGGGAACTCTTTGAAAAGACAATTGTGCTATGCGGGCTCTGGACGATACGATATACGGACATGGCTTCAGCGATTTTCCGCCGAAATATTTGTCACTCGGTCACTTGGCAGGAACCGAGCGACTGGGACGTTTTATAATCAGTCGCTCGGCTGTGCCGAGTGAGGACTATCGCCCGGGTTTTTAACCCGGAAAGGACCCATGTTCCTCCGTGTTCCAGACGTTGTGCTGACGCGACTTGATCGATCTTCCTTCGAAATAGTCGTCACTCGTTGAAAGCGAGCGACTGGGACAATTTTATCCACTCGCTCGGCTGTGCCGAGTGAGGACTATCGCCCGGGTTTTTAACCCGGAAAGGACCCATGTTCTTCCGTGTTCCAGACGTTGTGCTGACGCGACTTGATCGATCTTCCTTCGAAATAGTCGTCACTCGCTGAAAGCGAGCGACTGTCGCTGACCCCGCGTGAGGGATGGGAGCGGCAGCTTCCTGACGCAGCAGAGCGGGTCAGGACCCGAGGCCTGACCCAGTGGAGCGCGTCAGAGCTACAGCGGACACGCCCAAAAAAATTCGAGCCATCCAGAGTCCAGAAGAAGGGGGGTCGGCTGAAAACAAAAAACCCCCGTCCAAAGACGAGGGCCTATTCCGGTGTAGGGTCGGCGTTTAGCTCACCAAAACAATGGCTTTGTTGGCGTTCATTTCCACGACACCGCCTTTGATTTCGAGAAAGAGCAGTTTGCCTTCCGAAACCAATTGGAGGGGGGTGTTTTCGCCTCGAACAAAGGCCTGGTCGAGTTCCACTTTAATCCGTCCGCTGCCGAGGGCTGCGATAAGGGGGGCGTGGTCGTCCAGCATCTGGAACAAACCGTCCTTGCCGGGCAGTTGCACCGCTTTGGCCTTGCCTTCAAAAATGCGCCGTTCGGGCGTAATGATTTCCAATTCCATCGTACTGCAAATTAGGCGACTGCCTCGGCCAGCATCTTCTCTCCGGCTTCCATGACCTCTTCGATGGTGCCTTTCAGGTTGAAGGCGGCTTCGGGATACTGATCCACCTTGCCGTCCATAATCATGCTAAAGCCTTTGATGGTGTCTTTGATGTCGACCAACACTCCGGGAATGCCGGTAAACTGCTCGGCCACGTGGAAGGGCTGGCTCAGGAAACGCTGTACGCGGCGGGCGCGGTGCACCACCATTTTGTCGTCTTCGCTGAGTTCGTCCATCCCGAGAATGGCGATGATGTCTTGAAGTTCCTTGTAGCGTTGGAGAATCTCTTTTACGCGCTGGGCGCAGTCGTAGTGCTCGTTGCCCAATACCTGCGGGGTCAAGATGCGCGAGGTGGAGTCGAGCGGATCTACGGCGGGGTAAATACCGAGGGCGGCGATTTTCCGGCTCAATACCGTGGTGGCATCGAGGTGGGCAAAGGTGGTGGCGGGTGCGGGGTCGGTCAAGTCGTCTGCGGGAACGTAGACGGCCTGTACCGAGGTGATTGAACCGTTTTTGGTCGAAGTGATGCGCTCTTGCATGGCGCCCATTTCGGTGGCCAGGGTGGGCTGATATCCTACGGCCGAAGGCATACGACCCAAGAGGGCCGATACTTCAGAGCCCGCCTGGGTAAAGCGGAAAATGTTGTCGATAAAGAACAGAATGTCGCGACCGGCTCCGCCGCTTTCGCCGTCTCCATCGCGGAAGTACTCGGCGAGCGTAAGACCCGAAAGGGCCACACGGGCACGGGCTCCGGGGGGCTCGTTCATTTGGCCGAAGACGAAGGTGGCCTTGGATTCTTTGAGTTCGTTTTGGTCGACTTTGCTCAGATCCCATCCGCCGGCTTCGAGGCTGTGGAGAAACTCCTTGCCGTATTTGATGATGCCCGATTCGATCATTTCGCGGAGCAGGTCGTTCCCTTCGCGGGTGCGTTCGCCTACGCCAGCAAAGACCGACAGTCCGCCGTGTCCTTTGGCGATGTTGTTGATGAGCTCCTGAATCAATACGGTTTTGCCGACCCCGGCACCCCCGAACAATCCGATTTTACCCCCTTTGGAATAGGGCTCGATCAGGTCGATGACTTTGATCCCGGTAAACAAAACTTCGCTCGAAGTCGAAAGGTCTTCAAAGCGCGGGGCTTCGCGGTGAATAGGGAGACCATTGCTGCGGTCCAAATTGGGCATGCCATCGATGGAATCGCCGACTACGTTGAACACCCGTCCTTTGATGGCCTCGCCGATGGGCATGCGGATGGCGTCGCCCAGAGCCACGACCTCTTGACCGCGCTGGAAGCCGTCGGTGGAGTCCATAGAGATGGCGCGCACGGTGTCTTCACCGATGTGCTGCTGGACTTCGAGGATCACTTTTTGACCGTTTTCACGGGTCAGTTCGAGTGCTTCGTAAATCTTGGGGAGCGCGCCCGATTCTGAATTGAACCGCACGTCCACAACGGGACCGATGATTTGTGCTACCGTGCCTTTGACCTGTGCCATGCGCTGGATGTTGGGGCGATTGTGATGGATAAATAAGGCGGAACGAAGGCGATGCACGCGGGTTGCAACAACCCCCTCTTTCCAGCGGCAAAAGTAGGGCGCGCAGCGGAAGATTTCGCGGGCCGTTGCAATTGTCTTTATAATCGTAAAGACGCCATATCGCATCAATCGTTGAGACGCCGTGCATGGCGTCTCTGCATCGTCTACCTGCGGTCTTTTCGGTTGTGTAACCCCAGTAGCAGCGCAAGGGTCTAATCACAGTATACCTTGTTCTATTCAAATGCCTGACCCATGTACCTCAAAGCCCTCGGCGTCTTTGGACTGAGCCTCATCAGTTTCCTGACGCACGCACAGCACCCCGGATTTGACATTGCCCTCGAGCCTATGGACATCCCCGGGCTGGGCGGTTTGCAGTCCTATGCTTACGGACAGCACAACGGCACTTGGCTGATCGTGGGCGGGCGCTTGGACGGCTTGCACCGCCGTCAGCCGTTCGCCGCCTTTGATGCAGCGGGAAACAACACCCAACTCATCGCGATCGATCCCGTCGGCCAACTCCACTGGAGCGCCTCGCTCAGCACCTTGCCTGTCTCGGTACAAGAGCAGTTGCAGTCGACGAATATGCAATCGTACCAAATGGGTGACTACCTCTACCTCACCGGTGGTTATGGCTACAGCGCCACGGCGGGCGACCATACCACCTTTGGTTCTCTCTTGGCCATCGATGTACCCGCAATGCTCAATGCCGTGGTGAACGGCGGCGCCCTGACCCCCCATATTCGGCAGATTTCGGACCCCCTTTTTCAGGTGGCTGGGGGACAGTTGAGGCGCATCGGGAATACGTTTTATCTGATCGGTGGCAACAAATTTCTGGGTCGATACAACCCCATGGGGCCCAATCACGGTCCCGGTTTTGTCCAAGAATACACGAATCAGATCCGGCCCTTCCGCCTCACCGACGACGGTACCAATCTCTCCATTGTCCATCTCACAGCCTATACCGATTCTACCCAGTTGCACCGGCGAGATTTCAATGTAGTGCCTCAAATTCTCCCGAATGGGGCTGAGGGGATAACGGCCTTTTCGGGTGTATTTCAACCCACGGTCAACCTCCCGTTTCGCAACAGCGTAACCCTCGATAGCACCGGTTATACTGTCGATTATGCGTTCGAGCAACACTACAACCACTACCACTGCGGGGTGTTGCCGCTGTATTCGGCCCAAAACAACCAGATGCACAGCATTTTCTTCGGGGGCATTGCCCAGTTTTACGACAGCACCGGCACCTTGATTCAAGACGACAACGTGCCCTTTGTTAAGACCATAGCCCGGGTAACCCGCGATGCCGCAGGAATACTTTCAGAGCATCTCCTTCCCGTGGAAATGCCCGGTTGGGTGGGCGCGGGTGCGGAGTTCATTCCTGTGCACAGTCTGCCCCATTATCCGAATGAAGTCCTACAACTCGACGCCTTGCCATCCGACAGCACCTTGGTGGGCTATATATACGGAGGCATCAGCAGCACGGCCGAAAACATCTTTTTCACCAATACCGGCAGCCAGAGTAGCGCAAACAGCCGCATTTTCAAGGTGTATGTGGTGAAGAGCCCGAGTTTTGGCGGTCCGGAAACCCCGTCGGCCAGGGATCGCGATCTAGGGGTACGCATGGTGCCCAACCCGAACCAAGGTCGCTTTGCGGTGCGCTTTTATTTGGCCGAAGGGGGAGATGTCGACATCCTACTTCGGACTTCCGATGGCAAAAAGGTGGAACAAGTGTCACTCAAGGCCCTCCAACCGGGCGAACAGGAATATGTTCCGTTGACCCGCGCCCAAGGCGGACTGTATTTCATCACGATCCAAACCCAAGATTGGGAAAGCACCCAGAAAGTCGTGATCCGGCTGGAGTAAAGCACGGAATCCTTGGTCCGAGAAATAATCGCGGCTGTTCACGCAGAGCGCGCAGAGGGGGAAATGCACGGAAAAGACGCAGAGTGAGCATCAATCTTTCGATGAGTACGGTACTCAGTAAGTTCTCGTGAAAGACGGAGAAAAGGTGGGCTGTTCAAACACTCTGCGATCTCTGCGGATTCTTTGCGGCCTCTGCGTGAAAATCGAAGCGGGGTAACCGTGTTGCGGCCTCTGCTTGAAAATCGTCGGGGGTTCACGCAGAGCGCGCAGAGGAAAATGCACGCAGAGGACGCAGAGTGACCGTCCTGCGAATCAATGGCTACGGTACTAGAGCGATTTTCGTAAAAAGACAAACACCTGGTTTGTTGGTCGACTGCTCTGCGATCTCTGCGGATTCTTTGCGGCCTCTGCTTGAAAATCGTCGGGGGTTCACGCAGAGCGCGCAGAGGAAAATGCACGCAGAGGACGCAGAGTGACCGTCCTGCGAATCAATGGCTACGGTACTAGAGCGATTTTCGTAAAAAGACAAACACCTGGTTTGTTGGTCGACTGCTCTGCGATCTCTGCGCCTTCTTTGCGGCCTCTGCGTGAAAATCGAAGCGGGGTAACCATGTTGCGGCCTCTGCTTGAAAATCGTCGGGGGTTCACGCAGAGCCCGCAGAGGGAAATGCACGCAAAGGACGCAGAGTGAGTGTCCTTCGATTCGAAAGTTGCGATTTTGAGGATACTTTTATTAAAGAAGCTGCCTTGGTGGGCTGCCAAAATACAGATGCCATGCATGGCGTCTCTGTCAAGGGTATATACATCGTCCATATCCCCGAAATTGCGCCTCCCCAACCCCCCACCGTGACCGACCCGCACAGCGCCCTTCGCTCGTTGATCCGCTCCATGGGCCCGCAAGGCGCCTTGGGGATCCTCGCCCAAGGCCATCACGCCATCCGCATTTGGAGAGAAGAGTCTGGACGCAAACCCCGAGCGGAATTCGCTGTACCCCCACCGTCAGCCCCACCCAAACTCGTCCTGCTCGGCTGGGATGCCGCCGACTGGCGCGTCATCAACCCCCTGCTGCTCCGCGGGGCGATGCCCGCGCTCCAAAAACTCATCGAACAAGGTACCCGGGGTTCGATCGCCACCCTGACCCCTCCGCTTTCGCCCATTCTGTGGACCTCGATCGCCACGGGCAAACGCGCCTGGCAGCACGGCGTAGGCGGTTTTGTCGAAGCCGACCCCGACGGCCCGGGTCTCCGCCCCATTCGTTCGCATGCCCGCCGGGTTAAAGCGCTGTGGAACATCCTTCAGCAAAACGGACTTAAAAGCCATGTCGTCGGTTGGTGGCCCAGTCATCCCGCCGATCCGCTCCCCGATGGCGCCATGGTGTCCAACTTCTACCCAAAAGAAAGCCCCGACCCCGCCCAGTGGCCCATGCCCGAGGGCGCGGTCCATCCCCCTCAGTGGGCCGAGGCGCTGGCCGAATTGCGCGTCCACCCCTCCGAGATTAGTCTCGGGATGATTCTACCCTTTGTACCGGCGGCCCAACCCGAAGACCTGCGCAGTGACCCGGTGGTGCGAAACGTCGCCCGGTTTCTCGCCCATTGCGCCAGCATTCAGAGCGCAGCCACTTTTTTGCTCGAACGCGGCGGTAGCGATTTGAGTGCCTTCTACTTTGATGCCATCGACCACTTTAGCCATTTGGCGATGCGCTATCATCCCCCGCGGCTGGAAGGCATCGACGAAGTCAAATACGAGAAATACAAAGGCATCGTAGAAGGAGCCTACCGGTTTCACGATATGATGCTCGAAGCCCTGCTCTCGAAAATCGGCCCCGAAACCCCCGTGCTTTTGTTGTCCGACCACGGGTTTAGGAGCGAGGCCAACCGCCCCCGTCGCCTGCCCAAAGAGCCGGCCGCGCCCATGCACGAGCACCGAACTTTCGGCATTCTGCTCGGCAGCCGAGGCCCTTTTGCCGAGGGCCAAACCGTATTCGGCGCACGGTTACTCGACATCTGTCCTACTGTATTGCACTTTTTCGACCTGCCCGTGGGCGAAGACATGGAGGGCCGGGTGTTGATGGAGCTCTTTGCTCCCGGTCCACTCCGAGATGTGCCCAGAACCATCCCGAGTTGGGAAACCGTAGCCGGAGAAAGCGGGATGCAACTTCCAATGGCTTCGGCCCCTTCGGAGGGAGCTACCGAAAGCCTCGGAATCCAACAACTCGTCGAACTCGGCTATATCGAAGCGGTGCCCGAAGGAGGAGTCGAAGCGCATCGCGACCATGTGCTTCGGGAGAACCGATACAACATCGCGCTCACCCTGCTCGATGCCGGACGCTACGCCGAAGCCCTGCCCGAATTCGAACGCTTGGTCGAAGAAGATCCCAAGGCGGTGCGCTATTGGGAACGGCTCGTCAAAGCACTCTTGGCCATGGGGCAACCCCGCAAAGCCCGAGAAGCCCTCGGGAAAGCGGCACAGGCCGGACTCAACCTCGAAGGACCCCGGCTTTCGGTCTTGGGCGTCTTGGTCGATTTGGGTCTGAGGCAGTTCGACCAAGCCGAACAGCGCCTTGAAAAGTTGACTCGCGACCATCCAAATGATGTCCTGCTCCTCGAGCAGTTGGCTCGTATTGACGCCGGCCGCGGTCAATGGGAACGGGCGTTGGAGCGCTATACAGCCGTGTTGACCCTCGATCCCGACGAGGTACGCGGGCTCAATGGCCAAGCCAAGTGTCTTTTGGAACTCGGTCGTTTTGAAGAGGCATTGGATCCGTTGTTCGATTCGGTCGAACGGCATTTTCGGCAGCCCCGGGTTCACCAATGGATTGGGACCGCGTTGCACCAGTTGAACAAGCCACACGAAGCCCTAGCGGCTCTGCGGTTGGCGCATCAACTGCGCCCCGGCGATCTCGGCATTCTTGAATCGCTCGTGGAACTGGGTCGAGCGTTGGGCGCCCAGCCAGAAATCGAGGCTTGGGAAAAAGCCTTGGAGACCTTGCGGTTGCCACCCGTGGTGGTCGTAAGCGGATGGCCGCGTTCGGGAACGTCCTTGATGATGCAATTGCTCTCGGCCGCGGGTATGGACGTCTACACCGACGAAGCGCGCGCCCCAGACGAGCACAATCCCAGGGGGTATTACGAGCATTCCGCGGTCAAAAAACTGCGCTATGACCGGAGTTGGCTGCCTGAAGCCCGCGGCAAAGTGGTCAAGGTGGTATCGGCCCTCCTCCCCGAACTGCCGCTCACCGAGCGCTACAAAGTGATTTATCTGCAGCGCCCGCTCTCCGAGGTATTGCTCTCCCAACAAAAAATGCTCGGCAAGCCCACCGATCGATTGCTGCGTGACTATCCGCTCGCCCTCGCCAATGCCCTGACCCAGCAGCAAGAGCGGGCTTTGCACTGGGCGAGGCGCCACCCCCAGGTCCAATTGCTCGAAGTGCCTCTTGAAGCCTTGTACCAGCGACAACCCGATTGGGTCGAATCCTTGGCCGAGTTTACCGGAGCGGAGATTGACTCCGAGCGCTTTTGGGATCCTATGGACGCTACGCTGCGCCGAGCCAAGCTCTAAGCCGACGTATTTTTGACGCATGCAAAACAAAAAGGGATCGGAGCGCTGGGCCGCCTATACCGCAGCCGCAGCCGGTTTGTTGGGGTTGGAAGCCAACGCTCAGGTTCAGTACGTCGATTTTGAACCCGATTTGAATTTGGTCGGGCACCGAGAACAGCTCCGCCTCGACCTCGACGGCGACAGCATCGAGGACTTTGTGTTGGTGACCGAAGACACGGCTCTGGCCGCGGGCAGTTTGTTCTACGACATCGGAAGATTGATCGGGGGTGGCTACGCCAATACGGCCAACGATATGATGGGCAGTTTTCCGGGAGGCTACGATTATGTAAGCCGGCTCGATCCCGGCGCGTGGATTGGCCCCGATCGGAATTTTGTCAACGGAGGCACGTTTGCCTTTTCCATCGATGGACAACATCCCTACAACGAGCCGTGGAATGGGGGGGTGGTCGATGGGTACGTCGGGGTTCGGTTTGTGGTCGACGACAGCCTGCACTATGGTTGGATGCGAATCGACGTCTCGGCCGATGGCAAACAAGTGGTGGTCAAAGACGCCGCCTTCAACACGATTGCAGACAGCGGGCTGTTTGCGGGTAGCATTTGGCTGGACACCGAAGAACTCGCCTTGCCCACCCTGCGCTATTCGGGGCAGCGATTGACCCTACCCGCGCACAAGGAAGTGGGCTTGCAATTGGCGCTCTTCTCTGCGATGGGGCAACGACTCGGTCAATGGGAACTGAGCGGAGACGAATTCGAACTCGATCTGAGCGATCGCCCTCAAGGACTCTATGTATTCCGCCTCAGCCAAGTTGATCGGCCAAAGAACAGCCGTCAATTGGTGGTAATTCGCTGAAATTCCGCTTATATTGAGCTGAAAGTTCGAAAAGACTGTTTTTGAACGAGGCTACAGTTTTTTCGTCCAGACCAGTTCGGGCGTATTCAGTCGAATCAGATAAATTCCACTCGATGGAAGACTGATCTGATGCAGACCCGAGTTGAGGGTCCCTGTAGCAATCCCCTTTCCCGACAGTTCCAATACCTCGTACGTGCCTTGGATGGCCGGGTCACGGAGTTCGAGGGTGACGACATTCCCTGAGCGGTGTAGCGTCAGCGCGCGTTCGAAGTCTTCGACGAGCGAAACGGTCTGTCCGGTTGAAATTGGGGCATTGGGCGTCAAGTTGATGGCAAAATCCTTGAGCACCACCGTGTCCAGATCGGAGCTCAAATCGAGCCGGGCCCAGCCGTAATGCGTTGCACCATTCACCTCGAGACGGAGGCCCAGAAAGCCATCAACAGCCCCCGCATCCCAGGGAAATCCGATCGGGGTACCCGAGAAACGCGCGCCCATGGGCAATTCGGGCTCAAAATCGAGCGCGGCATCGACGACCACCCCGGCGTTCAATTTGGAGGCCGCGTAGGTACCGGAAGAGTAGCCGGAATACGCATAGGTAATCACATACTGGCCCGCCACACCGTTGTTGGCATAGAGGTTAACAGCATTCACTATGGCCGCGTCGACGGTGACGCCATAACTCGTGGTCGAAAACACCTCTACCCCGAAATCTTCGGCCCCATCTTGGTCGAGATCAAAAAACAAACCGAGGCCGTCTTTGACCGCCACAGAATCCGGCTGTACATCGGTATACTGAATTTGCCCCAAGGCCGGCAAACCGCCCAATAGACCGGTGGCACTCAAATAGCGCATCAAACGGGTATCGCGATGCGAAGTAGGAGTACTCATAGGAGTAGAATAAGATTAATTGGATACGAAGATATTGCAACCCGTTTCCGTTTTCAGGGCCATCTCCGCCGAGATCGAAGGAATGTGCCTTGGGATTAAGCCTTATTTTTGCACTCCCAATACCCAAAGACTATGGCTTTCGATCTTCCGATGATCCGCACCGTCTACGAGCGCATGCCCCAGCGCATTCAAGCCGCTCGCCAACTCCTTGGCAGACCGCTAAGCCTCACGGAAAAAATTCTCTACAGCCATTTGTGGGAAGGTCAACCCTCTCAGGTGTTTGAACGCGGAAAGTCGTATGTCGATTTTGCCCCCGATCGCGTGGCGATGCAGGATGCTACGGCCCAAATGGCCTTGCTCCAGTTTATGAGCGCGGGTCGCAAAAAAGTGGCGGTTCCTTCGACGGTGCACTGCGATCACTTGATTCAGGCCAAAGACGGTGCTACGGCCGATTTAAAAAGCGCCCTCGACAAGAGCTCGGAAGTGTTCGATTTTCTCCAGAGCGTTTCGAACAAATATGGCATCGGGTTTTGGGAACCTGGGGCTGGGATTATTCATCAGGTCGTCTTAGAGAACTATGCTTTTCCGGGCGGGATGATGATTGGCACCGATAGCCATACGGTCAATGCCGGAGGCTTGGGTATGGTGGCAATTGGGGTCGGCGGAGCCGATGCAGTCGACGTGATGGCCGGCATGGCGTGGGAACTGAAATTCCCTAAACTCATCGGGGTCAAGCTCACCGGCCGCCTCAACGGCTGGACTTCGGCCAAAGACGTGATTTTGAAAGTGGCCGGTATCCTCACCGTCAAAGGGGGAACCGGAGCGATTCTCGAATATTTCGGCGAAGGAGCGGAATCCCTGAGCTGTACGGGTAAAGGCACGATCTGCAATATGGGGGCTGAGATCGGCGCCACGACGTCGACATTCGGATACGATTCCAAAATGGGCGATTATTTGCGGGGAACAGGCAGGGCGGAGGTGGCCGATCTGGCCGATGCCATCGGTGTTCATCTAAACGCCGACCCCGAGGTCTATGCCGACCCGGCCCGCTATTTCGATCAGGTGATCGAAATCGATTTGAACACCTTAGAGCCCCACGTCAACGGGCCGTTTACCCCCGATCTCGCCACCCCAATTTCGCAATTTGCCGAAGCGGTTCGTACCCAAGGTTGGCCCGATACCCTCGAAGTCGGCTTGATTGGCTCGTGTACCAACTCGAGTTACGAAGATTTGACCCGTGCCGCTTCGGTGGCGCGCCAGGCCAAGGAAAAGAAGCTCAAAGTGCAATCCGAATTTACCATTACGCCCGGTTCGGAGCAGGTGCGCTACACGGCCGAGCGCGACGGTCTCCTATCCGATTTCGACGCCATCGGCGGGGTGGTTTTGGCCAACGCCTGTGGACCCTGTATCGGGCAGTGGGCGCGGCATACGGACGATCCGAATCGCAAGAATTCGATCATTACTTCGTTCAACCGGAACTTCGCCAAGCGCAACGACGGCAATCCGAATACCCATTCGTTTGTCGCTTCGCCCGAAATCGTAACCGCATTGGCTATTGCGGGCAAACTGAGCTTCAACCCACTCAAGGACAAGCTCATCAATGAAAACGGTCAAGAGGTTTTTCTCGACGAACCGCGTGGACTCGAGTTGCCGCCCAAGGGTTTTGACGTCAAAGACCCCGGCTACCACGAACCGGCGGCCGATGGATCGGGGGTTTCTGTGGTCATCAAAGAAGAGTCTGAACGACTTCAGAAACTAGAGCCTTTCAAACCGTGGAATGGGCAGAACTGGGAAGGACTGTATTTGCTCATCAAAGCGCAAGGCAAGTGCACCACCGACCACATCTCGATGGCCGGCCCTTGGCTGCGTTTCCGCGGTCACCTCGACAATATTTCGAACAACACGCTCACGGGGGCGGTCAATGCCTTTACGGGTAAAACCGATTCGGTCAAGAGCCAACTCAGCGGTGCGTACGGACCGGTGCCCGCTACGCAACGCGAATACAAAGCGGCAGGCGCAGGCAGTGTCGTAGTGGGCGACCACAACTACGGTGAGGGATCGTCTCGCGAGCACGCGGCCATGCAACCGCGCCACCTCGGTGTTTTGGCGGTCTTGGTCAAGAGTTTTGCCCGGATTCACGAAACGAATCTGAAAAAGCAAGGCATGTTGGCCATCACGTTTGCCCAAGAGGCGGACTACGATAAAGTCCGCGAAGACGACCGCTTCGATTTTCTCGATCTGACTGAAATGGCCCCCGAGCGCCCGCTCAAACTGCGGCTGCGCCACAGCGATGGCAGTGCCGACGAAATCTCGGTGTTGCACAGCTACAACGCCCAGCAAATCGACTGGTTTAAAGCGGGTTCTGCGCTGAATTTGATGAAAGACTAACTGGGGCGAATTCGCGCTGAACCGAGTCCGCGATCTCGGGATCGTCGAGGGCACGCAGCAGTTTGAATGCTTCGTCGAGCTCGAGCCCGCTTTCGCCTTTGATTTTGCGATAGGCTGCGCTGCGTCCAACACACAGAATTTGACCGACCCAAGGCGCCAAGGCTTGGGCGCCCCGCTCTTGTCGGATTCGTTCAAAAAGCCAGCATTGAACCGGTCGCATCACTGCTAAATTCGGAAAACAACGCGGCTCGAGTCGCGGGTGGCTCCTGATTTAATTCACATCCGGGTGCGTTTTACGCAGCGATCAAGCCGGAAGGAAGAGTTCGAATCGGCATCCAAAACCCGGAGCGCTCCGAACCGAAAAACGGCCGTTCATGGCCTCGAGGAGTTCTTTACACAAGGTGAGGCCCAAACCCGGCGAACGCCCATCGCGGTGGGGAAAGAAGGGGTTGCCCCCGGCTGATTCGAGGGCTTCGAGAACGCTATTCGGAAGACCAGGGCCATTGTCTTCGACCACAAGCACCACACCCTCTTCGGTTTTCGATCCCGAAACATTGATCGATGACCCCTCAGGACAATACTTCACGGCATTGGCGACGAGGTTCCGAAGGACGGTTTCGAGCCCATTTCGATCCACCAAAGCCTCCCATTTAGGGTCGATCTGCCGGTTCAACTGCATTTTGCGCGCTTTGATCAGCGGGTCATACAACCCCGCCACCCGTTCGACCATCGGTTGAATTGGCTGACGAAAAACCGTCAGAAGAAACCCGTCCTGCAAGTCTTTGGCCCAACTGAGGAGGTTTTCGAGCAGGTTGAGGTTTTCGAGCAACCCTTGTCGGAGCAACTGAACCACTTCTTCGTTTTCGTCGGTCCACACATCCCGGTCCGAAGGCAAATAGGTCAACAAACGAATGCTGCTCGTCAAAGGCCCCCGTAGGTCGTGTCCGATGATTTGCACAATTCGGTCTTTTTCTTCGTTCAATTGCGTCAAATTCCGCTCATTTTCCTCAAGCGCCAATTGACTGTGGAGCAACTGTGTCTGTTTTTGGCGGTACCGGACCAATTGCAATGCCAGCGCTCCGACCAATAGGAGCAATACTATTCCCACCATCTGATAGCCCAACGCTTCTTTGCTTTTGCGCATCAATCGCTCGTTGGCATAGTTCTGTTCGAGCCGTTTTAACGCATCGTTCCGGCCGTTTTGCACCTGTTTCAATTCCCGTTCAAAAAACTGGCCTTTTAAGTTTCGATGGAGTTCGAGCAAACGCTCCGCCGATTCTTTGGACCGAACCGCATAAAACAGGGCCTTCGACGCTTCTCCCTTTTGTTGATGAAGGAGAAACAGGGTTTCATAGAGTTGGTGAAAGGACCAAGGGTCTCTTTCCAATTGACTGAATTGAAGCAAAAGCCTCAGGGCCTCTTGTGCTTGGGCCACGGCAGGATCCCACTGCCCTTTTCGGCGGAGCCATTCTGCCCGGCTTCCGAGTACAATGGCCTTAAAGGCATCGTCGGGGAGACCGTTCAATGCCCTTAGGGTCGCCTCGAGCGATTGTTCAAGCTGCCCGAGATCGCCGATGTTCATGGCGTGCTGAGCCCGCACAAAATAGAGCCGGGCGGTGGTGCTCGAATCCCCCAGTGCCTTGCTCAAATTCAGTCCTTTCTGAACCGATTCCGAGAAGCCCAAATCGCCGAGCTCCATTTGGCAAAGCGCTATATCCAAGAGCAATCCGGCCTGGTCCATGGGCCGCTCTTGACGGACCATAATCCGGCGGGCCAACGCAAGGTGTTGAATGGCCAAATCAAAACTCTTGACCTCGTACAACACTTTGCCGATTTCCTGTGTGCTCAGCGCATAATACAGCGCATGGCGGTTCGAATCGAGGAGTACAAGGCTTTGTTGCAGGGTACTTAAAGCCGAGTCGATCAAGCCCAAGTCGCCCAACGCAACGGCCATATTCCGCAAGGCATACCCCTGATGTGCGGTATCTCGGGCCCGTTCGAACCATCCGATCGAGGTTGTGAAGGCTCCAATGGCGTACTGCGATTGATGGCTTAGCGAGTAAAGAATCCCTAAGTTGTTGTAGGCCAATCCTTTCTGAGTGGGTTTGGCCGCCGCTGTCGCTTCGATCCACTCCAAACCCAATTCAAGCGCTACCTCCGGATTCTGTCCAATCAACCCCCTCGATTGGGTGCGATACCACTCAAACCGCTGTTCAACATCCTGAATTTGCTGTATGCGAGCCGCCAAACTGTCGGGCAGTGCGCTGAGCGAAGTGCAGCTCATCCACAGCATAAGGAGCGCACCCAAACGGAGAATCTTCACGCGGGCTAATTTACAGTCGCACTCTCGGACTATTTTGGTCGGGTGAAACGCGAACAAAAAGCCTGGGCTCTATACGACTGGGCCAATTCAGTGTATTCTCTGGTCATATCGACCGCGGTTTTTCCACTCTATTACGATCAGGTCGTTCAATCGAACCTTCAACTGGGTTCGTGGAATCTGGATCCCACGGCGGCGTATTCGTATGCGCTGATGGCGTCTTTTTTAACGGTGGCTCTTCTTTCGCCTTTGTTGAGCGGTATGGCCGATCGCCAAGGTACTGCCTTGCACTTTCTCCGCTTTTTTATGACCCTTGGAGCGCTGGCCTGTATGGGTTTGTTCTTTTTTGGCGAAGCCAATCCTTGGTATGGTCTGGGTATAAGCTATTTGGCCAGTGTTTCCTTTTGGTCGAGCCTCGTATTCTACAATTCTTTTTTGCCCGCCGTGGCCGAGGTACACGAGCAAGATGCCGTGAGCGCCCGGGGCTATTCGATGGGCTACATCGGTTCTTCGGTCTTGTTGATGGGCTGTTTGGCTTTGATTTTAACCGCCGGAGAGGGCTGGGCAACGGCCTTTAAGATTTCATTTCTCCTTACTGGAGTTTGGTGGTTGGGATTTGGATGGCTCAGTTTGAGTCGTTTTCCCAAACCCAAGGCTTTGGAACTCGGGTTGGGCGACATACAAGGAGGCTATCGGGTCTTGGTCCATACCGCCCGGACCGTATGGGAACGCCCCGTTCAAAAGCAATTCCTGTTGGCTTTTGCCTTTTTTAGCGTAGGAGTTCAGACCATCATCCTCATTGCCTCGCTCTATGGGTCCAGCGAGCTCCATATTTCGAGCGAAATGCTGATCGGAACCATTTTGGCCATTCAGTTTTTTGGCATTGTGGGGGCCTGGTTGTTTCGGGTATTGTCCGAACGTTGGGGCAATATTCCCGCCCTCTCGATGGCGTTGATGGTCTGGATGCTCGTCTGTGGAGGCGCGTATGTATTGCGTCCCGATGATGCCCAAGTCGCGTATAAGTTTTTTGGACTGGGCGCCTTGGTTGGATTGGTGATGGGCGGTACCCAATCGCTTTCCCGGAGCAGCTTTAGCAAATTGCTGCGCTCGGGCGAGGGACCCGCCACCTATTTCAGCCTGATGGACGTGATCGAAAAACTCTCGATTGTGGCGGGCACCTTGCTCACGGCCTATTTAGCCCAAAAAACGGGGGGCATGCGGCTCGGAGCCCTCGGTTTGGCGGTGTTTTTTGCGGTGGGCATCGGATTGCTCTGGCCGCTGCGCAAGGCCTATCGAGCGCTTACGGCTCCAGAGCCCCTTGGTCGAGTCTAAGTTGACCAAAGAGTTCGTCGAACGCCACCACCCGTGCCTTAATGACAATAGGGGTCCCGAATTCCAAGGGCGTTTTTCCAGGCTCCAAGAGTTCCACATAGGCAAATTCGTCCACGACGATATGGTCTTCGGCGCTTTCGGTTACCCGCCCTTGGAGCAATACCACTTGGTCTAAATAGCCCGCGAGTTGGGTGGGATCGCTCTGCAATTGCGCCCTCAACTCTTCTGCATTGATCTGAAATTGGGGTTTTTCCGACTGAACATCCCGATGGGGTTTGTTCCACAGATAGAAGGCGGTAGCCAGTCCGGCCAAGGCGAGGAAGGCGACGAGGAAAAAGAGATTCTTGCGGTTCACGGCATAGAGTTTGTTCCCGGCAAGTTCGAAAATTTCGTGTTGCAACATTATCTTCGTTCAGATTTCCCCTTTATGAAAAGTTTTTGGTCGGTTGGCGCTCTGGGTTGGGTCCTTTTCTTGGGGAGTTGTGTACACGAGCCCTTTGCGGGAACGGGGGTTCAACCCGATCCACCTGTGCGCGTTTGCGACCCCGATACGGTTTATTTTAACCAAGAGCTGCTCCCCTTGTTTCGCGGTCAATGCGGCTCGGCAGGCTGTCACGATGCGGCAACGGCCAGCGATGGGGTGCGGATGGATACCTACGCGAACATTGTCAACACGGCCGATGTGAACCCCTTCGATCCGAATGGTTCCAAGCTCTATCAAGTACTTCTCGATACCGACCCCGACAAACGCATGCCTCGACCCCCCGCTTCTGCGTGGGATCCAGATTTGATCGAACGCGTTCGGTTGTGGATTCTGCAAGGAGCGGGCGAAACCGATTGTGCGGGCTGCGATTCGAGCGATGTATCTTATTCTGTCGATTTGGAACCGCTGTTTGCTTCGGCCTGCCGTTCGTGCCACAGCGGAGCCTCGGCTCCCAAAGGGGTTCAGATTCAGAATTACGCCGATGTATCCGCCTTGGTCTCCGACGGTCGCCTGTTGGGCGTATTGAATGGCACGGGCTATGCCACCATGCCGCCGGGAGGGCTCTTGGACGATTGCCGATTAAACCAGATTGAATCATGGATACTGCAGGGCGCCCCCAACAACTAAGACGTTCTTTGAAACGGGCAAAAACCCTAGTACTGTGGGTTTGCGTCGGGGTTGTCGCGCTCAATGGCTGCTACTACGACAACTACGAAGACCTATACGGCGACATCGGTGGCGGTTGCGACACTACGGCGGTCTCTTATGCCGCAGAAATCGCACCCCTGCTCGAAACCCAATGTGCACTGTCTGGTTGCCACGACGCCCAGACCCAACAGAGCGGTTTGAATTTATCGACCTATGCCGCGGCTTCGGCCATCGCCCTCGACGGACGATTGATGGGGCGGACCCAATTGCCCACCGGTTCCGGAGGGGCCATGCCGCCTTCAGGTCAGCTCAACCCGTGCAATTTGGATCACCTCAGTCAATGGGTTGCCTTGGGCGCCCCCAACAATTAAATCTCCCCGCTCCATGAAAATGCTCCACACCTTGCTCATCTCTACCCTGATGGGAACTTCGGCCCTCATGGCCCAACTGCCTTCGGTCAGTTCGGTTAAGCCCGCCGCGGTTGCCGAAAAATGGCAAACCCGTACTGCCTATGTCCGCTTCTTTTCCACGACCCCTGTGGAGGATATTGAAGCAGTCAACAATCAGGTTTCGAGTATTTTAGATCCATTGAAAGGGGAATTTGCCTTTCAAGTGCCCATCAAGGGATTTGTCTTCGAAAAAGCCTTGATGCAAGAGCACTTTAACGAGAACTACCTCGAATCGGGCAAGCATCCGAACGCGACGTTTACGGGCAAAATCGTCGATTTTGATCCGAGCAAACTCACGGGTACGGGCAAAATCAAGTGGGTGTTGCGCGGAAAAATGAGCATCCACGGTCAGGAAAAGGAAATGGACATCCCGATCGAGTTGACGCCCAAGGCCAACAAGGGTGTCATCGAAGCCAAGTTCAAAGTCGTTCCCGAAGATTTTGGCATCAAGATTCCTTCGGCAGTGCGCAACAAGATTGCCAAAGACATCGAGGTTAGCGTCAAAGCCGACTACGCCGGATGAGGTTCCGATATGCGCTCCTGCTCGGATTGTGGGCAGGCAGCATCGGCGCGATCCATGCTCAAGACGATCTCTTGGGCATGCTCAACGAGGGCACGCCCGCCCCTGAAAAGGAGCCTGTAACCGCCATTTTTAAAGGCACCAAGATCATCAACGGGCAAAGCCCCGAACTGCCGGCTCCCGGGGTGATGCAGTTTATGATTCTCCACCGGTTTGGGGCCTTTAGCGACGACTTTTTCTACAACTTCTTCGGGCTGGACAATGCCGAAATCCGGCTCAGTCTCGAATATGCACCAGTGCATTGGCTCAGTGTTGGGGTAGGGCGCAGCAGCTTTCAAAAGACCTACGACGGTTTTGCCAAATACCGCTTGATGCGTCAAAGCACGGGATCCAAAGGCTTTCCGCTCAGCATTGTCGGCTATAGCACGGCCAATGTGCAAACGCTGCGCTGGCAAGATGGTCAGCCGCACAACGAATCGGAGCGCTGGACCTATTCGCATCAGTTGGTTTTGGCGCGCAAATTCAGCGATCGCTTCTCGTTGGCCGTAACCCCCACGCTGGTGCATTTCAATGTGGTGGAACGCGCAGACGATCCCAACGATGTCCTAGCCATCGGACTCGGCGGTCGGTTCAAGTTGAACCAACGCGTCAGTTTCAACGCCGAATATTTTCCGCAACTCAATCCGGCCCAATATGGCCCCGAGGGCCAGCGCGAAACCTACCAAAACAGCCTCTCGCTCGGTTTCGACATCGAAACCGGAGGTCACGTCTTTCAGTTGTTCTTTACCAATTCTCGGGGTCTAAACGATCCTTCCTGGATTGCGCGTACGCCGGGCGAATGGGGTCAAGGCGATGTGTATTTCGGCTTTAACATCTCGCGGGTCTTTACTCTGAAGCCTCCGGTGTTGCCGGGCGAATAAGCGAGCCCTACTCCTGCGCAATGTGGAACAACGCATCGCCCCGGTGGATGAGCGGAAAGTTGTTGTGCCCGATGATATAACCATCATAAGGGGACTTGACCTTGAGGCTGTATTCGCCATAAGGGCTGTTGATGACCCCGAGGGTTTGTCCTTCCCGAACCGTATCTCCGGCCACTTTGCGCGCAATAAACAATCCCGATACTTCGGCCCGAACCCAATGCGATTCGGTGCAGAAGACACTTTTGCCCGTCGGTTTTTTCAGTCCAATCATGCCCTCGGCCCCCAATACATTGCGGATGCCCCTGATCCCCACCTTGATCGAATACTCGTCGAGCCGGAGCGATTCGCCTCCTTCAAAAACCACGACGCTCTTGCCCAATTCCATGGCCGTGGCGCGCAGCGAACCCGAAATAAGCCCCGATTGGAGTAAAAACGGCGCCCGAAAATCTCGGGCCAATCGCTCTCCGAGCTCGTCGCCCTTGGCAAAACGCACTTGCGGATGGTTCGTCCGGCTGGCGCCTCCGGTGTGGAAATCGATTCCAAAGTCGATCAGCGGCAAGAGGTGGTGGGTGATGTTCCACGCCACAATGCTCGCCAAGGACCCTTCCGGATTGCCCGGAAAACTCCGGTTGACGTCTTTGCCGTCGGGTACATCGCGCGAAAAATGGATAAAGCCGTATACGTTGATGATGGGCAAGGCCAGAACAGTACCGGCTTTGAGCTTGCGCAGGTCCTCGCTTTCGACCATGCGACGAACGGTCTCGATGCCATTCACTTCATCTCCGTGCAAACCCCCGCTCAGCATAACGACCGGACCGGGATCCTTGCTGTGGAACACATGGACCGGCATTTGAATCAAGGTTCCCGAGGGCAGTCGCGCAATGTCGATTTCGATGAGCCGATGCGATCCCGGGGGCACCCGGAGTCCGTTCAATTCAAAGTCTGCCCTCATTTTCCGGTGTAGTTAAAGGGTGTGATGGCCCGCATTTCGGCCTTGAGGGCTTCGGGGATGTCGAGCCGTTCGATAAAGTCGTCAAATTCGGCTTTGCCCGGGCGGTCGTTGGTGCGACTGAGCGACTTGAGCAATTCGTAGGGGTTGGGATAGCCTTCTCTTCTCAACAGCGTTTGCAAGGCTTCGGCCACCACAGCCCAGTGATGCTCCAAATCGGCTCGGAGCGCCGCTTCGTTGACCGTGATTTTATCGAGTCCTTTTTGAAGCGACTTGAATCCGATCAGGGTATGCGCAAAGGGCAGTCCCAAATTGCGCAGCACGGTGCTGTCGGTCAAATCGCGCTGCAGTCGAGAAATCGGCAACTTGGCCGAAAGGTGATGGAACAGCGCATTGGCCATGCCGAAGTTGCCCTCGGCGTTTTCAAAGTCGATGGGATTGACCTTGTGCGGCATGGCCGACGATCCCACCTCGTTGGCTTTGATGCGCTGCTTGAAATAGTCGAGGCTGATGTACTGCCAGATGTCTCGGCACAGATCGATTAGGATGGTGTTGATGCGCGCCAGGTTGTCGCACAAAGCCGCCAAATGGTCGTAGTGCTCGATTTGGGTGGTGGGATTCGAGCGCTGCAACCCGAGCCATTCTTCGACAAATTCGCGGGCGAACTCCTGCCAGTCGACCTCGGGATAAGCGACGTAGTGGGCGTTGAGATTGCCCGTGGCCCCACCGAATTTGGCGGCAAAGGGAATGTGTCTCAACAACCGCAGTTGTTGGTCAATGCGCTCGGCAAACACCATGATTTCCTTGCCCAATCGGGTCGGGGATGCCGGCTGACCGTGGGTACGCGCCAACATGGGCAATTCGGCCCAGTCTTCGCTTTTTTGCTGAAGCCCCACGATCAACTCCGCCAGTTCGGGCAAGATTTGCTCTTCCATGACTTCCCGAAGCGAGAGCGGAATGGCGGTGTTGTTGATGTCTTGGGAGGTCAGCCCAAAGTGGAGGTATTCCCGATAGGCTTGAAGTCCGAGCGCATCGAACTGTTCTTTGAGATAGTACTCTACGGCCTTTACATCGTGATTGGTGGTTTGTTCAATCACCTTGATGCGTTGGGCGTCTTGGAGTTCAAAGTCGAGATAGAGGTCTTGGAGTTCCACGAATCGCTCTTTGGGAAAGTGTTCGAGCCCTGGGATGCCGAGGGTGCACAAAGCCATAAAATAGTCGACTTCGACCCGTATACGGTAGCGGATTAGGCCAAATTCGGAGAAATACGGAACCAGAGCCTGGGTCTGTTGGGCGTAGCGACCATCGACCGGGGCGATGGCCATCAGAGCATCGTTCATGGGGACATTCAAAAGTCAAAGGTAGGGAGTGCCCTGCGACCCTCGATTTGCACCCCACTTCCCTTCGAAAGGGACATAAAAAAACCCCGGACAGAGCCGGGGTCTCAATCGATCCAATCGGTTTATTAATTGATATGGCTTTCGTACGCGTTGATGTAACGGAACTTCGCGGTGGCGTCTTCGTAATAGAGTTCCCAAATCATGGTCAATGCACTCATACCCGTGGTCTGCCAGGTAGCGGGAAGCGTGGGCTTGTCGATATAGAAACGGATCGGGCTGTATTGGGTACCGAAAACGTCTCCTTGAACATACTCGTTTCCAAAGGGGTTCACCACGCTCAGCGGAAGACCTTGGGGCGTATAGGTGCTATCGATCGAATAGCCCGTCGACCAAATGTTGTGCAAATGATAAAAATCGTCTCCTGCAAATATCGTAGGATTGCCATCGACAAAGGCCGCATCTTGGGCCCAAACCGAAACCGTACTTCCTGTGGTGACGAGGGGAACGCTTGAAGTTTGGCGCAAATCGCCATCGGGTCCATAGTTCTTGGCCAATACCCCGTCGATCATCAAAAAGCTCTGAACGAAGAACTCCCGTCCTGCCAAATCCTGAAAAATCTCAATTTTTACATCGAGGGCATAGGCAGAATCCACATCGCTCACTTTGTGGGCTGCGCCAATGGCAGCCTTTTGGTCGAGCGCGGCCAAGACTTCGTTGTTGGCGTCATTGTAGTTTTCAAGCGCTTTTCCATTGACGTGAATGGAAGGATAACCGCCCGCGGGGAAGGCCACTTCCCAACCCATGGCCGTTGGAGAAGCCAGCGGGTCGTTGTTGTGCACTGCCACCCCAATCACCGCGGGATAGGCATTTTCCATGGTTGCGAGAATTTCGGCTCCATTCGGGCAATACTGACACCAAGCCCCCGTGTTTTCCACGACGAGAATGGCGCTTTCGTCGCTAACCACCAGTCCTTCAATCGGATTGGACTCGGTGGGCGTGGGGTTCTTGTCCTCTTTTTTACAAGCGGCCAAAACCACCAGAGAAGAAAGCAATGCGGAAGAGACAATGCGCTTCATGGAGCGTTGTGTTTAAATGGGGGTAGAATGTCCTGCAATTTAGCGATTCGATTTCATTCGAAGTACGCTTTGAGGGAGGTGCCGCTTTGACCGCGTCAAGAGTCCTTTGGGCTGTTTCATTCCTTGGTATTCCCCAGGGTTAAGTCAAGGAACAAGGGCAAATGGTCGCTGTATCCTCCGGTATAGCGAAGACCTTCATAGGTGCGCAAAGGTTTGTGCCCTGTGTAGTGATCATCTGGGGTCAATAGCCAATCGAAGCGGACTACTTGAACGCGTTCTGGCGCTATTGAAAGACTTCGAAACGAAGGAGAAAACAGGGTTCCATTGACGACTATATGGTCCAAGTATTCCCAATGCCCCCCGTATTTGTGGGTGCCCAGTCCGGGTTCGGCACATTCCATCAGGTCGACGATTTCACCACCGGTCCAATCGCGCGAAGAACACGGTTGATCGAGGGTTCCCAGTCCTTCCCGAAGCGAAGGATCGCCCGGCCCGTCGTTAAAGTCGCCCATGGCCACGATCGCATCCAAGGGGTCTGCCGATCGAATCGAATCAAACGCGGCGCGCAACCGCAGCGCAGCCCGCATTCGGTAGGGGCGAGAGGCTTCTTCGCCCCCTCTGCGCGAAGGCCAGTGGTTGATGAATACGTGGAGTGTATCGGCCTGTTCGGCCACCGCAAATTTGGCGTAGAGGATGTCCCGGGTTTTCCATTGGGGTTGATCGGGATCGGAAATGGGGAGTTGGGCGGCATACAGCAAGCGAAGTCGTTCTGGCCGATACAAGAGTCCAACATCGATGCCACGGGCATCGGGGCTGTCAAAATGGACGGCTTTGTAGGGATAAGCCGAGAGCAATTCGCTGCGGGCAATGCCTTCCAGTACCATTCGATTCTCGAGTTCACACAATCCGAGGACCGATGGAGGCTCGTCCGAACAACTCAGGGCGAGCAATATCCGCGCAATGTTGCGCTGCTTTTCGCGCATACGGCCCTCGGTCCAATGCTTGTCACCTTCAGGAAGGAATTCTTCGTCGAGGGTTAGCGAATCGTCTTGGGTGTCGAAGAGGTTTTCGGCATTATAAAAGGCCAGTCTGAGTCTTTGATGGCACGGCGCCGTGGTTTGAGCCAGGCACCAAGGCGAAAAAAGCAGGCCCAACAGCGCTAAGGCCCCCTGCCAGATTCGATTCCGTCGGGTTTTCACGAAATGGGGTGTTTTCTGTACAAACGACGATCCGATTCAACTTCGTGATAGGCCTCAGATCCAGGGTGATACAACAGCGATTCCCTTATGCCCAAAAACAAGAGACCCTGGGGTCTCAGCCGCGAGTCGAGTTTTTCAAAGACCCGGCTTTGCAAAGAGTGCTCAAAATAGATCAGCACGTTGCGACAGCAGATTAAGTCAAAGGGCCCTTGAGGTCCGCTTGGTTCGCCCAAGTGATCGTATCCCATCGAGAGTCGAGGTCGGCAGTCTTCGTTCAGCAGGGCATCTTCACCTTGAACGCGTTCAAAATAATGGGTCAATTGGGTGGCGCCCTTCCATTCTACGAGCGCCTGAAAGGCATTGAATTCTTTCTGATAGTCCGGGATTTGCTTGAGTCGAATGCGGCAACTGCCTGCCCTTTCGATGGCCCGATCGCTCAGGTCGGTTCCCCATACCGATACCCTATCGGTCCATCCCAGTGCCTGCCAGAGTACGCACAAGCTCCAAATCTCTTCGCCCGTAGAGCACGCCGACACCCATACGCGATAGTCCTCGGGAAGGGGTTGAGCCAACCAAAACCGATACAAGGCCGCAAAGGCTTCGGGATCCCGAAACATCGAGGTTACATTGACCGTAATGCGCTCTATCACGGTGGCGCACAGCCAAGGATGGGCATCGAGGTGGGTGGGTAGCGATTCCAACCGCCTCAATCCCAATTCGGGAAGCAATCGATTCAATCGCCTTGACAGCGATTCGGTCCCATATTGCGCAAAATCGATTCCCGTTCGAATTCTCAAATCATCGAGCACCAATTCGAGCGTCTTCTGCGCATTTTTGTCGTAAAGCTCATTCATGCCCTTCAAAATTACCCGTCCTGGGGTGCTTGTCGTCGCGTTGCTCTTTGGCTTTTCAACAAAGGGACAACGCGCTGAGCCCAACGTGGATCCCGGGGTGTATCTAGTGGGGGGCGCTATGATGTTCTTTGCTCTGGGATTGGAGGCATCAGAGACCTTTGAGCCCACCCCGTCTCCGTTTTTGGAACAATGGGTGGAACCGTTAGCGGTGAAAGGCAGTTACGCTTTGGCCGGGGGATGGTGGATTTGGGCCAAGGTGGAAGGAGATCCCGAGCGATTGCGCGTAGCTCAAGCGCTGGTGCGCTCAGTGGCCTACAGTACCGCGGGCAGTTTGGCGCTCAAGGCGGTCTTTCGCAGAACCCGCCCGGGAATCGAGCCCGACGGCTGGTTCGAATACGGTCTCGAATGGGACCTCAGCGACGCATTTCCTTCGGGACATTCGGCGGTATCCGTCAGTATGGCGACGACCTTGGTCTACAGCTATCCAGACGAAGATTGGCTGCCTTGGGTGGCCTATCCCATTGCGGGAATGGCGTGCTGGGAGCGCGTCGCCAATGGGAAACACCACCCGACGGACGTCGTGGCCGGGGCCTTGTTGGGGTATTCGACGGGTATTTTGGCACTCAAGCCTTTGGAATGGGAGCGCTGGGGGGTCAGGACCTACCTGGGACCGGGTTCTTTTGGAATGGTCTGGGATTTGGACGGCAAAACCTCTCCTGCTTCCACCTGGCGCTGAAGGACAAAGGCCTTTTTAAGCGTCCCGCATTCCAACTCCAACACATAGTTGCCCGGGGGGAGACCTTCGAGCGAAACGGACCAAGACCCTTCGGTTACCGAAACCGAATCCATCCAAGCAGAGCGAAGGATTTCGCCCGATGTAGCATACAGCCGATACGCGGGAAAGCAAGGTTCGCACCCGACCAACTGGACCGTCGCTCTTTTGCCCACTCGGGTCGAGGCCAATCGCCATTCGCAGGAATCGGCGGGCGCGGATACGGCAAGCAGGGAAACGACAAAAGCCCACATCAGGAGGAGGTTTTTTGGAAGAGGCAGGCATCGCCGTAGCTCAAGAATCGATAAGGGCCCTTGAGGGCGTGTTGATACACCGATTTCCACACGGGGCCAATGTAGGCATCGACCAAGAACAACAGACTGCTCTTGGGTTGGTGAAAGTTGGTGAGCAGTTGACCGGCGCAGTGAAAATCGATACCCGGCAAGAGGAACAAACCCGTGGCCTCGGTCCAGCGATCGAAACCCTCTCGCTCCATTCGGGAAAGCAAGGCTTCTAAGGCCTGCTTTTTGGGCGGTCGAAGCGCGGTTTGGTAGGGAAACTCTTGGGTCAATGGACCCATAGCTCCCGGGGTTTGAATTTCGCGTACCCCAAACCAGTAGAGGCTTTCGAGCGTCCGAAGCGCCGTTGTACCTATAGCGAGGGTTTGTTCAAACGGGGTTTCAACAAGCATCTCTAGGGCCGTGCGCGACACTTCGATCCATTCGAGGTGCATGGTGTGTCCATCGCTGCGCTCGCTTTTGATGGGGAGAAAAGTTCCGGCTCCTACGTGTAAAATCAAGGATTCCGTGCGGTGCCCGGCACGTTTGAGCGCCTCGAGCAAAGGAGGGTCGAGGTGCAAGCCGGCCGTTGGCGCGGCCACCGATCCGGAGTTTTGGGCAAATACGGTTTGATAGCGCAATTTATCTTCGGGTCCGTCGGGTCTGCGCATATACGGGGGCAGGGGAACGTGCCCAATGCGCTCGAGCAAGGTTCCAAAACGCTCGGAAGGGCTCCAATCGAGTTCGATTGTCGGAAAGGCAGAATGGCTGTCCAACAAACGCGCTTGAACCTTACCTCCCCCAGAATCGTCATCGAACGAAAGGATCAATCGCTTTCCGCCCCCCCGGGCATTCCACCGCCGTACCCCACCCACCATGGCCTCGACCGTGAGCGGGGGTTCCTGATCGAGCAGGTTATGCAAAGGGGTTCCATCGGCTCCACCCAAACAAAACACTTCGACGGGTCGATCTACTTCCAATCCCGAATCGTCTTTGGGCAACGGGAAAAACATACGCGCGGGCACCACCTTGCTTTGGTTGAGAAACACCGTGGTTTGGGGCGAGAGCAGCTCGGGCAAATCGACCATGGCTCGGTCTTCAAGGTGCCCTTCTCGATAGCGCAATAAAAGGCTGGCGCTGCGTTGCTCCAAAGGCCGATCCGCGATGCGGTCGAGCGGGAGTTCGTAGTCGATATGGTCCAGTGGGATACCGGGAATGCCCATAGCCGCCAAGTTAAGGACTTCAATCGGCAAACGACCTTAGGACACTTCCACAGAACCGCCAAAACCCGCATCTTCGCCCCCCCTATGCCCCGAGTAGTAGTTTCTGCCAGCAACGACCTCAGTAACGACCAGCGCGTGCACAAGGTGTGTTCCAGTTTGGAGCAGGCCGGATGGGAGGTCCTGTTGATTGGGCGTTTGCGCTCGGACAGTGTCCCTTTAAACCGCAGTTATGCCACCCGCCGTCTCCGGCTGTGGTTCGACAAAGGCTTTGCCTTTTATGCAGAGCTCAACGTTCGGCTCTTCTGGACCCTACTTTTTGTGCGAGCCGACGCCTTCCACGCCAACGACCTCGACACCCTGCTCCCGAATTTTCTCTGTGCCCGGCTGAGGCGCAAACCCTTGACCTACGACACCCACGAGTATTTTCTCGGGGTTCCAGAGCTCTTGAACCGACCCAGGGTTCGGGCGGTTTGGGCCGGAATCGAGCGTTGGATCTTTCCCAAGCTCGAGGCGGTGTTTACGGTAAATAATTCTATATCTGAATTATACGCTTCTGACTATGGGGTTCGGCCCCACGTGGTGCGCAATATTCCGCTTTCTCAAACGGGACCGATGGAACGGGCCTCGAGGGCCGATTGGGGGTTGAACGAAACCGACTATCTCCTCATCAACCAAGGCACGGGAATCAATGTGGATCGCGGCATGGAGGAATTGCTCGAGGCTTTGGTGGGGGTTTCGAGCGATGTTCATTTGCTGTTGGTGGGCAAGGGCGATGTGCTCCCTGCGCTGAAGGAACGCGCAGAGTACCTCGGGCTCAAACAGCGCGTGCACTTTGTTCCGCCCCGTTCCTACGAGGCCATGATGCAACTGACCCGCATGGCCGATTTGGGCGTTAGTCTCGACAAAGACACCAACATCAACTACCGCTTTAGTTTGCCGAACAAACTGTTTGACTACATCCGCGCGGGGTTGCCCGTGCTGGTTTCGGATTTGCCCGAAGTAGCGAAAGTGGTTCGCGATTATTCGATAGGGTCTATTGTACAAGACCACCGCCCCGAAACGCTGGCACGCGCCATCGAGCAGATGCGGACCCAGGGCAAACAGCCTTATGCCGAGGCCTTAATGCGCGCATCGGAAGCCTTACACTGGGAGTCAGAAGTGGAACCGATGCTCGAGCGTTATCGGGCATTGTAGCATCGTCTTTCTCTTTCTACCTAAGGGAATGATGAAATTAACGGGTCGAACTCGCTGAAGCGCCTGTAAGGGCCTGCTCCAATTCGGTCCAAGTGGCATTGGGGCGCAAAGGGAGATTTGTGGGTATGTGACCCAGTGGCGTTCCAATAGTATTCGCCCCATCAAAATACACCCAGTATCCCAACAAGTTCACACTGGAACCGCGCGCATAAATCACCTCATAACCCGAATCCACAATCCATTCTTGACCACTTACCTGAGCAATCGGATACACCGTGCGCACCCCGGTTTCGTGTTTTTCTTCCTGACCGTTGACCACCCCTCCGGTTTTGTTCAGCAGGGTGGGATGCGAAACGATGGTTCCGTCCAATCGCTTGTGTTTGGCCTTGATGGCTTCCAATTGGTCGGGGTTGTAATACCAACTAGCTGATTTGCTGAACAAACGGTCGTTGGCGTAGAACAACTGAATCAGCAAGCGGGCTTCGTCGTTGATGAAATAAACCCCTTCGATGCGCACGCTCGAATCTTTCGGAGTGCGCCCCGCCACGGCATCGATAAACAGCGCCTGACTTCCTACGACCCGATACTCGGGAAACTTTTCGCGCAAATCCATAAAGGACTCGAGTTTGGTCGAGCCTACCGGAATGTTCATCACTTCTCGGACAATGGGTTCGGCCTGACCAAAAGCCAATTGGCTAAGGCCCAACATCAGGGCAAGCGAAAGAGCAAATTTGAATCGCATCGGATTTTCGAGATTGGTTGCTCAAAGATGGGACAGAATGCCCCGTGTCCGATTGGGGAAAATCACCCTGGCTCAACAAAGTGAAATGCCCTTCCCAAATCTCTGCAAATGAGCTGAATGGCATCTCTACCCGTATAAGCGGCCGGAGGCATTCCTCCGCCGGGAGCCACCCAGTGCCCCGCCATATACAGACCTTGGAGTCTTTTGAAATGGGTGGGGATGCGCATGCGCATGGCCTCGGGCGTTGGCAGCCAGCCTTCATAACTGCCCTTGTGGTTGCCCGTCCAGTTTCGATAGGTTAAGGGAGTGGCCAGATCGGTAAAGTCCCACAGATGGCGTATTTCCGGAAAAGCCTGGTTTAAGGTTTCCACGAGCACTTCGGCCACGCGCGCGCGTTCGGCTTGATACAATTGCGGACTGTGGCGGTAGAGCTCTTCCCAATAGTCGAAGTCGGCATCGAGCATGGCGGTTACAAGGGTGCAGCCCTCGGGGGCCAAGGTGTGGTCGAAGGTGAACAAATTGAAGGTGACCCGTTCGTGTTCAAACGAGCCCAACCGCAAGGGTTCGGCAAGGACCCAATTGTGTCCGACAATGCTGGGTCGATAGTTGGGAAACCGGCTGCGCACGCCTGCCGAGAAGAAATTGAGCGAAGGGAATGGGCGGAGGATCTCATAGGCTTCAAATACTTCCGGATCGACCCACTCTGGATCGAGCATACCGTACAAGACGCTGTGTCCATCGCAGGCCGAAACGACATAATCGGCGTGGTGGACCGATCCGTCTTTGAGCTGGACCCCAACGGCCCGTCCGTCCTTGACGCGGATGCGTTCAACGGAACTCGAAGCCCGCACGGTTCCGCCCAAATCGCGGTATCGTTTTTCCAGTTTGGCGATAAAGGCCGAAGATCCTCCGAGGGGATAGCCCGCCGAGCCTGCCGCGGCATAGCCCATTTGCATCATCAGAAATGCGGCGTTCATTTCGGGCGTCCAAAAGTGTTGAAAGACGGTTTTGAGATCGCGGTTGTGCAATTGGTTCGCACACTCCCGCAGGCTGATCCCACCCCAGTGGACCATGGTTTGGATCGTGGAGAATTCGCGGAAGGCGATTTTGGTCCAGTCCCACGGATTGAGCAGTTCGAATGACCGATCGAGCGGAAAGTGGGAATGCGCCATGGTGCGTATGCCCGAGACGAATTTCATGATCCAGTCGCGGTCTTCGGGGGCGCGTTCGAGCAGGGTGCGTTCCAGTGCATCGACATAGACGTCGAGCCGCAGCGGACCGCCTTCCAGATCGCCAAATTCGGCAAAGGCATCGTGGTTGTAGAAGGTATTGCCTTCGATGACGCCGAGTTGTTTCCAGAGATGATAGAGGTCGTTGCCGGGGGCCGAGCCGACCAGCCAATGAACGGAGCCATTGACATTGTAGCCCGAGCGTTCCCAACCACTGCACACCCCGCCGAGTTTGGCGTTGGCTTCATAGATCACGGTTTCGAGGCCGTTGATTCGGCCAAAAATTCCGGCCGAAAGTCCGGCAATGCCCCCGCCGACAATGGCGACGGTGGGTTTGGGTGCAGTGTTGGAGGCCATGGCGTTAGATGGGTTGGGTGGATGGAAAAGGACGCGATCGTCACATCAATTTCCGACTTTCCCAATCCCGATTGCCATGACCTTTATCAGGCTTCGATGCGCTACACCGCTGATTATCTTTGGACCAAACACCTGCCCATGAACCTGCCCCAAACCCTCGGTGAATTCATCGTTGAGAACCAAAAGGACTTTCCCTATGCCTCGGGCGAGTTGTCTCAATTGCTCAGCTCGCTGCGGATTGCGGCCAAGGTGGTGAACCGCGAAATCAACAAGGCGGGTTTGGCGGATATTTTGGGACTGGCGGGTGCGGAGAATGTTCAGGGCGAGAACCAAATGAAGTTGGACGTCTTTGCCAACGACATTTTTATCCGGGCGCTCAAGGCCCGGGGCGAGGTTTGCGGAGTGGCCTCCGAGGAGAACGAGGACTTTATCTCGTTTAGCGACCCGATTCACAGCACTTCGAAATACGTCGTCTTGATCGATCCGCTCGATGGCTCTTCGAATGTGGATGTCAATGTGTCGGTGGGGACCATTTTCAGCATCTATCGGCGGTTGAGCGAGCCGGGTACGCCGGTGCAACTCGACGATTTTTTGCAGCCGGGCAACCAGCAGGTGGCCGCGGGTTATATTGTGTATGGTTCTTCGACCATGTTGGTCTACACCACGGGTCGGGGGGTGAATGGGTTTACCTACGATCCGTCGATCGGGAGTTTTTACTTGAGCCATCCCGAGATGCAGTTTCCGCGGACTGGGAAGATTTACTCGATCAACGAGGGGAACTATGTGCACTTTCCCGATGGGGTCAAGAAGTACCTCAAATATTGTCAGGAGCTCGATCCGGCCTCGTCGCGCCCGTATTCTTCCCGCTATATCGGTTCATTGGTGAGCGATTTTCACCGCAATATGCTCAAAGGCGGCATTTACATCTACCCGAAGGGAACCACCTCGCCCAATGGCAAATTGCGGTTGTTGTATGAGTGCAATCCGCTGGCGTTCATCGCCGAGCAGGCCGGGGGCAAGGCGACCAATGGGTTCGACCGCATTCTCGACATTCAACCCAATGCCCTCCATCAGCGGGTTCCGTTTTTTATCGGTTCGGTCGAAATGGTCGAAAAAGCCGAGGAGTTTATGGCGCAGTTCGGGTAATTATTGTCGCAGAGACGCCATGCATGGCGTCTTTACGATTGCGAGATTTATAGCAACATTTTGATAACCCGGGCTTAACAACAAGTCCGGTTTTTTTTTTGGACTATTTATAAAAATCTCTAAAACCATGAAAACCCTATATGCCTCTGTTTGTACGCTCTTATTGATTAGCTTCGGTTGCAAACCCGAGCACAACGTGTCCCAGTCTTCTTCTCCTATGTTGTCTACATCTACCCCTTGTTGGGCGGTGTGGACTTCGTTGGATTCGACCATATGGGACTATATGCAACACCCGGCCGAACCCGATGACGAATACGCCAACGAGTTGATGTATGCCACCGCCATGGCCATTCAAGAGGCCAGTTGTGAA
>Ga0247843_1000197_pt1 | contig 141036 bp, 111 predicted proteins | sample LaCruzMarch2017__FD_192420 | JGI IMG/M metagenome (GOLD analysis project Ga0247843, IMG submission 192420) | Freshwater microbial communities from meromictic Lake La Cruz, Castile-La Mancha, Spain - LaCruzMarch2017_8m | ecosystem: Environmental > Aquatic > Freshwater > Lake | place: Spain...
AACTTTCTGCTGATTTTTTGTTTGGATTTGTTTCCATTTTCTTTCTGTTTTTACATTAGTTAAACTTAAGAAAATGTCTCTATTCTTTTATATTAAATCAGTACACTTTGGTTTGAAACGAAACAGCAAGTATGACATTTCACTTTGTCACCCACAAAACTTTGAGCTAATCCTTCCTCGGCTAAAAAGCCATCTTTCATTTTTCTTGACATTTTCTTGATTTTTATATTTCTACTCTTTTGGCTTTTCGATTACGCCCCGTTTTTTTAGGTGGGTTCTGGACTCCACTTTTGTTTATTAATATTTTTTTTCTAACCGAAATAGTTACCTTTTGTAGTTTAGGTTTATGTCAGCTATGTGTTTTAAATTTAGATATAAATTTTTGTGGTTTGAGGCTCGTTATTACTCCTTCTTTCTGCAATTCGGCGCTAAGCCTGATACAAAACAAAAGACTGCATATAGTTATCTAATTGATTATCCAAGCTCAAAGTGTCATGTAATTCAATTATGTATTTAATGCCAGAATTAATTAAATAAGCTTTTCCATTTTAATATCCACCATCATTTTTTTGCCTTTTTCTGTTAATTTCCAATAAGTTTCTTTGTCATGTACACTTCTTTTTTTGGCACTTTGCTCAATAAGGCCAAGTCCCATAAAAATCATCATGATATCTTCTATAATTGATTCTTCATTAATAGGATGAACATATAAATTACCAACAACGATAGGATGATAGCCTTTGGTGTCTAATAAATTATGTAAATTATTCCCCTGTCGTCTTTCAATATGTGGTAGATCGGTTTTATTTTCTAAAATTGTTTTTAATGATTCATTAAAAAAATGTTCACTTGTTTTAACTTGAGAATTTATTTCATTTGAGATTGTAGTATAAAATTCTGTTTGAGTTATTTCATTAATCATTCTTGGGGCTGTATTAGAAAAAATTGATTCTAAATTAATTTTAACACCCGGCTGTATTTGTTCTATATTTTCGCCATTATATTTACTATAAATAATCAATCCCCAAACAAAATCACACGAAATATTTTTCAGTACGGCACCTGAATTTTCGCAATTAATTTTGGGCATTTCTTCAAAAATCCGTGAAGTATTTTTTTTAAAAAAATCAAAACCTCTTGACTGGCTTTTAAAAAAAACTGATAAGTCAGTTGAAATGTTTTTATTGTAATACAAATAATCTTTTTGAAATGGTTTTTCGGGTTCTCCATCTATAAATTTTCCTGTCGCATATTTACCCGTTACCTCTTCGCAATACGTACCCCATCCCGTTCTATTTCCATTAATAAAATCCCCTACGTAGCAATTCCCATTAGGCCAGATGTAAATACCCTTGCCCGTTCTTTTTCCATCCTTGAAATCGCCCTCATAATAATCTCCCGACTTCCAAAAATAACCGCCATAGCCATTACGTTTATTGCTTATTGAATCATACTCACCAATGTAAATATCACCACTATCAAAATTAATTTTTTTGGTTTTAGGTCCTTCTTTTATTTCTTGATTAACAAGATTAATATTTCCTTTTTGAACTGAAGATATATTTCCAATTGGTTTTTCTAGATTTTTAAATTTATAAAATGCCAAACATGTATCAAGTATTAAATCAAATAACTTTGCTACTTCAGGTTTTGCAAGATTATAAATATCATTTTCCTCTTTAATATGTGTATATGACTTTATATATAACTCACTGATAGCAGATTTCCCTCTTTTTTCAATAATTCCCCCTATGATTAGCATATTTTTTTCATCCTTCAAATCAGGAGAAATTGTTTCTTCGGCTTTGCCATCAATCCATTTTTCTTCAAACGCTAGTTCATCAACATCATACTTTTTGCAAATACCTTCAATCAAACCACCGTCTTTGAAAATCCCTTTTTCAAAACTTCCGTCATTGAATATTTTTAAACCTTTACCGTTAAGTCCTTCTTCATTGAATTCTCCTTCAGTTTTTGATCCGTCATCAAAAGTTACAGTGCCTTTTATCAATACACCATCTTTCCAGACACCCTCCTCAATAATTAATTCTCCACTTTCATCTTTGTATGAATATTTACCTTCGCCATTGAGCCCTTCTTCATTAAACTCACCTTCCTGTATATAGTCATTTGTGCTAGTAATAGTTCCTTTTATGAAAATGCCATCTTTCCAAACACCCTGCTCAATAATTAATTCTCCATCTTCACCTTTGTATGAATGTTTACCTTCTCCATTGAGACCTTCTTCATTAAATTCCCCTTCCTGTATATCGTCATTTGTTTTAATAATAGTTCCTTTTATTAAAACACCATCTTTCCAAACGCCCTGTTCAATAATTAATTCCCCATCTTCATCTTTGTATGTAGATTTGCCAATACCATTAAGACCGTCCTCATTAAATTCACCCTCATCTATACCTCCATCATGATATGAAATTTTCCCATTTACAAAAAAGTTATTTTCCCAGATTCCGTCAAAGACATCCCCATCTTCATCAATCCATTTGCATTTTCCATGTTTTTTTTCTCCAACTAGTTGAATTTCATGATTGTTAACATGAATTGATTCTTGAGCATGTTCAATCTGGCTATCAGCAATTAGCTTACCATCCCATTTACCGCGCATAACACCCGGTTCTAAGCCAACTTTATATTTACCATTGAAGGAAAGGTCTTCTGAAAATATGAACTCGAACAAACCTTCTTTACCAGAATTTTTCCAATTACCCCTTATTATGTTGCCTGAAATAATACCTTCAAGAACACCCGTTTCTGAATATTTTCCATTAACTTTTGCAGCAGTTTGGATTAAAATTAATACACCTTGATTGGTTTTGAAACTGCCTGTTTTATTCATTATTTATTTTTTATAACTTACCTATTACTAACTTCTGACCGATATAAACTTCCGTTTACTAATTGTTATTTAGAATATAAGCGAAACCTTGTATCTGTAATTACTATTAAATTTATTCATTAAAATTCAAATAACGAAATAATTTTAAAAGTGATGTTTTTAAAATGTTTTTGCCGACAGTCTACACTTATTTCCAAATTTAATATTGTAAATAAGCATCTAAAGATGCTGCAGTAAATTCAGCATGACGATAGGTGCCTTTATGTAAAACCCCATTTTTGTTTATATCCCATTTAAAAATAATTAAAAGCGCTTTTATTTTAGTTGTTGCCATCCTTATCTTTGCATAAATAATTAGTTATGCAAGTATTTAAGTTTGGTGGCGCATCCGTTAAAGATGCCGAGGGTGTAAAAAATGTAGCAGAGGTTTTAAAACAATTTCCTAACCAAAAAATAGCAGTGGTGGTTTCTGCTATGGGTAAAACAACTAACTCGTTAGAACGATTAGCGAAAGCTTTTTTTTATAAAACAGAAAATGCGGACATTATTTTAGAAGAAATAAAAAAATACCATTTAGATATTTGCCATCACTTATTTGCAAATTCATCTCATCCCATTTTTATTGAACTCGAAAATACTTTTGTGGAATTGTATTGGGCTATTGAAGATGAGCCAACTCATAGTTTTGATTTTGAATATGATCAAATTGTCAGTATGGGCGAAGTCATTTCTACAAAAATTATTTCTGCTTATTTAAATGAGGTGGGATTACAAAACAAATGGGTTGATGCTCGAGGTTTTATTCAAACTGATAATAGTTACCGCGAAGGAAAAGTAGATTTTGCATTAACTGAGTCCTTAATAAAAAGAGATTTAGAAAAAGTATTTACTTCAACTAATATTATTGTCACACAAGGTTTTATTGGCGGTACTTCCGAAAATTTTACAACTACACTTGGTCGCGAAGGTTCTGATTACACGGCATCTATTTTAGCATATTGCTTAAACGCCGATAACGTTACTATTTGGAAAGATGTGCCTGGCGTTTTAAATGCTGATCCAAAATGGTTTTCGCATACAAAAAAAATTGACCAATTATCTTATCACGATGCCATTGAATTAACCTATTATGGAGCAAGTGTTATTCATCCAAAAACAATTAAGCCGCTGCAAAATAAAAATATTCCGTTGCATGTAAAATCTTTTTTGCAACCACAAGAAGAAGGAACTATTATTAAAGATGGAGATAAACGTTTAAACATTCCTTCGTATATTTTTAAAATCGACCAGGTTTTAATTTCTATCCAACCAAAAGATTTTTCGTTTATTGCCGAAGACAATTTGAGTGATATTTTTGAAGTGTTTGCAAAGTTTGGCGTTAAAATTAACTTAATGCAACTGTCAGCTATTAGTTTTTCGGTGTGTTGTGATCATGATGAATTTAAAATTCAAAATTTAGTAAATGAATTGCAAACACAATTTAAAATACTATATAATTCTGGATTAGAATTAATGACGGTTCGTTATTACACTCAAGAAACCATTGATACGTTAACGCTTAATAAAGTTATTTTATTAGAACAACGCAGCCGTTATACGGTTCAAATGGTGATGAAAAACGAAATTGCCGAATAAATTATTTATATTTATTTAATCTTAATTCTTTAATATGGCAACAACAGAAAACATAGGCGCTCCTCCAGGAACATTATTTTATAATGGGGAAGTAAGAATAGATAGAATTAAAATTACATTAATCGAATATAATGAGACGGAATTTTTTGAGCAGGAATTTTATGATTTATCGGATTGTTTATCACATGTAAAACCAAATATGGTTAAATGGCTTAATGTAGAAGGTTTGCATAAGCCAGAATTGGTTGAGGCTATTGGTAAATTTTACAACATCCATCCATTAACTATGGAAGATATTGTTCATGTTGATCAACGCCCTAAGTTTGAAGACTATGATAATTATGTTGTGTCTATCATGAAAATGATTAGTTATACAACTGAAGTAAAGTCAGAACAACTATCAATTATATTATTGGAAAACACTGTCTTGTCATTTCAAGAACCAAATAATGGAGATGCTTTTGATATTATTAGAAATAGATTACGTCAATGCAAAGGAAGAGTAAGAAGGTTAGGAGCTGATTATTTAGCATATGCCTTAATGGATGCGGTGGTAGATTGTTATTTTACGGCAATTGAAAAAATAGGAGATAAAATTGAAGAGATTGAGGAGGATATTATTTCTGACTCACACAAAAAATCATTATTACAATTATATCATTTAAAACGTGAAATGATTTATTTGCGCAAGCAAGTATGGCCAATGCGAGACATGATTAACAATATGGTTCGCTCAGAAACAACTTTAATAAATCCTTCAAGTGATATTTATTTACGAGATTTAACGGATCACGTCACTCGTATTATAGATACTGTTGAAACTTACCGAGATTTATTATCAGGCATTATGGATATTTATTTGAGTACCAATGCCAATAAAATGAATGAAGTGATGAAGGTATTGACTATTATGTCCTCCATCTTTATTCCAGTAACATTTATTGCAGGTGTATACGGAATGAACTTTGATAATATGCCCGAATTACATTCGCGTAGTGGTTACTTTGTAACCTGGGGAGTAATGCTTAGTTGAATAATAGGTTTGTTGATTTATTTTAAACGTAAGAAGTGGATGTAAAATTGATTGGCAAGTTACGCTAGTTTTTTGCAGATTTTTTTATTTAACTCACGTTATAATAAACTCTTAACCCAACGCCATGTTGTAATTTAAAATTTGGTGTATAACCTAAATTAATCCGATCATATGATGGCGTGTATAATAGTTGTATGGTGTATCTTGGATTTATAGTTAAATGTAATCCAATTCCACCAAAAGCGCCAACGCCAGCTCCAATTAAATATTTAGCGCTGTAAAAGTTATACGGCGGTTGATTGTATGCCGACATTAAATCAATAGTAAAATTATTAGCACCTCCATTTAAATCACTATTTAAAAAAGCTTGATTTTTTTGTGCTTTTGATAAAGTGACATTTAACCCACCTTCAACCATTAAATTCAATTTTTCATGTTTACCAATAATCCGTTGATAACCCAATTGAAACATTAAACGTTGTTCAGCTCCTGTAATAGTAAACTGATTAATTTTAGCTTGATTTACTAATCCAGTTCCACTCCCACTTCCTAAACTATTGCCAGTAGTTCCAATTGTAAACTTGCCATTTACAATTAATTTACTAGCGTTTATATTTAATGTGATGCCAGCTTTTTTGTTAATTTGGTAACGCATATTCAGGCCCAGTAAATAGGTAGTAGTATACCTTAAATTAAATGGCATATCTGTTTCTCTAAAATACCAATCGGTAGAGGCAACATTTAGTAATTGAGCAATTAAATCGGTTCCCCCATTACCACCACCATAAACATTTACCAGTTGCTCTCTTAAAATACTATTGGCAAAGGTATTGCGCTGACCGTTTTGATCAAAACCATAACCATCATATATATATGCCGTGCTTCTGTTTGCCCAATAGGCTCCTGCATACAAACCTAAGTGAAATCCTTTGCCAACAACATAATTAGATGACTGATTAGCTGTGTCTTGAACGCTTGGTTCATATTCTTGAGCATTTATAATATTCGATTTTAGAAATAAAATCACTAATAGAATAGAATATGATACATTTAATTTGAAATTCATTATTCAAAAATACAATAATTGGATTCATAAAAAAAGGATTCATATTAAATATGAATCCTTTAGTAAAATTAAATTTAATTAGTTCATTGATTTCTCAATGGATACCATTAATTGCTTACGAGCTAGAAATATTCTGCTCTTAATGGTTCCAAGCGGTAATTGCATTTCTTGAGCAATCTCTTCGTATTTAAATCCGCTGTAATATCTTGTAAATGGTATTTTGTATTGATCTTCTAAATTTTCAATTTTATTTAAAATATCTTTTGTGGCTAATCTCGATTCAGTAACATCTTGATGATTGTTTTTGAATGCACGGTTCATCGCCAAATCTGCATTAGTTTGAATAATATCTCTCGTTTTCACAGCACGTCTATATGAGTTGATAAAGGTGTTTTTCATAATGGTAAATAACCAAGCTTTTAAATTTGTGCTGTCTTCAAATTTTTCGCGATAAGTGATTGCTTTTACATAAGTATCTTGAACTAAGTCTAAGGCATCATCATTGTTACGGGTTAAACTTAATGCAAAGTTTTTTAAAGATTGCTTTTCGTTTAAAATGCGGGTATTAAATTCAATTGCTGTCATGGCTTATATATTAATATTGTTTAACTATTATTTTAAATTGTTAAACAAATGTATTAAATGTTTAATTATATCTTCATATGGTTAAACAAAATAATTGTAAAATTATTTAAATTGCTGATAATCAATGTATTAATTTTTTATCTTTTCTCCGTTAATCGCATCATTTTTAAAAAATTTGAATGATTCTATCGATATATTTTTAGAAAATTTCGAAATATTATTCCCAAAATGTCGTTTTACAAACAAAGTCGTAAGTATTAATAAATTGTGAATAGATAGAATTCAAGCTGTAATGCTGAAGCACAGTATTTAGTTAACTTCGAGAAAAATTAAAGAACCATGTTGCAAGAACTAAGTGAACAAGAAGAGTTAAGAAGAGAGAAATTAGCCGAACTAAAAAAATTAGGCATCGATCCATATCCTGCAGAGGAATTTAAAATAAATGTAACTGCTCATGATATCAAGGAAAACTATGAGCGTGATAAATTAAATTACAAAGACATTAGCATTGCTGGTCGTATCATGAGTTTGCGTGATATGGGTAAAGCAGCGTTTGCGGTTATACAAGATAGTACAGATCGGATACAAATTTATGTTCGTAGAGATGATATTTGTCCGAATGAAGATGATAAAGTATTATACGATATTGTTTGGAAAAAATTAATTGACCTAGGAGATATTATTGGTATTGAAGGTTATGTGTTTACTACTAAAACTGGTGAAACATCAATTCATGTGACTTCCTTTAAATTATTAAGTAAATCTTTAAAACCGTTACCTGTTGTAAAAACAGATGCAGATGGAAATGCGTTTGATGAAGTTTCAGATCCTGAATTTCGTTACCGCCAACGTTATGTTGATTTAATTATTAATCCAAAAGTTAAAAAAACATTTGAGCAACGTACAAAAATTATTTCTTCTATCCGTAATTTCTTAAATGATCATGGTGCTTTAGAAGTTGATACTCCTGTATTGCAATCTATACCTGGTGGTGCAGCAGCTCGTCCGTTTTTAACGCATCACAATGCATTAGATATGCCTTTGTATCTGCGTATTGCTAACGAATTATATTTAAAACGTTTAATCGTTGGTGGTTTTGATTGGGTATATGAATTCAGTCGTAACTTCCGTAATGAAGGAATGGACAGAACACACAATCCAGAATTTACGGTATTAGAATTTTACGCTGCGTACCGTGATTATTTTTGGATGATGAATACCACCGAAAAATTATTGGAAAAAATTGCCATGGATTTACATGGTACAACTGAATTAACAGTAGGCGACAAAACTATTAATTTTGCCCCACCATTTAAACGCGTTACTATTTATGATGCTATTAAAGAACATACAGGGCACGATGTTAGTAAAATGGACGAATCCGAATTAAGAGCAGTATGCAAAACGTTACATTTAGAAATAGATGAAACGATGGGTAAAGCAAAATTAATTGATACGTTATTTGGAGAAAAATGTGAAAGCAATTACATTCAACCAACGTTTATTACTGATTATCCAGTTGAGATGAGTCCTTTGACTAAAAAGCACAGAACAGAAGCTGGATTAGTAGAACGTTTTGAGTTAATGATTAATGGTAAAGAAATTGCCAATGCGTATTCCGAATTAAACGACCCTATCGATCAGCGCGAACGTTTTGAAGATCAAGTTAAATTAATGGAGCGTGGCGATGATGAAGCGATGTTTATTGATTACGATTTTTTACGTGCTTTAGAATATGGTATGCCACCAACAGCAGGTATTGGTTTTGGAATTGATCGTTTGTGTATGTTGTTAACCAATCAACCATCTATACAAGATGTATTATTGTTTCCGCAAATGCGTCCTGAAGTGCAACATGTAACGACAGAAGAAATATAAAAATAAATTTATGCGTAAAATACTTTATTATAGTTTGCTAGTAATTGCTTTAGGATTTTTTTCATGCGAAGAACATCCTAAAGTGGTTGAGCAAAAAAAGCCTCGTATCTTCCCTGAATACAGTGAAGCGTTGGATGAGATTATTCGTAGTAAAGATGGCGTTATAAGAGGCGTTGATTTAAATAGTAAGGCTGATGTTATTACTAAAACAGAAACGAAAGAGCCTTCTGAAGTAGCCCACGATTATTTATATTTTGAATATACCATTGATAGCATAACAAATTATTCCGTAGCTTACAATTTGCAAAAAGATAGTTTGGATGAAGTAGAAGTGCAAATCAATTGTAGCGACTTAGATTTAAGTTCTCATTTATTTAACGACTTAAAAACCTACTACGAAAAAAAATTGCCTAACCCAACAGAAGATAAAGGTTTTGTAGTTTACAATTGTTTTGAAGGTCAACGTAAGCCTTTTGTAGTGTCTTTAACGGATAATAGTTCGCCAAACATGGGTATTATTAATTTGGTTATTTATAAGGATAAGTAATCAATACTGATACATTAACTTTACAATTCGTAAACTCTTGTTATTGGGATCTCTGATGATATAAGAGTTTACTTTTTTGTTAACGTCTGTTACATAGCTTATTTCCTTGAGCAGTTGCCCGTTTTTAAATTGTTTCTCAGTAAGTAAGCAGTCATTAGCGTCATATTCATAAGTACGAATCTGCTCCATATTGCCATTACTATTGCTTTTATAAGAAGCCTTAGTTAATTGTCCTTTGGCATTATATTCAAAATTGCTGTTTTGTGTAATCCAAGCAACGGTGTATTGTTCGTTAATAGATACTGGTTTATTAGCATCATTCAACGTATAAATAATTTCTTTGTAAGGTCTGCCTTCATCGTTCATGCAGATTTTTTTGTATTGATTTTTTCCAGTAGATAAATAGTTGAATGTTTCTTCGCTAATAATGAACTGCCCACCTAATTTAAACTCTGTTTTATTTTCTGATACATTGGTTTCTTTACAACGTTTTTCTTTTTCTACTTTCCCTCCCGAAGAATAATCATAATAGTTACTTTCATAATAAGTGCCATCATTATAGCGTTTCAACTTCAATAAATTATTACCGGTATAAAAGTAGTTGGTAGAAACCGTATCATAAACATATTCATTTTTGGTATAAGAGTGCCCGTTACTTATTTTTCTACCTCTGCGATAAACAGGTTCTGAATGATATTCTTTCTGAATCACTTTAATGATAGAGGTATTATAAAAACGAGTTAAAAAACCATTGGTGTTAAATTCGTAATAAGTTAATAATCCTTTATCTTCAGCTACTTGTAAATCTTTTTTATCAATAATATCAAAAGTGATAGATTTTATTTTTTGAGATTTGATATACTCCGTATTAAATGGCAATTGATTTTCAAAGGCTGTTTCGGCAGTTGGAATCAATGTTTGGGAGATAAGCGACGAGTGATAAGTGACAAGTGATAAGATGTAAAACACGATTAGTATTTTACACTTCACATTCCATTTATTATGTAGTTCCTCCTTCAATTTGCTTTAGAGCTTCAGCAACAGTTTTGGTTGGTAATAAGCAGCTATTGTTTTTACAAACATAAATCAATGTTTGTCCTTCAACATATCTGTTTTTTAGCAATGGTAAATCTGATGTTTTATCGCTTAAAGCAAATATCACATTTGGAGGGCTTTGTTTATAGAGTGCTACTAAATTTTCATTAACACTTTTACCAACAATTACCAATTCGATTTGAGGTTTCAAATATTGGAGTAATAGGCACGCCCAATTACTATATCCTGGCCCATAACTTTCAATCTCTTTTATTACTGATTTTAAAAGCTTTTCAGAGATCTGACGGTAGTTAGTGTTATCAAAATAAATAGATAATTTATATAAATTAATCGCCATTTGTGAGCTGGAAGCAGGAATTACGTTGTCGCTCCATTCGGCTTTTCGAACCACTAATTTCTCCTGACTAGAATCAGTAAAGTAATACGTATTTTGTTTATCGTCGTAAAAATAGTGTAATGTGTAATCTGCTAATGTTTTAGATTTCAATAACCAGTATTCATTTGCGGTGATTAAATAAACAGATAAAAAGGCATCAATTACAAAGGCATAATCTTCTAAAAAGCCAGAAATAGAAGTGTTATTATTAATGACGCGAAGTAATTGCCCATTTTCTTTACAATAATTTTTGACTAAATAATTAGCATTGGCTAGTGCGAGTGTTTTAAAATCTTCTTCTTTAAAAACTAAATAAGCATCTGCTAGTGCCTTACACATTAAGCCATTCCAAGAGGCTAATACTTTATTATCTAATCCTGGTTTTACTCTTTTTTCTCTAACATCCAATAAAATGGCGTTACAAGCTTTGATTTTTTGTTGAAGTTCAGAAATAGATACATTGTGTTTTAATGCAATGATTGATTCTTCTTTGTCACGCATCAATACATAGTTTTCATCTTCCCAATAACCAATGTCATTCACGCAGTAATAGTCTGCAAATAATTCAAAATCATTTTTTAGTAATCTATGTAATTCTTCTTTTTGCCACACATAGTATTTTCCTTCTATACCTTCGCTATCGGCATCTAAAGCTGAGTAAAAACCAAAATCAGGATTAGTTAATTCACGTTTTACGAAGTCTATGGTTTCGTAAACTATTTTTTTGTACAATTCATTTTTAGTTTGTTTGTAGGCTTCACTGTATAAACTAACCAATTGCGCATTGTCGTACAACATTTTCTCGAAGTGTGGCACTTTCCAAAGCACGTCAGTGCTATATCTGGCAAAACCTCCGCCTAATTGGTCGTAAATCCCTCCCCAAGCCATTTTAGTTAAGGTTACATCCAAATGTTTTTTGACATTCAAATCATTTTCATAAAAATGATAGTTCAATAAAAACTGATAATTATTTGGTAAAGGAAATTTTGGCGCACGGTTTGGTCCGCCATGCTCTGTGTCAAATGATTGTTTCCATTTATAAACTGAATTGGTAAGCGGTAACAGGTCAAAACTAGTTCCATCATATACTTTTGGAATTTCTAATTGCTCCAATCCATCTGTTAAATGTGCCGCATATTCGTATGCTTTATCAGGGTTAGTAGCAAATAAATCAGCTAAATTACCCAACACATTTATCCATTGTTTTTTAGGGAAATAGGTTCCTCCATAAATCGGTCTTCCATCTGGTAAAGCAAAACAATTCAAAGGCCAACCTCCCTGCCCAGTCATTAATTGCACTGCTCCCATATACACCATGTCAATATCAGGACGTTCCTCTCTATCAACTTTTATATTGATAAAGTTTTCGTTCATAATCGTTGCTACTTGTTCATCTTCAAAGCTTTCATGTTCCATCACATGGCACCAATGGCAAGCGCTGTAACCAATACTTACTAAAATGAGTTTGTTTTCCTTTTTAGCCAACGCTAAAGTTTCATCATTCCAGGCATACCAATTCACAGGATTGTTGGCATGTTGGAGTAGGTAAGGACTGCTTTCTTTTATTAGACTGTTTGGCATTGGTTTGTGTTTATTTATTTTTGATTACGAATTACATACGAATATACGAATCAAAGCTGGTTAGGCTTTGAATACCCAGATTCGTATATTCGTAAAAATTCGTAATTATTATTTTAAAACTTATACCAGAAAAGGATTATTCATTCTCTCAAAACCAATAGTGGTAGGCATTCCATGTCCGCTATATACTTTCATGTCATCACCTAATGGTATTAATTTTTCTTTGATGGATTTTATCAAAGTGTCGTGATCTCCCATCGGTAAATCGGAACGGCCAATACTTCCATAAAATAAAACATCTCCACCAATTATGAATTTATCTTCTAAATTATAATAAGATATGCTTCCTGGTGAATGCCCTGGTGTATGCAATGTTTGTAAAGACGAATTACCAAAACTAATCAAGTCACCTTCTTTGATAAATTCTTTGGGCATCGGACTTTGAATAGTTGGTATGCCATACATATTTGCTGTTGCAACCTGCTTTTCAATAAAATAAACATCATCTTTATGCACTTCTGGTAGTAAGCCAAAAGTATCAAATACATATTTGTTACCATTAATATGGTCGATATGAGCGTGCGTTAAGATTAAACGTTTCACATTTAAGTTATTTTGTGATATAAAATCGTTTAGTTTTTTGTTTTCGCTAGCAGTGCTATTTCCTGGGTCTAATATGATACATTCATTGGTTTCATCCCATAAAACATAGGTGTTTTCTTGAAAAGGACCGAAGGCGAAATAGTGTACGTTTATCATAGTATTTTAAAGAATTATTCGCTAAATTTAGGGCTTATTATTCAATTTAATGAAGCGGTTACTTTCTTTATTTTTTCTAGTGGTTTGTATTAAAACTACGTATTCACAATTCTATTATGGTTCTCAATTAGAATTTGGAAAAAACCGTCTGCAATATCAGTCATTTAATTGGACCTATTTTGACTTTGAACGTTTTAGAGTGTATTTATATGAAGGAGGCCAAGAAATTGCGAGATATGCAGCAACTTCAGTAGATAGACAATTGCCTATTATGGAAAAGCGTTTGGATTTTCAATTGGATGATAAAATTGACATCATTGTTTACAATAACCAAAACGATTTTAAACAAAGTAACATTGGCTTAGCATCTGAAGAAAATGGAAACATTGGAGGTGTTACTCGAATTATTGGAGATAAAATTTTCATTTATTTTACGGGTTCTCATGCCGATTTGGATAAACAAATTCGCGCAGCTTTAGCTGAGTTGATGGTTGATCAAATGATGTATGGTGGCAGAGCGAGAGACATTGTTAGAAACTCAACATTATTAGCCTTGCCTGATTGGTTTAAAAACGGATTGATTGCCTATTTATCAGAAGGTTGGAACTCCTCCATTGATAATCGAGTAATGGATGCCATACAAAATGATAAATTTTTGAAGTTTAATCAATTAACTGGTAAAGAAGCAATCATGGCTGGTCACGCTATGTGGTATTATGTTGCTGAGGAATATGGTGAAGCTGTGATTCCTAATTTGTTATATATGACTAAAGTGAGTCGTAATCCTAATAACGCTTTTTTATATGTGCTAGGAACATCCGTTCAATATATGACTAGTGAGTTCACTAATAAAATGGCGAAACGTTATTTTGATTATAAAGATAGTACCCGCAAAAATCCTGTCACTGAATCTGTTCTTAAAAAACAAAAAAAATCACGTCACTATTATCAATTAAAGGTGAGTCCTGATGGACAAAAAATAAGTTATGCAACTAATGAATTAGGACAGTATAAAGTTTTCATCAATACGATTGGCGAGAAAAAAGTTAAACGTTTAATTAAATTAAATCCAAAATTAGAGCGTTTAGAAGATAATACCTATCCTTTAATTGCCTGGCACCCAAATAACACAGTGGTGTCGATGATATACGAACGTAAAAATGTTTTGAAACTTCATACTTACGATGCAGAAAGTAAAGAAACAAATAAGAGAAATGTTACTGGCTTTGAAAAAGTAAACAGTTATGCGTTTTCACATGATGGCAAACGTATTGTAATGAGTGCCGTTAAAAAAGGTAAAGGTCAATCTGATATTTTTATCTTCACCTTAAATTCTGGCGGAGTAGAGCAAATTACCAATGATGCATGGGACGATAACAATCCTGTGTTTGTAGATAACTCAAAAGGTATTTTATTTCAATCCAACAGAGCACATGATTCTATCAAAGGAAATGAAGATGCAAAATTGTACTTAAAGTTTTCTAAAAACAGCGATATATTTTATTATAATGCAGCTACTAAATCTAATTTATTATATAGAGTAACTAACACACCTGATGTAAATGAAACTAGTCCGCAAGAATATAGCAAGGGAGTTATTGCTTATTTAGGAGAAGCTAATGGCGTTTATAATAGATACGTTGGTGAGTTAGATAGTTCCATTGCTTTTGTAGATACAACGGAGCATTACCGTTATTTTTATAATTCAAAAGCCATTACTAATTACCAAAAAAATATTCAAGAATATCATATCAATGCGCGTTATAATAGATACGCCGAAATTATTATCGATAATTTTAAAGAAAGATTAATGGTGTCTCCATTAACTCCTCCAAATGATATTAAGCCTATAAAGCTTAATAATACTTGGTTTAAAGCTGTTCCTCGAACAAATTTGGCTGACCCAGATAAAATAATTATTACAAACCCTGTTAGACGTGATGAGAATTTAGGTCAAAAAGTGGCTGATACAACAGCAAAAAAAACAGAAGGTATTGATTTTGAAAATTATGATATTAAGGGAGAAAAGAAAAAAGATCCTTTTGTTGTAAATACTAAACCTATTGACCCAAACTCTCCTGGTCTTGGGGTTAAAAATCCTCAAGAAGCAGGAGGTAATTCTTCTAACGAATTGCGATTCCCTATACAGCAAAATTACTATACTAGTTTTAAAACTGATCAAGTTGTTACGCAATTAGATAATTCATTTTTAGGAACCAATTACCAGCGTTTTACTGGTGGTGGAAGTCCAGTATATCTGAATCCTGGATTAAATGCATTATTTAAAATTGGACTAAGCGATTTATTTGAAGATAAACATATAGTTGCTGGATTTCGTATTGCTGGTTCTTTAGACAATGAATATTTATTAAGCTGGGAAAATAGAATTAAAAATGTAGATAGGCAATTAGTCTTGCACCGACAATCATTTTTAAAAGTTAATGGTTACGCTGGTATTGCCAAAATATTAACGCATGATGCTCGTTATACTTGGAAAATTCCATTTAGCGAAGTGTCTGCCACTAAATTGTCTATTATGTATCGTAATGATAGAACTGTGTTTGCGTCCGTTAGCGATGAGAGTTTACCCACACCAAATGCTTATGATAATTATGGTGGAGCCAAAGTGGAATATATTTTTGACAATACCAGAAAAAGAGGATTGAATTTATATAACGGTACTCGTTTTAAAATGTGGGCAGAGTATTGGAGACTAGTAAAAGAAGAACAGCATGATTTATTAACCATGGGCTTTGATTTCCGTAATTATAAAAAAATTCACAGAGATCTAATTTGGGCTAATCGTGTTGCTGGCGCTACTTCTTTAGGTAAAGACAGATTAGTGTATTATTTAGGGGGTGTAGATAACTGGTTAAACCCTCAGTTTGATAATAGCATTAATATTGTAAAACCAGAACAATATCAGTTTCAAACTTTAGCTACTAACTTGAGAGGCTTTAAACAAAATATTCGTAATGGAAATAATTTTGTAGTATGGAATAGTGAATTGCGTTGGCCAATATTTAAATATTTATTAAACCGACCAATTCGTTCGGACTTTGTTCAAAATTTTCAAATTATTGGCTTCGGAGATTTAGGAATGGCTTGGTATGATGTAAATCCTTATAGTGATGAAAATGTATTAAACAAAAATGTGTATGTTGGTAATCCTGTCACTCTAACTATTTTTAATCAAAAAGAGCCAATTGTTGGAGGTTATGGTTTCGGATTACGTTCGCGTTTATTAGGTTATTTTATTCGTGTTGATTTTGCTTGGGGGGTAGATGATAAAAAAGTGCAAAAAGGAATGACCTATTTATCTTTAACTACTGATTTTTAGTAATCATGCAAAACAAAAAGCCAATGACTATACAAATTCTATTAATTTTATTAGCTGTAGGATTAGCAGCTGGATTTTTAAGCGGCATGGTTGGCATCGGCGGAGGCATCATCATTGTGCCAGTATTAGTTTATTTTCTTGGGTTTACCCAGCATCAAGCACAAGGCACCACCTTATTTATGTTTTTGTTGCCAATAGGAATTTTAGGAGTAATGAATTATCATAAACAAGGCTATGTAGATTATAAAACAGGATTGATTATCTGTACTACTTTTATTTTTGGAAGCTACTTTGGTAGTAAATTATCTATTTCTTTAGACCAAAAAACGGTGAAACAAATTTTTGGTGCCATCATTATTTTGTTAGGCGCTAAAATGTTGTTTTGGAAATAGTCTACTTCCCTTTTCTAATCGAAAACAACCTACCCACTGCAGAGGTCTTTCCATCATCTGCAAACACACCATGTTCAGAGCCCTTTACATCTTCAATCGAATAAAAAGCATTAGGTGTAAGTGTATCTATTAAATTAATAACTTCTGCCTTATCGGTTCGTTTTACAATCGTAAAAATCAGTTTTACAGGTCCCATCGCCCCATGACCATCGACTATAGTAATACCTTGATGCCTAACTTTTAAGGCTTCTGTTAAGGGAGTAATATCTTCATTACTAATGATGCGAATAATTTGAGCTCCCATTGCCAAGCGCTCTTCAATATACATTCCTAAATAAGTTCCTGCACTAAATCCAGCTGCCCAAGCTATAAAACAAGCTACATTATCTAAATGACTAAACACTTGTCTCATAGCTACCAACCAAATTAATACTTCAAAAAAACCAAGAATTGGAACTATCTTTTTAAACCCTTTAGAAATGAAAATGTGACGCAGCGTGGCCATGGTCACATCACCTAAACGCGATATGAAAATAAGAATTGGTAGTATAATCCAGCTGAAATAATCGAATTCCACGATGTGTGTTTAATTTCCAATAAAAGTACTTGTACTTTATTGATGTAAAATGCGTTATGCGTTTAATTATTAATAATCTGTTGTTTAAACAATAGCATTATTTGGCTAAAATTAACAAGCAATAAAGCGGAAATTTAGAATATCGAAAATTTGCAAGAACATACTGTACAAGAAGCTCCCAAAAAGAAGAAAAGTATTTGGAGATTTTTAAAACGTTTGATTTTAACGTTGGTAATTTCCGTTGTTTCAATTGTTGGGATCAGTGTGTCGTTGGTATTTATTTATGAGGAGGAAGTGGTTAGCTTAATTATTAAAGAACTTAACAAGCATTTAAAAACAGAAATTCGAATTGATCCAAAAAACATTGATTTAACCATTATTAAATCTTTTCCTAATTGCGCTATTGAATTTAAAGAGTTGACAGCTATGGATGCCGAAGGCTTTAAAACTAGCGATACCTTATTGCAAGCTAAAAGTTTATCTCTGGCGTTTAACATCAAAGACCTATTTAATAAGAATTATACCATTAAGAAAATCTCCTTAAAGGATGCAAATTGTCATTTAAAGGTTGATAAAAAAGGTAATGCCAATTATTTGGTTTGGAAATCAGATACTACAAGTACTGAAAGTACAAGTTTAAAATTTGCTTTAGAAAACATCAGTTTATCAAATGTTGAATTAACTTACAAGAACAATAAACACAAAATCAAATTAAATACTTCCATCAAAGAGCTTCATTTTAAAGGAAAATTCAATGATGATCAATATACGCTCATATCTGATGGAAATGCATATGTTGATTTGTTTCAGGTTGAGAATGTGAAGTATTTAAATAGTAAAAAGTTAAAATTTGATATCGTGTTTGACGTCAATGGTTCAAACTATGCCATTCAAAAATCGGAAACCTCTATTAATGAAACGCAAATTGTAAGTAATGGCGCCTTTGTTATTAAAGATAGCTTACAATCGTTAGATATTAATTTTAATGGAAAGAACTTAGATATTTCAACAACCTTGTCTTTGCTACCAGAAAAGTTTCAGAATCAAATTCACGATTATGAAAGTGATGGTGAGTTCTACGCGTCGGGCGAATGTCATTACAAAAGCGGAAGTCCGATTATTATTAAATCAGATTTTGGAATTAAAAAAGCAACCATCACCTATAGAGAAAAAAATACTACTTTAAATAATGTAAACTTAATTGGTAACATTATTTTGAATGAAAATAGAAGTACGTTAACTCTTAAAAATATTTCAGCGAATTTAAATAATAACACTTTTACAGGAGATATGGAGTTAACCAACTTTAAAGATCCATATTTGAAATTAAAGTTAGCTGCAAATACTAAACTTGAAGAGTTGATTGCGTTTTATCCGATTGATACTTTGGAAAATTTGAGCGGAGCAATTAATGTAAATGCTGAAATTGAAGGCTTGATTAGTGAAATGAAATCTAATGCTTATAGTCCAAGTATTAAAGCTAATGGTAATGCAGTAATTACTGATTTAAAAGCAACGTTTAAACAAACAGATAAAGTAATTAATATTCCTGAAGGTAAATTGGAATTAAATAACAGGCATTTAAATGTTTACAATTTAAAATTAATTAAAGGTAACTCTGATGTGATGCTAGTGGGAGAATTACCTAATTTTTTAAGCTACCTTTTTGACTCTAAAGAGCCATTAACAATTGTAGCTCAGGTAACCAGTGATAAAATAGAATTAGAAGATTTTTTATTTGGCGCAGGAAAATCGAGCGAAACATCTTCCATTAATATTCCTGCTAATTTGGATATTAATGTTTCTATAAATGTTCAACATTTGACTTTTTCAAAATTTGTAGCGGATAACATCAAAGGTATCATGTTATTGAGGAATCAAAAAGTTGCCTTGAAAGATTTGAGTTTAAATGTAACAGATGGAGAAGTAAAATTGAATGCCTTTGCTGATGCAAGTGAAGAAAACATTAAAGTATCTGGAGATTGTGAATTGAATAAACTCAACGTTCAAAAATTATTTACACAATTAAATAATTTCGGACAAACCACCATTCAAGATGCAAATCTAAAAGGCTATGTAACTACGCGTATTGATTTTATAGGCTCCTGGGATAAGAAGTTGAATGTGGATTTAGGAAGCATTAATGTTACTAGCAGTATTTTAATAGAACGTGGAGAATTAATAGGCTTTAAACCCTTAGAGAGTTTAGCAAAGTATATTGATGTGAATGAATTGAAACATATCAAATTTTCTACTATGCAAAGTGCTGTAGAGATTAGAAATAAAGTCATTACGATTCCGAAAACTTCTATTAAATCAAATGCGATTAATTTAGAGCTTTGGGGTAAACATGGTTTTGATAATATCATTGATTATCACATTCAATTATTATTGAGTGAAATTTTGGCGAAAAAACCAAGAGCTAACAAAGATTTTGATGAAGAATTATCCTTAGTTGAAAACGATCCTGAAAACAGACGATCGGTATTTATTGTTATGACAGGCCCAATTGATAATCCTATCATTAAGTATGATAGAAAGGGCGCAAAAGAAAAAATAAAGCAAGATATTAAACAAGAAAAGCAAAATTTAAAACAACTTCTAAAAGAAGAATTTGGTTTCTTTAAAAAAGATAGCATCAAAGTAAAAGAAACGCAAAAAGCTAACCAAAATTTCCAAATACAAGTTGGCGAAGAAAAGCCTAAAACCAACAAACCTCTTCAACCTAAAAAGAAAGAAGAAGACGAAGATGATTTTTAGCACTGATTCATTGCGAACGCGTCTAAGCGTGAGATCCAATCTCATATTTAAGTTTCTCTCCATAAATAATTATCTAATTATTCCATTTTTTTACTACATTTAATTACCAAAACGACAACACATGCAAAATTACGCACTAGCAATACATGGAGGAGCAGGTACTATATTAAAAAGTACTATGACTCCAGAAAAAGAATTAGCTTATAAAAACGGACTACAAGATGCTATTGAGGCAGGCGAAAGTATTTTAAAAAGTGGAGGCTCTGCATTTGATGCTGTTGAGACTGCAATTATTAAATTGGAAAACAATCCTTTGTTCAATGCAGGCAAGGGAGCAGTGTTTACTAATAATGGCACACATGAAATGGACGCTTCTATTATGAATGGAAAAGATTTAATGGCGGGAGCGATTGCAGGCGTGCAAGGTGTTAAAAATCCTATTGCTTTAGCAAGAGCGGTTATGGAGCAATCTGAACATGTTTTGTTAACGGGAAATGGTGCCATGGAATTTGCAAAAAAAGTGAATGCTCAATTTGAGAATGAAGATTATTTTTTTGTACAATTGCGTTATGATCAATTGCAACAAGCGAAACAATCTAACAGTATGATTTTAGATCATACAGAAGATAAAATAGAACATGGTGAAAAAAAGTTTGGAACGGTTGGATGTGTGGCATTAGATTTAAATGGTAATCTTGCTGCCGGCACATCAACAGGCGGCATGACCAACAAAAAATTTGGTAGAGTAGGTGATAGCTCCATTATTGGCGCTGGAACTTATGCTAACAATAATACCTGTGCTATTTCTTGTACAGGACATGGTGAATTATTTATCCGTTCGGTTGTAGCTTATGATATCTCTTGTTTGATGGAATACAAAAATTTGTCATTGAAAGAAGCTTGTGATATTGTAGTGATGGATAAGCTCGTAAAAATTGGTGGCGAAGGCGGTTTAATTGCATTAGATGCCAAAGGAAACATTGTTCTAACATTCAATTCGGAGGGAATGTATCGCGCAAGTAAAAAACAAAACGAAGATATTTTTATTGGGATTTATAAATAATTATTAGTAAAATATAAATCAATATTTCATTAAAAAAGCGACATCATAATTGATTGTCGCTTTTTTGTTTGATAGGATTATTTTTTGTTTTCTACGAAATAGCTAAATAGCAAAGTCAGTTGGTTTTTGAATCGTTAGTTTTTTATTTTTCAAATCATAATGATCACCTAAGGCCATGACGTGAACTATTAAGTTATCAATAGATACAGGCGCTCCCATTTCCACATCACTCATACTTGTGTGACGCATGTGTGTGGCGTCAACTAACATAATTAATCCAGAACCAACTGCTTCCATATTATTCCCATTGGTAATTAATAGTCCTGCATCTTCTCCTAAACCAACTCCTAAATTTATGGGGTTACTCGCACAAGCATATAACAAACGACCAATACGTCCACGTTGCACAAAGTGTGTGTCAATAATTACGTTATTGATGAATCCTAAACCACCTGTAATTTTCACTTCACCTTTATGTAAGGCTTCGCTACTACTACCTTGGTAAATCATATTATTTGAACTAGCCGCAGCTCCGGCCGAAGTCCCTGAAATTAAAAAATCTTCGTTCTCGTATTTGTCAAGCAATAAATGATGAAATGCAGTACCTCCAAAAATAGCGGTTAAACGTAATTGGTCGCCACCAGTAAACATAACCACATTGGCGTTTCGTAAGCGTTCTAAATATTCTTCAGAGTTTGCTTCTTCACGAGTTTTAATATTTAAAACACCAACATTTGAAACTTGTAATTGGGCAAATGCTTTTACATATTCCTCGCCCACCTCCTCAGGAATACTAGAAGCGGTAGTGATAATTTCAATACGCGACTCGCTATTTTTAGCGGATTCTGTAGTGATACGTTTTAAAATGCCTTTTTCAAAAAATTTTAAACTTCTCTTTAAGTCGGTTTCACTTTCCGAAAAACTACCTCTATCTACTGAGCCACCAATGATGACTAATTTCCCTTTTGGATTCATAAACTGTATTTCATGTAAAATTATTGTAAAAGATGGACAATAATGTTATTTTTTGGATTGTTTATACCATTATTTTGAACATTAAATAGTTTATATAAAAAACAAGGCTTATATTAGTCAAAAGACATTACCATTAACAATTAATTTTACTATATATGAAGATTATCGAAACTAAAGTCATGCGCGGGCCTAACTACTGGTCAATTAAAAGAAAAAAATTAATTGTGATGAAGTTAGATTTGGAAGAGTTAGAAGAAGTTCCAACAAATAAAATTGATGGCTTTGGCGCTCGTCTTGAAGCCTTAATGCCAAGTTTAATGCAACACCGTTGTTCAGAAGGTAAAGAAGGTGGCTTATTTTCTCGTATTAAAGAAGGTACTTGGATGGGGCACGTCATTGAACATATTGCTTTAGAATTACAAACCTTAGCAGGCATGGAATGTGGTTACGGAAGAACACGAGGCACAGGCACCAAAGGAATTTATAATGTGGTATTTAATTATATGGAAGAGGCTGTTGGTTTGTATGCTGCAAAAACTGCTGTTAAAATTGCGGAAAATTTAATTAAAGGAGAAGCTTATGATATAGATGCGGAAATTCGTCACATGCGTGAATTACGCGAAAGCGTACGTTTCGGACCAAGTACGGGTTCTATTGTAGATGAGGCGATTGCAAGAGATATTCCTTTTATTCGTATTAATTCAGAATCCTTAGTGCAATTAGGATATGGAAAAAATCAAGTTCGTTTTAGAGCAACCATGACAGATAGAACAAGTTCCATCGCCGTTGATTTAGCAAGCAACAAAGATGAAACCAAACGTATGTTAAAGGATGCGGCTATTCCAGTAGCAAAAGGTGTTTGTATTTCTAATCCAGATGATTTAGAAGATGCTGTAAAAAGTGTTGGTTTTCCATTAGTGTTTAAGCCTTTAGACGGTAATCATGGTAAAGGTGCTTCTATTAATGTTAAAACGTTAGAGGAAGCAGTAGAAGCTTTTGCTCATGCAAAAAAATATTCTCGTAAAATTATTATTGAAAAATTTATTACTGGTTATGATTTTAGAGTTTTAGTAATCAATAACCGTTTCATTGCTGCAGCTTTGCGTGAGCCTGCTCATGTGATTGGTGATGGAAAATCAACGATAAAACAATTAATTGATAAAGAAAATTTAGATCCTCGTCGTGGTTACGGACATGAAAATGTGTTAACGGAGATTTCTATTGACAGAGAAACGCTTGAACAGTTAGCGAAGAAAGAATATAATTTGGAAACTGTTTTAAATAAAGATGAACATTGTTATTTAAAAGGGACTGCTAATTTAAGCACTGGGGGTACTTCTACAGACATTACAGATATTGTCCATCCTCATAATATTTTTATTTGCGAACGTATTTCTCGTGTCATTGGTTTAGATATTTGCGGAATTGATATCATGGCTTCTAATTTAAGTGAGCCGTTAGAAGTAACAGGAGGTGTTGTTTTAGAAGTAAATGCAGCTCCGGGCTTCCGTATGCATCTAGCACCAGCAAAAGGCTTGCCGCGTAATGTGGCAGCACCAGTTATTGATATGTTATACCCAACAGGTAAATCATGTCGTATTCCTATTATTGCTATTACGGGAACAAACGGTAAAACAACGACTACACGTTTAATTTCTCATATCGTAAAAAATAACGGATTCAAGGTTGGATTCACCACTAGTGATGGTATTTACGTTGGTAACTCCATGTTAACCAAAGGTGATACTACTGGACCAGTAAGTGCTGAATTTATTTTAAAAGATCCTACGGTTGAGTTTGCTATTTTAGAAACTGCTCGTGGTGGTATTTTACGTTCTGGTTTAGGGTTTAGCAGATGCGATGTAGCTGTTGTGACTAACATTCAAGAAGATCACATGGGACTTTCTGATATTAATACACTAAAAGATATGGCACGCGTAAAAGGCGTTGTGGCTGAGAGTGTAAAACGTGATGGTTATGTGGTTTTAAATGCCGATAATGAATACTGTGCTGGCATTTCAAAGGAAGTGAGTTGTAACGTGGCTTACTTTAGTATGGACGAAAATAATAAAGTTATTATTGATCATTGCAAAAAAGGGGGTATTGCTGCCATTTACGAAAACGGCTTTATTACTATTAAAAAAGGAGATTGGAAATTCAGAGTTCAAAAAGTAACAAGTGTGCCTTTAACCTTTGGCGGACGAGTTTCTTTTATGATTCAAAATGTATTGGCAGCCACTTTAGCAACATATGTATATGGTTTTGCAACAGAAGATATTGCAACTAGTCTAGAAACGTTTATTCCTTCGGCAGCGCAAACGCCTGGTCGTATGAATATTTTTGATTTCAAAGAATACAAAGTGATGATTGACTTTGCGCATAACGCAGATGGCTTTAGAGGCATTAAAGAATTTTTATCAACTATTGAATCTACTTCTAAAATAGGTATCATTACAGGTACTGGCGACAGACGTGATGATGATATCAGAGATATGGGACGCATCTCAGCAGAGATGTTTGATCATATTATTATTCGTCAAGATAAATTTTTACGTGGACGTCAAGCAGAAGAGATTGTAAAATTATTAGTCGAAGGAATTCAACAAGTAAACCCAATGACTTCATACGAATATGTGCCTAAAGAAATTGAAGCCTTGAATCATGCCTTTAGTATTGCAAAACCAGGTTCTTTCATTGTAGCATTAAGCGACGTGATTGATAATGCCATTGAAGTGGTGCATTCTTATTTAGATAAGGAAAGAGAAGGGAAATAAGATTTTAATGTTGAGTTATTAGTGTTTAATAAAAGATAGGATAAAGTCCTATTAAAAACTAAACACTAATAACTCAAAACAAATTATTATAATTTCTCATACTCACTCCTTACAAAATCCGCTAACTCTTTTACATAAGCAGGAGAGAAATCAAATTTTATTCCTGCCGCTTCGTATAATTGAGGAATAGTTTTCATGTAACCAAGAGATAATGCTTTTTTATAATTTGCTAAAGCTTGTTTTGGATTTTGTTTGTAGCTGCGCCACATAGCAATCGCACCTAATTGCGCCATTCCATATTCAATATAATAAAATGGTACTTCGTATAAATGCAATTGTGCTTGCCATGAGCGTTGTAAATTTGATTCTAATCCTGTATAATCCACCACACCCGTTCCAAAGTCTTTGCTTATTTGCATCCAATACGTATAACGTTCTTCTAAGGTATGTTTTGGATTGGTATAAATCCAATGTTGAAATTTATCAATAGAAGCAATCCAAGGCAATCCTTTTAGGACGTCATTTAATTGTTCTTTCTTCGCACGTTTATAATCTTCTGGGTTTGGAAAGAATGGTTCCCAATGTTCCATGCTAATTAACTCCATACTCATACTTGCTAGTTCGGCAACTTCGCTTGGTGTACTTTTAAATTCAGTTAATTCTAAATCTGCCGCTAAAAATGCGTGAACCGCATGTCCACCTTCGTGCACCATCGTTACCATATCGCGGTGCAAACCAACGGCATTCATAAAAATAAATGGCACGTCGGTTTCCATTAAAGGATAATTGTAACCACCTGGCGCTTTACCAATGCGCGATTCTAAATCTAAACGTTTGATGTTTTGCATAATGGTAATACACTCGCCAAAATAAGGATCGATGGTATTAAAACATTCAATAGTCTTTGCAGCTAAATCTTCGCCAGTTGTAAAAGGTTTCAAAGGTTCTTTACCTTCGGCATCTACTTCTTTATCCCAAGGTCTGTAAGTATCTAATTTTAAAGCATCTTTACGAGCTTGCTCATTTTGTTTCACTAATGGAACAATATGTTGTTGTATCGCATCTTGAAAGTTATAACAATCTTGTACGCTATAATCAAAACGACCTAACTCTTCGTGTTTATAATCTCTGTAATTTTTAAATCCTGTATTTAAAGCAACTTGATGACGCAATGCAATTAACTCATCATACAATTTATTTAATTCAGTTTCATCTTCTGCACGACGTGCTTGTATTTGATGGTAGATGCTTTCACGTAAAGCTCTATCGTTACTTTTAAAATAAGTGGCTGCTTTTTGTAAAGTTATTTCTTCTTTATTATAGGTGATGGTTTGCGCGGCAGAGATGTTTCCATACTCTTGTTCTTTCTGCCGTAATTCTGTTTGCAATTCAATATTTTCTTCGCGGTATAATTCAATGCTTTTTTTTACGCCACGTACGTAAACGAAGTAAGTGTCTTTTTCTAACTCGTCGATAAAAGGACAGTCGATTAACTTTTTATTTAAGTCGTTGTTGTAAGGAGAAATATATGGTTCAATAGACGTCACAAAATAATTAAAGGATTCTTTCAATTCTTCATTTTGTGTATTGCAAGTCATTTTGATGTAACGCCAAGCACCATCTTCGTTTAACACAGCATCTAATTCGCTGTGATCTTTCATCCATTGTTTTAATTCGGTAACCGAATTAATTTTTCTATTTTTTAATTCTTCAAAAAAAGGTTCTAATCTTTCCCAGTTGCTTACTCTAAAATCTTCAGATAAATAATGTCTGTTCATTGGTTGTGTTTTAATAATAGTTTGAAATTAAAGTTTTAATGTCATAAAAAGGCGAAGTAGTTTTTGATTTTATTAAAAGTTTTGATTGAAAAGCGGCCTATTAAAATTAAGCGCAAAAATCAAGTGGTATCAAATGCGTGGGTATGTGCGAAGATGATTTGGGCTGTTCGCGAAGCGCTTCAAATCATCAGTTTGATACTGCGCAGATTTTAGCTAAATTTTAATAAGCCTTGACTTTTTTGTAACTTTTTGTGTCAAGACAAAAAGTTAGTTAATCATCTTTGTATGGCAGGCAAAGAAAGTAAATAAAGCTTTTTAGAAATATAAAAACATCCTTCGTCCTTCGAACAACTCCTTCAAAGGAGGAAATTATACTAATGGGAAATTACCTTAAATTAAAAAAGCCCTCTCTTTCGAAAGGGCTTTCAATATATATCAGTAAACTGATTAAGCTACACCAGTTTTTCTAACACCAGCTGTTTTTTTAACACCTGTACTTGTTTTTGTTTTGGTAGTATCTTTAGTAGCTGTTTTTTTAGCTGCTGCTTTTTTCTCAGTTGCTGCTTTTACAATTTTCTTTTCAGCAGACTCTTCCGTAGTTTCTGCTTCTTTCACTTTTAAGTTACCTGTAGTTTGTAAACCATTATACCAAGTAAATAATTTACGCATATTACTAGTGTAAACACGCTCTTTATCATACTCAGGTAAAACTGCTTCAAAATACGCTGTAATTGCTTTATCATCAGCTTTTGCATCCACACAAGCACCACCTTTTTCTTTATCAAAAATTGATTTCATGATTTCAGAAACTGGTTTGTCTTCGCCAGTTGTAAACATACTAATATCTTCTAAAGAGCTAACTTTAGCTGTAGAGCTAATAGAGGTACGTTTTTTATCTACTAAACCTTCTACTATAATTCCGTTTTTAGATTGAGCAACAACTTTATATAATCCTGGTTGTCCGCTAATCGCAATAATTCCTGTTAAATCAATCATCGTTCTTTTTTAAAAAATTAGATAACAAAAATAGCATTTTTTTAATATTTACACTACTAAAAAAGTCTATTGAATACTTTTTTGCTGTAATTTCTGATTTTTTCGATGTTTTACGATTTTGTAGATTACATAACAAATTAAACCGCCTATTAGCCACATTGGCCAAAGTTGCATCATCCCAATTAAAAACCATAAAAAGCCAATGCCTCCGTTTGAAAGTGCGTCCGCCATTTTACCACCAAAATGAAAACCAGCTGTTGCTCTTTTCTCATAATAGGTAATGATTAAAGTACTGTAACCAACTTGGTTATTCAAATAACGCAAACGTCCTTCGGTAGATTCGATATCTTCTCTGATTAAAGAAATTTCTTTTTCAATTTTTAAAATATCAGTCATGTTATTTGCCTTGGCTAACAATTCTTGATATTTTCCTTCTAATTGTTTTTTGTTTTTTAAACGCGCTTCAATATCTACAAAATCTGCGGTTACATCTTCAATGTCTATGCGTTTCGAATCAAATTCTCCAACTTGTAATCCTATGTTATTGATGATATTATCGAAATTTGAATTAGGCACTCTTACTGTTAAAATCTCTGTGGGATTAATTCGGTAATCTTCTATTTGTTCGCTAGAGATATAACCTTTGTGTTTTGATATCACCTTTTGTAAAAACGTTTTGGTGTTTTTAATGTTTTTGACTTCAAAACTAATATCGCCGTTTTTAATGAGTTTTTGCTCGGTCATATTTTTCGAATCTTCTGCCACTGATTTTTCGACTGGTGGTGCTGTTAACTCAACGGTGGTTGCCTCTAATTCCATTCCACCGCCACCAACACCTTCGTTTAAAGCAGCGACTTTATCTCTCGCACTATAGTTTTCTGATTTGTTACTACACGCTACAAAGCAGGTTACTAAACTTGCAATGATGATTGACTTTAAAATTTGCATACTATTTATTTTTTTAAGATTAATACTTTGTTTAGATAAACGAATTGCATTTATTTCATAAAATTTTGGGTAATAAATCCCTAAACATTAATACCATTTAGTAAAAAAGGTAAAATTCTCAATGAAATCAGTTGTTTCTAGGCGTTTTTAAACTAAAACTTACATCTCTTAACAAAAAAATAAATACAACGAACAATTTTTTTTCACTTTTTTTTATAATTTCTTTAATTGCTTGATACATAAGGAAATTAGCCACTTATCAACGATGGGTGTTAATTTCTCAATGTTAAAAAAACAGCCTTAATGTTAATTTCATTTTCTGAAAATCCAATCATTTTTAATCAGATTTGTAGAACGAAGATTTAAACTCACACGCTTGTTATTTGTTAAATGATAAGCTATAATATAAAGACCGATTTATGACAGAACCAATACTAGCAGAAAACAAAGACCGCTTTGTTATTTTCCCCATCAAACACAATGATATTTGGGAATATTATAAAAAATCAGAAGCAAGTTTCTGGACAGCCGAAGAAATTGACTTATCTAATGACCTTGGAGATTGGAATAATAAGTTAAATGACAACGAACGTCATTTTGTGAAACATGTTTTAGCGTTTTTTGCTGCAAGTGATGGAATTGTAAACGAAAACTTAGCAATTAACTTCTTAAACGAAGTACAATATCCTGAGGCTCGTTTCTTTTATGGTTTCCAAGTGATGATGGAAAACATCCACTCTGAAACTTACTCTTTATTAATTGATACGTATATTAAAGATCCAGTTGAAAAGGATAAATTATTACATGCAGTTGAAACAGTACCATGCGTGGGTAAAAAAGCGGATTGGGCTTTAACTTGGATTAATAACGGAAGTTTTGCTGAGCGTTTAATTGCTTTTGCAGCGGTTGAAGGGATTTTCTTCTCTGGTTCTTTCTGTTCTATTTTCTGGTTAAAGAAACGTGGCTTGATGCCAGGATTAAGTTTCAGTAATGAGTTAATTTCTCGTGATGAAGGTTTACACTGTGATTTTGCATGTATGTTATATTCTGATCACGTAAAAAATAAATTGCCAAAAGAAACCGTAACTAAAATTATTACTGACGCGGTAGTGATTGAAAAAGAATTTGTGTCAGACGCTATTCCAGTGCGTTTAATTGGAATGAACGCTGATTTAATGTGTCAATATATTGAGTTTTGTGCTGATAGATTATTACTAGCATTAGGTTGCGATAAATACTATAATGCATCAAATCCTTTCGATTTTATGGAAATGATTTCGTTGCAAGGCAAAACTAATTTCTTCGAAAAACGTGTTGCTGAATACCAAAAATCAGGTGTGATGAACAATAAAGAAGAAAATAATGTGTTTAATCTGGATGAAGACTTTTAGGTAAGAAATTCATCGGTTAAAATTCCCAATTCGTATCTCATTGAAAATCATTAAACAAGGTTTAAATCTTGTAAGGGAATCCTAGCCTCCAGAAACACGTTCATTAAATGTTAAATTTTTTGTTAGCCCCTTGAAGGCGCGCCAAATAAGAAAAAAATTAATTAACCACTACTTTGTTAATATCAAGTGGCGGCTAAAGTAAAAAAAGACGATTATAGTTATAACTTGTTGTAACCAAAACGATACTCAAAAACTAAGTAAAACCAATTAAAAATTAAAGGCAATGTTTGTAATAAAAAGAGATGGCACTCAAGAGTCTGTGAAGTTTGACAAAATCACAGCACGCGTTCAAAAATTAAGCTATGGCTTAGATCCTGCATTTGTAGATCCAATTCAAGTAGCAAAAAAAGTAATTGATGGTGTGTATGATGGCGTTAGCACTGTTGATTTAGATAACTTAGCAGCTGAAACTGCTGCATCGTTAACAACGAAGCATCCTGATTATGCTCAGTTAGCATCGCGTATTGCAGTAAGTAACTTACACAAAAACACAATTAAATCGTTTAGTAAAACGATTGATATATTATATAATTATGTTGATCCAAAAACAAATCAAAAAGCGTCGTTAATTGCCGATGACGTTTATGAGATTGTGATGAAAAATGCACAATTGTTAGATTCTTCTATTATATATGATAGAGATTTTGGTTACGACTATTTTGGTTTTAAAACTTTAGAGCGTTCTTATTTATTAAGAACTCATGGGAAAGTTACTGAGCGCCCTCAACACATGTTAATGCGTGTATCAATTGGTATACACAAAGAAGATATTGCAGCAGCTATCGAAACTTATAATTTAATGAGCGAGCGTTGGTTTACACATGCAACTCCCACTTTATTTAATGCTGGTACGCCAAAACCACAAATGAGTTCATGCTTTTTATTACAAGCTAAAGATGATAGTATTGATGGAATTTACGATACATTAAAACAATGTGCTCGTATTTCTCAATCAGCCGGAGGTATTGGTTTAGCAATTCATAAAGTACGTGCTACTGGTTCTTATATTAAAGGAACGAATGGTACATCAAACGGTATTTTACCAATGTTAAAAGTATTCAACGAAACTGCACGATACGTTGATCAAGGAGGTGGAAAACGTAAAGGTTCTATCGCCATTTATTTAGAGCCATGGCACGCAGATATTTATCAGTTTTTAGATATCCGTAAAAACCATGGTAAAGAAGAAATGCGTGCTCGTGATTTATTTACAGCATTGTGGATTCCAGATTTATTTATGAAACGCGTAGAAGCTGAAGGAATGTGGAGTTTAATGTGCCCTAACGAATGTCCTGGATTATATACATCTCACGGTGCAGAGTTTGAAGCATTGTATACTAAATACGAAGAAGAAGGAAAGTTCCGTAAACAAATTCCTGCACGTGAATTATGGGCTGCTATTATCGATTCTCAAATCGAAACTGGTAATCCTTATATGTTATATAAAGATGCTTGTAACTTAAAATCAAATCAATCACATTTAGGTACGATTCAATCTAGTAATTTATGTACTGAAATTGTTGAATACACAAGTCCTGATGAAGTAGCCGTTTGTAATTTAGCGTCTATTGCATTACCTCGTTTTGTTGACGAAAAAACAGGAACGTTTGATCACCAACGTTTATTTGATGTAACTTATATCATCACAAAAAATTTAAATAAAGTAATTGACCGCAACTACTACCCAATTCCAGAGGCACGCAACTCAAATATGCGTCACCGTCCAATTGGTTTAGGTGTGCAAGGTTTAGCAGATGCCTTTATTTTAATGCGTTATCCTTTTGAAAGCGAAGAAGCTAAAAAATTAAATTCGGAGATTTTTGAAACTATTTATTATGCTTCAATGACTGCATCAAAGGATTTAGCAATTATTGATGGTGCTTACGAATCTTATCCAGGTTCTCCATTATCAAAAGGTATTATGCAATTTGATATGTGGGGCGTAACACCAAGTCCGCGTTGGGAATGGAATATCTTAAAAGAAGAAGTTGCAAAATACGGAGTACGTAACTCTTTATTATTAGCACCAATGCCAACGGCTTCTACCTCTCAAATATTAGGTAATAACGAATGTTTTGAGCCATACACTTCAAACATTTATAGCCGTCGTGTATTATCGGGTGAGTTTGCAGTAGTTAACAAACATTTATTGCGCGACTTAGTAAAATTAGGCATGTGGAATGATGCGTTGAAAAACAAAATCATTGGAGCTAACGGTTCAGTACAAAACATTCCTGAAATTCCTCAAAACATAAAAGATATTTACAAAACGGTTTGGGAAATTAAACAACGTACTATTATTGATATGGCTGCCGACCGTGGTGCTTACATTTGCCAATCTCAATCATTAAACTTGTTTATACAAGACGCTAACTTTGCTAAATTATCTTCAGCACATTTTTATGCTTGGAAAAAAGGATTAAAAACAGGTATGTACTACTTACGTACAAAAGCAGCAGCTGATGCCATTAAGTTTACAGTTGATCAGGCGGCTTTATCTGTACCAGTATTAGGAAACGAAGATGCTTTATTAGTAGAGCGTGGACAAACACATATCTTAAGCTTTGAAGAACAACAAGCACAATTATCTTGCAGTTTAGATAACCCAGAAGGATGTGAAGCTTGTGGATCGTAGTTTCGACTACGTTCAACTACCGAAAGAAAATAACCCTTAAGACCCCTGAGCGTAGCCGAAGGGAACCCTAAAGAAAAGCCTCCCTGAAATTTTTAGAGAGGCTTTTCTTTATTTATCTTTTTCAATTTTAGAAAAGAATTTCGATAAGGAAATATCAAAGTATTTACAAATGGCATCGAGCGTACTTATTGAAAGGTTATTGTTTCCTGTTTCTATCCTTGCAATATGAATGTTTGTATCGTTATAAAAATCTTCTTGAGTAACATTATGAAGTAATCGCAGTTCTTTTAACTGAACTGCAATTGACTTAAGAAGCTTTTTATTTTTAATTTGACTCATTTACAAGTCAAATTGACAAATATGTCAGGATTAAATTAATGACAAATTAGTCATTTTGTATTTTTTTCATTAAGTTTACATCTTATAATTAAAAGCATGAAAAAAGTCTTATTTCTAGGATGTATCTTAGCTGCATCGATAATGATTTCTCAAAATACAGCAGTAGTATATGAAAACATAGACGATACTATCCCAAAAGTGGTGAAAGTTAAAGAAGGCAGACATGCTATTTTACCTTTTAATTCAGAGGGTAAAATATGTTATACTGGAGTAGTAGATATTCCTTCAAAAAATCAAGAAAAGTTATATAAAGATTCTAAGGAATATGTATTACTGAATTATACAAGCAAAGATTTTCCAACAATAGCAGAAGATCAAGGCGAGAGAATTTACATTAAAGGTAGATTCATGGCACCTCATTTGAAGTATGGTTTTCCTATTTTTGTTCATAAAACATGGTGGGATGTTGTGTACACTGCAAAATTTTATTTTAAAGATGGTAAATACAAGTATGAAATAACAGACTTGTTCATAATGAAAAAACTCCCAGCGAAAATTAAACAACAATATTGGGGATATGGATATTCAACAGGTAATATAGAGGAATCTAAAGTTATTAAGAAAGATTTGGAGAAAATGTATAAAGTGAAAAGATATAGAACTCGATTTGCACTAATTTTTTGGAAAATAGACCAAGGAATAAAAGCTGAAATAGCTAATTATGAAAAATATATGAAACAAGAAAATGATCAAAAAAAGTGGTGATTTTAATAGCAATTTTAAACGAAGCTCAATGATTTTCATCATTGAGCTTTTTTATTAATAATCTTGAAGTCACAATTTGTGACTTCAAGTTTTCAAAATGCTACAATCTGTAGCAAAGTCACATTATAAAATTACTTTTCTTTGTTATCTAATTTATAGAGAGCTTAGTTATGGCAAAGAAAGAGAGTAGTTTAGTTGTACCAGATGAGGTAGTAATGAATAAGATTTACGTGATTCGTAACCAAAAAGTAATGCTAGACAAGGATTTGGCAGAACTATATCAGGTTGAAACAAGGATTTTAAATCAACAGGTTCAACGAAACCTGAAGCGTTTTCCAGACGATTTTATGTTTCAATTAACTGAATCAGAATTTAAAAGTTTGATATCACAATTTGTGATATCAAACAGAGGAGGTACCAGAAAATTACCTTTTGTATTTACCGAACAAGGTGTCGCCATGCTTTCCGGTATACTAAACAGTGATAGAGCTATTGCCGTAAACATCCAAATCATGCGAATTTTCACCCGTGTTAGGCAAATGCTCACCGATAATACAGAGCTTCGGTTAGATATCGAAAAAATCAAAAAGAAACTCGATAATCAGGATAAGAACATGGAAATTGTGTTTAGGTACCTAGATGAATTGTTAGAAAAGAAAGAAAGCCCCAAGCCAAGAGCCAAAATTGGCTATAAAATGTCTTCAAAAAAATAGAAAAGAAATTCTATATTTATAGCTCAAAATATACAAAACCACTACTATGAACGACGCTATCAGAAAACTAGAACCCACAGCTATGTGGAATAACTTTGCAGATTTAAATGCTGTACCTCGCCCGTCTAAAAAAGAAGAACGCGTGATTGCTTTTGCAAAAGCTTTTGGCGAAAAATTAGGCTTACCAACCATTGTTGATGAAGTTGGAAATGTGATTATTAAAAAACCTGCTACAAAAGGCATGGAAGACAGAATAACCGTTGTGTTGCAAAGTCACTTAGATATGGTTCACCAAAAAAATGCCGCTACTAATTTTGATTTCAATACACAAGGTATTGAAATGTTAGTTGAGGGTGATTGGGTAAAAGCCAACGGAACAACATTAGGTGCTGATAATGGTATTGGCGTTGCTTCAATTATGGCTTTGTTAGAATCAACTACTATTCCTCATCCAGCTTTGGAAGCGCTGTTTACCATTGATGAAGAAACGGGAATGACAGGCGCTTTAGCGTTGAAAGGTGGTTTATTGGATGCGCAAATCATGCTTAATTTAGATACCGAAGACGATAATGAATTAACCATTGGTTGTGCTGGCGGCGTAGATGTTACCGCTACTGGTAAATACAATCAAGAAGCTCCAAAAAATAAATCTGCTTTTAAAGTTACTGTAAAAGGCTTAACAGGTGGACATTCGGGAATGGATATTCACCGTGGACGAGGAAATGCTAATAAAATCATGAACCGTTTATTATGGTCATTAACTAACGATTTAAAAATTGAAATTGCTTCGGTTGATGGTGGTAGTTTAAGAAATGCCATCCCTCGTGAATCTGTTTCGATTGTAACGGCTACAGATGTAGCTGCTTTGAAAAAACAAATTCAAGAATTCGAAAAAACAATTAAAGAAGAACATTCTACTACTGATTCAAAATTAATTATTACAATCGAAGAGACTGAGACTCCTGCACAAGTTTTTAATGCTGATTTTCAATATAAATTATTACGTTCGATTTATGCTTGTCCTTATGGTATTTACAGGATGAGTCCAGATATTGCAGGATTGGTTCAAACATCTAATAACGTAGCCCGAGTAATAGTAAAAGATGGTACTTATCAAATACAATGTTTAACACGTAGTTCGGTTGACTCTGAGAAATTAGATTTACAGTTTGCTATTACTTCAGCATTTCAATTATTAGGAGCAGAAATCACCGCAGCTGGTTCTTATCCGGGTTGGACACCAAAACCATCATCGCTAATTGTAAAATTGATGAGCGATTTATATAAAGAACGTTATAACGAAGAAGCGAAAGTAAGTGCTTGCCATGCTGGTTTAGAGTGCGGTATTTTAGGAACTAATTACCCTAACATGCAAATGATTTCATTTGGACCAAATATTCGTGGAGCACATTCGCCAGACGAAACAGTTCAAATTAGTTCGGTGCAAAAATACTGGGGCTTTTTACTAGAAACACTAGTAAGAATACCGAAAAAATAATTTTAAAGAGGAGTTTTTAACTCCTCTTTTTTTATGGATTCGTTTGAAGATTTTTGTATAAGAGTCGTTTTGCTATGGGCAAAAAAGTTTCTTCTCTAGGAAGTGCTGCTTTAGCTTTAAACAAGTAAACAGCAGGGTTTGGAAGTGCAGGGTTTTGATGAATGATATCTAATTTTAATTTGTCTACTGGTTTTGATAAAGATAAAGTGTAAGTAGAAAAATAATTGCATTGCAAGCCATATACATCTTGTTGCAATAAATTTATTTTGGAGAAAGAGTAGGTGTAAACCGATACTTGCTTTGATTGATAAGGATGCAGCATAAAGTAACCTTCTTTTTTATCAAGAGGTAAAATACCAATATGATCTACAAAAATATGTTGTTCTGCAAAATCAAAAATATTTTTTCCTTTGCTTAACTCATCTGCAAACAGCGGTTCACAAAAAGCAATGATTTGTTTGAGTTCATTGAGTGATTCATCGTCAATGGTTGATTGATATTTTAAAGTCATGTTTGCGAAATCAATTCCGCTTAAATTTTTCTTGAAATTATTTTCTAAAGAAATGGCATTGTTTTTTAATAGCACCAGTTTTTTGTAATGAGCAATCAATTCGGCAAAATCAGGATATAGTTTTTGTTCTTGAAAATGTGCTTCTACTTCTTGTAAATAACCTAAAATGCGATATTTTTTATACTCAAAGTCCATGAGACCTTCAGTTAACCAATTTTCAGATAATGTTCCCATGCTTTTTATACGACTCTTTATAAAATTGGTTACTTACTTTTTATAAACTTATATTTATGTAAATTCGAGTAAGAATAAATGATATGATAGACATTACTAAAGTGCCTTTTAATAAGTTTTTGGGAATTTCGCTTGCCAATAATCCAGAGTATTTGTTGCAGTTAGATGCTAGAGAAGAATATACTAATCATTTAGGAACGGTTCATGCGGCAGCTTTATTTACCTTGGCAGAAGGTTCTGGCGCACAGTTGTTATTAAAATCATTTCCAGAAGAAATAATAGATAATGTGATTCCTGTTCTAAGAAAAGTAGAAGTAAGTTATAAAAAGCCTGCAACGGGAGTCATTGTATCAACAGCAAGTTTAAAAGATACAACGATTGATTTAGTGACAGAACAATTACTCTCTAAAAAAAGAGTGTCTATTGTGACGCCTGTCGATTTATTCGATGAATCAAAAACTAAAGTTTTTTCGGCTAATTTTGAGTGGTTTGTGGTTCTTAAAAATTAAGATTTTGTAGTTGAGAACAAACACGTTCCAATAAAATGGTAATAGTGCGTTTCACCACTTCTTTTTTATTTTCGTGGTAATAGTTCATTTCTTCTTCAGTAAATAATGCAATTGTAATTCCTGTCAATAATTGTTTTAATTGTAAGTTTCCTTTAACAATTTCGTGAATACGCTCCGTTTTTTTATTATCCGTTAAGTTTTTTACAACAATCTTATTTTCCGCTAAATGTTGATTGATTAAGGTCAAAATTAAGTCATTTTGAAATTTAAGAATAGGACGTATCGTATTAGTTTGGAATGTTTCCAAATCAGTAGATTTAGAGTTATCTACATTTATTACTGAGCGTAAATTTTTAAGTTGTTCTGAGCGATTGTTCATACCACTAAGATACCAATTATAATTTAAAATAACGGTTAATAGTTAGTTATAAAACACCTATGAATTTGAACTAATAAATGTAATTTTACATCATGGTTTTTGAGCAACTCAAACAAAAAAAATATCCTTCCAATTCTAAATTTGATGAAATTTATCCAAAGTTGTATCAAGAACATTCAGCGCGCCACTTTACACCAGTTAATATCGCCATTAAAGCTGCTAAGTTATTAGTAGATAAACCAACCGATAAAATATTAGATATTGGTTCGGGTGTTGGTAAATTTTGCTGCATTGGATCAGCTGTAACTGATGCGCATTTTTATGGTGTTGAAAAACGAAAAACATTGACTAATCTTTCTAATAAAATTAAAAGAAATTATAAATTAAAAAATGCTCATTTTATTAATAATGATTTTACTGCATTAGATTTCAAAAAATTTAATGGCATTTATTTTTTTAATTCATTTCACGAACATTTTGATGAAACTTGTATTTTAGACGAAACCTCCAAAGTGTCATTGTCTGAATACAAAAAATATCATGAGGATTTAATGATGAAACTCAATGAATGCAATAAAGGAACTAAATTGGTAACGTATTATACGTTTAAAAATAAAATCCCATCTTCCTATCAGTTTATTGATGCTAATGAAACTGGATTGCTAAAATTTTATATTAAGAAGTAATCGCCTCATTTATATATTAACTATATTTGATCGATTTAAGCATTAAATGTCCTCAAATTTTATTGAAAATATCTTTTGAATTTTTTTTAAAAGTAATTTCAATAATCATAAATGCTAAAGTTAAGCCCTATAATAAGTTAGTAAGAACTATTTGTATCTATTTTCAAGTAATCAAAAGTTTACTTTTTTTTAAATATTGATTAGAAGATAGCAAAGAATTTAGTCATTATCTAATTTATGCGATAAATAATTGATAAGCTTATTTCATTTAGATTTTATAGCACTTAATAATATGCATAGAAAAAACCAACATTTTATTTTATATTTAAAATCATCAATTAATATGAGTAAACTAACATTATTTTATTTTTTATTTACTCTCCAAAGCTTTAGCCAATCTTTTTCATTTCAAAAATTTTCATCAAACGAAGGACTTGAGTCCCCAGAGCTATTATGCGTTAAACAAGATTCAAGAGGATATTTATGGGTTGGCGGTGTAAATGGATTATTTAAGTACGATGGAAATACGTTCATAAACTATAACTTATTTAATGGGAATATTGATAATACAATTTATAGTATAAAAGAAGATAGAAATCATAATTTATGGTTAGGATCTAAAGTTGGGGTGCAATCTTTTGATGGTAAAAAGTTTAAGGACTATAAAATTAAAGATTCAATTACTAAAAATTTTTATTTTTTAGATATCATTGAAACGAGTGATCGTAATATTTATGCAGCATCGTTAATAGGATTATTTATATTAAATAAAACCAAAAATTGCTTCGAAAAAATACAAGGTTTAGATGTCAATATTAGAGAAGTAATAGAAGATAAACAGGGCGTATTATGGATGGTTTCCGACAAAGGATTATTCACTTATAAAAACAAAACATTTAATTATATTGAGGTAAATGCAACCATCGCAAATAACAGTCTCACTTGCATTAGCATTGATAATCAAGGCATAATTTGGATAGGAACATCTGCTGGTATTATCAAATATGATGGTAAAATTTTTGAAAAATATTTTGACTCAGTTAGGTCTGAAAATAGAATTTTAGACATTTTAGTTACCAATAATGGAAAAATTATTTTCACCTCCGATTCTCCGATAATAAGAATATATGAAAATGGTAAATTTAAATTGATTGACGCAACATTTATAACAGGCAGAGCCAGCTTAATAAGATTAACAGAAGATGATAGAGACAATATTTGGATTGTTTCTGCAGCTGGGTTAATTAAAATGTATTCAAAATCTTTTGCAAAATATCCCTTGTCAGATAGTATTAAAAGTCCCGTTATGAATATGACAATTGATAAGCAAAACAACTTATATTTTGCGACTATTTCTGGTTTATATAAACAACAAAAAAACACAATCAAAAAATATGATATTAGTAGCAATCCCGACGAACAATTTATGATATCTTTGCTACCAACAGATTCCTGTTTAATTGTTGTTAGTTATAGCGGACAAGCCTATAAATTTACTAATTCAAAATTTTTGCCATTTGGTAATAAAGATTATTTAACGGCAAATCCCATTTACCAAATTTTACCTTATAATAAAGAGTTATGGTTTTGTAAGGGCTCTAATGTAGTTAACTTCAATAACAATAATTTTACAACTCACACATTTCCATCTCTCGGTTACACGCAAAGTGCTTTAGTGGATAGTAAAAACAGAATATGGTTTGCCAATACAGGCTCATTAATGCTTTATGAAAATAAAAAATTTAAAGTTATAGATAAGACACAGGGATATGATTTTAAAGAATCTGTAACACTTGCTGAAGATAAAAATAATAATATTTGGATTGGTACTTTTGGCTATGGTCTAGTAAAATATGATGGTAAAAAATACAGTCAAATAACCATAAACGATAAATTAGTAAGTAATTATATATCCTCTTGTCTTTATGATAAAAAAGCAAACAGTTTATGGCTAGGAACAAGTAATGGTGTATCAAATGTTTTGCTAGATGAGATAGGTAATATAAAAGAGATTAAAAACTTTAAACAAGAACAAGGATTAGAATGCTTGGGTTGTAATCAAAACGCAATATATCAATTACCAAATAGTAATATTTTATTTGGGACTGAAAATGGCTTATTTGAATATATTTCCAAATCAAAAAAGATAATTAAATCTACTCCTAAATTAAATTTTACAGGTTTGCGTCTTAACTATGAGAAACAAGATTGGACCGCCTTTAGTGATAGTATTTTAAATTGGAATAATATGCCTGTCAATTTGGTTTTACCTCATAATAAAAACCACATAACCTTTGATTTTGTTGGTATAGATTTAGATGCAACCGAAAACATTAAATATAAATATATGCTTGAGGGTTTTGACAGTAAATTTAATCCTATTAGTAAATACAGATCTGCTACATATTCAAATCTTCCAAATGGCAAATACACATTTAAGTTAATAGCCTCCAATACAGATGATTATTGGTCTGCGAAGCCTTTAACCTATACATTTGTCATTAAACCTGCATTTTATAGCACATGGTGGTTCTATGCTATAAGTATAATAGCTATTTTAATTATTAGTTTTTTATTATACAGATGGAAAATAAATACTATTAAAAAACAACAAAACGAAAAAATCATCCAATTACGAAAAATTGCGGAGTCTGAATTAAAAGCCATAAGATCGCAACTAAATCCGCATTTTATGTTTAATGTATTAAATACAATACAAGATGTTTACTTTGAAAAAAATGAAGAAAAAGCACAACTATATATTGTTCAATTTGCTTCATTAGTTCGAGAATTGCTTCAAAATTCTGCCAAAAAAGAAATACCCATTTCGGAAGAAATTGAGTTTATTAAAAAATATATAGAGTTAGAAAAAATGCGTTTAGGAGATCGGTTTGATTATATGATTAATGTTGATGATAATATTGATATTACAGAAAGGTTTATACCGCCAATGCTATTACAACCCTTCATTGAAAACGCCATTAATTACGGATTAATGGCAAAAAAAGAAAAAGGTAACCTACACATATATTTTACTATAGTTGGTGAACATATTCAAATAAAAATTATTGATAATGGAATAGGTCGTAAAGCCTCCGAATTATTAAAACAAAAAAATCAGCATACATCTATGTCAATTTCATTAATAACTGAAAGAGTAGAAATACTAAATAGTATAAATACTAATTTAAGATATCATTTTACAATAACTGATTTAACTGAAAACGGCATACCAAAAGGAACTGAAGTAACTTTAACCTTACCAAATAAATAATATTTTATATGATTAATTGTATTATAGTAGATGATGAAGAAAGAAGCAGGGAATCGTTATCAAAATTATTAGTAAAACATTGCCCCGAAGTTAATATTGTGGCAAAGGCAGAAGATATTACAACTGCAAAAGATTATATTTTAAAACTCCAACCCGATTTGGTTTTTTTAGATGTTGAAATGCCTAAAAATAGCGGCTTTGATCTCTTAAATGAATTTAAAACAATAAATTTTTCAGTAATTTTTGTAACAGCTCACGAAGGCTTTGCTCTCAAGGCTTTTCGTTATTCAGCTATAGATTATATTACAAAACCAATTGATTATAGATTATTGATCGAAGCCATCAACAAATTTAATCAGAAACAAAAAATAGAATTAAAACAGCAACGGCTTGAATTGTTATTGGAAAATATTAGTAATAACCCTCGCCAATTTAATCGTATAGCAATACCAAACCTGCATGGCTTTAAATTAATTAATATCAGCGAAATAATATATTGCGAAGGAGACGGTAATTACACTAAAATATTTTTACTAAACGGCGAACAATTATTATCAAGTAAAACTTTAAAATATTTTGATGAAATGTTACCCATAAATACATTTTACAGAATACATAAATCATATTTGATTAATATTAATTTAATTGATACTTATCACCGTAATGAGGGTAATTATGTTATCATGAAAAACCAAAGTATGCTCGAAGTTTCTGAGAGGAACCGAAAAGAGTTTATAAATAAACTCATTGGTTTTGAAGAGTAGTAAAACTACGCTAAATCAACCAAAATTAAATTTCATTTATATAAAGCCTCGGTAAATAACCCATTATTTGCATAAATAGTATATTGGCTATATTTGTGATATAAATCACTAAAAAATATAGAAAATGAAAAAAATTGTATTAAGCGCTATTGTATTAGCAAGCATGTCTGCTATTACTTCTTGCAAAAAAACTTATTCTTGTGAATGCAAAACAACTTACACAGATGGTAATTCAGATCTAATCACTTTAACACAAGTTAAATCAATTGATGAAAAAATGAAAGAAAAACAAGCAACGGCATCATGTAAGGAATCTGAAGAGCAAATGAATTATGTAAATCAAGATTTAAATGCTGATCCTACAGGAGATTATTATGATATTAACTCAACTTGTGCCATAAAATAATATTATTATAAAAATAATAATTCTTTACCTATGAATTTTTGTTTTTTAAATAAACCGCTTGGTAAAGTTACCCGACGGTTTATTTTAATAATATATAATGAACATAAACATCTAATCAATACTTATGAAAATGAAAACAAGTAAAATAATTATATTATTATTTATTGCAAATCTTTTATTCACCTCTTGTGCAACTATTTTTTCTGGAACTAAACAAACAGTTTCTTTTAACAGTAATCCACCAGATGCTGATGTTGTTACAGTTATGAAAAATGGCACCGAGTTAACTATTGGCAAAACACCTTGTACTGTTCAAATTAAGAAAAAAACTAAAGATGTAAAATTTGTAAAACAAAATTACTACACCGAAACTTATTCTTTGCGAGCAAATGCAACTATTAACGCCTGGTATTGGGTTGATTTAGTAAGTATGTTTATTGGAATTGGATTTATTACTACTCCTATCGACCTAATTAATAATGCATATATTAAATTCCCAGAAGAGGTGAAAGTTGAATTGAAAAAGAAATAACATAATTTAGATATATGAAAGCTATTTTAAGTTTATACTTAGTTATTTATTCATTTAATACTTTTTGTCAAAAAACAAATATTACAGAAAAGGATGTTTTTGCAAGCAATGAAATAGTATTTTATGGTTACGATTACAGTCATTTTAAACTAGAAGAAGCTAAAAGAATAAATGACAAAAACATTAAGCAATATATACCGGCATGGATTGATTTTTTAAATAAGCATACAAATGAAAAAGATTTGCAAAAAAGATTTAAAAAAGAAAAAGTCATTTTTAATTTTGATTATACAACAAGTTTAATTAATAAAATAAATGAAGATGATCTCGTAACGGCAACAAGGTATACTATACAGCCTAATGATATACAAAAAATTATTAATAAATATCAAATTAAAGAAAAACAAGGAATTGGTTTTGTTGTAATATTAGAAAGCTTTGAGAAAGAAAGGAAAAGATGTAATGCTTATTTTACGTTTTTTGATATTTCTACAAAAAAAATAATCATGTCAGATTATTTTGGTGCAAATGAAGCTGATGGATATGGATTATCAAATTATTGGGGAGTTGGTTTAAACGCAACATTTGGCAAGTACATTGCTGATGTTTATAGAAAAAAATTACATGCAAGTAAAAAAGCAATTTAACTAATAAGGATTGAATATTAAAAATTTCTTTTATTGTCTTTAAATCATAAAAGATTATTAAATAGTGTAATGTGATGGTGATTTCAATCTCAACACTTATTCAACTTAATTTTTAGAATTTAAAAGCTGTGCGTAAAATCTCTTGCGGTAATTATAGCAATGTTTTTATTTGGTGGTAATACTTTCAAAATTGTATATTTACCACAATGAAAGTTCTATTAACGACACTTAATGCCAAATACATTCACACGAATTTAGCCATTCGCTTATTGTATGAATTAAATCATGAAAAACATGAGGGTTTGGCATGGAAAGAATTTAATATTAAAGAAAATCGGGACGAAGTAGCTGAAAAGTGCGCTGTTTATGATGTTGTAGCTTTTAGCTGTTATATTTGGAATATTACCCAAACACTAGATGTTTGCAAAAAAATAAAACAACTCAATTCAAACACTAAAATTTTATTAGGCGGACCCGAAGTAAGTTATGAGTTTGAAGATGTTATTGCACTTGATTATGTAGATTATATTATTGTGGGCGAAGGCGAAACGGCTTTTGAAGAGTTTTTACAGCATTATCCAAAATTAGAATTAGTATCTAATTTAGTTTGGAAAAATGGAGCGGAAGTAAAAGAAAATAAAATGGCTCCCATGTTTGATTTAAAGCGATTTGAAAACAGCATGCCATATCGTTTTGATAACCCTGAAGAATTAGCCAATAAAGTATTGTATATTGAAACTTCGCGTGGCTGCCCTTATAAATGTGAATTTTGTTTAGCAAGTTTAGATAATAAAGTTCGTTACTTGCCTGATGCAAGTATTAAAGCAACGTTGTTGCATATGATGGAACATGGTAAAGTGGTGAAGTTTTTAGATAGAACATTTAATATTAAGAAAGACTTTACGATTGACATTTTTAAATTTATTTTAGAAAATCATCGCCCACAAAATGTATTTCAATTTGAAATTACCGCTGATATTTTGCATCCTGATATTATTCAGTTTATTCATGATAAAGTACCTGATAATTTATTTCGTTTTGAAATTGGCATCCAAACAGTAAATCAAAAAGCGAATTTAGAAGTTAAGCGTAAACAAAGCTTCGAAAAAACAACCAGTATCATTAAACAATTAGATTACAAAGTTGAAATGCATTTGGATTTGATTGTTGGTATGGCCTTAGATTATTGGGAAGATACAAAATATAGCTTTGAAGAAGTATTTAAACTATTTGCTCCCGAAATGCAACTAGGTTTTTTAAAATTCTTGAAAGGCACTCCAGTTAGAGATAAAGCTGAACAATACGGATTTAAATATGATCCAAATCCTCCGTATCAAATTATAGAAAGTAATTATTTATCAAAAGAACAATTACATCAAATAGTTGAATTAGAACATGCACTTGAAATATATTGGAATGGAAAAAAAGCAACCAATACATTAAGATACGTAACACATCATTATAGTATTTTTGAATTTTTATTAGGTTTAGGTCATTATTTTGGTACTCAAAAAGATTTTCATAAATATGCGTTAAACGATGTTTTTGAAATTATTACAGACTATTCAAAACAAGCATTTCCAAACGATGTGGTTCTGCAGCAATTAATAGCGATAGATTACTATTTGCATTTTAAAGTAAAACCTAAGAGTTTGTTTTTAGAAGAAATTGATTTTACTGAGAAAAATAAATTAATTGACGAATTAAAATTAAATCATCATAAATACCGTTACGTGGTATTGCCATTGCACTTTGATTTTAAAGCTTTTTCCAATGAACAAACTATTGTGAATGAGAATAAGCATTTGATTATTCAATACAATGGAACTTCTAAAGCGGAAATTATTAACGCCTATTAACTTTCTAAATTTTTTTACAATGAATTTTGCTCACAACATAGAAACACGAAAAAATTCATTAAAAAAATTATTGACTAATGTTATTAAGTACGAAGATGAAATCATCAAAGCGCTTTATGATGATTTTAAAAAGCCTGCATTTGAATCAGTAGCTACCGAAACGTCTTACATTATTTCAGATCTTAAAGATACCATTGCTACTATTGATAAGTATGTTAAACCACAAAAAGTAACCTTCAACTTATTAAATTTTCCTTCTAACGATTATATTATTTCCGAACCTTATGGTAAGGTTTTAATAATTGCTCCTTGGAATTATCCTTTTCAGTTAGCTATTTGTCCTTTAGTTGCCGCTGTTGCTGCTGGCAATACAGTTGTTTTAAAACCATCTGAATTAACGCCTCACACATCTGCTATTATTGCAAAAATAATTTCCGAATCGTTTGATAAAAATCATGTGAGTGTTGAGCAAGGTGGACAAGAAAAATCAACTGAATTATTAAGCCAACGTTGGGATTATATATTTTTTACTGGCAGCGTTGCCGTTGGTAAAATTGTAGCCAAGGCAGCAGCCCTAAATTTAACACCAGTAACATTAGAACTTGGTGGTAAAAGTCCTTGTATTGTTGATCAAACAGCAAAAATGACTTTAACAGCAAAAAGAATTGTTTGGGGCAAATTTATTAACGCAGGGCAAACCTGTATTGCACCCGATTTTATTTTGGTACATCAAAGCGTAAAAGCAAATTTATTATCTGAACTAAAAAATGAAATCATTAAAGCTTACGGTAATGATATAAAAAACTCGCCTGATTTAGCACGTATTATTAATTTAAAAAACTGGGAACGTTTAGTTGGTTACATTCAATCAGACAAAGTTATTTTTGGTGGTGAGACAGAAAAAGAAACGTTATTTATTGCTCCAACGTTAATTGATGAACCTGAACTTAAAAGCGATGTCATGCAGAATGAGATATTTGGTCCCTTATTACCAATTATTTCTTATCAAAACGAAAACGAATTGAAAGCAATTATTGAAAGCTACGAAAAACCATTGTCTCTTTATGTATTTACTGAGCGTACTGATTTCGCTAACGAAATAATGAATCAATTTTCTTTTGGCGGTGGTTGTATAAACGATACCATTATGCATATTGCTAATAAACGTTTGCCTTTTGGTGGCGTAGGTCACAGTGGTATGGGCGCTTATCATGGCAAATATAGCTTTGATACATTCTCACACAAAAAATCAATTTCAAAAAAAGGCACATGGTTAGATGTGCCTTTAAGGTATGCACCTTATAAAGATAAGGTAACTACTCTACGAAAACTATTTAAGTGGTTGTAATATACTATAGCTTTATTTCCATTTAAATTCAAAATGCTACAATTTGTAGCAATCAATTGCTATCGAATGAGATTACCTTTAACCAAGGCTAATAATCATGGAAAATAGAATCATTAATTACTTCAAAGGTAGAGGAGCACAATTTAATCCTCATAGTCGTTTTCAGAAAAGTCAATTTGTTCAGGAGCATGTTGAAGGTTTAGATGAAGAGTTTTTACAAAAGGAAAAAACAGAAATCATTTATACTTACCCTAAAACGATTATCAATAAAGTAGAGAGTACCGATATTGGTTTAGGTTATTCTTTAAATCCTTATCAGGGTTGCGAACATGGTTGTATTTATTGTTATGCTCGTAACTCTCATGAATTTTGGGGCTATAGCGCTGGCTTAGATTTTGAGAGAAAAATAGTTGTTAAAAAAAATGCCGTTGAATTATTAGAATCACATTTCAGTCAAAAAAACTGGAAGCCAAAACCGATTATGCTATCTGGTAATACCGATTGTTATCAGCCTATTGAAAGAGAAACAGAAATAACCAGAAATATTCTAAAAACCTGTTTAAAATACAAACACCCCATTTCTATTATTACTAAAAATTCACTAATAACAAGAGACATTGATGTATTAACTGAGTTAGCAGAACATAATTTGGTGCATGTAATGATTTCGATAACTGGAACTGACGAAAAAATGCGTCAGTTATTAGAGCCAAGAACAGCCACTTATAAAAACAGAATGGCGGTTTTAGAGGCTTTATCTAAACATGGCATTCCTTGTGGCGTTATGGTAGCGCCTATTATTCCTGGTATTAATAACCATGAAATACCAAATGTGTTGGAGGCAGCTGCTGCTGCCGGAGCAACAAGTGCGGGTATTACTATTGTTCGCTTAAACGGCTCTGTAGAGCACATTTTTAAGGATTGGTTGGTGAAAAATTTTCCTGATAGAGCAGACAAAGTGTGGCACCAAATTATGGATTGCCATGGAGGAAAAGTAAGTGATACCCGTAAAAGTGTGCGAATGAAAGGGGAAGGAAAAATTGCTGAATCCATCATGCAATTGTTTAAAATTTCGAGAGATAAATTTATGCCACCCGAATCTAAATTTGAATTTAATTGTGCTGATTTTAATTACAAAGCAGGCGATAAGCAATTGAGTTTATTTTAAAAGCAGTTTTTAACCACATAGAGATAGAGTACCACAAAAATATTTAGAGGCAATTTTAATGTAACCAAATCAGCTAAATTTTTATGTATTTGTTTATCTTTACTACCTAATTATTTGAAAATATTTTTATCGCCTCAAACAGAACGATTATGATATTAACTTCTATTTAAAAATTTTATGGACAAGATTAAAAAGCAACAGAATGGCAGCATGAAATTATTTGAAGAAAAAGTGGTTCGTTCGCAATGGGATGAAAATTCAGAAAAATGGTATATTTCAATTATTGATGTAATTGGGGTTTTAACAGATAGTCCAAACCCAAGAAATTACTGGAAAGTTCTCAAACATAGATTAATAAAAGAAGGTAACCAGTCGGTTACAAATTGTAACCAACTGAAATTACAATCTTCAGATGGCAAATTTTACAAAAGTGATGTAGCAGATACGGAGCAACTTTTTAGAATAATTCAATCTGTACCATCTCCTAAGGCAGAACCATTTAAACTTTGGCTGGCACAAATTGCATCTGAAAGATTAGACGAAATGCAAGATCCTGAATTAACTATTGACAGGGCATTAGAACAGTATTTGCAGCTTGGCTATTCTGAAAATTGGATTAACCAACGTCTTAAAAGTATTGAAGTAAGAAAAGAATTAACAGATGAATGGAAAAATATAGGATTAAAAGAAAGTTTGCATTTTGCAACTCTTACTGATATTATTACCAAGGCTTGGGCGGATAAAACCACTAAAGAATATAAAATTTTGAAGGGGTTAAAAAAAGAAAATCTACGCGATAATATGACTAATACAGAGTTAATTTTAAATATGCTTGCAGAAGCTTCTACAAAAGACATTTCACAAGCCGTAAATCCAAAAACGTTTGATGAAAGTAAAATTATTGCAAAACAAGGAGGTAATGTTGCTAAAGTTGCATTAAAAGAATTAGAAGCAAAAACAGGAAAAAAGGTGGTAACAAGTGACAAGTTTCTCCCCGAAAAAATTAAAAATAAAAAGCTGAAATGAGTAAATTATTAAAGCCACTTGAAACAATTTCTAATATAAATTTCTCAATTCAAAAGTCAGAAAGAGAAGATTATGAAAAGTGCGAATTCGTTAATTGTACGTTTACAGATATTTCCAATTTTAATTTCATCAATTGCTCTTTTAAGAATTGTAATTTAAGTAATTGTAAAATTAATAATGCAAAATTGCAAGGCGTTGAGTTTGTAGATTGCAAATTATTAGGACTTAATTTTTTTCAAGCCAAAGATTTTGCTTTTGAAGTGTACTTTGAAAAATGTTTGTTGGATTACGCTTCTTTTGATAGCAAAAAAATGAATAAAAGCGAATTTAAGTCTTGCAAAATGCATGAAGTAAATTTCACCAATGCCGATTTATCTAAATCAACCTTTACAGATTGTGATTTGTATGAAGCTGTTTTTGCTAAAACAAATCTCTCAGGAATTGATTTTACTAGCTCCAGCAATTTCGCCATCGATCCTGAAATTAATAACATTAGAAAAGCTAAATTTTTATCACAATATTTATTTAGACTTTTAACCAGGCATGATATTATCATCGAGTAATTTTTGATTATATTTAGTAAAATTTATAAAGCCATGAATTATTTTAAAATAGCTGTATTTTTTTTAATTACTTTTTCTTGTCAACCATTATCGGCGCAAATCACTGAAAAAAATTACAAAATATACTCCATAAAATTGGCGAAAGAGGTTAGTATAAATGACATTGTAGAAGACCTGAAGTATTACGATGTGCTATTTTATGGCGAAGAGCATAACGATTCCGTTACACATTTTTTAGAGCATAAAATATTAGAAAGTCTGTTTGCTAAATATTCAAACACAGTTACTTTATCTATGGAAATGTTTGAACGAGATGTGCAGCCGATTATGAATGAATATTTGACGTCTGATGTGAGAGAGAAAAATTTTAAAAAAGATGCTCGTGTTTGGTCTAATTACAAAGATTACCGACCAATGATTGAATTTAGTAAATTAAATAAATTAGATGTGATTTGCGCTAATGCGGCAGGTCGTTATTCTAATTTAGCAGGACGTAAAGGACAAAAAGGACTGATGGAATTACCCCAAGAATCAAAAAAATATTTCGCCCCCTTACCTTACGATACAGCTTCTGGAAAATACCATGAAAAACTTGTAGGTCTTTTTGATCAAGGAAGTTCTAAAAAGAAAAAGCAACCATCCATGGGCGAATCTTTTAGTTTAGTGATGGCACAATCTCTTTGGGATGCAACAATGGCTTATTCTATACATGAGTATTTTGAGAAAAATCCTTCAAAAAAAGTATTTCAAGTTAACGGCCGATTTCATAGCGACGAACATTTTGCCGTAGTGACTCAATTAAAAAAGTATAATCCAAAGTTAAGAGTACTAGTTATTTCTTCGGGTTCAGATGATTCGTTTCCGAATATTGATTGGAATAAATTTGAAAATCAAGGAGATTTTATTATCATTACTGATCCTAAAGTGCCTAAAACCTATAAAGACTAATACTTATGTTAAAATCAATTTTCTCACTAGCTTTTTTAAGCTTATCAATAATAGCTGTTTCACAAACTAAAGACATCAACTTTGAGCATGGCACTTTTGCAGAAATTAAAGCCAAAGCTAAAAAAGAAAACAAACTTATTTTTGTGGATGCTTATACTACTTGGTGTGGGCCCTGCAAGCAAATGGCTAAAACTGTATTTACAAACGATGCAGTAGCCGATTTTTATAATTTTAGTTTTATAAATGCTAAAATTGATATGGAAAAAGGGGAAGGTATTGAAATAGCAAAACAATATGAGGTAAAATGTTATCCTAATTTATTATTTATTGATGGAGATGGAAATTTAGTTCATCGCATCGCTGGATTTATGTCTGCTAAAGAATTTATAAATCTAGGTAAAGAGACACAGTATCCTGAAAAATGTTTTTCGTACTACACTAAAAATTTTGATGCCAATAAAACCAATGCTGATTTCTTAGCCAAGTATATTGTGGCAAGGGAAAGTACCTGTTTGGAATCTCAAGATATAGTGAAAGATTATTTTGCTCAACAAAAAGAAGAAAACTTAACGAGTAAAGCCAATTGGGATATGATTGTGTATCATATTAATGATATGGACTCTAAAGTGTTTGATTTTGTGATTGCTAATAAACAAAAGTATATTGATTTATATACTGAAAAAGCTGTAAACGGAAAGATAGATGGAGTTAGTGAAAGTACTTTGGGTTCTATTATTAGAATGAAGACTTTTGATGCTAAAAAGTATAATGATGCAAAAACTAAAATAGAATCGCTTAAAACACCAAATACCAAATTAATTTTTATAGAGGCGGATATGAAATTAGCCCAACATAATGGAGACTGGATGGATTATGCTAAGCTTGCTATGGCCCATGTAGACAACTATTATTTAAAGGATGCAAATATGTTAAACTCTATAGCTTGGAATTTTTACGAAAAAGTAGAAGATAAAGAGGCTCTATCAAAGGCTGAAGGATGGGCAAAAACCGCCTGTGAATTAGATAAAAATTATGCTAATTTAGATACATACGCTGCTGTTTTATATAAGGTAGGTAAAAAAGATTTGGCTTTGCAAACGGCAAATAAAGCCATTGATGTTGCTAAAAAAGAAAAGTATACTGAAGAAGATTATAAAGGAACGACTGAATTGATTGAAAAGATTAAAGCAGTAAAATAGAATCCACATACTCCCAAAACGCATCAAACTTTTGCAAATGTTTTACCCAAGGTAATTCTGTTTTAGCAGATTTTAATTGAATTAATAATTGAATGTTTTTTTTTTGCTTTTGTTGCCAGGCTTTACTATTAGGATTTATATGAAACAGAATTGCTAATTGCTTAGCATATTCGATATCTTCCGGCTTCCATGTTTTATCTATACCTAAACTTTCTTTTAATCGTTTAAAGCAAACAGCAATAGCTTTTTGTCTATCATCATTAAAATGTGTATTAATATGATGTGTGATTTTTTGACTCACCACTTCTGAATCATAATTTGGGTAACTTGTTTCAGAGAGCGTTAAAGCTAAATTGCTTTTCGTATATTTTTTAAGAGTGGCAATTGCACTTTTATAATTTGGGTTAACTAGCTTTTGTTTTTCTTCTTCAAATGCTATTTTTCTCAATTCTTCATTTTCTGGTCTAAAGCCCAATTTATAATAAAACCAAAAAGCCCCCGTTTTAATTGCTTCCGGATTATGTAATCCAAATTGATAAGGCTTTACCACAAATCGATTCGCACCATAGTACTGATGATATACACGTAATAATTCACAAATAATTAAACCAGATTCCCCACCTCTAAAGGATTCTAAAATGTTAATTCCAAACTGACAACGTTCTCCAAATATCCACCCACCTCCATAAGACGCAGGGATGTTATTTTTAAACACTAAGTACCCAATATAAGATTCTAATGAATAACGTTTGTCGTTGGTACTTCCAAATAAGGCAATCGAAATGCCTTTATCCAATTGAAACAAAGTAATATCATCTTTGTTGGCATTAGTAAAAGGTTCTGTTTCTCTATACAAATAAAACAAAGTCATTTTTGCTGCATCAATGATGCGTTCTTTGTTTTTGTCATTCAGCTTTACAGGAGTTGGCAATTTTTGCTGAATAATATCCTGAAGGTTAATTTTTTTATTTAAAGGTTTTGTGTGATAATAAGTAGGTAGTTGAGCGCCTCTCAAAAAACTTACTGAATTTTCAAATTCAGAAACTTTCCATTGAATAAAAATGGCTAGCTGATTATATATGATTGCCTGGGCTTTTGCGTCTAAATTGGATTGTTGAATGAGTTGTAATAACCATTCTAAATCGGTTTGTGTTTTTGAAGAATGAAATTTTGCAATACGATGTTTCAAGTTTTTTTCTCCCTCGAATATTTCTGAATATTCAACTAAAGGCAGTAATAATTTTAAAATAGACTTTTGCGACTCTGTATTAGAAGACGCACTATGTATAGAAATTTGATTCGGAAATTTTTTTGTTACATATAGAATCTTTGCATAAGAAAAATTACATTCAATAGCCGTGTGTAAAAGTCCTGTTCCAATGAGTTTGTTTTGTAAGGTTAAATTTTTTTCTAATTGTAACACTAATTTTTGCATAGTTGAGTTGACAGTGTCCAATAGAACTTTACTAGAAGGATAAGCTATCATTGCCATTAATAGCTGATGAAATTGCTGAAAGGATTGCTGTTTAAAAGAACGAAACATAATTAGTTCATTTAATAACTGAGTTTTTTCTTTATCAAAACTCTGGTCGAATTGAAAAACAAGTGATTTCAATTTTAATAGTTTTTCAGTAAAATCTGTTTCAGTAATGTATGCCATAAACGGAATGTGTTTAATAAAGTTACAAATTTTATTTTAATTTGTTAGATGCTGAAATAAGTTCAACATGACTTTAAGGTTGATATTTAAACTTCAATAAAGTTGGTTGATGCGCTTGACCTTCATTTGAAATCAAAACATCTCCATGAGGATAAAAAGATAATCCTTCTGCTTTATTAAATAAAGTGTGGTTCAACTGTTCAATATGTTCTAAATTACCATTGATATTAAAAACAAATAAACAATGGTCGTTAGCGGAAAGAACATATAGCTGCTTTGTGACCGGGTGAATAGCAATTTCAGATGTATTAAACTTTAAACCTATTTCTACAACTTTCCCATTTTTAGTTGTTCGTTTAGGAAGTTTGATTTCATACATTTTTGCAAATAGATTAATATCAAGGGTATTGAAATTAAACAGAGGCTTTTGATTGAGTGTTTTGGTTTTTAAATTAAACTCATAAATACAACGTAAGTCTTTATTTAATGGATCTTTATTGATTTTTCCTTTTGCGCCAATTAGTAAGCGATTATTGATGGAATCGTAACAAAGTCCCTCGTTATTAAGTGCAGGAACTCTTGTAGCGTATGTTTTTACACTTATTTTTTTTGTTGTATAGTTTTTCAATTCAAATAGTACACCATCGCTTCTTAGTACATACAATAGTTCACCTACTTTCGTTATTCCTTCATAATCGCCATTTAAACCAAATATATATTGTTGTTTAATCTTATGATTTTTGGTATCGTATAAAAATAAAATCCCATTTTCATCCTGTATGCAGGCAATGGTTGTTGAATCGATGATTGCTAAGCCTGAAATTTCTTGAAGGGAAGCAGGAAGAATATCCTTTACTATAGGTTTTGAGAAGTCGTATGATATTTTTTTTGTTTGATAAAAGTTACTTATTAAAGGAATTAAAACACAAATTAGTATTGTTAATCCTTTAAACATAAATCTTATATAAAAAATGAAACAATTGTAAAGCTTGCGAAAACCACACTAGCAATACCATTAGTAGTGCCAAAAGCTATATTTACTCTTGATAAATCATTTGGTTTAACAATAGTGTGCTGGTATATAACTAATCCAGTAAATAAGGAAGTTCCAATCCAATATAAAAAATTAAAATGTCCGATAAAACCTGCTGCAATAACAAATACAATGGAAAATACATGCAACACTTCCGAAAAACGCAAAGCGCCTTTTGTTCCTAATAATACGGGGATTGAATTTAGTTTATGTTCTCTGTCAAAGGCTTCATCTTGCAAGGCATAAATAATATCAAACCCACTTACCCAGCAAAAAACAGTAAAAGAAAACAATAATGGTAACCATGCAAAATGTCCAGTCACAGCCAAATAAGCTCCAATAGGAGCAAGACCTAATCCGCAACCTAATACTAAATGACATAAAGGTGTGAAGCGTTTGGTATAGCTATAAAATAAAACAACACATAAGGCTACAGGTGATAAGTAAAAACAAATCGTATTGATAAAATAGGTGGCGGTAACAAATAGTAAGCAATTTATGATGATAAAGAATAAGGCATTTTTTGGATTGATAATTCCCGCAGGAATTTCTCTGATGGCTGTCCGTGGATTTAAAACATCAAATTTTCTATCAATAAAACGATTAAAAGCCATTGCTGAATTACGCGCAGTAATCATGCAAGCTAGCACCAATAAAAATAATTTTAATGAAAACGTAAACCCTTCTTGCAGAGCCAATGTAAATCCTATGCAAGCAAATGGCAACGCAAAAACTGTGTGACTAAATTTTACGAGTGATAAATAATTTTTTATACTAGACATTTAACCTCTGGTAATTAGAACCATTAAAAAAATAACTGGGAACGATGATAAAATCATTCCGATGTAGCCAATGCTAAATGCACTTTTTGTGATTTCAAATTTCGTATTCAAATACACATTAATAGTAGAAAAAGTAAAACCAATAATAGCCGCTATTAATGAAAACAATAAAAATTGAGGCTTTAATAATATGAAACAACTTAATGTTCCAAATAGTAAAGACACAAGACCCGATAGTTTAAATAAGTTCATGCTATAAAACGTTATTGGTTTGTTCTTTTATTTTTTCTAATTCATCTTTCATCAATACTACTAGTTTTTGCATTTCAGCATCGTTAGCCTTTGAACCAATAGTATTTACTTCTCTGCCAATTTCTTGGCCGATAAAATTTAATTTTCGTCCGCCAGCTGGCTCTTTCATCGTCTTAATGAAATAATCTAAATGTGTCTTTAAACGGACTTTCTCCTCGTTAATATCTAATTTCTCGATGTAGTAAATTAACTCTTGCTCAAAGCGATTGTTATCCACTTTTTCTTTTCCAACAACTTCTTCTAAATTTTTTTTGATGCGATCTCTGATATTTTGAATACGAGTCGCATCATGTTCTTTAATTTTGTCTAATGAATCAGCAATAATTCCTAAACGCGTTTCAAAATCTTTTTCAATTGATTTTCCTTCGTCTAACCTAAAATTATTTAAGCCTTCTACGGCTAAAAAAATCACACTTTGTATGTCTTTCCAATCTTGTTCGTTTGGTTCTTTACGTTCTGATTTTAAAACATCTGGCATTTTTAAAACATGTGCCATTAAATTGGTGCTTGGCTCATTTAATTCAGTAGCTAATTGTTTTAATTGAATGTAATATGATTTTGCTAAATCGGTATTAATTTGAACGGGAGTTTCTTCTATTTTAGATTCTACATAAACAGATAAATCTACCTTGCCACGTTCTAATAATTTAGTGATTTCACTTTTTAATTCATGTTCTTTATCGCGGTATGTTGAAGATAAACGTAAACTTAAATCCAAGTTCTTACTATTAAGTGAACGAATTTCTACATTAACGGTTTTGTTTTCAAATTCTTTTGTGGCTTTCCCGAAGCCTGTCATTGATTTTAGCATGGTATAAAAATAGTGAATTAAAGGCAAATTTTGGAACCAAATTGAAATTAATGTTTTACCTTTAAACTGCTTAAAAACAGAGCGTATTACAATACACGAAACATACATGCAACGCTGCCTTGAACTCGCCGTCAAAGGTATAGGCAATGTAGCGCCAAATCCTATGGTAGGTTGCGTTATTGTTTGTGATGGTGAGATTGTAGCAGAAGGTTATCATGAACAATACGGTAGCGGACACGCCGAACCAAATGCCATTAAGCAAGTAAGTGATGCTATTCTTAAAAAAAGTACATTGTATGTAACTTTAGAACCCTGCTCTCATCATGGCAAAACACCTCCTTGTGCAGATTTAATTATTAGTAAAGGTATTAAAAAAGTGGTGATTGGAAATTTAGATTCTAATCCTTTAGTATCGGGAAGAGGTATTCAAAAATTAAAAGAGGCGGGAATTGAAGTAGAATATAGAGTTTTAGATAAAGAATGTAAAGAATTAAATAAACGCTTCTTTACATTTCACGAAAAAAAACGACCTTATATTATTTTAAAATGGGCTCAAACTCAAGATGGATTTATCAGTCGCATACCTCTGCCAAATAATAAAGAAGATAATTGGATTACTGGGAAAGAAAGCAAAGACTTAGTTCATCAATGGAGAGGAGAAGAATCAGCCATTTTAATTGGATATAATACGGCATTAGTTGATAATCCTTTATTGACAACACGTTTAGTAGAAGGCAAAAATCCTGTGCGTTTGATTATTGACAAAAACTTGGATTTGCCTCATAATCTAAATATTTTTAATAACGATTCTAAAACAATAGTATTTAATAGTATAAAAAGTAGCGATGATGACAACATTCGTTATGTGAGAATAGATTTTCAAAATATTACTCAAGAAATTTTAAACGAATGTTACGTTCTAAATATTTCGAGTGTTATTATTGAAGGAGGAACAAAAACGATTAATGAGTTTATTCAAAAAAATACCTGGGACGAAGCGCGTCTATTTGTAAATCAAAATAAAGTTTTTAAGCAAGGCATAGCTGCACCTGTTATATCATTTAACCAATCTGCACCAACCCAAATAGGAGACGATTTACTTTATACAATAACTAATTTATGATTTTTCTAATTCTTTCTATCATTGTTTCTACTTTGTTTGGAATTTCTTTTAAAGTGATAGCCGTAAAAAATATTAATGGGTTTCAAGCGATTATTGTTAATTATGTAATAGCTGGTTCTTTAGGTTTTTTGACAACGAAGTCAAGTGTAACACCTCTAAATGTAGTTCATGAATCTTTTTTTACTATCGCCGTTTTTTTAGGAATTGTTTTTATTAGTAGCTTATTCGTAATTTCTGAAACTACTTCTAAACAAGGTATTTCGGTGGCACAGGTCGCTAATCGTATGTCGGTTGTTGTGCCAATTAGTATTGCTATTTTGTTTTATGGTGATGGTATTTCTGTTTCAAAAATCATTGGCATTGTGTTAGCTATTATGGCCGTTTATTTGGTGTCACACAAAGAAACACAAGGCAAAGTAACAGATAAATTTTGGTGGTTATTTCCTTTAATTATTTTTGTATGTAGTGGTATTATTGATTCTTCCATTAACTATGCACAACGTAATTTATTGAATGATTTAAATTTTGACGCTTTCCTGTCTACTATTTTTGCAACTGCTTTTATATTTGGCTTTATAGTGTTGTTGTATCAGTTAATTATAAAAAAAGAAAAATTTCAATGGCAGGCTATTCCTGCTGGAATGATATTAGGGACGATTAATTTTGGAACGATGTATTTCATTATTTCTGCTTTAAATACTAATGTGTTAGAACCTTCTGTACTATTCCCGATTAATAACTTGAGTATTTTAACCTTATCAACTGTTGTTTCGGTTATTGTTTTTAAAGAAAAGCTGTCTTCAAAAAACTGGATTGGTATTGGATTAAGTTTATTAGCGATTTTAATTTTAGGATTATTACCTCAGTTGATGAAATAAAATTCATGCTATTTTCTGATACATATTTAACTATTGAAAATGAAGCCAATGTTATTTTTAAAGATAAAGGCAGTAAGTTTTTAGCCTTCGCTTTTCCAGTTGAAAATGATCCTCAAATTAAAGATGCACTGCTGCAATTAAAGAAAGAACATCCTAATGCTAATCATCATTGTTATGCTTATCGTTTAGGTGCCGATAAATTAAATTACAGAGCAAATGATGATGGAGAGCCAAATAATACTGCAGGAAAGCCAATTCTCGGACAAATGCAATCCAACGACTTAACTAATGTGTTAATTGTGGTGGTTCGTTATTTTGGAGGCACCTTATTAGGTGTAAGTGGATTGATTAATGCTTATAAAAGTTCAGCAGCAGAGGTGATTAAAGAATGCAACATCATTGAAAAATTTATTTCATTTAATTATACCATTAGCTTCGCCTTTGAACATTTAAACGATGTTATGAAATTATTGAAGCAAACAGATTGCAAAATTATCGCTCAGCAATTTGATAATGATTGTGAAATTAGTTTTAGTATTCGTAAAGCGAATTCAGAAGCTTGTGAAGAGAAATTAAAGAAGTTAAATGGACTTAAATTAACTTATCAATAACTGTCTAATTTCGTATCTTTATCACATGCAAATTTCTAACCGACAATTATTTTTAAATCATGTTGCTCAGGTATCTCCTAAGCCAATGGACTTAGAAATAGTGAAAGCAAAAGGTGTCCATTTATTTGATGTGAATGGAAAATCCTATATTGATTTTATTTCTGGAATTTCGGTTAGTAATGTAGGGCATTGTCACCCTAATGTTGTAAAAGCTATTCAACAACAAAGCGAAACTTACATGCACTTAATGGTGTATGGAGAATATGTGCAAGCTCCACAAATACAATTAGCAAAAGCGTTAACCGATTTATTGCCACCAAATTTAAATTCTGTTTTCTACACTAATTCAGGAACCGAAGCAACCGAAGGTGCCTTAAAATTAGCTAAACGCGTTACCCAAAAAACGGAAATAATTTGTTTTAGGGACTCTTATCATGGCAGCACACATGGTGCGCTGAGCGTTATGGGTAACGAAGAATTTAAACAAGCTTTCAGACCTTTATTGCCTGATGTAAGAATACTAGAATATAATTCTATTGACGACGTAAATCAATATATCACCTCTAAAACTGCAGCTGTTATTTTAGAACCTGTGCAAAGCGAAACAGGTTATACTATAGCAAGTAATGAGTTTTTACAAGCTATCAGAAAAAAATGTAACGAGCATTGTGCTTTGATGATTTTAGATGAAATTCAAAATGGGTTTGGACGTAGTGGAACATTTTTTGCATTTGAGCAAACAGGTATTATTCCCGATATTTTGTTATTAGCTAAAGGAATGGGTGGGGGTTTACCTATTGGTTGTTTTATTAGTTTTCAAAAATTACTGAATGAATTTACTCACAATCCTGTGCTAGGAAACATTAATACCTTTGGAGGAAATGCAGTTTGTTGTGCAGCTTCATTAGCTTGTTTACAAACCATTCAATCAGAAAAACTGATGGATGATATAGAGCGCAAATCAATTTTAATTCGTTCCTTATTAATTCATCCTGCCATCAAAAACATAAAAGGAAAAGGTTTTATGCTTTCTATTGATTTTGAAGACACTGACTTGAATTTTAGAATTATTGAAACCTGCGTAAAAAATGGTTTAATCGTAGATTGGTTTTTATTTAATACTCATAGTATGAGAATAGCACCTCCTTTAATTATTACAGATGAAGAAATAAATCAAGCTTGCGAGATTATTTTAAAATCAATTGACCAAACTATTTTAGTAAAATAATTTTAATTACCATTGAAGTTTAGGGCTTAAATTTAAAGATATTAAAGAGTTGTGATTTACTATTAATTTTCAGTTTTCGATAAATAGTTTTAATATGAAATCTAACGGTGTCAATTGATATATCATAACGATCTGCAATCAATTTATAGCTTAAGCCATCTAAAATACCTTGAACAACTTCTGTTTCGCGGGCAGACAACATTTCATAAACATTGCTTGATTTTTGAAAAAAGCTAAATACTTTTCTTGCAATTTTCGGAGTCATGTAAGCTCCTTGATTATCAATACTACTAAATACTTCATGAAAATTCATTACAAAACTTTGTTTATCAATATATCCAACAGCACCAGATTGAATAGCCTTAAAAATAGTATCAGTGTCGTCTTTAATAGAGTTTATAACAATAGAAACATTTGGATGAATATCAAGTATTTTTTCAATAGCATCAAGACCATTCATTTCGGGCATCATAATATCTAAAAGAATAATATTGGCTTCAATAGGGTTATTTAAGTAATCTACCGGATTGTTAAAAATTAATTCGCAAGAAATTCCTTCTATTTGATTAACATGATCTTTTATTAAACTTGCCAAGTTTTCATCGTCTTCAATTATAATTACATTTTTCATTTTACAGGAATTTTTATTTGAATTGCTAAGCCATTTTTGTTATTATTTATAGAAAATAAACACTGACCATTATTACGTTTTACTCTCTTTTTTATATTTTTAATTCCATTCCCTTTGTTTAATAGCTCGTCTAAATTAGTAACAATACCATTATCTTTTAAAACTAAACACAACATTTTATTTTCAGATTTAACCTCAATAAAAAATAAATTACATTTAGAATACTTGATACTATTATTTACTATTTCGTAAATACATAGTTTTATATCTCTATACAATTCACTAGATAGTGTTAAGTTTTTATTGTTTTTAAAATCAATGTTAAATTTAATAGTAGTATTGTGAAACGAACTAAATAAAAACTCACGTATTTCGTCTTGTAAATTTACTAAATTAAATTTTTGCCGCGACATAGAATCAATAAACACTCTTAAGCTATATAATGCTTCGTTTAATCCTGATTTTAATACTTCTCTTTCGGTATCCAATTGCTTTTTACTTTGAATCATCAATGAAAGTCTCGTTAAAATAGTTCCAGCTTCATCATGCAAATCCATCGCAATTCGAGATTTTGTATCATTTTCAATTTTTATAGATCTTGAGTAAAAATAGATTATGATTATGATTAATATAAAAAATAATGACCATCTTAAAATCAGCATAAAAGGGCGATTATAAATCTTAACAAAAGCGGTAACATGATACGTTTTTACTTTTGAAATTTGCCCATAGGGATCAATCATTCTTACATTAAGTGTATAATCGCCATAAGGTAAATTTGATAAACGAATTACTCTCTTACTTTCAAGCGAAATCCATTTATCATTATTGAGTTGATATTCAAATTTATAACTCCAGCTATCTATGTTATCATTATTGGCTAAAAATATGTTTAAATCTTCTTCGCCCGTTTTGAACAAAAAATTGCCATCATTTTTTTCAAATTTTATACTGTATTTATTTAAATCCTTTTGCCCTGATAACTCGACTGCCGAAATAAAAAAATCGGATACGTAAATAATGGAGTCTAATGCATTAACTTCTAAAACATCATAAGAATTTAATGCTCCAAATATTATTTTGTCATCACTTAATTTTATGGCTGATCTTTTGCTGTACTCAGAATTAGTTAATCCATGTGCTTTTGAAACGAAATTTATTTTATTTTTTTCTAAATCAAAAACAGTGAGCCCCGAAATTCTTGATGCCCAAACTTTATGATTAAAATATACAACAGAACTGAATTTTAAATTGCTATTTTCATTTAAATGATCATAATCTTTAATTGATTTTAAAGTTGGTAAATCTCTCACAAACATACCTTCATCCGTTGCAAGCCATAGTTGTTTTTTTTCAGGAATAATAGCAAAATCGTTTACCTTTTTGGTAAAAGAATGTTGAGTTGAAACAAACGTTATTGATTTATGATCCTTAGAAAGTTTAAAACACAATAATCCTTTATTACTTGCTACCCAAAAATACCCAGTTTGCTGATCTCGCAGTATTTTATAAGCCATGTTGTCTTTGCTTAATGGGAAACTGTCACTTGTGTTTTTTATTGGATTGTAAATTATTATTTTTTGAAATCCGCCTAATATAATTTGTGAATCATTTAGAATAGAAATATGGTCATAAACGTCGTTTTTAAATATGTGGGAAGTAATAATTTGTTCTTTTTTCTTAGTTTTGATATCGTATCTTACTAAACCATTTCCCTCAGTAGTGCAGTACAGTTTAGAATTAAAAATAATTCCAGCGTTAGAATGAACTTCGTCTGAACTAAACAACTCTAGTTCATTGTTTTTATATTTTAAAATTCCTGGAAATCCTAAAAAGTAAAAAACACTATCGTTTTCCTTAACCATCCCAGTTCTTATACGAACAAAATCATCATTAAAAAAAGAATAGTCCATTAAAGGTGTGCCAATATTAAATCTGTATATAACTTTTAATAAACCTTGGTTAGTTCCAATAAAATTGCAGTTTTTACTGATTTCATAAATATTTTTAACCCTCGCATTTAGTGTTCTATCAAAGGCAACCGCAAGAAAATCTTTGTTATTAAAAAAATAAGGTCTCTTAAAATTATTAATGAAGTTTGGATTTCCATTTTTATCTTCGCTATAAAAATTAACATTTCCTATATTTAATATAAGTGGGTGCGGTTTAATTTGTAAATTCTTATCAATCAAAAATACCCTGTTTCCAGAATAATAAATTAAACCATATACTGACGACACATACAATTTACCACTTATTTTAATTTGCTCCACTTTAACTTTTTGAGTTATTTTTAAATTAAGGGGATTTATCTCAAGCAAATCTGAATTAGGAGTTTTTAAATAAATTTTATTATTATAAAACACAACTGTTCCTTTTTCAGCAGGTCCAACATTACTTTCAGAGATAAGTTGATTGTTTACTCTGTACTGCAAATTGCCATTTGCAAATAAAAACACAGACCTCTTTCCAGAGACAGCCATGGAAAGTAAGCCATCATTAAATACTTTTGTAAATTTAAACTCAATAGGGTTGAGTTTAATTAATCCATAACGATAAGAAATAAGATAAATATGTTCATTTGCTTTATAAAGTTCATCTACATTGTCATCTTTGAAAAACAAGGTATCTGTTTTTGAAGAAAAATTTATAAAACTAAAATTGTCAAAGCGTGTTATTCCTTTTTTTGAGGCCAGCCAAATATTTTCCTTATCATCACCTACAATATCATTTATCAAATTATCAGGAAGCCCTTGTTCTACAGAATAAGTATTATAGGTTCCACTTAATTTTTGCGAGATTGATATGAACTGAGATACAAGAAAAAGGCATATTATCCCATACTTAGAATATCGAGCTGCAAGCCTTACAATACATCCTGTAAATAATTGAATCACATTTATTTTGTTTATACAATTCTACGTAGAATAAGTAAATAAAAAAAGTGTTAAAAGACATTATTATGTAGGCTAAATTAATTGCGTTCATCTGTTTCAATGGTTTACTTTGCTTACATGAGTCTTCAATTATTTGCAACATCAAGCTACATTCAATTTCAGTATAAAGAGCACTTGGCTCAGTTGAAATTAACCGATGATGTAATTGTAAGTTATTTGGTTACTTTAAATCCAGTAACTATTTCGGAAATCGAAAATAAAATTGAAGAAAAGCTAAACTATCTTCATTTACCAAAAGCAGAGATAAAAAAAATATTTTTTACTTGTGTTGAATTAATTCAAAACCAATTTTTATATGGCATTTCGGATGAAGTAACATCGGAAAGCACTTATTTTATCATTTCAAAAAATGGTAATTCCATCAAAGTAATTACAGCAAATCTTATCCAAAACTCGCAAGTAAATTCTTTAAAAAATAAAATTGCTACCATAAATTCTTTTAATGATAAGGAAGAATTAAAATCATACTACCTTAATCAACTTGTAAATAATACATTTGGAGAAAAAGGCGGCGCTGGTTTAGGTTTTATTACACTAGCCTTAAAAAGCATGAATGTATTACAAACTCAATTTAAACAAATAGATGAGGATTATTCGCTATTTTTATTAAATATTAATTTTGATGTAAAATCGAATAATGCCATTTTTTGTCCGCGCTTTGAAGGATTTAATATTTGATTGTAAATCCGTCATAAAACAATTTATCGGTTAGCAAAAATACTTTTTTTATATCCAAATTTAATTTAAAGTAAGTTTACAAATCTGTAATTGCAACTAATAATTTTTCAATTTTCAATTTCATTTCTTTTGGCGAGCAATCGTAATTGTTAAATAAAACCGCAAATGCTAATTCTTTCCCTGATTTTGTTTTCACATAACCACAATAGCCTCTTGCGCGATTAATATAACCGGTTTTCGCACGCATGTTATTTTCAGCAAAAGTACCTTTACATAAACTAGTCATGCTGCCATTTTTACCTGCAATAGGTAAGGAAGCATTAAATGCAGGATACATTAAGCTATCTCTGTAAATTTTTGATAATACCGTTGCCTGAATTTTAGTGGTAATTGTATTTGCTCTTGATAAACCGCTTCCATCAGCCATGTGCAGGCCTGATACATCAATGCCTCTGCCTTCCCAGTAGTTTTTTACAGCATCAACGCCGTTAGATGTGGTTCCTTGCTTTTTTGATTTAGCTGCTCCAATAGTATTTAATAAGCTTTCCGCATAATGGTTATTACTTTTAATATTTGTATAGTAAACTATTTTTTCAAGCTTTGGTGATTGATGCGTATACACTAATTGCTCGTTGCCTTTTAAAGTGGTTTGTTCAATAGTTAAAAGTTTAACATCAGCAGTAGCTAAATTATTTTTTTGTAATTCTGATTGTAATTGATTTTCAAAGTATAATGCTGGTTCTGGCATTTCGGCTTCTACTTCATAATGTGTTTTGTTTGGAGGAATCGTGCCCGTTACTTTTCTGCTGTAGCCATTAGGGTCGCCAAATACAAAAGCATCATCTTCAGTTCCGGCTGATATAACATTAGATTGAATGGTCATTTTTTTTGCAAAGTAATTAGGTGATATACTTTCCAATTCGGCGGATGTATTTAATGCGCCACTATTATAAAGTATCGAAAATTTATTATCACGGTAAGAAAGTCCATTTGCTCCAGCGCCAAAATAATTCCCAATATCGCCCCAAATCCAAGTGCTTGGTATAGTATTATTAAAATAGGAGATGTCAGCTGTAATAGAACCATTTATTTTTTTGATATTTTTTGCTTTGATTTTCTCAAGGATTGGATTGAAAAAATCGCCATCACTATTATAAAAATAAGAGGAGTTAAAAGAAGGGTCGCCGCTACCTTTGATTAGTAAATTATTAGTAGACGTTCCAGAAGCGGAATCTATTTTTGTGAATGTGTAAAAATTAGTTTTATAGGTATAATCTTTCCCTAAAATCCCCAATGCTGCCGAGGTAGTCATAATTTTCATCGTACTAGCGGGTATTAAAGCTATTTCCGAATTATATTCTTTTACAGTTTTTCCTGTTTGTGCCTCTAAAACACAAAAACTATAAATAGCATGTTGCAAATCTTTGTCTTTCTTATAGCTTTCTAAAACTGCTTCTATGTTAGATTGCGGATAGGATAAAATGGGGAATAGAAGGAGAAAAAAAAAGGATGTTGTTTTTACCATTATATTTTGCTAAATTTCTATAAAATTAATTCCTTAACTTAAATAAAACTTTATACTTTCATTTTTGTTTTTAACTTTATACAACTCAAAACGCTAAACATGATTTATGCCCAATACGTCATTCGCTTTTAAACAGTTTATTATTAAGCAAGACAAGTGCGCTATGAAAGTAGGTACTGATTCGGTTTTGCTTGGGGCTTGGGTATTGCCAAACGGCAGCAAACACATTTTAGATATTGGTTCTGGTACAGGAGTTATCGCCTTAATGCTTGCTCAAAAAACTCAAGCTCATATTGACGCTATTGATATTGATGAAGAGGCATTTTTACAGGCCAAACAAAACGCATTAGATAGTAAGTTTTCTGGGCAAGTTACGGTTACTCGCACTTCTTTACAGCAATATTCTATAACCGCCACTAAAAAATATAATTTAATTGTTACTAATCCGCCTTATTTTGAACAGTCGCTCAAATCATCAGATGAACAACGTTCTCATGCCCGACATGCCGACGTATTACCATTTGAAGAATTACTAGATGGCGTTTTAAAGCTATTGGACGAAAAAGGAAAATTTTGCCTCATTTTGCCAACTTTAGAAGCAATTAAGTTTAGAGCCTTAGCCGAAAAAAAAGGACTTCATTTATCGAAATTATTAAGAGTAAAATCAAGAATTGATAAGGATACCGACAAGCGCCATTTGATGCAATTTGAAATAAAACCTACTGAATTTTCAGAGAAAACCATTGCTATTGAGCTAACTGAAAGACATCAATATACAGAGGATTATAAGGAGCTTACCAAGGATTATTACGTTAATTTTTAACAAATTTATTACCTCTTTTTCATATAATTTCCTATCTTTAAAACGTAACAAATCATCTTATGCAAAAAATTGTATTAGTATGTCTTGGTTTTTTATGTTTAAATGCATCAGCCCAAGACACCGTAAAAGTAAAAACTGCTTTAACTACCGAACAAGAAGCTGAAAACGCTTATAATGTTGGTTTAGAGTATATGGGCAAAAAAGATTACAATATGGCTATCGAACAATTTTCGAAAGCCATATCTTTTAAACCAAATTTTGATAAAGCTCTTTGTAGCCGTGGTTTTGCAAGATATGAGTCTAAAACCTTTGATGCTTCTATTGAAGATTATAATAAAGCATTAGCGGCAAATCCCTTAAATGTAGATGCTATGTTTGGGAAAGCACAAAGTTTTTATGCCATTAATAAAAAAGATTCTTGTGTGAGTTATTTAAGCAAGGCTGTTTTTGTAGATGATAAATATGCTAAAGCTTACTATTTAAGTGGACAAATTAATTTTGAACAGGGTGAATATAAATATGCCGTTACTGAATACGACAGAGCTATTGCTGCTAAATCAGATTATGCTTATGCTTATAACGATAGAGCTTCTGCCAAAAAAATGTTAGGAGATGAAACAGGCGCTATTGCTGATTATGAAAAAGCAGTGTCGATTGATAATAAATTATTTTTCGCATACAATAATTTAGGTTCTTGTAAACGTAATAAAGGTGATAATGCTGGAGCTATTGAAGCTTATAACAAAGCCATTGCCTTAAAAACCGATTATTATATTGCTTTAAACAATAGAGGAACAGCAAAATTAAACATGAATGATTTTGCAGGAGCTGTTTCTGATTTTGATGCAGCTTTGAAACAAAAACCTAATTATACATTAGCCATAAATAATATGGCTTCTGTTTATATTAAGAAAAAAGATTATAAGGCAGCTACAGAATGGGCCAATAAAGCCATTCAGGCTGATGCAAAATTAGGCGCTGCTTATGTTAATAGAGGAATTGCTAAACAAATGTTGAAAGATGAAGATGGCGCTTGTGCAGATTGGAAAAAAGCAGCGGAGTTTGGCGCTGTAGAAGGAAAACGTTATACATCTGGTTTCTGCGACTAATCAATCATTCAAAAGAATATTCATTCATACCAATAAAGAATATGAACACATTATATAAAATAACAGCAATATTTCTTTTCACAAGTTCTGTTGCCTTAGCCCAAAATATTGAATTCGAAAAATCTAATTTCCCTGATAAAAAGGATCAATTAAAAGAAGCGAAAAGAAGTTTAGAAGATGGAAAAGATGCGTTTTCATTAGGTAAAAAAGAGTACGATTTCGTATTAGAAGGATACGTTAGTAAAAATAAATACTATCCAGTGAGTCGTAAAGATTATCAACGTGCAGGTGATATTTATTTTAAACAAGCACAACCTTTTTTAGCAAAAGCTCAGGATTTTAATCCTAATAATGCGGAGTTAAATTATATGCTCGGTGTTATTAGTTTTAACTTAAATCCTCAGTCAGATAATGGGGCTAAATATTTGGAAAAAGCTTTATCCTTAAACGACCCTAAGTTGCCAGAAGATTTAACCTATTTTTTAGGTTGGGCTTGCCAGTTTCAACTAAAATGGGATGATGCCATTAAGTATTATCAAATGCAATTAACTATTTTAACTAAAGATGCGAAAGGAAATACCGCAGCAATTGAAGATGTAAATAAAAAAATGGCAGAGTGTAAAGTAGGAAAAAAAGAAACTGCAAATCCTCAACGTGTGTTTGTAGATAATTTAGGTACTAATATCAATACATCTTATCCTGAATATAGTGCTTTTATTTCTGCAGACGAATCAATGATGGTTTTAACAGCGCGTAGAGAAAATTCAACTGGTGGGAAATTAGATGAAGGTGATAGTTGGCCTTTTGAAGATTTGTACCAATCATTTAAAGTAAATGGAAAATGGACGCCAGCACAAAATTTCGGACCTTTAGTAAATAGTCCTGAACATGATGCAACATCTGGATTATCAAGCGACGGAACGACCATGTTTATCTTTAAATATAAAGAAAAAGATGGGGGAGATATTTATATGAGTAATTTAAATGGAAATACGTGGTCGAAGCCTGAGCATTTAAATAAAAATATTAACTCTAAATGGCACGAGTCTTCTGTGAGTTTATCTTATGATGCAAAGCGTTTGTATTTTATTAGTGATAGGGAAGGCAATATGGGTGCAGGTGATATTTACTATTCTGATAAAGATGCAAAAGGAGATTGGGGTACTGCTATGAATGCTGGTCCTGATTTGAATACTAATTATGGCGAAGAAGGTGTTTTTATTCATCCTGATGGAAAAACCATTTATTTTAGTTCTAAAGGGCATGGCACCATGGGAGGTTATGATATTTTTAAATCAACTTTTGAAAACGGTAAATGGGCTGTGCCTCAAAATTTAGGTTATCCCATTAACGGACCAGATGATGATGTGTTTTTTGTAATTAGTGGTAGTGGAAATCACGGCTACTTTGCATCTTCAAAACAAGGAGGATATGGTGATAAGGATATTTATAAAATTACATTTTTAGGTCCTGAAAAACCTCCAGTTGTAATGAACGAAGATAATTTACTAGCTAGTGTTGCTGCCCCAGTAAGCGAATTTAAAGCAGAGAAAATTGTAAGCTCAGGACCTAAAATGACGATTTTAAAAGGTGTCATTTCTGATGATAAAACAAAAATTCCTTTAGAAGCAACTATTGAATTGATTGATAATTCGTTAAATGAAGTTATTGCTACTTTTAAATCAAACAGTATTACCGGTAAATATTTAGTATCACTACCTTCGGGTAAAAATTATGGAATTGCTGTAAAAAAAGATGGCTATTTATTTCATTCCGAAAACTTTGATTTAAAAAATTCAGAGGTGTTTGAAGAAGTAGAGATTAATGTAGCTTTAAAACAAATTGATATAGGTCAATCTATTGTTCTTAAAAATATTTTCTTTGATTTTGATAAAGCAACTATTCGCATTGAATCAGCGGGTGAGTTAGATCGATTAATTAAATTATTGACAGAAAACCCAACCTTAAAAATTGAATTAGGAAGTCATACTGATAGCAAGGGTAGCGACGATTACAACCAAAAATTATCTCAATCTCGTTCTCAATCTGTAGTAACTTACTTAATTGGAAAAGGTATTGCAACGGATAGATTAGTAGCAAAAGGATATGGTGAAACAGTTGCGGTAGCGACTAACGATACAGATGCTGGCAGACAAGAAAACAGAAGGACAGAATTTAAAATTTTGAGTAAATAACTCAAATGTTTCGTCGCTGCTGGGAGTATATTTCATCTATCGGTATTCAGCCCGAATACGATGATATTTTAGTAAAACGTATAACGCTTGCTAATCGCTTTAGTGTTATTGCTATTGTTGTTTTTTTATTTAGTGGTATCAACAATATAGCTCTAGGAGATTTATTTTCGGGGTTATTGATTGAATGTTTAGTAGGTGTTTGTTTTTTAGGTTTTTACTTTAATAAGTTGCAATATCATCGATTTGCCATTTCGTTTATTTTCATAACGGTTAGTGTTGCTATATTTTATTTTGATTCTTATTCTGGTATTTTATCAGGAACATACTTATACCATTTTCCATTAATCTTAGCAATCGCTTTTATTTTTGATATGAGAGAGGATAAAAAAATAATGCTCTTTCATTTTGCTTTAATCATTATTTTTTTAACCATCAATGTTGGTACTAATTATGCATTATTTAGAAGTGATATTTTAACAGATGAAAAGCAGTCTCAAATGTTTATGTTTAATTTAATATTTAGTGCGTCTGCTGTTGGATTCTTTGTATATATTTTAATTCAAAACAACTTAAAAGAAAGTTACCTATACATTCAGCGCATTGAAGAAAGACGGCAATCCGAAAAATTGGTAAAGGAGGCATTAGATGAGAAAAATATTTTAATATCAGAATTGCATCATCGTGTAAAAAATAACTTGGCTATTATTTCGGGCTTATTTAGTTTAAAAATAAATGACGATTTGCATGAAGATGCAAAAAATGTTTTAATGGAAAGTAGAAATAGAGTGCGTTCGATGGCATTAATTCATAATCGTTTGTATAAAAGCGATAATATGACTAATGTAAATTTTGAAGAATATGCTAAAGAGTTAATATCGGAAATTAGCGCTTCTTATCCAGCAGTTGCTAATTCAGTAAAAATAGATACAGATATTAAAAATGTATCCATTAATATTAACTCAGCAATACCTTGTGGTTTAATTTTAAACGAATTACTTACAAACGCCTATAAGCATGCATTTAGGGATAAAACAAATGGACACATTAATGTATCTTTTGCGCGTGATAATAGCACTATCGTTATGCGAGTAAATGACAATGGAGTAGGCTTGCCTGAAGATTATAAACAGAAACAATCCTTAGGCGTAACAGTTATAGAGTCGTTAAGCGAACAGTTAGATGGCACTTATAATTTTTCAAATAATAATGGGACTTGTTTTGAGTTAAAGTTTAAGCACTCGTAATTAACATCAATTTTTAACAGTATTTTAATATAAACTCCCTCAATAAATTATTGATTTAACAGTTTCTTAGTATCTTCGTCATTACAAATAGCATATCAAAAATTATGAGCACAGAACAACTTAAACCGAAGAAGAGCCTTTTAAAACGAATTTTAAAATGGAGCGGAATTACAATTTTATTATTATTGATTTTAATAGTTGCTGCGCCTTTTATTTTTAAAGATAAAATTGTTCAAATTGTAAAAGAGGAAGCCAACAAAAACTTAAATGCTAAAGTTGACTTTGGCGAATTTGATTTAACCTTATTTAGCTCATTTCCTGATTTTAGGTTTAAAATTCAGAAAGTAAGCGTGATTAATATTGAACCATTTAAAGGCGATACATTAGCTTACATTAAAGAATTATCTTTTGATTTGAATATTAAAAGTGTGATTAGCGGTGATAAATATCAAATCAATTCTTTGATTATAGATGAACCAAAAATTAATGGTATTGTAATGGCAGATGGTAAAGCTAATTGGGACATTGCAAAGGCAAGTACTGACACAGCTGCCGTTGAACCTGCAGATACTAGTGCAACGAAATTTGCATTAAAATTAAAATCCCTACAAATTAAACATGCTAATATTACTTACAATGATATGCAAGGTAATATGAGCGCTGCTTTAAAAGATATGAATTATACCTTGAGTGGAGATTTTACGCAAGATAATTTTATTTTAAGTAATTTATTGGAGATTGCTGAATTATCTTACAATATGGGAGGCGTTGGCTATTTAACTAAAGCAAAAACACGTTTTAAGGCAGATTTAAATATGGATATGCCAAACATGAAATTTACATTTAAAGAAAATGAATTTGATTTAAATGAGTTAGCATTAACTTTTGATGGATTTGTTTCGATGCTTAAAGATGATATCGGAATGGATTTAAAATTTGCAGCTAAGCAAACTGAATTCAAATCTATTTTATCTTTAATACCAAGCGTATATTCTAAAGATTTTGCTAGTGTGAAAACAGAAGGTAAATTAAAGTTAGATGGTATGGCTAAAGGAACCATGCATACGAGTGCAGATGGAAAAAGCGATACTTATCCAAGCTTTGAAGTTAATTTAGGGATCGCAGATGCCATGTTTAAGTATCCTTCTTTACCAAAATCGGTAAACAATATTAATATCGATGTGCATGTAGAAAACAAAAAGGACTATTTAGATGCAACAGTGATTGATGTGAATAAATTTCATTTAGAAATGGCTGGAAATCCCATCAATATGTGGGCTCATGTTAAAACACCAATCTCTGACCCAGATTTAGCAGCCGAAATTAAAGGAGTAATCAATTTAGCCTCTGTAAAGGAATTTGTTCCTATGGAAGCGGGCGATGAAATGAGTGGTGTGGTAACAGCAGATATTGCGGCAGCAGGACGCATGAGCAGCATTGATAAAAAAGAATACGACAAATTTAAAATGAGTGGTAGTTTGGCAATTGATAAAATGAATTACAAAACAACTGCTTTGCCATACGCTGTGATGTTGAATGCTATGAAATTGAATTTCACCAATCAGTTTGTGGAGTTAGCAGCCTTTGATGCCTTAATGGGTAAATCGGATGTGAAAGCAAGCGGTAAGATTGACAATTTTATGCAATACATTTTTAAAGACTCTTTAATTGTAGGACACTTTAATGTGCAATCTAATTTAATGGATTTAAATGAATTAATGGCTTCATCAGAACCAACAACCGCAGCTCAACCAGCTGCGGCAGATACAGCAGCAATGACCGTTGCAGAAGTGCCAGGTAATATTGATTTTATTTTAAATACCAATATCACTAAGTTATTGTATGATAATTTAGTAATTGATAATATGAATGGTAATATCGAAATTAAAAAACGTAAAGTAGATATGACTAACTTAAACTTAGGATTATTAGGCGGTAAAGTATTAATGAATGGTTATTACGAAACAACAAATCCTAAAAAGCCAACAGTTGATTTAAGTTTTAAAGTAGAAAATTTTGATATTCAAAAAACATTTGCTGCATTTAATACAGTTCAAAAATTGGCACCTATTGGGCAATATGCTAAAGGTATGTTTACAGCCACTTTAGAAAACTTTAAAGCTGATTTGGATCAAACAATGTCTCCAATTTTATCAACCTTACATGGTAATGGTGTATTTAAAACAAGTAGTGTAACGGTTGGTGGTTTCCCCGCATTTGTGAAATTAGGCGAAGCGTTGAAAATTGAGCAATTAAAAAATCTCAACATACAAAACGTAATGGCAGAGTATGAGTTTAAAGATGGCAGAGTGAATTTGCGTAATCCAGTAAAAGTAAAAATTGATAAGATTGATGCTGAAATCACTGGTTCTACTGGATTTGATCAAACCATTGATTATAATTGGAAAATGACAGTACCTACAGAAATGTTTGGCGTGCAAGCAAATAATATGGTAGCTGGTTTATTAGGACAGGCGAGTTCTGCGATTGGTACAACGGTTAGTATGCCTAAAACAGTAAAAGTAAATGTTGGTTTTGGCGGAACAGTTATGAACCCAACAGTTAAAACAGGAACAAAAGCTGGTGAAGCTGGAGCAAGCATCAAAGACCAAGCTGTAACAGCCGTAAAAGATAAAGCGAACGAAGAAGCCCAAAAAATATTAGCAGATGCACAAGCGCAAGTAGAAAAATTAAAAGCGGATGCGCAAGTAGCTTCAGATAAATTAAAAGCAGAAGGTTACGCAGCAGCAGATAAACAAGTGGAGGATGTGAAAAACCCAATTGCTAAAATAGCTGCCAAAAAAGTAGCGGAGCTTGCTAAGAAAGAAGTAGACAAACAAGCACAAAAAGTTTTGGATGAAGCAGAAGTGCGTAGTCAAAAAATATTAGAAGACGCTAAAGCAAGAAGTGCAGCAGAGGCAGCTAAGTAAAAAATAGATAGGCGCTACATTGTAGCGTCTATTTCGTTAAATTTACGATATAGATGCTATTTTATTGCTCCTATATGTTAGTAGCAGTAATTTTATACAACAACTGTGACTAAACTATTATTTATATTTTTCTGGACAATTACTTTTCAAATCATTGGTCAGACTTCCGACGTAAAATCAAGTAAACTTGAAGGTAAATGGTTATTAAAAGAATTTAATTTAACTTCTTCTGACGGTGACGCACTAGACTCATTAAAAACTACTTTTGAATTTAAACAAAACGGTTTTTATACTGTCAGGTATACTTACTATTACAAAGACAAAGATCGCAGGAAAGTTCATAGGCCAATTGTTATAAGTGGCAAATGGAAAATTATCTGGGCAAAAAAACTACTTCATCTTTATGCATCATATGAGGAATCTCCTTCTCCGCATCAAATACCTGACAAAGACGCGAAAATTATTAAGTTGAATAAAAAACAATTTGTAATCTATGAGAACTTAATTTATATTAAACCTAAAAGTAAATATACTCGACAAATAGACTAGGAATAAAATAAAACTACTGCTAACCCAACCTAAATCCCCTTTGGGCATTCGGCTTCGGCATTTGCAAAAGCGGTAGACGATTAATTAATTTCCGCTTTGCAGAAGTCCATTAAACATTTATCTTTGTTAGTAGCATTTCGGTAGACATAGTTTCAAATCAAACCGTTACAAAGCCAGAAAACGTTATTCGTAATGCTTAAAGACTTACTAACTTGAAACTGACTGCGAGAAATTAACTCTTTAAAATAGCGATGAGATTAACAAAACCATCATTAAAAACATTTATGAGAAGAGTATTATACTAAGTGATAAAGCAAAAACATATATTGATCTAAATACGCTGAAGTTCACATTACTGAGAAATCAACAAAAAAACAACATAAACCACTTTAAAATGGATGCATATTACAATAGCAAATGCAAAACGAAATTTTTTAGGAATATATCATAAAATTAAAGGCAAGTACTTGCAAAAGTATTTAAATGAATTTGTGTATAAATTAAATCGCAGATACTTTAAAGATGCGATGTTTGATAGATTAATAATCGCTTCAGTTTTTAATTATGGGTAAGATTGCGGACAATCAATATTTATTTTAATAAACCATGTATTTAAATCCATTAAAAGGAAATAATGCAAAGTTTATTCCATAAAGTGGAAATTATGCAATACGAAATTTGAACCAATCGAATAATAATTTAACTTTAAAAAAATTATATAAAAGATAAATATGGTTAACCAAAGATAGTATAATGAAATTTAAAATAATTTTAATTTTTATAATAATATCAGTCAAACTGCACTCTCAATGTACCATAGTGAGTAGCTGTGGATATTCTGTTAATTTAAGTATTGGTAAATTAGCAGTAGTACCAAGCTCAACTAATTGTCCTTTTGGCTTTAATTACAATATAAGTTTTTCCTATTCAATAACAGTACGTGGCATTAATACTTGCTACAATAGTAATATAGGAATACAACCTCAAATAATATGTGGAAGTCATAATAATAGCTACTACACTATTAATGTTCCTGCTCCAACTGTAGGGAGTCCCTCTACAACTACTAACTTTACTGGTAATTTAGTAACTAGCTCAAATCCCTATATAGCAACTGCAACATGTAATAGCGCAACGCCAGCAAACTTAAATTGTAATACACAAACATTGACAATGTTTGGCCCAAATATTTCAGGTACATTTCCCTGTAACATTGTCGCATTACCCATTGAATTAGTTTATTTTAATAGCGCTGTAGCAACAGATGCTATTGTTTTATATTGGGCAACTGCTAACGAAATAAATAATGATTTTTTTACAATTGAAAAAAGTATAGATGCTATTAATTTCTATGAACTTGAAAAAGTTAAAGGTAATAGTAATAGCCTAGTTACAAAGTTTTATTCTTTAACAGATACTAAACCATATGCAGGAATTAATTACTATAGACTCAAGCAAACAGATTATAACAACCAGTTTACATATTCAGCTATTGTAAGCCAAGAGTATCAGGATGCTATTAATTTTTCTGTTTACCCTAATCCAGTAATGCAAGGAAATTCATTATCCATTAATTTAGTTGAAAATTATAACACACCATTATATTTAATGGTTTACGATAACTTTGGCCAACTTATTTTACATAAAACAATCGACGCAGCAACTCACAATGAAATTAAACTTAATGACTTACAATTGGCAGCGGGAATTTATGTGATTAAATTAAATACAGAAACAAAGAGTTCGTTTTTAAAACTTATTATTGAATAAACTATTTTTTTTAACACAACAAAAATAGAAATAAAAAAAATTAAAAATTTGTTCAAAAAAACAAATAAAAAATGTTATACTTAGAAGTCCCTTTTAGAGTGTAACTTAAAAAAAACTACAGCCCATAACACAACCCATATCACATTTGGCATTCGGCTTCGGCTTTTGCAAAAGCGGTCGCTTCGCACAAGAAATTTAAAGAACTAAAACTTAGTAATTAAAAATTCTGTTCTACGGTTAGCTTGATGTTCTTCCTCTGTGCATGAAGACGTTTTTTTGCCTTCACATTCACATTGGTTAATTAGTTTACTTTCACCATAACCTTTTCCAACAATTCTTTCTTTAGTAATACCTTTTGATACAATATAAGCAGCCGATGATTTAGCTCGTTTATCAGATAAGGATAAGTTATATGATTTACTAGAACGACAATCTGTATGGGAACCAAGTTCAATGGTCATTGTTGGATTTTCCTGCATTACTTTTACAATTTTGTCTAGTTCTTTTGCTGCGTCAGCCCTTATGTTTGCTTTGGCTAGATCAAAATAAATGGGGTTGATTTGAATAATCTTTGCAATATCAGCTCCAAGTTCGGGTTTTTGCAATGCCTCTTTTAAATCTATAATGGTATTAACTGCTAAAGGAATTTCATAACTTTTTTCTACAGTGATATATCCTTCTTTTTCATACTTAATAGTAAACTCCAATTTATCTCCCGGTTTTTTATTAAGGATAATATCGGTAAACATGCCTGAGGCATCTGTATTATACGTTTTAGATACACTAGATGCTTTATCAATATAGGTAGTTTTAACTCCTTCAATAGGCTTGTTTGTCTTAGCATCTGTTACTGTACACAGTAATTTGTATTTAGGGAATAATCCAATTTGTTTTTTATTATCACCTGTTTGTAATTTTCCAACTGCAATAGATTGTTCGTAATATTTAGAACGGTCTTTGGTGCCAACAAAATATTCTTTAGTAGGGTCATTAATAGTAAACATATATTCTGCTTTTGCATTTACTTTGGTAGAGTCGATGATTATTTTATTTTTATCTTTTAAGTATACCCAATCGTTTGGTATTAGTTCTTTATTACTTTCATCAATCACAATCCCACTCAACGTTACACCAAGCAAAGGTTCGTTTGCTCTAAAAAAATAAATATCATCTTTGCCTTTACCTCCTGGTCTATTAGAAGATAAGTAGCCAGTTTTAAGATCTTCGTTTAATGCAAAGCCAAAATCATCAGAATAGGAATTTATAGGATAGCCTAAACTTTGTGGTTCAAAATAGGCGTCTAATGAAGGCATTGTAAAATAAATATCTAATCCACCTAAGCCTGCTCTTCCATCGGTTGAGAAAAATAAAGTCCCATCCTCATATACATAAGGAAACATTTCACGACCTTCAGAATTAATTGCTTGTCCTAAGTTTTCGGGTTTTTGCCAACCTCCGTTTTTATATTCAGATACATAAAGATCTGTTTGTCCGAAACCACCTGGCATGTCGGATACGAAGTATAACCGCTTACCGTCTTTTGTTATAGTTGCATGACCTAATGAATAGTCATCAGAATTATATGGAAAACTTTCGGGTTTAGAATATTTACCAGTACTATCTTTTTTTAATGTATAGAGTTTTAAATTAACGACATTAGTAAGCACACCCTTAATTTTTTTAGTAATGATATTACTTTTTGTTACATACAATGTTTTTTCATCAGAGGATAAAGTAACAGGCCCGTCGTGATAAACACCAGATACTGTTTTCGGAAGAGGAGCAGTAGATGTAAATTTTAAGGAATCTTTTTTATCAGAAGTATAGATATCTATAAAGTAACTGTCGTCCCATGAAAATGTTTTGTTTTTACCAGAAGTGTTTCTTCTGTTAGAAGCAAATAGTACTGACTTATTCTTACCGAAAAATACTGGCGAGAATTCTGCATTTTCAGTATTTAGAGCTTCTACATTAATGAGTTTGTAGACAGCGGAATCTTTTTTTAGTTCTTTATAATAGTTTACATGTTTTGCGTGGTTTTTAGTAATTAAATTCTCTTTTCTTTTTTGTTCAAGAAGAGTTAATACACTTTGTACTTCGTTATATTTTTGATTGTATTTTAAACATTGCAAATAATTAATCAGATCATTTTCTGTAATCGTGTTGGCAAATTTTGTGTTTAAATTTTTGTAGGCTTCTTCTGCTTTAGGAAAATCATAAATTTTAAAGTAGCACTCCGCCAAACGCCTTGTATTGGCTTCAGTAGGCGTATCTGTTTTTACCAAGTTTTTGTAATAATCAATGGCTTCAATATAAGCCAACTCATTGTAAAATTTATCGGCATTTTTTTGCGTCAGCGATTGCGACAAAACACCATTAGTTATAAATAACAAAGTGATAAGTAAAAATAATTGCTTCATAAATTTGTGATAGTAAGTAATAGTGTCGTAGTGTTTTTATCCTAAAAATAACGGGGAGATTTAAATCCTTTTGATTTACTTCTCATGTCATAGCCTATCATAATTTCATGAGAACCAGCACTGAATTTTTGTAGTGCAGTTAGCTGGTAGTCATAAGCATATCCTATTCTAAAATTTTGATTCACGTTATACATGATATTTAAACCTGTAGCTGCTTTATGTCTGTACATAGCTCCTATCCATAGTTTGTCATAAAACAAAAAGGATAAATTACCTTCGATAGATAGAGGCGCATTATTTACATATTTTACAATAAAAGAAGGACGCATATTAATCCCTGGTTTCATTTTAATAACAATACCACCAAATAAATAATAATGATTTTCCTGCAGAGCAGATTGATCAGCGGTGATGTTAATCTTGTTTTTTAGTATACGTGGCGTTGAAATTCCTATATAGTGTCTTTTTCCATAGTAATAAGCACCTGCACCAACATTAAACAGGCTTTTTTTGTAATTATATCCTTGAGTATAAATCTGGTCATTTTCATTCACAATTCTTAAGGTTGAAAAATCCTGTCTAAAAAAATCCATGCCAAGCTTAACTCCAAAAGCTAAACGGTTATTGTTTTTATTTAATTTAATACTGTAAGCTAAATCGGCATAAGCGCCTGTATTTTTTGTAACACCTAATTGATCATTTAATAAGGTAAGTCCTAAACCAATACTTTCAGTTTTTAAAGGAGAGTGTAATGATAATGCCTGTGTTTTCGGGGCACCTTTTAAACCTGTCCATTGATCACGAACTGTTCCTGTTACTTGAATGGCTTCTTGACTTCCTGCATAGGCAGGGTTTATTAACATAGGATTAAAAAAGTACATACTATGCTGTGTTTCTTGTTGCGCCTGAATACTTGCACTCATTGTAAAGAGTATAATGAAGAGGACGCTTATTTTTATTTTTTGATTCATACTGTTTTTATAAATAAATTTTAATACTGTAGTAATAAATATCCGTTGTAGGTTTCTGTTTTATCATCACCATAATTCAAAATAACATAATATGTGCCAACAGGTAATTTAGCCTGACCTGCAGCATCTCCCGTATTAGCGTAACCTACGAATTCATTTAAGTAGCGATCTTTTTGATAGACCATATTACCCCAGCGGTTAAATATTTTTAATGTATTATTTGGATAATTCTCAATGTTTTTAATCTCAAATCCATCATTCATTCCATCTCCATTTGGTGTGAATATTTCGGGAACAAATGTCTCGCATAACTGAATGTCAATCATACCTGTTGTACTATTTGTGCAACCATAAATATCTGTTGCAGTTACTGTGTAAGTTCCTAAATTTGAATCGCCTAGTGAGTTAACAATAACAGTAGTGTTATTAGATAAAGATTGGCCATTGTATAACCAGTTATATGTGTATGTTGAGTTTGGATCAGTCACTTCTAATTGCGTTGAAGCATTCTCACAGGCAGACACATTTGAATTTACTAAAGCTACTGTTGGTAAAGTTGTAATGGTTAATGTATTGTTTGCTGTGTTGGTGCATGTTCCCATAGTCGCTATAACATTTACAGAAACTGAACCTACATTTGATGTCATGGAAGCAGGTATAATTAATGGATTAACATTTGACATATTAACACCTCCTACATTCCAATCGTAAGTTGTACCGATTTGTGGATTGTTGATGCTTAAAGTTCCCGATTGATTTTGGCAAATACTTAAATCACTTAAATTGAATGCTGCATTAGGTAAATCAACAACGGTGATTGAAGTTGTTACAGGAAGTGAAACGCAGTTTTGGGAACTTGCAGCTGTTAACGTATACACATAAACTCCTGGACTTAAAGTGCTAGCGGATAATGTAACGTTTGCTTGATTTTGATTCCCGCTATTTATTCCGTTTCCTAAGGTCCATGTAAATGTGCTTGCAGAAGTAATGGCGTTTAATGCAACCGAGCCGCTTAAACAAACAATATTAGAATTCGCAGTGGCAGTTACTGTTGGAATTGCATTCACAAATACGTTAACCGTTGTTAGAGTTGATGCACATCCTGTTAAAGAGTTTGTTCCTGTTACGCTATATGTAGCAGATGTAGTTGGCGAGACTGTAATTGCATTTGTTGTTGCTCCTGATGGTAACCATGTATAAGTATCAGTTCCGCTAGCATTTATAGTTACAGCGCTTCCTGCACAGGTGGTTTGATTTGCTACTGCAATTTGAGGTATGGTATTTACATTGATTGTAATGGTTTGAGCAGTACTTGAACATCCTGCTGTTTCTCCCACAACCGTATATGTAGTTTGTGTCGTAGGAGTTACTATTACCGTCGAATTTGTAATAACAGAAGGGTTAGTAACGGTATACGTGCTTGCGCCGCTAAATGTCAAGGTAGCGCTATTACCTTCACATACTGCAGTGCTTGTTGAAACGATATTAACAGTAGGCGTTGTATTTACATTAACATTTACTATTTGTGAAGATGTACACCCTAAATTATCACCTATAACTGTATAGTTCGTTGAAGTGGATGGCGAAACAGAAACACTGGTTGTATTTGCTCCTCCAGCATTAGCACTCCAGGTATAACTCGGTGCGCCGCTTGCACTTAATGTTGTGCTTTGGCCAGAACAAATAACAGTTTGCGAAGCAACTGTAATAATGGTAGGTGTAGCAGTGACATTGATATTTATAATTTGTGAAGAGATGCAACCCGCATTGTTGCTTGTTACTGTATAAATATCTGTTGTACTAGGCGAAACTGAAACTGTATGAGTGATAGCGCTTCCTGTATTAGCGCTCCAAGTATATGATGTTGCGCCTGTAGCTGTAATTGTTGTGCTTTGCCCACTGCATATACTAGGCGAAGTGGCTGCAATGGTTAATGATGGAGGCGCAGTAACATTTACTGAAATAGTGCCTGTAGAAGTGCAGCCAGCATTATTTCCGGTGACAGTGTAGGTAGAATTATTTGTTGGTGTTACGGCAGCACTGCTTGTTGTAATAGCCCCCGTATTTGCACTCCATGTATAACTTGATGCACCGGTGGCAGTAAGTGTAGTAGTTTGCCCGCTGCATATAGAAGATGAAAAAACCGCTAGCGTTAAGGATGGTAAAGCGGTTACATTTACAGCAATAGTTCCTGTAGAGACACAACCTGCAGTGTTTCCTGTTACGGTATAGGTTGTGTTTGTTGTAGGAGTAACTATAGCAGTATTGGTTGTAACGCCTCCTGCATTAGGGCTCCAAGTGTAGGATATCGCTCCTACACCTGTTAATGTAGTGCTTTGTCCACTACAAATACTTGGCGAGGCAGCTGTTAATGATAAAGTTGGTGACGTAGTAATAGTTACTGCTAAAGTTCCTGTGGAAATACATCCACTATTATTTCCGGTTACAGTATAAGTCGTATTGGCAGTTGGCGTAACGATGGCCGTATTTGTTATAACACCTCCCGCGTTAGCGCTCCACGTATAGGAAGCTGCACCGTTGGCGGTTAAAACACTACTTTGCCCTAAACATATTGCGGGAATGGACGCTGTTAAACTTAAGGAGGGTAAAGCTGTAACATTTACAATAATAGTTCTTGTATCAGCACAGCCCGAAGTGTTTCCAGTTACGGTATAAGTAGCATTTGCGGTTGGAGTAATAGCGGCTGTATTGGTTGTCACACTTCCTGCATTGGGGCTCCATGTATAATTGGTAGCGCCTGTTGCGGTTAAGGTAGCAGCTTGTCCGCTGCAAATGCTGGATGATGTCGCAGATAAAGTTAAGGATGGTAAAGCCGTTACATTAACAGCAACTGTTCCTGCTGAGGTGCAACCTGATGTACTTCCAGTTACAGTATATGTTGTATTAGTTGTGGGTGTTACTGCCGCAGTGCTTGTTGTTACACTTCCAGCATTTGAACTCCATGTATATGAAGAAGCACCACTTCCTGTTAATGTTGTGCTTTGTCCATTACAAATACTGGATGCAGCCGTTGCTAAAGTTAAAGAAGGAGATGCTGTAACATTCACTGAGATTGTTCTTGTAGAACTACATCCTAAACTTGTTCCTGTAACTGTATAGATTGTATTAGCTGTTGGAGTAACAGCTGCTGTGCTTGTTGTTACACTTCCAGCATTTGAACTCCAAGTGTAGGTACTGGCACCGCTGCTAGTTAAAGTTGTACTAAGTCCGCTACAAATAATAGATGGAGCTGCTGTTATTGTTAATGAAGGCAAAGCATTAACATTTACTGAAATTGTTTGTGTGGCAGTACAGCCTAATGTTCCTCCTGTTACTGTATAAGTAATATTTGCGTTGGGCGAAACAGAAGTAGTTTGAGTAGTGGCACTTCCTGCATTCGCACTCCACGTGTAAGTTGTTGCTCCGCCAGCATTAAGAGTCACACTTGAACCATTACATATTGTAGTAGGTGATGCAGAAGCCGTTACAACGGGTAGCGGGTTAGGAACACCTGTTACTGTAAATGAACAGGTTGGAGGAAGAGCAACGGCAGCGCCGGAACAGGTCCAGTTAGCTATATTATTTATTGCTGCCCCTAAAGTTGCAGAAGAACCAGTTAAAGTACTGCAATTATAGCGCATTCCTACATTTACACAGCCAACCATAGCGTTTTGACCAAGAGTCAAAGTACTTGGCAATTCCGTGTGATTACGATCACCACAACTAACGGTACCACTAGCGTTATAAGCCCCACTATTTTTAAAAGCACACACAAAACTCGGTGCAGCGAAAGATCCCTGAAAAATAAAACAATTATCGCCACCTGAATTAAAACCATTATTTGTACCTGCAGTTCCGGTAGAATTATACGCAGCAGTTGCCGTTCCAACGGCTGGCGAAAGACCTACGGTGCCAACAGTTGGATGATTTGCATCAGTATACGTAATTTTTGTTCCGGCCGGAATTAATGATGTAACTTGAAAGCGAATACAAAATTCTTCTGCAGATGTACAAAATCCTCCACTATTTCTATAAGGATTATCTGTAAAGAAAAAAACGGTGCCTGGGCATAAATTTACAAAAGTGACAAACGATACTCCGTCTGTTCCTGATGTATTAAAGCCTATAAAAGACATATCACCTGGGGCAAGAGTAGTTTGTGCAGTAAACTTGTTTTGAAATAAAAAGAAAAGGAAAAGTAGGGAAATTATTTTTTTCATATTAATTTTTGAATTGCTGCCAAAAATATAGTTGTGAAGTAAACTGTAACCTTCATTTACGTTACTGATGGTTTACCTCATTGTTAAATCATTGTAGATATAGTTAAGGTTAATTTAAGAATAGAAAATTGTAACATATAGATATTAATTAGTTAACGTCTTATCTTACTTAACTTTTGCACATTGCGCAAAAAAAACATGACAAAAAATTTACGTACTTCATTTTACGCATTACTTTTTACTTTATTAGCTGCGAACATTTTTTCCCAAACTCAAATGGCTATTTGGACTTTTTCCAATGTATCTAACGCCTCTTCCAATTCATTAAACCCAACAACTTATAGTGTTGCAACTGCGCCAGTTTTACAACAGTTTTTTCAACAGATAGATAATAATGGTATTGCAGGTACTTCATACACAGATATTAGTAGTACGAATCATACAGCTGGAAGTGCTATTTCGTGGGATGATATAAAAGGATCTGGAGCTGATGCAGAATTAGTTATTGATTTAAACACAAGTGGTTGGAATAGCATGTATATGCGTTTCGATTATAAAAGTGAGACAGCTAACTCATTTGATATTGAGTACTCTATTGATGGTGGTGCAAACTGGACTCAAATTATTAATAATAGTTCGCTTACTGATGATGGATTTGTTAGTTGGTCATCCAAAACAATTAATCTTTCTTCTTATACTATTTTAGATAATCAATCTAATTTACAGATTAAGATCTCGGATCTATCAAATAATGGTAACGATCAATTTGCCTTTGACAATATTGAATTTTACGGAACTCAGGGAGGAGGTGGAGGATCTACAACGCCATCCATTGAATTTCATCCTTCTACAACAGGATACATAAGTTTTATAGCAACACCTGTTGCAGTAAGTGGTGTTATTAATGATGTGACCGATCCTGCTAGAACAAAAGGAATTATTTTTTCATTAAAGGATTCAGATACAGCTTTGAATACACTAACAGTGTCAGCTACAAGTTCAAACAGTAGCGTAGTTTCTAGTGCTAACTTGACTTTTACTTATGTGAATGACAGCATCAGGATTTTGAAAATTAACCCTACGGGAGTTGGTTATTCAAACATAACGGTTTCTGTAACAGATGGATCGGGGTCTGATACCTATGTTTTAAAATATGCAGCCTCTGCTGCTGCTTACGATATACCAAATACAGATTTTCATACAGGAATTTCAGATGCTTCAACCGCTGTTGATGCAGGTAATAATTATTTTTTATCAGCAGATGATGAAAGTAATGGTTTGCATTTATATCATAAAGATTCGTCAGGCTATTTTTTTAATGCTTTTGATATGGCTGGACCAATTGGATTTACTGGTGAAGGAGATTTTGAAGCTTCTTGCAGAAAAGGAAATAAAGCATACTGGATGGGATCTTTGGGAAATTCAAAAAGCGGAAATATCCAAACATCAAGACATTATTTTTTCGGAACTACAGTTGCAGGTACAGGCAGTTTAACAACAGCTTCTTATTTGGGCTCGCAATCTCTTCGTTCCTCTATGATTAGTTGGGGCGATTCTAAAGGATATGATTTTACTTCAAGCGGGGCAAGCGGAATGATTCCTAAGCAAATTGACGGCTTAAATATTGAAGGCATGTGTCTTGGTCCAAATGATACATCTATATATATTGGTTTCAGAGCACCTTTGGTTCCTGTATCTAACAGAACAGAAGCATTAATTTGTCCAGTTAAAAATTTTGAAGGATGGTTTAATAATGGTTCTCCAATTGGTAACCCACAGTATGGTAATCCTATTGAATTAAATTTAGGAGGTAGAGGCATTAGAAGTATGGAAAAAAATGCCAATGGACAATATTTAATAGTGGCTGGAAGCTTCGATAGTAATTTAGATGCAGCATTGTATGAATGGAATGGCGTTGCAACTAGTACACCTGTTCTGTTAACTGCTGATTTAACTAGTTTAAATCCTGAAGGAATTGTTACTTTTCCTTCTCCATTTTATAACGGTTCAACCGTTGAGTTGATGAGTGATGATGGAACACAAATATGGTATAATGATGCGATAGAAAATAAAGCGTTAGCTGATATTAGAAACAAAAAATTTAGAACTGTAAAAGTTGTTACAACTGGTGGCACCTTATCACCTTGTGCAGGCGCATCATTAACTAATGTAGTAGCTTCTCAATCTGTTATTTGCACTGGCAGTTCTTCTATTATTAACTTAACGGGTAATTTAAACGGTTCAACTGCATGGCATATTTATACATCAAGCTGTGGAGGAAATAGTTTAACAAGTACTACAAGTTCTAGCATTACAGTAACGCCTACAACAACCACTACATATTATGTAAGGGGTGAAGGCGGCTGCGCCCTTGCAGGTAGTTGCTCTGCTGTAACTGTTTCTGTGAGTCTTTGTACAAATGTTTCACAAGTTGTGTTAAACAATAGTTTCGAGATTTATCCAAATCCAGTTAATGATTTAATAACCATTAATGCAAATGGGGTTTCAAATTACGATGTTGTTATTTATAATTCAGTTGGAGAGTTAATTTTAACTCATCATAATCAAGGTGAGTTAGCAACAATTTTTACTTCTGATTTGGCTGCTGGTATTTACTATATCAGACTGATTACTGAGTTCGGAATAGTGACTAAAAAAATTATTAAGAGCTAATATCAATTTAGGATATTAACATTCTTCTTTTAATTTCTATTTGTCTCACTGACCATTTCTTAATGTAGCAAACACATTAACTTAATAATGTAGACATACATTTGTAAAAACTACTAATGTATAGCAAAAGAGAATTGCAACTTTTAGTGATTAGCGATGTGCATTTAGGCACATACGGCTGCCACGCCAAGGAATTATTACATTACCTTAAAACCGTAAACCCACGAACATTAGTACTCAACGGAGATATTATTGATATGTGGAATTTTAGCAAAAATTATTTTCCATCTTCACACATGGATGTGATGCGTCATATTATGAAAATGGCAAGTCATGGTACGCATGTTTATTATATTACGGGTAATCACGATGAGATGTTACGCAAGTACACCGATTTGCAATTAGGTAATTTAGAAATTGTAGATAAGCTACTGTTGGATTTAGATGGCAAAAAAGCCTGGATATTTCATGGTGATGTGTTTGATGCGACTACCAAGGGTTATGCAAAGTTTTTAGCAAAATTAGGCGGTAAGGGTTATGATTTATTAATACTCATTAATCGTTTTGTAAACTGGTGTTTGAATTTATTTGGAAAAGATAAAATGAGTATTTCGAAAAAAGTAAAAGACGGCGTGAAAAAAGCCGTAGCCTTTGTCAGCGATTTTGAAACCACTGCCGCCGAACTCGCTATTGAAAAAAAGTACGATTATGTAGTATGTGGTCATATTCATATGCCTCAAATAAAAGAAGTAAAAACGGATGAAGGATCAGTGATGTATTTGAATAGCGGAGATTGGGTAGAAAATTTAACAGCATTGGAATATGATAATGGTAAATGGGAAATATTTAATTACGACAAAAATTATTTAGACTTAATTTATCCTAAAGACAATTTTGAACAAGAAGACATTGTATCTAAAATTTTAGCATCTTAACTATGACAAAACCAAAAATATTTTATGCTGTACAAGCCACAGGAAATGGTCATGTGAGCCGTGCTCAGCAATTGTATCCCTACTTACAACAATTTGGTGAAGTTGATTTTTTTATCAGTGGCAACAATGCTAATTTAGATTTTAAATTACCTATAAAATATAGAAGTAAAGGTTGCAGTTTGCATTACAGTAAATGTGGCGGATTAAATTATTTTGATGTGATTAAAAACATTAAACCGTTTATGATGTACAAAGATGCAAAATCTTTGCCGCTCGAAAAATATGATGTGATTATAAATGACTTTGATTTTGTAACTTCTTTGGCGTGTAAATTAAAGAACCTACCTTCTGTGCAATTAGGTCACCAGGCAAGTTTTCAGTCGGATGCTACGCCGCGTCCTGATAAAAAAAGTTTGATGGGTGAAACGATATTAAAACACTATGCACATGCAACTAAGCATATTGGGTTTCATTTTCAAAAGTATGATTCTTTTGTTTTACCTCCAGTAATTAAAGAAGAATTTATAAATGCTGTACCTACAGATTTAAATCACGTGAGTGTTTATTTACCTTCTTTTCAAAAACATTGTTTGTTAGAAGCCTTTAATAAACTACCACATATAAAATTTCATTGGTTTTTGGATTCTATTGAATCAATTAGAACTGAAAAAAACATCACCTATTACCCTATTAATCAAGCCTTATTTAATAAAAGCTTATTAAGCTGCCATGGTTTAATAACCGGAGGAGGATTCGAAACTCCTTCGGAAGCTTTATATCTGGGTAAAAAATTAATTAGTATTCCTATTAAAAATCATTATGAGCAGCAATGTAATGCTGCGGCTATTGAAAAAATGGGAGTAAAAGTATTACAAGATATAGGTGATGATTTTTCGGAAGTGATTGAAAAATGGTTTTCGGAAAACAATAATAACCCAAAAATTGAAGCTAACAACATTAATCAAACTTTAGAATTGTTGTTTGATACTTATCCTAGTAAAAAGAAAGTCGAGAGAGAAGAAGCTCTTTTATCTATATAACATCCGTTAATTATAGTAAATAGTCCAAAAATAAATGGGCTATGTTTTGTTACATCTGTATTTAAACTGCAATTATTTTGCAGCCATATATTATCCGTATATAAAATTAAAAAACTTGACTAGATTATAATAAATCTCTGTTGATAGAATAGCCAATACCTTTACTGGTTTTAATAATATCGTTGCCTAATGTGCGACGAATATTTCTGATATGAATATCAATGGTCTGCTATTGGCAACTTCAGGAGAGTTCCAAATGAGTTTAGCAAAATCTTGACGCGTAAAAGTTTTGTGTGTGTTGGTGTACATTAAGCTTACCATTTCAAATTCTTTTCGTGGTAAACTTATTTTTCCTTTCGGCGTAATAATTAAGTATTGTTCTTTGTCCACAAAAAAGTTAGGGTGCTTACTTTGTTCTGAAGCTTCTTCTATTTTGCTTTGTGAACGTTTTTTTAATGTTGAAATTCTTGCTTCTAATAAAATTGGTTTTATTGGAGTGATAATAAAGTCATCTGCCCCAGAGTTGAAGGCTGTTATTTGAATGTAATCATCTTGTTTATTTGAAAACAAAATGATATAAGGTTGTTCAATATCTTTTATATTTCTTATATCAGAAGTAATACTGATGCCATCTCTAAATGTATAATCTAATTCAATAATCACCAAATGCACATTGCCTTTTTTTAAGGATGAATACAAGTCTTCATCCGATTTAGCAAAGCTAATCTGATATTTTTTTTCTTCTAAATACTCTGCCGTCTTTTTTATGGACGAATCGGTATTAGAACAAATAATTATGTGAAAGGATTGAGGCATGGGTATAAAAAAAGGCACGAACTAGGTTCGTGCCTTTACTATAAGGAAAATTATTTATTGATGATTAATTTTTTAGTTTCTTTTGATCCATTGATATCTAAAGAGATATAATAGATACCACTTGCTAAATTTGCAGTGTTTAAAGAAATTGTATTGTTACCTTTTTCAAAATCATTGCTTTGAGTTAAAGTAGATACTAAAGCCCCTAAAACATCATACACATTAACAGATACTTTATTTTTTTCAGCAATGCTAAAAGAAATTGTAGTGCTAGCTGTTGCAGGATTTGGATATAAAACAAATGAATTGATAACCCCGTTTGTTAATTTTTCGATTCCTGTAACTTGACCAGCAAATTGAGGTCCTGAAAAACTTGCGCCAGTTGATGCAGATGAAGCAGCTAATAAGCGGAAATCACTATTGTCTTCTAAAAGAGTTGGAAAAGCGTTAACAAATGCAATTTGAGCAACAGTTTTAGTTGTATCGATAGAATTTATACCCGCGTAAGAATTATACCAAGTAGCGTTTGCGCCACCAGCATCATGAACAAATTTAGGAAATAAGTTACTAGCAATAAGTGTGTTTTGTACTAAACCTAAAGAATCCATATTCATGTTAGCGTTATAATTATCAAAAGTTGGAGCACCAGACACATGCCATCCTTTTTCCCATCCAACAATAATTGAATTGTGAATTGAAATAGCTGTATTTCTTCTTGTGAAAATACCTCTTTCAAATTTTTCTGTACCAGGTAAAGCTACAGTTCCATCTCTTTTTGGCCCTATTACGGTCATATTAGAGAAAATAGTTTTTGTAATTGGTAATCTGTTTAATCCAGTTCCACCAGAGTTATCAGATTCGAAACCATTAGAGTCACCAGCAGCATCAGAAACATCTTTATCTCTAACAACTAATCCGAATTGAACGCGACCTGAGTGACCGTAATCTGTATCAAAATCATCATCTAAACCTCTGAATGCAATTAAGTATTTAGCATCAACTGCTCCACCAAACCATTCAAATGCATCATCTCCACCAAAAGAAGCTTGGATGTGATCGATTTGTGTTCCTGAACCAACACCACCCATTGTTAAACTGTTTAACTCAGAGTTTGGAGTTGCAGACAAAGCTACACCAGCAAATTCAATACGGCAGTAAGACATTGTTCCAGAACTTTCAGTGCTATTGTTTCCACCATAAGCTATTTCTGGAAATTGAGTTGCAAATCCTTCAATAAAGTTAGTTTTTGGACTAGTTCCGCAAGTAGAGCAAGGTGTATTAATAATACCGTTTCCTAAAATTACAACTCCACCCCAATCAGCAGCAGCTCTTCCGTTTCCTGAAGGCTCTTCGTTAGATGTGAAAATAATAGGATTCGTTACAGTTCCAACTGCATTAATTTGCGCTCCTTTAGTAATAATTAAACACGCCTTAGTGTTTTTATCACCTCTGATTACTGTTCCTGGTTGAATAGTTAATACCGCATTGTTAGTTACTGCGATATTACCAACCAATAAATACGTATTACCAGACGTCAAAGTAGTGTTGGTAGTAATATTTGCAGATATTGTCGTTGTAGCTGCAGGGTAAACTGCATTTTCTGGGTCCCAGTTTGTCCAACCAGCAGTCCAATTGTTAGATGTTAATCCAGTTAAACCATCTGTAACTGGAAAGGCTCCTTTGTAAGAAGTAGATGTCCAAAATGGAGTTTGTGCAATAGCAGTTACGCTTAATAGCGCTGCTGTTGCTAATGTGTAGATTTTTTTCATGTTGTTTTATTTAATTGTTTTAATTGTTTTGTTTTAACGGTGCAAATTAACGAGCAAAACCTTAGCTTTAGATTAACATGAGTTTACGATATACTTACTTATATCTTAATTTTGTGTAAATTAATTTTAGGTTTACTTAACATATAATTAATATTGAACCAAAGTAATTGGGGGAAATAAAAAACGCTCGTTTACTAACGAGCATTTTCTTACTTTATTTTGTAACTAACAGATATACTAATCGTTGACGCCAATCGTGTATTTACCATCACATTGTCGCTTGTTGAAGCATGTTGAAATTCTTTATTATCTGTTAAAGATGATTTGTCGAATTTCCCATTTTTATTAATGTCTTGGTAAAAGATTAAATTTTGAGCTAAAGCGTCACGCACATTTAGTTTTAATTCTATTTTATCTTTAAAGGTTTTAGATAATTGTAAATCTAACACATGACGTGGATTTTCCCAAATATTTGGTTCATCAGTATTTCCAACAATAATGATACGTTTACCTACATAATTATAGGATACACTCACCCCAAAATCATATTTACTATCAATATATTGAATCCCTGCATTCATAATGAATGGACTTTGTCCTTGTAATGGTCTCGCTTCAACTCCAAACAGTTTTGACACATCCACATCTGATTTTACATAGGATAGGTTTGTAAATAAAGTGGTTCCATTTAAAAATTTGGAAGAATCATTTCTAAAAATAGTTGCTAATAAAACTCTGTATTCTAGTTCTGCCCCCATGTTGGTTGCTTTTGCAACATTAGAGTAATTAATAGAACGCACTTGACCATTACCGGCAATTTGTTCAATAGCATTAGTCAAATCTTTATAAAAAACGGATACAGATAAAATTTGCCCTGGTCTTTTTGGATAATACTCAAAACGTAAATCATAATTATTAATGGTAGCTCTTTGAAGGGTGTCATTACCTGAAGTTTGGTAATCGGTTACGAAATCATAAAAGTTAAACGGGGCTAGTTCTCTAAATTCAGGACGATTAACGGTTCTGTAATAAGCAGCTCTGATGTTAGCTCTTTCGTTCAGCGACCATACTGCATTAATTGAAGGTAAGAAATCAATAACAGCCGTGTCTTTAGTTACCGTATTAAATTTTGGATCAAGCGTATTAATGGTTTGCATATAATATTCTGCCCTTAAACCATAGATGAAACGTAATTTATCGAATAAACGAGAATCAAATTGTAAATAACCCGCATTCAGAACTGACGAAGCTTGATATGAATCAATATACGTAGTTGATTCAGATAATTTAAAACCACCATCATTTTTTCCTGGTCCGTCTGTAATACCAATATTGCTTGGATTAAAAATTTGATCTTCAGGCAAAAAAGCTAAATCATCATTCTTTTTTATGGCGCTACCTTTTGTATACCAAGTATAACCTAATAATCTAGCGGCAAATTCTCTGCTTCTGTATTGGTTAAAGCCTCCTATTTTTATTTCGTGTTTGGTGTTTTTAGTTTCCAAAGCTTTTGATACGTCATATTTAATACTATAAATGCGTTCATTAGTTTTTGCAAAAAACATGGAACCAGAACTTGTAGGCCCCACTGCGTCACCAAGTATTTGAGCCGCATATTGCACCGAATCTGATTCAGAAGCGCTATTTTTTTGATACACCATTCTTCTTAGGTTAGGAATATCTCTCACAATATCACTTAAACCACCAATCCATTTTAATTTTATTTTACCTTTAGGGATGTAGTGATCGCCATTTATTTGCCCTGAATAAATATTATTTTGTGTAAAAAAACGGACGTTCGATTTTTGCCAGCCAGGTGCGCTAACATCAACTGCATCATAAATCCCCTTTCTTACAATAACTCTATCATCGGAGTTAATGGAATATAAATTTTTTATTCCAATTTGATTATTGTCGTTTAACTTGTACGATAAATTCCACATTAAACTAGTTAAAATATTATTTGAATAAGTGGTGTCAGTATAATCTCTAGTTTTTTGAACTTCTGCTCCTCGTTCCTCAAATTCACGTCTATCTGATATAGTTGTACTATTTGAATTATTGTAGGTAACGGCAACAATGCTTCCAAAATCTTTTTTAAATAATTTAAATACATTCGCTTGGGTAACTAATAAATTTAAATTTGGTAAAGCAGTTTTATTTTGCAAAGTCCAATCATAATTTATTTTTTTTGCTTGTTCAATTTTATCAGTGTTTAAGGTTATCTCACTGAATTCTTTAGTGGATGGAATATCACCTGGCAACTGTCTTGTACCATCATCTAAACCTAACCAACCTGTTTTACCACCCTCGTATGTTTTAAAATTTTTAAATGTAGTTAATGAATTATATCCTCCAGAAACAGAAACGCTAGTACTATTTTTTTCAGGAATATTTTTTGTGTTTATTAATATGATACCACCTGCAAAATCTCCAGGCATATCAGGAGTTGCTGTTTTAATAATAACTAAATTATCTAATATGCCAGAAGGGAAAATATCAAAGGCAAAAGCTCTTCTATCACTTTCAGAACTTGGTAATGGCGAACCATTTAAGTAAGCAGCATTGTATCGGTCGCTCATCCCTCTAATAATAGCAAATTTATTATCTTGTATACTGGCACCACTCACACGTTTTAAAACATCACTCGTGCTTCTATCTGGTGTTTTTTTAATGCTTTCAGAGGATATACCATCACTAACACTCGCATTATTTTTTTGCATCACAAATAAAGTATTAGTGTTTTCTTTATTCATTTCAGCTTGTACTACTACTTCGCCTAATGTTTGTGAACTCGATTGATCTAAGGTAATACTAAAGTCGGTAACATCATTTGCTTTTACTTCAACGTCTACAAATTTCTTGTTATCATAAGTAATATAGCTTGCAATGATGGTATATTTTCCAGGCGCTAAACCACCTAATGAGTAGTTTCCATCAAAATCAGCTGAGGCTCCTTTTGTTGTGCCTTCAATTAAAACGGTTGCGCCAGGTAAAGTTTCACCCGTTTTGGCATCTACTATTTTTCCAATTATTTTTCCAGTTTGTGCTTGCGTTAAAAACGAAATTATGAGGAAACTTGCTGTGTATAGGATATTTTTAAACATAATTCGGATTAAGTATTAGGCGACAAAAAAACGATGCTAACATAAGGTTAATATCAACCCTATATTACCTTAATATTAATTCTATAAATTGATTTAGAAAATGACTTAACAATTACTTAACAATTAAAATTCTATACCAATTATTGATACGTCATCTGTTTGTTTAGTATTGCCTTTCCAATCTTCAAAGGCAAATTCTAGGAGTTCTTGCTGTTCTTCCATTGGAAAATTACAAGAATATTTTAGTAAGTTTAATAAACGTTTACGGCTGAATTTTTTTTGATTATCTGCATCAAATTGATGTTTGAGTCCATCAGAAAAAAAGTAAAGTTTTGCATTGTCTTCTAATTTTAGAGAGTACGTGTCAAAAGTTCTATTTTTTTCTATTTGCCATCCACCAATTGGGTACGAATTTCCTTTGTATGTATTTATAGAATTGTTTTGTTGAATTACAAATTCTCCGCCACCACAAGCATATTGAAATTCTCTGGTTTTTGTGTTAAATGAAATGAGTGTGATTTCTAGCCAATCATTATTGTATTGTGAATCACTTAATTCGTTATTAAAGGTTTCAATCCATTTTTTGTCCAATTCTGTGAGGTAATCGCCAATATTTTTAAAATCTTTTTGAATCACATAATTTAATAAACTAATTCCTAGTACAGATAGCATAGCGCCCGAAACGCCATGGCCAGTGCAGTCAGCAAGTGCAAAAAAAATAGTATCGTTTTTTGAAGTGAGCCAGTGAAAATCGCCGCCAATTTTATCTTGAGGTTTATACACAACAAAATAATCTTTGAAATATTTTTCAAAATGCCGTTTTTTTGGAAGCAAGCCATGCTGTATGGTTTGTGCATAAATTAAACTACTTTCGTGTTCAGTAGCAATTGTTTGAAGCATAAGTAAGTTTTTATAGACTGCAAATATCCGAACTTCAAGTTACCTTTATGGTTACGTTATATTAGTTTAATATTATCAAATAAAAATTGACGAAATATTTTAATTGATTTTTTTAAAAATAGCCGAAATAATCTCGATAAAAATTGATTTTAAAGTGAATTTAATTTTGTTTATCGAAAATACAATTTAATAACATGGGGTTACTCCACTTTGTTATTCTTAATTTTTACTAAACTCGTATTTAAAATGATAATGCAGTTAATTCCAAATTGAGCGGTCTCAGTAATTTTCTTTTCGGGATATTGGTATTTTAATTCTTTACCAATAGATTTATACAGGTCAATAAACAATTCAATATCTTTAATTACTTTTTTGGATACTTTGGTTTTTAACGCGGGATTATTTAGGAGTTCTTTTTTTATATGTGTAATTAAATTGGAGGTCTTTATTTTCTGATCGATCACTTCTTGCATTAAATCATCTTTTACAATTTGTTTTAATGCTTTATTAATTAAAATATAAGATAAATTGATTGATTCAATAAAGTAACTATTGTCAAACGCCTTTTTGTTTTTTTCGATAAGTTGTTTAATTGTAACGGCCATAGAATTTAATTTTAGCTAATCTACTTTAGCTATCGTAAACTTTGTGTTAAATATGTCTTGAAATTTTAGTTTAACTAAAAAAGCTAGTATTAACAACTAGTGTCGAATTTAAGGCCTTTTTATTGTATAAATAGGGTTAAATATTACTATAATATTAACTTAAGATAAAAAATAAGACGATTTCTTAATATTTATTTAACTTTAACCTCAAGGTTTAAGTTTAACTTTGTGACGATAGAAAGATATGAGTACAGAAAATAGTTTATATAAAATATTGCTTGTTGATGATGAACAAGATATTTTAGATTTTTTAAGTTATAATTTAAAAAAAGAAGGGTTCCAAGTATACACGGCTCTTAACGGACGTGATGCGATAAATATTGCCAAAAAAGAAATTCCTCATTTAATCGTATTAGACGTGATGATGCCAGAAATGGATGGCATTGATACTTGTAGAGAAATTAGAGATATTGCAGGCTTAAAAGATGTGATGATTGCCTTTTTAAGTGCCCGTAACGAAGATTATTCTCAGATAGCAGGTTTTGAAGTTGGAGCAGATGATTATATTACTAAACCTATTAAGCCAAGAGTTTTTATTAGCCGTATTAAAGCTTTGTTAAAAAGATATTCGCCAGATCAACAAAAATCAACAGCGTTGGATTTAGGCGGAATTAAAATTGATAAAGAAAGATATTGCGTTTATAAAAATGATGTGGAAATTGCTTTTCCTAAAAAAGAATTTAAATTATTATCATTATTAGCTAGTAAGCCAGGAAAAGTATTTACTCGCGAATTTATTTTAGAACAAGTTTGGGGAGATGAAGTAGTAGTAGGCGATAGAACAATTGATGTTCACATCAGAAAATTAAGAGAGAAATTAGGTGACGATTATATCAAAACCATCAAAGGAATAGGATACAAATTTGAATTTTAAAAAATAAGCGATAAGAGATTATCGCTTATTTTTTTGGTGGTTCATATGCTTTTATATAATCTGGCCAAGGCGTGGTTTTATATGTATCCTCAGCATAATATTTTAAAATTGGCAATAAGGTTTTAGGGCTTAAAAACGAGTTCAAGGCATCTAAAGTGTTTTGTTTGTCGTCCAAAACAGCTATCGAAGGAAACTGCAGTCTATTATTAGTTGCTTTTAAGGCAAAAGCATGTAAGGGATAACCATTAACTAATGTTTTAAAACATTTCTCACCTTTAAAAATAACGGTATCATTACTTTCGGCATCAAAATTTATGAGATAATAATTTTTATTAATGTAAGCAGCAATTGCACTATCTTTTATAGTTGTTGCATTTTGCACTTTACAGGCGTTACAAAATCCAGCTGAAATATTTACTAATATTTTTTTCGGAGTTTTTTTCTGTAATTTTTCTATTTCTTTTAATGTATATGTTTTAACAACGCCTTTTTTAAATACGGTGTCATAAAACGTATGTTCAAACTGCGAAGCAAAGTCATCATATGTAGCACTTTTATATACATTTTCAACCGTATAAATTAAAAGAGGTTCTAATTTTTTTTCTTCCAAAAATCCTTGAGATAATAAATTATATTCGAAGTTATTAGATACAAAAATGGTTGAAGGATAACTTAAACTTGTCCCTAAAAATTTAATAGCTAATTCATGAGGTGTTTTAGGGTTTGGTGATGTTGGTTTGTAAATCTTCCCATTATATTCGATGGTGTCTTTTGTTTCGGCATTAAATTTAATTGGATAAAAAAACTGATTCACATAACCAGCAATATTTGGATTCGAATAAGTGGTTTTCATCATGTGCTTGCACCAGCCACACCAATCTGTATAAACGTCAATTAAAAAAGGTTTAGGTTGTTTTTTATTAAGTTCTTGCGCTTCCTTTATGGTTAGCCATTTTACGAGCCCATCTTCTGACTGAGCAAATGTGTTAGAACTTATAAGTATTAAAAAGGCAACTATTACTTTTAACGTTTTCATAATACAAAAATCGATTATTTTTTGTAGTTTTGTGTATAAAATATAAAAAAATAACATGATAAAAAATCTACTTTCTACTATTGCATTAGTATCTGCTGCTTTAATGGCAAATGCTCAATCTTTTACAGCAACTTACAGTTTTGCTGCAACTACAACTGTTTCTGGAACTACTGACCCATCGCCATCTCCTACCGCAACGGGCGTTACTTTTGGTTCATTTTCAGCTGTCGGCACAAGCACTGCTTCATCAGGAGCTGGTCGTTTTTCTTTTAATACATGGTCTTTAGGAGCAACAACTACTGTTGATACCTATTCAACAATGACTGGAGCTTTGAGTACGAACCAATATTATGAGGTAACTTTAACCCCTGTGTCAGGTAATGATGTCACTTTAACAAGTATTACTTTTGGAGCTAGAAGATCAGGTACTGGTATCAGAAATTATGCATTAAGATCAAGCGCTAGTGGTTATGCTGCTAATTTGCCTGCATCTGTTATTTCTAACACCAATATTTCTGTTGTTGGAACAAATGAATTTTTCTGGAATTTTGATGCAACGCCTACATCAGCCGACCAACTTGGTAGTGTAGTTTCATTAAGCGGTGCAAATTATACAAACTTTACAAACCCAATAACTTTTAGATTTTATGCTTGGAATGCAGAAGCTGTTACAGGCACTTTCAGTATTGATAACGTTACATTTATTGGCTCAACTTCTGTCACAACAGGTTTAGGAAAAGTAAGTTTTGATTTAAATTCAAATTTAAACGTATATCCTGTGCCTAGCCACGATGGTGTTTTGTATATTGAAACTAAAAATGCTCAGGATGTAAATAAAATTGAGGTATTAGATGTATTGGGTAATTTAGTTCTATCAACTACTAAAAACGAATCAAAAGTTAAATTGAATTTAGCCGATATGCCTAATGGAAATTATTTTGTTAGAATTCATTCTGGCAACTCAGTCTCTACAAAGAAGATTGTAGTTATTAAATAATAATAATAATAATGTAACAAAAAAAAGCGAGCATTAATACTGCTCGCTTTTTTTATTACATTTTAGTTTTTAAAATCGATGTGTTTCCCCATGGTTCCTCTAAATCGGTATCCAAAACTTTGTGTTTCAGTAATGGGAACAAAGTTGGCTATTTTGTGCGGTAAATAATTTATTTCAGGAACATGATGTGGTAAAGTTTTTAAAGTGTCAAATAACACAGGCATATATTTTAAGTCTTTTAAACGACGTTTCCCAAAGCGATACGTCATACGTGTTTGAAAAGGATCAGTTGATAAGGCTATGTTATTAAGTCCCATCGATTTAGCTAGTTTATAGCCATACCAAACATTTTCGGTACTATGTTGTGCTTTGTCTTCTACAATAATATCCTCGGCAGGTACGCCAAATTCAATAGCGTATAGTTTCATAATTTGCGCTTCTACATAAGGAGAATACACAGAACTGCCACTCATGATTATTTTTTTAGTTTTACCGTTTTTGTATAAATGAATAGCCCACAAAACACGCATCTGCATAGTTGCATCCCATTTTGGCTCCATAAAAGGAACGCCAGGCACAATAACAGCATCATATTGTTTATGAGCAGCAAGGGCACGATGGTTTAATTTTTTTGCAGAGGGTTGAAATAATGCGCATGAACTCAAGTTTAAAATTAGGAGCGATGTGTATAAAATAAGTTTCATCGTAAGTACGTTTCGTTTAATAGTAAAAACAGCTATTTAACAGTTTTGTTTAACCTAAGGTACGAATTTTTTTCGAATTATTTAGAAATTACATCCCAAGTATGGTCGCCTAACATTTTTACTGTACCAACATATTCTAATGTTTTTGGGAGTTTTCCCCAATCTTCTGGCCCAATTAATAATAATTTATAAACACCCTCTTTTAAGTATAAATGATAGGTTTGTCCAATAATTGGTTCAAAAGATAAATCCGCTAAGTAAATTTTTTCAGAAATCTCTACGCGTTCTTTTAAATCATTAGCTTGTTGCATTAATAGCTCAACTTGCTTTTGAATTTGATTCATTTGTATGTTTGTTTGTTCTCGCATTGCCGTTAAAGCACGTGACTTTATTTTACCAGTATCTTCTGGTTTAATAACAATACCGCCTACATGATGAGGATAAGGCAATAATCCTGGGTTTTCAGCAACTTTATCTTTATCTATTGGATTAACAAATTCCATCTTCTTATTTTTAATGATAACACAAATTTACGATGCTTGTTTAGTTTTTATTAATCATTTCCAATAAAAATTGTACTTTAGAAATCCTATTCATAGTAGTTTGACTCAAAAGCAAGACATATTTTTTTATCTCAAAAAGCATTGGGGCTACGATTCATTTCGTCCTTTGCAGCAAGATATTATTGAGTCGGTTTTAAACAATAAAGATACTTTGGCTTTATTGCCAACTGGAGGAGGAAAATCACTATGTTTTCAGATTCCAGGTTTAGTAATTGGCGGTACCTGTTTGGTAGTTTCTCCTTTAATCGCTTTAATGAATGACCAAGTTCAAAATTTAAAAAATAAAGGCATTAGTGCAGTGGCTATCACATCGTCGATGAACGCAAAGGAAATTGATATTGCCTTAAATAATGCTGCTTATGGTCATGTTCAGTTTTTGTATGTATCACCCGAAAGAATAGAAAATGAAACATTCCGTCAGCGCTTATCTTATTTGCCAATTGGGTTAATTGCTATTGATGAAGCGCATTGTATTTCTCAATGGGGTTATGATTTTAGACCGAGTTATTTAAAAATAGCAGAGCTAAGAGAATACTTTCCTAACGTTAATATGATTGCAGTAACTGCAAGTGCTACTAAGGAAGTTGTAGAAGACATTCAGTTAAAATTAAGTTTTAAAAATCAAGGTGTTTTCAGGCAATCTTTCGAAAGAAAAAACATTCGCTATGTTGTTCAGATAGAAGAAAATAAATATGAACGCTTACTAAAAGTCATTCACAATATCGGTGGTTCAGGAATTGTTTATGTTCGCAATCGCAAGAAAACAGAAGAGATTAGTAGATGGTTAGTCCAAAATAAAATATCGGCTTCGTTTTATCATGCAGGCATCAATACTAATGAGAGAGCAACAGTACAACAAAATTGGATAGATAATAAATCACAAGTGATTGTAGCTACTAATGCTTTCGGAATGGGTATTGATAAGCCTGATGTGCGTTTTGTAGTTCATTTAGATTTGCCTGAAAGTTTAGAAGCATATTTTCAAGAAGCGGGTAGGGCAGGAAGAGATGAAAAAGCAGCTTATGCTATTTTATTGTGCAATAATTTTGATGTTGTTAATTTAAAAGAGCAGTACGAACAAAAAACACCAAGCATTGAAGAAATAAAACAATCTTATCAGGCTATCTTTAATTTTTATCAAATCCCTGTTGAAAGTGGCGAGGGTTTATCTGTAAGTTTTGATATGGAAGAAGTAACACGTAATTATAATTTAAAACCGATTACTTTATTTAATTCGCTTAAATGTTTAGAGAAAGAAGGCTATGTGTCTTTTTTAGATAGTGGTTACGAGCCATCTAAAGTAATGATGGTGATGGGAAAAGATGAGTTGTATAATTTTCAAATTAAGTTTCCAAAATATGAACCGCTGATTAAAGTATTATTAAGAAGCTACGGAGGCTTGTACGAACAGTATAGTCATATTAAAGAAAAAGATGTGGCTTACCGTGCTAAAATATCAGAACATGAATTAAGTTTGCAATTAGATAATTTGCATAAACAAGGCGTTATTTCTTTTATTCCCCAAACTACTTTGCCTAAATTAATTTTTTTACAAAATCGTATTAATTTAAAATTCGAATCTATACGATTAATTAATTATCCTATTTTAAAAGAAAAAGCTTTAACACGAATTAATAGTGTTGTAAATTACGTGACCGAAAAAAACATCTGTCGTAGTCGCTTGTTGTTGTCTTATTTTAATGAAACAGATTTTAAAGATTGTGGTTACTGCGATGTGTGCGTAGAGAAATATAAGCGTAATTTAGAAACAGATGAAGGATTGATAGAGAATATTAAATTAGAATTATCGAATCAATCATTTAAGTTGAGTGATTTTATACATAAATTTCAATCAGTTAATAGTAAGCGATTGAATGATATAGTTAATAAATTAATTGATGATGATGTATTATCGATAGATGAAGAAAAACATATTTATTTAAAATAAAACGATGTCAGCAAAAGGAACTTTATATTTATTGCCAGTAGGTTTAGGAGAAAGTCATTTGGAGGATGTACTTCCCAAACGCAATTTAGATTTGATAAAGTCATTGACCTATTTTGTTGCTGAAAATGCAAAAGAAGCTCGGGCTTTTTTGAAACAATGTGCTTATCCCGAAATTAGCCGAGCCGAATTATCTTTAGTAAATCAGCATGTAAAAACGGATGAATTAAATTCTTTTTTAGAACCTCTATTACAAGGTCACAACATGGGCTTAATGAGTGATGCTGGTTGCCCCGGTATTGCTGACCCTGGCGCAGAGATTATTAAGTTAGCTCATAAAAAAGAAATTAAAGTGGTGCCTTTAGTTGGGCCAAGTTCTATTGTTTTATCAATTATGGCAAGTGGATTTAATGGTCAGAATTTTGCTTTTAATGGATATTTACCGATTGATAAAGCGGAAAGGCCTAAACGTATTAAAGAGTTAGAGCAGTTAACGGTTAAATTTAAACAAGCTCAATTTTTTATTGAAACTCCTTATCGTAATGGAACCATGTTTGAAGATTTACTAAAAACATTACAACCTAATACCTATTTATTGGTAGCAACTAACATTACTTTAGGTGATGAATGTATATTAGTAAAACCAATTTCTGCTTGGAAAAAATGTGAGGCTCCAGATTTCTACAAAAAACCTACAGTATTTGGTTTGTACACTTATTAATAAGGTAGTTTTTTATCTACGAATTAAACAGATTTGATTAGTGTTATGTAGCATTCGTCTTAAATAGTATTGTCAATTTATTTATTTTTGAAGAAGTTGAATTTCACCTCATTATTTTTTATTTATCATATTATTTTATTAAATTAATGAGATTATAATTAGTCAGATATGAAGAAAAAATTACTAGCTATTGCAGCTACCTTTTGCCTTTCAATAGGTATGTTTGCTCAAGAGCCTCCTCAAAAAAATTGTGGTACGATGCAGCATCACGAGTATTTAAAACAAACTCGTCCAAATTATGAAGCTGATTTGAATCAATATAATGAACAAATTAATCAGTATTTAGCGGATAGAGCAGCGGGTTTATCAATTGGTAAATCAGCGGTTACAACTATTACAGTTCCTGTGGTTGTTCACGTCGTATATAGAACCGCAGCAGAAAATATTTCAAATGCTCAAGCAGCCTCACAAGTAACAGTTTTAAATAATGATTTTGCGAAATTAAACGCAGATGCTATTAAAGTAACTCAGCCAACATTTTCAACTGTAGCCTCGGGAGCGCAAATTCGTTTTTGTTTAGCACAACGCGATCCTAGCGGAAATCCTACAACTGGCGTGGTGCATTACTCTACAACAGTAACTTCATTTGGCACAAATGATGCGGTTAAGTCATCAGCAACTGGTGGAGCAAATCCTTGGGATGTAACTAAATATGTAAATATTTGGGTGTGTAACATGGGTAATACTTTATTGGGTTACGGAGAATTTCCTACGGCCTCATTAAGCACCACTTGGGGTTTAGTATTACATTATAAATATACTGGAAGTGGAGGTTCTGCTATTGCGCCATATAATTTAGGTAGAACAGGAACTCATGAATTTGGACATTGTTTTAATTTATTTCATATATGGGGAGATGATGGTACCGCTTGTACAGGCTCTGATCAATGTTCAGATACTCCTAATCAATCTGATGAACATTATGGTTGTTTTACTCAAGGGTCGGTTCAAACAGATGCTTGTTCTCCAACCTCACCGGGCGTGATGTGGATGAATTATATGGATTATACAAATGATGCTTGTATGTATATGTTTACTGCACAGCAATGCGCACGTATGGAGGCAGTTGTAAATACAGCACCTTGGAATATATTAGGGAGTTCTTTAGGTTGCTCTCCAATTTTCGCATTGGATGCAAGTATCAGTAGTATAATAAATCCATTGAACGCTAGTTCAACTTGTAATAATACTATTAGCCCTAAAGTAAAATTAATTAATTTGGGAACAACCGTATTATCTTCTGCTATTATTAATTATAAAATGGATGCTCTTGCAACACAGACTTTAAGTTGGACTGGTTCTTTGGCAATAAATACATCAACTACGATAACTTTAAATAACTTTTCTGGATTATCAACTGCTGCTCATACTTTTTCTGTTTGGGTAAGTTCTCCAAATGGAGGATCTGATTTAAATTCGTCAAATAATAGTTTGAGTTCAACTTTTACAGTTATTGCAGCACCAGCTGCTGCAGCGTTACCTTTTTCAGAAAGATTTGATGCAGTAACTTTCCCACCTGCTGGTTGGGTTAAATCCACTGCTAATTTATTAAATGCAACAAATACATGGGCGCGTGTTGCTAATACAACTGGAATTCCTGTAGTTCCCACAACAACAGCTTGTGCTAAAATGGATAATTATTCAGGGTCAACAAATACAACTGGTCAGTTAGATGCTTTGCGTACACCTGCATTAAGCTTTGTATCAGCTAATACTACTACTAAACTAAAATTTGATGTAGCTCATAGAATAAGAAGTACATCAATTACGGATTCGTTAAATGCTTATGTATCGACTGATTGCGGCGGAACATGGATTAAGGTATACGGCAAGGGGGGGACTCAACTAGCTACAGTAACAGGAGCATTAGTAGGACCTTATACGCCAACTTTAGATTCGCATTGGAGAAGAGACAGCGTGAGTTTATCTGCTTATGCTGGTCAGCCAGTTGTGTATATTAAATTTGAATCAAGAAGCGCTCATGGAAATAATATTTATTTAGATAATCTAAATATTTCTAATCAAACATCTACTGGATTAGAATCATTAGAAGAATCTTTACCAATGATGGATATTTTTCCTAATCCAAATGCAGGTATATTTTCAGTGAATATTTCAAATGTAAATAATGATTCAAATGTGAGCATTAAAGTTTTAAATACTATAGGTCAGGTCGTATCCTCTCCATTAAATCTAAAAGGATCCGCCAATGGAATTTATTCTGTTAACTTATCGCATTTATCAAATGGAGTTTATTTTGTAACTATTCAAACAGATTCCAATAAACTAGTTGCCAAGAAAATTGTAGTCAATAAATAATATTCATATGTAGATATTATTGTTTTTTAGTTGTCATATGGTTTAGCCAGTTTATCTTCATTTGTGTTTTAGCAAACATGGCTATTTCAAATCATTATGTTTAAAAATCCGCTTCATTTTTGAAGCGGATTTTTTGTTTAAGCATGTTTTACATTTTATTGTTTTTATAGCAATATCTAGTTTATTGAGCATTGTAGTAGATTGTAGTTTGGAAAATGTTTTAGAGAAATTTTCTACAGAAAAATTACAATATTAACACCTATTTTTTAGTGAACTTATAGAATTTTATCTTTTGATTAATTCGGGTTAGTGCAGTAAATTCTTTATTCGTCCATAGAATAACTTTATTTTATATTTTTTTTAATAATGGATGATTTTGTTTCATTATTTTTTTGATTTTCGGATTTTATTTCATTAATTTAATGAAGTAAAAATTAAACTCATATGAAATAGCCATCTGCCGAAACGCACAAACACAAATGAAGATACATGGCGTATAGCATATAACAATTAAAAAAAAATATCTAATTATGAAAAAAACATTACTAACTCTAGCAACGGCTTTTTGTTGTTCATTAGCTGTATTGGCTCAAGCGCCGCCTCAAAGAACTTGTGGTACTATTGAACACCATGAATATTTAAAACAAACACGTCCAAATTACCAACAGGATTTAAATCAGTATAATCAAATGATTGATCAATACTTGGCTAATCAAGCAATAAGTAAAACCGCTGTTGTTACGGTTACAATTCCAGTTGTAGTGCACGTCGTTTATCAAAATGCTACCGAAAATATTTCCAATGCTCAAGCAATTTCTCAGGTGCAAGTATTAAATGACGATTTCGCTAAATTAAATGCGGATGCTATTAAAGTAACTCAACCAACATTTTCTACAGTAGCTTCAGGTGCTCAAATTCGTTTTTGTTTAGCTCAACGTGACCCACTAGGAAATGCGACTACAGGAGTTGTGCATTACTCAACTACTGTAAGTACTTTCGGTACAAATGATAATGTTAAAAATAGTGCAACTGGTGGAGCGACTGCCTGGGATGTTACAAAGTATGTTAACATTTGGGTTTGTGATATGGGTACTTCTTTATTAGGTTATGGAGAATTTCCTACAGGAAGTTTAAGTAATACTTGGGGATTAGTTTTGAATTATAGATATACAGGAAGTGGCGGTTCTGCTCAAGCTCCTTTTAACTTAGGAAGAACTGGAACACACGAGTTTGGACATTGCTTTAACTTATTTCATATTTGGGGTGATGATAACGGAGCGTGCAGTGGTAGCGACCAATGCGCTGATACTCCTAATCAAGCAAATGCTAGTGGTGGAACATTTCCTCAAGGTTCGATACAAACAGATGCTTGCGCTACTGCTAGTCCTGGTTACATGTGGATGAATTACATGGATTATACGGATGATAATGCGATGTATATGTTTACAGCTGGTCAAGTAGCACGTATGGAAGCAGTTGTAAACACTGCTCCATGGAATATCTTAGCATCTTCTAATGGTTGTTCTCCTGTTACCGCTTTAGACGCAAGTATTTTAAATATTATTGCACCTGTAAATGGTTCGTCTACTTGTAATAATAGTGTAACTCCTAAAATCATTTTAAACAATGCTGGTTCAACTGCAATTACATCTGCTACTATATTATATAGAATGGATGCTTTAGCAACACAAACATTAAACTGGACAGGATCATTAGCTTCTGCCACATCAACTGTGTTAACATTAAATACCTATTCAGGGTTAAGTAATGCTGCTCATACATTTTCTGCTACAGTAATTAATCCGAATGGCACTGCAGATGCGATTTCAGCAAATAATTCATTAACTTCTACATTTACAGTAATTTCAGCACCAGCTGGAGCAGCGTTACCATTTGTAGAAAGATTTGATGGTGTAACTTTTCCTCCAACAGGTTGGGTTGAAACTAATACAAACGTTTTAGATGCTGCGTATAGTTGGACAAGATTAGCCAATACCACAGGTATTCCAGTTGTGCCAACAACAACCGCTTGTGCTAAAATGGATAATTTTGCTGGTAATATTGATATCGTGGGACAAAAAGATGCATTGCGCACTCCTGCATTAAGTTTATCTTCTGCAAATAGTTCGGTAAGAGTTGTATTTGATCGATCTCATAGAAGATACAGTAATACAGATATCGATTCGTTAAACATCTATATTTCTATTGATTGTGGCGGAACATGGACGAGATTATATACAAAAGGTGGAACTCAATTAGCTACTGTGACTGGTACTTTAACGACAGCTTATACTCCTACATCTAATGCTCAATGGGCCAGAGATAGTGTTAGTTTATCTGCGTATGTTGGTCAACCAAGCGTGTATTTAAAATTCGAGTCACGCAGTGGATGGGGAAATAATTTGTATTTAGATAATATTAATGTTTCAAATTTAACGACTGCTGGTATTGAATCTATAGAACAATCACTGCCTATTTTAGATGTTTTTCCAAATCCAAATGCTGGTGTTTTTTCTGTAAACATTTCAAACGTTAACAAGGATGCTAACGTTACAATAAATGTTTTAAATGCTATGGGTCAAGCGATGTCATCTCCTTTAAACTTTAAAGGTTCTGCGAATGGTGTTCACTCTGTTAATTTATCTCATTTATCTAATGGCGTTTATTTTATTACAATTCAATCAGATTCTGATAAGTTAGTGACGAAAAAGATGGTGATTAATAAGTAGTTTCTTGTTTTTATAAATTTAAAATCCGCTTCATGTTAATGAAGCGGATTTTTTTTGACTTGTTTTTTAATTACGAGAAATGATTATCTAAATGTTAAATAATTTTATGTGTTTACTCTTTTTTCAGTTAATTATTTTTTTTCTACAGAATACCTACAGTATTAGAGATTTATCCTCCAGATTTTAATATTTATTAATATCGATTAAAGGATGTATATTTTCGATTAAATTATTGTTTATTAAATATTAAACCATTGTAAAATCTGTTTAGGTAATAGTTTTTAAAAAGGCGTCAAAAATTTGGAATTATCAGATGACTTAGCTTATTTCAATATAACTAAACATTGTTTTATATCATGAAAAAATCATTACTAACTATTGCTGGAGCTTTATGCTATTCGTTGGCTCTATTTGCCCAAGCACCACCTCAAAGAAATTGTGGTACTATGCAACATCATACGTATTTACAACAAACGCGTTCAAATTATCAAAATGATTTGAACCAGTATAATCAAATGATAGATCAATACTTAGCAGATCAAGCAGCAGGTTTAAATGTTAGTAAAACAAATGCAATTATAACAATTCCTGTTGTTGTTCACGTTGTATATAATACAACTGCCGAAAATATTTCTAATGCACAAGCAATATCTCAAGTTCAAGTTTTAAATGATGACTTTGCGAAATTAAATGCAGATGCTATTAAGGTAACTCAGCCAACGTTTTCTACTGTTGCTTCTGGTGCTCAAATTCGTTTTTGTTTAGCACAGCGCGATCCAAATGGAAACCCAACCACTGGCGTAGTTCATTATTCAACTACAGCTACTTCCTTTGGCACAAACGATGTCGTTAAATCTTCTGCTACTGGCGGCGCTAATCCTTGGGATGTAACTAAATATGTAAATATTTGGATTTGTGATTTAACTGGAGGTCTTTTAGGTTATGGCGAGTTTCCAACAGGAACAATTAGTCAAACTTGGGGCTTAGTTGTTGATTATGCTTACACTGGTAGTGGCGGTTCAGCTCAAGCGCCATATAATTTAGGTCGTACAGGAACACACGAATTTGGTCACTGTTTTAACTTATATCATATTTGGGGAGATGATGGCACTGCTTGCTCAGGATCTGACCAATGTACAGATACCCCTAATCAAGCGAATGCAAGTGGCGGAAGTTTTCCTCAAGGCTCCATACAAACTGATGCTTGTTCTCCATCTAGCCCTGGTTACATGTGGATGAATTATATGGATTACACAGATGATAATGCGATGTACATGTTTACAGCAGGTCAAGTAGCACGTATGGAAGCGGTAGTTAATAATCCACCATGGAATGTTTTAGCAACTTCTTTAGGTTGTACCCCAGTTTCTGCTTTAGATGCAGGGATATCAAGTATCATTGCTCCTATCGCTGGTTCGTCTACTTGTAATAATTCAGTAATACCTAGAATTACTTTGAGTAATACAGGTTCAACTACTTTTACAACAGCTACAATTTTATATAAAATGGATGCTTTAGCAACTCAAACTTTAAATTGGACGGGTTCATTAGCATCTGGAACATCTACAGTTTTAACTTTAAATACTTATGCAGGTTTATCTAACGCAGCGCATACATTCTCTGCTACTGTTCAAAATCCAAATGGTACAGCGGATGGAAATGCAGCTAATAATACATTAACATCTACATTTACAGTTATTGCTGTTCCTGTAGGTGCCGCTTTACCTCTAGTAGAAAGATTTGATGGAGTTACATTTCCTCCAACAGGTTGGTTAGAAACTAACGTTAATGTAGCTGATGCTGCTTTTAATTGGACAAGATTAGCTAACACAACTGGTATTCCTGTAGTGCCAACCACTACAGCTTGTGCTAAAATGGATAATTTTGCCGGTGGTATTGATATCACTGGACAAAAAGATGCTTTACGTACTCCTGCTTTAAGTTTAGTTGGAGCAAACAGTACATTAAGAGTAGTATTTGATAGATCTCATAGAATTTATAGTGCTACCGATATTGATTCGTTAAATATTTATATTTCTACAGATTGTGGAGGGACTTGGACAAGATTATATACTAAAGGTGGCGCACAATTAGCTACAGTTACAGGGTCATTAACAACTGCTTTTACTCCAACGTCTAATGCTCAATGGGCAAGAGATAGTGTTAGTTTAGCGGCTTATGTTGGTCAACCAAGTGTTTACATTAAATTCGAATCACGCAGTGGTTGGGGAAATAATTTATACTTAGATAATATCAATGTGAAATTTACTCCATCATCATCCCCTCCTGTTGCTAGTTTTACAACTGCTGCAACAAGATGTGTAGGTGCTCCAATTTCATTTACAGATGGTTCAACAAATGCTCCAACTAGTTGGACATGGACTTTCCCTGGCTCATCAACACCAACATCAACATTACAAAGTCCTTCAGTAACTTATACGGCTGCTGGTACATATACTATTACACATACTGCAGCTAACGCTTCTGGAACTAGTACACCAGTTTCTTCAACAATTACTGTAAGTGCAAATCCTACAGTAGCTGCAACAAGTGCATCGGTTTGTGCAGGAACGGCTGCAAGTATTACTGCATCTGGTGCTGCTACTTACGCTTGGAATACTGGTGCAACAACTGCTACCATTTCTGTAACACCTACTATTACAACAAACTACACCGTAACGGGTACAAATGCAGCGGGTTGTGCAAATACAAGAACGTTAAGCGTTACGGTTAATCCTACACCAACGGTTGCCGCAAGTAGTGCAACGGTTTGTAGAGGAACTTCAACAAATCTTACTGCAACTGGTGCAACAACGTATAGCTGGAATACAGGAGCAACAACAGCTTCCATTTCTGTAACGCCAACTATCACTACAAATTATACTGTAACTGGAACAACAACGGGTTGTACTAACACTAAAACGTTAAGTGTTACTGTTAATCCAACACCAACGGTTGCTGTAAGTAATGCAACAATTTGTAGTGGATCTGTAGCAGCCTTAACAGCGTCAGGTGCTACAACGTATAGCTGGAATACAGGAGCAACTTCTGCTTCTATTTCAGTAACTCCAACTACAACTACAAACTACACTGTAACTGGAACATCAACAGGTTGTGCTAATACAAGAACATTAAGTGTTACGGTTAATGCTACTCCAACAGTTGCTGCTACTTCAAAAACAGTATGTTTAGGTGCAGCTGCTACTTTAACAGCAAGTGGCGCTAGTTCTTATGCTTGGAATACAGGAGCTACCACTTCTTCTATATCTGTAACGCCTACCATAACTACAAACTATACTGTAGTCGGTACTAATACATTAGGTTGTTCTAACACTAGAACTTTAGCGGTTACTGTAAATACATTACCTAACGTAGCGTCAACTTCTGCTACTATTTGTGCGGGCGCAACAGCAACTATTACTGCTAGCGGTGCAAGTACTTATAGCTGGAACACAGGAGCAACAACTGCTAACTTAACCGCTAGTCCTGCTTCTAATACAAATTATACAGTAACTGGAACATCTGCTGCAGGTTGTATTAAAACAACAACAGCTACAATTACTGTAGGTGCTGCTCCATCTATTTCTGTTAACTCTTCTACTATTTGTGCAGGAGCAACAGCAACGTTAGCAGCAAGCGGTGTAACAACTTATACTTGGAACACAACTTCTAATGCAACTAGTATTTTTGTGAGTCCTACAAGTACTTCTGTTTATACTGTAACAGGTAATTTAACAGGCTGTGCCGTTGGTGCTACTCAAACAGCTACTGTAACGGTAAATTCTTTACCGGTAGTAACAATGGGAACAGTATCAAGTCCTTTATGTGTGGCTAATGCTCCAGTTACATTATCTGGAACACCAACAGGTGGTACTTTCTCAGGTACAGGTGTGGTTGGTAATACATTTGATCCATCTGTATCTGGACAAGGAACATTTAGTTTACTATATGATTACATGGATGGAAATGGTTGCTCTGCTACCGACACTAAAACGGTGAACGTAAGTTTATGTACAGGTGTTACAGAGTTAACTAGCACTAACATCTCTATTTACCCTAATCCAGCTAGAGATGCTTTTAATGTAATGATGGATGCTTCTTTAATTAATAATACAACCATTGAATTATACGATGCAATTGGTAAATTAGTAATTGCTGAGAAAGTAGTAAATGTGCAAACTACTGTTAAAATTGATTCTTTAGCGAAGGGTATTTATACTGTTAGAATTTTATCTGAAGGTAAACAAGTATCACAACGTATTATTAAGGAGTAATCTTTAAATACATTATAAAAGTAAAATCCCCGAAGAGATTTCTTCGGGGATTTTTTTATTGAAATAGTACAGTAATATCTATTATGTAATTTATCACTTCGGCAAATTCTTTTTCTGTCTCAAATACAATACATCACCAATTTTTAATTTATCATTACCTTTGAGTCTGTTTTTTTTGCACAACGAACTTAAACGAATACCATGTAATTGAGAAATGGATTTTAAAGTTTCGTTTTTTTGCACTACATGATATGGTTCCAAAGCTCTACGACGTTTTTTTTCGATGTAAATTTTTTGCCCGTATGTGAGTTTATCTGATTTTGAAAGGTCGTTGTATTCTAAAATGTCTTCCAACTCAATATTAAAATCATGCGCTATTTTATAAAAAGAATCATTATCCTTTGCAATCACAAATCGAATGTGGTTAAAACGATAGACTTCGCGTAAAGCTAAATCTGATTTTAAAGCATCGTTTGCAGGCAAACTTTTATTAGGAGTGCTTTCAATCGCACTTGCGTTGAGGTCTTGTAATTTATATCGTTCAATTAACTCAATCAATCGTTCCGGATATTTTGGATCGGTTGCGTAGCCTGCTTTTTTTAAACCATAACACCAGCCTTTGTAATCGTTTATGGATAACTCAAATAAAGTGGCGTATCGAGAACGTGAAAATAAAAATAAACTATGATCGCTATAAGAATCTAATACATTATCATATTTTCTAAAACATTCTCCTGCCGAATCATCATCCATGATATAAGTTTTTCCACCCCATTCTTTATGGCATTTAATTCCAAAATGATTGTTGGCGTTTCTACATAAGGCGCTATTTCCATTGCCACTCTCCAACATACCTTGCGCTAAAGTAATGCAGGCAGGTACTTTGTGTAAGTGCATTTCTTTAATAGCATCATCTTTAAATGCAGCAATGTAATCTTCGGGCGTCATTTTTGTTTGAGCCCAAGAGATGGAAAAGTTAAGGAATAATATGTAGATTAATTTAAATTTCATTTTTTTATTGAACCATAAAAGGCATAAAAGTGTCTATAATGTTACACATGAGTTGCATAAATTCGTAATTCGCACTTCGTAATTCTTATTTCTTTCTTTTTTGCTTTAAAATTAGTTTTTGTTTTTCCGTCATTTTTTCTAAACAAGTAGTAAAAGCTGTTGGGCTTATATGTTTAATATTTTTTTCAATAAATTGATAGGTTTGTTTTGGATATACGTTATAGCTTTCGCGCAAAGTCCAGCCAACTGCTTTTTGTACAAAATATTCTTTATCCTGTAATAATGGTGAAATCAAATGTTCAGTTAATTCAAAACTTACATGCTCTTTTTTTGTACGGGCGTAATAATACAAGGCTACTAACGATTGACGACGCTCCCATAAGTTTTTAGAGGAATTCCATTTTTTAATAATAGTAAGTATTTCTTGTTGAGTGCTTTTATCTTCAATTAATCTGCTAATGAATTTTGATAAACTATCCGAGTGTGCCCAATTATCAACGTGTTTTATCCATTGAGGCAAATGTTTTAATTGAGTTTTTAAAGGAATGTGTTTGTGATGTTTATCTAAGAAAATGAAAGCTAAGTTTTTTACTTCAAAGATTTTGCTTTGCGTATATATTTCATGATACACTAAAAAGGTTTGTTCTTTTTGTTCCAAATAAAAACTAAAACCTTTTTTGTGGGCATCTACTTGTGCTTTGCTTACCATACCAAGCACATTTAAATTGGTGCCAATGTATTTTTTTAGTTTAGCCGCTTTTTCTTTATCATTTTTTATTGATAAACGGTTTAGCGTATCTTCTACTTCTTTGGTATATTTGTTTATAGCAGATTTCATTTAATTCTACCAAAAGTAACGACTATGAGCGCATCAAAAGCAGTTTTATTAAGCCTTCTATTCACAATTTTATGTTTAAATACATTTAGTCAAATTAGCTACCCCGAAACTAAAGCGGTGAAACAAGTAGATGATTATCATGGTGTTAAAGTAGAAGATCCTTATCGTTGGCTAGAAGATGATCATTCTGCAGAAACAAAGGCTTGGGTAGAAAGTGAAAATAAAACTACTAAACAGTATTTATCTCAAATTAATTATAGAGAAAAAGTAAAACAAAGATTGACGGAATTATGGAACTATGAAAAAATGAGTACAATCTTTAAAAAAGGAAAATTGTTTTTTTCTTTCCGAAATAATGGCTTGCAAAATCAATCAGTATTTTATTCTCAAGCTTCTTTATTAGATGAACCTACAGTTGTTTTAGATCCTAATATTTTATCAAAAGACGGAACTACTTCCTTAAGCGGCACATCTATTAGTAAAGATGGTACTTATTTAGCCTATGGCATTTCTAAAGCTGGAAGTGATTGGGTTGAAATTCATGTGAAAAATATTGCTACCAAAGAAGATTTAAAAGATGTGATTCAATGGGTAAAGTTTTCTGACATTTCATGGAAAGGAAATGGGTTTTATTACAGCCGATATGATGCCCCAAGTGATGAAAAAGCTTTTACGCAAAAAAATGAATTTCATAAGGTGTATTATCACACGTTAGGAAAAAATCAAAGTGAAGATGAATTGGTATATGAAGATAAAACGCATGCCAACAGAAATTTTTCGGCGCAGGTTACTCATGATGAAAGTTATTTGGTGATTTATGGCAGTGAAAGCACTAGCGGACAAAGCATTGTAATTAAGGATTTATCGAATTCACAAAACAAATTTGTGCCAATTGTCACCAATTTTGATAATGAGTATAGTGTAGTTGAAAATATTGGCAATCAATTTTATGTATTTACAAATTATAAAGCGCCACGGTACCGACTAGTAAAAGTAAGTTTAAATAATCCTGCTCAGGATAACTGGGAAGATGTTTTAGCTGAACAAAAAGATTTATTAGAAGGCGTATCGTTTTGCGGAAGTAAAATTATTTCTAATTATTTAAAAAATGTTTCTTCCAAATTATTTGTACATACTATTACAGGTAAATTAGAAAAAGAAATTCAACTGCCAGGCATTTGCAAAGTCAATAGCGTTAATTCTTCGCGAGATGATGGGTTTGCATTATACAGCACTGTTTCCTTTACAAGTCCTGAAGAAATTTATTTTTATGACATGAGAGCAGGAGTTAGCAGACGAATTTTTAAACCAAATAGTTCTTTTAATTCTGCTGAATATGAAACCAAACAAGTGTTTTATAAAAGTAAAGATGGCACTAATGTGTCGATGTTTATGACTCATAAAAAAGGAATTACTTTAAATGGGAATAATCCATGTTTTGTTTTTGGTTATGGTGGTTTTAATATTTCGTATACCCCCGAATTTAGAATTGATAGAGCTGTTTTTTTAGAAGCAGGTGGCATTTATTGTGTACCAAATTTACGTGGTGGCGGCGAGTATGGCGAGGAATGGCATATGAACGGCACGAAATGTAAAAAGCAAAATGTATTTGATGATTTTATAGCAGCATGCGATTATTTAGTGGATAATAAGTACACTTCGCACGAAAAATTAGCCATACATGGCCGCAGTAATGGCGGTTTATTAATTGGAGCAGTTATGACTCAACGTCCTGATATTGCAAAAGTAGCTATACCAACTGTTGGCGTGTTAGATATGTTGAGGTTTCATTTATTTACTATTGGCAGAGCTTGGAGCGTTGATTATGGAAACAGCGAGAGTAAGGAAGAATTTGATTGTTTATATAAATACTCGCCTTTACATAATCTTAAAAAAGCAAACTATCCCTCGACACTTATTTTAACGGGCGATCATGACGATAGAGTAGTGCCAGCACATTCATTTAAATTTGCGGCCACATTACAAAAAGCAAATATTGGAACTAATCCCACTTTAATTAGGATTGATGTCAATGCAGGACATGGCGCTGGAAAACCAACAGATAAGCAAATTGCGGAGTTTGCTGATATGTGGAGTTTTGTGTTTTTTAATCTAGGAATGAGTTATTAGAGATTGGAACGCAGATGAGACGGATTGAGCGGATTTTCGCTGATTTTTTGAAGAGAAAATAATTCTGATGAAATATTAATAATTAGGGCTACATAAATTAAAAATGACACTAATCATAACTATCAGCGTCATCTGCGTTCTATTAAACTTTAATGTAATTCTGTAAATTAAAACCCATAGCCTTTAAAATCTCTTTTAAATTCAGCTGCTGGAATAGGCTTGTTGATTTCTAAATTAAAAAAGTCGTAGGTTTCAAATAAGCCAATTTCATCGTAAATACTAACGCTTATTGGAAGCATGGTTTTTTCATCGACGTAAAACACAGCTTTTTTACAATAGAATGTTGGAATTTTAATCATAGAGCCCTCTTTTAAATAACTGTAGTCATCATATAATTTGTTTTTGCATCGAAGCATGTAATCATTCACGGTTAATTTTCCTGCAATACTCGAAACGGTTTCTTTATGTTGTACAATATAATCGCGATAAGAAAAATCCACATTCTCATAAATCAATAAATGACAATTCATTTTATTTTTTTCCACTTTTCCAACGTAAGTTAAATGCTTAGCAATTTGATCTTTCTCTTTACTAAGAGCTACCGCAATGGTTCTAGCAGTAAATTCAAAGCCAATATCTAATATTGTAAAATGTTGGTTTTTTCGCATAATATTTCCTCTTGGGTCTAGACTTACCGTAAAGTATGGGAACACATGCGGCTTAATTAATGCTTTATTTGATAATTCTCCCTCATTATAAAGTACTTCTAATTTATTTTGAATGTTTAAGAAATAAGATCTTCGTGGGTGACATTGCAATTTAACAATGGTACTGGCCGTTGCATAACCACTTTCGATGCGTTCTATAGATTTCATTTTATATCGCAGACAAGTAACTTTTTTTGCCGAATCAAGCATGTCGGTAATCAGTTTAAAGTCTTTGAAATGTTCGTGAGAAACTTCTTTTTGATTTTCTCCTAAATGACGCTTCACATATTTCTTTGAATGCTGAGAAAAAGCATTGATTGAAACAATTATTAGTAGAGTAAAAACGTATTTATACATGTTTACGAAGATAAGCTTCACTTAAGATATTACAAATAATGTTTAGGGATTTTTGTAATTTAGTAAAAATTTTAACACATATTATATGAATCCCATTTTAGGAATAATTCCTGCACGTTATGCCTCTAGTCGTTTTCCAGGAAAGCCCTTAATTGATATTTTAGGCAAAAGTATGATTCAGCGAGTATACGAACAAGCAACTAAATCTGCTTTACTTACTGATGTTGTAGTGGCTACTGATGACGAGCGAATTTATATGCATGTAGAATCTTTTGGAGGTAAAGTAGTTTACACTAACGAAAATCATCCAAGTGGAACAGATAGATGTTTTGAAGCTTTTCAGAAAATAGAAGATGATTTTGAATATGTGATTAATATACAAGGCGATGAGCCTTTTATTGACCCAACTCAAATTGATTTGTTATGCGAAGTGTGCACAGGAACTAATGAATTAGCAACTTTGATGATTCCAGTAGATTCGCATGAAGTGTTATTTGATATGGGAGAAGTGAAAATTACTTTAAACAAAGAGATGGAGGCTTTATACTTTAGTAGAATGGTGATTCCGTTTATTAAAGGAAAACCACAAGAAGAATGGCACAAACATCATCCATATTTTAGACATGTTGGAATGTATGCTTACAGAACGGATGTGTTGGAAGAAATCACAAAGCTTCAACCTTCTTCTTTAGAAAACGCGGAGTCGTTGGAGCAGTTGCGTTGGTTAGAAAATGGTTTTAAAGTAAAATGTGTGGTGACTGATTTTGATAGTCATTGTATTGATACCCCAGAAGATATTGAAAAAGTAATACGATTAATGAATATAAAATAATGCAAGAGAAAAAATTATTATTTATATGTGGTTTTATGGGTTGCGGAAAAACAACTCAAGGAAAAAAACTAGCCAAAGAACTAGGTTATTATTTTATTGATTTAGATGATTACATCTCAGATCAACATGATAAAACAATTACTGATTTATTTCAAGAAGTTGGTGAAGAAGAATTTAGGAAAATTGAAACAAAGGCTTTGCAAGAATGTATCAACGATAACGTGAAAGCATTTATTGCAACAGGTGGTGGAACACCATGCTTTAATGATAATCTAAAATTAATGAAAGATAACGGCAAATTGATTTATTTAAAAATGAGTCCTGAAGCTTTATATCAGAGATTGTTTAATGCTAAGCAAGACAGACCATTGATTAAAGATAAAGCCAATGAAGAGATGTTGCTTTATATCGAAAATCTTTTAAAAGTTAGAGAAGAGTTTTATAATCAGGCAGATGTTATTACTAGCGGAGTAACTGTTGATATTGAGGCTTTGAAGAATGAAGTTTTAAAACATATTGCATAATACATGAACAGAATAAAATGTAGTATTATTTTAATAATAGGATTTTATTCTACCATGCTTTCTCAATTGCAATTGGAAAAGCATTATGGTTTTAATGTTGGTTTTGTAAGTGCAATTGGCACTCATTTTCAACGTTTCGGAATTGTTTTTCAAGGATACGGTGCGTATAATTTTGCGCAAATAAATGCGTCTTTTAGAGTGTATGATAATTTTAAAAATCTTGGACCTAGAGGCGAACATACCGAGTTTAATGCAGCTTTGGGATTTTGCATAGGATACGGAACTAAAACAACTCAAAAGAATTTATTTATGAGTTCTATTAGCAACCAAACAGGCTATAAAAACTCCGTGGCTTACAGTTATAATATATGGCGAAATAAAATAAAAACATCTCAAGTAACAGGAATTATTGCTTTTCAATTCAATCATTTCTCAATCATAACCGAAAATGATTTATTAGCAAAGCCAATTTTAGATAGATTTAGAACTGGCGCATTTTTAATTCAGTATCAGGATAAACATTTTCAATATGCAGTTAATTGTACGATGTGGACAGGTAAAATGGGAACAGGAGTTAGAAACGATACTATTTTTCCTAAACCTGGTTATTTGAATGTAGAGAATGGCGTTTATAGTAATCTATCACATGGATTATTAAGTGCACAAGTAAAATGGGCAAATTATTATGGGCAATATATGCAAGCCAATGCGGGTGTTGATGCAGAACAAGTAAGAAATGTTGTGCAAAATAAAATCATACATGATATGCCTTTTATTCCTAAGAAGTGGAATAAAGCCCAAAATTTACATATACCAATGATTGATACAACAGGTCATCAATTTTTATATCGAGAAGAACAAGGAATTAAAAAGGCGAAATTGTTTTTAAATGGCTATACGAGTCCAAATGTGTTTTATTAAAAAGTAAGACTCTTCAATACATCTTCTAAAATCTTCCGATCATTATTTAAGCGCGGCACTTTAAATTGTCCACCTAATCGATTATTAATTTTAAGCCAATTGTAAAATGAACCTTTTGGTAACACTTTAATTACAGGAAATTGAAGAATGTAGTTATTGAACCGCTTGGCTTCATAATCGCTGTTAATTTGTTTTAAGGTATCGTCTAATACGCTCTTAAAAAAATCTAAGTTATTTGGTTCTTGTTCAAATTCAATGAGCCATTCGTGCGCGCCTGTGTTTTCGTTCATGAAAATAGGAGCAACTGTGAAATCAACAATATGTGCTTTTGTTTTTTCGCAAGCGGTTTTTAAAGCAAGTTCCGCATTGTGAATCATTAATTCCTCGCCAAATACATTTATATGTTGCTTTGTTCTTCCTGTAATAATAAAACGGTAAGGACTCAAATTCGTAAATCGAATAGTGTCGCCCACCTGATAACGCCACAAGCCTGCATTAGTTGTAATGAGCATGGCGTAATTTTTGTCTTTTTGCACTTCAGATAAATTATAAGTGCGAGGATTTTCTTTTTGTAATTCTGACACCGGAATAAATTCGTAGTAAATTCCATAGTCTAACATCAACAACATTTCATTACTCACACGTTCATCTTGTATTCCAAAAAACCCCTCCGAAGCACTATATAATTGCATAAATGCAACTTTGTTATTGTTAAATAATTGATCAAATAATTCTTTATAAGGAGTAAAACTTACACCACCATGAAAATAGACTTCTAAGTTTGGCCAAATTTCTTTTAAGTTATCTACTTTTTTTAATTCTAAAATACGTTTAATTAAAACTAGCATCCAACTTGGCACGCCTGCTAAACTAGTTACGTTTTCATTTGCCATCGACGTTGCCATTTTCTCGAGTTTATCTTCCCAATTTTCCATCAAGGCAATGTTTACATCTGGTGCTCTAAAATACTCAGCCCACATGGGTAGGTTTTGAATAATAATAGCACTCACATCACCGTGAAAAGAATTGTATTCACCAAACTGATCAGTTTTAAAACTTCCTCCCAACGCTAAATTTTTTCCAGTAAATAATTTGGTGTCAGCATTATTCACACATTGAAACGTAATCATATCTCGCCCGCCATTATAATGGCAACCATTTAAAAATTCTTTACTAACAGGAATAAATTTACTTTTATCTGTTGTGCCGCTACTTTTTGCAAACCATTTAATCTCACTATCCCACAATAAGTTTTGCTCTCCTCGGCGAGTACGTTCGATATATGGTTTTAAAGATTCATAATCTTGAGTTGGAATGTGTTGTTTAAATTGTTCGTAGTTTTTAATAGATTTAAAACCATGCAATTTTCCAAACTCGGTATCTTTTGCGGATTTTAATAATTCGTGCAGCCATTCATCTTGCACATCATTAGGGTATTTCATAAAAAGCTCAATTTGGTGCATGCGCTTTTTCATGAGCCATGATGCTATTGAATTGAGAATGGCCATAGAACTAGATGATTGTTTTGTTTTTAAATAAACTTTGATTGACAGTTCCTTGAAATATATTTTTTTTCTCTTCCAATGGAGAATTGAATTTCCCTTTCTTCCAATCTAAATAATTATTAGCTAGTTTTTTTTGACAGCCATTGCAAAACACAATTCGTTCTGAAGTTACTGTATTTTTATGCTGACAATTATCGCAAATTAAGAAGTTAGTAGCCATAGTTATTAATTTTACTAAAGGTAACGAAGATTACTTGTTATTCAAAGCTTCTTCTATTTGGGTTTGATAAACTTCATCAAATAACTCCACATAAATATCTTGTTGTTTATAACCAAGTTTAATGTCTTTAAGCGATTTCTCAATATGTTTTTTACTGAGTTCTAGTTTATTTGATTGTTTGTAAAGCAATCCTAAATAAAAATTAGCTTCAATAGGAAATTGAGATTGTTTGATGGCTTTTTTATAATAGTTTTCTGCTTTCTTTAAATCATTCAATTTTTCATAATTACGTGCTATGTAAAAATAAATATAGGTGTTACAATTTTTTTGTCCGAAATGATTGATTTCAAATTTTTCGTTTAATTCAAATTCTTTAATCGCATTTTGGTATTGGCCTAATTGATAATAGCACAAGCCTTTTAAAAAATGAATATTTTCTCCAACAGGTGCATCTACATCTTGTGGTGTTAAACCATCGTAATGATTTAAGTGCTTTAAAGATTTTTCATAATCTCTATAATAATACAATAATACCCAGCCGTAATAGCCTTCCATTTCTTTAGCATTAATAGCTAAACTTTTTTCGAGTGCTTGTATTGCTTCTGCATAATTACCGTGTTTGGTGTTTTGAACGGAATAGGCATGCCAATCGCCAGCCGTGATGCTATCATTTTTTGCGATGCACAGATTCATTAAATCATTTCCGCATTGATCATTTCCATGATAAGAAATGTATGTTCCCATTTCTAAAATTTGCTTTTTAGTAAAATGTTTTTCTTCTAAAAATTCTAAAATCTCTTGAGCATTTATGGCTTTGTGACAACGCTCTAGTTTATAAGCTAAAGTCAACGAATCGTTTTGAGCTTTAGTCATAAAGCCACACAACATGCATAAAAGCAAACAACTATTTAGGAAGTATTTCAATGAGTTTACCGTTACTAAATCTAAATGAATAAACTTTACGAGAATTTATTGGATTGCGTTGATCGTCTAATTGAGGTTTCCAAGGGGAGGTTTGTTTAACCGCTTGGAGTATTTGTGAGCATAGTAATTCAATATCTTTTGAAATAGATAATGGCTGATAATTTAAATCACATAATTGAGTTTTGTAAAAATCAGTTTCTCCTTTATAGTTAATGAAGAAGTTAACGGTAATAATTCCATTAAAGTTCGTTTGAGCTGTAATAATTTTGTGAAACTCTTTTTTTATTGTATAAAAATCTTTGCCATTATTGGGAGAAGTAGGATGATAGTATGGGAAAATAGGTTTGTTGCCAAAAAAGCTACAACTATCCGTTTGGGAAAAAGAAATACCGTAAACAAACAATAAAATGATTGTGAGTTTAAAACTTAAATAACTATTTTTTTGTAGACAGATAATTTTCAAATGTATTTAAATCCATCGCATTTAGACAGTTATCTTTTGTTAAAAGCCCTTTACGAGCTACGTATGTACCATAACGCATATCATGATAACCCTTTAATTGATGAGCATCTGGATTAATAGAAATCATCACGCCTTTTTCTAAACAATAAGGTATCCAACGCCAATCAATATCTAAACGATAAGGATGTGCGTTTAATTCAATTACTACTTTATTAGCAGCACAAGCATCAATTATTTTTTTGTGATGAATAGGATAGCCTGGTCTACCTAATAGTAAACGACCTGTAGGGTGACCTAAAATAGTAGTATAAGGATTTTCAATGGCTTTTATTAAACGAGTCGTTGCTTTTTCTTCATCCATTTTTAAATTGGCATGAACTGATGCCACAATGAAGTCAAATTTTTTTAAGATATCTTCTTCATAATCTAAATCTCCGTTTCCTAAAATATCACTTTCAATTCCTTTAAATATCTTAAAAGGAAATAATTGTTTGTTGAGTTTTTCTATTTCTTGTTGCTGTAACAAAACCGTTTCTACTTTTAATCCACCGGCATAACTTGCAGTTTTTGAGTGATCGCAAATTCCTAAATACTGATAACCTAATTGTTTGCAATACACAGCCATTTCTTCTAAGGTATTCATACCATCACTATAAGTAGAGTGATTGTGTAAAATACCTTTTAAGTCGCTAAGTTCAACTAATTTAGGTAGCTGATTATTTTTTGCTTTTTCTAATTCAAATAATCCTTCACGCAATTCGGGTTCGCAATATTGAATGTTTAAATTTGAATAGATAGATTCTTCGTTATCGTATTTTTTGGCGGCTAACGCTTTAAAGTTAATGCCTTCTAAATGTTCTTTAGTTGAAGAGGTTTCTACTAGCTTTCTGTAAAATACATTGCTATTACATTGTATAAAATTTAAAGGAATGGTTTCAGAAATAAATTCATCTAAATCAATACTTTCATCTCCAACCAAAATATCTATTTCTTCAATGACTTCGCAATGACGATACATGGCGCCTGTAAAGCTCACAAAATCGGTTTGTTGTTTAATAGCATCAATAATTGGCTGTCCATTTTTTTCGGCATAAGCAAAATGAAACCAGCCTGTATTTTTTATTTTAAATTCAATGTTTTGAATAATAGTATTTTGGGTTTTTGCTCCAAATCCTTTTAATTCAATCAATCTGTTTTCGTGACAAGCGTATAGCAAATCAGTGACACTTTCTAATTCTAACTCTTGCCATAACTGACGCACTTTTTTTGGTCCCAATCCTTTAATGCCCAACATCTCTATCACTCCAGCAGGAGTTTTAGATATTAAGTCTTGCAATTCTTTGCTGGTGCCAGTAGTATTAAATTCAATAATTTTTTCGGCTAAACTTTTACCAATGCCTTCTAATTGTGTTAATTCTTCAACAGTTGGCGCACTTAAATCAATGCGAGTTTTACTTAATTTGTAGGCAGCACTATTGATTGATTTTATTTTAAATGGATTTTCATCATGAAGCTCCATTAATTTGGCAGTGATTTCTAAAGCGTCTGATATATCTTCGGTTGTCATGATCTGTAATGTTTATTTGTTCTTTGTTGTCAAATCGAATACGCCATGATTTTATTAATTAAATGACGCATGGCTATTTCATAAATACAATTCAGCAAATTTTAAATCATAAGGATTGGTGATTTTTATGTTTTCAAAATTTCCTTCTACTAAATGAATGGTTTCATCCATGCCTTCTAATACTGTTGCGTCGTCAGTAAAAAATGGCGAATAATTTTGTTCAAAGGCTTCTTTAATTTTAGAAACTAAAAAGCATTGAGGTGTTTGTACAATTTTATAATCATCCCTGCTCACTGCTTTATTGATGCCATTAGTTACCATTCTTAAACTCTCGTTAATAGGTGAAATAGGAATAGCATTTCCTTTTTGAGCAGCTGTTTCAAAACAACGTTTAATGGTTTCAACACTTACAAAAGGTCTTGCAGCATCATGAATTCCAACAACATCATTTTTATTGGTAATTGTATTCAATCCATTTTTTACAGAATGAAAACGGGTTTCTCCTCCAATAACAATTTGAATGTTTTTATCTGGAAAATATTCAGCTAACATAAAATTAGCATCAGTCATATAATCTTTATGAACACAAACAATCACGTTGATGAATTCATCAAACTCTATAAATTTTTCGATGGTATGAATTAGGATAGGTTTCCCTTTTATTTCAATAAATTGTTTTGGAACAGTTGATTGCATTCTCGAACCTGTTCCGCCGGCAACGATGATAACGTTATATTGTGAATTCATGTTTTGTTTTTATTTATGTTCCGCAGATCTCGCAGATTTTTAATTCAATGGTCTTCTGTCCCTTAAGTCAAATAGTCTTTTCTGTCTCTTTTTCTAATAGTTTTTAATACGTTCAATACAATTATCTATCGCTTTGTATGCTTTACTGAAAAACTGAAAGCGTTGTTTCTCTGCAATGCTACTAATTAACGTTGATTTTTTAATGAGGTTTTTCATCCAATGTTCAATTTCTTCACAAAATTGATTATTACTTGTGGTTAATGAATTCATAGTATTGAAAGATATATACGAAATAACAGAACCAGCAACGGTAACATGAATGCAGTTTGTTCCAATTACTAAATCACTATTATATAAATTAAAGGAACAGCTTTTTGATTTATTTTCCTCTTCAGCATATTGATTAATAGCTTGAGCCATTTTTTTTAACTCTTGTAAAACTAAAATAGCATCCTCTTTTTCTTTAAAGGCTCCCGATTCAAAATAATATTCTATTTGTTTGATGGTTGTGTTGATGGTTTCATCGGTCCAAATTTCGGTACTAGGAATTTTTAGGTATGTTTTATGAATTTTATCTGTTATTTCTAATTGCTTTTCAGAAATCACATCCCAATCAAACTTTTTGGTTTGATAGACTGGTATATTTAGAACAGAACGTTGCCAGTAAAATAATTTAAAAGCTGCTAATTCTTTTGAAAAGAAAGAATGAAAAATTGGAATCTCCTCTGCAGCATAGATGATTTTTGCATCTTCCGATTTTTGTAATCGCTCTAACTGCATCAACAATCCAGTTAGGTAATTGTCAAAATTTTCTTCAGAGTCGGTTAACTTTATATAATTACAAGTTACCGAATCGCTTTTATTTGATAAAACAGAATCTATAGATATGCGATAGTGCTTACATATTTTATAAGTTTCATCTAAACTTAATTCGGTTTCGTTACGCAAACGTCGGTAAGCGCTATCGTTGCTTATGTTTAATAGATCGGCAATGTCATCCACAAGCGATACATTTGCTGGAACAGCTTGTTTTAAATGCTTGATGAACACTTCTTGCATTGCAAAGGCTGAATCTGAGGTGGTTTTTTTAGCTGCCATAATCTTGTATTATATACTAATAAAGATATTAAGTATTTGCGAAAAATGCAAATTACTACTCTGTAATTATGAATTTTTGCAAATAAAACAATTTTTAGAGTTGAAGTACACTGCTGTTTCAATGTTTTCTGCAAATAAGTTGCATGGTCGTCTGTAAAGCCGTTTCAATAGCACTTGGCAGCCATCTAATTTTGACCTATAATTTTTAATCAAAATCATTATGGAAACCTTAAATACTATCGAAAAAATTACCCTAATAATAAGTGTATCCGTTGTAGCACTTATTCATTTATCTGTTTTAGGACGAGTAGTAAAAAATAAAAGAATCATCAATCAATAATTTTTAACTCTTAAAACTTTAATCATGAAAAAAATTAATTTAAAACAGTCAATTCATCTTGTGGTAGTTTGTTTGGCATTAATAGCAATAATTATTATCACAAAAAATACGGTTAGAAATATTAAGCTGTTGTATGGTTCCGAAAAATCTAACCACACAGCTATGACCTGTTTCTCTGATTTAATTTATTAATTACTAAAATGTTAAGATATGAAATAGCCATGTTTGCTAAAACACAAACACAAATGAAGATAAACTGGCTAAACCATATGACAACTAAAAAAAAATAATATCTACATATGAAATAGCCATGTTTGCTAAAACACAAACACAAATGAAGATAAGCTGGCTAAACCATATGACAACTAAAAAAAAATAATATCTACATATGAAATAGCCATGTACCGAAACGCATCAAAATAATGAAAATTATTCTCTATAAAATCCCAAAGATCTTTAAATAAACTCAGAAAAAGCTTAAAGATTTCCGGAAATCGACTTTTTAATATTTAAAATGTCCTTAACTAACAAATTGCTGTTTACAAGTAGGTTTCATAAGTTAAAACTTAACGTTTTTTTTGATTTAGTTTTGTTTTTATCGAGAAAACAACTAATTTAATCGAATATTAAACGATAAATTTATGAATAGAATTTCTACAAAAGTATCTTTTTTAGCGGTTTGCTTAGTTGTTTTAAACAATGCCTTTGCTCAATTATCAGTTACGGCTCAAGCCGGAGGTCTAAAATTTTTAGGAGATGTAGGTAAGAAAAATAATGCCAACTTTTTTAGTGATATGCGTTTAGGTTACAATCTAGGAGTTGAGTATCGTATTGGTAAGGTTTTAGGGATTGGTATTGATGGGATGTATGGTAAGTTTGCCGGAACGGATAATGATAAAAGTTCTCATTTAAACTTTCAATCTACTGTAATGGGTGGAGGCCTTAATTTATTTGCGTTTTTTGATAAGTTAGGTGAAAAGGAAAAAGATGTTTCTCCTTATATACATGCAGGTTTTGGCTATTTAATGTTTGATGCTTACGGAGATTTAAGAGATAAAAACGGTATCGAATATCAATATTGGACTGATGGTTCAATCCGTAATTTAACTGAATCTCCAGCTAACGATCCTTTATCTGCTTTTTTAAAAAGAGACTATAAATATGAAACTCAACTAAAAGATTCTGTAGCAAATTATGCCCGTAGCACATTTTATATTCCTTTAGGAATTGGAGCTAAATTCAAAATGGGTTTCCGTGCTAGTTTAAGAGTAGGTGTTACCTACAATATTTGTATGAGTGATTACGTGGATAATAATAAAAAAGGTGGTAATGATAGCTGGGCTTCTGCAAATGTTGGTATTAATATTAATTTTTCTAAAAAACAAAAAGATGCCTATAGCAATGTAGATTTTAAAGCTGTTGATGATTCGGATACTGATGGAGATGGTATTAAAGATTTGGATGATAAGTGTTTAGGAACTCCTAAAGGAGTTAAAGTTGATGGAAAAGGTTGTCCTGATGATAAAGATGATGATGGTGTATTTGATTACATGGACAAAGAGTTAACATCTAAAAAAGGTGCGAAAGTGGATGGTAATGGTGTTACTATAGATGAAGAAGCATTAGCAAAACGTCAATTAGCTTGGGATAGTTTATCTACTGAAAGAAGTGAAGGATTTAATAATGCCCCTAGTTTATCTTATTTAAAGGAAATAGAAGCTAAGGCTAAAGACAATCAAGCTAAGTCTGGAAAAACGTCGAAAATACCTGCTGAATTTGTTGAAGCAGATTATAACAAAGACGGTAATATTTCAGCAGCAGAAATTACAAAAACCATTGATGGGTTCTTCGAGGGAGAAAACTCATTTAATGTTGAGAAGATAAATAAGCTCATCGACTATTTCTTTGAGCAGTAAACTTAGCATATGATAAAACCACTTATTATTTTATTTAACACTGTATCAGTATTTTTATTTAGTTTTTTTTTCGGCGACACACCTGTAACTATTTCGGGTAATTTTCCAAAAAGCGCTAATGTAGCCACAGAGTTTACAGCAGAAATAAAAATTAATAAAGGCAGTATTGTTGGTTTTGCAAAGCTTCAGTTAGAAGTACCTCAAGGTTTTACAGTTAAAGAATTAGATAGTAAAACAGGGAATTTTTCTTTTGCAACTAATATTGCTAAAATCATCTGGACCTCCATGCCAAGTGATCAAGAGTTTAGTGTAAAGTTTGCTATTTCTGCAGATGCTTCAGCAGCAGGAGCAAAAACAATAGCGTCAAAATTTTCTTACGTTAGTAATAATAATAAAGAGGTTATTGAAATGACACCTGTCGAAATTATGATTGGTGATGGTTCAACAACACCTGTAGCTACTACTTCAACTCCACCAGCAGAAACAACTTCCTCAACAACTCCTCCAGTAACAGAAACAACTCCCGCTGCCACTTCTTCAACTCAATCGTTTGATAATCCAACAGAACCAAACTCAAATATTATTTGTGCAAGAAATATTACCCCTGGAGCAAATGCAAATGAGTATAATGTTGAAGTGAAAATAAAAAAAGGAGGAATAAAAGGATTTGCGAAATATCAAGAGATGCTACCTGCAGGTTACAATGCAAAAGGCGATAAATTAAATGGTAGTTCTTTTTCTGTATCTGATGGAAAATTAAAATTTGTTTGGGTATCATTGCCTACAGACGATGAATTAGTTGTGTCTTATGTTTTAGAAAAAACAGCCTCAGCTTCGGCAGATGCTAAATTAGATAACGGTGAATTTTCATATTTAGAAAACGACCAAAGTAAAAAAGTGAAAATGCCAATTGACGCTCTTGGAAATTCTACTCCTGCAGCAGTTGCTAAAGTTACTGAACCAACGCCAACGCCAACAGTTGCAGCTGAACCTGTAACAACTGTTGCAACTTCAGAACCAGTAAAAACAGAACCAACAACTACAACAGAACCTGTTGCTACTGCGGCTGAACCAAAAACAACAGTTGCTAAAAAAGAAGGAAGTGTAGTTTACAATGTGCAAATTGGAGCATTTAATAATGCTATTCAATCAGAAGTGTTAGCCAAGAAATTTAATATTTCAGAAAATATTAAAAGCGAAATGGCACAAGGGTTCAATAAATTTATGGTAGGTAATTTTAATGAATACAAAGAAGCTCGTTCGCACAGAGAGAACATAAAACAGAAAGGTTGCAGTAGTGCTTTTGTAGTTGCTTATAATGGTTCTAAAAGAATAACAGTGCAAGAAGCACTTATGATTACTAGTCAAAAATGGTTTAAATAAACTGTTTTTTTATTTTTGCATATAAGCCACAATCAATGCTTAAAAGATTACTTTTTATATCCCTAATTTTAATTTGTGCTTTTACAAAAGCTCAAACGGACACTTCTGCAAAAACTGAACCTACAACTGTTCCAACTCCAACTGTTAAACCACAAAAATCTCAACCAGATCCCCCATCTTTAGGCGAAATTTTTAAACCAAAAGTTTCTTTAGGTGTAGGAATGCTTTCTTTTCATGGCGATTTATATGCTAAACATTATCAAGCTCCTTGGACGGCTCGTATCGGTTATGATTTAAATATTTCTCAACGTTTATTTAAATCTTTTCAATTAAATTTTAGTGTTTTGTTTGGTAAACTAGGAGCCAATGAATGGGTTGATAATCGTCAAGAAAATTTCCAATCTGAAATTCGTTCAGGTGGATTAAGCTTGATGTACGATTTTGGAAATTTTATTCCTGATAGATATCGCATTCGTCCTTGGATTTCCTTTGGTGTTAATTCATTTGAATTTTTGTCAAAAACAGATCATTATGATAGATATGGAAATCGCTACCATTACTGGAGTGATGGGTCTATTAAAAACATAGATGAGGCTGCACCAACAGCCTCTTTGGCTGTTAATTTAAATAGAGATTATATTTACGAAACGGATATTAGAGAATTAAATAAAGATGGTTTCGGACAATATCAAGAAAGAGCTTGGGCATTTCCAATTGGAGCAGGTGCTTTAATGAAAATAACTGACCGATTTGATTTTAAAATTGGTTTTCAATATTACTTTACTACTACAGATTATATTGACGGCATTACAAAAAATAGTTTAGGAACAAGGTCTGGTACAAAACAGAAAGATAATTTTGTATACACTTCCTTTGCTTTACAATACGATTTAGTATTGAACAAAAAATCGAAAGCAGATACTTTGCCTGACGATTATTATGATGGTATAGATTGGTTAGCAATTGATAATGGTGATTATGATGAAGATGACGTAAAAGATTTGGATGATAAGTGCCATGGAACACCGAAAGGCATCAAGGTTGATGCTAATGGTTGTCCATTTGATGATGATAATGATGGCGTGCCAAATCATGCAGATGATGAGCTAGCATCACCAGCTGGAGTAGAAGTGAATTCACAAGGCGTAGCATTAACCGATGAGTATTGGCAAAATTGGTACAATGTGTATATGGATAGTGGTAATGTTGTGAAACAAGAGGTTATCGAGAATTTCTATGCAGCTAAAAAAGATTCTACATCAGCTTCAGATGCAAGTAAAAACGAAAAAGAATACACGGTTGAATTAGCGAGATACTCAGGACCTGTTCCTAACGATGAAATGGCTTATTTATTAAGTATTGGAGATGTTAAATCAACTACTTTATCGGATAATTCAACAGTGCTATACACAGCAGGTACTTACAAGGATATTCAAAATGCGGTAAATCGAAGAGATGAGTATATAAAAGAAGGAAATAAAAATGCAAAAGTAGGTTACTTTAAAAATGGTGACATCGTTAATCTTTCCGACGAAGAGATTGCTAAATTATTGGAGAAAAACACCGCAAATGCTGTTAATACATCTACTAATTCAGCCGAAACTAACTCGGTTGTTATAATAGATATGGATGCGGTGGCTAATGAATTTGCAAAAGGTGATATTGTTTACCGTGTTCAATTAGGTGCTTATAAAAACAGAATTTCTAAAGGTGTATTTAGAAATGCAGGAACTATATTGGAGTTAAAAACTGACGATGATGTGTATCGATACGCTACAAAAGGTTTAAAAACGATTGAAGGAGCTGCAAATTTAAAAGCTGACTTAGTATTGGAAGGTTATGGAGATGCCTTTATTACTGCTTATAAAGATGGTAAACGAATTCCAATGAGTGCCACAAAAGCAACCATGGAAACACAAGAGAAAGAAGATATTACAAAAATTGAATCGTTTAGTTCGGTAGATAAATCTTTAGTAAGCTTTAAAGTTCAGTTGGGAGCGCTTCGTAAGGTGGGTACTAACGATATGGAAGAAAAAACCAAAGACTTACAAGGAGTTGAAAAACAAGGCACAGGTTCAGGAATGATCAGATACACTGCGGGTTCATTTAGTGATTATTCTAAAGCTGATAAATACCGTCAGGAATTGGCTGATAAAGGCTTGGTAGAAGCATTTGTGATTGCAGTATTTAAAGGCGAAATTATTTCTATTCAAGAAGCTCAAGAACTCCTAAAATAATTCGTATATTTATTCTACAAAATTTTAATCAAAATGAAGAAATTAGTTTTAACTCTTGCCGTATTTACAGTTTGTTATACAGCTAATGCTCAGGAACCAGAGAAAAAGAAAGAAAGTTCAACAACACCTCCACCAAGCAGAGGTCAGGAAAGAGCTATTAATGAAAGTGGTGTTTCTGTAAAAAAAGAATCAAAGAAAAACTCAGCCCCTAAATCAACTCAAGCACCAGCGCCCGCTGCCGAAGAAAAAAAGAAGGAAGCGAAGAACGAAGAAGCTAAAAAACCAGATTAATATTCAAACCCCCGCCAATCGACGGGGTTTTTTTATGATCTGATTTACGTAAATTACCATCATTTTAATAAGGCGTGTCACGCTAAACTACCGCTCATATAAATTGTTATAACCAAGCAAGTATTGTTTATACCTTTACACTTTTAATTTTAACATGAAGAATCTATTTTTTATAATTACCCTTTTTATTGGTTTAATAGCTAAAGCCCAAATGCCTGGTATGGGAGGCATGGGTAAAGGAATGAAAGATCCCAAACTAGGACGAGTATTTGGTAAAGTATTAGATGCTTCTACTGGAAAACCAGTAGAATATGCCTCTGTACAAGTATTGTGGTTTAGTAAGGATAGTTTATTAGGCGGCGGTTTAGTAAAAGAAAATGGCGATTTTGCGGTAGAAGGATTGCCTTCATTTGGCCAAGTAAGAGTTAGAGTAAAATTTGTTGGCTATAAAGATTATAATCAAAAAGTATATATCGTTCCACCAGATAAAGTAGATCAGGATTTAGGTAATATAAAATTAGCACTTGATGATAAATTATTAAGTGAAGTGGATGTAGTAGCTGAAAAAAGTGCGGTGGTTTTATCAATTGATAAACGTACCTACAATGTAGAAAAGGATTTATCGGTTAAAGGTGGAACAGCGGTTGATGTGATGAAAAACATTCCTGGCTTAACGGTTGATGCGGATGGAAATGTACAGTTAAGAAATCAATCACCGATGATATTTGTAGATGGAAGACCCACGACTTTAACCCTACAACAAATTCCTGCCGACCAAATTGATAGAGTAGAAATTATCACAAATCCTTCCGTTAAGTTTGATGCAAGCGCAACGGGTGGTGTATTAAATGTGATCATGAAGAAAAATGGTAAGCCAGGTTATAACGGTATGGTAATGGCATATATTGGAACTGGTGACCGTTACGGCGGGATGGCAAATATTAATGTAAAGCAAGGTAAATGGAATACCTCGTTGATGTATTCTTATAATCAAGCAATAAATAACACCGAAGGGTTTACAAAACGTACACAATTAGATAGCGGAGTGACAATTGGGCATTATAATCAAAATAATGTAACACAGATGGGAACTTTATTTAATTTCGGAAGATTAGGAATTGATTATAATATTGATAACCGAAACACTATTTCGTTAAATGGAATGATTGTAGCTGGACAATTTAATACAAATGATCAGCAAAATTATGTTGGTGATTTTTTAAATATACCCGTGCCAATTTCAATTTCAGGTGACCAATTGAATAAACAAAAAGCAGCATTTCAAAATTATAATGGACAACTATTATATAAAAAAACGTTCCCTAAAATTGGAAAAGAGTTAACGGTAGATGGAAACTACAACTATACTACTTCAAAAAACGGTTATTTGTTTGCAACTAATACTATATTTAGTGCACTTGGACAGTATAGTATTTCGCCAACTGCTTATCAAAAAAACATAGGATCTACTACGGCTAACCAATTTGTTTTTCAGTTAGATTATGTAAATCCTATTTCTGATACTAAAAAATTTGAAGCAGGGATTAAAGCATTTTATAAAAACTCTATTAGTTCTAATAACACAAGTATTGCCTCAGGCAATGAAGATAATTACCTAAAAAATGACACTTTAAGTAATCGTTATGTGATTGATGATATGGTAAACGCAGCTTATGTAAATTACAGTGCTAAAACATTTTGGGATATTGGTTATCAAGCAGGTTTACGTTTTGAACAATCATATTATAAAGGAAATATTACAGATAAAAATCAATCTTTCTTCTATAACTATCCTAGTACGTCCGACGATATTTTGAAATCATTATTCCCAGCTATTTATTTTTCTAAAAAATTAAAAAAGAGCCAAGAAGTGCAATTAAACTTTAGTAGAAAAATTCAACGTCCTAACTTCTTTCAGTTAATGCCATTTATCATGTTTGCGGATAAACAGAATAAAAGAGTTGGTAATCCAGAACTAAAACCAGAATTTAAGAATATAGCAGAGGCAAACTACAATAAGATTTTTTCTAAAGGTAGTTATCTAGCTTCTGGTTATTTCCGTTACGAAGAGCAGCCAATAACAGATGTTGCGTATTTTAGTGAAGTTCCAAGTGAATCGAATTTGTTAGTTAATACATCCATCAATGGTGATAATGCCATTCGTTATGGTTTTGAAAACACCTTTAAATGGACCTTTTTTAAAAACTTAGATTGGACTGTAAATGCTAATGCCTATTATATTTATATAAAAGGAAAAGTTGTGCCAACCGAACCAGAAGTAAAAGCAGAAGGTTATGCATGGAATGCTAAAACAACACTTTCATATAAATTTCCTAAAAATATTACCTTACAAGTAAACGGTAATTACGAGTCTCCTAAAATTTTATTATTAGGTGTAGCTAACGAAATTTATTCGATAGATGTTTCGTTAAATTATATGTACAAAACCAAATGGATTTTTAATGCTACTGTTAGTGATATATTTAACACTCGCCGAATGGGAACACATTTTGAAACACCATATTATAATCAAGATTTATCGCGTCGTAGAGAGTCGCGTTATTTCCGTTTTACTATTACCTATTTATTCGGAAAAATGGACGCCTCTATCTTTAAACGTGGCAAACAAATGAAAGGAATGGGTGGCCAAGAAGGTAACCAAGATGGACTAGATTTTAAATAACTAATCTAAATGATACTTTATCTTTTCGAAAATAGATTTTAACTCTTGGTTCTCATCAAATTGGGTTTTCACTTCTTTTTTTGATTCAATATTTTTGATGCGTTCAATTGTTTCAGGATGTGTACTTAAGTATTTCATAAAATCAGGCATTTCTTTACTTTCATCTTTTAATAGATTAAGTAAATCAACCATTCCTATAGGTGATATTTTATTTTGTAACATCAGTTCGTAACCTTTATCATCTGCTTGAGTTTCTAATTCGCGCGAGTAATTCAATTGTTTAAACTGATCGGCTTGTTGCAAAATTCCAGATGAAATGCCTGTAACATCACCAAACATGCATGCAATAAATAAACTAGAAGCAGTTGTACGACAAATACTTTTTAAAGAGTGTTGATTGGAAACATGTGAAATTTCGTGCCCCAGTAAAGCTGTCAATTCCTCATAGCTATTTAAACTTTTTACAATTTCCGAATACAAAAATATCCTGCCACCAGGCAATGCAAATGCATTGATTTCTTTAGATTCAACAACTGTAATTTGTATAGAATAGGAGGTATTTGTTTTTAGTTTAGCCACAAATAAATTAGTATAGTAAGTTGCTGAATCTTCTTCCGTGCTGCTTTGTAAAATTGATTCAGCAATACTATTACCTAATTCAATTTCGGCGCTTTTAGGAATGACAGCTACAGATTTTTCGCCAACCCATGGTAAAACAATGAAATAGGTAGTTAAACACATCAAAACAAATACAAAACATAATGTAATAGCAACACTCGCTTTATTTTTTAACCAAAAACTTTTTGATTTTTTTGAAAGATTTCTTTCGCTTAACTGATCAAAAAATCGGGAGCTTTTGCTGCCATTACATTCTATAGTTTGTTGAGGAAAATCACCATATTTAATAATTAATTGATTTCCATTAAGGTCAAAGTGTTTGATATTTATTTTGCTCCAAATAATTGTTTTATCAGGTTCATCGGCAAAATAGATGTGCAAATTATCATCAGCAATATGAATGGTACATTCAGTTGCCTTAGCCGTTTGCCCGTCAAAGTAAAAACAATTTTCCGTCATCAAAAATTAAATGACAGAAATATCTAACATTCCGGCTAAATCATCTCCAGAGGCATCTTTATATTCTGCTTCAGTTTGTTCTAATGTATTAGCGTCAATTTCCGAATCAAATTCAATATTTTCCATCATTGTTCTTAAAGCTCTATTGATTGCAATACCAGTTCCAATACCTAATGTAAATACGATGATTAAATAATTAGTAAAAATCAGTCCAAATATTTGCCCTGCACTCATAGTTGAACGGATATTGATTTCTTTACCATTTTGCATAACTTTTGTATTGTCAACTTCAAAAGCTAGTAACTCTTTGTAATACCAAAACGAATAAATTCCTAACGTAAGTATCATTAAAAAAACACCTTTTAATTTAATTACAAATAAATTAGCGCCCTCTCCAACAAAATTAAATTCAATATTACCAAAGCGAGTATGTTGCATGATATATTTTGACACTTTTACTTGCATCCATGATCCGTAAATTCCAAAAGTAATTATTGTTAAAAGTACCTGAACTATATACAATTTAATAAACTCTTTTAAATCGCCTCTATAACCAAAGTGGATTCCTCTCCATGAAGTTCTTGACAAGCGGTACTTATTTGAACCATGAATGGCAATAGGAATCAAAATGAAAATTGCAATGTAAAAAATTAATACTCCTACTATTGCCAAAACAGCAACTTTAGAAAGTGCGCATAATATTGCAAAAACATATAATCCAACAATAACACCAACAGCTTTAATAAATCCTATAAACATTTCTTTGCCGGTACCATGAAATACAAAACGAGTTCCTAAATATTCAGTTTCGCCATAAATATATTTTAAATAAGCTGCTCTTGCCCAAGGGTAGTAAATGCCTAGGGTAATAGCCGTTAAAATGTTATTAATAATTCTTAAGCCAATTAATTGACCGTGATCTCCATTAAATTTTAATAGTTTTCTGAACGTACTATTTTCTGGGTTCGTAAATTGTGTGTTTTCCATAGTTTTTAATTTATCATTAAATATAGTTTTTTTATTTTTTAATTCCAAATCTCGTAGCATTATTTGTTTGATATACCACTTTAGCACTCCCATTTTAATTACATAAACGGTTTTATTGGCTTAATAATTTTAGCTACATTCGTTATATATTTATTCAACTTATGATTCAATTAAAATCCTTTTTGCCAGTGGCCTTAGCGTTTGTTGTTAGTTTTGCAAATGCACAAACCAAACCTACTACAAAACCAAGTGCCAAAGATGGTTCTCCGGTTCCTTCTCTAAATTTTGAGTATGCTTTAAACGATCCTTTTAAGGCAAGAATATATACTCTAAAAAATGGCATGAAAGTGTATATGAGTGTGTATAAAAATGCACCTCGTATTCAAACATATATTGCTGTAAAGGCAGGTAGTAAAAATGATCCAGCAACTGCAACAGGTTTAGCTCATTATTTAGAACACATGGTGTTTAAAGGCACTGATAAATTTGGAACCAAAGATTTTACAAAAGAATCCGCTGAAATAACTAAAATCGAAAATTTATACGAAACCTATCGCCAAACTAAAGACGAAGGGCAACGTAAAATAATCTATCATCAAATAGATAGTATTTCGGGAGTAGCTGCAAAATATGCGATTGCTAACGAGTATGATAAAATGTTGGCAGGTATTGGCGGACAAGGAACTAATGCATTTACGTCTTTCGATCAAACGGTTTATGTAAATGATATTCCTGCTAATCAATTAGAAAATTGGCTGAAAATTGAAGCAGAGCGTTATCGTAAACCAGTATTACGTTTATTTCATACAGAATTAGAAGCAGTTTATGAGGAAAAAAATAGAGGCTTAGATAGTGATAACAGTAAATTGTGGGAGGCCGTTTTTGCTGGATTATTTAAAAATCATACTTATGGTACTCAAACAACCATTGGTACAATTGATCATTTAAAAAATCCTTCGATGAAGGAAATCATGAAATACTTTAACGCGAACTATGTTCCAAATAATATGGCAATATGTTTAAGTGGTGATTTTGATCCTGACGAAACCATTAAATTAATTGAAAAGAATTTTGGCTCTATGCCATCTAAGCCAGTTAAGCCATACACAGCTGCAAAAGAAACGCCTATTACTGAGAAAATATCTAAAGAAATTATTGGGCCTGATGCAGATAATTTAGCAATGGCTTGGCGTTTTGAAGGAACGGGAAGTAAAGATGCGGATATGATAACATTAATTAATTTATTGTTATCAAACGGGCGTGCTGGCTTATTGGATTTAAATTTAAATCAACAGCAAAAAGTTTTAAATAGCGGTGGCTTTGCTTATGTATTAAAAGATTATGCAACCCATATTTTATTTGCTGAACCAAAAGAAGGACAAACATTGGAGGAGGCTGAAAAATTATTATTGAGTCAGTTAGAATTATTAAAGAAGGGTGAATTTCCAGATTGGTTGATGAACGCTGTAATTACAGATATGAAGTTGCAAAAAACAAAAGAGCTTGAAAATAATCAATCTCGCGCCATGGCGTTTGTAGATGCATTTACTAATGATACTAAATGGCAACAATCGGTAAACATGGTTGAGCGTTTATCTAAAATTACCAAACAAGAGGTGATGGATTTCATGAAAGCTAACTATAACGAAAATAATTATGTAGTAGTTTACAAACGTGTTGGTGAAGATAAAAATATTCAAAAAGTGGAGAAGCCTCAAATAACACCAGTTGAGGTTAATAGAGATGATCAATCACCTTTTGTGAAAAATATTTTAGCTAACAAAACAGCTGATATACAGCCTAAGTTTATTGATTACGAAAAGGATGTGATGAAAACAACCATGAATGGAAACATTCCAGTGTTGTATAGTCAAAATACCGAAAATCAGTTATTTGATTTGTATTATGCTTTTGACATGGGAACAAACAATGGCAAAACATTACCAATTGCTATTGATTATATTTCTTATTTGGGAACTAGTAAAATGACACCAGCTGAGGTTCAACAAGAGTTTTATAAACTAGGCTGTTCTTTTAATGTATTTAATTCCGAAAACCAAATTTGGGTTAGCTTAACAGGATTAAATGAAAATTTTGAAAAGGCAACACGTTTATTTGAAAGTTTATTTGCGGATCCAAAAGTGGAAGAAGCAACACTTAAAAATTTAGTGTCAGACATCTTAAAAAAACGTAGTGATGCTAAACAAAATAAAGGGACTATTTTACAAAAGATGATGGTAAACTATGCAAAGTTTGGTTCATCTAATCCTGCTACTCATCTATTATCTGAAGAAGAATTAAATAAATTACAACCTGCTCAAATAGCTGAGTTGATTAAATCTTTAATGACCTATCAGCATAAAATTTTATACTATGGTCCAAAATTAATAGGTGATGTAAAAGAAGCTTTAAACATAACTCATGCTGTGCCAGCGTCTGGATTAAAGCCAGTTCCGGCTGAGGCTAATTTTGTAGTGCAAACATTTAATAATACAGTTTATGTGGTTGATTATGATATGAAGCAAGCAGAAATTGTAATTTTAACCGAAGGAGATAAATTTGATTCAAAAAATATTCCTTTAGTAAGTATGTATAATAGTTATTTTGGTGGAGGTATGAGTTCGGTAGTGTTTCAAGATTTAAGAGAGTCGAAGGCATTAGCGTATTCTTGTTATTCAGTATACAGAAAATCTGCAGACCCAAAATTGCCATATTATAATTTTTCTTATATCGGTTCTCAAGCAGATAAATTGCCAGAAGCGATGGCAGGTATGATGAATTTATTGAATAATGTTCCGAAATCTGATATCTCATTTGGTGCAGCTAAAGAGTCTATTTTGCAAGACATTAAAACAGAACGCATTAATAAGGCAGGGATTTTATTTGATTATATCAATGCAGATAAGTTTGGTTTAAAAACAGATATCAGAAAAGATATTTATAATTCAGTTGCAACAATGACTTATAGCGATGTGAAAAAATTTCAAGATGAAAAAATTAAAAACAAACCAACTACTATTTTAATTCTCGGTAAAAAAGAAATGTTGGATATTAAAACATTGGAGAAGTATGGAACTGTGAATTACTTAACGTTGAAAGATGTGTTTGGGTATTGATATGAATTTCTAATAGACCGCAGATAACACAGATTGACTATGATTTTAACCGCCAACAGACAGTTGATTTGTTAATATTTCATGAATCCTTTGATTTTATTAGTTTTCCAATATTTTTACCTTGTAACAAAAAGTTACAAGAACA
>Ga0247843_1000198_pt1 | contig 141022 bp, 118 predicted proteins | sample LaCruzMarch2017__FD_192420 | JGI IMG/M metagenome (GOLD analysis project Ga0247843, IMG submission 192420) | Freshwater microbial communities from meromictic Lake La Cruz, Castile-La Mancha, Spain - LaCruzMarch2017_8m | ecosystem: Environmental > Aquatic > Freshwater > Lake | place: Spain...
CTCTTCGCGCACCTCGTCGCCATCATGCCGACGCCCGCGCGGCCCAGGGTGCGGAGTCGCAAGGTGGTGGAGCCGATGCTCGCCGCCGCGTGACCCGCCCGCGTGTCGAAGTTATGCGCGAGGCCGCTCTTGATACTTAAACCAGTACCTTCTGAAATCATCGCACGTCGAACAGACTCCGACTTCAGAACGCGACAGAGGTACGAGGGAGACACATTTGCATCGCGCACTCGCGCCCTGATCGTGAATCCGGAGTGAGTCGTCTTTTCCGGGACATCTCCTACGAGAAGGCAACGCCCGATCAGGCTTGCGCTGCCGTTTGAACGCACGAACACGATATCATTTTTCAGAACCGTATCGAGATCGGAGAGTGGCCCGTCGGTCTCGACGGACGCCAGCGCATCGAAAGGCACAAAGAAGTTTCCGGCAAAGTCCTTGACTCCGACGATCTTTACTACATCCCCACGACACCCTTTGGTGAAGTTTATGCCATTTCGAAATATCGCAATCTCTCCGAGCAAGCGTTCTTCCCAGCGATGGCCCGGGTTTCCAAATAGCGCGCCGAGATAGTTCTCGAACACTTCTCTAGCGTTCCGGAGATTCTTCTCGGCGTTGGCCCTGGCGGTGGCAATCCCCTCGAAAGCCTCGTCCAGGATGGCGACGATGCGATGCTGTTCGGGGACCGGCGGGAGCGGTACCGCGATCTCTGCCAGATTGCTCCTGCTGATGCGCTTTCTCGTTGAACCGGTCGTTCGCTTCTCAACATCGGCAAGGTAGTCACTCGACTGGGTGTAGTAGTTGAAGAACTGCGGTACGATCCGTGACCGATCGAAACGAACGATAGTGCAGTCCACGGCCGTAATCATACGTTCGCCGGTATCGGGAAGGAGACAGCTTCGCCCGACCGGATCAGGCAGACGAGAGATCAGGCAATCACCCTCGAAGACTTCTGTACAACTCAACCTCTTGAACGTTGTGTGCGAGACGAAGCGAGCCTTCTCCCCCCGATCCTTGAAAATCCCCGGACCAACGTTTCCCGTCTGAACCAACCTAATGCCGTCGGTTGATTGGTCTTTTGTTTCGATCCAGTCTCCATCGGCAAAGACGTGTGCAACGCTCGATAGAGAGTGAAAAGGCCACTTCTTGCTCACAGCAGCCCCCGGATGCTCTTCAGCACCTCTGCGCTCTCCGCGTCCAGGGCCGCAATCTCATCCAGGATGTCCGCCGGATCCCGATGCACGACCACCTCGCCCCCGCTGGGGTTCTTCACCGACAGATCGTAGGTCTCCTTGTCGATCTCCGACACGTCCACGGTCCATGACTTCGGCGAGTCCGCGGCCTTCTTCTGCAACGCGATGAAGTCCGCGAGGTCGCCGTCGTTGAGCGGGTTCGTCTTCCCCAGGTTGCGCCCCGGATCAAGCTGGTAGAACCACGTCTTTCGCGTCGCTTTCCCCTTCTCGAAGAAGAGCACGACCGTCTTCACGCCCGCGCCCTGGAAGGTCCCGCTCGGGCAGTCGAGCACCGTGTGGAGGTTGCAGCTCTCCAGCAGCATCTTCCGCACGGCCTTCGCGTCCCCATTCGACAGGAAGGTGTTCTTGATGACCACCCCCGCGCGCCCTCCTGCCTTCATCAGCTTGATGAAGTGCTGGAGAAACAGGAAGGCCGTCTCCCCGGTACGGATCGGGAAGTTCTGCTGGACCTCCGGCCGCTCATGTCCCCCGAAGGGAGGATTGGCCAGCACGACGTCGTAGCGGTCCTTGTCCTGGATGTCGGCGAGGTTCTCGGTGAGCGTGTTGGTGTGGATGATGTTCGGCGCGTCGATGCCGTGCAGGATCATGTTCATGATCGCGATCACGTAGGCGAGGCTCTTCTTCTCCTTGCCGTAGAAGGTGCTCTCCTGAAGCGTGCGCGCCTGCTTCGTGGTCAGTCCCGGCGTCGCCTTGAGCGCGTCGAAGGCCTCACACAGGAAGCCCGCCGACCCGCAGGCCCCGTCGTAGATGCGCTCGCCGATCCGGGGCTGAACCACCTTCACGATGGCCCGGATCAACGGACGGGGGGTGTAGTACTCGCCGCCGTTGCGACCGGCGTTCCCCATGTTCTTGATCTTGGCTTCGTACAGGTGGGAGAGCTCGTGCTTCTCGGCCTGCGACCGGAACCGCAGCGTATCGATCACATCGATGATCTCTCGGAGGTTGTACCCGCTGGAGATCTTGTTCTTGATCTCGGCGAAGATCTCCCCGATCTTGTACTCGATGGTATTGGGGCCCGTGGCCTTCTGCTTGAACCCGTGGAGGCCGGGGAAGAGCTTGCCATTGACGAAGTCGATGAGATCGGGGCCCGTCTTCGCCTTGTTGTGATCGAGCTTCCCTGATCGGTCTTTCGGAGCGGCCCAGGTGTCCCAGCGCCAGGCCTTGTCGAGAATGAAGTCGTACCGCTTGCCCTCGAGTTCAGCCTCGGCGCCCCGGTCCTGCTCCAGACCATCGAGGTACTTCAAGAACAGGAGCCACGAGGTCTGCTCGGTGTAGTCCAGTTCGGAAGCGCACCCGGCCTCCTTGCGAAGGACATCGTCGATGTTCTTGAAGGCCTGCTCGAACATATGTGAATCCCCTGAAGATCTGTTGTCGGCGCCAGTTGCGCGCCACCAAAGACAGGCTGTTGCGTGGCTGAGCGGTGTACCACCGCGGGACCGCTCCTGTCGTGAGGAATGCCGGCCGCTCCGGGAGACGACAGCGTGATGGTCGACTCGCTGCGCCGGCACGGCGCCCCGGCGGCACGCCCCGGTCGGGAGCGCGACCTGAGCGCGGCGCACCCGGTGGTGTCATGCGTGGGTGGCCTGGGCCCGGGAGACGCACCCGCGGCGGCGCGCGCTGCGGGTCGCAGCTGTCGGCGTAGGCCGTCCTGCCACCCCTTACTCCCCCACCACCCCCGCGAGCGGCCACTCCACCATCGCCATCGGCGAGCCGCTCCGGGACGTCACCGTCAGCATCCAGCGAAGCACCCCGAGGGTCTCCTGACCGCCCAGCAGCATTGACACCACCGCGTCGGCGGCGCTCGGCCCGCTGCCCGGCGCCTCGGTCACCAGCAGCTGCGCGATGGTGCGCAACAACCCGCCCGACTCGCCCGGCAGCTCGAGCACGTCGCTGTCGTCGGCGAGGCCGCCCAGGGCGCGCGCCCGGCGCAGGGCCGTCAGCAGGCCCCCCTCGCGGTCGACCAGGCCCAGCGCGTGCGCCCGCGCGCCGAGGTACACCCGCCCTTCGCCCACGGCGTCGATCTGCGCCGTCGTGCGGCGCCGCCCGGCCGCCACCCGCTGGAGGAACAGCCCGTAGAACTCCCCGATCTTCGTCGCCAGGAAGCGCCGCTCCTCGGGGGTGTACGGGCGAAACAGGCTGTCCATGTCCGCGCGCTCGCCGCGGCGGGTGAGCTCCACCCCGACGTGCAGCCGCGAGAGCAGGCCCGCCACGTCGGCCTTGCCGTAGAAGATCCCGATGGAGCCGGTGAGCGTCGAGGGGTCGGCGACGATCTCCCGCGCCGCCGCGCCGATGTAGTACCCGCCCGAGGCCGCGATGCGCCCGAAGGACGCCACCACGGGCTTGCGCCGGTTGGCCTGCGCCACCGCGCGCCACACCAGGTCGCTCGCCAGCGCGCTGCCGCCGGGGGAGTCCACGCGCAGCACGATGGCCCCCACGTTGGCGGAGGCCGCCGCCGCCTCGATGGCCTCGATGAGCGTGCGCTCGCCCGCGAGGCGCATCCCCACCACGGGGACCTCCTGGCTCTCGCCCTCCACGATGTCGCCGTCGACGTAGATGATCGCCACGCCGCGCCCGGCACCCCAGCGCCGCGAGCGCGCCGGGCCGTAGTCGTCGGCGTCCACCCGGCTCGCGCCCAGCGCGTTGGCGAAGGAGCGCTCGGCGGACTCGCGGGTCGCCACCGCGTCGACCATCCCGCGCGACCGCGCCTCGCGGGCCGTGTAGGGGCCGCCCGTGATCAGCGCCCGCGACGCCGCCGCGTCGAGGGAGCGCGACGCCCCGATGCCCGCCGTGAGGGTGGCCATCGTGTCGTCGAGGATCTGCTCCTCCTGGGCGCGCGCCGGCTCGGTGCTGCCGGCGCGGGTGAGCTGCTCCGCGGCGCTCTTCCAGTCGCCGATGCGCACGAAGTCCGTGCGCACCCCGATGGACCACAGCGCCGGGCCGAGGAAGTACCGCATCGCCCGCAGGCCCTGGAGCCGCACGCCGCCCGCCGGGTCGAGGCTCACCCGGTCGACGCCCGCGCACGCGTACCAGGTGCTCGCGCTCGCGTCGGTGAGGTGACACGCCACCCGCTTGCCCCGGCGGCGCAGCAGCGCGAAGGCCTCGCGGAGCTCCTCGGCGTGGGCCACCCCGCCGACCTCCGCGCGCGGCGCGAACATCACCCCCCGCACCGACGGGTCGCGCGAGAGGCGCTCGAGGCGCAGGAGCAGCCGCGCCATCGACCGCGCCCCGGGGCCGCTGGTGAGATCCACGGTCACCGCCACGCCCGGCGTCGGGAGCGACACCGCCCCGCGGTCGCCGTCGACCCCGGCGCTGGCGTACCAGCCCGCCGCGTCGTCGCTGCGGAAGAAGGCCCCGCCGCCGCCGCGGTAGCGCCCCCACACCAGCTCGAGCCCGACGCCCGCGCGCCACGCGTCGAGGCCGAAGTCCCACACCGCCTCGGCGCGCGCGAAGCCCACGTGGGGAATCGCGAGGCGGGTGCCCGCCCGCGCCTGGAGGTTGCCTTGCTGGGCCCACGAGCCGTCGATGCCGAGGGTCCACGCGTCGGTGCCCACGGGGCGCACCGCGAGGCCCGCCACCACGCTGCGGTCGAGGCCGAGCGCGAGGTTCTGCGGGCCCGTCACGCCGCGCATCACCACGCCGAAGGCCCCGTAGGACGACGGCCGCCAGAGGGCCCCGGCGTCCACCGCCACGCGCCCGTCGACGGTCTCCGCGGCCGACCCCGCCCCGCCCCCGTTGCCCGCGAATACCCGGGTGCGTATTCCCATGGACAGCCGCCGGTCGAGCGACCACGCGAGCCCGAGGTCGACGGAGCCCCACATCCCCAGGCGCGCGCCCGATCCCACGGCGAAGGCGTCGGGGCGCGCGAGGGTCGCGCCCACGGACACCCCGAAGCCGAAGGGCAGCGGCGTCGCCCACGCGGCCGCCGTGCTGTTGAGCGCCGTCCCGCCGCGCGCCACCTCCTCGGTGTGGGTGATCCGCGCCGACCAGCTGCGCCCGAGGCCGATGCCCGCGGGGTTGACCCGCGCGGCCTCGGCGCCGCTCACCGCGGCCACGGTCGCCCCGGGGGCCACCACCTCGTCGCCCAGGCCCTGCGCCGCTGCGCCCGGCGCGACCGCCGCCAGCGCCAACCCGACCATCCCGTACCGAGGTGCCTTCACGCGAAGACCGTACACCGGCGGGCGCGCCGGGGTTATGTTCCGCCGCGGTGCGATCGCCGGGCGGAGCAGGGTGGGTGTTGGGGCTGGCGTGCACGCTCACACCGCTCGGCGCCCGCGCGCAGACCCTGGGCGAGGCCAGGGCCAGCTTCGAGCCCCGGGAGGTGTCGGCCCCCGCGCAGGCCCAGTACGACGCCGCGCGCGCCGCGTACGCCGCCGGGCGCTACCGCCACGCCGCGGTGCTCCTCGACGCCGCGCTGGCGCTCGACCCCGCGGGCACCAACCTGTGGTTCAACCTGGGCGTGGTGCGCGAGCGCCTCGGGGAGATCGACCTCGCCCTCGCCGCCTACCAGGGCTACCTCGCGCGCGTCGACGACCCCGCCGAGCGCGCCCGCACCGAGCGCATCGTCGTGCGGCTGCGCGGCGCCCGCGGCGAGCTCGCGGCGCTGCGCCCGCGGCGCGGCAACGCCGACGGGGTGTTCTTCGTGACGACGGGCGCGGCGGTGGCGGGCGCGGCGCTGGGGGTCACCTGGTTCGTGACCGGTCCGGCCGGCGGCAACGACGCGGTGGCGGTGGGCTTCGCCTCCGGGGGCGTCGCGCTCGGGGTGCTCGCGACGGTGCTGTACTTCGCGCGAGAGGCCCCGCGGCCGGCGACGTACTTCGTCGACGCGCGCGCGCTGCCGGGCGGCGGCGCGCTGAGCGTGGGCGGGCGCTTCTGAATCCAAGCGACAGGAGGCGCCGCTCCGTGGGCTCTGCTACCTATGGTCGGTGTGACCCTCCCCCGGCTGCTCGCACTCGACCTCGACGGAACCCTCCTCGGCCCCGGTGACCACATCGCCCCGGAGGACCACCAGGCCATCGGCCGCGCCCTCCGCGCCGGCATCAACGTCACCATCGCCACCGGGCGCATCACCACCGGCGCGCTGCCCACCGCGCACGCGCTCGGGCTCCGCGGCGCGCTCGTGGTGGCCGATGGCGCCGTGCTCGCCGACGCCGTCGACGGGCGGCCGCTGTCGCAGCACCTCCTCGGCGAGGGCGTCGTGGCAGGCCTCACCCACGCCATGGGCGACCACGCCGTGCAGCCCTTCTGGTTCCTGCACGACGAGATCCACGGCGAGCACGGCCCGGACGCCGTCGCGGGCTACGTGCGCACCTGGTCGCCGCGGCTCTCCCTGCACCCCGCGCTCAAGCACTCCGCCGCGTGGGAGCGGCGCCACGAGGTCGCCATCGCCATCGGCGTCGGGCTGCGCGAGGGCGTCGAGCGCACCGCGCAGTGGCTCCACGACCTCCACGGCGACACCGTCAACACGGTGGCCTTCCCCTTCGACCGCGAGCAGCGCTGGACCCTGATGGTGCGCGACCGCGCGTCGGACAAGGCCCAGGGGCTCGCGCGGCTGTGCCTGCGCGAGGGCCTCGACGCCTCGCAGGTCGCCGTGGTGGGTGACTGGATCAACGACATCCCGATGTTCAAGTGGGCTGGGCGGAGCTTCGCGATGGGCAACAGCCCCGACGAGGTGGCGAAGCACGCCACCGAGCGCCTCACCAAGACCGCGCGGGGCGTCGGCGGCGGCGTGGCCGAGGCCATCGGGCGGCTGCTGGGCTGACGCGCCGCGCCGTCGGCGCCTCCACTCCACCCTTGCGCGGGGCCGGGGTGTTCCGTGAGAGTACCGGGCAGCGTGAAGGTCTGTCCCACCTGCAAGTCGAGCTACTCGGGCAAGCCGCCGCGCTGCCCCCTGGACGGCGCCGCGCTCTACGACCTCGGCCCCGACCTCCTCGGCGGCCGCGTGGTGGCGCGGCACTACCGCATGATCGAGCGCTGCGGCGCGGGCACCACCGCGGACGTCTACCGGGCCCTCAACGTGAAGAGCGGCGCCATCGTCGCGGCGCGCGTCCCGACGGCCTACGGCAGCGACGACGCCACGCAGCGCGAGCGGCTCACCGACCAGGTGCGCGCCTTCCGCGCCGCCGCCCCGCACGACGTGCTCATCCCCGTGCTCGACGTGCTCGAGCGCGCGGTCGACGGGCGCACCGTGGTCGTGACGGAGTTCGTCTCCACCCCGGCGCTCCCGCACGTGCTCGCCGCGGGCCCGGTGCCCCTCGACGCCGCCCTCGCCGCGGGCGTGCAGATCGCCTCGCTGCTCGAACACCTCCACGCCCGCAGCGTGCTGGCGCGCGACCTCCGCGCGGGCGCCATCTTCCTGGCCTCCACGGGCGCCACCCGCGTGCGCCTCTCCATCGACGCCCTCGCCACCGGGCCCACCGCCGCGCCCGACCCGGTGCCCGCCCTGCGCGCCCTGTCCCCCCACATGGCCGCCGCGTACCTGTGCCCCGAGCGCATCCGCGGCGGCCCGTGCACCGCTGCGGGGGACGTGTACGCCTTCGCCGCGCTGCTCTTCGAGATGCTCACCGGGCACCCGGCCTTCCAGGGAGAGGGTCCGGCGGTGATCGCGCAGCACCTCGACGCGCCCGCCCCGGTGCTGCGCCAGGCCGCGCCCGCCCTCCCGAAGGAGCTCGAAGGGCTGCTGGCGAAGATGTTCGCGAAGCTCCCCCGCTTCCGCCCGACGCCCGCCGAGGTGCGCGCCGCCCTCGCCGCCCTCGCGGGCTGAGACACCCCCTCCCCCGCACCGGAGTCGAGACGCGTGACCCAGGAAGCCGCCGCGCGACCGCGCCCCACGCCGTACCCCGCCCACCTGCTGACCACCCCGACGGGCGACCTCCGGCACCTGCCGGGCCGCGACGGCCTGCCCCTCGTCGGCTCGACGGTGGAGTACTTCGCCGACCAGGAGGCCTGGTCGATGAACCAGAACCGCCGCTACGGGAAGGTCTGGCGGAGCAACATCCTGTTCAACGTGGGCGCGGTGTTCCAGGGCGCCGACGCGGCGGAGACCATCCTGCTCGACCGCGACAAGAACTTCTCCAGCCTCCTCGGGTGGAGCCAGAACCTCGCGAGCTTCTTCTCCGGCGGGCTCATGCTCCGCGACTTCGACGACCACCGCTTCCACCGCCGGCTGCTCCAGTCGGCCTTCAAGCGCCCCGCGGTGGAGGGCTACCTGGCGCAGATGCACCCGCTCATCACCGGCGCCGTCGCGTCGTGGCCCGAGGGCGACACCCTGCGCTTCTACCCCCGCGTCAAGCGATTGCTGCTCGACCAGGCCGCGGCGGTCTTCCTGGGGATGCCCCTCGGCGCCGACTCCGACCGGGTGCGCGAGGCCTTCACCGCCCTCACCCTCGGCACCGTCGCGGTGGTCCCCTTCGCCGTGCCCGGGCTCGCGAAATGGAAGGCGCTGCGCAGCCGCGAATACCTGGTCACGTATCTCCGCGGGCTCATCCCGGTGCGGCGCGGCAGCGACGGGGGGGACATGTTCTCGCACCTGTGCCGCGAGGCCGACGAGGAGGGCGGGCGGCTCACCGACGACGAGGTCGTCGACCACATGATCTTCCTGCTGATGGCGGCGCACGACACCACCACCAGCGCGCTCACCACCCTGGTCGAGGCCCTCGGCCGCCACCCCGCCTGGCAGGACCGCCTGCGCGACGAGGCCCGCGGGCTCGGCGTCGAGCAGCTCTCCTGGGGTGACTTCGACCGGCTCCCCCTCGCCGATCAGTGCCTGCGCGAGGCCCTGCGGCTCTACCCCCCGGTGCCCACCCTCCCGCGGCGCACCCTGCGGGCCTGCGAGATCGACGGCGTGGCCATCCCCGCCAACGCGGCCGTGTGGCTCGACAACTACTTCATCCACCGCGACCCCGCGCACTGGACCCGGCCCGACGACTTCGACCCCGAGCGCTTCAGCGAGGGCCGCGCGGAGCACAAGCGCCACCGCTTCTGCTGGATCCCCTTCGGCGGCGGCGCCCACACCTGCATCGGGATGCAGTTCGCCACCATGCAGGCGAAGCTGGTGATGTTCCACCTGCTGCGGCGGTACCGCTGGCGCCTCGACGGGCGGGGCGAGACGCGGCGACAGATGATCCCCTTCCCCAAGCCTGGCGACGACCTCCCGCTGGTCTTCGAGGACGTTGGGGCAGCAGGGCGGCGACCCCCATAGGCGTTAACCGATGGATGCCGAGGCGGGAGGGGCAAGCCTACCGCTGCGAAGTTAAGACAATTCCTTGTTAGATCCATAGGTTCGGCGTCGCTTGAACCTGCACGGCCGGGAAAACAGCCCGGCGTTTTCGCAACGGGGCCGCCGTTTTCGAGTCGATGGCGGGCACCCAACCATCGGATTTCCAAGGATATTCGCCCTAACTTCGCAGCTGTAGGGCAAGCCCCGCCCCTACGCAACGTGAGCAGCGTCCCGACGGGGTCGCGCCTCGTTGCGTCGGGGCGGGGCCTGCCCCGCCCGTCCGTGAACGTGAGCAACGTCCCGACGAGATCGCGCCTCGTTGCGTAGGGGCGGGGCTTGCCCCGCCCGTCCCTGACCGGGACTGAATCTGGCGAGAATCTTCATCGCCCGCCGATAGAAAATCCACCACGTCGTGGCAGATTATCCACCATGTTCAGGCGACACATCGAGCCGAAGGTCCGGGAGGCGCTGGCCGATACGCCGGTGGTCCTCGTGGTGGGGCCGCGGCAGGCGGGCAAGAGCACCCTCGTCTCCACCATCGCGAGCACGACCGCCCGGCGGGTGCTGACGCTCGACGACGCGCCGGTGCTCGCCGCGGCGCGGGCCGATCCGGTGGGGTTCGTCGCGGGGCTCCAGGGGGATGTCGCCCTCGACGAGGTGCAGCGGGCACCGGAGCTGCTGCTGGCCATCAAGGCCAGCGTCGATCGCGATCGTCGCCCGGGGCGCTTCCTGCTGACCGGGTCGGCCAACGTGCTCACGCTGCCGCGCGTGGCCGACGCGCTGACCGGGCGCATCGACGTCCACACGCTGTGGCCGCTCTCGGAGGCCGAGATCGAAGGAAGCCCGGGCGACGCGGTGGAGCGCCTGTTCGCCGCGGGTCCGCTCGCGCCGCGGGAGGCGCGGGGCGGACCGTGGGAGCCTCGGGCCCTCGCGTCGGGCTACCCGGAGGCCAGGACGCGGACGTCCGCGCGACGGAGCGCGTGGTTCGCGTCGTACGTCGCCACCGTGCTGTCCCGTGACGTGCGCGATGTCGCCGACGTGGAGGGCCTCGTCCACCTGCCGCGCCTGCTCGCGCTGCTCGCGTCCCGGGTGACGGGGCTGCTCAACGAGGCCGACCTCGGGCGCACGCTCGGCCTCCCGCACACCACCCTCCGGCGCTATCTGTCCCTGGTCGAGACGCTGTTCCTCGTGGCGCCGGTGCGGGCCTGGTTCATCAACACGGCGAAGCGTCTGGCGAAGGCGCCGCGCATGCACTTCGGCGACGCCGGGCTCGTCTGCCATCTCCTCGATCTCACGTCCGTCGACGGGCTCCGCGGGTCCGCGGCGCGGGGTCCGGTGCTGGAGACCTTCGTCCAGGCCGAGCTGCGGAAGCAGGTCGAGGCGGCGTCGATGCGGGCGCGGCTGCTGCACCTTCGCGCGCACACCGGGCAGGAGGTCGACCTCGTCATCGAGGGGCCGAAGGGGCGGATCGTCGGCGTCGAGGTGAAGGCGTCGGCCAGCGTCGGCGCGAGCGACTTCGCGGGGCTACGGGCGCTCGCGTCGCTCGCTGGAGCCGCGTTTCATCGCGGCGTCGTGGTCTACGGCGGCAGCGAGGTGATCCCCTTCGGCGAGAACCTGCACGCGGTGCCCGTGTCGTGGCTGTGGAGCTGAGACGGCTTCGTCGCCCGCGGTGACTTGAACAGCGACGACGGCGTCTCGATGTTCACGCCGGGCCGTCAGCCCTCCCACACGACGGTGTGGCCCTATGAGCAGACCCGGCCATTGCGGGCGGGGTACCCTGTCGATCCGACTCAGCCGCGGAAGCGAAAAGGCCCGCCTGGTGCGCATGCCTGTCGGCAGAGGCGAGGCGGGCGTGTTGCACTCCGTCATCGCGCGCGGCCCCAGGCGAGTCAAGCGCCTGCGCGGGAGAGCACCTCGGCGGAGTGCGGATCGCCGTCGAAGGGGCGCACGAGGTCGGCCTGGAGGGCGTCGAGAAGATGGGCGCGGACGGCGGCGCTCCCCTGCGTCGGTGCGGTCATGGCGGGAGCATTGCCCAGGGGAACGCGGTCGAACAGCGGGAAGAGTGGGGCGGGGAGGACGGAGGGACGGGCAATGTCAGCGGGCAATCTGTGAGGGCGACCGCCGTCGGCCTTGGCTGCACGATGGTGGTAGTTTCTGAGCGTGTCCCCAATTCGTGAGCAGGTGCACGTGTCCGGCTTTCGCGACGGCCCACCGCCGCTGGCCGCGGTGCGCGTGCTCCTCGATTGGCTCTCCGATGGCATCGAGCGCGCCGTGCGGCTCCGGCTGGAGGGCCGCAGCAACGCGCTGGGGCCGCGGCCGCGCTGGGCGTCGGTCGCGCGCGAGATCGGCGTCGAACGCCTGGAGGCGGGGTCCATCGACCTCGGGTTGACGATGCCGAACCTCGGCGAACTACTCGGCGCGCATCCGGTCTGGATGCAGCCTGGCTTGTTTCTCGGTCAACCGCGCCCCGACCAGTCGCCGCTCGACCTCTTCAGTGAAGCCGTGCTCGACGCTGCGCGGGAGAACGATGACGCCCTGACGCTCGACGCGCCGCTGGTCGAACACATCGCTTCGGCGCAGGCGCTCTTCGAACTCGGCGCCTCGGAGATCATCCTCCCTTCGCTCGATCGGCGAGACGCGAGCGCGACGGTGCGGCTCTCCCGCGCCTCCCTGGACTCCGTGGCGCGGCTGGCGGCGCGCGCCCCAGACCCGCGGCGTGTGCGGCTGACGGCCCGGCTCGACACACTGAGCATGAGCACCGGCGCCTTTGCACTACAGATCGGCGATCAGATGCTCCGAGGCATCCTGATCCGCCCGAAGGCTTCGGAGGTCGTCGGCCTCATGGGGAAGGCCGTCGTGGTCGAGGGCAACCTGATCTACCGACCTTCGGGCACGCCGCTACGTCTCGACGCTCTCCTGCTGCGGGAGATGGAAGGACCAGCCGACGATACCTGGGCACGAATCCCGGCCATGGTGCGCACGCGGCGCGTTCGATCGGCGCCTGGGGGCGGTGGCTTCGCGGACCTGTTCGAGGGCGTCGAGGGGGACGAGGACGACGAGGAGGTCCTCGACCTGGAAGCGCAGCTCTCGTGAACGAGCGGCCGTGGGCAGAGCGAGACCTCGTTCTCGACACGAACGTGCTGATCTACCTCTCGCGGGCCGACGCGACCGGGCGGTGGCTACACTCGACCTACCTCGCTGTTCGTGAGCGCTCGCCCATCGTGAGCGTGGTGGCCGTCGCCGAAGCGCGCCAGTTCGCGCGGGCGCACGAGTGGAGCCTGGAGAAGAACGAGCGGCTGCGGAGGATCGTGCAGCGCTGCATCGTCCGCGACGTCACCGAGGACGATGCGTCGTTGATCGAGGCGTACATCGAACTCGACGGCGAGAGCCGACGGCTCGGGCACCGCATGGGCAAGAATGATCTTTGGATTGCGGCCGAGACGAGGCGACTCGGCGCGGTGCTGCTGACCAGCGACCTGGACTTCGAGCGGGTCGCGACCGCGGGGCAGGTGACGGTGGATCGATTCGAGAGTCTGCAGAAGACGGCGGGGTGATCCGTCCGAGCGCCGATCACCAGGTCTCCCCGTGTCGCTTGCGCGCCTTCCGTGCCCACAGCCGAAGCACGCCGCCGAACTCGCAGAGCTGCCCGCCGCGCGCCGTCTCCAACGCCCCCACCGCCGCGCGCAACGCGCCCGGGGAGAGGCTGCCCCCGGGATGCGCCGCGCCCAGTCGGCTGAGCTCGCGATCGAGGAGCGCACGACGTCCCTCGACCAGCACGCGATGGTTCAACCCGAGGCGGTCCTCGAGGTCGATCTGGAACCGCGGGGCCGTCGAGGTCAGGCGTCCGTTGCTGGTGCAGTGCAGCGTCGCGACGTGCGCGGCGTCCAGCGGGTTCAGCGCGATCTCGGCGTCCGCCTTGCGGGCATCGCAGGTCTGTTCGGACGGTGCCTTCCCGATGCCGCCCAGACATACCCCCAGGAGGTTCGTCCAGGACAGGCCCAGCGCGGGGTAGCGCGATCGCGGCTGCCAGTGCTCGACCTTCATCGCGGGCACCGGGCGACCGTCGGGACGCGTCGGTTGCGCTTGCTCGTCCGGGACGATGCGCCCCATGCAGTAGGCGCAGACCCACAGCTGCTCGCGCAGCAGCGCCACGCGAATCTCCGTCTTCACCGGGGTGAAGTCCGCCCCGTCGAACACGGCCCCGGGCGTCGCGCGGTGCGCCCGCAGCGCCGTCGGTTCAGCGCCCTTCGGGATCGCTCGCATCGAGTCGCTCCACCACGTCGAAGGCCTTCCGCAGGCGCTGCACCTCCGGGTCCCGGTCGGTCACCTTCGCGGCGAGGGCGTCGAGCCGCGCGCGCGCGGCGTCGATCGTTCCGTCGTCGAGCAGCGCCACGATCGCGTCGAGCTCGGCGACGACGTCGGCCGGGTGCGCGGGCACACCGAGCACCTCCCAGAGAATCGCGTTGGAGTCCCGTCCCTCGGTGGGCGCGACCGGGCGGTAGCACGCGAAGTCCTTCACCACGACGACCGCGTCGTTGGGAACCTCGCTCAACACCTGCGGCGAGTGGGTCGTCACGATGAACTGACAGTTGGGGAAGGTGCGCGTGAGGTCGCCGAGCACGCGGCGCTGCCACGAGGGATGCAGGTGCAGCTCGATCTCGTCGATGAGCACCACGGCCTCCGCCGCGAGCGCGTCGGCGAGGTCCGGGTTGGCGATGGCGAGACGGCGGGCGACGTCGGCGGTGAGCGCGAGGAGGTTGCGCTCGCCGTCGGAGAGCTGGTCGAGGAAGAGGGTCGCGCCGTCCTTGTCGACGGTCATGCGGAGGGCCGCGCGGTCGACCCGCAGGCGCGAGAAACCGGGCAGCAGCGCGGTCACGGCGGAGCGGACGGCGTGCAGCTGCGGGTCGACCCAGGCGAGGGAGTCACGGTCGACCTTCTCGGCGTTCTCGAAGTCTTCGCGGTCGCGAAACCAGCGGAAGAGGTCGACGAAGCCCGCGCTGCCGTCTCCGAGCGCCCCGTCGAGGGAGTCGAAGGTAGTCGTCGCGTTGGGGGTGCCGTCCTTCCATCGCGAGCTCAGGTCGGGCGCGGCGTTGCGGGTGCTGTGGAAGTAGACCGCAAGGCACTGCGCCGGAACGGAGGGCGCGAGGCTCGTGGCGGGCAGGGAGCTGAACTCGCTGGCGAGCACCGCGAGGGGACCGTGGCGCTCGGCGGAGGCGGTGATGCGCGCATGGGCGGCGCCGAAGGCGAGCGTGGCGGCGAGCGTGGTGGTCGGGGCGTCGCGACGGATGTCCATCGGGCGGAGCGTCGGGACGAGCATCGGGCGCTGGAGAAGCTGGACGGCGACAGCGCCGACGACGACCGAGAGGGCGTCGAGGAGCGAGCTCTTGCCGGCGCCGTTGATGCCCGCGAGCACTGTGAGCGGCCGGGCGAGGTCGAGGGTGACGTCAGCGAAGCCGCGGAAGTCATGGAGGTGGAGGCGCTGGATGAGCGAGGCGGGGGCGGACGGAGTGTATCGCCGGGGGCGCGGAGGGGCGGGACTTCAGGCGAGGGCGGCGGAGGGTCCGTCGAGATCACCTGCGACAGCGCTACCGGTCCTCATCCTCGACCTCCACCTGCAGGAAGAAGGTATTCCCGGAAAACTTCAGCTTCATGGCGCCGGCGTAGTCGTGATCGAAGTCCATCCGCACCTGTGCCTTGAGTTGGGTGCGCTCCAAGGGCTTCATGGTCTTGTGGTCCGAGCGGTCGATCGTGAAATTCTGACACCCGACGCCCTCTTGGTGGATCTCGACGAGGTCGAGGTCAGTGATGTCATCACAGTAGAGCCGGGCGAATTCGTGCCTGCCACCCTGGAAGGTGAGTGTGTACTGCGAGCAAACGTCGACCGCTCGATAGACCTGCAGCGCGAGGATGTTGTTCGGGTCCTGATGGCCTGCGACCACTTCCACGAGATAGAGAGTCGCTTCGACCGCTCGCAGCCCGATGCCCTCCAGGTCGGTGTAGCCCTCCTCTTCCAGCCTCTTGGTGATTTCACGGTACTCGTCGGCGGCAGCGGTCTTCCGGTACGCCTTCGCCCATCGATCGAACGTCCCCATCGTCTCGCCCTCCCGGTCTTCTAGACTGCCGCCGCCACGCGGGCGATCTGCAGCATCGAGCGCACCTTCACCCTCGTCTCGTCGTCCAGCACGAACAGCGACGTCCCCTGCATCCCGCGGGTCAACAGCACCCGGTAGACGTTGCGCAGCTTGATCGTCGCCGCGTCCGCGCCGCCGCTCGCGGTGATGTCCCGCTTGAAGGTCTTGTCCTTGTTCTTGTCGAGGTGAGCCTCCCAGTGGTCCTTCCGCCACACGAGGTCCTCGCCCCAGATCACCCCGACATGGTCGAACTCGAAGCCCTGGACCGAGTAGATCGACCCCACCTGCTCGTAGTAGTCGTCTTCATTCGCCCAGCGGAAGTACTGATTGTCCATCGGCTGCCGCGCCTGTCCGGTCTTCTCGATCCACGGGGCGCTCCACTCTCCGAAGCGTGCGTCCTTCACGTCGTGCACCAGCCGGTTGCCCGCGAGCGGCGCCGACCAGCGCCAGCAGTAGCCCGCCACGATGCGGCACTTCATCCCGGCCGCGCGCTTCCCGCGGAGCCACTGGTCCATCCGGGTCACGTCGTCCTCGACGCGAACCGCGTACTCCTCCGCCTGCCGCCACGCGAGGTCCGAGTCCGGGCGAAACCCCAGCAGCGCGTCCACCCACTGCACGTAGCTCCCGCTGCCATTGCAGCGGAATTGTGCGTCGAGCGGCGCCTCGATGATCTCCACCCCGAGGCGCTTCGCCGCGTCGCGGATCACCCCGGAGTGGCCGATCTCCCCCGCCCGCACCGCCTGGTTGTCATCGAGGAAGAACGCCGACACCCGACTCGCGAGGATCACCTCCTCGATCATCGGCGTGTCCGACATCGGGCGGGTCATCCCGTTGGGAAACTTCAACTTGCGGAAGTCCCACAGCCGATGCGCCTCGTCGGCGACCACGAGGTCCTGCTGCTCGTGGCCCTTCGCGCCGGCCTTCGCCACCTCCGCGAAGGTGCAGAAGATGTCGCGCACCGGGAGGTCCTTCTTCAGCCGAACGCCCTGCAGCTTGCGGTGCATCTCCTCGGCGAACTTCAACGTCTTCGCGCGCAGGTTGGTCTGAAACGCCTGCGAACCCGTCGCGTGCAGCACCTTCCACCCGCGCTTCGCCCCGTACGCGAGCAGCTGGATGGCCAGCACGCTCTTGCCCGTCCCCGGCGCGCCATGGACCAGCACCACGGTGCGGGCGTCCGTCGATCTCGCCTGCTCCACCGCGTACACGATCCGATTGAAGACCACGAGCTGATTGCCAATCAGCCGCCACGCGTGCTCGCCGCGCACCGTCTCCACCACCAGGTCGAGCAGCTTCTCCGACGGCCTCCGTCGCCCCGCCGCGATCAGCGTGGCCGCGTTGCGTCCCTCCCCGTGGCCGAGCTGCGAGTAGAGCCACTCGGCAAACCGACGCTCCTCGCCCTTCACGAACAGCGGACACTCCGCGAGCGCCGGTCCGAAGGCGTCCACGTCGCGGAGAATCATCGCTGAGCGCCGGTCGGTGAGGTTGTGCAGCCAGGCGCAGCCGGTCACCCGGACGCCGTCATCGACGCACGCCGAGTTCGAGTGCAGCAGCGCGCCGACGTAGCCCGCCACCTGCGCCGAGGGGTGCAGCTTGCTGGCGTTCATCACCCATACCTCGTTGTGGTAGCGGGACTTCTCCGCGAGGCTCCATTGCTTGAGCTCGACGATCACCGCGGCGGGCTCGAGGTCGAGGTTGCGCCCCGTGAGCACCGCGTCGCAGCGGTAGCCGCCGAGCGGCATCCACAGCTCGACGAAGATCTCCGACCCCCGCAGGCGCTCGTCCCCCAGCACCGTGGCGAGCGCGGGCAGCGAGTGCTTCCAGGCGCCGACCTCGCCCGGGTCCGGCGCCTTGCCTTCGAGTTGCTCGAAGCGGGTCGAGAGAGCAGCGGGTAGTCCGCCGCCCGCGACGTCGGCGAGGAAGTCGGCCATCCGCGCGCGATAGAGATGCTGCGTTCCGGCGGGGTGTTCCAGCAGCGGGACCCGCGCGTCCGCGAGCTTCGACGGAGTCGGTGCAGGATGCCGGTACTCGAGGGCGAGCGTGGGTGCGGACGGGTCGGTCTTCTTGCGGCGGGCCATCAGCGACTCCTCATTCGATTCCCTGGCACGACTCAGTCAATTTCATCGACCAGCGCTGGACCGAGCTCGGATCATCTCGCGATCGGGTACGCCCGGCATCCGCTCACCAGCGCATACGAAGAGAACGACGCTACTTCGTCCATCGCAGGAGCTTGTCCCACCCGCTCTCAGAGATCTGGTTTGCGATGAACTCGTCGAGGCACACCATCGCCACGCGGGTGGACTCGCCGTGCCGCGGGGCGGGCGTGACGTCGGAGACGAGGTACTGGCGATGGCGCGCGTGGACGATGTCGCCCGCGCGAGGGAGATCACCGGGGCGACGCGCGGGCCGCGCGGGGCGGAGGGCGTCCGGGGTGGTTCCGAGGATGCGGGCGGCGAGCTCGGCGCGGGCGCGGGCGCGGTCGTCGAGGGAGAGGGCGCGGCAGACGGCGCGGAGCTCGTCGCGACCGAGGCGGGCGACGAGGTCGGGCAGCGGCGGGAGCGCGGGGACGAGCGCGTCGAGCTGGGCGTCCTTGGTGAGCGAATCAGGGGCGACGACACCGAGCTCGCGGCCGAGATCAGCGAGGCGCAGCTTGGGGAGCGCCGACAGCACCGTGCGCGGAGACGGAGCTGACACGATCGAGGGTCCCACCTTGAGAGGGATCGTAGACGGGAGAGCGGCGGCAGGGGAAGAGCGGAGTCGAGGCCGCGTGCATCGCCTCTCTCCGTTGCCCGGCAGGATCGTGGACGGCGTCGTTGCCCCGACGCCCCAACGCGATGACACTGCGCCGCGATGGGCGCGCTTGCCTTGTACCTCGCGGAACAGTTCGAGCAGCACCGACGCCCGTCGTGGACCATCGCCCGCGAGCAACGCCTCCTCGACGAGCAGGTCGCGCTGCGCCTCGACTTCGACCCCCGCGTGGATGTGCTCCTCGAGGGTCCCGATGGGCGGCGGGTCGCGGTCGAGTTCGAGGTGAGCCGCGCCGATCCGGTGGCCAACCAGGTGAAGTTCCTGCTCGCCCGCGACGACGCCGCGCGGCGGCAGGACGATGTCATCGTCAGCATGATGAGCAGCCACGTCGCGCCAGGGCGACGTGCCATCGCTGCCGCGTTCACCCGCCACCTGCGAACGCAGGGGGTCTGCGCCTTCCAGGCGTCGCTGATGCCGTTTGTGAGCCCGTCCGAGGTCCAGGCGCTCAACCAGTCGCCCCTCGCGTCGCTTCGTGATCGGGCGTTCGCGGTCGGCGACGAGATCGCCCGGGTGTTCGAGATCATCGAGGCACGCGGCGTCGTGGGGTCACACCGGATCCACTTCGTGGGCGACGTCACCGACGTCATCGCCAACCTCTGGACCTTCAACGACCGCCTCTTCTCCGACGGCAGCGTGCGGCGGCGCAGGCGTCGCGGGCAGTTCTTCGTCGCCGACCCGGCGTCGGGCCTCTTCGCCCCGTCGAAGTTCTGCGCGTTCGTTCCGGCCCCGCGCGGGGGCAGCGAGCCTACGCCGCCCACGATGACCTTCGCCGTGTACGACTCGCTCGGCGAGGAGGACCCGCGCTTCGACGGCAACCGTGCGCGCCAGCACCTCGCGCGTCGGCTCGCGTTCGACACGGTCCCGCTCGACGAGAGCCCCCTCCGCGACGCATTCAAGGGCTGGCACGACGACCGCGCTGAGCACGTGCAACTGCGCCAGCCGGTGACGCTCCTGGTGCCGCCCCGCTGGCACTGGGACCGTCGCTCCACCCCGGCCTCGCGCTGAGACGAACCTTCACCCGGGGCTCGACCGTCTGCCGACCGCCACTTGAGGGCAACGATGAGGGTCGAGGAGGGGGCTGGGACGTCGTCGCGAGCACGCGGCGTTTCGACGTCCGCTGCGATCGACTCTCACCCGCTGCGGCGAGGTGGGACCAACCCGGGCCGCGTGGTGATCCGAGGAGAGGCGCTGCAATCGAGGGTCGCGCTTCATCGGGAGCGCCACGCCTTCAGCTGGTCCGCGAGCAGGTCCGCCAGCGCCGCCGTGAAGGCCGTGGCCCACCCGAGGGCCTTCGTCGCGGGTCCCGTCGCGAGAGCTCAGCCACGGTGCGAGCACGCTCGGGCACGAACCGTCGGAGCGGAAGCCCCCCGCGGTACGCCGTGCACCGGACGCTCGCTCCGCGTGACGGACGCCCTGCGCCGCTGACGGACCGCTTCGCAGGGCGTAGATTCGTCGTATGTCAGGCAACGCCGCACGCACCCTCGACCCGGAGTTCCCCCACCTCGCGCCCGACGTCGTCGAGGGCTACCGCAACGCTCCGGCGCACCTCGTCGCGGAGATCGTCGACGGGGAACTCTCGTTGCTTCCGCGGCCCCGGCGGCGCCACGCGCAGTCGGCGATCGCCCTCGGCAGCGACCTGCACAACCCCTTCAGCCGTGGGCGCGATGGCCCCGGCGGTTGGATCATCCTCCCGGAGCCCGAGCTGCACCTCGGGCCGCAGCCGGACATCCTCATCCCCGACCTCGCGGGCTGGCGTCGCGAGCGCCTCCCGCCGGGCTTCCTCGCCGACGACGCCGTGGGGATCACCCTCGCGCCCGACTGGGTGTGCGAGGTGCTCTCGCCGTCCACCGCGCGCATCGACCGCACGAAGAAGCTGCCGATCTACCACCGCGAAGGCGTCGTCCACGCCTGGCTGGTCGACCCCACCGCGCACACGCTGGACGTGCTCCGCCGCCACGACCTCGGGTGGCTCCTCGTGGCCAGCTACGAGGGCGCGAGCATGGTGCGCGCCGAGCCCTTCGACGCCGTGGAGATCGACCTCGCGGGGCTCTGGGTCGACTGACCGGCCGCGCGCGGTCAGGGACCGTGCGAGGCCCACGAGCCGGCGCCGGACCTTCGCCCACGGGCTGCGGGCGGAGCGCATGCCGCTCGAGGTCATCGCCCCGGCCATCGGCCACGCCGACACCCGGATGGTCGAGCGGGTCTACCGCAGGTTCACCCAGAACGAGCTGATCTCCCGGACGAAGGCCGCGATCGGGTCCAGCGATAGGGCACCGAAGCACTCGGATTGGGTGCCACCCAGCGGACTCCCTGGACTCGGCGCTCCTTCCGGAGAGCCTTGTTTTGCAGGGTTTTCGGTGCCCAGAGACGGAGTCGAACCGCCGACACGGGGATTTTCAATCCCCTGCTCTACCAACTGAGCTATCTGGGCCTCGTTGGGGCGGAGAGTGGTACCTCCTCCCCCCTCCCGGTGTCAACGAATCTGTTCATTCTGGGGCGCGCACCAGCCGCCGCGCCGTCTCGATCACCCACCACGGCAGCAGCACCCGGCCGATCGCCTTGACCTGGTTCCCGTCGATCAGCGCGGTCACGTAACCCAGCCGGCCGGCCGCGCTCGCGGGCGCCTCCCGCATCGTCAGCACCGCGCTCTCTCCTGGCCCGCTCGCATCTCCTGCTCCGCCCGCATCTCCCGCCCCACCCACCACGGCAGCGGCCCCGCCCGCGGACATCCGCGCGTCGAGCCCATCGAGCGACGCCCTCGCGCGCTCACCCGCGATCACCACCAGCGCCCCGCCCCGCGCCGCGATCACCACCATCGCCCCCGCCGCCCCGCCCGCGGCCGCCGCCCCGCCCGCGGCCGCGCCGCCGGTCAGCGTCGCGCACCATGCCCCCGCACCACACCCCGCCACCCGCACGGCCCGCCCGCCCCAGCGCAGCGTCCGCACCCACGGCGCGCTCGCCAGCTGCGCCAGCGCCGCCCGCGCCGAGCGCCCGCCATCCCGCTGCTCCAGCACCAGGGTCCACTCGCCCCCCGCGGCGGTCACCCCGCCCAGCGCCGCCGCCTCGCCGCTCTCCCCCCCGAGCGCCTCCAGCGTCCGCCGCGCCGTCGGCCCACTTCCCAACCGCGCGCCCAGCACCCGCACCACCCCGTCCACCACGCTCCGCCACAACACCCGATGACCATCGCCGGGCGTATGGACCCAGCCGCGGAGATCCGCGTCCGCCGGCACCCAGCGCGCCAGCGCAGCCGCCCCGCCCTGCCCCGCGCCCGCCCGCGCCACCGCGTCCCCCGCCACGCCCGACGCGCCGTCGCGAGGCAGCGTCGCGGCCGTCGTCAGCGCCATCCCCTCGTCCCCCACCCGCAGCCCCACCCGCAGCGACCGCACCTCCCCGAGCGCCACGCCCACCGCGTCGCGCGCCCGCTCCAGCACCACCAGCGCCGCCTCCGGATCGCCGTAGTCCGGCGGGCGGTCATGCTCCCGCCGCGCCGCGCTCGCCGCCTCGCTCCACTCCGCCAGCAGCGCCGTCGTCATCGACTGCCACCGCGCCCGCAGCCGCAGCCCCGCGCCGTCGCCCAGCGTCGCCACCACGTCCTCGTCGCCCGCCGCGCCGCGACCCCCCGCCGCGGTCATCGTCCACGCCAGCCAGCGACCCGCGCGCGCCAGCAGCGCCGCGTCCGCCGCGCACACCACCCGCGCCGTCACGGCGTCGGTCACCGCCACCAGCCCGCACGCAACCCCCGCCTCGCGCGAAGCCTCCCGCGACTCCACCCGATCCCCGAGGCCCGCCACCGGGACCAGACGGTACCGCGACGACAGCGCCGCCCTCGCCTCCGCCGCGCTCCGCGGCGTCAGCGCGATCACCCACCCCACCGACGCGCCCGACCCCTCCACCGCGCACGCCGCCACCGGCCGCGACGTGTCCACCGCCCCCAGCACCGCCATCGGGACCCCAGCCCCGAGCGCCAGCGCCAGGTCGATCGGAACCCGACGCCCCGCCAGGCGCTCGCCCAGCACCTCCATCGTGGCCCGCGGGCGCGCCAGCCACACCCGCCCCAGCAACCCCTCCGGCGCCACCGGCGGCGGCATCACCGCCACCGCCACCGCCGTCGCCGTCCCCGCGCCGCGCGCCGTCACCCGCGGCCGCGCCCCGCGACACCCCGACGCCACCACCAACGCCGCCGTCATCCACCCGAGGGTCCGTCGCATCGCGTGCAACCCTAGAACGTTCCGCCGCACAACGGGAGCATCGGACATACCCTGTCACACTCCCGGGGGCCGCGGGTATCGTCCCTCGCGAGGCGCATGGTATGGCACCCGGATCCCCACCATGGCAGCGCGCGACAGGCTCGACCGCAACGGCCCCCTCGCGAAGGTGCTCCCCGGGTACGAACCCCGCGAGGAGCAGCTTCGGATGGCCGACGCCGTCGAGCTCGCCCTGCGCGAGAGCACCACCCTCCTCGTCGAGGCCGGCACGGGCACGGGCAAGTCCCTCGCGTACCTCGTCCCCGCGGCCGAGAGCGCGCAGCGGGTGGTCATCTCCACCGCCACCAAGGCCCTCGGCGAGCAGCTCGTCGAGAAGGACATCCCCACCATCCGCCGGCTCGGGCTGCACCCCGACGTCACCCTCGTGAAGGGGCTCTCCAACTACGTCTGCAAGCGCCGCCTGGAGGAGTACCGCCAGGCCATCGTCACCGGCGCCGTCGCGCCCGAGCGCGGCATCGACCGCATCCTCGACTGGGTCGAGCGCACCGAGACCGGCGACCGCAGCGACCTCCCCTCGCTCCCCGAAGACGCCGCCGTCTGGCGCGAGGTCACCTCCAGCTCCGAGACCCGCATCGGCGCCAAGTGCCGCTTCTACGACGAGTGCTTCGTCACCAAGATGCGCCGCTCCGCGGAGGCCTCGCAGATCATCGTCACCAACCACCACCTCTTCTGCGCCGACCTCGCGCTGCGCAACGGCTTCTCCGGCGCCTCGGCGCTCCCCGACTACGACGCCATCATCTTCGACGAGGCCCACGCCCTCGAAGACGTCGCGACGGAGTTCTTCGGGGTGCGCCTCACCCGCGCGCGCGTCGACACCCTCGTCCGCGACGCCGACCGCGCCCTCCGCGCCGCCGGCTTCTTCGTCGACCGCTCCCGCGAGCAGTCCGTGCTGCGCACCCTCATGCAGCTCTCCGCGGGCGCCCTGCGCCTCTTCGCCGCCATCCCCCGCACCGCCGGCCGCCTTCTGCTCCAGCCCGCCATGCGCCGCGGCGAGTTCGACGACGGCGCGCAGCTCCTCCTCGACGGCCTCGACGGGCTCCTCGGGCACGTCCGCGACTTCGTCGGGTCGAGCGACCCGCTGCTCTCCGTGTCGCGCCGCGCGGCCACCCTCAAGGAGTCCCTGCAGACCATCCTCGATGAAGAGTCGCAGACCCACGTGGCCTTCGCCGAGCCCGACGCCCGCGGCGGCGGCGCCATCGGGGCCTCGCCCGTCGAGATCGGCCCGCTCATGCAAGAGCGCCTCTGGAGCCGCAAGGGCGCCGTCATCCTCGCCTCCGCCACCCTCTCCACGGGCGGTGACTTCTCGTTCATCCGGCAGCGCCTCGGGATGCCCGCCGAGACCGCCGAGCACTCCCTCCCCTCCCCCTTCGACTACGGCGAGCAGGCCGGGCTCTACATCCCCCGCAACCTCCCGGAGCCCCGCGACGAGCGCTGGATGGACGCCGCCTGCGCGGAGATCCGCAAGCTCGTGGCCATCACCGCCGGCGGCGCCTTCGTGCTCTGCACCAGCCTCCGGGTGATGCGCGCCCTGCACGAAGCATTGCGCGACGCGTGGTCGTACCCTACCTGGGTCCAGGGCCAGCTCCCCAAGCGGGTGCTGCTCGACCGCTTCCGCGCCGCCCACGACGGCGTGCTCTTCGCCACGTCGAGCTTCTGGGAGGGGGTCGACGTCCCGGGCCGCGCGCTGCGCCTGGTCATCATCGACAAGCTCCCCTTCGACGCCCCCAACGACCCCGTGACCGGCGCCCGCATCGCGCGGCTCATCGAGCAGGGCATCAAGCCCTTCGAGGCCCTCCAGGTGCCCGCCGCGGCGCTCGCCCTGAAGCAGGGCTTCGGGCGCCTCATCCGCACCCGCAAGGACGTCGGCATCGTCGCCATCCTCGACCGGCGCATCGTCACGCGCAGCTACGGCAAGACCCTCATCGACTCGCTCCCGCCCGCGGCGCGGCTCTCGTCCCTCGACGAGGTGAAGGCCTTCTGGTCCATCGCCGACGCCCACGCCGACCCCGACGACCACCCCTTCGACGAAGCCCCATAGGACACCCCTTTGATCGACCGCGACGCCCTCGCCCGCGAGCTCAACCCCCCGCAGCTCGAAGCCGCCCTCCGCACCGACGGCCCGCTCCTGGTCTTCGCCGGCGCGGGCTCGGGCAAGACCCGGGTCATCACCTTCCGCATCGCCCACATCCTCGACGAGAAGAACGTCCCCCCGTGGCGCATCCTCGCCGTCACCTTCACCAACAAGGCCGCCCAGGAGATGCGCGAGCGGCTCCACCGCATCGTCGGCCACGAGCGCGCCCGGGGTCTGTGGATCTCCACCTTCCACGCCCTCGGCGCCCGCCTCCTGCGGCGCTTCCACGAGCGCGCCGGGCTGCGCCAGGACTTCGCCATCTACGACGACGGCGACCAGCGCTCGGTCATGAACCGCGTCTTCGACGAGCTCAAGATCGATGAGAAGTTCCTGCCGGTGAGGAACGTGCTCGGCGCCATCGACCGCGCCAAGCAGGAGGTGCTCGAGCCCGACGACCTGATGCGCCAGGCCGTCACCCTCCACGACAAGCAGATCGCCCGCGCCTGGGAGGCCTACGAGAAGCACCTCGAGAAGAACGGCGCCGTGGACTTCGGCGACCTGCTCGCCAAGCTCACCCGCCTCGTCGAGCGAGACGCCAGCGTGCGCGAAGAACTCCAGGAGCAGTTTCAATACCTCCTGGTGGACGAGTTTCAGGACACCAACGCCTGCCAGTATCGAATGCTGCGCGCGATGGTCAATGAACAGCGCAACCTCTGTGTGGTGGGCGACGACGACCAGGCCATCTACCGCTGGCGCGGCGCCGACGTGCGCAACATCCAGTACTTCAAGCGAGACTTCCCGGACGCCCTGGTGGTGAAGCTCGAACAGAACTACCGCAGCACGCAGCGCATCCTGCGGGCCGCCAACGCGGTGATCTCCAAGGCCCAGCAGCGCGAGGGAAAGACCCTGTTCACCCGCAACGGGGAGGGCGCGCCCATCGAGCTCATGCCCTGCGAAGACGAGCGCGAGGAGGCGAGGCACATCGCCCACGGCGTGAGGTCGACCCTGGCGCGGGGGGTTCCGGCCAGGGAGATCGCGGTGTTCTACCGCATCCACGCGCAGTCGCGCCCGCTGGAGGACGCGCTGCGGGCGGCCAACGTCCCCTACATGATCTATGGGGGGATGCGCTTCTACGAGCGCGCCGAGGTGAAGGACATCCTCGCGTACCTGCGCATGGTGCTCAATCCCAACGACGACGTGAGCCTGCTGAGGGTGGTGAACACACCAGCCCGGAAGATCGGGAAGACCACCCTCGACCGGGTGACGGCGCACGCGACCGCGCGGCAGACGTCGATCTGGAAGCTGCTGGCCACCGGGGACCTGCCCGACGACGTGGGCAGCGCGGGGCGAAAGGCCCTGACGGGATTCTATCTGTTGGTGGGAGAGATCCGGCGCGAGGCCGCGGCGATGCTCGAGCGCCCGGCGGAGGTGGGGAGGCTGGTGTTCCAGAAGACCGGGTACGCCCGGATGCTGGAGGACAATAAAGACATCGAGAACGAGACCCGACACGAGAACATCGAAGAGCTGCTGGGCTCGATGCACGAGTACGCGGAGGAGGCCGACGAGCCGACGCTGTCGGGATACCTCGAACGGGTGACCTTGAACGAAGAGACCCCCGCCGGGGAGGACGCCCCGAAGGTGTCATTGATGACCGTGCACTCCGCCAAGGGGCTTGAGTTTCGCTCAGTGTACATCGCCGCCATGGAGGACGGGATGTTTCCCTACAAGGGAACCGAACTCGGGTCGGACCCGGAGGAGATGGAGGAAGAGAGAAGACTGGCGTACGTGGCCATCACGCGAGCGAGGGAGCACCTGACGGTGTCGTTCACGCGCTTCCGGCAGATCTTCGGGCAGACCCGGATCAATCCGCCGTCGCGCTTCCTGCTGGAGATGCCCGAGGAGGTGCTGTCCGGGAAGGTTCCGCGAAGGCACTTCGGCGAGGGGAGCGCACCCTCACGCGACAGCGGTGGCGGCTGGGGCCACGGCGGCGGTGGCGGCGGTGGTGGATATCGGGTGGAGCGCGACCCGGTGCCCGCGAGGGCGAGAGAGCCCGAGGCGCCCTCCCACGACGGCCCGGTGCTGGTGCGCGACAACCCCGCGGGGGAATGGCAGCGCGGGATGCGGGTGCGCCACATGAAGTTTGGCACCGGCACCGTGAAGACCGTGTTCACCGGCGCCGAGCTCAAGCTCGAGGTGTATTTCCCCAACCTGGGGGCCACGAAGACCCTGCTCGCGGAGTACCTGCAAGCGCTGGGGTGATCCGCCGACGCAGGAATGGCCGCGGATCCGTGATATCCAGCGCGCCATGCGCCGCCCACTCGCCCTGTGCCTCGTCGCCCTCGCCGCCTGCGCGGCCCGCCCCGCGCGCCCCACCACCGTACGATGGCAGCCCCGCTCGGGCCCTACGCTCGACCAGCTGCTCAACGTGCACCGCGCCTCGTCCCCGTCGGTCTCGCCCGACGGGCGCACGGTGGCCTTCCTGTCGGACAGCGCGGGGCTCCCGCAGCCCTACGCCGTCACCGTCGGCGACGCGCCCGTCCCGGAGACCGCGTGGCGACGGCTCGTGACCGCCACCGAGCGCGTGCAGTTCGTCGCGTATGCCCCCGACGGGCGCTTCCTCTTCCTCGGACGGGACACCGGCGGCGACGAGAACACCCAGCTCTTCCGCTCGCTCCCCGATGGCGCTTCGATGGTGTCGCTCACCCCCGAACCCCGCGTGAAGACCCTCTTCGGCGCCTTGTCCGATGACGGCCGCCAGGTGGCCTACGCCGCCAACAGCCGCGCCGCCGGGGACTTCGACGTCTACGTGCGACCCACCGACGACGGCGCCGCCCGCCGCGTCTTGGAGGCCAGCGGCCACCACGAGGCCATCAGCTTCTCCCCCGACGGGCAGCGCCTGCTCGTCACCCACGACCGCTCCAACTTCGACCAGGACGTCTTCGTCGTCAGCCTCGCCGCTGCGCCCGCGGCCGCGCCCGTCGCTGCGCCGGTGCCCCGCCTGCTCACTGCCCACGAGGGCGATGTCCGTTATCAGCACCCGATCTTCACCCGCGACGGCCGCCGGGTGTTCGTGCTCTCCGACCACGGCCGCGAGGCCATGAACCTCGCCCTGCTCTCCGCCGACACCCCCCTCGTCGGCGCGCCCACCTACGTGGTCACCGACGAGCACGACATCGAGCTCGTCGAGCTCTCCGGCAGCACCCTCGCCCTCGTCTTCAACGTCGACGGCTACAGCCAGCTCCGGCTCTACGACGCCGCCGACCCGGAGCGCCCCCGGGAGCTCGCGCGCCCCGCGCTGCCGCCCGGCGTCATCTCCCACATCGCCTTCGCCCACGACGGCAGCGCCCTCGTCGTCGACCTCTCCCGCGCCACCTCGCCCGACGAGGTCTACCGCGTCGCGACGCCCTCCGGCGCCGTCTCCGCGGTCACCGCCAGCGACCACGCGGGCCTCGACCCGGCCACCCTCGTCGAGCCCTCCCTCGAGCACGTCCGCAGCTTCGACGGGCTCGACGTGCCCGTCTTCCTCTACACCCCGCGGGGGCTGCGCCCCGGCGAGCGCGCCCCCACCGTCGTCTGGGTGCACGGCGGCCCGGAGGCGCAGTTCAATCCGTACTTCAACCCGGTGATCCAGTTTCTCGTGGGTCACGGCTACGTCGTCGCCGCGCCCAACGTCCGCGGCTCCACCGGCTACGGCAAGCGCTTCTCCCACCTCGACGACGTCGAGCGCCGCGAGGACAGCGTGCGCGACCTCGCCATGGTCAACCGCTGGCTGCGCACCCGCGCGGACGTGCACCCCGACCGCATCGCCGTCCTCGGCGGATCCTACGGCGGATACATGGTCCTCGCGGCGCTCACGCTCGACCCCGAGCTCTGGGCTGCAGGGTGCGACATCGTCGGCATCGCCAACTTCCGCACCTTCCTCGAGCGCACGGCCTCGTACCGCCGCGCCCTCCGCGAGGCCGAGTACGGCTCCCTCGCCCGCGATGGCGCCGTCCTCGACCGCATCTCTCCCATCCACCGCGTCGACCGCATCCGCGCGCCGCTCTTCGTCATCCACGGCGCCAACGACCCGCGCGTGCCCGTCACCGAGGCCGAGCAGATCGTCGCCGCCCTGCGCGCGCGCAACCAGCGCGTGGAGTACCTCCGCTTCGACAACGAGGGCCACGGCATCTTCCGCCGCGAGAACCGCGTCGCCGCCTACGGCGCCCTCGCCCGCTTCTTCGACGAGGTGCTCGGGCGCTGAGCCCGCCCCGCTCAAGATGCCACCGAGCCCGTCGCCGCGTGTTGAAACACGCGGCAACGCGTGCAGCGATGAAGGCCGCAACGGCCTGTACGATGTCCATGGACCGCGACCAGCCCGCGTGCGGGCTTCACTGCTGCACGCGTTGCCGCGTCCTTCAGGGCGCGGCGACGGGCGCATCGGCACCGCAGATAGGGATGGCGCTGGGCCCGCCCGTCAATTCCCGTTGCCTCGCCCCGCCGCGCTGTGGCCCACTCGTCGCAATGCGGCAGGTGGTGTGGTTGGTCATCGCCGTCCTCGCAGGGTGCGGGGCGTACCAGCGCGGCGAGGGCCTCGACGTGGCGACGGTCCCCCCGGCGCTGCACGCCGACTACGAGCTCTTCGCCCGCCGCTGCTCGCGCTGCCACTCGCTCTCCCGCCCCCTCAACGCGCGCATCACCGCCGATGAACACTGGGCCGAGTACGTCTCCCGCATGCGTCGCATGCCCGGCTCGGGCATCTCGCCCGACGACGTGCCCGCGCTGCTCCGTTTCCTGACCTGGTACTCCGCCGCAAGGCGCGCGCCCGACGGCGGCGCGGGAGGTGCACGATGAAGTCGCGGGCATGGATGCTTCTCCTCTGCCTCGTCGGGGTGCTCAGCCCCTTCGTGGCCCAGTCCATCGACCTCAACCTCGCCGGAACCCTCCAGCTCGACTACCTCTTCACCCCCTTCGGGCGCAGCGACCCACGGCCCGCCAGCCACACCCTCGACGGCTTCACCGAAGAGCTGTCCCTCAAGCTCGCCATCGACATCTCCTCGCACGCCTCGGCCAACGTGAAGGCCTGCTTCGGCTGCCACGGCTTCGAGGTCGGCATGGCCTACGTCGACTTCCGCCTCGCCGACGAGTTCAACCTCCGCGCGGGGCGCTTCTCGCCCACCTTCGGCGAGTTCGGCCTGCGCCACGACCCGGGCAACCACCGCCTCAGCGACAAGCCCCTCCCCTACGACATGGGCCGCATGCTCCGCATGATGGAGTTCGGCCGCTCGGTGCTCCCGTCCCCCTACGTCGACAACGGCATCGAGCTCTCGGGCTCGCACTTCTTCGGCCGCCGCCTCCAGCTCGACTACGCCGCCCACGCCGTCGCCGGGCTGCGCGCCAACACCGACACCCCCTACGACGTCGACTTCATCGCGTCGCGCTCGGCCGCGCCCTACTACATCGACAACAACTCGGAGCCCTCGGTGGGCGGCCGCGTGGGCCTCACCGCCCGCCTCGCCGACCGCGTCGACCTCACCGTCGGCGGATCGGCCATCTGGGGCGCCTACGACACCCGCGCGCGCATGACCTACACCGTGCTCGGCGCCGACCTCTTCCTGCGCGCCGGGCGCACCAACGTGCGCGCGGAGTACCTCATCCGACGGACGGACATGTACGCCGCCGAGCAGGAGCGCTTCGAGTACGCCCTGCAGCCCCTGGCCGACGGCTCACTGCCCGAGCGGGTCTTCCAGGTGCGCGACGGCTGGTACGTGGAGATCGAGCAGCCGGTGCTGCGCAACCTCGACGTCATCCTGCGCTGGGACGGGATGCGCCGCCGCGGCAACGTCGCTCCGGGCGCGGCCGTCGACTTCGACGCGGGCGTCTCGCGCTGGACCCTCGGCGCCCAGTACGTCATCGAGCGCGGATATCGATTGAAGGCCTCGGCCGAGCACTACGCCTGGTGGGGGATGCGCAGCGGCGCCGACCAGGACTGGGCCTTCCACCTCGGCGCCGTCGCCACGTTCTGAGAAGTCAGAAGAGTCGGTTGAGCCCGTTGAGCGCCGCCACCCGGTAGGCCTCGGCCATGGTGGGGTAGTTGAAGGTCGTGTTGACGAAGTAGTTGATGGTGTTGCGGCCCTCGGGCTGGCTCATCACCGCCTGGCCGATGTGGATGATCTCGCTCGCCTGGTGGCCGAAGCAGTGGATGCCGAGGATGGCCAGCGTCTCGCGGTGGAAGAGCAGCTTGAGCATCCCGACGGTCTGCCCGGTGATCTGCGCGCGCGCGAGGCTGCGAAACAGCGAGTGGCCCACCTCGTAGGGGACCTTGTCGGCCGTGAGCTCGCGCTCCGTGCGGCCGAGGGAGCTGATCTCGGGGGTGGTGTAGATGCCCGCGGGGATGTCCTGCGCGAGGCGGTTGTCGCAGGAGCCGCACGCGACGTGCGAGGCCGCGAAGCGCCCCTGGTCGTAGGCCGCGCTGGCCAGGGCGGGCTGACCGATGACGTCGCCCACCGCGTAGATGTGCGCGAGCGAGGTCTGGTACTGGTCGTTGACCTTGATCTGGCCGCGGTCGTCGGTGACCACGCCGAGGGCCTCGAGGCCCATGCCCTGGCTGTTGCCGGTGCGCCCGTTGGCCCAGAGCAGCACGTCGCTCTTCACCCGCTTGCCGCTCTTCAGGTGCAGCACCACCCCGTCTTCGACGGGCTCGATGCGCTCCATCTCCTCGTTGTGCCGGATGACGCACCCCTGGTCGCGCAGGTGGTACGAGAGCGCGTCGATGATCTCGTCGTCGAGGAAGGACAGCAGCTTCTCGCGCGTGTTGATGAGGTTCACCTTCACGCCGAGCGTGCGGAACATCGACGCGTACTCGCAGCCGATCACCCCGGCGCCGTAGATGGTGATGGTCGACGGCGTCTCCTTGAGGCGCAGCACCGTGTCGCTGTCGCAGATGCGGAAGTGCGCGAAGTCGACGTTGGCCGGGCGGTAGGGCCGCGAGCCCGAGGCGATCACGAAGGCCCGCGCGTGCAGCCTCTCCGAGGCCCCGCCGGGCGCCTCGACCTCGACCACGTTGGGCTCGACGAAGCGCGCCGAGCCGTGCACCACCCGCACCCGGTTGCGCTCGTAGAACCCGTGGCGCATCGCCACCTGCCGGCGCACCACGCTCTCCGCCGAGCGCAGCATCCCCGCCAGGGGGATGGGGTCGTCGTTCATCAACAGCGGCAGGAAGAGCGGGTTGTTGCGGAACTCCGCGAGCTGAGAGACCGTGTGCCGCAGGGCCTTGGAGGGGATGGTGCCCCAGTGGGTGCACCCGCCGCCGACGTCGTTGTAGCGCTCGACCACGGCCACGGAGAGCCCCGCCTTGGTGGCCTTCATGGCGGCCCCTTCGCCGCCAGGGCCGCTCCCGATCACGACCAGGTCATAGTGCTGTTCCATCACGGCGACCGCGGTGATGACCCGCGGACGGCGTCCGGGTCAAGCCCCTCGCCCGTTCACCCCCGCAGCACCGACGACGTCGCCGTGTCCATCGCCGCGAGCTCATCGGGCGTGCCCTCGGCCACCACCCGCCCCCCCGCGCGCCCGCCGCCGGGGCCCAGCTCGATGATCCAGTCGGCCGCCCGCAGCACCGACGGGTGATGCTCGATGACCACCAGCGAATCCCCCCGGTCGACCAGCTGCTGCATCACGCTGATGAGCCGCATCACGTCCGACACGTGCAGCCCCGTGGTGGGCTCGTCGAGCACGTAGAGCGTCCCGCCGCCGCCCGTCTGCAGCTCCGTCGCCAGCTTGATGCGCTGCGCCTCGCCGCCCGACAGCGTGTGCGACCCCTGGCCCAGCGCCAGGTACCCGACGCCCAGGTCGTGCAGCAGGTCCAGCGGGCGCTTCACCTTGGCGACCTGGGAGAACACCTGCCGCGCCTCCTCGACGGTGAGCCCCAGCACCTCGCCGGCGTCGTACCCATGGAGCTTTACGTCGCGGGTCTCGCGGGAAAACCGCGCCCCGGCGCACACCTCGCAGGGCACCACCACGTCGGCCATGAAGGCCATCTCGACGTGCTTCACCCCCGCGCCGTCGCAGGTCTCACAGCGCCCGCCGCCGCTCTCGGCGCTGGTGTTGAACGAGAATCGCCCGATGCCCCAGCCCCGCTTCTTCGACTCGGGCATCAGCGCGAAGAGCTTCCGGATCTCGTCCCAGATGCCCACGTAGGTCGCCGGCACCGAGCGCGGCGTGCGCCCGATGGGCGATTGATCAATGGCCACCGCCCGCTTGAGCGCCTTCCACCCGTCGATGGACTGGTACCCCAGCGGGTCGTCCGTGGTGAGCTTGAGCTTCTGCCGCACCGCCCGCAGCAGGATCTTCTCCACCAGCGTGCTCTTGCCCGAGCCCGACACCCCCGCCACGCAGACGAACCTCCCCAGCGGGAACCTCGCCGTCGTCGACTGCAGGTTGTGCCCGCGCGCGCCCTTCACGGTGACCGCCTCGACCCCCTTCATCGGCCGCCGACGCGCCCCCTCGCCCAGGGCGATGCGCAGCGCCTTCGCCGTGGGCCCGTCGCCCGCCAGCACCTCCGCCGCCGGGCCGTTGGCCGCCACGTGACCGCCCGCCTTGCCGCCCGCGGGCCCCAGGTCGACCACCCAGTCTGCGCTCTGGATCACCTCCGCGTCGTGCTCCACCACGATCACGCTGGCGCCCCGGTCGACCAGCGCCCGCATCGCCTTCACCAGCCGCTGCGTGTCCCGGCCGTGCAGCCCGATGGTGGGCTCGTCGAGCACGTACAAGACCCCGGTGAGCCCCGCGCCGATCTGCGCCGCGAGCCGCAGCCGCTGCATCTCGCCGCCGGACAGGGTGTTGGCCCGGCGGTCGAGCGTCAGGTAGTCGAGCCCGAGCTCCAGCAGCGTGGTGAGCTTCGACTCCAGCTGCGACTTCGGGGCCTCCGCGATGAGCGCCTCGCGGGCCGTCAGCGTCATCGCCGTGAGCGCGTCGCGCATCTCCTCCGGCGTGCTCGCCATGGCCTCGTGGAAGCGCTTGCCCCCGAGGCGCACCGCCCGCGGAATGGGCGCGAGGCGCGAGCCCCCGCAGGCCCGGCACTGCACCCCGTCGGCGTCCACGCCGCGGCCCTCGCAGGACTTGCACTGCCCCTGCGGGGTGTTGAAGGAGAAGTGCCGCGGGTCGAGCTCGGGGATGCCGAGCCCGCACTTCGGGCACGCCCGGCGGGTGCTCACCACCTGCGCTTCGCCCACCCGCCCGCTGCGCTCGTCGCGCTCGATGACGCAGTTGCCCTCCGCGAGCGACACCGCCGCGCGGATCATCTTCATCAGCTTCGCGGGCTCGTTGGCGTGCGCCGCGCCCATCCACAGCCACACATCATGGACCTTGGTCTTCTTCAGCGTCGGGACCTTGTCGGGCTCGTAGTCGACCCCGTCGACCCGCACCTGCTCGACGCCCGACTTGCGCGCCCGCTCGATGACCTCGCCGTGCAATCCCTTCCGCGCCCGCACCACCGGCGCGAAGATCGACAGGTTGGCGTTGGGCGGATAGTGCGTGCCCAGCTCCTCCACGATGGCCTCCGGCGAGCGCGCCCCGATGGGGAGGTCGCACTTCGGGCAGAAGGGCGTGGCCACCTTCGCGTAGAGCAATCGCAGGTAGTGGGCGACCTCGGTCACCGTCGCCACGGTGCTCATCGCCCCGGCGCGCGCCGTGCGCTGCTCCAGCGAGATGGCGGGGGGAATGCCCACCACCCGGTCGACGTCGGCGCGGCCGAGGGACGGCAGGTACTGCCGGGCGTAGGGGGAGAGCGTCTCCAGGAAGCGCCGCTGCCCCTCGGCGTAGATCACGTCGAAGGCCAGCGAGCTCTTGCCCGAGCCCGACGGGCCCGTCATCGCGACGAGCTTCTCGCGCGGAATCTCCAGGTGGCCGATGTGCAGGTTGTGCTCGCGCGCCCCGTCGAGAATGATCGAGTCGGGCACCGTGATGGTCGCCGGCGGACGCACCGCCCGCGCCCGGTTGACCCCGCGCGACTGCGTCGAGTCGAGCGCGTCGCGCAGGTACGGGGCGAAGCGCGAGCGCGTGCTCTTCGCGACCTCCTCGGGGGTGCCCTGCGCCACCACCTCGCCGCCGAGATGCGCGGCCTCGGGGCCGAGGTCGATGACGTGGTCGGCCCGCGCGGCCACGTAGGGCTCGTGCTCGACCACCACCACCGTGGCCCCGCGCTCGACCATCGCGTCGAGGGTGTCGAAGACCCGCGCCACGTCGCGGCGATGCAGCCCCGTCGTGGGCTCGTCGAGGATCACCAGGCTCCCGCGGCGCACCTCGGACAGGGCCGCGGCCAGCTTGAGGCGCTGCGCCTCGCCGCCCGAAAGGTGCGAGAGGGCCTGGCCCACGCAGAGGTACCCGAGGCCCACGTCGAGCATGGGCTGGAGCGCCGTCACGAGGTGCCCGTCGTCGCGGAAGTGATCGGCCACCGCGAAGGCCGACATCTCCAGCACGTCGGCGATGGAGGCGCCGCGCACGCGGACCTCGAGCACTTCATCCTTGAAGCGACGGCCGTGGCAGTCGGGGCACTGGAAGCTCACGTCCGCCAGGAACTGCATCTCCACCGTCTCGTACCCGGCCCCCTCGCAGGTGGGGCAGCGCCCGCCCTCGACGTTGAAGGAGAAGGTGCGGGTGGAGTACCCCCGCTCCTTCGACTCGGGCGACGTGGCGAAGCGCGCGCGGATGCGGTCGTAGATCTTGAGGTAGGTCGCGGGGTTGCCGCGGGTGGTGCGCCCGAGCGGGCCCTGGTCGACGTGCACCACGTCGGTGATGGCGTCGACGCCTTCGAGGGCGTCATAGGGGAGCGACTCCTCGGCGCGCACCGCGAGCCCGCGCGCCGCGAGCGCCCGCGTCACCGCGGGGAAGAGCGTCTCGCCCACGAGCGAGCTCTTGCCCGAGCCCGACACGCCGGTGATGACCGTGAGCACCCCGGTGGGGATCACCAGGTCGACGGCCTTGAGGTTGTGCCCGCGCGCCCCGAGGAGCGCGAGGGTGCCGCGCCCCTTGCGGCGCTTCGGCTTCACGAGCCCCACCGAGCGCAGCGCCTCGCCGGTGGGCGTGTCGGCGCGGGTGAGCGACGCCGGGTCGCCGTCGAACACGATCACCCCGCCGGCCTCGCCCGCCTCGGGGCCGAGCTCGATCACCCGGTCGCTCGCAGCGATGACGTCGAGGTCGTGCTCGATGACCAGCGCCACGTTGCCCAGCTGCGCGATGCCCCGCGCCACCCCGATGAGCCGCTCGGCGTCCCGCGGGTGCAGCCCCGCCGTGGGCTCGTCGAGCACCATCAGGGTGCCGGTGAGGGAGGTGCCCAGCGCGGCGGTGAGGGCGACGCGCTGCACCTCGCCGCCCGACAGCGTGCGCGAGGCCCGCTCCAGGGAGAGGTACCCGACGCCCACGTCGTCGAGGTACCCGAGGCGCGCGCGGATCTCCCGCAGCACCCGGTCGGTGGCCTCGTCGGTGATCGGGACGGGCTCGAGCCGCGCCCGCAGCTCGGTCACCGGGAGCGCGCCGGCGTCGCCGATGGAGAGGCCGCACACCCGGTAGCGGGACACCTCCGAGCGCACCCGCGACCCGTTGCACGAGGGGCAGGTGGTGTAGCGCCGGAAGCGCGAGAGGAAGACCCGCACGTGCATCTGGTAGGCCTTGCCCTCCAGCCACGAGAACCACGCGCGCACCCCGGTGAACCCCTTGGTCCCCTCCAGGATCATGTCGCGGTGCTTCTCCGACAGCTCGCGCCAGGGCTTGTCGGTGGGGATCTTCTGCGCCTTGCAGAGCGTCGCGAGGGCCTTGCGCTCGAAGGCCGTGGTCTTGCCCGTCCACGGCTTGAGGGCGCCCTTGTCGAGCGAGAGCCCGTCGTCGGGGACCACCTTCCCCCAGTCGATGTCGATGATGCGCCCGAAGCCCCGGCAGCCCTCGCAGGCCCCGAGCGGCGACTGGAAGGAGAACAGCGCCGGGGTCGGCTCGGGGTAGGTGCGCCCGCAGTGCGCGCAGTCGAGCCCGCGGCTGTAGCGCCCGACGCGCCCGTCGCCCGCCGGGCGGTCGACCCAGTGCACCTCCGCCCGCCCTCCCCTGGCCATCGAGGTGCTCAGCGCCTCGGCCACGCGCGAGCGCTCGTCGCCGCTCACCTTCAGCCGGTCGGCGATGACGTCGATGCCGCCGTGCACGATCACCTCGGAGGGCGCGACCTCGTCGAGGTCCCTCGCCTCGCCGTTGAGCAGGGCGCGGCGGTAGCCCTCCTCCAACAGCCGCTCGCGCACGCCGAGGTAGCGCTCGGCGTCGTCGACGGGCACCCGCCAGGTGACCACCGCCCGCTCGCCGTCGCCCAGGAGCACGGCGTCCGTGGCCGCGGCGACGGTGCCCCGGTGCACCTCGCGGCTGCACCCGTCGCACACGATGGTGGACGCGCGCGCCCACAGCAGCCGGAGGTAGTCCGTGAGCTCGGTCATCGTGCCGACGGTGGAGCGCGAGGTGCGCACCGGGGCCCCGCGGTCGACCGCGATGGCCGGCGGCACGGGGTCGAGGGAGCCCACCGGCGGCCGGTCGCGCCGCTCGAGGAACTGCCGCGCGTACGCCGAGAAGCTCTCGACGAAGCGCCGCTGCCCCTCGGCGTAGAGGGTGTCGATGGCGAGCGAGCTCTTGCCCGCCCCGCTCACCCCCGCGATGGTGACCAGCTCGCCGGGGCGGAGGTCGAGGTCGAGGCCCTTGAGGTTGTGGGTGCGCGCGTTGCGGAGGCGGGTAGGTTCCATGTCGGGTGTGTCAGTCTCGTCAGATGTCGCGGGGTGACCTTCGGGCGCGGCCTCGCCGTGCTAGACCCCGTCCGGTGCGTCGCCTCACGTTGGTCACGTTGCTGCTCGGAGTCGTGGTCCCGCAGGGCGCCTGGGCACAGCCCTCTCGGCGACGGCCTCCGTCGGCCGCATCCGTACACCCGTTCAGTACCCCCGTCGAGGCCGTCGCCGCCGCCCGGGCCCTCCTCCGCGACGGCCGCCCCTCCGACGCCGTCGCCCTCCTCGACCGCCAGCGCCCCGCCTGGCGCCGCGCCCCCGCGCTCGTCGCCGCCCGCGCCGTCGCGCGCTTCCAGCTCCTCGCGCCGCCGCTCGAGCCCGCCAGCGCCCGAAGCCTCTCCCCCGCCGCGCAGCGCGAGCTCGCCGCCCTGGAGCCCGCGCTTACCCGGCACGGTAACAGCCGCCCCGACGACGCCGCGGCCCTGCTCACCCTCGGGCGCCTCCGCATGGTGCTCGGGTCGCTCGACCCCGCCGCGAGCGCCTTCGAGGCCGCGGGCGCCGCCGACCCGCGCGACCCCGCCGCCTGGAACGACCTCGCCATGGTGCTCGTCGCCCTGCACCGCCTGCCCGAGGCCGATCGCGCCCTCACCCGGGCCACCGAGCGCTCGGGCCGCGACCCCGAGCCCTGGGACAACCTCGGCGCCGTGCGCCTCGCCCGCGGCGACGCCCGCGCCGCCGTCGAGGCCTTCCAGCGCGCGTGCGAGCTCGGCCCCGGCACCGCCCGCTACCGCTCCGACCTGGGCGCCGCGCAGCTCGCCGCGGGCTCACCCCGGGACGCCATCGCCAGCTTCGAGGCCGCCGCGGCCGCCTCCCCTGGCGACCCCGTGGTGCTCGGCAACCTCGGCTACGCGCTGAGCCTCACCGACCGCCTCGACGAGGCCGTCGCGACGCTGCGCCGCGCCGCCGCGATGCCCGGCCGCACCGCCACCATCGAAGACAACCTGGGCCTCGTGCTGCTGCGCCGCGGCGACCGGGCGGGGGCCCGTGAGGCCTTCCAGCGCGCGGTGGCCCTGGCGCCGGACGACCCGCGGGCGCGAGCCCATCTCGCCTCGCTCACCGGGCCCTGAGCGGGCTCACTCGCTGCGGGGGTCGTGCCGCTTGCGCGGCGTCTTCGCGTCGGAGACGGGGATCTCCACCAGCTTCGGGATGACCTTGTGGACCCCGGCGACGGGCGTGACCGCGACCGGGGTCGGCGTGAACCCGCGCTCGCGCCCCACCGCGGGGATACCCCCGGAGGACATCCGGCTGCCGTCGGGCGAGGCGACCACCACCCGCGCGCGCAGGTTCGCGCGCACCCTGGCCAGCATCTGCTCCCACGCGACGCGCTCTTCGGGCTTGCCGAAGAGGTGCTTCAACCCGAGGCGACCGTTGGAGTTCCACACGACGCGGCTCGTGACGGCGCCGCTGCCGAACTCGCTCCTCCACTCGCAGCGCAACTCCGAGTCGGGCTCGATGCGGTGGCTGAGCAACGCGCGCGCGCCGCCGAGCGACGCGTCGACAAGGGTGCACGGATAGATACGGGTGCTACCCCGCGGGGCCGACACCAGGATCACCGGGAGCTCGACGGGGTAGCGCCAGTCGTACCGCCCGCTGGGCTCACGCTGCCCGAGGGCCCACTGCGCCATGAAGACCCCCGACTCGACCGACGACCGCAGGAAGCGCACCCCGAGGCCCCCGCGCGACCCCGCCGTCGCCGGGCGCCGCGACTGCACCAGCGCCTCCAGGAACACCCCACAATGGTGCCCCTCCAGCCCGATGCGAAGGTTGACCGAGGCCCCCAGCGCGAGGTCGTACTGCCCGGGGATCACCAGGGCCCCCTCCTCGGCCGCCTCGCGAAAGCCCTCGCGGAGCGCGGCTCGCGACAGGTTCACTTCGACGATTTGATCGGGTTGCGTCATGTCCTACGGCACCTGGACGTTACCTCACCTCGTCGCGCCCGGTCCATGCCGTCGCACGGGCATCGTCGAAGGTGCGTCGGGAGTGTTCAGCACGCCGCGCCTCTCTGTTAGAGTCCCGGACAGACACCCGATGCCCCGATATACCTCCTTCGGACAGAGCGACGTCGGCCGCGTGCGCAAGCACAACGAAGACGCCTTCATCATCGACGACAGCCTCGGCCTCTACGTGGTCGCCGACGGCCTCGGCGGTCACGCCGCGGGCGAGGTCGCCAGCGAAGAGGCCGTCTACAACATCCGCGGGTGGGTGCGGCGCGAGCGGCCGAAGGTCGAGTCCCTCGTCACCGACCCCTACGACGTCGACCAGCAGAACGTCGCCGAGCAGATCCTCCGCGGCGCCATCCAGGCCGCCACCTACCTCATCCACTCCATGGCCGAGTTCGACGAGACCAAGGCCGGCATGGGCACCACCACCTCGGTGCTCATGCTCCTCGGGCGCGTCGCCGTCATCGGCCAGGTCGGCGACAGCCGCATCTACCTCGCCCGCGACGGCCAGATCGCGCAGATCACCGACGACCACACCCTCATCGCCGCGCAGATCCGCGAAGGCATGCTCACGCCCGAGGAAGCCCGCTACGCGCCGCACCGCAACGTGATCACCCGCGCGGTCGGCAGCCACGAGTACGTCGAGGTCGACACCCGGGTCGTCGAGACCGTCCCCGGCGACCGATTCCTCCTATGTAGTGACGGCCTCCACGGGTACGTCGAGGAGCCCGACGAGATACTCCCGATCCTGTCGCTGCCCGTCGACCAGGTCTGCCAGCGGCTCATCGACATCGCCAACACGCGCGGCGGCAAGGACAACATCACCGCCATCGTGGTCGAGGTCCACGAGGTGTGACCGGGCGGGCCGCGCTCGTCGCGCTGCTCGCCGCGACCACCGCCTGCGGCGCCCGCACGGCCCTCAGCGACCAGGCCTACGAGTCCGCCTCGCTGTACTGCTCCGACGCCCTCGTCACGGGTCGCCCGAACCGCGACCTCGCCCTCGTCGCGGGCGTCCCCCGCGCCCTCCGCGGCCGCGCCCGCTGGACCGTGGTGGCCTCCCCACCGGGCTCCACCGCGACGGTGCAGAGCGACGGCGGCGAGCGCGCGACCTTCCGCGCCGACCGCGAGGGCGCGTACACCGTGCGGGTCTCCGCCGACGCCCCGGCCGACCGCGACGCGGGCGACGCGGGCGACGCCACGGAGCTCTCCTGCGAGCTCACCGTGCAGATCCGCGCGGCCGGCCCCGTCGCCGCGTGCCCCGCGGAGCTCACCGTCGCGCCCTTGCAGACCGTCACCCTGGTGGGCCGCTCCGCGGGCGACCGCCCCCTCCGCAGCGTGGCCTGGTCCGTCGAGGGCGCCCCCGCGGGCAGCGCGCGGCGACCACCGGAGCCCACCAACGCCACGACCACCCGCTTCACCCCCGACATCGCCGGCGACCACCGGCTTCGCTTCCGCGTCGTCGACGACAACGGCGCGAGCGACGAGTGCGTCACCGTCGTCCACGCGGTGCCCCGCGAGGGCCTGCGCGTCGAGATGTCGTGGGACCCGCCGGGCCGCTCGTGCCCCACCAACGCCGGCGCGGCCTGCGACGACAGCGACGTCGACCTGCACCTCCTCCGCGGCGGCGCGAGCTCCGTCTGGGGCAGCGGCGGCAACCGCAGCGAGTCCGACTGCTACTTCGCCAACTGCACCGGCGACGGGTTGCGCTGGGGCGACGCCACCACCGAGGACGACCCCCGCCTCGACATCGACGACGTCACCGGCCACGGCCCGGAGAACATCAACGTCCTCCGCCCGAGCGCGCCGTACTACCGCGTCGGGGTGCACTACTACGCCAGCGACGGCGCGGGCCCCCAGGCCGCCACGCTCACCATCTACTGCAACGGCCCGACGCCCGTCGCGCGCCTCGGGCCCGTCACCGTCACGTCCCGCGCGGGCCCCGAGGCCAGCGACCTCTGGATCGCCGCGGACATCATCCCCCTCGCGGGCGGCGGCTGCCGGGTCGCCCCCATCTCCCGCGCGGGTCAGCCCTGGATCGCCCCCATCTCCGAGGCGATGCGCGGCCCGGCGCCGCCCGCGCCGTGACAGCGCGCCGTCGCTAGTGGCATCGTCCCGCGGTGTGAAGCCACGGGTCCCGCTCGCGCTCGTCCTCCCCGCCCTCGCCTCGGTCAGCTGCAACGTCTACGACCCTGCGCTGCTCACCCGCCGCGACGCCGCCGTCGATGTTCTTACCCGGGATGGTACCAGCGACCGCGGCCCCGGGACCGACCTCGCGGTCGACCGCCCCGCGGACGTCGCCGCCGACGTGGTACCCCTCCCCGACGCCGCGATGGACGCCGCGATGGACGCCGCCGTCGCCGACGCGCCGCGGGACGCCGCCACCGACGCCGCGGACGCCGCCGACGCCCGCGCCGACGCGGTCTCGGACCTCGGCCGCGACGTGCCCGACGTGCCCACGGACGTGCCCCCGAGCTGCGGCCCCACGCTGGCGATGGGCGTGCCGTGCATCGAGCCCGTGACGGGCCACCGCTGGAGCCCCGACGAGCCCCGGCTCGTGGCGCCCGGCGCGCTCGCCCTCACGCCCGACCGGCTGTACGTGAGCGACCCCGGCGGCGCCCGGGTGATGACCTACGACCTCGGCGTGTCGCCCCTCGACCCCGCCCGGCTCGCGGGCACCGGCGTCGCGGGCAGCTCGATCGTGGGCGGCCTGGCGCGCTCGACCGCGCTCAGCGCCATCGCCTCGATGGTGGTGCTGCCGGGCGGCACCGTGCTGCTCGCCGACCGCGAGTCGCACCAGGTGCTGCGCCTCCGCGACGGGCGCCTGGAGCCGATGTCCCTGGGGCTGTCCTTCCCGACGGGTCCCTTCGGGCTGGCCTACGCGCCGGACACGCGCGAGCTCTTCGTCGCGGGCGACAACCGCCTCCACGTGCTCGCGCTCGACCCCGACGGCGGCGTCGGGTCGCCGACCACCGCCGTGGGCCAGGTGTGCGGCGGGTCGTGCCCGGGCTTCAACGGCGACGGCATGGCGGGCCCCCGCACGGCGCTGGCCTTCCCCATGGGGGTCGACGTGGACACCACCTACGTCTACTTCTCCGACCGCGACAACTGCCGCATCCGGCGCTTCCGCCGCAGCGACCCGACGCGCGTCGTGGAGACCTTCGCGGGCTCGACCTGCGACCTCGCCGGCGACCCCCTCGGCGGCTCGACGACGGGCTTCGTGCCCCGCGCCGCGCTTCGCCTCGGGCGGGTCACCGACGTGCGCTACGGCGTCGACGGGTCGATCTACTTCGTCGACGCGAGCCACTGCGCGGTGGTCCAGGTGGTGGCGCCCGCGCTGACGACCGCGCGCATCGTGCTGGGCTCGCGCGCGGGGTGCGGCCAGCCCGCCGGCGCGGGGGGCCCCGCCATCGGGCGCATCGGGGGCATCGCGATGAGCGCCGACCGCGGCGCGCTCTACGTGAGCGACACCCAGGGCCAGCGCGTGCTGCGCGTCGAGAACACCGCCATGGGCGGATCGCCCCGGGTGGGCGTCGCGCAGGCGCCGGGGGCCATCCCCCGGCCCGACGAAGACTCCGCCGGGCTGCGCGCGGGGCAGCCCTCGGGGCTCGCGCTGGTCAACGACGCCGCCACGCTCCTGCTCGCGGGCTCCGCCGAGGGTCGGGTGTACCGCGTCGACCTCGGGCGCGCGCGGGTGGTGCTCGGCGACGGCACGGCGCCGCCGGGCGCGACGGCCGACGGGCTCGCGGCGTCGACCCTGCCGCCCACCTCCGTCGCGGGCATCACCGGCGACGGCGCGCGGGCGGTGCTGGGCATGCCCGAGCGCGGCGTGATCGCGGAGCTCACCGACCTCTCCGGCACCCCGACGCTGGGACGGCTGGCGGGGCGCTACACCGCGGAGGTGCTCGCCGCGGGCGCCTCGCGCGACGGGGGCGCCGACGCGGCGACGGAGGTGGACTTCGAGCGGCCGGCGTGGCCCTTCACGCAGACCGGGCAGACCTGGTTCGGGGACGCGCGGGCGAGGGTGTGGCGGATCACGTCGGGCGCGGCGGAGGTGGTCGCGGGCACCGGCGCGCCGAGCGTCGCGGCCCTGCCCGACGGGGGCGTGGTGGCGGCGCGGTCGGCCCCGCTGGGCAGCGCGGTGGCCTTCGCGGTCGGCCGCGCGGGCACGCTCTACATCGCCGACCCGCAGCGCTACGTGGTGTGGTCCGTGGACGCCGCCGAGCAGGCGCGCGTCGCGGCGGGGGTGCTCGACCGCCCGGCGCCGCTCGGCGACGACCCCAACCCCGCGACCTCGCTGGGCCTCGCGCGCCCGGTGGCGCTGGCCTTCGACGGCGCCGACACCCTCTTCATCGCCGACGCCGCGGCCAACCGGGTGCGCGCGGTGACCCTCAGCACGGGGCGCATGACCACCGTCGCGGGCTCTGGTCCTGCGGGCGGGGCGATGGCCACGACCAGCGGCGACTACGGCCCGGCGCGCTCGGCGACGCTGGCGCAGCCGACGGCGCTGGCCTGGTCGCGGGGTCGGCTGTACGTGGCCGAGGGCGCGTCGGGTCGGGTGCGCGTGGTGACGCTGCCGTAGCTCAGCCCGGCGGCGGCTGGTTGGCCGGCACCAGGATGTACACCTCGCGGGTGTCGAGCACCGTCACCCCGTCGCCCACCACGTCGATGAAGGCCCGGAACAGCGTCGAGTCCTGCGACGCTCCCTGGAAGACGTTGTCGTTCTGGAAGAAGAGGGTGAAGCGCACCCGCGTGCCCGGCACCACCCGGTAGAAGGTGCTGAGGTCGGTGCGCGCCACGGCGTCGGCGTGCGCCACGCCCTCGGCCTCGCTCCAGCAGCGGTCGTTGAGGGGGGCGATCTGGCACGACGGCGTGCGCCGGCGGATGAAGCGCGTGGCGTCGACGCCGAAGGGGTTGGCGCCGTCGTTGCGGGGGATGGTGTTGATGTCGAGCGGCACCCGCGTGGCGATGGTGTTCACGGCGTCGACGACGGAGCTCACGAAGGCGGGCGAGACCGTCGCGCCGCCGCCGGGCAGGTCGAAGATCAGAGGGTTGCCGTCGAGGTCGACGGAGCCGGTGCCCTCGGCCAGCACGCGGAAGTCGTAGCAGGGGCGGCCCGGGGTGCGGCCCGACGGGCGCATGCCCTCGCAGCGGGTGCCCGACGAGGCGTTGAGGCTGATGATGCGCCCGGAGCGGGCGTTGTAGGCGTTGATGACGTCTTCGATGTTGTGCGGCGCGGGCGAGATGCCCGTGTAGGGGTGGGCGAAGGGCCCCGTCGGCATCGCCGGGTCGCGCGCGCCGTTGTGGAAGTCGACGTCCGTGAAGTGGATCACGATGGGCAGCGCCCCGACGCGGAAGCACGGGTGGCCGTAGGTGCCGTCGGCGCAGTTGCGCGGGGCGACCCAGCACGGGGCGACGCCGGGGTCGCCGGTGCACGCCGCGGGGTTGCTCGGGTCGAAGAGCCCGTCGCCCACGATGGTCTGGTAGAGCGCCTCGACCTGCGACTCGGGCCCGTCGCCGCCGCTGCCGAGGCGGATGGCGTTGGCGGTCGCCTGGACGTCCATGGCGCGCGACGCGGGCTGCATCCCGATGCCCGCGTTGGCGATGCACCGCGGCGTGCCCGGGGGGCCCGCGCACACCGGCCAGAGCGCGCGGTCGGAGCCGCTACCGAACCCGCCGGAGCGGAAGTCGTCGTAGTGGTTGACCCCGAACCAGGTGTCCGGGATGAGCGCCGTGATGCTGTCGATGAGCCCGGTGCGCGGCGTCGCGATGGACGACTGCACGTTGCGCAGCACGCCGCCCATCGACCCCGTGGTGTCGCTGATGAAGTACACGTCCGCCACGCGGAGGTTGGAGCCGAACTCCAGCTCCCGCGCCACCTGCGCGCCCATCCACGGGAGGATGAGGTAGTAGTCCGTGTCGGGGATGCGGGTCGACGCCTCGCTGGCGCAGCGCTCGCGCATGCGGTTGCGGCACCACGCGACCTCCGCCGAGTCGAGCTGGCCGTCGCCGTCGGTGTCGGGGTTGCAACGGTCGGTGCCCGCGATGGACTCCTCGCGGTCGCCCAGGCCGTCGTTGTCGGAGTCCGTGTCGAGGTAGTCGGGGATGCCGTCCATCATCGGCCGGGTGAGGTCGAGCGTGCGCACGTCCAGCTCGCGGGCGCACTCCGCCGCCGGGGTCGCGAGGTCGTCGTCGCCGGCCTCCGCCGCGTCGCTTCCGGCCTCGCTCCCGGGGGGGCTGTCGCCGTCGCTGTCGAGGTCGCGGTAGTTGGGCGCCGTGTCGTTGTCGCGGTCGGCGGTGCCCTCCTGCGCGTCGCCGATGCCGTCGCCGTCGCTGTCGCGGTCGCGCCAGTCGGGCACGCCGTCGGCGTCGGTGTCGGCCGGCGCCGCCGCGGTGCCCGGGGCGATCTCGGCGCTGTTGCTGATGCGGTCGCCGTCGGCGTCGGCGTCGGCATAGTCGGGGACGTTGTCGCCGTCGGTGTCGTAGGGGTGGCACGCCCACCCGTTGGCGGTGTCGCGGCTCACCCCGCGCTCGGCGTCGCGGAAGCAGTCGAGCGCGGGCGCGGCGCCGGCGCCGGGCTGCGCGGGCGACGGGGCGACCTGCGCGGCGTCGCGGATGCCGTCGCCGTTGGCGTCGCCGTCGAGGAAGTCGGGCGTCCCGTCGTTGTCGTTGTCGTCCGGCGGCGCGTCGCAGCGGAAGGCCTGGCCGTGGCCGCCCTCGAAGCGATCGGGGATGCCGTCGTTGTCCGAGTCGGCGTCGTTGGCGTTGGGCACGCCGTCGCCGTCGGCGTCGCCGGCGCCCTCGTAGCGGGAGGAGATCCCGTCGCCGTCGGGGTCGTTGACCGGCGCGCAGGCCTCGCCCGGGACGTCGGGCAGCGCGGCGGCGTCGGCCGCGAGGGGGACGTCCGCCGGGGCGCCCGGGTCGGCGGGGGCGGGGGTGTCCGAGCACCCCGCGACGACGATGCAGGCGCCCGCGGTGAGCGCGCGGAGCCAGGGCCAGGGCAAGCGATGCATAGGCCCCGCATGACACCCGCCCGCGCCCCCGGGGTCAAGCGCGCGCCGCGGGAACGTCAGCGCGGCGGGCGGCGGGCGGGTGCGTATACTCGCGCGCCATGACAGAGCGCGCGTTCGCGAAGTACGAGGGCCTCGGCAACGACTTCCTGGTGCTCGACGCGGCGGAGTGGCCCGCGGCGGAGCTCACGCCGCAGCTCGCGCGGAGGCTGTGCGACCGGCACCGGGGGGTGGGCGGCGACGGGCTGCTCTGGATCGACCGCGGGGCGATGGCGGCGGGGCGCGTGGGGCTGGTGATCCTGAACGCGGACGGGTCGCGGCCGGAGATGTGCGGCAACGGCGTGCGCTGCGTGGCGGCGTGGCTGGTCGACCGGGGCGAGCTCGCGGTGGGCGACGCGCTGGTGGTGGAGAGCGACGCGGGCCCGCGGCCGGTGCGGGTGCGCGCGGTGCGCGACGGCGTGGCAGAGGTGGAGGTCGCGATGGGCCGCGCCGCGGTGACCGACGCGGCCTCGGTGGTGGACGTCGGGGGCGCGCAGCTGGCGGTGCGCGCGGTGGACATGGGCAACCCCCACGGGGTGGTGTTCGCGCCGACGGACGACCCCATGGGGCTGGTGCGCGCGGTGACGGCGCTGGCGGTGTTTCCGAAGGGGGTCAACGTCGAGCTGGTGGCGACCGAGGCCGACGGGTTCAGGGTGCGGGTGCACGAGCGGGGCGTCGGGTGGACGCAGGCGTGCGGCACCGGGGCGTGCGCGGTGGCGGCGGCGGCGGTGGCCGAGGGGCGGTGGCGCGCGGGCGAGCCGGTGACGGTGCGCCTCGACGGGGGACCGCTGGTGATCACCGTGGCCGAGGGGAGCTGGGAGGTGACCATGACCGGCCCCGCGCGCAGGGCCTTCGCGGGCACGGTGGGGTAAGGCGGTCAGCGCGCCCAGAGCAGCGAGAGGTCGAGCTCGATCGCGTCGAAGGGCTCCGCGCGCACCGTCGCCCCGCCCTCCCACGTGTCGAGGAGCGTGTAGCGCCCGCCCTCCAGGCGGTAGATCTCCAACAGACGGATGCGCGGGTCGACGAGCCAGTAGTGGGCGACGCCGGCGCGGCGATAGAGGCGCATCTTGCGGCCGCGGTCGTGCGCCTCGGTGCCCTCGGAGAGCACCTCGCAGACCCAGTCGGGCGCGAGCTCGATCGCGGCGGTGTCGGGGATCAGCGGCATCCGCTCGCGGCGCCAGCCGGCGATGTCGGGGTGGACGATGTCGGGCTTCGCGCCGAGGTGAAGCGCGGGCTCGACGAGGATGACCCAGCCGCCAGGGCCGCCGCGTCCGCGAGCGAAGGGAGGGCCGAGCTCGACGACGAGGTCCGTCGCGGCGGGCTCGGCGGGCGAGCGGCTGCGATGCGGGGGCGGGCGGTCGCCAGCGCCAGCGGGTGCGGAGCGGCGTCACGGCGATGGGGCATTGCGCGTCGCGCTGACGTTGTCGTGCAGACCCCCGCAAACTGGTTGCGCGCGAAGTTCTGCAAGAGCTCAGCGCCCGTTCAGGGCGCGGGAAAGCCGGGGAGTACGGCGAGCAGACTTCGGATGACGTACAACACGTCGGGGGGTTCCGGCTTTCGAGCCGTCTTGAGGGACCAATAGCGACCGTGGGCGAGCCAGTGACGCACGCGGAGGTATTCCTGGAACGCCGCGAAGCGCTCAGGTCGGCCGACGTGATCCCTCCACACCTCAAGAATGTCCTCCAGCGGGACGCGTTCAGCGTACTGGTCGGCGAGCTCTTTGAAGCGAGCCCTTACCAGACGGGGTTCCTTCTTGATGCGATCCACCCGCTCCCAGAAGTCGACCCGCAGTAGCGCCTCGCAGCTCGCGAGCAGCGCCATCGACACCTGCTGATCGAGTTCGTCGCGCAGGTCGCGCAACGCCGCCTCGAGTTCGGTGGGGGTCATCCCGATGAAGCTCGACGAGGGTGAGAGACCCGTCGGGGCCACGGACTGCAAGCACTCCAACGCCTCGATCGACCGGTCGTAGTAGGCGAGGACGTCGCCCGGCCCGGGCCACTCCGCCGCGAACCTCATTCAGCGAACGGCGATCGGGTCGAGAGCAGCAGATGTTCGAGCGCGGAGACGAACGTCTCCTCGGACAGGTCGTCGAGGTCGAGGATCGCGCGCGACACACGGGACGGAAGCGCGACCTTCCACGCGCGGCTTTGCTGTCGAAGCAGCCGCGCCTTGCGAGGTCCACTATCGAGGTCGACGCGACCTGCGCTGCCGATCACATCGAGACCGACCGGGTGCACGTGCACGGAATGCGGTCCCGGAGCTTGGATGATCATCGCCGGGACGTCGTAGGTGCCGTACTTCGACTCGGTGACGGTCGTCCCTTCCCGGTGGATCTTGAGCAGCCCTTCCCGTTCAGGCTCCCGCAGCCACGCGTGGAGGCGATCCATCAGCGATGCCAGGTCCGCGATCCACTCGGCGCGCTCGTGTTCGAGCGTGGCGTTGTCAGCCGCGCTCGCTTCCGCATCCGCCTTCCACTGCTTGAGGTGAGCGCGCAGACCGTCGAGGTTTCCCATGCCAGAGCCAGCGTACCAGCTTCGATGGGTGTCCGCTCGCCGCCGGGCCGCTCCCCCTCGGCGGCGTCGGCACCTGCGCCGCGTACTTCCTCGCGCCCAGGGGCGAGCGCGTCGGCGCGATCGACCTCGCCGCCCCCGCGGCCCCCGACAAGTCTGCCTGCGGGGGTCGCGGCGACCGCGCGCCGACGGAGGTGGGCATCGAGGCGCCGCTCGACGTCGTGCTCGTCGAGGGATGGATGCTCGGGTTCCGTCCGTTGCCGCGCGCCGGGTGCCCGCCGTCGCTCCGCGCGTCGAACGAGCACCTCGCCGCGTACGCGCGCTGGCACGCGCACCTCGGCGCCTTGGTCCACCTCGTCGCGGGCCCGACCGCGCGATGGTGTCGGTCGTCGAGTCGGGAGTCTCCCCCGAAGGCGGCGACGCGCGCGCGTCGCTCCCCGATGGGGCATCATCGCGCGCATGAGATTCCTCCACACCATGCTGCGGGTGCGCGACCTCGACGCGGCGCTCGACTTCTTCGTCGCGAAGCTCGGGCTCCGCGAGCTGCGCCGCACCGACCACGCGTCGGGCCGCTTCACGCTGGTCTTCCTGGGCACCGGCGACCCCGGCGACGACGCCCAGATCGAGCTCACCCACAACTGGGACCAGGCGACCGACTACCCCACGGGGCGATTCTTCGGGCACCTCGCCTTCGCGGTCGACGACATCCACGCGACCTGCGCGCGGCTGCTGGCGGCGGGCGTCACCATCCACCGGCCGCCGCGCGACGGGCGCATGGCCTTCGTGAAGTCACCCGACGGCCACTCCGTGGAGCTGCTCCAGCGGGGCGACGCGCTCGCGCCCGCCGAGCCGTGGACCTCGCTCCCCAACGTCGGCGAGTGGTGAGCGGGGCCCCGCTGACGCGGCAGCGTTGCAGGGGCGCAACGCCGGGTCGGTCGTCCGTGTCGCGCTCGTAGGCCCGGCGGAGGTCGAGCGTGCAGGTCCGCGCGCCGCCGACGGCGGATCCGCCCGTCCGCACGTCTTCACCTGGGCGCTCACCTCGTCCGCGCTTCCACCGGCGGCCACCCAGGCTCTGGGTTCCTGACAGCACTGTATCGTTGATGCAATCGCGGACGCGGACCGCAGCCCCTCACCCCCCTCCCCGATGAACACCGAGAAGCCCATCACCGACGCCGACCACGGCCGCACCTGGCGCGAGCACCTCCGCGAGTCGGTCGGCGCCTGCGCCGCCTCCCGCTGGTGACCGCCCTCCCCCCGCCGATGCCCTCCCGCGTCGTCCACCACGCCGACGGCGTCGCCTGGCTCGCCGCCAGCCCGCTGTCCCCCGACCACGCCGTCGTCACCTCCCTCCCCGACCTCTCGGAGCTGCCCTCGCTCGGCGCCGACGGGTGGCGCCGGTGGTTCATCGACACCGCCGCCCTCGCGTGCCGGCAGGTCGACGAGCACTCCGTTGCGGTGTTCTTCCAGACCGACGTGAAGCGCGACGGGCGCTGGGTCGACAAGGGCTTCCTCGTGCAGCTCGGCGCCGAGGCCGCGGGCTCCCACCTCCTCTGGCACAAGGTCGTCTGCCGCGCCCCGCCCGGCACCGCCACCCCCGGGCGCCCCGGCTGGGCCCACCTCCTGTGCTTCTCCCGCGCGCTCCGCCTGGAGACCGCCGGCTCGTCGCCCGACGTGCTGCCGCGCCTCGGCGCCATGCCCTGGGCCCGCGCCATGGGCGTCGAGGCCTGCGAGGCCGTGTGCCAGTTCCTCCTGGAGCGCACGGCCGCCCGGACGGTGGTCGACCCCTTCTGCGGCGTCGGCACCATGCTCGCGGTCGCCAATGCCCGCGGGCTCGACGCCGTCGGGGTCGAGCTCTCCGCGAAGCGCGCCGAACAGTCCCGTCGCCTCGTCGTCGACCTCGACCGCCCCCGATGAGCGCATCGGGACTCCGGCCACACGAGCTCGGGTGGAGCGTGCCTCACCTCGTCGCGTCGCGAACGGCGCGACCGCGCCCGAGCACGAGAGCAGCTCCTCCTGGGCGCACGACACGGTGTAGTCGATCATCCGGGCGCACGCCGCCTGGCACGCGGAGCCGTCGGCGAGCGTCCCCCTACGCGATCCGCGCGACGTCGTACGCCGTCATCTTCTCGTCGGCGGAGACGAGCGTCATGCCCTCCGTCCGCGGCTGCGCGATGAGCAGGCAATCGAAGGGATCGCGGTGGTGCCAGGGAAGTGCAGCGACGCCAACCACATGCCGGGGGTCGATCGAGAGCCACTCGATCCGCGCTGCCCGACGAACGCGGACGAGCCACTCCTCCAGATCGCCATCGATTCGAAGCTTTCCGAGGGACGTCTTGATCGCGATCTCCCACGCGCTCGCGACACTCACCCAGCGCTCGTTGGCAGGGTCGCCGATCGCCTCGCGCGCGACCTCGGACAGCCGCGCGTCCCCCTCGACGAACCGCAGGAGCACGTGCGTATCGAGCAGGAGCCTCAACGCTCGTAGTCCGCGAAGTCGTCGAGCGGCGCGTCGAAGTCGTCCGCCATGTGGACGGTCCCGCGCAGGGCGCCGAACACCGGCGCGCCTTCGTCCACCGCTGGCGAGGTCACCGGCGCCAGGCGCATCAAGCCACCTGGTGTGGCGATCAGCACCGGCTCGCCGCGCTGCGCCGCGAGAACGAGCTCTCCGAGGCGGCGGGCGGCTTCGACGAGGTCGATCTGCATGGTGTCGCGGACGCTAGTACGACCGCGAGCCGACTGCCACGGTCGACGAGGAAGACGACGCCGAGAGCCTCCGCCACCAGGCCGACGAGCTGCTCGCGCTCTGTGGTGTCGACGTTCCCCGCGCGCAGCCGCGCGGAGGCTCTGGTCGGCGACCTCGACGAGCCGGGCGATGGCCTCGGTGCGGTCGACTCCCGCGCGGGGCGCCGCGCGCAGGGCGGCATCCTGGCGATGCGGAAGATCCTCGAGGCCGACCACTTCATCGACCTGCCCGTGTGCAAGAACCACCGCTGGGCGGCGATCTCGCTCTCGATGAAGAACCTCATCGGCGCCATCGGCGACGAGTCGCGCGACCCGATCCACTACACCGAAGGCGACGCCGACCGGATCTCGCGCGACATCGCGATCCTCAACGGGGCCTTCCGGCCGCTGATCTCCATCGTCGACGCGCGCGCGGCCCTGATCAACGGCGGCCCCGAGGGCGTCGGCACCGACCGGGTGACCGTCACCCCCGGGCTGACCTTCGCGAGCCGCGACCGCGTGGCCCTCGACGCCGCCGCGGCCTCGATGATGATGTTCGAGCTCGGACGCACCGCCGTGCCGACGCCCGACCCGATGCACGCGCTGCTCACGAGCACGCGCGCGTGGGCCCTGCCGCAGATCGTCCACGGCGCCGAGCGCGGCCTCGGGGTGGCCAGCGCCGACCGCGTGCTGCTGCGCTTCGAGGGGGCGCGCGACGCCGCCGCGATCGAGGCCGTCTTCCGGGCGTAGATCCTGCCGCGGCCGGTCGATCACGGCGCGTCGATCGCGATGTGCGGCGGACGGAGCTTACCTCCCGCGCGCTGTCGGCTTCGCGGGGGGTGGGAGCTGGTGTCCCGCGACGGCCTCGTCGACGCTCCAGATGAGCGCGGTGGTGTCCCAGCCCGCGGTCACGAGGCGGGTTCCGTCGTGGGTGAACGCGAGGGTGGCGGCAGAGGTCGCGGGGCCGCCGACCCGGGCGAGCTCGCGAAACGTGGCGACGTCGAGGATGCGGGTGTCCTGGTCGGTGGCGACGGCGAGGCGGTCGCCCGCGGGCGCGTAGACGACCCCTTGGATGGGGAATCCCGTCGGGGCCTTCCAGAGCGCACGCTCGACGCCATCGGGGACGCCGATGCGGTAGAGCGTCTTTGGGGTCCAGGCGGCGACCTCGTCGCCCTTCGGGGCGAGCGCGAGCCCGGCGGCCGAGCGCACCGACGCGACCGAGGCCGCGGCGTGTGGAGCGAGGTCCCAGCAGGTGATCTTGCTGCGGTCGAGGATGACCGCGTACCGATCGTCGGCGGTGAAGCGCAGCGCGATCGTCTCGCTCTTGAACGAGCGCGCAACGCCCGCCGTGTTGGTGAGCGTGAGCCGCCCGCGGAAGTCCGTGGCGCGCACCGTGCGACCTCGCCACTCCTGGTGGATGTCGGGGGATGGCGCGCGGGGCGTGAGCGTGCGCGCTGTGACGTCGAGCTCGAGGTTGCCGTCGCGAGAGGCAGCCATCACCGCGTAGCGGTCGGGCTCGGGGAGCGGGCGCAGGCCGGTGACGTAGGCGGCGAGCGGGGCGGTGTGCAGCGGGGCGGCGTCGCGCATCGACCACCAGCGGGCCTCGCACGTCCCAGCGAGGGTCACGACGGTGGCGTCGTCGCGGGAGACCGCGAGCGCCTGGATGGGGACGGTGTGATCGGTGGTCGGGGCGCGCTCGGTGAACGTGGCGAGGTCGAGGAGGACGAGGCGCGGTCCTTCGCCGAACGCGACGGCAGTTCCGTCGGGGGTGAGGCAGAGGGCGGAATTGGTGCGGGCGACGCGGCGGGTGGCGAGTCGTTTGTGGGTGGCGAGGTCCCAGAGGGAGACGGCGCCGTCTTCGCCGAGGGTGACCGCGCGAGCGCCGTCGGGGGTGACGACGACCCTGGAGGCCGAGGCGGTGTGGGCCTTCCATCGCGCGACGGTGTCGCCGGTGCGGACGTCATAGAGGACGATGGCGCCCGAGCAGGTGGAGACCACGAGGCGCGCGCCGTCGGGGGTGAAGACCGCGTCGTTGGGCGCGAGGTCGGCGCGGCCGAAAGAGCGGATGAGCTTCGCGTCGGCGACGGACCAGAGCGCGACCGCGGCGTCGGAGTCGGTGGTGACGACGGTCGCGTCATCGGGAGAGAAGGTCGCGCTCTGGAGGTACTGGCCGCGGTCGATGGAGAGGGTGGCGCGGGTGGAGCCGTCGCGGTTGAGCAGCGCGCCGAAGCGGGTGAAGCCGCCGACGAGGAGGGTCTGCGCGTCGTGGGAGGCGGCGAGGGCGACGAGCGAGCGGGAGGGCTGGGCGATGGCGGCGCGCGGCGCACCGGTGGCCGCGTCGAGGAAGGAGAGGGAGCCGCCGAGGCCGACGGTGACGAGGAGGTCGCCCGCGGGGTCGGGGAGGAGTTCGCAGTAGCAGGCGCCGGGGACGGCGGTCGACCAGCGGACGCGGCCCGTGGCGACGTCGATGGCCGCGACCCCGGTGCTGGTGACGTAGGCGGTGGCGCCGTCGCGGGAGAAGGCGACGTCGTCGATGCCGATGAAGCGGCATCGCCAGCGGGTGGTCCCGAGGCGAGCAAGGGCGAAGGGAGGCAGCGGGTCGCCGTGGGTGTCGTGGCGGGGGTTCATCGGGGAAGATGAGATGTATCAAGTCCTACACGCCCGAGCTCCAGGACTACCGGACCGCAGTGGTTTGGTAGTCCTCGAGCCGCAGGCGCCGCAGCCCGCGTGCGTACTGCGTCGCGAAGCCGGGGTACATCGTCGCGTTGTAGCCGTCCTCGGTCAGGTACCAGCTCTTGCAGCCCGAGCTCCAGTTGGTCTTCGCGAGCCGCCGCTGGAGCTGCTCGTTGTAGCGACGCTGAGCCTCCGGCCGAACGTCGAGGGTGCGCAGGCCGCCCTCGGTGACCGCGCGTACCCCCTGCACGGCGAAGTCGATCTGCGACTCCATGTAGACGAGCGCCGAGTTGTGTCCGGGCCCGGAATTCGGCCCCAGAATGAAGTGCAGGTTCGGGTAGCCCGAGACGTTCATGCTCTTGTACGCCTGCGAGCCCTTCTTCCACTCCTCGCCCAGCACCCGTCCGTCGAGCCCGATGATCGGAAACACGGTGCTGGTCTTGTGCACGTCGAATCCGGTCGCGAACACCACGCAGTCGAACTGGTGCTCGACGCCCTCGGCGGTGACCAGGCCCCGCTCGGTGAACTTCACGATCGGCCAGGTGAGCAGCTTGCAGTTGGGCGCCTGCAGCGCGGGGTAGTACGTGTTCGACAGCAGGATGCGCTTGCAGCCGACGCGGTAGTTCGGCGTGAGCTGGCGCCGCAGCCAGCCGTCCTTCACCTGCTTCTGCAGGTGCGCGGCGGCGACTCGCTCGATCACCCGGGTCAGCGGCGACGACCAGATCACCCCCAGCGCCATGCTCTCGTGGATCCAGAACATCGCCTTGCGGGCGGCGGCCTGCGCCTCGGGGGAGCGGCGAAAGAGTGACCTGGCACGCTCCCCGGTCGCGCGGTCGGCGCGCGGCAGCACCCAGCCCGGCGTGCGCTGAAACACCTTCACGAACCCGGCCATCTTCACGAGCTCGGGGATGATCTGCACGGCGCTCGCGCCTGTTCCGATGACCGCGACGCGCTTGCCCGCGAAGTCGTAGCCGTGGTCCCAGCGGGCGCTGTGAATGCGGTGGCCCGCGAAGCGCTCGATGCCCTCGATGTTCGGATAGCCCGGGTTGGCCAGCGCCCCCGAGGCCAGGATGACGCTCCGCGCGCGATAGACGTCACCGCCGTCGGTGCGCACCTCCCACTCTGCTTCGGACGCGTGAAAACGAAGCTCGCTCACGTTCTGTCCGAAGCGCACCTTGGGCAGCAGATGGTGGTCGCGCACCAGCCGCTTCACGTAGTCGAGAATCTCGGCGCTGCCCGAGTAGGTGCGCGTCCACTCGGGGTTCGGCGCGAACGAGAACGAGTACAGGTTCGAGGGGATGTCGCACGCCGCGCCCGGATACTGGTTGTCGCGCCAGGTGCCTCCCACCTCGCTCGCGCGCTCGAGAATCACGAAGTCGTGATGGCCCGCGTGCTGGAGTCGAATCGCGGAGCCGAGGCCGCCGAAGCCCGCCCCGATGATCAGCGTCTCGACCCTCACGACACGGGCTTCCAGGTGAGCTCCTTGACCCAGCTCGGCACCGGCGGCAGCGCCCACCGCGGAATGTGCGCCGTGACGCGCACGGCCAGGTTGGCAGGTACGTGATAGCTCTTGTCGTTGCGATCGGAGAAGCGGCGCGCGTGGCGGCGCGCGAGGAGGAAATACGGGTTGCGGCGCCCGTTGGGCGTGCGCCCGCCGTTCTTCCCGAACCTGGCCATCGCGTCGATGAGCTTGTGCTCGGGCAGCCCGAGCTCGATGAGGTTGTCGCGCATCTTGCTGAGCAGCGGCACGTAGACCAGCCCGCCGAGCAGCGTGCGCGGGTGCAGCGCGGGCGCGCACATCTTGAGCAGACCGAGGGTGTCGACGTCGTCGCACTGGTGCTCCATCACGCTGAACCCGACGGCCAGGTGGCGCGCCTCGTCGCCGTTGATGAGATCAAAGACGGCGTGGCAGACCGGGTCGTCGACCGTGTCGAGGAGGAAGCGGCAGAGCGCCCCGTCGAGCGCCACCTCCAGCATCGGAATCGTCGCGCCCAGCACATAGAAGGGCAGCTCGTCGGCGTACTTGTCGAGCCACGCGATGACGAGCCGCAGGTTCACGTTGGGCTCTGGCAGCTCGTCGCCGTCGAGCATTCCCCAGCGCCGCATGAGCGCCATCTCCGCGTTGGCGTGCCGCTGCTCCTCGGCCTGGAAGTACGTGTAGATCTCACGCAGCGTCTCGGTCGGCGCGGTCCTCGCCAGGGCCGCGAATCCCCGCGCGCCGACGTGCTCGACCCACATCACATCGGCCATGAAGGCCTTGAGCTTGGGCCACTGCTCGGGGCCAATCATGTCGGCGCCCGGGGCGTCCCAGTCGACGTCGCCGAGGCCCCACTGGGTGGCCTTGATCTTCACCAGCATCTTGTCGAGATCAACCTGCGCCATGTGCTTCTCCTGCGTACGGAAGGGTCGACTAGCTGCGCGGCCCGAAGGCCCGCACCACCATCGCGGTGCCCCGGTTGTAGGCCTCCGGGGCGAGGCGCTTCATTCGCCAGATGATCCGCGCGTCGAGCTGCGGCAGAACATAGAGGCGGTCGGCGTCGAGCGCCTCGAGGGTCGTCTTCACCACGGCCTCGGGCGTCACGCCCGTCCACGCCATCAGCTTGCTGGCGAGCTTCGACGTCGCGGCGGGGATGTGCCCGTTGCTCACGATGTCGGTCTTCACGAAGGTCGGACACAGCGCGCTCACCCGCACCCCGGTGCCGTCGAGCTCCGCGCGCAGCGTCTCCGAGAGCGCGAGCACCGCGGCCTTGGTGACGTTGTACGGGCCCATCATGGGCGCCGCCGCGAAGCTCGCCGCCGAGCAGACGTTGATGATCCCGCCTCGCCCCAGCGCGCGCAGGCGCGGCGCAAACACGTGGCACCCGTGCACCACGCCCCAGAGGTTCACTCCGACCGTCCAGCGCCAGTCTTCGATCGACACCTCGCCGATGGGCAGACCACCCGCGCCGACGCCCGCGTTGTTCACCACCAGGTCGACCGGCCGTCCCAACCACTGTTCGGATTCTTCAGCGAGGCGCTGCGCCGCCTCGAGGCTGGCCACATCGCACTCCACCGCGAGCGCCTTGCCGCCTTGCGCCTCGATCAGCGCCGCCGTCTCGCGCGCCGACTCGCGCCGGATGTCGGCGCACACCACGCGGCCCTGGCGCGCCGCGAGCTCGACGGCGAAGGCCCGCCCGATGCCGCTCCCGGCCCCCGTCACCACCGCCGAAGACCGCTTGCTGATCCTGGTCGCGAACATCGTATTGACCCTTCTCCTGAACATCTTCAGGCTATCCCGAACGATTGTTCGGATTCAACTCGGGTCCTCTCAGCTCCAAATGCCGCGCAAGCCAAGACAAGAACGCTCCAAGGCCACCTACGACGCCATCATCGAGGCGGGGTTCATCTGCGTCGCCGATCGCGGCACGTCGGGCACGACCACGCGCCACATCGCCGACGCCGCGGGCATCGGCGTCGGCTCGCTGTACGAGTACTTCGCCAACAAGGAAGAGATCTTCCAGACGATGAACCAGCGCTTCATCGCCGAGGTGGCGGCCATGCTCCGGGCCCTCGTCGCGCCGCTCGCACGCATGCCCATCGACGAAGCCGTGAAGCTGATGCTCCACCGCCTGGAGGCCTTCCTCAACGGCAACAACCAGCGCTACTTGAAGTGCACCCGCGAGGCGCTGCACGTCGGCCGCAACGGCCAGCTGCAGCCGGTGACGCAGGTGCTGAGCGAGATCGCGATGCAGTACGTGATGTACCATCCCGAGGTGACGCGCATCCGGCGCCTGCCCGTGATGCTCTACGTCTTCATCAACGGCGGAATCTTCGCGATCGTGCAGCACCTGTCGAATCCGCATCCGACGATGACCTTCGAAGAGCTGTCCGAAGGCCTCGCCGCGATGGTCGGCCACTACGTCGACCGCGAGCTGCAGCTCACCTCCGGCGGGGGCGCCTGAGCTGACCGCCGCGCCGACGGCAGGGCCACGAGAAGGGCGCACGCCGGGGTGTCGCCGCGGTTTCATCGAGTAAGTGTGTCGAAGAGCGCCCTCGTACGCCTGGCGTCCCGATACCATCCCCCCACCCACCCAATGCCCCGTATCGCGGCCCCCGAGCTCGAGGACTACCCCTGGTTTCCCGTCCCCCTCCGGGACGCCATGACCGGCTTCCTGCGTGTCGCCTCCGAGGCCCTCGGGGTCTCCGCCGCCGCGGCGCCGCTCGTGCTGGAGGCCATGGACGCCGCGGGCACCGACCGCCTCGTCGACCTCTGCTCGGGCGGCGGCGGGCCCGTGCTCTCCCTCGTCCAGCGCCTACGCGATCACCACGGCCGCGACGCCACGGTCGTGCTCACCGACCTCTACCCCAACGCCGACGCCTTCGCGCGCGCCGAGGCCGACCTCCCCGGTCGCGCCCGCGGCCGCCGCGAACCCACCGACGCCGCCGCGGTGTCGGCCGACCTCCCCGGCGTGCGCACGCTCTTCAACGCCCTGCACCACCTGCCCCCCGCGGTGGCCCGCGCCGTGTTCGCCGACGCGGCCCGCCAACGCCAGCCCATCGTGACCATCGAGCTCGTCGAGCGCAGCGCCCAGGGCGCCCTCATCGTCGCGGGCCTCCCCCTCACCGTCTACGCCCTCTCCGCCCTCGTGCGGCCCGCCCGGGTGTCGGCGCTCGCGCTCACCTACGCAGTGCCCGTGCTCCCGGTCGCCATCACCTGGGACGGCTTCGCGTCGTGCCTGCGCGCGTACTCCGTCGCCGAGCTGGAGGCGCTCGTCGCCCCGCTCCAGCGCGACGACTACCGCTTCCGCGTGGAGCGCAGGCGCATCCCGTGGCGACCCATGTACGTCACGAGCGTGATCGGGCTCCCGCGCTGAGCCCGTAGCGGTCCGGTAGTGACCGTTCAAAAGGGGTGCAAGCCGCGGGCGCTTGACTCAAGCGGTGCCTGGCTCTCGCCGGCGGCGCGCTCGCAGAGGTCGAAGGTGGGAACGTCCCCGGCGCGGTCGAAGCGCCCGCCGACATCGCGGGTGAAAGGGGCATCGCTCGGGGGCCCGGCGTCGAAGTCATCCACGCATCGTCGGACGTATCGGGGCGGGGCCGGTCGTCGATCGCCACGGAGATCGCGGGCTCGCGCGACGAACAGGCCAGCAGGAGGAGACCCGGCAGCAGCAGGCGCAGCGACGTGACCATTGCGGATCACCAACCCACAGCGGGCTCAGGTCACCAGCCGACTGAGGGCGAGGTAGAGCTCGCCCGCCGCGGCCTCCGCCCGCGTGCCCGGCGGGAGGGCGTGCGCCGAGAGCAGCACGTCGGCCGTGGTCCCGTCGGGCAGCGTGGGCATCTGGTCATCGCGCACGAACGCGCGCACCTCGGCCACGAGCCCGTGGCGGTCTGCGAGGCGGTCGCCGAGACCGAGCTCCCGCTCGACATCCAGCGTCACCCGCACCACCGAGGCGACCCCCAGCGGCAGGTCGTCGCCTCGGTACGTCCGCTCGATCTGCCTGCGGCAAAGCTCTCCGAGCGTCTCCAGCGCCCCGGCGGCCTCGGGCGCCATCGCCGCGCGGGCGACCTCCTCGACGCGCGCCCACAGCGCCCGCTCGGCCTCGCGCAGCGACGCGGAGCGCGGCGACGGCTCGCGTCCCCGGCGCTCGAAGATCGCCACGCCGCGCACCGTCGCCGCGGCGTCGCGCGCCCGCAACGAGGCGTCGCGCCAGCCGCCGTCGAGCGAGGGCGTCTGCGCCCCCACCAGCACGTCGCCCGATCGCAGCGTGGCGCCCGCCAGCACCACGCCCGACGCGTCGAGGTGACGCGCCTCGGGGCCCTGCACGCCGGGCGGCGTCGCGGTGAGCTCCTCGGGCCCGTACAGCGTGTCGCGCAGCTCGACCTCGTACGTCGGGCGGGCCCGAGACACGAACCACCCCTGGCGCGACACGCGCTCCGCGACGCGCACCTCTCCCTCGGCGAGCTCCGCCGCGAAGGCCACGCGGACGTGCCGGCCGAGGGCCAGCGCGCCGCCCTTCACGGCGTCGCCCTCCGCGACGACGTCGCCGGCGCGGACCCGCGCCCCGTCGGCCAGCGTCGCGCGCTCGGCCCGCAGCGCGCACACCTGCACCTCGGCGCTGGGGTCGTCGGGGAGCACCAGCACCACGCGGTCGTCGACCACCGCCACGCGACCGTCGCGCTCGGCCACGATCACGGCCCCCGCCGCGCGCGCCACCTCGGCCTCGACGCCCGAGCCCGACCGCGGCGCCTCGGGGTTGACGAGCGGCGCCGCCGCGCACAGCGCAGCGGCCGCCCGACGCGCAGCGGCCAGCGTGTCCTGCGCGCGCGTCGGCGAGAGCGCCTCGGCCAACGGCCACGGGCGCCCGGCTCCCCCGGGCGACGCCACGAGCTCCCCACGAGGCCCGAGATCTACGTGGAGGGGCAGCGAGGCGTACACCCGCCCGCGCGGGCTCGGGCACGCGTCGAGCGGCGACGGCCACGAGACGCCCTCCCCCGCCGCGACCCTGCGCAGGTGGCACACCGCGGCGAGGGGGTTCGCCTCCTCCACCGGGGCGCACGCGTCCGCGGCCCCGAGCCACGCGCGAAACGCGCGCATCAGCGGGCCCGCGTTCAGCAGGTCGTGCGGCAACAACGTCTCGACCTCCTCGCTGGCGTCCATGCGCAGGCGCGCTCCGCGGGCCACGACCCACAGCCCGCGCAGCGCGCGCTCGGCGAGCTGCTCCCCGGCCGCGGCCGCCGCGCACCGCGGGGCGTCGCCGTCGGCGGGCTCGCCGAGCCACGCGAACGCCGCCGCGAGGTCGTCCCTCGTGAGCGACGTGGTGGCCTGCGCCGACGCCACGCCCAGGGCCTCGTCGGCCGCCGCGCGACCCGCCTCGTCGAGCTCGAAGCACCTGAAGTGCTCGAAGGCCCAGGCGAGCGCGGCGTCCGCATCGGCGACGACCGCGGGCGCCGGCGGGGTCGGCTCTTCGTCGCCGAGGTACACCGCCACGGTCGCGAACCCGGCGGCCGCGAGGCGACGCACGACGGCGGTGCTCAGCGGGCGGTCGCGCCTCAGCACGATGGCACCGTCGGGCGCCCGCACGTCGCCTGCGCCGCGGTAGCGCTTGAGGTCACGCGGCGAGAGCGGGACGCCGGGGCACCCTGCGTCGCGCAGCAGGGCGCCTCGCCGCCCGTTGAGCTTCTCTCCCTTGCGCGCGACGACCCGTCCGTCGGGCGCGTGCACGTCCCAGGGCGCGGCGGGCGCGGCGCGCGGGGCCTCGTCGAAGGGCGCGAAGGCGCCGTCCGCCGTGAGGTGCACGGCGCGCGTCGACGCGTGCGTTCGCAGCACCAGCCCGGGCGGCGTGTGCGGCGCGAGGGTCACGCGGGCCGTGATCGCGCCGCCGCGCCGCTCGAAGGTGAGCGCGTCGCCGTACACGTCGCGAAACACGACGACGGCGGCGCCCTCCACGCGCTCCCTGCGCACCCCGGACCGTGGACCGAGCGTCGGCACGCACACGCGCTCGCGCCCCGCGACGATGAAGGTCCCGCGCGCCGTCATGAGCGGGACCTCGCCGAAGAAGCACTCCTGCTCCTTGATGTCGCGAATCGCGGGGGCGCCCCCGAGCGTCCCCGGTGGGTCCCATATGATGAGCCGCACGGTGACCTTGAGCGTCGCGGCGAAGGTCATCGCGCGGTGCCGGCACTCGGCCTCGTCGAAGCGCGGCGGCCCGAGCGCGTACTCGACGAAATCCAGCGACGCGACCCCGTCGCTCGACCGCACCGGAAAGACGGCGCGGAGCGCCCCCTGGAGGCCCTCGTCGCGGCGCTCGGACGAGGCCTCGCCCGCCTGGAGGAAGCGCGCCATCGAGCGCAGGTGAAGGCCCACGAGGGGGCTCGTCGGCGCAGGCATCGTGGCGTGGTCGAAGCGCATGGCGCAGCCCTGGTGCCCGAGCCCGGTGCTGCCTGTCAATCGCGGCCCCCCGGGGCATCCGCGAGGCCGCCCCGACGTGGAGCGCCGTCTGGTCGAAGCGCCGCGGAGGGCGCAGGGTCAGGTCTCGCCCGGGTGGCTTGTGCCCCGCGAGAGATCCCCTCAGAGCGCCGTCAGCCAGCCGTGCTCGTCGCGCTTCGCGCCGCGCTGGATGGCCGTGAGCTCGTCGTAGAACGACTGCCCGATGGGGCCGACGCCGTCGCCGACGATCATCCGCCGGTCGGCCGTCACCAGCTCGGACACGGGGCTCACCACCGCCGCCGTGCCGCTGCCGAAGACCTCCTTCAGCTTGCCGCTGTCGTGCGCCGCGACGATCTCCGCCAGGCTCAGCGGCCGCTCGGTGACCTTGATGCCCCGCGCCCGCGCCAGCGTGAGGATGCAGTCGCGCGTGACGCCCGACAGGATGGTGTCGCCCAGCGCCGGGGTCACCAGCTCGTCGCCAAGCACCAGGAAGAGGTTCATGGTGCCGACCTCTTCGAGCATCTCGTGCTTCGCGCCGTCGAGCCACAGCACCTGGTCGTAGCCCTCCTTCTTGGCGCGCATCGCCGCCTGGAGGCTCGACGCGTAGTTGGCGCCCGCCTTCACGGCCCCGAGGCCGCCCTTCGCCGCGCGCGTCTGCTGGGTCTCGACCCAGATGCGCACCGGCTTGAGCGTGTCGCCGCCGTAGTACGAGCCCACCGGCGAGAGGATCACGTAGAGCAGGTACTGGTTGGCCGGCCGCACCCCGAGGAAGGGCTCCGTCGCCACCAGCGTCGGGCGGATGTAAAGCGCCGTGTTGCGCGCGCGGGGCACCCACGCCTCCTCGACCTTCACCAGCTCGGTGATGGCGTGGGCGAGCATCTCGGGGTCCGGCGGCGGCATGCACAGCCGCGGCGCGCCGCTGGCCATGCGCTGGCAGTGGCGCTCGAGCCGGAAGAGGCGCACCGCCCCGTCGTCGCCGCGGATGGCCTTGGCGCCCTCGAACATCGCCTGGCCGTAGTGCAGCACCGCCGCCGCCGGGTCGAGCGAGAGGGGGCCGTAGGGCACCACGCGCGCGTCGCTCCACCCGCTGCCGTCGTGGAAGTCGACGAGCAGCATGTGGTCGGTGAAGTGGCGCCCGAAACCGAGATCGCTCTCGGGGGGATGGGCCTTCGGGGCGCGCGTGCGCTCGATGCGAACCTCAAGCTTCATGGACTCTCCTCCTTCTTCCGTCGCCTCGCCGACCCCCTTCGGGACCGGCGCGCGGCCCCCCATACACCAAACCCCAGCAGCGCGGCCATCCAACCCGGCCCCTTACGTGTCGGACCCGGCACCGAGCACCCGCAACCCCCGTCGTCGGTGCCCGTCAGCGCCGGCGGAACCCCGCCGTCCTCCGCGACCACCCCGCCGCCCGCGTCGACCTCCACGGCCGCGCCCGCGTCGACCACCACCACCGGCGGCGCCACGCCGACGCCCCGCACCGCCACCCGCACCCGGGGGTTGTCGGGGTCGTTGGTGGTGATCACCATCGTCCCCTCGGCGGGCCCCGGGCGCACCGGCATGAAGGTCACCACCACCGTCGAGCGCGAGCTCACGGGCAGCGGGCGCGAGCTCGTCGGCGACGTGAAGGGCCCATCGCCCGCGATGGAGAGCAACCGCCCGTCGCCCTCGCCCACGTTGCGCAGGGTGACGTCGCGCTCCGTCGAGCGGCCGAGGGTGACCTCGCCGAAGTCCACCGTGGCCATGTCGCTCTGGATGTCGGGCAGCCCGAGGCGGGCCAGCGACGGGTCGAAGCGCAGGTCGCGCGGCAGCGGCCCGACGTTCACCGGGATCTCCGGGAGCCCGATGGTCCAGCGGCGGCCGGCGAGGGAGACGTAGAGCCCGGGGTAGAGCCGCACCCCGACGCTGTAGTCGAGCACGCCCTCCAGCACCGGCGCGTACTCCACGAAGGACCCGGCCATGAACACCGCCTGCGTGCGCAGCATCCCCTGGGTGATGGGGTCGGCCTGGCCGCCGAAGGTGAAGCGCGTCGAGCGGTAGCCCGCCTCGACCTCGCCCGTCGCCTCCAGCGTAAAGCCCCCGGAAATGCCGGGAATCCGGATGATGGCGTCGGTGAGGGAGATGTCCGCCACGCGCTGGCGCATCGTGCGCCCCGTGGTCGACACGCGGCCCCACGCCCAGGGCTGGAAGGTGGTGGCCGACATCGCGCGGAAGTCGATCATGGGGAGGTACGGGAGGTTGCCCTCCCAGCGGACGGGCGCCACCCCCACGTCGAGCTCGAGCCGGGCGCGCGCGCGGAACACCAGCCCGTAGTCCACGGAGAGGGCGCCGCCCGCCGCGGTGGGCTCGGCGGTCAGGCTCATGGGCTCGGGCCACGAGCCCACCAGCGAGCCGTCGAGGGAGACCCGGGTGCTGCCCGCGAGCACGGTCTCGATGCGCACCTGCACCGGCGACCGGGCGGGCACCCACCCGGTGTCGAAGTTGAACTCCACCGGCAGCCCCTCGCGGTGCTCGTAGTGGATGGGCGCGCTCGCGCAGCCCGCATACCCGCCGCCGCAGCCCGTCTGCGCGGACGCCACGGCGGGCAGCAGCGACGACCCGAGGAAGACGAGGGAGGGGAGCACCAGCGCGCGCATGAGGGCGCCGATGCTACGCGAGCAGCCCGCGCTCGCGCGAGCGCGGAGCCATGGACGCACGCCGGCCGTCAGGATTTCAGAGGGTGTGGACGCGGAAGAGCTGCTGGCCGAGCAGCAGGAAGTCGCCGTTGCGCACGGCGCGCGGGCCGTGGAGGCGGACGTACGACCCGTTGGAGCTGCCCACGTCGGTGACCGTGAGGCGCCCCTGGTTGACCGCCAGCTGGCAGTGCAGGCCCGACACGTAGCCATCCTCGGGGAAGAGGATGTCCCCGCGCTCGCGGCCCAGGTAGAGGCCCGTCACCGGCACCGGGAAGGCGCTGGCGAAGCTCTCGCGGCCCGTCACGAGCACGATCTTGCCGACCAGGCCCTCGACCTCGGCGCCGATGCGCTCGGTGCCGTCGGACTGCCGCGGGGTCGGGTGGAAGGCCTCGAAGCGGAGGATCTCCTGCCCGATGCGGAACACGTCGCCGTCGTGCAGCTCGACCGGCTGCTGGCGCTCGATGCGGATGTAGATCCCGTTGAGGGAGTTTTCGTCGCGCACCGTCACGGTGCCGGCGCCGACCGTGAACGACGCGTGCGTCGGCGACAGGAAGGGGTCGTTGGAGAACACCCCGCCGGACTCGCGGCCGACGGAGCTGTCACCCTCCAGCAGGGAGTGGTGACCGCCCTCGGTGCCGTCGGGGCGGATGAGCACCAGCCGCGCGCGCTCGACCGCCACGCGCTGCGCCGGGGTCTGCGGCGCCGCGATGGGGGGCGTCGGCGCCTCGGGCATGGCGTCGGGCGCGGACTCCGGCGCCTGCGAGGGCCCATGGGCCACGGTGCCCATGTCGAAGCCGCAGGTGATGCAGAAGCGGTTGTTGCGGGGGTTGGGCGACGCGCACTGCGGGCACGTCGCGGGCATCGGTGCCGAGGGCGGACGGCTGATGGGGCCGGCCAGGGGCGGGGCGACGGGCGCCTGCTGCGGCGGGGCCATGAAGGGCTGCTGCACGGGCGGCGGCGCGAAGGGCTGCTGCGGGGGGTAGGCCTGCGGCGGCGGCGACGGGGGGAACGGGCCCGCCTGCGGGGGCGGCGCCATCGGCGCGAAGGCCGGCGAGGGCGGAGCGGCCGGGGGGATGCCGCCGGGGACCGCGGAGCCGCGGCCCATGTCGGCGATGGGATTGGCCGTGGGGGTCGGGTTGCGGAAGCCCCTCCCCCCAGCGCTGTCACGGGGCAGCTCGTTGCCGCACCCGAGGCAGAACTTGTAGTGGTCCTGGTTCTCCTTGCCGCACTTGGGACAAACGATCACGACGCGCCTCCATCCATTCGAGACTTGCGGGAGCTGATCACGCGGAGATGTCCACGCGGAGCAGCTCGCGACCGATGAAGAGGTAGTCCCCGTGGTTGAGCTCGCGCTCGCCGCGGATCGAGAGGTACGTGCCGTTCTTGCTGCCCGTGTCGAGCAGCACGAAGCCGCCCTGCGCCGTGAGCTCGACGCGCGCGTGGCGGGTGGACATGTACGGGTCGTTGGGGAAGTTCATGTCGCAGCCCTCGCGGCCCACCGTGAGGGCGCTCTCGCGGGCGCACACCTGCGTGGCCAGGATGCCGTTGCGGAGGATCTGCACCACCCGGAAGGGCGACACCCGCTTCGGCGACGAGTAGAATTGCGTCCCCTCGGCGTCGTTGCCGTCGGAGGGCCGCGGGGTGGTCTCCAGGCGGAACACCTGCTCGCCCGCCAGGAAGGTGTCGCCGGGCTGGATGGGCGTGGGGGCGCGCACCCGCACGAAGACCCCGTTGAGGGAGGCCTCGTCGCGGATCACCAGCTTGCCGTCGTCGCGGTAGAAGAAGGTCGCGTGCAGGGGCGAGACCCAGGGGTCGTGCTCGAAGAGGATGTCGCCCTGGGTGCGGCCGCAGGGGTGCTGCCGGCCGCCGAGCAGGTACGCCGTCTCGTCGGAGGGGTCGCTCTGGAACCCTTCGCCCTTGATGAGCACGAGCTTGGCCTTGCCGGGCTCGAGCATCCTGCTGAACATGATCGTCTGCGCGCCGAGCACCTCACGGGGCACCGGCTCGCCGCAGCGACCGCAGAACTTGTGGGCCTGCGGCACGGGGGAATAACACTTCTTGCAGACGTAGCTTCGGGCCTGATCCATCAGCGCCTCCGTGGGAACGAACCTGAGCGGAATCTTGTGGGGCCCGACGGGCGGCGCCGCGGGCTCGGGACGCGGCGCGGGGACGGCCTCGCCCAGCGTCGGGAAGGTGGGCTCGAGCGCGTGGTCGAGCGACGGAAGGGGGTCGGCCTCGATGAACTCGTCGGGCTCGGGCTCGGGCGGCGGCGCCACGGAGAAGCGGGCCGGGGGGATGGTCGGGCCGGGCTCATCGAAGCCGAGCGTCCGGGCGCACCTTGGACAGATCGTCGCCCTGATGGGCGCGTAGCAGTCGCAGTGGGCACAGACATAACCGACATCGAGGTCCATCGAGGTTGTCGGCCTTCAAGAGCGTGGTGCAGTACCTCTCCCGCCGCGCCGTGCCAGCCTAGAGGGAACCGCCGCGCACCGTCAACGATTCTTCCACTTCCGCCTCGTCCAGCCCCGCGCTGCGCGACGCGTGCGCCGCCCACCGCGGCAGCAGCGCGCAGGGCGCGAGGCACAGGACCATCGCCAGCCCCACCGCGGCCGGGAGCCCCGCCGCGTCGGCGGTGATCGACCCGGCGTAGCCGCCCACCGCGATGGCCACCGCGTTGAGGCTGGTGAGCACGGTGTAGTGCAGCGCCGCCCGGTCGCGGTGCGTCGCGCTCATCAGCGCCGCGAAGAGCACCGTGGTCCCGAGCCCGCTCGCCAGGTGCTCCGCCACGATGGCCGCGACGGTGACCCCCGGCGGCGCGCCCCGCACGGCCGCCGCCGCCAGCGGGACCATCGACGCCGCCTGCACCGCCGCCGCGAGCCCGAGCGCGCGCGTCTCCCGCAGGCCGCGGTGCAGCAGCCCCCCGAGCGCCGCGCCGACGATGGACGCGCCCGTGCCGTAGAGCACCACGGCGTCCTTGATGGCCTCGCGGGTCCACCCGTGGTCGACCAGCATCGGCTTGATGAGCGCCGCGGCCGTGTGCGCCCCGAGCTTGTACGTCACCGCCAGCGCCGCGACGCGCCACACGTCCCGGCCCACCACCGCGCGCAGCTGGTGCAGCAGCACCGCCCCCGTGGGCCGCGGGCGCGCCGCCGACGTGGCGTCCGCGAGCGCCGGGGCGGCGGGGTCCTGGCGCAGCGCGAAGGCGCCGAGGCCCGCCAGGAGGATGAGCCCGGCGCACGCGAGCAGCGTCGGCGCGGTGCCCCAGCGCGTCTGGTAGTGGAGCAGCGCGACGCCGCCGAGGACGATGCCCACGCGGTAGCCCGCGACCTGCGCCGTGTTGCCGTAGCCGCGGCCCTGCGCGTCGAGGGAGCGCACCGCGAAGGCGTCGACGAAGATGTCCTGCGTGGCCGCGAAGAGGGCCGAGACGAAGGTGATGCCGAACCACCAGCGCAGCCCGGTGGCGATGGGGAAGAGCGCGTACGAGGCCGTCGCGAGCGCGAGCCCGCACTGGAGCGCCAGCAGGATCTGCCGGGCGTACGGGCGCACCCTGGGGTGGTCGCCCAGGGGCGCCCAGAGGACCTTCAGCTGCCACGGTAGCTGGAGCCAGAAGACCGAGGCGATGAAGGTGCGCGAGTAGCCCATCTCGCGCAGCACCACCGGGAGGTACTCGGCGGCGAGGCCGAAGGGAATACCCTGGGCGGTATAGAGCAGCGCGAGGGCGGCGAGGACGTGGCCCCCGCGCCGGTCGACGCGCGTCATGGGTGGACCCGCGCGAGGAAGGCCAGGACGGCGGCCTGGAGGCGCTCGGGCTGCTCGAGCGGCGCGGTGTGCGAGGCCCCGTCGAGGCGGAGGAACTCCGCGCCGCGGATCTGCCGGGCCATCTGCTCGGCGTAGCGCACGGGGGTGAAGGTGTCGCGCTCGCCCGCCACGACCAGCGTCGGGGCGGTGATCTCCGGCAGCAGGTCTTCGGCGGTGTGGGCCCCCGCGGCGGAGAGCATCCGGAGGAACATCCCGGGCTCGAGGCGCACCACGTGCTCGAAGTACGGCGCGAGGTCTTCGCTTCGCAGGCGCAGCGCGTCGACCTCGCCGGCCGCGCGCGCGACCCACATGGAGAGCCCCACCGGGCCGCGCGACCAGAGGGCGCGCAGGAGCCCGGGGAAGCGCTGCTGGAGCTCGATGGCCCTGGGGAGCGCGACGGAGAGCAGGTCGCTGCCGTGGAAGGTGCGGGTGATGAGCCCGTAGCTGCCGCAGATGAGAACCATGCCCGCGACGGCCTCGGGGCGCTGGCGCCAGGCCTCGAGCGCCATCTGGGTGCCCATGGAGTGGGCGATGATCACCGCGCGTTTCACCCCCGCGTGGTCGAGCACCCGGTGGAGGTCGCGGGCGTGGTCTTCGACGCCGACGCGGTCGGGGTCGAGGGGCGGGCCCGAGCGGCCGTGGCCGCGGTAGTTGAAGTGCAGGACGCGGTGCGCCGGGGTGAGCCCGGGCTGCAGGTAGCGCCAGATGAAGCCCTCGCAGGCGATGCCATCGCAGAGGATCACCGCGGGGCCGGCGCCGTCGGACTCGTAGAAGAGGCGGGTGCCGTCAGGGCCTTCGGCGAAGGTCATCGGGTGGGCTTTTTTCGGGAGGGCGCAGAAGACGGGATGGGCAACAGCTCCGCGGAGGGGAAGTCGTAGGGGAGGCTCAGTCCTCGTCGCGGCCGCGGGGGTCGTCGGCGGCTTCCATGTCGGGCACGTCGTTGACCGACGGGAGCTTCCGGATGTCCTGCCGAGAGAGCTTCCAGGCGCGCTGCATGACCCAGGAGAGCGAGCGGTCGAGCCGCATGGCCTCCTGCTGGATCTCCAGCAGCATCGACTCGGGGAAGTAGAGACTCTGCTTGCGCTTGTCGCTCTGCGACATCGTTGCACCTGTTGCCGTGATCGGCGGTGTTGGGAGCGACGCTGCGATCGGCAGCTTCGTCCGGTCCGTAGGATTGTTGGGCCCACAAGCCGATACCGACCTCGGTGGGGAGGTGTCAAGCGCGGCGGACCCCGCAGGGTGAAACCTGCGGGCCCGACGGGGGGTTGGGGCGTCTATGGGGACGGGAGGGGAGCGGCGGAGGGGAGCGGGCGCAGGCTCAGGGAGCGGCGCTGGCCGAGACGCTGAGCACGTACGAGCCGATGGCGGCGAGCGGGGTCGTCGCGTCGCGGAACGCGCGGGCGCAGACGGTGTACACGCCGGCCGGCAGGTTGTTGGCGTACGGGAAGACCGCGGCGCGGGTGCCGTCGATCATGGCGCAGCGGCCGAGGGCGGAGTTGGACGAGGCGCCGCGCCAGGTCACGCCGTCGATGCCGTACAGATCGAGCGAGATGCCGCCGGGGAAGGGCGCCGGGCAGCGGCCGTTGCCGTCGCTGACGTACGCGGTGACCGAGCCGTTGGCGGGCACGGTGACCGCCACGCAGTCGACGTCGCCGAAGGGCAGCGTGGCGGTGCGGGTGGTGGTCGCGCTGATCGGCGACGCCATGACGGCCGCGGGGCTGTCGTTGGGCTCCATCTCCGCGCCGGTGGGCGCCGCGCAGGTGCCCACGTTGGAGGAGGTGGCGCCGCAGACCTGGCCCATCGGGCAGCGGACGGTGCCGTTGAGGGGGTTGCACATCCCGCCGGCGGCGGCGTTGGACTGGCAGATGCCCGAGGAGAGCGCGGTGCCCGAGCAGGTGAGCCCGGCGCCGCAGGGCATGTCGCCCGCGCGGCACTCGGCGCCCGCGACGGAGCCCTCGGCGCGGCAGGTGCCGACGGTGCGGCTGCCGTCGTTGAGGACGCAGGTGAGGCCATCGGCGCAGCGGTCGACCGGGCGGGTGCAGGGCATGCCCGCCGCGACGACGTTCTGGCAGAGGCCGTTGGCCGGGGTCTCTTCGTTGCTGCAGGTCAGCGCGCCGGTGCAGGCCGCGCCGGTGCCGTTGCAGCCGCCGCCGAGGCCGCCGTCCGCGCCGCAGCGGCCGACGAAGCGGTCGCTGAGGTCGGTGAGGAAGCAGCGCGAGCCGTCGGCGCAGTCGCGGTTCTCGTCGCAGGGGCCGCCCATCGGGGAGACGTTGATGCAGCGGGTGGCGGCGCCTTCACCGGGCGCGCGGCACTGGAGCATCCCGTCGCAGGCGGCGCCCATCGCGCGGCAGGCGGCGCCGGCGACGGTGCCGTTGGGACGGCAGGTGCCGATGAGGCCGCCGTGCACGGTGATGCAGGTCTCGCCCGTGGCGCAGACCACGCGGGTGGCGTCGCAGGCGCCGCCCGGGGCGGCCTGCTGCACGCAGGTCGGGGTCATGTCGGTGGCGTCGACGTCGGCCGAGCACACGAAGCCCGTGTCGCAGCGGCCGCCGGTGGCGCCCACCGCGCGGCAGGCGGCGCCGATGGCCGTGCCCGCGCGGGTGCACACGCCGCGGATGGAGAAGAGCACCGAGGAGAGGCAGGTGCTGCCGGCCTCGCAGGTGCGGAAGCCGTCGCAGGGCATGCCCGCGGGGACGGTGGTCTGGCAGATGCCGCCGGCCGAGCAGACGAGGCTCCCGTCACACTCCGGGGCGCTGGTGCGGCAGACGGAGCCGGCGACGGAGCCGCGGACGCGGCAGGTGCCCATGTCCGAGCCCGGGTCGTTGCCGACGCAGGTGAGGGCCGGGGTCACGCTGGAGTCGCAGATCTGGCTGCGGCCGTCGATGCGGCAGGCGCCGCCCATGGCGACCGGGGGAAGCTCCTGGATGGTGAGCACGAAGGGACCGCGGTCGGTGGTCGCGCCGCCCGTGGCCGGGGGATAGAAACCGCCCAGCACCACGAACACCGTGCTGTTGGCCGGGAAGACCTGCGTGGTGACGCTCGACGAGACGCGCCGGTCGGCGGACGCGGCGAACTCGGGGTCGTCGTCGTTGCAGGCCGCGGCGGTGAGGTTGGTGACGCAGCGGTTGGTGACCCAGAGCACCGTGTCGAAGTTGCCGGGGGTGCCGGGGTTCGTGGTCGAGATGCGCAGCGCCGTGGGCGTCGTGCCGGTGGTGTACGAGTAGACAAGCTGGCCGCGCGAGGGCACGCAGGTGGTGTTGTTGGTCGGCGGGCGCACCGGCGAGTTGGCCATCGGGCGGGCGCCCGGGTTCTGCGCCATGAACGCGGCGGTGGTGTCCCCCATCACCCGGGCGGTGTCGCCCGAGGTGGGGCGCGCGACGGGGGTGATCGGGAGCGAGCCGCAGGTGGGGCCGGCGTCCGGGCGGTCGGCGCCGGTGTCGCGCGGCGCGTCGGTGGTGCCGCCGGTGTCGGGGGTGCCAGCGTCGACGACGGGCACGTCCATCGGGGTGCCGACGTCGGTGCCGGCGTCAGCGGGGGGAGTGACGACCGGGTCGGAGCCACAGGCGCCGAGCGAGGCGCTGAGGAGCGCGATCGCGAGGTTGCGCATACGAGTCATGAAAGAATTCCTCCGTTGACGCCCAACGCCGGGGTAGTTCTGGCGGAGGGACTTTAGGGACCTGAGGCTCTCGAACGCCCGAATCGGCGCGAGCGGCCGCGTGTTCTCTCACACTGTGCGCGAGCGTCAAGGGTGCACCGCGGATGCGACACCGCGGGAGCTATCGGAGCGGGCGTGAGGGGTAGTACCGTCCCGCGCCCCTCGCGCCGACGGCCAAGGGAGTGGTCGACTCAGGAAGCGGAGCCTACGGACGTGCGAGCGAGACAGCGGTGGGTGCGGGGCGTCGGGGTGGTGGCGCTCGCGCTGGGGGCCTTCGGCGCCGGGTCGCTCCGCGGGCGCGGGGCCCACGCCGACCCCCCATCGGCCTCGCCGTACCGCAGGCTCGGCGTGCTCTCCGAGGTGCTCGCGCACATCGAGAACAGCTACGTCGACCCGGTGACCGAGGACCGCCTGCTCGACGGAGCGATCCGGGGGATGGTGGGCGCGCTCGACCCGCACAGCAGCTACCTCAACCGCGAGGAGTACGCGCTGCTCCAGAGCGACACGAGCGGGGACTTCGGCGGCGTCGGGGTGGAGATCGACGCGCGCGGCGAATACCTGATGGTGGTCGCGCCCATACCCACCTCGCCGGCCGACCGGGCGGGCGTGCGGGCGGGCGACGAGATCGTGTCCATCGAGGGCCGCGACGCGCGCGGGCTGAGCGTCGACGAGGCGGTGCGGCGGATGCGCGGCGCGGCGGGCACGCGGGTGCGGGTGGTGCTCCGGCGGCGCGGGGCGCCGGACCCGATCCGGCTGGAGCTGGTGCGGGAGATCGTGCACGTGACGAGCGTGGACTCGCAGCTGCTCCCGGAGCGCATCGGGTACGTGAACCTCAAGAGCTTCCAGGACCACGCGTCGTGGGAACTCCAGCTCGCCATCGAGCGCCTCACGACGGAGGCGGGGGGCGCGCTGCGGGGCCTCGTGCTCGACCTGCGCAACAACCCCGGGGGACTGCTCGACGAGGGCATCAGCGTGACGGATGAGTTCCTCCGCGAGGGGATCATCGTGTCGACGCGCGGGCGCAACGGCCAGGCGCAGGACGAGGCGCGGGCGCAGGGCCCCGGCACGCTGCCGGACTTCCCGATGGTGGTGCTGGTCAACGAGTACACCGCGAGCGCGGCGGAGATCGTCGCGGGCGCCCTCCAGGACCACCGCCGCGCCACCCTCGTGGGCGTGCGCACCTTCGGCAAGGGCAGCGTGCAGACGGTGATCGACCTCTCCGACGGCGGCGCGCTCAAGGTCACCATCGCGCGGTACTTCACCCCGTCGGGGCGCAGCATCCAGGCGCAGGGCATCGCGCCCGACGTGCAGGTCGAGCAGGTGGAGCTCCCCGACGAGCCCGAGGCCGATTCGTCCGCTGCGCCGGAGCGGGAGCGCGACCTGGAGCAGCACCTGCCGCACCGCGAGAGCGGGGACGCCGCGCCGCCGCCGGTGCCGGGGAGCGAGATCCGCGACCTCCAGTTGCGCGTGGGGTATCAGCTGCTGCGCGGGATGATCCGCGGGCCCTCGGCGCCCGCGCCCGCGCGCCGACGCTGAGCCCCGCGCAGGGGTCGCGCCTATCGACCCGGCAGTCGGGCCCGCACCTCCGCGACCACCCCGGGGATCCGGTCGCTCCACAGGCCTCGCTGCCGCATCCACTCCAGGGTGCCCCACGCCTCCGGGGCGTAGCCTGCCTGACCCAGCAAGCGGACCCACCACAGCACGTCCTCCACTGTCTGGTCATTGCTCGCGCCGCGCCAGCGGTTCATCCATACGCGCGCGGTCGGGAGGTCGCCGCGAGACGCCGCGGTGCGGGCGAGGAAGGCGATGGGCCGAGCCCAGCCGGGCGCGAGGCGATGGGCTGCGAGGAGCGCGCGCTCGGCCTCGGCGAGCCGCCCCTGCTCGAAGAGGTGGATGCCCAGGATCGTGAGCGCCGTGACGTTGTTCGGGTGCACCTGGAGGGACCCGCGAAGCACGCTCTCGGTGCTCCGCCACGCGCTGGTTCTCTCGATGAGCGACGGGACCTGGACCAGGCAGAGCGTCGCGGCGACGGCGACGACGGCGCGCGGGCTCAGGCGCTGGGACAGCCGACCCAGGGCGACCCCGAGGAGCAGCGCGGCCCCCGCGGAGGGCGCGTACCACCAGCGCTCGGCGAAGATCACCGGGGCGACGCCGACGAGCTGCGCGACGGCGAGCGCGGGCACGAGCCACACGCCCGCCGCCAGCACGATCAACGGCCTCCCGCGCAGCACCAGCGCCGCGAGCCCGAGCGTCGTCGCGACCCCGATGACGGCGCGGGCGTCGAGCGTCGTCGCCGTCGAGAGGGTCCCGGCGCCCCAGAGGGAGTCCCACTCCGTCGGCACGACCATCGACTGCGCCCCGAGCCCGAGGATGCGAAGCGACCCGAGCAGCCGGGCCGCGCCGTGGAGCGTCGCCAGCGGGTTGAACTGCGGCTGCGGGGCCACCGTCCCGAGCCAGAACCCCGTGACCCCGTGCCGCAGCGTGACCCACGCGAGCGCGACGAGGAGCATCAGCCCGAAGCCGCGCCACCGCGCGAGGACCCCCGGCGCCCCCCGGCGCCACTCCCACAAGGCGAGCACCGCGAGCCACCCGAGGGAGGTCTCCTTCGCGCCGAGCGCGAGGGCGAAGCAGCCGAGCGCGCCGAGGGTGCCCCGCGCGGTGGCGCGCTCCCAGAGCAGCGTGCAGCCCATCAGGGCGATGAAGGCCACGACGTCGGCGCGGCCCACGAGGGAGGCCACGGCGTCCGCGTGCACGGCCTGTGTGGCGAAGAGCACGGCCGCGAGCACCGCGCCCGCGACGGAGGGGATGCGAGCCGCGAAGTGTCGGGCGAACAGCCACGACGCCGCCCCGTGGAGGAGCACGTTGTCGACGTGGAACAGCCATGGGGCCCCGCCGCCGGCGCGCCACTCCAGCGCGTAGAGGAGGCTGACGACCGGGCGCCACGATCCGATGGAGAGGGTGGAGCCGTCGAGGCCCCAGAAGTCCCTGGTGAGCGCGGCGTGGAGGGCGAGGCGGCCGTTGACCGCCCGGTTGGCGACGATCGCGAAGCGGTCATCGAAGGCGAACTGATGCCCGATCGTGAAGGCGTGCGCGGCGAGGGCCAGGAGGGCGGCGCCCCAGGCGAGCGAGCGAGCGGTCGCGGGCGAGGGCCCCGGCAACGTGTTGAGGGTCAGTGCCAGGCGGCGGCGGCGCGCACGTCGGCGCCGCTGCGGTCGTGGTCGGCGAGGAGCACGCGCGCCTGCGGGACGCACGCGGCACAGGCCTGGAAGGTGCTGCCGTGGGCGCAGCGCACGGTGGTCCACGGGGTGCCGCCGGGGCGCGGGGCGCCGTTGCGGGCGCGGAGCTCGCCGACGGTGTCGAGGTGCCGGCCGCACGCGACGCAGTGCACGTGGGACTGATCGCTGAGCCCGGGCTCGAGCTCGATGCCCTGCGCGGCGAAGCTCGTCGCGCGGCTGGTGGGGGGCTGCGGGCCGACGCCGTGGAGCGCCTGCCGGTCCTTGCGGGTCAACCGCTTCTGTCGTTGGAATGCCATCGCGCGGGACTTGAACCCATTGCGGCGCCGGGCGCAACGGCCCGCGGTATCGTGATGGGCGGAGAGCACCATGAGAACCCTGATCGTCGCCACCGACCTCGGCGCGGAGGTGCTCGTCGTGCACGAACCGCACGCCTGATGGGGATCTTGGGAGGGGAGCGTCGGGGCCCAGAGGCCCCAAGACGGGCGAGCGGGAGAGCCCTCAGTCCTTGATGGCCTCGGCGCCGCCGATGATCTCCATGAGCTCCTTCGTGATCGCCGCCTGACGGGCACGGTTGTACTCGAGCGTCAGCGCGCCGATCATCTTCTTCGCGTTGTTGGTCGCGCTGTCCATCGCGGTCATGCGCGCCCCGTGCTCGCTCGCGCTGGAGTCCAGCATCGCGCGAAACACCGACACCTCGACGTACATCGGCAGCAGCCGGTCGAGCAGCGCCGCCTGCGACGGCTCGTAGATGTAGTCGCTGTTGTTCTTCCCGCCGGCCGGCGCGTTGGCGTTGGCCGTCGCCGCCGCCGCGGGCACCGCCTCGGCCGTCGTCTCGATGGGCAGCAGCGGCAGGAAGGTCACCTTCTGCGTCATCGCGCTCTTGAACTCGTTGAAGAGCACGATCACCCGGTCGAACTCGCCCTCCACGAACTCGCGCGACACGGTGCGCGCGATCTCCGCGGCGAGCTCGGCGGTGGGCTCGCCCATCCCCGACCAGTCGTGCTTCGCATCGAAGCCGCGGCGCTTCAGGTAGTCGCGGCCCTTGCGGCCGATGGCGCCGACGAGCACCTCCAGCCCCTCGCCCTTCAGCTCGGCGAGCTTGCGCTCGGCCGCGCGCTGGATGGAGCTGTTGAAGGCCCCCGCCAGGCCGCGATCGCTGGTGAGCACGAGCAGCAGCACCCGCTTCACCGGGCGCTGCGCGAGGAGCTGGTGGGCCCCCTCGTCGTCGCCGCCCGCGCGGCCCGCGAGCGAGCGCAGCACCTCCGCCGTCTTCACGGCGTAGGGGCGCAGCGCCTTGATGCGCAGCTGCGCGCGGTTGAGCCGCGCCGCGGCGACCATCTTCATGGCGCGGGTGATCTTCTGCGTACTCTTGACCGACGTGATCCGCCGGCGGATCGACTTCAGCGAGGGCATCTCAACGCTCCAGGACGAACAATGGTTACTTGGCGTCCGCGACGAAGGTGTCGGCGAACTCCGTCAGCGCCTTGTCCAGCGGCTCGTAGAAGGGCTGGCCGTCCTTCTTCGCCGGCTTGGTCTTCGGGCTGCGCAGGGCGTCGAGCACGTCCTTGTGCTTGGCGTCGAGGTGCGCGTACATCTCGCGCTCGAAGCGCCGCGCCTGGTTGACCGGGTACTTGTCCAGGAAGCCGCGGTTGGCGGCGTACAGGATCGCGATCTGGTACTCGACCCCGAGCGGCACGTACTGGCCCTGCTTCAGGATCTCGACGAGGCGCTCGCCGCGGGCCAGCTGGTTCTGCGTGGCCTTGTCGAGGTCCGACGCGAACTGCGCGAAGGCGGCCATCTCGCGGTACTGCGCGAGCGTGAGGCGCAGCGTGCCCGCGATCGCCTTCATGAAGGGCACCTGCGCGTTGCCGCCCACGCGGGACACCGAGATGCCCACGTTGATGGCGGGGCGCACGCCCGCGAAGAAGAGGTCGGACTCGAGGAAGATCTGGCCGTCGGTGATCGAGATCACGTTGGTCGGGATGTACGCCGAGACGTCGCCCGCCTGGGTCTCGATGATCGGGAGCGCCGTGAGCGACCCGCCGGAGCTGGGCAGCCGGCCGAGCTCGAGGTCGTCGGTGAGGTGCTCCTCGCAGTGGGCCTTGCCGAGCACGCCGGGGTGCACCTTGCCGTCGACGCCCTTCGTGGCGTCGGTGACCGCGGTGCCCTTCTTCACGAGCACCCACTGGTCGGCCATCTTGGCCGCGCGCTCGAGCAGGCGCGAGTGGAGGTAGAACACGTCGCCGGGGTACGCCTCGCGGCCCGGCGGGCGGCGCAGCAGCAGCGAGAGCTGGCGGTACGCGACGGCCTGCTTGGAGAGGTCGTCGTACACGATGAGCCCGTGCTGGCCGTTGTCGCGGAAGTACTCGCCCATCGTCACGCCCGTGTAGGCCGAGATGAACTGGAGCGGCGCCATCTCGCTCGCGCCGCTGGTGACGACGGTGGTGTACTCCATCGCCCCCATCTCCTGGAGCTTGTTGACCACCTGGGCGACGGTCGACTGCTTCTGCCCGATGGCCACGTACACGCAGAAGACCCCTTTGCCCTTCTGGTTGACGATGGCGTCGATGGCGACGGCGGTCTTGCCGGTCTGGCGGTCGCCGATGATCAGCTCGCGCTGCCCGCGGCCGATGGGAATCATCGCGTCGATGGCCTTGATGCCCGTCTGGAGCGGCTCGTTCACGGTCTGCCGGGCGATGATGCCCGGGGCCTTGATCTCCACGCGGCGGCGGTGCGGGCTCTCGATGGGACCCTTGCCGTCGACGGGCTGGCCGAGCGCGTTGACCACGCGGCCCACCAGGGCGGGGCCCACGGGCACGTCCATGATGCGCCCGGTGCGCTTCACGACGTCGCCCTCCTTCACCGCGCTGGCCTCGCCGAAGATGGCGACGCCGACGTTGTCTTCTTCCAGGTTGAGCACCAGCCCGTACAGCTGGTCGGGGAACTCCACGAGCTCGCCCGCCATCGCGCCTGACAGCCCGTAGATGCGGGCGATGCCGTCGCCGATGGTCAGGACGGTTCCAGTCTCCGAGACCTCGATGGTCTTCTCGTAGGTCTGGATCTGCTTCTTGATGATCTGGGAGATTTCTTCCGCGCGCAGTTGCATGGTCCGCCTCTGTCTGACTGAAAGCCCGTACTGCGGGCCCGTTTAATTTCTCTATGCCTGGAGCGCTGTGGTCCGCAGCTCTTCGAGCCGCGTGCGCACGCTGCCGTCGTAGACCTTGTCGCCGATGCGCGTCACGACCCCGCCGATGAGCGCCGGGTCGACCTTGCGCGACAGCGTGATGGTGCGCCCGGTGAGCTTCTCCAGCACGCCGGTGAGACGGGTGTACTGCGCGTCGCTGAGCGGCACCGCGGACGTCACCTCCGCCTGCACCTTGCCCGCCTTCTCGTCGCCCAGCGCCGAGAGCGCCGCGGCCACGTCGGGGATGAGCGCGCCCTTGCGCCGGTCGGACAGCAGCATCACCACGTTGCGCGCCGTGGGCGAGAGACCCATGCGCCCGGCGATGTCGTTCATCACCGCGCGGCGGGAGTCTTCGCGCACCACCGGGTTGGCCAGCAGCCCCAGGAGTTCGGGCGAGCCCTTGAGCGTCGCGGCCAGGTCGTTGAGCTCGCGGGTGAGGGAGTCGACCTTCCCCTCCTCCACGCCGATCATGAAGATCGCCTTGGCGTAGCGCCGTGCGGTCGGTGAACTCACGCCCTCGCTCCTTCCGTGCCCGCGGCCTCGAGGCCTGTGAGGTACTCGTCCGCCAGCCGCTTGTGGTCGTCCGCGCCGATGGTCGCGCGCACCGTCGCCTCGGCCGCCGCCGTCGCCGCGACGATCGCCTCGCGCCGCAGGTCTTCCCGGAGGTTCTTCAGCTCCTGGTCGATGGTGGCCGTGCCGTCGGCGCGCATGCGCTCGACCCGGGCCTTCGCGTCGGCCACGATGCGGTCGCGCTCGGCCTCGCCGGCGGACGTGAACTGCGCCTTGAGCGTGGCGATCTCGGCGTCGAGCGACCCGAGCTTCGCGGTCATCTCGGCGTGCATCGCCTGGGCCTCGTCGTGGAGGCGCTTCGCCTCGGCGATCTCGCTCTCCACCGACGCGCGCCGCGCCTGGAGCGACGGGTTGATCGACCGCGTCACGGCCATGTACCCGAGCACCAGCAGGATGGCGAAGTTGATGATCGGCCCGACGAAGGGCGGCGGGCGCGGCGAGCGCACCTCGCGGCCGTGCTCGGTGTGCACCACCTCACCGCCGACGACCGTCCAGTTGATGCCGTCGGGCCGGTGGAAGCCGCCCACCGGCTCGGCGCCGTGCTCCTGCCCCGAGGCCGCCGTACCCATCGCCATCGCCGCGGCGAGCAGCGTCACTCCGAACCAGCGCTTCACGACCGCACCTCCCGACGCAGCACCCGGGCCGCGATTCCCTGCGCCAGCTCGGGCACCAGGGCCATGACCTCGCCCTGGAGCTTCGCCCGCTGCGCGGCGATGTCCGCGCGCTGCTTCTCCACGGCCGCGTTGACCTCCTCGCGGGCCTTGCCCAGGAGCTCGACCTCGGCGCGCGCCCCTTCGGCCCGCAGGGCCTCGCGGGCCTTGGCCGCGGTCGACCGCGCGCTGGCCATCTGCTCGTCGAGGGACCCCTTGAGGGTCTTCGCCTCGGCGTCGAGCCGGGCGGCCTCGCCGCGGGCCCCGGCGGTGCCCGCCTCGCGGGCGTCGATGAGCGCCAGCATCGGCTGCCAGAGGGTCGCACGCAGCAGGAAGAACAACGCCGCCCACACGCCCAGGTTGAGCAGCAGGGTGACGTCGATGTTGATGAGCGGGCGTTCGTTGGCGACGAGCAGAGCGAGGACGTTCGGCATGCGCGGCTCCTGCGATGGCCGTCGATCCCGCAGGAAATGGAGGGAAACGACGCGCGGTGCTATTCCCCCTTGGCGGAGGTCGCGCGGCTTCTATCACCCCATCTTCGCGAGGGTCAAGGCGTGAGCGGGCTGTAAGGTCCGGCGCCCGACCGGGCAATGGCCTCAGCCGCCCTCGACGAGGTCGCGGGCGATGCGGGCGCGGAGGTTGTTGGCCACGGTGCGCGCCGCGGAGACCATCTCCCGGGAGAAAACCGACGAGGGGAACGGGAGCCGCGGGAGCGCCAGGAGGGTGAACATCATCCGGGTGCGGGGCGTCGCGCCCGGGACGCGCTCCAGGACGGTGGTGCTCTCGAAGCGCTCCATGTTGCCGTCGACCGCGTGGCCCACCAGCTCGAGGCGCCCCGGCGTGCGCCGGACGTTGACCCGCACCAGGGCCCACACCACCCCGAGCGAGCCCCGCAGCGGCACCTGCATGTACACGTCCGTGTCGGCGCGGTTGCGGCGCACCACGCGGACGTCGCGCACGTGCGGCATGAAGGTGTCGTAGCGGGGGAAGTCGGTCACCGCGCGGGACACGAGCTCGAAGGGCGCGTCGATGACGGTGTCCGAGCGCCCGCGGCGCACGCTCAGCCCGGGCACCTCCTCGGAGGTCGTCTGCACGGCCTCGGCGGGGCCCGCGTCACCCGCGGGGGCGCCCGCGTCGCCGTCGGCGAAGATCACCGAGGCGTTGGCCGCGGGTACGGGGGGCGGGGTCTGCGCGTGGGCCCGGGGCGCGACGGCGAGGGCGCCGAGGCCCACCGACACGGCAGCGGCGAGGAGGGCACCGGCGGCAGCGCGGGACCGGAAGGATGCAGGGTTCATCGGTGGGTCCAACGAGGTGACGGGCACGGAGCTTCAGTGTTCGCGGCTCGGCATCTTTACGCCACCCTCGAAGTGCACGCCCTTGTCGATGAAGACCTCCGGGGCGGAGATGTTCCCGAGTACGGTGGAGGGCGCGTAGACCTCCACCACCGCGCGCGCGGTGATGTCCCCGCGGATGGTTCCGCCCCGCACGATGAGCGTGCCCACGTCCAGGGCGCTCACGGTGAGCTCGGCCTCCTCGCCCACCACCAGCACCCCTTCGCTGAACACCTCGCCCGCGAACTGCCCGTCGATGCGCACGCGCCCCTCGAAGGTCAGCTTTCCCTCGAAGCGCGTGCCCCGCCCGAGCAGCGCGTTGAGCTCCCCCGTCGACGCCGCGATCGCCCGCGCGCTCAGCTCCGCCCCGCCCTCCGCCTCGTCGTCCGTCATCGTCTACTCCCCCGCGCGCTCGAGCGCCGCCGTCCCGGGCAGCCCCAGCCGCGGCACCGTCGCCCGCCCCGCGAGCCGCGCCAGCGCCACCGCCAGCAGGATGCGCGGGATGACCACCAGCGCGTCGCGCCACCGCACGCCGCTTGTCTCGCCCGCGTACACGGGCCGCACCACGACATCCACCACCCGCCGGCGCTGCAGCGCCAGCGCGCCCAGCAGGTGGTTGGGGTAGCCGTAGCGCCGCCAGAGCCCGTCGAGGTCGAGCGAGCACAGCGCCCGCGCGGAGATCACCGTGTACCCGCACTGCGAGTCTCCCACGTCGCGCAGCCCCGTCGCGAGGCGCGTCAGCGCGGAGAGCACCCGGTTGCCCGCGTAGCGCACCGCGGGCATCACCCGCGCGCAGTCCGGGTGCCGCAGCCGGTTGCCCTTGGCGTACTCCGCCCGCCCCTCGGCCACCGGCGCCGCGAGCGCGGCGAGGTCCGCCGGGTCCATCTGGGCGTCGCCCGCCATCACGGCCACGAGCTCGGCCCCGCGGGCCAGCGCCTCGCGGTAGCCCGTCGCGAGCGCCCCCCCGACCCCGCGGTTCTCCCCGTGGCGCAGCACCACCGCCGCGCAGGTGTTACCCAGCTCGGTAAGCACCGCCCGGGTGTCGTCGGTGCTGGCGTCGTCCACGATCACCGCGAGGTCGACGAAGGGCGGCAGGGTGTCCACCACCCGGCGCACGCGCGCCCCGGTGTTGAAGGCTGGAATCACCACGGCGAACCGTTGCCCGAGCAGCACAGCGAAGGCATCTACCGCCCGGGGCCCACGCCCGCAAGCGCCCCCCGCGCGGCTCAGTCGCCCGCGGTGACGGGCGAGGCGCCCTCGTAGAGCCCGTTGATGGTGGTCTCGTAGCGCTGCACCACGTTACGGCGCTTGAGCGACATCTTCGGGGTGAGCAGGTCGTTGTCGATGGAGAAGTCTTCGGCCACCAGGGCGAAGTTTCGCACGCGCTCGAACCCCTTGATCTCCTGCGTGTGCTTCGCGATCTCGTCGCGGAAGTGCGCCAGCACCTCGGGGTGCTGGAGCAGCGCGGGCAGCGGGTCGACCGGGATGGACTTCTCCGCCGCCCAGGCCTTCAGCTTCTCCATGTCGGGCACCACGATCGCCACGTTGTACGGGCGGTTGGCCCCGTGGACCATCACGTTGATCACCCACGGCGACAGCTTCATCGCCTCCTCGATGGGCACCGGCACCACGTACTTGCCGTTCTCCAGCTTGTACTGCTCCTTGATGCGCCCGGTGATGTACAGGAACCCGTCGGCGTCGACGTAGCCCATGTCGCCCGTGCGGAAGCCGCCGTCCGCCGTGAAGACCTTCTCGTTCTCCTCGGGGAGGTTGTAATAGCCCTGCATCACGTTGTGGCCGTAGCAGATGACCTCGCCGTGCAGCGGGTCGCTCGCGGCCTCCTTGTCGATGCTCACCCGCGTCCCGGGGATGCTCTTGCCCACGCTGCCGATGCGCCGCCCCTTCGGGGAGTTGCACGTCGCGATGGGCGAGGTCTCCGTGAGCCCGTAGCCCTCGTAGACGGTGACCCCGATGTTGTCGATGAACTCCGCCACCTCGCGCGAGATCGCGGCGCCGCCGGAGAACGCGTACTTCAGGTTGGGGCCGAAGAAGGCGCCGCGCACCTTGGAGAGCACCACCTTGTCGAAGAGCTTGTGCGCCAGGTCGACGAAGGCCGAGGTCTTGCCGTTGTCGTGGAGCGCGCGCCGCTCGGCCGCGTTGGCCATCGCCGCGTTGAGCAGCTTGCGCCGCAGCGGCGGCATCGCCTCCATCTTCTTGTTGAGCCCGGCGTAGAGCTTGTTGAAGACCCGCGGCACCGAGAAGACCAGCGTCGGGCCGATCTCCGCCATGTTCGCCAGGAGCTTCTCGACGCTCTCCGCGATGGCCAGCGACGCGCCCATGGAGAAGAGCCCGTGCAGCTCGACCACCTGCCCGAAGGAGTGCGCCCACGGCAGGAACGACAGCGACCGGTCGCCCGGCCCGATGGCGAGCATCTCGTGCATGGCGCTCACGTTGTGGGCCATGTTGCCGTGCGAGAGCTTCACGCCCTTGGGCTTGCCCGTCGTGCCCGACGTGTAGATGAGCCCCGCGAGCGCGGCCTTGTCGGGGGTCACCAGCGGGCCTGGCGTCTCCGCGCCGCGGCGCAGCAGCGAGGCCATCGTGTCGTCCTCGCGGTCGTCGCCCGTGAAGGTGATCACGTGCTTGAGCGCGGGGCAGTCGCCGCGCACCGCGAGCAGCCGCGCCTTGATCTTCTCGCTGGGGACGAAGCACACCTCGGCGCCGCAGTCGTTGAGGATGTACGCCCACTCGGCGTCGTGCTGCGACTCGTACATCGGCACGTAGGCCGCGCCGAGGGTGTACGTCGCGTAGGCGCCGACGGCCCACTCCGCGCGGTTGTTGGAGATCACCGCCACGCGGTCGCCGCCCTTCACGCCGAGGCCCGCGAGGCCGCCGCGGAGGTTGTCGACCTTCTCCTTGAAGGCCCCGTAGGTCAGCCACTTCCACTCGCCGTCGCGCTTCTCGCCGAACAGCGGCGACTGCGCGAAGCGCTTGGTGCTCTCGGAGAAGATCTCGACCAACGTATCGAACTTCGACATCTCAGCCCTCCAGGCCTCAAAACCGGCCCGAACCTAGTGCAAAGCACGGCCCCAGCGGAAGGGGGCACCTCCCCCTCCCCCTCCGAATCTCCGCCAGGAGACGAGGCCTTGGATTACTGGGGATAACGGGCGACGAAGGCGCGCCCCGCCGTCGGGGTCGCGGTCACGTTGCAGCCGCTCGCGAGCGCGGGGGAGAGGGTTCCGGCGAGGGTGCAGCCCGAGGCGCCGACGCCGCCGGAGATGCGGATGCGCCCGAGGCCGCCGGTGCCCGCGACCTGGGTCACCACGCTGATGTTTCCGCCGCCGTCGCCCGCCGCCGCCGTCACCGTCGCGCCGGTGGCCACGGTGAGCGCCGGCGTGGCCAGGTAGATGGCCCCGCCCGACCCGCCGCCGCCGGGGCCGCCACCGCACGACTGCCGCCCCCCGCGGCCGCCCTGCGCCGCGAGCCGCCCGGAGGCGCCCACCGTGATGCTCACCGGCGAGGCCACGCGCAGCGCGCCGCCGCCGCCGCCGCCGCCGGCGCCCTCGTCGCCGCCGCCGCCGCCGCCCGCCGAGCCCGGCCGGAAGGTCGTCGCCATCGCCAGGTCGGCCACCGCCTCGGCCCCGATGGAGCCGCCGCCGCCGCCGCCGCCGATGGCCGTCTGGTACCCGCAGCCGCTCGCCGCGGCCGGCGCGCGGGTGAGCCCGACGGCGCCGTTGTACACCGCGTCGCCGCCGGACCCGCCGCCGCGGCCGCCCTGCCCGACGCCCGCGCCCCCGGCGCCGCCGCCCGCGCCGCCGCCCGCGCCCCCGGCGCCGCCGAGCCCGAGGCAGCCGCACTCGTTGCTCTGGTAGCCGTTGCCGCCGCCACCGCCCGCGAAGCCGCCGCCGCCGCCGCCGCCGCCGCCGGTGCAGCTCCAGCCGCCCCCGGAGCCGCCGCCGGTGCTGCCCCGGCCCGCGTAGGTCACGCCCAGGCGCGAGGTGCCGTCGGTGCCGGGCGAGCCCGTGCCGCCGCCGCCCAGGGCCCCGAACTGCCCGGTGCCCGGCACCACGTCGCCGCCCGTCGAGGCGAAGAGCACGTTGCCCGTGAACCCGCCCTGCGAGCCGTTGCCGTTGTCGACGCAGCTCACCCCGCGGGCCAGCGCCGCCGCCTGCTCGCCGCCGGTGCTGCCGCTCACGTCGATGATCCCGTTGATGACCACGGCGCCGGTCGCGCGCAGGTCGAGCACGCCCGTCCCCGTGGTGGTGATGCGCACCCCGACCGGGATGCTCACCGTCGTGAAGTTGTGGATGCCCGGCGACAGCGCGATGTCCGTCGACGGCGCGAAGGCCCCTTCGCCCCCGGTGCTCGGGAAGGGGTTGCACAGCCCCGCCACGCACACCCCGCTCGCGCAGCGGTTGCCGCAGGCCCCGCAGTTCTGCGCGTCGGTGAGCAGCGGCGCCTCGCAGCCGTTGGCCGCGCTGCCGTCGCAGTTGCCGAAGTTCGTCGCGCACGACGCCACCGCGCAGGCCCGCGCCACGCACGACGCCGTGGCGTTGGCGAGCACGCACGCCGCCCCGCAGGCGCCGCAGTGCGTGGTGCTGGTCGTGATGTCCACCTCGCAGCCGTCGCCCGGGGTGCTGTTGCAGTTGCCGAAGCCGCTCGCGCACGCCCCGAGGCCGCACACGCCCGCCGCGCAGGTGGGCGCGGCGTTGGCGCGCACGCACGCCGCGTTGCACGCGCCGCAGTGGGCGGTGCTGGTGCGGGTGTCGACCTCGCAGCCGTTGGCCTCGTTGCGGTCGCAGTCCGCGAAGCCCGCGTTGCAGGCGAAGCCGCAGGCCCCCGCCGCGCAGGTGCTCGTCGCGCCCGCCCGGGCGGGGCAGACGGTGCCGCACGTCCCGCAGTGGATGACCGTGACCCGCGTGTCGACCTCGCAGCCGTTGGCCAGCACGCCGTCGCAGTTGCCGAAGCCCAGCTCGCAGGCCACGCCGCAGGCCCCCGCGGAGCACACCGGCGCGCCGCTGGCGGGCATCGCGCACGCCATGCCGCAGCCGCCGCAGTGGGCGGTGCTGGTGCGGATGTCGACCTCGCATCCGTTGCTCGCGTCGCCGTCGCAGTCCGCGAAGCCCGCGTTGCAGGTCGAGCCGCAGGCCCCCGCCACGCAGGTGGTCGCGGCGTTGGCGCGCGTCGCGCAGGCCGTGCCGCACGCGCCGCAGTGGGCGGTGCTCACGCGGGTGTCGGCCTCGCAGCCGTTGCTCGCATCGCCGTCGCAGTCGGCGAAGCCCGCGTCGCACAGGAACCCGCAGGCCCCCGCGGCGCAGGTCGGCGTGGCGTTGGCCCGGGAGGGGCAGGCGTTGTTGCACGCGCCGCAGTGCGTGAGGGTCACCCGGGTGTCGATCTCGCAGCCGTTGCCCGGCGCGCTGTCGCAGTCGCCGAAGCCCGGGGCGCAGGAGCCCACGCTGCACGCCCCGACGAGGCACGCCGGGGTGGCGTTGTTGACCGCGCAGGTCATCCCGCAGCCGCCGCAGTTGCCGGTGTTGGTGCGGATGTCGACGCAGCCGCCGTCGCAGCAGGTCTGCCCCGCCATGCAGCCGCGGGCGGCGTCGCAGCCCGGCACGCACTGGTTGCCCATGCAGCGCTGGCCGAGGGTGCAGTGGTCGTCCACCACGCAGGCCACACAGGCACGGGTGGTGGGGTCGCAGCGCGGCGCGGTCACCCCGGCGCCCCCGTCGACCGTGGCCCCGGCGCAGGCGTCGTCGTTGCGGCACCCCAGCACGCAGGCGAAGGTCGTGGTGTCGCAGCGCTGCCCGGCGGGGCAGCGGTCGTCGGTGGCGCTGCACGCCGCGCAGCGGCCGCTCGCGCACACGGGACCGCCCGCGTTGCCCACGCACTCGGAGTTGTTGCGGCACATGAAGGGGACGTCGACGGCGGGCGTGTCCATCGCCCCGAGGTCGCTCGCCACGTCGGGGCCGACGTCGACCCCCGCGTCGACCGAGCCACCCACCACCGAGGTGCCGAGCCCGCAGCCCGACACCCACACCGCGAGGCAAGCCACCTTCCACCCGACCGATCGCGCTCTCATTGCCGCATCTTGCACGAGCCCGCCCCCGCTGCGAACCCCTCTCGCGCGCGCTTCGCCTCCAGGGTGACGCTTCCCAGCAGGGCCCGCGGTTCGTATCGTGCGCGGCCATGCAGAGCCCCCCCCTCGACGACCGCACCCTCCGGGCGCTGGTCCGCGCCGCTGAATCCCCCGTCACCGCCGCCGCCGTCGTGCGGCTGATGTTCGCCGAGTCGGGCATCGCGAAGGCCCTGGCGCTCCCCCTCGAGCCCGGCGACCACCCCGGCCTCGACGAGCGCCCCGTCGGCCCGGAGAAGCTCTCCCGATGATCACCCTCGACGACCTCCACGGCCGCTTCACCCGCCGCGAGCTCACGCCCCGGGAGCACCTCGACCGTGTGCTCGACGGCCTCCGCGGCGCGGCGCAGCGCTCGCCCGCCCACGCCGCCGTGCGCGACTACAACGACGAGCAGGCCCGCCGCGCCGCCGACGCGGCCACCGCCCGCTACGCCTCCGGCCAGGCCCTCGGGGCCTTCGACGGCATACCCATCGTGGTAAAAGACGAGGTCGACGTGGCGGGGCTGCCCACGCGCGCGGGCACGGTGTACCGCCCGTCGCTCCCGGCGGCGCGCGACGCCACGGCGGTGGCCCGGCTGCGCGACGCGGGCGCCGTGGTGGTCGGCAAGAGCGTGCAGCACGAGCTCGGCCTCGGCGCGACGGGCATCTCGCCGCACGAGGCGCTCACCCCGCGCAACCCGCACGACCCGCGCCGCGCCCCCGGCGGCTCGTCGTCGGGCAGCGCGGTGGCCGTGGCGCTCGGGGCGGTGCCCGTGGCGCTGGCCTCGGACGGCGGCGGCTCGGTGCGCATCCCGGCCTCGCTCTGCGGCGTGTGGGGGCTCAAGCCCACCTTCGGGCGCATCCCCAACACGGGCGACGACAACCTCGACGGGACGCTCGGGCACCTCGGGCCCATCGCCCGCTCGGTCGAGGCGATGGAGAAGTTCTTGCGGGTGACGGCGGGGGACGACGGTCGTTGCCCGGTGGCCCACGGCACCCCCGCGCTCGACCTCGCGGCCCTCGACGGCGCGCGCGACCGCGACCTCACCGGGCTGCGCATCGGCGTCGACCCCGACGAGTGGGCCGACGCCAACCCCACCATCGCCTTCATCTGCCGCGAGGCGCTGCGCACGCTGGAGAGGCAGGGCGCCGTGCTGCGCGACGTCTCCCTCCCCCTCGGCCGCCACGCCGGGGCGATCGGCTTCGTGACCATGGCCGTCGAGGCGGCCCGCGGGCACGCCGAGGAGTACCGCCGGCACCGCGAGCAGATGGCCCTCGACGTGCGCCTCGCCATCGCCATCGGCGGGCGCATCTCCGCGGTGGAGCACCAGCGGGCGCAGGTCCTCCGCCGGCGGCTGCGCCGGCAGATGGCGGCCGTGCTGGGCGAGGTCGACCTGTACGCCACGCCGACGGTGGCGAGCGCGGCGCCGAAGGTGCGAGCGCGGGCCGAGCGCGCGGGCGAGGCCGACCAGGCGGTGACCAACGACCTGGTGCGCTTTACCTTCCTGGGTAACCTCACGGGGCTGCCCGCGCTGACGGCGCCGGTGGGCGTGCAGGGCGCGCGGCTCCCGGTGGGCCTGCAGCTGATGGCGAAGCCGTGGGCCGAGGCGACGCTGCTGGCCGCGGCCTACGGGCTGGAGCGCGCGGGGTATGCGCCGCCGAAGCCGACCGTGGTCGTAGGGGCGGACTGGTGAGCTGAGGGGCGATCGGCCCGCTCAGCCCGCTCCTGCCACCACCCTCGCCACCGCCGCCGGGTCTTCGAGCGCCACGTTGTGCCCGACCCCCGCGACCCGGTGGTGCACCACCCTCCCGCCGCTCCGCCGCACCATCTCCTCCGCGATGCGTGTGAACTTCTCGTCGCGCTCGCCGGTCACCGCGTGCACCGTGAAGGGCGCCGTCGCCAGTGCCCCCCACCGCGGCGGCATGCGCCCCGTGCTCAGCGTCGACAGCGCCCACGCGATGCCGCCTGCCTCGTGCCCGGTGCGCCACGCCCGCTGCGCCGCCCGCAGCTCCGGGGCCATCTCCCGCTGCGTGGCGAACAGCGGCAGCGCCTCCCACCGCTCCACGAAGGCCTCCAGCCCGTCGCGCGCGATGCTCGCGGCCAGGGCGTCGTCGGCCGCCGCCCGCTCTGTCCGCTCGACCGGGTCCTCGATGCCGGGCGTCCCGCCCACCAGCACCACCGCGCGCACGTCGCCCGGGTGGCGCAGCGCCAGCGAGAGCGCGAGGCGCGCGCCCAGCGAGTAGCCCACCAGCACCCGCCGACCCGTTGTCCACGGCGCCAACGTGTCGACCACCTCGTCGAAGCCCGCGCCGGGCAGCACCCACGGCGACGGCCCGTGGCCCGGCATCCACCAGGCCTCTTCCAGCGCACCCCGCACCCCCGACCACTGCGCCGGCGACCCGAGGAAGCCGTGCAGCCACCCGATCACGCCGTGAGCTCCCGCTCCACCCGGGCGCGCACCCGCTGCCGCCGCGCGCCCGCGTCCTCGGGCGGGACCACCGCCTCGATCACCGTCACCCCGCTCGTCTCCACCGCCTCGTCGAGCGCCGCCGAGAGCGCCGCGGGCGTGTCCACCCGGGCGTAGCGGTGCCCGAAGGCCGCCGAGGCCTCAGCCCAGCGAATACCCTGCGGCGTAAGGAAGAAGCGCGCGAACACCCCCGCCCCCGCGCTCCCCGGCGGCGCCGCGCGCCCCAGCGGGAGCTCGGCGAAGATGCGACCGCCCTCGTTCTGCACCAGCAGCACCACCAGCGCGCCGTCGAGGTCCTGCGCTGCGGCGAGTCCCCCGAGGTCGTGCGCCGCGCTCACGTCGCCGAGCAGCACCGCCACGGGCTCGGCGGGCGGGTGCTTCGTGCGCGCGCCCACCGCCCCGGCCACGAGCCCGTCGATGCCGCTGCCTCCCCGCTGGTGCAGCACCCGCAGCGTGCGCCACGGCGAGGCCAGCTCCAGGTCGCGCACCGGCATGCTGTTGCCCGCCACCAGGCACGCGCCCGCGGGCAGCGCGTCGACCAGCGACTGGGCCACCGTGAGCTCGTCGAGGGCCTCGCCGAAGGTCTCCGCGCGCACCGCCGACCACGCCGCCGCGTCGGCCCTGGCGAGCGCCGCCGACCACGCCGGGTCGGAGGCCACCGGGCGCGCGCCCAGGCCTAGCAGTACCGCGTGCGCCACCGCCTCGGGCTCGCCCCAGAGCAGCGCCCGCGCGTCGCCCGTCGGGTCGGACCAGCCCTGCGGCGCCACCACCCAGCGCTCGACCGCGGGGTGGGTGATCCAGGCCGTGAGCGCAGGCGAGGTGGGCGGCAGCGACCACGCGACCACCACGTCGGGCGGGTGCGCCGCGCGCCACCGCTCGCTGCGCGCCGCGAGGTCGAGGCCCGGGACGACCAGCGCGCCGCCCGAGGACTCCACGTGCCGGTAGCCGCTGGAAGACTCGGCCACGACGGGCGCGCCCACCGCGGCGGCCAGCGCGAAGAGGGCCTCGCGGGCGGCGCCGCCCCAGGTGAGGGTGGGGCCGCAGACGAAGAGCGGACGGCGGGCGTGGGCGAGGCGGTCGGTGAGCGCGGCCACCCCCTCGGCCGAGGGAATACACTCCGGGGTAAAGGTGCGCGGCGCCCCGAGGGCGACGAGGCGCGCGAGCCCGGCGGACCAGGGCTCCGGGGCAGCCACGGCGACGGGCTCCAGGGGCTTGCGGAAGCGCGCGTTGACGTGCACCGGGCCGGGCGTGGGGGAGCGGGTGAGCGCGAGGGCCTGGGCGGCGATGCGGCCGACGGCGGCGAGGGCCTCGGGGGAGGCGTCGGGCAGGCCGAGCTCGGCGCGGTGGCGCACCACGCGGCCGAAGAGGTCGGTCTGGTCGATGGTCTGGGGGGAGGCGCAGTCGTAGGCCTCCCACGGGCGGTCGGTGGTGACCACGAGCACCGGGACGAAGGCCTGCGCGGCCTCGATGAGGGCCGGGAGGTAGTGGGCCCCGGCGGTGCCGGAGGTGCAGAGGAGCATCGAGGCGCGGCCCGTGAGCCGGGCCTGGCCGAGGGCGACGAAGGCCGCGGCGCGCTCGTCGACGACCGGGAGGCACTGCACGCGGGGAGACCCGGCGGCGGCGAGGGCCAGCGGGGTGGAGCGCGAGCCGGGGGAGATGATCACGTCCCGGAGGCCGGAGTCGGCGAGGGCGCTGATGAACCACCGGGCCCAGGCGCTGTGGAGGTCGGAGGGGGGGCTGGTCATCGGGGTCCTTCGAGGGCGACGCGCGCCGTGCGGAGCTTGGCCTCGGTCTCGCGCCACTCGGCCTCCGGGTCAGACCCGGGCACCAGCCCCGCGCCGACGTAGGCCCAGGCCTCGCCGCCGCGGATCACCGCCGAGCGCAAGGTCACCACGAAGCACCCGTCGCCGCGGGCGTCGCACCACCCGAGCGCGCCCGCGTACCAGCCGCGGGGGGCGGGCTCGCGGCGGGCGATCCAGCGCAGGGCGGCGTCCCGGGGCGAGCCCGCGACGGCGGGCGTGGGGTGCAGCGCCGCGGCGAGGGCGAGCGCGTCGGGGGCGGGCGAGGCGTGGGCGCGCAACGGGGTCCAGAGGTGGTGCACCGAGGGGAGCGAGCGCACCGAGGGGACGGGGTCGTGGGCGACCGCGAGGCCGAGAGCGCGCAGCGCGTCGGCGATGAAGGTGACCACGAGGGCGTGCTCGTGGCGGTCCTTGGCGCTGGCGAGGAGGGCGGCGACGGCCGCGGGGTCGTCGGCGCCGCGGGGGAGGCTCCCGGCGAGCGCGTCGACCTCGACGGCGTCGCCGCGCCGCAGGACGAGGCGCTCGGGCGTGGCGCCCACGAAGACCACACCGGGCGCGAGGGTCATCGCGAAGCGGGCGCCGTCGTGCACCGGGAGCCCCGCGAGCACCTCCGCGAGGGGCCATGGGCCCGGGCGGGTCCAGCGCACCCGGCGCGCGCCGACGAGCTTGGCGACGGCGCCGTCGGACATGGCCGCGAGGGCGTCGCGCACGAGGGCGGTCCACCGCCCGTGGGCGGCGGGGTCGAGCGCGCGGGCGGCGGGCGCGGCGGGGGGGGTGCTTACCCCATGGGGTAATCCCCAGCGCAGGGCGCGGGCCTCGGCGGCGGTGCCCGCCCACTGGACGAGCGCGCGGCCGCGGTGGTGGGTGCGCGCCCAGGTCGGGAGCACCATGCGGGCGCCGGGGGTGCCGGCCCAGGCGGGGTCGTCGGCGTGGGGGCGCGCCGGGTCGAAGCACTGGCCGCCGAACATCCGCGGCGGGGGCGCGTCGGCGTGGTCGGAGAGGTGGGTGACGGAGGCGAGGGCGCGGCGCACCGCCGGGGCGAGCGCGGCGAGCGAGGGTCCGTCGAGGGTGACCGCGGCGCCCCATGCGTCGGTGGCGCCGTCCGCGTCGGTGGACCAGTGGATCGACGGCGCCGCGGCGGTGGCGGCGGGGTCGGCGGGGTCGGCGTCGGGCGCGGCGGTGACGGCGACGAGCGCGGCGGGCGGGAGCGCGTCGAGGCGAGCGAGCATCGGTGCAGACAGCGGGACCATCGGCGCCCGGACGGTGATGGCACCGGGCGCGAAGGTCAATCGCCGCGTTGGGAGGGAGCGTAGGGGGCGTCGGAGTTCATCGACGAAGTTGGCAGAGGCCCCCGCGGCGTGCTGCGATGCAGGCCATGGCGCACGGATCCAAGGTGAACTCATGCTTCCCCACGGGGCTCCCGTACCCGGGGATCATGCCCTTCCTCCGCACGGCGCCGCCCGCGCAGCTCGGGCTGGCGGAGGAGCTCGACCCCGACGCCCCGTGGCACACGCTGCCCATCGCGGCGATCGACACGGAGACCACCGGGCGCGACCCGGGCCGCGGCGACCGCATCGTGGAGATCGCCGTGGTGCACCTGCGCGACGGCGTGGTCGAGGGGCGCTACGGCATGCTGGTCAACCCGGGCATCCCCATCCCCGCCGACGCGGCGGCGGTGCACGGCATCACCGACGCGCAGGTGAAGGGGCAGCCCACCTTCGAGCAGCTGGCGCCGAAGATCCTGGAGCTGCTCCAGGGGCGCATCCCGCTGGCCTACAACGCCGGCTTCGACCGGGGCTTCATCCGCTCCGAGCTGGTGCGCGCCGGGGTGGAGGTCACCAAGACCCCCGCGACGCCGCCCGCCCTGCGCGGCACCGAGTGGCTCGACCCGCTGGTCTGGGCCCGGGCATTACAGACCGGGGTAAAGGGCTTCAAGCTGGGGGAGGTCTCGCTGCGACTGGGGGTCGACCTGTCCAACGCCCACCGCGCGACCGACGACGCCGAGGCCGCGGGGATGGTGCTGTACAAGCTGCTCCCGAAGGAGCGCGGCACCACCTACCGCTCGCTGGTGCTGGAGCAGCGCGGGCTGAAGTCCGGCCCCGCGGGCCGCACCTGGCGGCGGTAGCGGCGCCCCGGTCGGGGCCCCCCGTTGGCCCTGCTACTGCTTCGCCCGGAGGTCGCGCCGGCGCACCACGTCGCGGTAGCTCTCCCGCGCGCGGATCAACAACGCCTTGCCCTGGTCGATGAGCACCTCCGCGGGGCGCGCCCGGAGGTTGTAGTGCGACGCCATCGCGTAGCCGTAGGCCCCGGCGTTGCCCACGATGGCGAGGTCGCCCTCCTCGGGCATCGGGATCATCCGCTCCTCGGCGAGCACGTCGCCGCTCTCGCAGATGGGCCCCACGATGAAGCTCCGCAGCGCCGCGCCGTCGCGCAGCGGGACCATGCTCACCGGGTGATACGACTGGTAGAGCGCCGGCCGGATGAGGTGGTGCATCCCCGAGTCGACGCCGATGAACACCCGGTCGCGCGTGCGCTTGAGGGTCGTGACCTGGGTGAGCAGCGCCCCGGCCTCGGCCACCACGTAGCGCCCGGGCTCCAGCAGGAACTTCAGCGGCTTCTTGCGGCCCTTCTGCATGGCGCGGAAGCGGGTCATCACCCGCGACCCGAGGCCCGCGAGGTCGAGGGGTGACTCCTCCGGGCGGTACGGCACGCCGAAGCCGCCGCCCGCGTCGAGCACCTCCAGGTCGGGCAGCGCCTCGCTGAAGGCCAGCAGGGGGTCGAGCGCGTCGAGGAAGAGCTGCGGGTCGAAGATGCCCGACCCGATGTGCTGGTGCAGCCCGACGATGCGCAGCCCGTGGCGCGCCGCGATGGCCCTGGCCTCGGGGAGGTCTTCGGGCGCGAGGCCGAACTTGCTGTCGGGCCCGGCCGTGACGACGTGCGGGTGGTGCCCGCCGCCGACCTCCAGGTTGACCCGCAGCGACACCCGCGACCCGCTGAACATCCGCCCGTACCGGTGCAGCGACGAGAGCGCGTCGAGGTTGATGAGCACCCCCGCGCGGTGCACGGCGCGCAGGTCGTCGTCGCTCGGGCTGTTGCCCGAGTAGATCATCTCGGCCTTGCGGAAGCCGCACTCCAGCGCGAGCTGCACCTCCCAGGGCGAGACCGTGTCCACCCCGAGGCCCATCGAGCGCACGATGCGCAGCAGCGACGGGTTGGCGTTGGCCTTCATGGCGTAGCGCAGCCCGACCCCCGGGAAGGCCCGCAGCAGGGCCCGGCAGCGGTTGCGCAGCACCGGCGCGGAGTACACGTACAGGGGCGTGCCGAAGCGATCGCAGAGGCGGCGGGCGCGCCGCGGGCCGAGCCAGGAGTGCCAGGGGGGAGTGTTCATGAGTGTTCCGAGAAGAGGGCGCGGTGCAGCGAGCGCACGGCCCGCTCGCCGTGGGCGTCGGGCACCAGCAGGCTCAGGTTGATGGCGCTCGCGCCCATGGAGAGCAGCTGCGCGGGGATGTTCTCCTCGGCCAGCACGGCAAAGATGCGCGCGCAGGGCTTCGGGTCGTCGAGCAGGCCCGCGGCGATGACGCACACCAGGGTGTGGTCGGCGGTGACCGTCACCTCGCCGTAGGTGCGCAGCTCGCGCACGGCGCCGTCGAGGCCGTCCTCCCGGTCGACGGTGCAGCTCACCGACACCTCGCTGGTGCTCACCAGGTCGACCACCACCTGGTGCCGCGCGAAGACCTCGAAGATCTTCGCGAGGAACCCGTGCGCCAGGAGCATCCGGGTGGACACCACGTTGACGCTCCGGATGCCGCGCTTGTGGGCGAGCGCCCGCACGCCGCGCGCCTCGCGGTCGCCCTCGGCGGTGATCACCGTGCCGGGGTGCTCGGGCTCGAAGGTGTTCTTCACCCGCACCGGGATGCCCCGCTTCACGGCGGGGTGGATGGTCTTCGGGTGCAGCACCTTCGCGCCGAAGTACGCGAGCTCGGCGGCCTCGTGGAAGGACAGCACCGGGATGGTGCGCGCGTCGGGCGCCACCCGCGGGTCGGCGGACATCACCCCGGGCACGTCCGTCCAGATCTCGATCTCGTCGGCGTGGATGGCCGCCCCGACGATGGCCGCGGAGTAGTCGCTGCCGCCGCGCCCGAGGGTGGTCACCCGCCCGTCGAGGGTGCGCCCGATGAAGCCCGTCACCACCGGCACCTTGCCCTCGTCGACCAGCGCCGTGACGCCCGCGCGCAGCAGGTCGCCGCTCTCCAGCAGCGGCTCGGCGCCGCCGAAGTTGGCGTCGGTGAGCATCCCGAGGTCGAAGGCGTCGGCGTGCACGGCGTCGACCCCGCGCTTGCGCAGCGTCGCCGCGATGCCGCGGGCGGAGATGCGCTCGCCGAAGGAGGCCACGGCGTCGAGGAGATCGAGCGAGCCGTCGCCCCGCGCCGCGATGGCCTCCAGGGCCGCGCGCAGCCCGGCGAGCTCGCGCTGCACGATGGCCGGGTCGAGGTCGAAGGCCGAGAGCAGCGCCGTGACCCGGGCCTCGATGGGAGAGGCGTCGACGCGGCCCTCCCTGGCGTGGCGCGCCGCGGTGAGGAGCATGTCGGTCACCTTCGAGGCCGCGCTGACGACCACCACGGGCCGGCGGGGCAGCGAGCGGCTCACGATGTCGCACAGGTTGGCGATGCGGGTGGGATCACCGACGGAGGTGCCGCCGAACTTCATGACGCGCATAGGGTTTGTTGCCGCGGGGAGTAGCAGACGCCGCGGTCGGATGGCCAGCTAGTGACCGACGCGGTCCCACGCGGCGCGGGCGTCGATGCCCCGCTCGCGGAAGCGCGGCACCCAGTCGCGGAGGAGGGTCTTGTCCACCACCTCGGCGTAGCGGGCGGGGGGCATGAGGCCCCAGCGACGGTCCTCCGGGGAGACCTCCGTGAGCGCCGCGGCGAAGGCCGGGGCGTAGCTCGCCCGGATGCGCGCGAAGCAGCCCGGCAGCTCGCGCGCCACCAGCGCCCGCAGCTCGGGCCCGAGCGGGCCGTCGAGCATGGCGTCGAGCAGGGTCCACCCGAAGTCCCGGTGGCGCACCTCGTCGGCGAGGATGCGCCGGAGCGCGGCCTTCGCCGTGGGCTCCTCACACCCCTCCCGGAGGTACCGGAACAAGGGCACCGCCACCGTCTCGCCGAGACAGAATACGTCCAGGCCTACCCGGGTGATGTCCCACTCCAGCGGGTCGCCCGAGCGCTTCGGGTGCTCCAACGACTCGCGCGCCAGCTGCGGCGTGCCGGTGCCCCCGGCGGCGCGGTACACGGCCATGGAGAGGTCGGCGTGGTCGAGCTCGTCGGCCGCGATGCGCAGCCCGGCATGCAGGAGGTCGGGCGAGGCCCCGGCCTGGGTGAGCCAGAGCGTGAGGTGCTGGGTGATGACCGACGAGCGGTACTCCGCCTCGACGCGGCGGAGCCACTCGGCCCGGGCGCGCGCGAGGGCGTCACGATCGGGCGGCGCTTCGACGGCCGGGGCGGCGGGCTCGGACGCAGAGGGCTTCATCGCGGGAGAAGATCCCGCGAGGGCGCCGCGGCGGTCAACGCCACCGCTGGGGGGGCATTGGCGTTGAGACTACAGCCCGACCTCCATCAGGGCGGGCGCCGCGACGCGCAGGTCGTGCGCGCGGGCGACGCGGCCGCGGTCGTGGGTGGCATCGAGCTCGCGGCGCAGGCGGGTGAGGTCGAGGGAGCTGGTCATGGCGCCGGGCACGATGCGCCCGCGGCGCAGCGAGGGAAAGGCGCCGAGGTCCCCGATCCGCCGCGCGGGTCGACGAAGCTTCTCGCGTCGACGCGCACCGGCGCTTGGGGGCCTTGACAGATTCGTGAAAGAAGCGGCGCGAGGCGCAGCTCTCCCTCCGCGACGGAGTAGACCTCGCCGCAGGGGATGTGACGGGCTGAGCGGAGCGCCCGCTACGGGTTGACGAACGCGGCGCGCCCCTCGAAGGCCACCGCCGCCGAGAACGACCGGCAGTTTCCGTCCTCGTCGGGATCGAGGTCGGTGATCGACAGGATCAACCTCCGCACGAGCCCCATCAGGTCCGACCCGATGACCAGGGTCTCCGTGGCGGCGATCATTCCGGCGGCAGGAATCCCGCCACCCACAAGGCCCTCGAAGGTGTCGTCGGCTCGCCAGCGGATGCGCACCTGCGCGTTCTGGATGGGGATCACGAAGCGCGCCGTGAGCACCGCGACCGGCAGTCCGAGCGCGAAGGGCCCGGCTTCGATCACGCCGTTGCGCATCCGCCCGGTGACGCGGCTGACGGGCTCCTCGCGGATCGTGTCGAAGGTCTGGCCGGGGTCGATGCGGGCGTCGCTCCCGACGAACGGACTGCCCTGCACGCGCCGGAACACCACGGTCACGCACGGGTCGTTGAGGCGGTCGTCGAGGCCCTCGATGGAGACGGCCAACATCATCTGGCCGTTGTTGATCGCGCCCTGGATCGCCGCGTCGAGGGCGCCGGCGGTCGCGGTGTCGAGCGCGGGCACCAGCAGCGAGAGCTGGTTGTCGACTCCCGCCGTGCCGTCGGGGTTCGTCAGGTCGCGCCGACGGCAGGAGAGCGCGTCGTCGGCGCCGCTGACGCGCCCGTCGAGGTTGAATCCATCGGAGATGCCCGGCGCGCTCTGACGCAGGAGCACGAGCTTCGTCATCACCATGGACTGCTCGGTCGACGTGACCGGGCACTGCGCGGGCACCGGCCCCGCGAACGGGTCGACGGCCGCGTCATCGGCGCACCCCACCGACGCCGCCAGCAGCGAGAAGAGTCCCAGTCTTCGCAGTCGTTCCATTCTGTGAATCCCTGGCGGCAAGCGAGGCGTGGGGGGGCTGGTGCGACCGGCGGCCATCGACCAGCGAGCGGGTGCCAACCCTCGCACGGATCCGTCCAGGTTTCACGAGTGGAGCCGCGGGCCCCTACGCCACCGCGTTGGTGAGCCGCGGCTGTCCGGTGGTCTCGATGACCGAGAGCCACTGGGCCCCGTCCGGGTCCACCCGCTTCTTCTCGCCCGTGATCAGCGCCAACGGCACGTGCGTGAAGCGCCGGTGCCAGCGCCCGACGACGGCGTCGGTGCGGCCCGCCAGCCCGGCGTGCACGGCGTGGCGCGCGAGCTCGTTGCAGAAGATGGCGTCGGAGGCGTTGGCCGCCCCGGAGCGGATCATGTAGCTCGGGTCGATGTACTTCACCGTCGCCCCGACCTTGCGCGCGTGCAGGTGGGCGGTGATGGCGTCGCGCAGGAAGGGCCCGACGTCCGACGCGCCGTGGGCGTAGCGCAGGTTGCCCGAGGCGTCGCGCTGGGTGCCGGCGTCGGCGAGGCGCGACGCGCAGCCCTCGGCCACCACGATGACGGCGTGGCCGCGCTCGGCGAGGCGGCGCTCGAGGCAGGCGAGCAGCCCGTGCGGGCCGTCGAGCTCGAAGGGCACCTCCGGGATGAGGCAGAAGTTCACGTCCTCGCTGGCGAGCGTGGCGGCGGCGGCGATGAAGCCCGCCTCGCGGCCCATGAGCTTCACGATGCCGACGCCGTTGCGCGCCCCGCGGGCCTCGGAGTGCGCGCCGTCGATGGCCTGCCGCGCGACGTCGACGGCGGTGTCGAAGCCGAAGGTCTTGTCGACCCACGAGACGTCGTTGTCGACGGTCTTGGGCACGCCGAGCACGCCGAGGGGCAGCCCCCGGCGGAGGCACTCCTCGGCGATGGCGTGGGCGCCGCGGAGGGTGCCGTCGCCGCCGATGCAGAAGAGGATGTCGACGGCGTGGCGCTGGAGCGTGTCGACCATCATCCCGATGTCCTGCTGGCCGCGGGAGAGGCCGAGCATCGAGCCGCCGTGGCGGTGCACGTCGCGCACGGCCGACGGGTCGAGGGTGATCGGGGGGACGCCCGTCGCGGGGTTGAGCCCCTCGAAGCCGTAGCGGAACCCGAGCACCTCGCGCACCCGGTACTTGTGGTGCAGCTGGAGCACCATCGAGCGCAGCACGTTGTTGAGCCCCGGGCAGAGCCCGCCGCAGGTCACGATGGCCGCGCGGGTCTGCGCCGGATCGAAGAACAGGTGCTGCCGCGCCCCGGCGCGCTCGAAGCCCGCGATGGCCTGCGGCGCCCCGGCGTTGTAGTCCACCTGCACGAGCACCCGCGCGAGGTCGTCGGTGTAGTCCGGGATGAAGTCGCCGGCGATGACGGAAAGGTCGAGGGGCGAGGGCACGCGGCACGGGCCGAGCCGCCGCACCGCGAAGGCGTCGTGCACGGAGCCTGAGAGGGGTTCGGTGTCCACGCCACCGACCATAGTGTCGGAGGGGGCTTCGCTACCAGCTCTGCGGGAGCGACTCGTCGGCCCGCGCAAAGGCCCCGATGGCGAGGAGCGCCCCGATGGCCACCACCCCGACGGCGACCTGGGAGATGGACCCGAGGGTCCACGCGGCGATGACCAGCACGAGGCCCACGAGGCGCGCGGGGGCGTAGCGCGACCAGCTCGCCGACCAGGCCAGCGCGAGGTCGGTGGGGGTGAGCACCAGCACCATGAGGTTGGTGTGCAGCTCCGGGAGGGCGGAGGCCGCGGCCATGCCCCAGACCAGCGCCCCGAGCAGGGTGAGCGCGGCCACCAACAGCCCGCGCGCGGCGAGGGAGAGGGCCCGCGCGCGGCGCTGCCCCGCCCCGAGGCCGAGCAGGCCGAGGGCCCCGCTGAGCGCGGCCAGGAGGCCGATCCCGCGGCCCGGCTCGCCCGGCTCGACGGGGCGCACCCGGGTGGACACGGCGACGGGGGCCACGCCGCTGGCCCGCTGCACCTCTTCGCGCAGCACCGCCGGCAGGAACATCTCCTCCCAGCGGTTCATGGTCGCGTCGAGGGGGCGCCCGAGGAGGAGCTCGGCGAGGCCGAGCAGGCGCGCGTCGCTGGCGAGGCCCTCGAGGGTGCGCTCGCGCCAGGTGCGCGGGGTGGACACCGCGCGCGCGGTGGAGAGCGACCCCTCGGAGACGGCGTCGAGGTGGTCGCGGATGCGCGTGGTGCAGTTGTCCCGGTAGTGGTGATAGACGTAGTACCGGTGCTCCGGGAGGGCGTCGAGGGAGAGCCGGGCCACCAGCCGACGCCGCGCCTCGGCGGGGTACGGGAGCACCTGGCGCCAGACCGTGCGGTCCTCGATGCGGGCGTACTGCTGCATCGTCGCGGGCTCGTCGACCACCGACACCCAGAAGCGCGCGGTGCCCCGGAGCACGGCCCAGAGGAGCGCCTCGTAGGTGGTGAAGTCCGCGGTGCCGTAGTTGTAACAGCGGCCCTGCGGGGAGATCTCGTCGCGCACGCAGAGGGCCGCGTGGCCGTAGCGCGAGAACACGTCGTCGCCGGGCCCCATGGTGACCAGCGCCACCTCCGGGTCGGCGTGGGTCTGCGCGCCCGCCGCCGCGGGGAGCGCGAGCGCGGCGAGGCCGAGGGCGATCAGCGGACGCCGGGCGAGCGCCATCGGTTGATGCGACGCGGCCACGGGGCGTCCTCCCGCTTGCCGAGGGTCTTCGCGAGGGCGAGAAGCTGCGCGACGTGGGCCTCCGCGATGTCCTCCGCGGGGCCGTCGAGGGAGGCGCCGTCGCGGCGGATGAGCACCCGCGCGCGGCCCGTGTGCGCGGACGTGAACACCGCGGCGTCGTAGCGCGCCTCGGCCTCGGCCCCCTCGATCAGCGTCAGCTCGTACCGCACCCCCGACCGTGGAACCACCGCGTGCATCGTGCCGCTCTCTACACCGCTTCGTCGGCGTGGTGGAAGACCTCGCGGCCCGCCACGAAGGTGCGCGTCACCCTACCTGTCACGGCCCATCCCTCGAAGGGGGTGTTCTTGGACTTCGACTGCATCCGCGCGGCGTGCACCGTCCACCCGGCCTCCGGGTCGATGACCACCACGTCGGCGCGCGACCCCTCCCGCAGCGACGGCGTGCGCAGCCCGAAGACCCGCGCGGGCGAGGTGGTGAGCGACTCGATCACCCGCCCCACGGAGATGCGCCCCTTGCGCACGAGGTCGAGCAGCAGCGGCAGGCAGGTCTCCAGGCCCAGCATGCCGGGCGGCGCCTCGGCGAACTCGCAGTCCTTCTCGCGCTCGGCGTGGGGCGCGTGGTCGGTGGCCACGCAGTCGATGGTGCCCTCGGCGAGCGCGTCGATCATCGCGTCGACGTCCGACTGCTCCCGCAGCGGGGGGTTGACCTTGCAGTGCGTGCGGTAGCCCAGCACGGCCTCGTCGGTGAGCGTGAGGTGATGCGGCGTGACCTCCGCGGTGACGGTGAGCCCGCGCGACTTGGCCTCGCGCACGATGGCCGCGCTGCCCGCGGTGCTGGCGTGGGCGACGTGGTAGGCCGCGCCGGTGGTCTGGGTGAGCAGCACGTCGCGGGCGACGATGTGGTCCTCGGCGACGCGGGGCCACCCCTTGAGCCCGAGGCGGGTGGACACCCTGCCCTCGTGCATCTGGGCGCCCGCGGTGAGCGCGTGGTCCTCGGCGTGCTGCACCACCACGAGGCCGAAGGTGCGGGCGTACTCCAGGGCGCGGCGCATCACGCCCGCGTCGGTGACGCAGCGCCCGTCGTCGCTCACGGCCACGCAGCCGGCGTCGCGCAGGTCGGCCATCTCCGCGAGCTCACGGCCCGCGAGCCCGCGGGTGATCGCCCCGATGGGGTGCAGGTTGACGATGCCGTGCGAGCGCCCCTTGGCGACCATCATCTCCGTGATGGCCCGGTTGTCGTTGACGGGCTTCGTGTTGGGCATCGCGCACACGGTGGTGAACCCGCCCGCCGCGGCGGCGCGCGTGCCCGACGCGATGTCTTCCTTGTACTCGAGCCCCGGCTCGCGCAGGTGGGCGTGCAGGTCGACGAAGCCCGGCGTCACCCAGCGCCCGGCGCAGTCGATGATGACCGTGTCGCGCTCGTCGGCGCGGATGGCAGCCGCGGCCATCGGCCCTACGGTGGCGATGCGCTCGCCCTCGATGATGACGTCCGCGACCTCGTCGCGGCCCGTCGACGGATCGATCACCCGGCCACCGAGAAGCACAGTCCGTGTCACGGGCGGCACCCTACACGCACGGGTTCGGGCGGCGCAACGCGGCGATGTGCGGTCGTGATATGTCACCCGCCGAAAGGGAGTGACCGCTCATGACCTCCTGCCGCTCCGGGTGGCCGCGCGCCGCCTGCGCCCTCGCGATCGTCGCCTCGACCTCGCCCGCGTGGCCCCAGCCGCGACCCGCCCCCAGCCCGGGCGCGGCGCAGCTCCTCAACGTGCGCAACCGCGTCGACGTGTCGGGCGAGCGCGGCCCCGGCGGAGCGCACCCCGCGACCGCCCAGGCGCTCCCGCCCGGCGCCCAGGTCACGACCCGCCAGGACGCCGGGGCCACGCTCCGCTTCCCGGGCCTGGGCGACCTCCAGATCGAGCAGCAGTCCGTCGTGGCGCTGCCCGCCGCGGCCACCGGCGGCGCGTCCCCGCGGGAGCCCACCCTCTCGCGCGGCGCGGTGCGGGTGCTGGTGCAGCCCGCCTCCCCGGCGCCCGACGCGGCCCTCTCGCTGCGCACCCCCGGCGGAACGGTGACCATGACCCGCGGCGAGTACCGCGTGCACGTCGACTCCTCGGAGGCCACCCGGGTGGTCGCCTACCGAGGCCGCGCCAGGGTCTCGGACGGTCCGCGGAGCTTCTTCATCGGCGAGGGCACGGCCACGCGCGTCGACGACGCCCGGCCCGGCGTGGCGGCCTATCCCCCCATCCGCATCCCGCGGTCGCCGGGGTGGACCCAGGCCCTGCCGACGCGGGTGATCACCCTCGACGGCGCCGCCTCCGTCGAGGGCCGCTACGCCGCGCCGCCGCGCCAGCACCATCCCCCTCGCCGCTGGGTGCAGACCCTTAGCCGCGACGCCGCCTTCGAGGACCTCGTCTTCGAGCGCGAGGTCGACGTCGGCGAGACCCGCTTCGCCGCCGAGCGCCTCCCGGAGGGGGAGTACTTCGCGCGCGTGGTGAGCGTCGACGCCGAGCGCTACGAGAGCCACTCGTCCGCGGTGCAGCGCTTCCGGATCTTCGCGCCGCGGGTGATCCCCAGCGGCCCCGGGCGGGGGGCGGAGGTGTTCGTCCCGCAGGGTCTCTTCTGCCGCCTCGACGACAACGCCCTCCCCTCCGGCGTGTCCTACGCCCTGGTGCCGGGGAGAGCCCACGTGCTGCTGTGCGCCACCACCGAGGACATGCGCAGCCCCACCCGCGTGGCGATCTCCGCCGAGCAGGCCGGCGAGGTGCTCCACGAGGTGCGGCTGGAGTCCCCGTGGCGGCCGTCAGGCGGAACCGGGCCGGTGGCGATCCGCCTGCGCGACGCCTCGGGCCGGGCCTACCCCTACGCGAACATCACCGTGCGCGCGAGCCCGGGCGTCGACGTCGAGACGGTGCGCGAGGAGGCCGAGCGCGGGCTCTACGTGACGCGCGCGACCTACGGGGCCAACACCCCGGTGACGCTGGATTTCGTCATTAACGACACGGTGCGCTTCCGCGAGCGCCTGGGCGGACCCATCACCGCGCCGCCCCCGCGCTGAGCGCCGCCGGCTGTGAGCCTGGGCGGGTGCTCCCCTTACCGGCGAGGCCGATCGCTGCCGGCCTTACGGGTGCTCCCGGACCGGCGGCGCGAGTCAGCCCGTCAGCACAGCACCCGCGTGAGCGAAGGCGCGACGGCCATATCGCCGGCCGCGGGGAGTTCGCGCTCGCCCACGTCGCCGCGGTCACCCCCGCGCGGGCAGCACGCTCTCGAACCTCTTCGACGACGCCTCGCTCACGGCCACGCACACCACGGTCTGGTCGTCGGCCTGCGGCGCGTCTTCCACGAACGTGTCGAGGTCGCCCAGCACCGCCTCGAGCACCTGCCGCGCCGAGCCGCCGGTGCGCTCCAGCACCGCGTGCAGCCGCTCGACCCCGTAGAACTCGCCCGCCATCGAGCGCGCCTCGATGATGCCGTCGGTGTAGAGCACCAGCACGTCGCCCGGCAGCAGCTTGACCTGCGCCTCGGCCACCTCCACCCGGGCCTCGACGCCCACCGGCAGGCAGCGCGCCTCGGCGTACTCCAGCGGCGTCACCCGCCCCCCGCGCAGCAGCAACGGCGTGGTGTGACCGGCGTTCGAGAAGCGCAGGATCTGCTGCGTCAAATCGAGCGACAGGAACACCATCGTGACGAACATCCCGTCCTCGGCCACCTCCGAGAGCGCGCGGTTGACCCGCTGGATGATCCGCCGCGGGTGCGACTCCACCGGCGCCGCGAAGCGGATCTCGCTGGTGACGCGCGCCATGAAGAGGGCCCCGGAGATGGCCTTGCCCGAGACGTCGCCGACCACCATCGCGAGGCGCGTGGGGTCGAGCCACAGGAAGTCGTAGAAGTCGCCGCCGACGTGAAACGCAGGCTCGTAGTGCACCGCGAAGTCGAGCCCCGACACCTTCGGCGGCTCGCGCGGCAGCAGGTTGCGCTGGATCTGCCGGGCCAGCCGCAGGTCGTAGTCGAGGCGCTCGCGGGCGAGCAGGCGGTGGTGCAGCCCGATGAGGTGCAGCGCGATGCCCGCCTGGCTGGCGAGGCCCTGGAGCAGGTCGAGGTCGTCCTGGGTGAAGTACCCGAGGGCCGTCTCCGCGTCGACGTGCAGGATGCCCAGGTGCTCGCCGCGGAACGACAGCGGCGCCCCCATGCGCCACCCCACGGCCCCCTCCTCCACCGGCGGCACCGTGCCGTCGGGCATGGGCATCAACAGCGGGTTCTTGATGACCAGGGTGTCCATCGGGCTGATGGGCGTGTCGGTGGTCGCGCGCAGCAGCACCGAGTGCCCCTGGCGCAGCACCCGGTCGACCACCTGCTGCGAGATGTCCATGGTCTGGCCGCCGCCGGGCGTCTCCCGGCCCTTGCGGCGCCGCGCAGCCTGCGTGCGAAGCTGCCGCGAGCGCTGGTCGAAGGTCACCGCCGCCACCGCCGACGCCTGCGGGAATACCTCCAACAGTATTCCGCAGACCTTCTCCAGCAGGGCGTTGGCGTCGAGCGTGCTCGCGACCGTCTCCGAGATCCGGTACATCGCCTGGAGCTTGCGTTCGAGCCGCGCGGCGTCGATGGGCCGGTCGGAGGTGCCCTTGCTGGCCGAGGGCGACAGGCTGGGCTTGAGGCTCAGCCCGAGGTGCGCCACCTCGATCATGCTGAGGGTGTGCTCGGCGGTGTCCTGGGTGATGCGCACCGAGGTGCTCTCGGCCTGCGCCACCATCTCGTCGCTCAGGTCGATGCGGAAGCGCGACGCGCCGATCTCCACCTCGTCGCCGTGCCGCAGCCGCGCGCTCCCCTGGATGCGCCGGCCGTTGACGAAGGACCCGTTGCAGCTCCCGAGGTCTTCGAGCGCGTAGCCGTCGCCCTCGCGGCGGATGCGCGCGTGCCGCCGCGAGATGCGCTGGTCGGGGATGCAGATGTGGCAGTCGAGCCGCCGGCCGAGCAGGCACTCCCCGGCGTCGAGGCGGTACACCTTGCCGACGTCGGTGGGGCCGAGAGTGACGATGCTGGCCACGGCGCGATCAGAACCCCTTGAGCGCCTCTTCGGCCGTGGGGAATATGGGCAGCGCCTGGTCGAGCCGGAGCATCGCGAAGATGTCCTTCGGCTGCCCGGCCACGCCGGCCACCCGCACCGCGCCGCCGAGGGCGCGCAGCCGCTTGAACAGCGACACGATGATGGCCACCCCGGAGCTGTCGATGACCTTCACCGCGGACATCTCGAACACCACCTTGATGCCGCCGCGTTCGACCAGCTGCTCGACCAGGAGGCGCGCCTCCGGGACGGTGAGGGCGTCGAGGTTCTCTTCCTGCACCCGCAGGACGACCACGCCAGCCTGCTCGGTGAGTTCATGCTTCAGCATCGGGGATCCCCATGGGAGGACGCGGACGTCGGCGCCGCGCATTCGGAGAGAGTCTTGGTCATGGTGAGGAGGTTCTTGTCCTGGCGGCGCTCGTAGGTGACGGACGACATGGCACTGCGGATGATGAAGAGCCCCATGCCCCCTTCGGAGAGGGTTTCGAGCGCGGGCGCCTCGTCGCGGGCCCCGGCGTCTTCGAAGTCGAAGCCCGCGCCCTGGTCGGCCATGCGGAGGACCACCTCCTCATCATCCACCAGCAGCACCACCTCGACCTCGCCCGGGTCGACCGCGTAGGCGTGCTCGACGATGTTGTTGAAGGCCTCGTTGTAGGCGCTCATCAGCCGCCACTCCAGGCCCGCGCAGCCGGCGTCTCGCTCGACGCGGAGACAAACTGCGCGGACCATCGACCCGACCAGGTCGCGGAACCGCAGCTCGCCCGGAACGCTGGCTGTGAACCTCAGCGGCAACGCCTCACCGTCTTTCGGCGATCACCCTAGCACCGTTGCGCGCGCCGTTGGAACGCCCAATCACGGCCGCACGGTGCAGACCCGCGTCCCCATGGAGTCGGCCGTGACGAGGCACGCGCCGTTGGTGAACGGGCAGTCGGTGTCCGCGGCGCAGCGCAGCAGGCAGTACGGCCCGCCGCCGTTGACGGCGACGCAGGCGCTGTTGTCGGGGCACTCGGAGGTGGGGGCGCTGGCCGCGGGGGTGGTGCAGCGCGCCGTGCAGAAGAGCGCGGTGCGCCCCGACGGCGCCGTGGTCGAGAGGCACAGCGGGGTGCTGCCGCCGCCGCAGATGTCGATGCGCGAGCAGTTCTTGTAGGGCACATCATCGGCGCAGCCGACGAGCGCGGACAGGGCGAGGGCGGTGAGCAGCAGGCGCATGGTGGGCGCGGAACCTAACACCATCCCGCGACCCGTCGCGACGGGCGCCGACGAGGGAGACCTAACCCGCGGCGACGGCCGGCGGGGGGGCGGCGCCGACGCCTTGCAGCACGTCGCGGAGGGAGTCGAGGAGCGCGTGGTCGATGCTGGTGGCGGAGGCGCCGAGGTCGACCCGCAGTCCGCCGGCGTCGACCCAGGCGAAGGCCCCGGGGATGCTCAGCAGCGCCGCGCGCACCTCGCGCCCCACGCGGGCGCGGGCCCCGTCGGGGTCGTCGCAGCGCAGGTCGAAGACCGCGTCGAACTCCTCGTCGCCGGTGGTGAGCGCCGCGGGCAGGCTCGGCACCGGGAGCTCGCGCTCGCCCTTGCGCCCGAGGCTGATGCGGGCTGCGGCGGCGAGGGAGGAGGCGTGCGCGAGCGGGCGCCCGCCCCACGGCCCGTCGGGCGCGCTCACCTGGATGGTGTACGGGATGGCCCCGGCGCGGCCGTGCAGGGTGGGCACGCCGAGGGCGTCGACGGCGAGGCGCAGGTCGCGGCGCTGCATCACCAGCGACTCCCAGTGGGCGGTCACCCCGTCGCGGTCGGCGACGCGCCGGCGGACCGCCCCGCGGTCGAGGAGCAGCCGCGCGAGGAGCGCGAGGAGGCCGAGGAGGGAGAGCGCCGCCGCGATGAGGATGGGAGCCATTGGACTTCCGAAGGCGTAGCACGACCTTGGGGCGCATCTCCCTCCCTGCATCCCCGTGGCGTTGTTTGCCCGCCGCGCGGGGCCCATGGTACGCGGCGCCTGCCATGACACGCACGGCCACGGTCACCCGCACCACGCGGGAGACGTCCATCACGGTGACCCTCGACCTCGACGGGCAGGGCGTCGCCGACGTCCAGACGCCGATCCCTTTTCTCAGCCACATGGTCGACCAGCTCGCCCGCCACGGGGGCCTCGACCTCACGGTGCGCGCGACCGGCGACGTGGAGATCGACGGCCACCACACCACCGAAGACCTCGCCATCGTGCTGGGCCGCGCCGTCGAGCAGGCGCTCGGCGACCGCAAGGGCATCCGCCGCTACGGCGAGGCGACGCTCCCCATGGACGAGGCCCTCTGCCAGGTGGCGCTCGACCTCTCCGGGCGCACCTACTACGTCGACCGGCTCGGGCTCCCGAAGGCGAAGCTCGGCAGCTTCGACGTCGAGCTCGCGGGGGTGTTCTTCGAGGGCTTCGCGCGCGGGGCGATGTGCAACCTGCACGTGCGGCGCATCGAGGGCGACAACCTCCACCACATCGTGGAGTGCTCCTTCAAGGCGCTCGCGCGGGCGCTGCGCGACGCGGTGCGCGTCGAGGGAACGCTCCTCCCGTCGACCAAGGGGACCCTCACGGAGTGAGCGACCAGGCGCCGATCGTGGTGGTGGACGTGGGCCTCGGCAACCTCCGCTCGGTGGAGCGCGCCCTGCGCGCGGCCCTGGTCGCCGAGGGAATGACCCCGGAGCGGGTGCGCTGCGCCAGCGACCCGGGCGCGCTGCGCGAGGCGGCGGCCCTGGTGATGCCCGGCCAGGGGGCCTTCGGGGACTGCGCGACGGCGCTGCACCGACACGGCGGGGCGCTGGCGAAGGCCGTGGGCGCGCACCTCGCGGACGACCGGCCGTACCTGGGCATCTGCCTGGGGCTGCAGGTGCTCTTCGAGTCGAGCGAGGAGGCGGGCGGGGCGCACGGGCTCGGGGTGTTCCGTGGCTCGGTGCGGCGCTTCCGCGACGGGATGACCGACGCCGGGGGCGCCCGGCTCAAGGTGCCCCACATGGGCTGGAACCAGGTGCTCCCGACGGAGGACAGCGCGGCCGCGTGGCTGGGCCGCGCGCACTGGTACTACTTCGTGCACAGCTATTTCGTGGCCCCGGAGGAGCCGTCGCTCGGGTGCGTGGCGGGGGAGACGGACCACGGCGGGCGCTTCGTGAGCGCGGTGGCGCGGGGGAGGCTGTGGGCGGTGCAGTTCCATCCGGAGAAGTCGCAGGCGGCGGGCATCGGGCTGCTGCGGGCCTTCGTGCGGGGGCTGCCGTGATCGTCATCCCCGCGATGGACCTCCTCGGCGGACGCGTGGTGCGACTGCACCGCGGCGACTACGACAAGGTCACGGTGTACGGCGACGACCCGGCGGCGGTGGTGGCGGCGTACCTCGACGCGGGCGCGACCTGGGTGCACCTCGTCGACCTCGACGGCGCGCGCGACGGCCGGGCCACGCAGGCGGCGCTGGTGGGCTCGCTGCTCTCGCGCTTCGGCGCGGCGCTGCGGGTGCAGGTGGGCGGCGGCATCCGGACGATCGAGCAGGTGCGCGCGTACCGCGAGGCGGGCGCGGCGCGGGTGATCATCGGCACCCGCGCGGCGGAAGACCCGGGCTTCGTCACCGAGGCCAGCGCCGTGGTGGACGTGACCGTGGCGGTCGACGCGCGCGACGGCATGGTGGCCACGAAGGGATGGACCGAGGCCACCACGGTGGACGCCCTCACCCTCGCGAAGGACTGTGTGTCCAGGGGCGCGCGCGCGGTGCTGTACACCGACATCGCCCGCGACGGCACCGGCGAGGGGCCCAACGTGGAGGCCACCGAGCGCCTCGCGCGGGCGGTGCCGGGCGCGCTGGTGATCGCCAGCGGCGGCATCGGGTCGCTCGATCACCTGCGGGCCCTCGCGGCGCGGGAGGTCATCGGCGCGGTGGTGGTGGGCCGCGCGCTCTACGAGGGCGCGTTCACGGCGCACGAGGCCCTGGCGATCGGGAGCGGTGCTTGACATGACGGTCGCGCGGCGATTGATCCCCTGCCTCGACGTGAAGAACGGCCGCGTGGTGAAGGGCGTGCGCTTCGTCGGGCTGCGCGACGCGGGCGACCCGGTGGACTGCGCCCGGGCCTACGACCGCGCCGGGGCCGACGAGATCACCTTCCTGGACATCACGGCCTCGCACGAGGCGAGGGACATCCTGCTGGACGTGGTCGAGCGCACGGCCGACCAGGTGTTCGTGCCGCTGACGGTGGGCGGCGGGGTTCGCACCCGCGAGGACGTCGACGCCATCCTGCGGGCGGGGGCGGACAAGGTGTCGGTCAACAGCTCGGCGGTGAGCAACCCCGGGCTCATCGAGGCGGTGGCGGGCGCGTACGGGCGGCAGGCCCTGGTGGTGGCCATCGACGCGCGGCGCCGCGACCCGAACGACCCGGGCGCGGGCTGGGGGGTGTTCACGCACGGCGGCCGGGTGGACACCGGGCTCGACGCGCTGGCGTGGGTGCGCGAGGTCGACCGGCTCGGCGCGGGGGAGATCCTGCTGACCAGCATGGACCGCGACGGCACCGGGCTGGGCTACGACCTGGAGCTGGTGCGGGCGGTGGTGGAGGCCGTCGGGTGCCCGGTGATCGCGAGCGGGGGGGTGGGGTCGCTGGAGCACCTCGCGCTGGGGGTGTTGCCCATCGCGGAGGGGGGCGGCGGGGCCGACGCGGCGCTGGCGGCGACGATCTTCCATGACGGTCACTTCACGCTCGGGCAGGCGCGGGACTACCTTCGCGCCCGCGGGGTCGTCGTGCGCGACGACGCCACGCCGGAGGACCGATGAGCGACGCCGTGGCGATGGACGATCTGGTGTCGGCGATGTCCCATCGCGGCGCGCCGATGAAGCCCGAGAGCGCGCTGTTCATCGTGCTCCAGGCGGTGGAGTCGATGAAGGACCGCCGGGTGGTGCTCGACGCGGGCGGCATCGAGGTCGACGAGCACGGCGCGGTGCACATCAACGAGCTGTGCTCCCCGGCCGTGGACGACCGCGAGGTCCAGGAGGGGGTCGCGGCGCTGCTGGCGACCGTGCTCTCGCCGGCGCCCCCGACGGTGCTGGATCTCACCGCGCGGCTGCGCGCGGAGGCGGTGCTCACGCACTCTGCGCTGGCCTCGGAGCTGGCGGCGGCGCTGGTCCCGCTCAACCGCGGGGCGGCGCAGCGGATGCTCGGTCGCATGGTGCGGGAGCACCACCGGCCCGCGCGCCCGGAGGAGACGGCCGGGGCGGCGGCGGACGCGGACGAGAAGCTCACCCACGGGCTCGACGAGCAGGGCGAGGCCCCGAGCGAGCGCGCCGACGCCACGGTGCCCGACGCCGCCGTGCGCGACGACTGGGACCGCCCCGCGAAAAAGAAGGGCCCGAGCACGATGCAGGCGCTGGTGGTGCTGGGGCTGTCGACGGCGCTGCTGGGCGCCGCGGCCGTCTTCCTGTGGAGCCGGCTGCGGGGCTGAGCGCGAAGGCGGCGGGGGAAGGGTCTCGGTTGCGGGTCAGAGCGACAGGACGAAGGCCACCGAGTCGTCGTTCTCGGCGCTCACGCCCGCGTCGGCCGCGGGGGTCGCGACGGCGCGCGCGCCCACGATGGCGGCCTGGGTGCCCGCCGGGTTGAGCGCGACGCCCCAGAAGAAGTCCGACGCGCCGCCGAAGTCGTAGGTGCGGATGCCCCGCGCCCCGAAGGTGGTGTCGGCCTGGCCCGTCGCGGTGAGCATCGCGAGCATGCCGTCGACGTTGTTGGCCGTCGGCCGGCCGCCGCCCACCAGCAGCATGCGGTTGTCGGGCAGCGCCACGAGGGCCCGCGCGTTGTCGTTGAACATCGCGAGGTCGAGCCGCGCCACGCCCGCCGTGCCCCAGGTGGTGTCGAGCGCGCCGGTCGCGGAGACCCGCAGCGAGAGCCAGTCGAGGCTCTCGCTGGCGCTGTTGCGGCCGTAGCCCGCGGTGACGAACGACGTCCCCTGGAGCACCGCGCCGTAGGCCTCGGTCGCGGCCGCGAGCACCGTCGGCGCGAAGACCCCCGCCGTGCCGAAGCTCGGGTCGAGCACCCCCGCGGAGGTGAGCTTGAAGAGCACCGGCTTCACCACGCCGCCGTCGTCCATGTAGCCCGACATCACGATGCCGCCATCGGCGAGCAGCGTCGCCGTGCGCGGGTTGGCGCTGCGGTTGTTGATGTCCACCGTGGCCACGCCGTTGGTGCCGAAGGCCGCGTCGCGCACGCCGTCGGCGCTCAGGCGCACCACCGCGAAGTCCGTGTCGGTGCCGCCCGTGCGCTTCTGCGCGCCGGTCACCACCAGCCGGCCGTCGCTGTAGGCGCTGAGGTCCCAGGCCACGTCGGCGACGTAGCCGGTGCCGACCGCCTCGCCCGCGCTCAGGTCGAGCGTGACCACGCCGTCGGTGCCGAAGGCCGTGTCGCGGGTGCCGTTGGCGTTGAAGCGCACCAGGGCGATGTCGCGGTCGCGCGGGTCGGTCGCGCCGGCGTGCTCGATGGTCGCCGCGACGACGATCTTGCCCGTGGGCTGCACCACGATGCCGCGCGCCACCTCGCCGCCGAGGCCCACCGCGAGGTTGTGCCGCGCGTAGCCGCCGGTGCCGAAGCCCGTGTCGAGCACCCCCGCGGCGCTGAACTTCGCCACCACCGTCTCGAAGTCGGCCGTCGCCGCGACGTTGCTGCTGGACACCACGCCGACCGCGTAGAAGTTGCCCGCGGCGTCGTAGGTCACGCCGAAGAAGCGGTCGTGCCCGGTGGCCGACACCGCGACCACCCGCGGCGCCGCCGGGACGCCGCCGTCCGCGCTGCCCGAGTCCACGGGGGCGCCCGAGTCCACGGGGGCGCCCGAGTCGGCCACGGCCGCGTCGGCGACGGCAGGCTCGCTGTCATCGCAGCCCGCCGCGAGCAGCAGGGAGAGCGAAAAAACAGGGAGAAGAACGCCTGAAAGGGAGTGTCGGGCTTTCATGGGCGACTGCCTATCATGCCTTTCATTCAATTGTGAATGCCAGAATCATTTCTATCATGACCGCGGCCAGGTCCATTCCAGGCCGGCGAAGACCTGGCGGAAGCCGGCGGGCTGGATGCCCTGCGGGGCGCGGTTGGCGATGTAGATCTGGTCGGTGAGGTTGCGGCCCGAGACGTAGACCGTGACCCCGGTGGAGCGCACGGCGTAGCCCACGCGCGCGTCGACGGTGACGTAGCCGGGGAGGCGCCCCACGAGGCCGTCGACGGACTGGGCGACGGTGTTCTGCTGGTCGGCGAACTGGCTGGCCACGTAGGAGACGCTCACCTGCGCGGAGAGCCCGATGCGGTGCACGAAGCGGAGCTGCGCGTAGAGGATGTGCTCGGGCGCGTAGGGCACCCGGTTGGCGTCGAAGAGGCCGCCCACGAAGGCCGCCACCGGGAGCCAGGTGTAGTTGATCGTCAGCGGGAGGGAGAAGGTCGACGTGGGGCGCTGGAGCAGGGGGATGAGGTCGAGGGTGACGCTCGACTCGACGCCCATGTGCCGACTGTGGCCGGTGTTGAAGCCCCCGGCGGAGACCGCGCCGCCGGCCTCGCTCGGGGGGATGATCTGGTTCTCGAACTCGATGTGGAAGGCCGCGACCTCGGCGTTGAGCCAGCGGCCGAAGCGGGCGCGGAAGCCGAGCTCGGTGTTCCAGGAGAGCTCGGGGTCGAGCTGGAGGTTGGCGCCCGAGGGGGAGACGGCGTCGCGGGTGCGGGGCGGCGCGTAGCCCCGGTGCACGCCCGTGAAGAGCGTGAGCGGGGCGCTGACCTTGTACGAGAGCCCGAGGCCCGGGATGAGCGCCGCGGTGGACGCGCTGCCGAAGATGTCGACGTCGCGGATGGTGGTCTGGCCCATCGCGTCGACCACGGGCGCGCGGGTCACCCGGCGGTCGCTCCAGAAGCCCTCGAAGCGCACGCCCGGGGTGACGTAGAAGCGCTCTCCGAAGCCGAAGCGGTGCTGCACGGCCGCGGCCAGGGCGTAGCCGTTGCGGATCTCGTCGGCGATGGAGGTGCCCGCGCGCCCCGTCGGGAAGGACGAGATGAAGCGCTGGTCATTGGCGCTCTCGTAGTGGAAGCGCGCGAGGGCCGTGAGCTCGCCCGAGACGACCCCGCGGGACCAGTTCCAGGTGACCCGGGGCTCGATGCCGAAGACGTCGAAGGAGCGGTTGTTGGTCGCCGCCGTGCGCCGGAGGAAGACGCTCCCGCCGTCGTTGGTGGGCGCCACGCCCGCCTCGCCGGGCGCGCCGCAGCGGCCCATCGGGTCGCACGCGCGCTCGTACTCCGCGCCGGTGTCCGCGCGGTCGTACTCCTGCCGGCGCCACGCGCGGTTGGTCTGGTAGGCGTACACGTTGGTGCGCACCAGCACCGCGCGCGACGCGATGAACTGGTGCGTCAGCGCGAACGCGTAGCGGCGGATGAGGAAGTGGTCGTTGCTGGCGGGGTTGAAGGTCGGGTCGAGGGCGTACTGCGGGCCGGTGATGCCCAGATAGGTCGCCGCCGAGGACTCGTCGTAGTAGTTGAGCTTGAGCTGCAGGATCGAGCGGGGGGAGATCTGGAGGCGCAGCCGGCCCGCGACGTCCATGAGGCTGAGGGCGAGGTTGCGCGGCCCCTCGAAGCGGCGGTGGATGACGTCGAGGCGCCACCCGATGGGGCCGTGCGTGGCGCCCGCGAAGGCCTGCGCGAGGAGGTAGCCGTAGGTGCCGTAGCGGAGGTCGACGCCCACCGTGGGGCGGCGCGGCGCGTCGCGCGTGATGTAGTTGATCACCCCGCCGATGGTCTGCGGGCCCCAGAGAATCTGGCCGCTCCCGCGCACCACCTCGACGCGCTCCATGCGCTCGATGGGCGGGGTGTAGTAGAGCTCGGGGGAGCCGTAGGGGTTGAGCGAGACGGGCATCCCGTCCTCGAGGACGAGCACCTTGCGGCTGCGGTTGGGGTCGAGGCCGCGGATGGAGATGTTGAGCCGCAGGCCCATCGGGTCTTCGCCGATGACGTTGAGGCCGGGCACCGTGCGCAGGACGTCGCCGCCGCTCTGCGGGGCGAGCTGCACGATGTCCTCGCGGCGGACGACCGTGGCGCTGCCGGGGGTGTGGTCGAGCGCGCGCGGGGCCTCGCCGATCACGTCGACGCGCGGCGCGACCCACACGGCGGCGCCGCGGGCGGGCGGCGTGGGGGGCGGCGTGGGGGGCGGCGCGGGGGGCGGCGTGGGGGGCGGCGTGGCCGGGGCCTCCTGGCTGCGGGCGACGTTGGGGGCGAGCAGCAGGCCGAGCGACGCGAGCGCCATCGAGGCCCGAACGCGAGGGGTAGTTCTCATGGGGGATGGGAGGGCGCGTTCAGTCGAGGTGGAAGTGCACGGGCACGCGCAGCCGGACGGGCTGCTGGTGGCCCGTGACCGGGGGGAAGGGCGCGGCGAGGGCGACGATGCGCAGGGCCTCGGCGTCGAGCATCTCGTGGCCGCAGCTCTCGTCGAGGGTCGGGGCGGAGGCGAGCGTCCCGTCGGGGTTGACCCGCACGCCGACCTCGACCACGCCCTCGAGGCCCAGCTCGATGGCCATGGCGGGGTAGCGGCGGTGGCGGCTCACCCGGTCGCGCACCACCGAGAGGTAGGCGCCGACGTCCACCATCGGGCCGGGCACGCCGCGGGCGCTGGCCTGCGGGGCGACCGCGGCGGCGGCGATGGGCGCGGGCGACGGCGGACCCGAGCCGGGCGCGCTCGACGGCGTCGCGGCCCCCACGGCGGGGCCGGCCGCGAGGGGCGAGTCGAGGACCGCGGGCGTCGGGGCGGGCGGCGTCGGGGCGGGCGCAGCGGGCGCAGCGGGTGTGGGCGCGGGCGCGACGGCGCGGGCGGCCACGGGGCGGGCCACCGGGTGCTCGGAGCGCGCGGGCGCCGCGGCGCGGGTCGGCAGTGGGGGCGGGGGCGGGGGCTCGATGTCGACCGGCACCGGCGGCGGACGGGTCGGCATCGTCGAGACCGTGAGCACCAGCGACTCCAGCTGCGCGCGGGGGCTGGGCGGGTTGACGGTGAGGAGCGCGCCGACGACGAGCGCCCCGAGCCCGTGCGCGATCACGGAGAGGGACATGGACAGCGGCAGCCGCCCTGAGACGAGCCGCGTGAGGTCGGCGGCGGCGTCAGTCATTGTCGCCCGCGACCCGCTGGGAGCTCACCTGCAGCGTCACCGTGAACTCGTTCTTGAGGAAGTCCGTGAGGGCCTTCACGGCGTCGTGGACGCGCAGCACCGCGGCCCGGTCGGTGACCAGCGCGCGAGAGAGGCTGTCGCCCGGGAGCGCGTTGATGGCCGCGTCGATGGCGTCGAGGTCGGCGCCCATCTCCGTCGCGAGCGACGCCGCACCGGCCGCCACGAGCATGTCGTCGAAGCCCTGCTGGTTGCCCGCCGCGCAGCCCTGCAGCAGCGTGCGCAGGCCGAGGACGTTGTTGCGCAGGTGCTGCTCGCCGCGGTCGGCCCACTGCGACTCCAGCGCCTCCGGGCGCACCGTCGTGCCCGGCAGCCCGAGGGGCGCGGCGAGGCGGAGGTCCTTCATGTCCGTGTCGGCGTGGAAGCTCGCCTCGGCCACGGCGCTGAAGGCGCTCTGCTGCGTGGCGAAGAGGGCGCTCCCGGCGCCCGCGGTCTCGAGCTGCGCGCGGAACCCGGCGGGCTCCCACGCGGCGTTGAGGGCCCGCGCCTGCGCGGCGACGTCCACCGCGGCGGCGTGGGCGTACGCGGCCCGGCGACGGGCGAGCTCGTCGGGGGCGATCGCCGCCCAGGCGCCCATGGCGTTGATGGGGTGCTCGGCGGGGCAGGCGTTGTCGGCGCCGGAATAGTAGAGCAGGTATTCGAGCGTCGCGAGGCCGCGGGCGTTGGTCGACAGGGCGGCGAAGCCCGCGCCCTCGTAGGTGCGCGCGGCGAGCTGCTGCTCGATGAGGCAGCGGTTGACGTCGGGCCAGGCGTAGAGGTTGTTGCGGAGCCCGCGGCCGCCGAGGGTGTCGAGGGCCCCCGCGGGGCCGAAGCCGAGCATCTCGGCCTGCTGCCACACGTCGATGGCGCGCTCCCAGGCCGTGCGGGCGGCGGCGCGGGTCGCGTCGGTGGGCGCCGCGGCGTGGGCCATGGTCGCGGCCACGAGCGCGTCAGCCTGGGTCTGGAACTGCCCGGTGGTCTGCACGGTGCACACCGCGAAGGAGCGGAGCAGGGCCGTCCGGTCGAAGCCCTCGGTGGTGCAGGTCGCGGTGCTCATCGCGGCCAGCAGGAGCGCGGCGCGGGGCGACCAGCGAGCGGACGGGGCCCACGCGGCGGCGACCTCGGCGGCGCGCGCGCGCAGCCGGCGGGATACGGCGGCGACGGGGGCGAGGAGAAGAGAGACGACCGTGTGGTCGGGGCCGGGCTCGCCCGCGGGGAGACCGAAGGACAGCGCCTCGCGGCGGGCGGTGGTGACATGGAGCGAGGCGCCGAGGCGGTCCCAGAGGGCGAGGACGGTGCCGAAGTTGCGGTCGGCGTGGCGGGGGTCGCTGCTGTGGTGAACCTGGTGCTGCGCCGGGCTCAGGAAGAAGCGCTCGACCCGCGGGCCGTACGAGAGCCACACGTGCGAGTGGCGGAGGTTGGCGCCGCAGAGGGTCCAGGCGAAGCCGAGGGCGTCGACGCCGAGCAGCTCCCAGGCGCGCAGCGACGGGCCGAACACCCACGCGCAGAGGCCCATGACCACGCCCACGACGAGGGCGCTGGCGGCGCCGTTGAGGGCGCCCTCCACGGGGTGCGTGCGGTAGAGGGTGAGCGGCGTGAGCACCTCCGCCGAGTGGTGAACCTTGTGGAACTCCCACAGCAGCGGGCTGCGGTGCATCCAGCGGTGGAGGTAGAAGCGCCCGGCGTCCTCGGCCACGAAGACCCCGAGGGTGTAGACCGCGGCCGCGAGCAGCGGGAGCCCGACCAGGCCCGGCGACCCGAGGTGGTGCCGCGCCTGGCCCAGGACCATCGCCGCCACCGCGAGCACCGACACCCCGCGGGCGCCGACGAAGAGCACCCGCAGCAGCGCCCGCGCGGCGATGAGCCGGTAGTCCGCGAGCGCCGAGCGGTGGAGCCAGACGTCCCGCGAGAAGATGCCCCGCGCGGCCCGACCGACCCCGACGCCCCGCGCCGCCAGCGTCGCCACCGCGATCACCCCCGCGAAGGCCAGGAAGGGCGCGAACACCCGGGCGCTCGGGTCGAGCAAGGTCGCCGCAGGCCGCGCCAGCGCCGCCAGTGCATCCGACAAAACACGGGCAAACGACATCATCGATTGGCCTTCCCGGGAGCAACGCAGCGGTTGATTCTGCGAACAGTTCTCAAGATTGCCTTACGGATACCCCCGGCGAGGAAGGCTTGTCAAGCCTTGGCGGCGGCGCTTCGGGGGACTGCCCCTTAGGGAGGGAGTGCGCGCAGGCGGAGCGACGGGCGATGACATCGGTCAGTGGCACCGGTTGTACCGCTCGTCCGATCGATCGACGGGGGCGTCGTCGCAGGTGCGGGGGCGCCCGAGAGACCATCCACGGAGGAATCCCATGAGCAAGAAGATCATCGCGGTGACCGGCGCGGCGGCCGAGCGTGGTGGCGAGGTGGGCGGTGCGCATGGGCGGCGTAGCGTCGCACCGCTCGTGCCAGCGGAGCGCGGTCAGTCCTCGTCGGTGGCGCGCAGCGCCGCGAGCACCGAGAGGTCTTCCAGGGTCGTGGTGTCGCCCTTGGCCTCCCCTCCCCCGGCGATCTCCTTCAAGAGCCTCCGCATGATCTTGCCGCTGCGGGTCTTCGGGAGCGCGTCGGCGAAGCGCACCACGTCGGGCCGCGCGAAGCGGCCGATCTCGGCGCCCACGTGGTCGGCCAGCGCCTGCTTGAGCTCGTTGGTCGCCGCGAAGCCGGGGCGCAGCGTCACGAAGCACACCAGCCCCTGGCCCTTCACCTCGTCGGGCCGGCCCACCACCGCGGCCTCGGCCACGGCGCGGTGGCTCACCAGCGCGCTCTCGATCTCCGCCGTCCCGAGGCGGTGGCCGGAGATGTTGAGCACGTCGTCGACCCGGCCCATCAGCCAGAAGTAGCCGTCCTCGTCGCGGCGCGCGCCGTCGCCGGTGAAGTACACCCCGGGGATCTCCGTGAAGTACTGCCGCCGGAAGCGCTCGTCGTCGCCGTAGATGGTGCGCGCCATCGAGGGCCACGGGCGCTTGATCACCAGGAAGCCGCCCTCGTTGGGCGCGCAGCGCGTGCCGTCCTTGCGCACCACGTCGGCGTCGATGCCGAAGAAGGGCAGCGTCGCGCTCCCTGGCTTGGTGGGCGTCGCGCCCGGCAGGGGGGAGATCATGATGGCCCCGGTCTCGGTCTGCCACCAGGTGTCCACCACGGGGCAGCGGGCGTTGCCGATGACGCGCTGGTACCACATCCACGCCTCGGGGTTGATGGGCTCGCCGACGCTGCCCAGCAGGCGCAAGCACGAGAGGTCGGCCTTCATGGGCCACTGCTCGCCCCAGCGCATGAACGCGCGGATGGCCGTCGGGGCCGTGTAGAAGATGGTGACGCCGTAGCGCTCGCAGAGCTGCCAGAGCCGGCCCTGGTCGGGGAAGTTGGGCGCGCCCTCGTACATCAGGATGGTCGCGCCGTTGAGCAGCGGGCCGTAGACGACGTAGGAGTGGCCGGTGATCCAGCCGACGTCGGCGGTGCAGAAGTACGTGTCGTTCTCGCGCAGGTCGAAGACGTACTTGCTGGTGACGTGGGTGCCCACCATGTAGCCGCCGGTGGTGTGCACGATGCCCTTGGGCTTCCCGGTGGTGCCCGAGGTGTAGAGGATGAACAGCGGGTGCTCGCTCTCCACGGGCAGCGGCGGCGCGCTCGCGTTGACGGCCTCGATGACCTCCTGCCAGTAGTGGTCGCGGCCGGGCTCCATGTTCACCCGCTCGCCGGTGCGCTTGAACACCACCGTGTGCCGCACGCTCGGGCACTCCGCGATGGCCTTGTCGACGATGGCCTTGAGGGGGACCACCTGGCCGCGGCGCCACGCGCCGTCGCAGGTGACCACCAGCGAGGCCTTGGAGTCGTTGATGCGGTCGCGCACGGCCTCGGCCGCGAAGCCGCCGAAGATCACCATGTGCGGCGCGCCGATGCGGGCGCACGCGAGCATCGCGACGGCGATCTCGGGCACCATGCCCATGTAGATCGCCACCCGGTCGCCGGTGCGCACGCCCAGCTTGCGCAGCACGTTGGTGAAGCGGCACACCTCGCGGTGCAGCTGGTGGTAGGTGAGCGTGCGGGTCTCGCCGGGCTCGCCCTCCCAGAGGATGGCGGCCTTGTTGCGGCGCAGCGACGAGAGGTGCCGGTCGAGGCAGTTGTAGGAGATGTTGGTGGTGCCGCCGACGAACCAGCGCGAGTCCGGCGCCTCGTCGACGAGCACGTCGCGCGGCGGCGCGAACCAGTGCAGCGCGTCGGCCATCTCACCCCAGAAGGCCTCCGGGTCCTGGAGGGATTTCTCGTAGAGCGCGCGGTACTGCTCCAACGAGCGGATGTGCGCGTGCCGCGAGAACTCCTCATCGGGCGGAAAGACCCGGGTCTCCTTCATCATGCTCTCGATCGGCTTGGGGTTCATGGGCGCGAATGATAGGCGCAACCCGCGCACCATTGACACCCCGACCCATTTGACTAGCAAAGGGACACGAATGATGGCCGCGCAGCCCGATCGCCTCGTCGAGGCCCTCCTCGAAGGCCCCCTCACCGCCCCCGTCTACGAGGCCCTGCTCGCCCGGGCCGACGCCGCCGGCGCCCTCGACCTCGTCGCCCGCTGCGCCCTCAGCCTCGACGCGCGGGAGCGCCACCACCACGAGGCCGCCGAGTCCCTCGCCCGCCTCGCCGCGCGCCACCTGCCGCCGGACCGCGGCGCCGTCCACGCATGGCTCGACGCGCTCACCAGCACCCGCGGCGCCACCGCCGAGTGGGTCGCCGCGCGCGTCGCCTCCGCCGTCGGCGACCACCCCGCGGCGCTGCGCGCGTGGGACGCGGTCATCGAGCACGCCGTCGGCCCGCGGCCCGCCCGCTACCTCGCGCGCGGCCGGCAGCGCCTCGACGCGGGCGACCCCGCCGGGGCCGCGGCCGACCTGCGCGAGGCCCTGCGCGACCCCTGCTCGCACGACGACATGGAGCGCGGGCACAAGCTCTGGAAGCGCCTCCAGCGCCACCCCCTCCCGGCGCTGCGCAAGGCCCGCATCGCCCTGCTGGGCAGCTTCACCACGCGGCTCATCAAGCCGCTGCTCGAGCTCGCGGCCTTCCGCGACGGCGTCGCCGCGGAGGTCTACGAGGCCGAGTACGGCATGGTGCACCAGGAGGTGCTCGACCCCGCGAGCGGGCTGCGGGCCTTCCGCCCCGACGTGGTCATCCTGGCCACCAGCTGGCGCGACGCCAACCTCCCGCCGCTCTCGGCCGACCCGGCGGCCGCCGTCGAGTCCGCGGTCGCGCCGCTGGTCGCGCTCTGGCGGGTCATCCGCGACGAGATGCGCGCCCACGCCGTGCAGCACAACTTCGACGTGCCCCTCGTCGACAGCTACGGCCACCTCGGCGCCTCGCTGCCGGGCGGCCGGGGGCGGGTGCTGCGCCGGGCCAACCAGGCCCTGCTCGACGCCGCGGGCACGGGGGTGTCGGTGCTCGACTTCGACAGCGTGGCGGCGGAGTTCGGCAAGGCCGCGTGGAGCGACGAGGGCTTGTGGTACCGCGCCAAGCAGCACCCCGCGCCGGCGGCCATCCCCCTGCTCGTCGACCACTACATGGCGCACGTGCGGGCGGTGCTCGGGCTCACGAAGAAGGTGCTGGTGCTCGACCTCGACAACACCCTCTGGGGCGGCATCGTGGGCGAAGACGGGGTGGAGGGCCTGAAGCTCGGGGTGACCGACGCCGAGGGCGAGGCGCACACCGATCTGCAGCGCTACGCCCGCGAGCTGCGCGACCGGGGCGTGGTGCTCGCGGTGTGCTCGAAGAACAACGAGGCCGACGCCAAGGAGCCCTTCGAGCGCAGCGCGGAGATGGTGCTCAAGCTCGACGACATCGCGGTGTTTCGCGCCAACTGGAGCGACAAGGCCACCAACATCCGGGACATCGCCGCGGCGCTGGAGCTGGGCACCGACAGCTTCGTGTTCCTGGACGACAACCCCACCGAGCGGGCGTGGGTGCGGTCGCAGCTGCCGGAGGTGATGGTGCCCGAGATCGGCAGCGACGCCGCGCGCTACCTGGCGCTGCTCCACCGGCACCACGCCTTCGACGCGCTGGCGCTCAGCGAGGAAGACCGGCTGCGGGCCGCGGACTACGCCGCCAACGCCCGGCGCTCGGAGCTGATGAAGAGCGCGGGCGACCTGGAGGAGTTCATCGCCAACCTCCAGATGTCGGCGACGGTGGCGCCGGTCGACGAGCTCAACCTCCCGCGCGCCGCGCAGCTCGTGAACAAGAGCAACCAGTTCAACCTGACGACCCGGCGGTACACCGAGGAGCAGCTGCGGGCGGAGTCGCAGCGGCCCGACGCGGTGGTGCGCACCTTCAAGCTGCGCGACCGCTTCGCCGACAACGGGCTCATCGGGGTGATGATCGGCCGAGAGCACCCCGAGGAGTCCACGCTGGAGATCGACACCTGGCTCATGAGCTGCCGGGTGCTCGGGCGGCGCGTGGAGGAGTTCATGGTGGGCGTGATGATGCAGGCCGCGCTCGACCGCGGGCTCCGTCGGGTGCTCGGCCGCTACCTGCCAACAGCCAAGAACGCCCTCGTGAAAGACCTCTACCCCCGCCTCGGCTTCACCCCCATCGAAGCTACCGGGGCTCCCGGGGAGACGGCGTGGGAATACCGCCTCGACCTCCGACCGGTGCTTGCCAACCGCTTCATTCGCGTGGAGTGATCCCCACCCGCGACGCCTCCCCTCTCTTCTACCGACCGCCGACGGACCCTCGCCATGGACGCCATCACCGAGAAGCTCACCCGGATCTTTCAGGACGTCTTCGACCTCGACGCCATCACGCTGCGCGATGACATGGCCGCGGCCGACGTGGAGGAGTGGGACTCGCTCAACCACGTGAAGCTCGTCGTCGCGATCGAGAGCGGCTTCGGGGTGAAGTTCTCCACCCGCGAGATCACCGGCTGGAAGAACGTCGGCGACATGAAGAAGACCCTGCTGACCAAGCTGAAGTCGTAGGCCCCCCGCGATGCCCGCCGACCCGCCGCGGTGGACGTGGTCGCGCCTCGCGCGCCTCGGGCTGCTCACCGCGCTCACCCTCAGCCTCGTCGACCTGGGCCTCGCGCCGGTCGAGCGCCGCCTCGACGCGCGCCTGCTCGACGGGGCGCTGCGCAACGGGCCCAGCATCGCCGCCGCCGACGGCTCGCGGCGGGTGATGCTCCACGCGCCCGACGGGGCGCGGCGGGAGGCCGTCGGCATCGCGGGCTCGTCCATCACCTACGGCGCGGGCGTCTCCGACGACGAGACCGTGCCCGCCAACGTGGGCGCGCTGCTGCGGCGCGCGGGCGACCGGCGGCCGGTGTTCAACCTGTCGCAGGCGGGCGGCGGGCCGCGCGACGTGCTCCCCGTGGCGGCGGCGATGGGCACGCGCCCGCTGCGGATGCTGCTGGTCGAGCTGCAGCCGCACAACTTCGTGGAGGGCGTCGGGCACCCGCCCGACGAGATCGGCGACGACGAGCTCCCGATGCTCCTCGCGGCCAACGCCGAGCAGCGGCGGCTCCTCGACGCCGCGGAGATGCGCCCGAGCTTCCAGCGCCGGGTGGAGGACTCGCTCAGCGCGCTGGCCCACCGCGCGTGGCGGGCCTACCGCATCCGCGCGCACCTCTGGATCGACGAGCAGTTTCCGCCCATGAACGTCGCGTGGACGCTGCGGCGCGGGGCGGCGGCGGCGGGGGTGCTCCCGCGGCGCTTCCAGGGGCAGAGCACCAACGTGGGCAAGCTGCCGTGGCGCCGGGCCTACCGCGACGGGCAGGTCCCGAGCGCCATCCAGCGGCTCACGGTCACCGGCACCCGCGTCGACGAGGTGGCCTACCGCCCGCTCGTGCTGCTCGCCCGCCTCGCGCGCGTCGCGGGGGTGCCGCTGGTCTTCTACGAGGCCCCGCTCAACCTGCCCTTCCAGCGGGAGTTTCATTTCATGTCCGAGGAGGACATCGCCCGGCTGCGGGCCTTCCGCGAGACCCTGCTCGCCCGGATGCGCGCCGACGGGATGGAGGTGCTCGACGCCCCCGCGCTGCCCGACGACGGGTACCTCGACCGCGCGCACCTCACGCCGCTCGGCGCCCACGTGATGGGGCGTCACCTCGCGGCCTTTCTCTCCACCCGGCTCCCGCCCATGAGCGCCCGACCATGAACCTCCTGAGCTGGACCTTCCTGGTCTTTTCGGGGGCGAGCGTGGCGCTCTACTACGCGCTGCCGTCGCCGCGGCTGCGCCAGGTCGCGCTCGTCGGGGCCACGGTGCTGTGGTTCACCTTCGGCGTGTGGTGGCACGCGGTGGTCGCGGTGGCGATGGCCACGACGACGTACCTCTTCGGCCGCTGGATGATGTCGCGCCCGGAGGAGAAGCGGGGGGTGGTGTGCGCGCTCGGCGTGGCCTCCTTCGTCGGGTACTTCGTGCTCTTCCGCTACCTCGCGCTCTGGTCGGGCTACGACCCGACCGCGGCCGTGGGGCTGCGCTGGTGGATGCCCAACCCCCTGCTCGCGCCGCTGGGCCTGAGCTTCATGATGTTCGAGGGCATCGCGCACCTCGCCGACCTCTACCTCGGGCGCACCGAGGCGCCCGGCTCGTGGTGGAGCCACGTGGTGTTCAACCTCTTCTTCCCGACGCGGGTCATCGGCCCGATGCGGCGCTACGAGGACTTCACCCGGGACATCAACGCCCCCGGGCGCATCGCCCCGGACGACGTGGCGTGGGCGGCGCGGCGCATCCTCTGGGGCGTCGCCAAGAAGGCCCTGGTGGCCAACCCCCTCGGGGCCTTCGCGCTCTTCAACCTGAACCCCGGGCTCATCACCGCGGGGGCGCGGGCGCCGCTGGTGCTGGGCGCGGCGCTCTACTGGGTCTACCTGTTCTTCGATCTATCGGGATACAGCGACATCGTCATCGGGATCAGCCGGCTCTTCGGGGTGAAGGTCCCGGAGAACTTCCATCGACCGTACCTGGCCGACAACATCAGTGACTATTGGCAGCGCTGGCACATCAGCCTGTCGGCGTGGGTGCGGGACTACGTGTTCAACCCATTGGCCATCCGCTGGCGGGGGTGGACCTACGGCGCCCCGCTGGCGGCCTTCAGCAGCATGGTGATCCTCGGGCTGTGGCACGGCCTGGAGCTGCGCTACCTGATCTTCGGCGTGTGGCACGGCGCGCTGCTGGCGGGCTACATGGTCTATCGCCAGCTCTTCGGGCGTAAACCGTGGGGCAAGCGGCTGGCGAAGTCGCGGGCGTGGTCGGTCGCGGGCTGGGGCTTCGTGGTGCTCAACTCGGTCTTGAGCCACCTGCTCTTCGCGGTGCCCACGGCGGCCATGGGGCTACAGTGGCTGCGCGCGGTGACGGGGGTCTGAGGGGTTGTCCAATGAAGTACCGTGAGCTCGCAGGCGACGTGGGGCGGTCCGTGGGCATCGGGCTCTTCCTGGTGGCGGTGGCGATCTTCCTCCAGGGGCCGGGGCTGAAGTTCATCTACTTCGCGTTCTGAACCGCCAGCAGCGCTCGCAGGCGAGCGACCTCCGCCTCGGCGCTCTCGGCCCGCGCGTGCGCCGCCTCGGCCTCGGTCAAGAACAGCGTCTCCCCATCGACGCCGGTGCCCAGCCGAAGGCGCGCGTCGCGGCCCTCGCCCATGGCGCGCAGCCAGCATCCCAGCGAGGCCACCTCCACGCGGTCGCTCATGGTCTGCGCCACGCGCACGAAGCCTCGCCGCGCCAGCCGCCGGTACACCTGCCAGCGCACCCGCGTGCGGCTGCGCGCCGTCGCGCCCGGGTCGAAGATCACCAGCTCCCTGGCGCCCATGGCGGCGTACTCCGCGGGCGCGTCTTCGTAGTCCTTGCCCACGTCGCGCGAGACGACCTCCAGCGCGAAGGACGGCGGACCCACCTCCCACAGCTGCCACGACGATGGCACCGACTCCGGGTCCACCTTCGGCAGCACGTACACGTCCGGCGCCACGCGCCGCGTGGGGTCACCCTCGACCCAGTAGAGAAACTGATCCGCCCCGGTGAAGGCCTTCACCCGCCGCGACTTGAACCACCGCGCGATGAGCGGCCGCAGCGCCTCCGCGATGGCGCGCTGCAGGAAGTCCTCCCCCATGTGATCAGTCTCCGGGTAGTGCACCGTGTGAACCCGTCGCGCGCTCGACGTCATGGCCCCGCACACTGCCACGGTACGTGGGACTGCGTCAGCCTCACCGACGCCCGCGCGTGCGCCGATCACCCGAGCTCGAGCACCACGTCCCGCGAGGGCTCGCCCGGCTCCATCAGCCGGCGCACCAGGCGGGCGGCGAAGTGCTCCGGCGCGAGCGCGTCCTGCCGGCCCATCGGGGTGTTCACCAGCTCGGTGAGCAGCTTCGGCGGGCGCACCACCAGCAGCCGCGCCTCGGGCTGCTCCACCGCCGCGACGCGGGCCAGGGCCTCCACCGCGCACTTCGCGGCCACGTAGTGGGGCCACTCCGCGGGCGGGTCGACGACCGCCGACGACGACACCACCACCGCGCTGCCGCGCTGCGCCGCCACGAGGTCGAGCAGGTGCGAGAGCGGCACTGCGACCATCGCCACGCTGCGCGCGACGTGCTCGGTGATGCGCTGCGCCGACGCGGGCTCGAGCCACAGCGGCCGCAGCGCGGGGCACGCGTTGCAGATGAGGAGGTCGAGGCGCCCGTGCTCGGCGAGGAGGGTCGCGCGCGTCGCCGCCGCCCACGCCGGGTCGCCCGCGTCGCCCTGCAGCGGGATGAAGCGACCGGGGGTGGAGGAGAGCCGCGCCGCCAGGGCCTCGGCCTCGGCGGCCGAGCTGAGGTAGGTGCCGATCACCGTGCACCCGTGGAGCGCGAGGGCGTGCGCGATGGACGCGCCGAGGCCGCGGCTGGCGCCGGTCACCAGCGCCACGCGACCCAGCAGCGCCTCGGAGCGGCCGACGGCGGCTTCGAGCGCGTCGTCGGAGGCGGCAGGGAGCTCGTGGCGCGCGAAGGCGGTGAGCTTGCCGCGCGCGGCGGGGGCGCCTGCGATGGAGGTGGCGAGGGACATCGACAACATCCCGAAGTCGGGGTGCACGGCGTCGAGGCGCAGGGTCCAGTCGAGCGGCGCCGTGGGGTCGGGCGGGAGCTCGGAGGCGGCGTCGAAGTCGAGCGCGAGGTCGGAGAAGAGGGCGCGGCGGCCGGGGAGTTCCATGCCCACGAGGTAGCTGGCGAGGAGCAGGGCCTCGGCGTGGCGGGAGCCCACCCCGCGGGGGCTGAGCTCGAAGCGGGCGAGCAGCGCGGCGAGGGCGGAGGGCGCGGCGGCGTAGCGGCCCGTGAGCGCGAGGCCCGCGACGAGGGCGGCGTCGGGGTGGTCGGCGGCCTCGGTGCGCGGCGGGGGAAGGGCGTCCCCGGCGGGCGTCGCGGCGACGGCGGCGGCGTCGCGGAAGCGGGCGGTCAATCGGAGCACCACGCGGCGGCCATCGCGGAGCTTCACCTTCGCGCGGAGGGGCGACGACTCGTCCACCTCGACGGCGTAGCCGACGCCCTCGAACATCGGCCCGGCGAACTCCACCGAGAGCTTCGCGAGCGAGCGCCCGGGCTGCGGTGAGAGGCGCCCGAGGGCCGCCAGCGCGCCGAGCACGCCGAAGACCACGCGCTCGCCGAAGGCCGTGCGGCGAGCGTACGCGGCCGAGAGGTGCAGCGGGTTGACGTCGTGGCTGGCGGCGGCGAAGAGGCCCAGGTCGGCGGGCTCGAAGCGGACGGGCGCGGGGGCTTCGTGGGTCATCGCGCGGGTGTCATATCACCGGCGATCACCCGTCGGGCGCGGCGGATCGTCGCTTCGCGGCCCACAGCACGGGGGGCGACGGGGAGCCCCCGCGCGTGCCTGCAGTCTCTGATACAACCGACATCCTCCGTGAGCCCATCCCTCGGCGGCGTCCTCCTCGTCCTGCACGCGCACCTCCCTTATGTGCGCCACCCCGAGCACGCCGACCACCTCGAGGAGCGCTGGCTCTTCGAGGCCATGCTGGAGTGCTACCTCCCCCTCGTCGCCGTCCTCGACGGCCTCGACGCCCACAACCCCGCGCGCATCACCCTCTCGCTGTCGCCCACCCTCGTCGCCATGCTCGACGACGCCCTCCTGCGCGCCCGCTTCGAGCGCCACCTCGACCGACTCGACGCCCTCGGCCGCGCGCTCCTCGAGCGCCCCGAGCTCCCGCGCCCGGCCCTCGACGCCCACGCCGCCGCCCTCCGCCACGCCCGGCTTACCTGGTCGCGTATCGGGGCGGACCTCCCCGGCGCCTTCGCCCGCCTCGCCCGCGCCGGGCGCCTCTCCCTCTGGACCACCGCCCTCACCCACGCCCTGCTCCCGCTCTGGTCCCAGCACCCGTGGTTCGTCGACGCCCAGGTCGCCCTCGCGGTGGCCACCCACACCCGCCGCTTCGGGTCGCCGCCCGACGGCTTCTGGCTCCCCGAGTGCGGCGTCGCGCCCGGGGTCGACGTCGCCCTCGCCAGCCGCGGGCTCTACGTCACCGCGCTGGAGTCCCACGCGCTGCTCTATGGGCACCCCCGGCCGCCCGACGCCACCGCGCGCCCGGTGGTCACCCCCGCGGGCGTCGCCTGCTTCGGCCGCGACGTCGACGCCGCCGCCTCGGTGTGGAGCCGCACCACGGGATACCCCTCGCACCCGCTCTACCGTGACTTCCACGAGGACGTCGGGCTCCGCGCGCCGCGCTCCCTCCTCGGGGACTTCCTCGCCGCCGACGGCTCGCGCACCCCCACCGGGCTCAAGCTCTGGCGCGTCACCGACCACGCCGGCTCGCCCAAACAACCCTGGAACCCCACCCTCGCCCGCTCCCTCGCCGTCGCCCACGCCCGCGACTTCGCCGACCGCTGCGCCCGCCGCCTCGACGCGCTCGCCCTCCGCGGCGTCCACGCCCCGGTCGTGCTCGCCCCCTACGACGCCGAGCTCTTCGGCCACTGGTGGGCCGAGGGGACCTCCTTCCTCGCCGCCCTCCTCGCCGCCCTCGGACCGCGCGCCATCACCCCCACGGATTACCTCTCCCGGTATGGCTCCCACCACCGCGTGACCCCCAACGCGAGCACCTGGGGCGAGGGGGGGCACCTCGCGCGCTGGGTGCACCCGAGCACCACCGCGATGCTCCACGCCGCCGACGGGTCCGCCGCGATGCTCCACGCCTCGGCGCTCGGCCCCGCCGCGCGCCGCCAGGGCCTGCGCGAGCTCTGCCTCATGGCCGCCTCGGACTGGCCCTTCCTCGTCCGCGAGGGCTCCGCCGCCGACTACGCCCGCGGCCGCGTCGCCGACCACCACGCCGCCCTGCGCGCCCTCCTCGCGGGCGCCGACCCCGCGGCCCGCGCGCGGCGCTACGGCTGGCCCGCCGACGAGCTCATCGACGACGCGCTCTCGGGCGTCGTTTGGTAGAAGCCGGGCGCTTCGGGTATGGGTGACGCCCCCGCGCGCGACGACGGTGCTCCCGCGCGGCCCAATAGGTGTGACGATGGCGCTGCGGCTGGATGGTGCGTTTACGGCGATGGTGACCCCCTTCCGCGGGGGCGAGGTCGACCTCGCGGCGGTCGAGGCCTTCGCCGCGTGGCAGGTGGCCGAGGGCATCGGGGGCCTGGTCCCCTGCGGCACCACGGGCGAGTCGCCGACGGTCACCGCCGCCGAGGCGAAGGAGATCATCGCCGCGGTCATCCGCGTGGCCGCCGGGCGCGTGCCGGTCATCGCGGGCACGGGCACCAACGCCACCGCCGAGACCGTCGCCCGCACCAGGGCCGCCGAGGCCCTCGGGGCCGACGCCGCCATGGTGGTCATGCCCTACTACAACAAGCCCTCGCAGGCCGGGCTGCTGGGCCACGTGCGCGCCGTCCACGACGCCACCGGGCTGCCGCTGGTGCTCTACAACGTGCCCACCCGCGGCACCGCGGACCTCGCCGTCGAGACCATGGTCGAGATCGCGAAGCACTGCCCCCGCGTGGTCGCCCTCAAGGAGGCCACGGGCAACATCCTGCGCGCGCAGTCGATCATCGCGGCGCTGGGCGACCGGCTGACGGTGCTCTGCGGCGACGACGCGCTCACCCTCGGCATGATGGCCTGCGGCGCGCGGGGCGTGATCTCCGTGGCCAGCAACGTGGTGCCCGCGGCGGTGCAGGGCGTGGTGACGGCCTTCCTCCAGGGCGACGTGGCGGGCGCGCGGCGGCGGCAGCAGGCGCTGCTCGGCGTGTACGACGCGATGTTCGTGGAGACCAACCCCGGCCCCGTGAAGGCCGCGCTCGCGTGGATGGGGAAGATCCCCGCGGAGATCAGGCTGCCGATGGCCTGGCCGGCGGAGGCCTCGATCGCGAAGACCGTCGCGGCGCTCCGCGCCTACGGCGTGCAGGGCGGCTGACCATGCTGAAGATCGCCGTCGCGGGCGCGTCGGGGCGCATGGGCCGCCTGCTCCTGGAGCAGGTCGCTTCCTCGGAGCACACCAAGCTGGTCGGCGCGCTGGAGCGCGCGGGCTCGCCCGAGCTGGGCGCCGACGCGGGCGCGCTGGTGGGCCGCCCGTGGGGCGTGCGCATCGTGAGCGACCCGGCGGTGGCCCTGCTGGGCGCCGACGTGGTGATCGACTTCAGCAGCGCGAGCGCGACGCCCGACGTGGTGCGCGCGGCGGCGGCGGCGGGCGTGGCCTGCGTGGTCGGCACCACCGGGCTGAGCGCCGAGGCCGAGGCGGCCCTGCGCGACGCGTCGTCGGTCATCCCCCTGCTGGCGGCGCCCAACATGTCCCTCGGGGTGCAGGTGCTCGCGCACGCGCTGGCCGAGACCCTGCGCCTGCTCGGCAGCGACTGGGACGTGGAGATCATCGAGACGCACCACCGCGCCAAGCGCGACGCCCCCTCCGGGACGGCGCTGCGCCTCGCGGACGTGGTGACGAAGGCCCGCGACCTCACCCGCGACGACCTGAAGCACGGGCGCCACGGCGCGGCGGCGCAGCGCACGCTGACCGAGGTGGGCATGCACGCGGTGCGGGGCGGCGACGTGGTGGGCGACCACACGGTGCTGCTCGCGGGCGCCGGCGAGCGCATCGAGCTCACGCACAAGGCCACCAGCCGGGCGGTGTTCGCCGCGGGCGCGCTCCGGGCCGCGCGGTGGCTCAAGGGCCGAGCGCCGGGGCGCTACACCATCGGCGACGTGCTCGGCATCGCGGGCTGACGGGCGGTCGATGCCGCTGCTCGCGTGGATGTGCTGGAGCGTCGCGCTGGGCCTGCTGGCCGCGGCGCTGGGCGCGCGCGAGCTGCGGTCGTCGCCGCGCGGGGTGACGCAGCTCCGGGGCTTCGTGGCGCTGGCGACGCACGAGGCCGCGGTGGCGGTGCCGGTGGCCTTCTGGGTGCTGGCGCGGCACACCGACTGGGCCCTGAGCTACGTGGCGGACGGGGCGAGGGTCCCATCGGCGGCGCTGCTGGTGGCGGCGCTGGCGTGCGGGGCGCTGGGCCTGGCGGGCTTCGCGCTGGGGGCGTGGTGGATACGCGCGCACCAGCCGCGGCGGCCGGCCGCGCTGGCCATCGGGCTCGCGGCCGCGGGGCTGGTGGGCTGCGTGGTGCTGCACCACCGGGTGGGCCTGGTGGGCTCGACGGTGCAGTACCGCGGCGGCTTCGGGCTGGCGCCGCTGGCGGGCTCGCGGGTGCTGGGCACGGTGGTCGTGGCGGGGTTGGGTTACCTGGCGGCGTATGTCCACCTGGCGTGGACGCTGCGCACGCGGCTGTAGGTCAGCGCCAGAGTCGGAGACCCGCGAGGGGGCCGCTCAGGTCGACGCTGCTGCCGCTCACCGTCGGGATCACCGATTCGTGCTGCCACCCCACCATGATCTCCACCGGGCCGACGAGGTAGCCGACGGTGCCGCGCAGGCCCACCAGCGCGGCGCGGCCCACGAAGCCGCCCGAGAGGTCGAAGGAGATCACCCACGGGGCGTCGGGGAAGGCGTCGAGCCCGACGCCCACTTCGCCGCCGAACTCGCTGCCACCGTCGTCGATCCAGTGCAGCAGGCCGCCGAAGACGCGCACCCGCGCCCCGGCGCTGTCGGCGAGCGTCACGGCGCCGCGGTAGCGGCCGAGGCCGACCCAGAGCGTCCGCTCGTCGGTGGGCTCCGCGTACACGGAGTAGCGGAGCTCGAACTCCAGCGACGCGCCGAGCACCCGGAGCCCGAGACCGCCGCGGCCGATGGATGACAGGGCCATGCCGCCGTCGAGGCTGGCCACCACCGCCACGCTCCGCGGGCTGCGCTGGGAGGTGTCCAACGGGACGTCATAACCGCCGTAGCCCCAGGCGTAGGGGTACGGCAGGAAGCTCCGCGCGCGCAGCCAGCGGGAGTTGCGCCGGCCGGACGACGAGGGGGACGGCGTCGACGGATCGCCGTCGGGGGCGGCGCGCCGCCGCCGCGGCTCGGAGGAGCCGGTGTGCACCGCGTCGGACGCGCGACGGAGTTGCTGCGCCGGTGCCGCCGAGGGCGCGATCAGGACGAGCACCCCGAGGGCGCCGCAGACCATCCGGCGGCGGTCACCGAGCATCCACGGAGTCATTGGCGCCAGAATCTACCCGCGGCCCCGGCGGAGGCAACCGCCGCCCGTCGACGCCCGCACCTGCGCGCCACGTGGCCGACGATTCCGCTGGCGTCCGGGGCGACGCCCTCCCTACATGCCCGGTCCCAACCCCCAATGACCGGCATCGAAATCATCGGCTACGCCGCCGCGAGCCTCACCACCGCCAGCCTCGTGCCGCAGGCGCGCCTGCTCTACCGCACCCGCAACACCAGCGGCGTGTCGCTCGGGATGTACAGCGCGTTCACCGTCGGCGTCGCGCTCTGGCTCGCGTACGGGGTGCTGCTCTCGGCCTGGCCCGTCATCCTCGCCAACGTGGTCACCCTGGCGCTCGCCGTGACCATCCTCGCGATGAAGCTCCGCTACGGCTGATACTCATTGGACGTCAGGATTGCCGCATTCAGGGGAGACCTTCAGGCAGACACGCGTCGAAGCACGCACGGACCTCACCCCCGCTGCCGCGATGCCCCTCTCCATGAATGGTTCACTTCGGGACACATCTCTCAGAACGGCTTGTTTTCTGGCGTCTCCTGGGGGCACCCGCGTCGTTCGCCTGCACCCCGGGCAAGCGAGAGCGGGGGTGAGGTCAGCGCGCTTCCACATGGCCAGCGATGTCCAACGAGAAGTGGACCGAACTCAAAGCGGCAACACGGACACCCAGTTGGTATGAGTCCCGGGCGTGAGCGCGCGCAGGAAGGCCACGAGGTCGGCCCGGTCGCTCCCGCGCAGGACGAAGGGCTCGGCGAAGACATCACGCACGCCCTGGGCGCGAGGGTCGCCCGCGGGGGTGCCGCCCGCGGCGTAGAGGTCGATGACGGATTCGAGGGTGGGCAGCGTCCCCGCGTGGCCGTAGGGCGCCGTGAGCGCGACGCCCCGCAGCGAGGGCGTGAGGAAGCGGCCGTCGTCTTCGGGAGAGGTGGGGTTCGGGGGAAACATCGCCTCGCGCTCGTCGCTGTACGCGCTCTGCGCCCGCAGGGGGTGGGCCCGCGCGCGCTCCGACCCGTCCAGCCGGCCGTGGTCGGGCCCGACCGCGGGATCATCCGGGAAGCGCACGGCGTGGAAGTCCCCGTCCGAGAAGAGGGCGCCGCTGTGGCAGCGCACGCAGCCCACCCGCAGGAAGAGCTGCAACCCCCGCACGGCCGCCGGCTCCATCGCCGCGGGCGCCCCCGCGACCCAGCGGTCGAAGGCCGCGGGCGAGCGCGGGGCGATCGTGCGCAGGTACGCCGCGAGGCACTTGCCCGCGCGCGCGATCACCGCCAGCGCGTCGTCGCCCGGGTCGGCGCCGAAGACCGCGCGCAGGGCGTCGCCGTGCCGCGCGATCAGGCGTCGGGCGAGCTCATCGCGGGAGAGGCCGTGCTCGCTCGGGTGCTCCCACGCCATCACGGGCTGCGCCCACAGGGAGTCCGCGGCGCCGTCCCAGAGCTGCCACCGGTGCGTCGCCGCCCACCAGAGCGACGGGGTGTTGCGGCGACCGACGCGGCCGCGCGCCACGGCCCGCGGGAGGCCGTCGCTGAAGGCCCGCGCGGGGTCGTGGCATCCGGCGCACGCGACGGTGCCGTCGACGGAGAGCGCGGCGTCGTGGAAGAGGGCGTAGCCGAGGCGCGCGGCGGCGGGGTCGTCGGCCACGCGGTTGGTGGGGTCGGGCTCCAACGGGGGCACCGGGGACATCCGGCGGATGCGCCGCCACTCGGGCTCGGAGAAGAGCCCGGCGCCCGCGTCGGCGGCGTAGATGCGCGCGAAGGGGCGGTCGGGCGCGAGGGCCGCGTCGCGGGGGGCGACCGGGGCGACGGGCGCGCGCGGGCAGGCCGGGAGCGCGAGGCCCAGGGCCAGCAGCGCCGCGCGGAGCCGCCGGGGGGTCATCGCAGGCCGCGCACCCGCAGCAGGCGGCCCATGGCGTTGAAGTCGACGAACTCCGCGACGAGCAGCGCGGCGAGGGCGGCGGGGGTCGGCGGGCGTGGGGTCGGCGAGCGGTGACGGTGCCTTCGACCGGTGCCCATCAGAGGGGGCTGCATAACCCGATGCGGCAAATGCCGACGCGGCAGGCGCCCGCGCAGCAGAGCTGGCCGACTACCCCGCAGGGCCCGCACTGGTTGGGCGCCAGGAGGCGCGGTTGGCAGCTGAGGTTGGCCCGGCAGGCCATGAAGGGCGCCGAGCAGCAGCCCTGACCCTCCGAGCCGCAGGTCGGGCTCACCGGCACGTCGACGGCGCCCGTGTCCACCGGCACGTCGACCACGCCCGTATCGGGAGGGCCCGCGTCGGGAGGGCCCGCGTCGGGTGGACCCGCGTCGAGGGTCCCCGTGTCGGGCGGTCCCGCGTCGAGGGTCCCCGTGTCGGGCGGACCCGCGTCGATGGTCCCCGTGTCGGGCGGTCCCGCGTCGATGGTCCCCGTGTCGGGCGGACCTGCGTCGATGATCCCCGTGTCGGGCGGACCTGCGTCGATGATCCCCGTGTCGGGCGGACCTGCCTCCACCACCTCCGTGTCGACCACCCCCGTGTCGACCACCCCCGTGTCGATCACGCCCCGGTCGGTGACACCCGTGTCGATGGGTCCCGTGTCGATTTCACCCGCGTCGACCGGATCGCCCAGGTCGACGGCGATGCCGAGGTCGACGGGTGCGCCGGGAACGTCGGGCTCGACGATGACGCCGGGGTTCTCAAGCGCGCACCCCGCCAGCCCGACGGCCACCAGCACCAGCGCTACCAGGGATCGTGCCATCGCGAGAACCTCTCTAGACCAACTCGCCGCCCCAATGCTACGGCGCAGGCGTCGCGCGCAGGGGCGCCGGCCCCGCGGGCTGCACCACGTCAGCCCAGACCGTGGCGTCGTCGGCTACCATCGCGGCGATCCAGCGGGCCACGGTCAGGTCGTTCACGGAGAGCGTGTACATGCTCTCGATCTCGATCATGCCGATCTGCGCGGCGAAGCCTGCGGGGAGCTCGACCGCGCGGAGGTTGGTGCCGACGATGCCGGTCGCGTTGCCCAGCAGCGCCGTGTGCCCGCGGCCGTCGTAGAGGAAGCGGCGGTAGCGCGCGGGGTGCGCCGCGTGGAGGGCGCCGGTCTCCGCCGCGAGCGCGTCGCGGAAGGCCGTCGGGGGCGTTCGCAGGAAGAGGTCGGCGATGACGAAGTCGTACCAGGACGACAGCGCCGCCACGCGCACGTTGGGGTCGTGGTCGAGGAGGTAGCGCACGAGGCCGGTGATGTGCCCGCCGCGGGTGCAGTCGGCGCAGTCCGCGGGGATGAACCCGCGCGCCCCGAACTCGTCGATGAGGCGATCGAGGAAGGCCGCGTCGCCCGAGCGCGCGACGCCCACCCCCGAGTCGTTGATCACGTACAGGGGAACGCCGGGGTAGACGTAGCGCACCAGGAAGGCCGCGAGGATGGTGCCGAAGCCTCCGCCGGAGCTGCCCGCGAGCACCACGCGCCGCGGCCGGGGGAAGCGCCGGTGCCCGACGGTGAGGGCGGCGGAGAGGTTCTGGAGCCCGTGGTGGACGCGGTCGGGGGTGCCGTCGTTGTTCTCGTCGATGGCGCGGTCGCCCGCGAAGAGCGAGCCGTCGCAGTAGGGCAGGTAGAGCACGTCGAAGTCGCGCAGCGGCCCTTCGGGGGTGGTGCGCAGGAGGTCCATCGCGGGGATGCCCGCGGGCGCCGCGGTGACCGCGAGGCAGAAGTCGCTCCAGCACGCGCCGCCGCCCTGGAGGAAGATCAGCAGGTCGTCGCTGGCGCCCTCGCGCACCGAGGCGCGAAACTCCCCGCCGCGCATGCACACCGGGCCGTCCGCCGGGTCGAAGGTGTAGGTGGTGACGCCGCTCGCGCGGACCTCGGTGTCCGTGGGCGCGGCCGTGGCGAGGTAGCGGGTGATGCCCGCGCGGTACGCGACCGCCGCGGGCGTGCCCGCCGCGGGGACGTAGCGCTGGAATCCAGTGGGCGCGGGCGCCGGGTCGGCGCCGCAGGCCGCGAGCAGGGCGGCGAGGCAGGCCAGCGGGGCGCGCGATCGGGCCGTCGTGGCCATCGGCTCAGTACGCCACGTACGGCTGCCGCTCGTACTCGACGAAGGCCCGCACCGTCGGCCGCGACCACACCCGCTCGGCGTAGGCCCGCACCCGCTCGGGCAGCGCACCGCCGTTCAGCATCAGGCGCTGGAGCATGAAGGCCAGGTCGGCGTCGGCGATGCTCCACGCCGGGCCGATGTGCTCGCCGCCGTGCGCGAGCAGCCGCGTGGCGACGTCCACCAGCTTCGTGGCGGCCCGCGCGCCGGCCGCGCTCAGCACCCGGTCGGTGCGCGCGTAGAACATCGACGACGTGGGGCGCTCCTCCCGGATGGGGAAGGTGTCGTCGCTGCGGATCCACGACATCACCTGCCGCGCGCGCGCCCGCTCCTTCGGATCGGTCGGGAGCACCCTCGGGCTCTCGGGGAAGGCCTCCTCCAGGTACTCGACGATGGCGCTCGACTCGGCCACCACGAAGTCCCCGTGGCGCAGCGCCGGCACCCGCGCGGTCACGCTCGCCCCGGCGAAGACGTCGGTGCCCTGCTCGCCGCGCTGCAGCGCCACGCTCACGACGTCGTACGCGAGGCCCTTCTCCCGCAGGGTGACGTCGCAGGTGAACACGTAGGGGCTGATCCAGAAGTCGTCGCGGTACAGGGTGAGGTCGCGCATGGCGGTGGGGAATCTATCGCCACCCGGGGGGGTCGGTCCCATAGGCGTCAATCCTACAGCCCGACCTTCGTCGATGGGGTGCAGGTCGCTCGTTGGACTATGGCATGAGAAGAGGTCTCGCACAGAGCCACAGAGGCACAGAGCCGGATCAATTGGAGGGTACTTCGGTGGCGTCGTTGGGGGAATGGGCACTGATGTCGTGTGCGCAGACGGACCGCCGTCACACTCTCTACTCGCTCGCTCCCTGTGCTTCTCACCCACTCCTCTCCTTTCCATCGCTCTGTGGCTCTGTGGCTCTGTGCGAGACTTCCGGATCTCAACCCGACACTTCCGCATCTCCCCACCGGAGGACCGCATGACGCCTGAGCCCAGGCGCAGAATCACCGAAGAAGAAAGCGCGCCTCTCACCGGCGCCATCATCGGTGCCGCCATCGAGGTCCACCGCACCCTCGGCCCGGGCCTGCTGGAGTCCGCGTACGAGGAGGCGCTGTGCCACGAGCTCGGTCTGCGCGGCCTCGGGTTCGAGCGACAGGTCCCGGTGCCGCTGCGCTACAAGGAAGCCTCGCTTCCCGTGGCGTTCATCGCGGATCTCATCGTCGCAAACGCGATTGTCGTGGAGTTGAAGGCCGTGGAGACGCCTCACCCCGCCCACAAGCGCCAGCTGCTGACGTACCTGCGGCTCACCGGCTGCCGCTACGGCCTGCTCCTGAACTTCGGCGCCGTGCGGATGACGGACGGCATCACCCGCCTCGTGGACGGCCACGAATGAGCCCCATCGCCCCCACCCATCGGCTTTACTCAATGACCTGAGTAAACCCACGCGATGCACCGCGCACAGCATGACGTACTCGTTCAACGCCTGCGCGAGCCGCGCCGGTTCATCGAGGTGATCGCGGGCCCCCGGCAGGTGGGCAAGACCACCCTCGCCCTCGGTGCCGCCGTCGAGTGCGGGCTCCCGCACCGCACCGCTACGCCTCGGCCCCCGGCCCGGCGCCCCCGCACGTCCGCTGGATCGACGAGCAGTGGGACGCCGCCGCGCTCACCCTCGGCGCGGCGGGCGGGTCGTCGGCAGCCGTCGTCGCAGAAGCGCTGCCCGCGGTAGCAGGACAGACAGAGGTAGAAGAGCCCGCCGCAATCGCCGCAGCGAAGCTCCAACAGAGGCTCCATGGGACGTCCGCAACGGCGTCGCCCGGAGGCTGGTTGACACCCACGGCGCCGGGCCGGATACCCGCGTCGTCGGCGTCCGCACCGACACCAGGGGATGACGGGTGGCTAGACCCGCCGTCCCCGCCTGCCCGCGACGTCCCGGTCGGAGCTACAGGAACGGGGCGGGCGACGCGAGGGGCGTCTCCGATCGCCCGCCGTGGTCAAAAAACAGCGGATCCCAGTGGCCTTCTACACGGGGCGGGTCGAGATCGGTCCGGCGGCGTGCTATGCCGCGCTCGCAATGATCGAGCGCGCGGTCTTTGGTTGCCGCGAGTGCGGGGCCCGCTGGACGCAACCGCTGCGACCGCTGCCGTCGTGGCTCGAGCGAGCCGCGTCCGCCTGCGCCGAGACGCCGGAGGGGACGTACGTCGAGCGGCCCGATCACCGGGCGCGGCCTGAGCACGCGATCGCCCTCCACCCGGTCGACGTGCGCGGCCTCCGGCGACACGAAGACACCTCGCGCAGCACCGGGTGCTGCGGCGTCGGCTTCCGCCCGGGCAAGCCCAACCTCCGCTGCGCGGGGTGCGGTCACGAGGCTGCGTATGAGCTGACCGACGGCGATCACGTTCCGCATGCGATCTTCGTCGGGGGGGCGCCGCTCGAGACCTTCGCGTGCGACGAGCCGGACGCTGGGACCCTGCGTGAGCGCTTCGCGGCGCGGGGCCCGGGCGACGACGCGGGCGAAGACCCCGCGTACGACGCGCTGCCCGCGCGATGGCAGGTGGACCCGGAGCGCGTGTGGGACGACGACCCGCCGCGCGCCGCGCGCTTCGTGGCGCTCGAGGCCTTCGGCGTGCGGGTCGCGGGTCGGTCGGTGCGCCTCGGGTTGGACGGCCTCTGGGTGCGCCCCGCGTGGCCCGCGGCCGAGCGCGACCGCGTGCTCGCCCTCGGCGCCCCACCTCGCGGGCGCGACGACGTGCCGGTGTACTGGTGGGCCGATGTTCCGCTGCCGGGCGCGGCGCCCGACCGGCACGAGTGGCATCAGTGGTCGATCGGCGGCGAGGTGTGCGTGCTGTGGCGGCGACGCCGGGTGGGTTCGCCCGCGCCCGAGCCGGCGGTCGCGTGGCGCCTGCCTCTCGCGCAGTGGGAGCGCGCCTGGCGCGCGGCGCTCGACCGGTGAGCACGGCCGCGCGAGCCCGCCCCGAGCGGGCAGCCGCTCACACCGTCAGCGCGGCGTCGATGAGGTAGACGTCCGGAGCGATCCGCCGCAGGCGACCGCGAGACACCGGCCGCCGCGCGTCGTGCGCCGCCTCGTCGCGGGTGGTCTTCGCGTCGTCGCCGGTCCGGGCCGTGAGCTCCGCCCGCAGCGCGTCGGCCGCGCCCGCCTCGCCGAGCACGGCGAGCACCCGCGACTGCCGGAGCAGCAGCCGCGCCCGACGGACGGCGCCGCCCTCGAGCGCGAGCGCCGCGCGCAGGTGATCGCGGGCCGCGGTGAAGTCGTCGGTGACCAGCGCGAAGAACGCCGCCGGGGTGCGGAAGCCCGGATCGCGGGGCGCGCGGCGCACGAGGTCTTCGAAGCGCGGGCGCAGCGCCGCCGGGGCGACGCCGAGCAGGTGCGCGTGCGCGGCCTCGGCGTAGGCCCGCGCGGTGGCGCGCTGCGCGTCGGTGAGCGCGTCGCCGCGGTGCGTGCGCCCGGTCGCCGCGCCGGGCACCCCCTCGAAGGGCACTTCGCCGACGGCACCGCCCCACGACCATGGAACGCTCACGTACGGCCCGAGCCCCGCGGGCGAGTGGCCGACGGAGAGGCGCACGCGGCGCGACTCGGGCTCGGCCACGATGCTCTGCACGGTCATCGCCGACACGATGCAGTCGCCGGAGAGGCGCTCGACGTCGTCGCCGAGGTCGCGCGCGTCGGGCGAGCGGTAGTCGCCGAGCAGTGACTCCAGGTCGTCGGCGGTGACGCCTCCGACGGCCTCGCGCACGCGGTCGTGCAGGCGGCGGCAGCGCGCGTCGGAGCCGACGACGAGCGACCGGCTCGTGGCGATCGTCGGGGGATAGGCATCATGGGAAGGTGGCGTCCGGGACCTCGCTACCAACCGCTGGCCTGACCGCGCGTTCCGCGCGCCGGACACCCTCGCCGTCGCCGCGTGCGTCGATGGGCGCGCGGGGCGGTT